>Ga0209211_10000076_pt1 | contig 208963 bp, 199 predicted proteins | sample RifGroA2_FD_183992 | JGI IMG/M metagenome (GOLD analysis project Ga0209211, IMG submission 183992) | Groundwater microbial communities from Rifle, Colorado, USA - Groundwater A2 (SPAdes) (version 2) | ecosystem: Environmental > Aquatic > Deep subsurface > Groundwater | place: Rifle, Colorado...
CCGGGGCCTTGAGCCCCCTAAAGAGTCGTTCAAGACCAGGACGTTGATAGGTCAGGTGTGGAAGCGCAGTAATGCGTTAAGCTAACTGATACTAATTGCTCGTGCGGCTTGACCCTATAACTTTGATTGAAGCAATCAAGGTTGTTATGCCAGGTGACGCATTCAAAAATACAAAGCTGATTGGCTCTATAAATTGGTCGTCTTGACTCAGTCAAGATGACAACAAGTTATGCCTGATGACCATAGCGAGGTGGTCCCACTCCTTCCCATCCCGAACAGGACAGTGAAACGCCTCAGCGCCGATGATAGTGCGGGTTCCCGTGTGAAAGTAGGACATCGTCAGGCTCTTACAGCAAAAACGCCCCATCATTCGATGGGGCGTTTTTTTTCGTCCGGCGCTTAACTCTTATTGATTGAACAGCATCTGGCTGTCGATGCGCGCCACGCCGGCGTGCACGAGATCCTGCATGAGTTCATCGCTCCAGGCCGTGAAGTCGTGTTGGCCGAAGTGCGCCCGGTGCAGCTGGTCAAAGTACGAAGTTTGCGCGATCCATGAGCGGAAGTCGCTCAGTGCCACCTGTTGGAGCTCCAGCAACTTGAATTTGATCAGGACCTTGGCCGCGTGGCGGGCATGACGCCGTGGATCGCCACGGAATTGTGTCAGACGTTGGCGCGCCACGGCCAGTGCGGCCTCCACCCGCTGGAAGACCGCCCCATGGCCGGGGATCACCAGGCGTGGCTGCAAGGACTCGATCAAATCCAGCGTCGCCTCCACTTCATCGAAGGCTTCGATGCCTTCAATTTCGGGAAAGACGACCCCGAATCCGTTTTCCCACAGGGCATCCGCCGAGATGAGCAGGTGCAATTCAGGCTCGAACAGGATGACCGAATGCGGATCGTGTCCCGGCGCGGCATGCACCTGCCAGTCGCGTTGACCCAAACGCTGCGTAGAACCTGGTGGCAATATGGCGTCGAAATCAAACGGCGCACACGACTGGCCGGTGGGCGCGTAACTCAGGGCTTGCGCATCCCACTGGCGCACCTGCTCGGCATGGCCGGGAGGGATCAAGGTGCGCAGGCCTGGATAGAGCGTTTGCAGCAAGGCATTGCCACCACAATGGTCGCTATGGAGGTGGGTGTTGACCAACAAGGTGAGTGGCTGATCCTCGAGCGCATTTTCCACGAGCGCCAGGGTCTGCGCCGCATGGCTGACATAGCCGCTGTCGACCAAGGCGCTGCCAGCGTCGGCGCGCAGCAGGATGTTGTTGGACGACAACCAACCCCGTTCGAAAACGAGGATGTCATCCGGCAGAAGTGGGTGAGCAGCCATCAGGACAGAGTGTAGGCGGACAGCGGCAGGGGCGGGCGCCGCCGGACGCAATCGGTGGCCACCCTACTTGCCGGCGCGCAGTTCCCGGCGGAGGATTTTGCCGACATTCGACTTGGGCAACTCGTCACGGAATTCGATGTACTTGGGGTGTTTGTAGCCGGTCAGGTTGTTGTGGCAGTACTTGGCCACGTCCTCTTCCGTGAGGGTCGGGTCGCTGCGCACCACGTAAACCTTGATCGCCTCGCCCTGTTTGGCATCGGGCACGCCGATGACGGCACATTCGAGCACGCCGTCGCACAGCGAAATGACGTTCTCCAGCTCACTGGGGAAGACGTTGAAGCCGCTGACCAGGATCATGTCCTTCTTGCGATCGACGATCTTGGTGTAACCCTGCTCGTCCATGATGCCGATGTCGCCGGTGCGCATGAAGCCGTCAGGGGTGAAGGCGTTGGTCGTTTCTGTGGCCTGGCGGTAATAGCCCGTCATCACATTGGGGCCGCGAATGCAGATCTCGCCGGACTCGCCCACCGGGAGCGAGTTGCCGGCGTCATCCTTGATTGCGATCTCGACTCCCGGCAGGGGCAGACCGATGGTGCCGCTGAAGCGGTCGGCTGTGACGGGGTTGTTGGTGCCGATGGCGCAGGTCTCGCTCATGCCCCAGCCCTCGACCATGGGACAGCCGGTGACCTCGCGCCAATGCTTGGCGGTTCCTTCGGAGGCCGCCATGCCGCCGGCCTGCGACACGCACAGATGGGAGAAGTCAACCGTACGGAGTTGCGGATGTTGCAGCAGCGCGTTGAACAGGGTGTTGACGGCCGGCAACATGTGGAACGGCCGGCGCTTGAGCGTTTCAATGAACTTTCCGATGTCGCGCGGATTGGGAATCAGCGTCATGTGCGAGCCCCAGCGGATGGCCAGGAAACACAGCGTGAGCGCGAAGATGTGGTACAGCGGCAGCGCTGCAATGCTGTTGGTCGAGCGCACATCGCCGATGCGCTTGAGGGCCGGCGTGAACCAGGCTTCGGCCTGCAGGATGGCTGCGATGATGTTGCGGTGCGTGAGCACGGCGCCCTTGCTCAAGCCGGTGGTGCCGCCGGTGTACTGCAGGAAGGCGATCGACTCCAGCGTGCTGGCGGCGGGCTTGAGTGTCTGGCGGGCGCCTTCGGCCAGGGCCCGGCGGAACGGCGTGACGGTCCGCCCCTCCGACAGCGGCAGGCGGTAAGCCGGCACCATCTTGGCCAGGTGCCGTACGGCAAAGGTGAGCCAGCGGCCGTACCAGGGGCCGAGCAGGTCGCCCATGGCGGTCACCACGACATGCTTCACGTGCGTGTTCTCGATCACCTCTTCCAGCGTGTGGGCGAAGTTCTCCAGCACCACGATGGCCGTGGCGCCGGAGTCCTTGAGCTGGTGCTCCAGTTCGCGCGCCGTGTACAGCGGATTGACGTTGACGCAGGTGTAGCCGGCGCGCAGGATGGCCGCCATGGTAACGGTGAACTGCGGGATGTTGGGCAGCATGATGGCCACGCGTGCATCGGGCTCCAGCCCCAGGCGCTGCAACCAGGCGCCGAGCGCGGCGGACAGATCGTCGAGCTGGCGGTAGGACATCCAGCGTTCCATGCAGACGGCCAAGGGGCGTGCTGCATTCTTGCGGAAGGATTCCTCCAGCAACTGGCCGAGCGAGCTGTATTGATCGGGATTGATGTCGTGCGGAACCCCCTCGGGGTAGTGTTCAAGCCAGAATTTTTCCATGAGGTACTCCATTTGGAGGCTATTGGATCGCAGCTGGCCGCGCCGTACCACCGGGCTTGTCCTAGGTCGGGGCTCGAAACTGTCACGCAGGCGTCAACGCGCGCAGGGAGACTGCGCGTCTTGGCGATTCACTCAAATGCCCTTACAGTGCTACCTCATGGCCGATCCGCTGGAACCACCTACCTCACCGACAAGGCACCGCAATCAACTGGACTTGCCCTTTCGCGAGGAAAATGGCTCGCGTCTGGCGCCCTGGGTGGCGACCATTCGCAAGCTCGGGCCGGGGCACCGCGAGCGCATTGCCAAGCATCTGCTGGCGCTGGAGGAGCATGACCGTTACCTGCGCTTCGGTTATGCCGCCAACGACGAGCAGATCCGCCGCTACGTTGACGGCCTGGACTTCGAGCGCGATGACATCTTCGGCATCTACAACCGCCGGCTGGAACTCATTGCCATGGCGCACCTGGCGCATTCGGTGGACCGTAACTTCGATGCCTGCGCCGAATTCGGCGTGTCGGTGTCGAGGTCGGCACGCGGGCGCGGCTATGGCGGCAAGCTGTTCGAGCGTGCCGTGATGCATGCGCGCAACGAGGGCGTGCACATGATGTTCATCCACGCCCTGACCGAAAACACCGCCATGCTCAAGATTGCCCGCAAGGCAGGGGCCACGGTCGAGCGGGACGGCTCCGAGAGCGAAGCCTACCTGCGCCTGCCGCCGGCCACCTTTGACAGCCGCGTGACCGAGATGATCGAGGAGCAGTTGGCCCAGACCAACTACCGCCTTAAGGTACAGGCCAAGCAGTTCTGGGATTTCCTGGCCAACCTGCAGGAAGTGCGGCGCGGCGTGCGCGATGCGCGCCACAAGTCCGCGCCCTGAGGGCGTGGACGCCCTGTCATCCGGCAGTCCTGCCAATCCGCTATCCTTACGGCATCGCAACAACTGCACGTCCTGCGCTTTCGTCTGTGTCAGACCCCCATCCTGCGCGACTTCCCGACAAGGAAGACAAGCGCACCTTTCTGCAGAAGCTGGTCGAGTTCATCCACCCGGGGCCGGACTCCACCGCTGAACTGATCGAGACCCTGGCCGAGGCCGAAGACAACAACGTCATCGGTGCCGAGTCCCGCATCATGCTCGAAGGCGTGATCCGCATGGCCGACATGACGGCCGGCGACGTCATGGTGCCGGCCACCCGCATGGACCTGATCGACATCGACGCGCCCTACGACGAGCTGCTGCATCTGGTGATCGGCACCGCGCACTCGCGTTTTCCGGTCTATGAGGGCGAGCGCGAGAACATCATCGGCATCCTCATGGCCAAGGATCTGCTGAAACTGCAGCGCGCACCCGAACTCAATGTCCGTGCCCTGCTGCGCCCGGCGGTTTTCGTGCCCGAAAGCAAGGGCTTGAATGACCTGTTGCGCGAATTCCGTGGCAACCGCAATCACCTGGCCATGGTCATCGACGAGTTCGGCCGCACCGCGGGCCTCATCACCATCGAGGACGTGCTGGAGCAGATCGTGGGCGAGATCGAAGACGAATTCGACATCGCCGAGGACGAGGGGGATATCTTCGGCTTGGCCGACCGGACCTACCGCGTCAGCGGCGACACGCCGATCGAACGCGTCAACGATGCCTTCAGCGTCACGCTGGCGGGCAGTGACCCCGACGCGAGCTTCGACACTATTGGCGGCCTGATTGCGCACGAGATGGGCCATGTGCCCAAGCGCGGCGAGCAGCACGTGCTGGCCGGCCTGCAGTTCGTCGTGCTCCACACCAAGGGCGGCGCCGTGAAGTGGTTCAAGGTGTCGCCTGCCGCCGAGGCTGGTCTTGAAGGCTGAGGCCGGGCGTTCCCTATTCTGGTCCGGGTGCTTGAGCCTGCTGGCCGGTCTGGCGCAGGCGCTGTCCATCGCCGCCCCCTGGAACGGCCAGCCGCTGTGGTGGCTGCAATGGCTCTCGCTGGGGGTGCTGGCCTGGCAGCTGGAACACTGCATGTCTTGGCGCCGTGCCGCAGTGCTGGGCGGGGTCTTTGCCGGTGCCTGGCTGGCCGGCACCTTCTGGTGGATGTTCATCTCCATGCACACCTACGGCGGCCTGCCGGCCCCGCTGGCCGCCGCGGCCGTGCTGGCCCTGGCTGCCGTGCTGGCGCTCTACTACGCCGCCGCTTGTGCCTTGTTTGTGCGTTTGGCGCCCGTCAACCGGGCGGGACGTGCTATCTTTTTTGCGGCGCTGTGGCTACTGGCCGAACTTGCGCGAGGCTGCTGGTTCACTGGCTTTGGCTGGGGTGGTGCCGGCTACGCCCATGTCGATGGGCCCCTGGCCGGTTATGCGCCCTGGCTCGGCGTCTATGGCATCAGCGCCATCGCAGCTTGGCTGGCCATGACCGTGCCGCAGGCCTGGGCCTGCGGGCCGTGGCAGCGCGTAGCGGCGCTGGCTGTGCTGGCCCTGCCGTCCGTCTACCAGGCGGGTGCGCTTGAGGCCTCTACCTCGACCGGTCGCCTGCAGGTCGCGCTACTGCAGGGCAATATCCCGCAGGACGAAAAATTCCAGCCCGGCAGCGGTGTCCCCACCGCCCTGCGCTGGTACGGCGAGCAGCTGGGCGCCAACCGTGCGGCGCTGGTGGTGGCGCCCGAGACCGCCTTGCCGCTGCTGCCGCAGCAACTGCCGGACGGCTACTGGGCCGCGCTCACCAAACGCTTTGCCAGTGGCGAGCAGGCCGCGCTCATCGGCATGCCCTGGGGCAGCTTCAGCGAGGGCTACACCAACGCGGTGGTCGGCTTCAAACCGGACCAGGCCAGTGCCTGGCGCTACGACAAGCATCACCTGGTGCCGTTCGGCGAGTTCATTCCGACCGGCTTCAAATGGTTCACCGCCATGATGAACATCCCGCTGGGCGACTTCAACCGCGGCGGCCTCGGCCAGCCTTCCTTCGCGTGGCAGGGCCAGCGCCTGGCGCCCAACATTTGCTATGAAGACCTGTTCGGCGAGGAGCTTGGCGCGCGCTTTACCGACCCGGCCACCGCGCCGACGGTGTTCGTCAACTTGAGCAACATCGCCTGGTTCGGCAACACGGTGGCGATCGACCAGCACCTGCACATCTCGCGCATGCGCTCGCTGGAGTTCGCGCGCCCCTTCGTGCGCGCCACCAACACCGGCGCGACCGCCATCATCGATCACCAGGGCCGCGTGACGGCCGCGCTGCCACGCCATACCCGCGGCGTGCTCCGCGGTGAAGTCGAGGGCCGCCAGGGCCTGACGCCCTATGCCTGGTGGGTCTCGCATTTCGGTCTGTGGCCCTTGTGGGGCGCGGCCCTGTTCGTGCTGGGGCTGGTGTTGCGCAAAACGCTATCAAAAACATAGCTACCGGCGCATATCTGGCAAGGGTTGAGCCCTTTATTTCCTTGGATTCTCCGTTGCGGGCGATGATTTTGCCGGCCCATGCCTTGCGTCGAAAGCGAAACGCCAGCGGCGCCGGTGTCCGATTCGGCCCCCGACGCCAGGAAGCCCCGTAAAATCAAGGGTTTACGCGGACAAACCGCCTTACCAGCAACCGGTCGCGCGACCCCGGCAAGCCTGTCTTGCCGCGTCGTGCGCCCCAGCTCACAGCCATGTTGACCTTCCAACAAATCATTCTCAAGCTGCAGTCCTACTGGGATGCCCAGGGCTGCGCACTCCTGCAGCCCTACGACATGGAAGTCGGCGCCGGCACCTCGCACACCGCGACGTTCTTGCGCGCCATCGGCCCCGAGCCGTGGAAGGCCGCCTACGTGCAACCCAGCCGCCGCCCGAAAGACGGCCGCTACGGCGAGAACCCGAACCGCCTGCAGCACTACTATCAGTTCCAGGTCGTGCTCAAGCCGGCACCCAGCAACATCCTGGAGCTGTACCTCGGCTCGCTCGAAGCACTGGGTTTCGACCTGAAGAAGAACGACATCCGTTTCGTGGAAGACGACTGGGAAAACCCCACGCTGGGTGCTTGGGGCTTGGGCTGGGAAGTCTGGCTCAACGGCATGGAGGTGACGCAGTTCACCTACTTCCAGCAGGTCGGCGGCATCGACTGCAAGCCGATCACCGGCGAGATCACCTACGGCCTGGAGCGCCTGGCCATGTACCTGCAGGGCGTAGACAACGTCTACAACCTCAAGTGGACGGAGACCATGAGCTATGGCGACGTCTACCTGCAGAACGAAAAAGAGCAGTCGGCCTACAACTTCGAGCACAGCGATGCCGACTTCCTGTTCACCGCCTTCAGCGCGCACGAGAAGCAGGCCAAGTACCTGATGGAGCAGCAGCTCGCGCTGCCGGCCTACGAGCAGGTGCTCAAAGCCGCGCATACCTTCAACCTGCTGGACGCCCGCGGTGCAATTTCCGTCACCGAGCGCGCCGCCTACATCGGCCGCATCCGCAACCTGGCGCGGGCCGTGGCGCAGAGCTACTACGAGAGCCGCGAGCGCCTGGGCTTCCCCATGGCGCCGCGCGAGTGGGTGGAACAGATGACACCGTTGACGAAGAAGGCTGCCTGAAGGCCGGGAAAGAACACGATGACCACCAAGAATCTTCTCGTTGAACTGTTTGTCGAAGAGCTGCCGCCAAAGGCGCTCAAGAAGCTGGGCGATGCCTTTGCCGGCACGCTGGCCGATCAACTCAAGGCGCTGGGCCTGGCCGGTGCCGACTCCGTCGTCACCGCCTACGCTTCGCCGCGCCGGCTGGCGGCGCACGTCACGCACGTCTGGCTCAAGGCCGCCGACAAGGCGGTGCAGCAAAAGCTCATGCCGGTGACGGTGGGGCTGGATGCCGCCGGCAATGCCACACCCGCGCTGCTGAAAAAACTGCAGGCCCTCGGCGCTGACGTGTCCAACCCGGCCGCGGCCGTGGCGAGCCTGAAGCGTGCGCCCGACGGCAAGGCCGAAGCGCTGTTCTACGACAGCCTGGTCACCGGCGCCACGCTCGACACCGGCCTGCAAAAAGCGCTGGAAGAAGCGATTGCCAAGCTGCCGATCCCGAAGGTCATGAGCTACCAACTCGAGACCGACTGCGAACTGCCGGGCTGGAGCAGTGTCAACTTCGTACGCCCGGCGCACGGCCTGGTGGCGCTGCACGGCAGCACCGTGGTGCCGGTCAAGGCGCTCGGTCTGACGGCCGGCAACAGCACGCAAGGCCACCGCTTCGAGGCCAAGGTGGCCCAGGTGGTGATCAAGGACGCCGACAGCTATGCCGCCACGCTGCAGCAGGACGGCGCGGTGATCGCCTCCTTTGCCGAACGCCGTGCCGAGATCGCACGCCAGTTGGCCGCTGCCGCGGCCAAGGTCGGCAACGGCGCCCGCCCGATCGAAGACGAGGCCCTGCTGGACGAAGTGACCGCGCTGGTCGAGCGCCCCAATGTGCTGGTGTGTCAATTCGAGCAGCAGTTCCTCGACGTGCCGCAGGAATGCCTGATCCTCACCATGAAGGCCAACCAGAAGTACTTCCCGTTGCTGGATGCAACCGGCAAGCTCACCAACCAGTTCCTGGTGGTCAGCAACATCAGCCCGAGCGATGCCAGCGCCGTCATTGGCGGCAACGAGCGCGTGGTGCGCCCGCGCCTGGCCGATGCCAAGTTCTTCTTCGACCAGGACCGCAAGAAAACGTTGGAGTCGCGCGTCGAGGGGCTGGGCAAGGTGGTCTATCACAACAAGCTGGGAACCCAAGGCGAGCGCATGCAGCGTGTTTGTGCCATCGCCAAGGGGATTGGCCTGCAGCTCGGCGGTGCTGAGCTTGCCGAAAAAGCGGTGCTGGCTGCCCGTCTGGCCAAAACCGACCTGCTGACCGATATGGTGGGCGAGTTCCCTGAGCTGCAGGGCATCATGGGCAACTATTACGCGAAGAATGACGGACTGAACGAAGAGATCGCCACGGCAATCTCAGACCACTACTGCCCACGGTTTGCCGGTGATTGGTTACCTACCAATCTGGTGGGTACTTCCGTTGCTTTGGCAGACAAGCTCGAAACCCTGGTCGGCATGTTCGGCATCGGCAACCTGCCGACCGGCGACAAGGACCCGTTCGCGCTGCGTCGCCATGCGCTGGGCGTGATCCGCATGTTGACTGAAAATGATCTGCCGCTGGAGCTCAACGCACTGCTCGCCGGTGCCGTGCCGGCCTTTGGCGACAAGATCAGCGATGCCACCCCGGCCCTGGTCGAATTCATCTACGACCGTCTGGCCGGCTCCCTGCGCGAGCAGGGCTACAGCGCGCAGGAAGTCGAGGCCGTGCTGGCGCTGCAGCCGCAGCGTCTGGGTGATGTGAGCAAGCGCCTGGCCGCCGTGCGCGCCTTTGCCGCCTTGCCGGAAGCCGCAGCACTGGCCGCTGCCAACAAGCGCATCAGCAATATCCTGAAGAAGGCCGGCGACGTCGATGCCCATGTCAGCGACGTGCTGCTCAAGGAGCAAGCCGAGAAGGATCTGTACGCCGCGCTCAAGAGCGTGGTGCCGCAAGCCAATGCCCAGTTCGAGGCCGGCGACTACACCGCATCGCTGCAGACGCTGGCCGCACTGCGCGCACCGGTGGATGCCTTCTTTGACGACGTGATGGTGAACGCCGAAGAGCTGGACCTGCGCCTGAACCGCCAGGGCCTGCTGAAAAGCCTGCACGACGCCATGAACCGCGTGGCCGACCTGTCGCGTCTGGCGGCCTGACGTGCACACGGCGCACACGATGAAGCTGGTCATCCTCGATCGCGACGGCACCATCAACGAAGACAGTCTCGAGTACATCAAGTCCGAGGCCGAGTGGAAGCCCTTGCCCGGTGCGCTGGAGGCGATTGCCCGCCTGAACCACGCCGGCTGGCATGTGGTGGTGGCGTCCAACCAGTCGGGACTGGGGCGCGGCCTGTTCGATGTAGCGGCGCTCAACGCCACGCACGCCAAGATGCACAAGCTGCTGGCCACCGCCGGTGGCCGGGTCGAGGCCATCTTCTACTGCCCGCACGCGCCCGACCAGGCCTGCCGTTGCCGCAAGCCGCAGCCGGGCCTGTTCGAGCAGATCGGCGAGCGCTACGGCATCGACCTCAAGGGTGTGCCCGCGGTGGGCGATACGGCGCGCGACCTGATCGCCGGCACCAGCGTCGGCTGCGAGCCGCACCTGGTGCTGACCGGCAAGGGCGAGGCCCTGCGCGGCCAGCCGCTGCCCGACAACTTTCCGCCCGGCACACGTGTGCACGAGAACCTGCTGGCTTTTGCCGACTACCTGGTGACGCGCGACGGCACCGCCTGAAGAAACCCTGACATGCCTTTGATCCGTTCCATCCTCCACATGCTCTGGATGCTGCTCACCGTGGTGCCCTATGCTGTGGCCATCCTGCTGGGCGCCCTGTTCGGGGTGCGAGGCCAGCCCTTGTACCGCATCGCCGCCGCCTGGCTGGGCCTGTGCATCGGCGGGGCGCGGGTCTTGCTGGGCATCCGCACGCGCGTGACCGGCATGGACAACCTGCCCCTGGGCCAGAAGAGCCCGGCGATTCTCCTGCTCAAGCACCAGTCCACCTTCGAGACCTTTCTCATGCCGACGCTGATGCCGCACCCGCTGGCCTACGTGTTCAAGAAGGAGCTGCTGCACGTGCCTTTCTTCGGCTGGGCGATCGGCCGGCTCGACATGATCCACATCGACCGCGCCCAGGGCGGCCGGGCCTTTGCCAAGGTGGTGGCACAGGGCAAGGAACTGCTGGCGCAAGGCATCTGGATCATCATGTTTCCCGAGGGCACGCGCATTGCGCGCGGCAAGGCGGGCACCTACAAGACCGGCGGCACCCGTCTGGCGGTGGAAACCGGCGCGCCGGTGATCCCGATTGCGGTGACCTCGGCCAAGTGCTGGCCGCCCAGGGCCTTCATCAAGCGGCCGGGCGTGGTGGATGTGTCCATCGGCCAGCCGATCCCGAGCGCGGGCCGTGATCCGGCCGAGCTCATGCGCGAAGTCGAAACCTGGATCGAGGCGGAGATGCGCCGGCTCGATCCGGATGCGTATAAGTGAAGCTCCCCCAGGCTACGCGACACGGTGTGTCGCTTCGCCACCCCCCTCGGAGAGGGGGCAACGCCAGTGGCCCGGCAAAGCCGGTTCCACGGCATTTCCCGATGGGAGAGTTTTCTTGCCGGTGTCTGGGCGATTTTCGGTAAAGTCGCACGCATGAGGTTTTTGCAGCTAGCCCTCGATCTGTTCGACCCCGCGCCGCGGGCGCCGGCGCCTGTTGCCGAGACATCGCGGGAAAAGATACCAAATCGGCCTTCCGGCACCGTCGATACTGCGACGACGGCTCCTGAATTGATAGCAATCGAGCTGCCTGCCCAGCCGCTGGGCAGCGTCATGACGCCGGCGCGCTTTGCGCACCCGCGCGCCAACCGCGAAAGTCGTCTGTGCGAGGCGGTGGTGGCCTATGAGTTCAAGCGCGGCAAGCGCCGCACCATCGGCATGGCGGTCGGGGCCGACGGCCTGGTGGTCAGTGCGCCGCGCTGGGTGCCGCTGTACGAGGTGGAAGCCGCGCTGCAGGAAAAGGCCAACTGGATCGTGCGCAAGCTCGACGAGGCACGCGAACGCCAGCAGCGCCTGGAGTCGGCCCGCATCCAGTGGCAGGACGGCGCGACCTTCCCCTTCCTGGGCGAGCCGGTCATCGTGGTGCTGGACCCGAGCCATGCGTTCACCACGGTGGGCGGCGGCCTCAAGTCGGCCGGGGTGGAGGTGGTGCTGCGCACCGATGCCGATGCGCCCAACCTGACGCTGGCCGGCGTGCCGCGCCTGACGCTGCACATCGGCCTGCCGCAGACGGCAACGCACGCGCAGATCCGCGACGCGGTGCAGGCCTGGCTGATGCGCCAGGCCCATCGCATCTTCACCACGCGGCTGAACCACTACGCGCCGCAACTGCAGGTGCAGTGGCGCAAGCTCTCGCTCAGCAGCGCCGGCACGCGCTGGGGCAGCGCGCGCAGCGATGGTGGCATCCGCCTGAACTGGCGCCTGATCCATTTCCAGCAGTCCGTCATCGACTACGTGGTGGCGCACGAGCTGAGCCATCTGCGCGTGATGGACCACAGCCCGCGCTTCTGGGACACGGTGCGTTCGGTCGTGCCGGATTACGAAGCACTGCGCGGCCAGCTCAAGGACGACGCCATTCCGCGCTGGCACTGACATGGACTTCAACGTCGCCGCCCTGAGCAGCCTGGGCCTGGCCCTGGGGCTGGGCCTGCTGATCGGCGTCGACCGCGAGCGCCGCAAGGGCCATGGCCGCACGCGCCACTTTGCCGGCATCCGCACCTTCACCCTGGTGGCGCTGGCCGGTGCCGGAACGCAATTGCTGGACCAGGCCTGGCTCACCGGCGTGGCCGCGCTGCTGGTGGCCTCCCTGGCGGTGATCTCGCACTTCAAGGACCGCTCGCCCGACCCCGGCGTCACCACCGAGATGGCGCTGTTTGTCACCTTCCTGCTGGGTGTGCTCACCGTGCCCTACCCGACGGTGGCGGCGGCCGGCGGTGTGGTGGTGGCCGGGCTGCTGGCCGCACGTGAGCCGCTGCAGCGCTTCTCCACGCGCACGCTGTCGGAGCAGGAACTGCGCGACGCGCTGGTGTTGGCCGGTTCGGCCCTCATCATCCTGCCGCTGGCACCCAACCAGCCGCTGGCCTGGCTGGCCGGCGTCAACCCGCGCACGGTGTGGCTGCTGGTGGTGCTGATCATGGCGGTGCAGGCGGTCGGCCACGTGGCGCTGCGCCTGTTCGGCGCTCGGCTCGGCATGCCGCTGTCCGGCCTGGTGGCGGGCTTCGTCTCCAGCACCGCCACCATCGCCGCCATGGGCGCGCGCGCCGCCAAGAACTCTGAGCTGCGCAGCGCCTGCGTGGCCGGCGCCTGGTTTTCCACCGTCTCCACCGCCTTGCAAGTGATGCTGATCGCGCTGGTGCTGAGCCCGGCGTCCCTGCGCGTCATTGCGCCGGCCATGGGGAGTGCGCTGGTCATGGCGCTGGCGCTGGGCCTGGCGGCGTTCAGCCGCATCGAGGCGCCGGCGCAGGACGGCAGTCTGAATGGCCGGGCCTTCAGCCTCTGGCAGTCCATCGGCCTGGCGCTGCTGCTGTCGAGCATCACGGCCGTCGTGGCCTGGATACAAGGCGCCTTCGGTACGCTGGCAACGTTCGCCGCCACCGCCCTGGCCGGTTTTGCCGACATGCATTCGCCCTCGACGGCGGCCATCACCCTGGCCGTCCATGGCGGCATCGACGCGGCGACCATGCTCACCGCTGTGCTGCTGGCCTTCTCCACCAACAGCGTGAGCAAGATCGTGGCGGCTTACGCCGCCGGCGGTACGCGCTTCGGCACCACGGTGTCGCTGGGGCTGGTGGCCGTGGTGGCCGCGGCCTGGCTACCATGGTGGCTGCTGCGTCCTTGAACGCATTGCCCCGACCCGCGATTCCCTGGGGCTGCGCAGCGTCAAGCAGCAGATGTTCGACAGGCTACCCAGGAATCCGCGCAGCCAGCTGTACGAGCCGGATGCCAGTCACATGGAGGCGCTGGCAGCCTCGCTCGGTGTCATTGCCACCTGGACGACGTCGGTCGCCGGCACCCGCTAGGTGTTGCCGTCTCGGCGTGTCCCTGCGGCAGGGTTGCCGACGCCGGTCTTGAACAGCGCGGCCACCAGGTCGGACTGCGTGATCATGCCGACCACGCGATACTGCGCGTCGACCACCGGCATGTGATGCAGGCCGCCGTCGGAGAACAGACCGACCAGATCGACCATGGGCTGATCCGGCCGCGCCGCACGTACCTTGCTCGTCATGATGTCTTCCACGTAGCGCGCCGTGCTCATGACCGGCGCCGCGCGCGAGGTCGGCGCGCTGTGGCCGAGGAAGAAATCGTGCAACGACACAATGCCCACCAGCCGGCCGTCCGCCAGCATCACCGGCAGCGCCTTGACTTTGTGTTTTGCCAGCCGTTCCCAGGCCTCGTCCAGCGAATCGCGCGGCCCGATGGAAACGACGTCGCGCGACATGATGTCGCGGCAGTACACGTCGCCCCATTTGCGGCGATTGGCGTGCAGCTGCGCCCGCGTCAGGATTTCCTCCAGGTCGTCCTTGCTGACGTCCAGCAATTCGCCTTGTCCCGACAGGGCGGCATCCAGGTCGTCCTGGGTGAAGCCAAGACGCGCGCTCGGCAGCGGGTCGGTGGTGCGGTGCGGGTGGGCTTGCGCCGCCGGCTGGTGCGGGTAGCGGCGCTGCATCAGGTTGTTCAACAGCAGGGCCAACAGCAGCAGCAGGCTGGAATTGGCCGCCACCGGCCAGAGCGCAAAACCGTAGCCGAGCTGGCTCACGGCAGGGCCGCCCAGCACGGCGGTCAGGGCCACCGCGCCACCGGGCGGGTGCAGACAGCGCAGGGCGAACATGGCGCCGATCGCCAGTGCGCCCGCCACACCGGCAGCCAAGCCCGAGTGGCCCAGCAGCAGGGCGCAACTCACGCCAACAAGCGCTGATACCAGATTGCCACCCACAATCGACCAGGGCTGGGCCAATGGACTGGCTGGCACGGCAAACAGCAGCACGGCCGAGGCGCCCATGGGGGCGATGAACCAGGGATTGACCTCGCCCAGTACCTGGTGGCTGAGCCATTCGGCACCGAGCAGGCCGAGCCCGGCGCCGAGGCAGCCGAGCCAGATTTCACGCCGTCCGACCGTCAGAGGCGCAGGCAGGAAGGAACGAAGCCAGGACAACAGGGCAGGCACGTGGCGCTCTCCACAAATAGGCGCCATCGGCACCAAACTGGGGCATTGTAGGGGCGGCAAGCTGCGCATGCGTCAGCCGGGACCGCGCGCGAGCGGGCTACCTGCCAGGTTTGACCCCAACAAAAAGCCCGCACGAGGCGGGCTTCGATTGGGAGCGAGAGCCAGAAATTACTTCTTGGTTGCTTCCTTTTTTTCGGCAGCTTTTTCTGCCTTCTTGGCTGCGACTTTCTTTTTGACTTCTGCCTTCTTCTCAGCCTTGGCTTCGGCTTTTGCTTCAACCTTGGCGGGCGCCGCGGGGGTGGCCGGGGTGGCAGGTGCAGCAGCTTGTGCGAACGCGCCAGCAGCGAACAAACCAGCGATCAGGGAAGCGAGGATCTTGTTCATGTCAAATGCCTTTCAAAGTTCAATTTGCTGTTCCGGAAAAGCCCGGAGGCCTTACCACAACGAACGCGTCGAGAACATTGTTGACGGGCGATTTGTATCGATTCGTATCCGGTGCCTCCGGTTCATGCGACCGTGCTGGCGCTGAAACGGTAAACGCCGTGCGGATCGCGGCTGCGCTGCAGCCGGCCTCCGAACCACAGCGCATGCAGGTGCGCGATCGACTCGCCCATGGCAAAGGTGGTCTGGTGCAGATCGAGCTTGCGCTTGAACAGGATGGGCAGCACGTCGGCCGCGCTGCAGGGTTTTTCGCGACACGCATCCATGACTTCAGCCAGACGGTCGCGGTGATGCTCGTGCAATTGCTCGATGCGCCGATGCAGGCCGGTGAAGGGCTTGCCGTGCGAGGGCAGGGTCAGTGTGTCGGCCGGCAGCGCACGGAACTTGTCGATCGAGTGCAGGAACAGCTGCAGCGGATTGGCCTCGGGTTCCATGTCGAACACGCTGACATTGGTGGAAATGCGCGGCAGCATCATGTCGCCGCCAATCAGCAGCTTCAGTTCGTCGCAGTAGAGCGAGATGTGTTCCGGTGCATGGCCGTGGCCGCTGATGCAGCACCAGGTGCGGCCGCCGATGTCGAGCACATCGCCCTCCATCAGGCGGCGGAAGTGGCGCGGCACGGCCGGTACCAGCGTGGGGTAGTAGCTGGCGCGCTCGCGAATCTTGTCCATGGATGCCGGGTCGACCAGTCCGTGGGCGGCGAAGAACAGGGCCGAACTGTCGCCGCCGAAACCGTTGGTGCCGGCCGAGCCGACGCGTGCCAGGTTGTAGTCAGTGGCGCTGATCCACAGGCGGCAGGGATGTTCCGGTGTGCTCCAGCGCTCGCAAAGCCAGTAGGCCAGGCCGATGTGGTCCGGGTGCATGTGGGTGACGATCACGCGGAGCAGCGGCAGGCCTTCAAATTCGTTGCTGAAGATCTGTTCCCACTGGGCCTTGGCTTCGTCGCGGCTGATGCAGCAATCGACCACGCTCCAGCCGGCGCGGCCGTCGAGTTCGTCGCGCAGCAGCCAGAGGTTGATGTGGTCCAGCGCAAAGGGCAGGGCCATGCGGACCCAGCGGACTCCGGGGGCCACCTCCAGCGTAGTGCCGGGCTCGGGCAGGGTATCGCCCAGGGGATAGTGCAACTGGCGTTCGAGTTCGTTCATGGAGCGGGCTGGTGCAACGCAGTCAACGTTGACGTCAGCGTCAATAATCAGCCTATTCTAGGGACGCCTGCTGTGTGAGGCTGTCGCTCTTGTTCTACGGGCCTGCCGTTGCCCGCGTGCCCTGTGCGCAGCCGCCCATGGGCTGCGCTGGGCAAAGGGTCAGAATGCCAGCCAAGGCTTGGCGCTGAAGAAAAGGAAACCATGATGCCGGATGACTCGAAAAGCAAGAAGCCGGGCGTGCATCCCGATGTGCTCAAGCTGGGGCTGGTGAGCTTCCTGACCGACTTGAGTTCGGAGATGATTTTTTCCGTGTTCGCGGTTTTCTTCACGACCATCGCTGGGGCCTCGGCCGCCTTGCTCGGCGTGATCGAAGGCTGCGCCGACCTGGCGGCCTCGTCGTTGAACTACCTGTCGGGCTGGTTGTCGGACCGCAGCGGCCGGCGCAAGGTTTTCGCGCTGGCCGGCTACGGGTTTTCGACGCTGGCCAAGCTGATTCTGCTGGTCTCCAGCTCGGTGGCGGGCCTCGGTATTTTTCGCATCATCGAGCGCCTGGGCAAGAGCTTTCGCGGGCCGCCGCGGGATGCCTGGCTGTCCGCGGTGACGGACAAGGACACGCGCGGTTACGCCTTCGGGGTGCATAAGGCGTTGGACAAGTCGGGTGCCGTGCTGGGGCCGCTGGCCGCCTATGGCCTGCTGGCGTGGCTGGGGGAGGGGCTGGCGACCTTCCGGATCCTGTTCTGGGTCGCGCTCGTTCCTGCCCTGCTCAGCATCGTGGTTCTCGCCTGGGTCAAGGACCCGCCCGGCGTGCCGCAGCAGCGCGAGAACATGTTCGAAACCTGGGGCACCCTCAGCCCGGCCTTCAAGCGCTACCTGATCACTTCGGCCGTTTTTTCGCTGGCCTATTTCAGTTTCAGTTTTCTGCTGCTGCGCGCCCACAGCGTCGGTTTCTCGGTCAAGGACGTTGTGCTGCTGTATGCGCTGTTCAACATTGCCTGCGTCGTTGCCGCACCGCTGATCGGCAAGCTGAGTGACCGGTTGGGACGGGGGCGCACGGTCATGCTGGGTTATCTGACGTACCTGCTGATGAGTCTGGGCTTCGCCTTCGCCAGTGCGTCCTGGCAGATCGTGGTGCTGTTCGTGCTCTTTGGCGTGTTCTACGCGATTGACGAAGCCCAGAGCCGCGCTTTTATTGCCGACCTGGAGCAGGATCGATGCGCCTCGGCAATCGGTCTGCACAACTTCGTGACCGGTCTGATCTACCTGCCTGCCTCGCTGATTGCCGGGGCCCTGTGGTTGGTGCATCCGGCCGGAGCCTTTCTGTTCGCAGCCGGGCTGGCGCTGGCCGCATTGGTGGTGTTCCTGCTGCTGCGGCCGGACCGGCCACGTCGCTGACATCCCCACCGCCGGGTCCGGATTTTGACGGCATAATTGACGTTTACGTAAACGTCAATGTGGGCCGCCGTGGGGCGTGCTGCTGGGGCGTGGCGTTGACCCTTTGTTTTTCAACCGTCCTTTACGATCCATGGCAACCACCTACAGCATCAGTGATCTGGCCCGGGAGTTCGATCTGACCACGCGCGCCATGCGCTTCTATGAAGACATGGGGCTGCTGCAGCCGACGCGTTCCGGTCCTGGCGGGCGCAACCGCGTGTACAGCGGACGCGACCGCACGCGCCTGAAGCTCACGCTGCGCGCCAAGCGGCTGGGCTTGAGCCTGAGCGAGGCCAAAGAGATCATCGACATGTACGACAGCCCGCGCGACACCGGGGTGCAGTTGCAGAAATTCCTCGATGTGCTGGCCCAGCACCGCAGGCAGGTCGAGGAACAGATGGCCGACCTGCAGGCCAACCTCGACGAGATCAAGGCCCACCAGCGCGAGGCGCGCGCGCTGCTGGCCAAGGCCGAGGCCAAGCGCGGGAAGAAGACCCATGCAGCCTGAATTCCTTCGCGTGCAGGCCAGTTTCGAGCGCCAGGGCATGATGCGTCACCTCGGCGCGCGCCTGCTGCGCGTGGAGCCGGGGCTGTGCGAACTGGCCCTGCCGTATTCCGACCGGGTGACGCAGCAGCAGGACGGCTTTCATGGCGGCGCCATGGGCGCGCTGGCCGACATCGCCGGTGGTTATGCCGGGCTCACCATGGCCCCCGAGGGCATGGAAGTCACCACGGCGGAATACAAGATCAATTTTCTGGCGGCCTTCCAGGGCGGTGAGTTGCGCGCCACCGGTCGCGTGGTGAAAGCCGGCCGCCGCATCATCGTCACCACCGCCGAGGTGGTGCACATCGATGCCGATGGCAAGCAAAGTTCCTGCGCGGTGATGCAGCAGACCCTGGTGCCCGTACCCCAAACCTATTGAAACTCAGACGGAGACTTGCATGAACCTGCCCGGACTCAACTTCCAGCTCGGTGACGACATCGATGCCCTGCGCGATGCGGTGCGCGATTTCGCGCAGGCCGAGATCGCGCCGCGTGCCGCCGAGATCGACCGCAACGACCAGTTCCCGATGGACCTGTGGCGCAAGATGGGCGACCTGGGCGTGCTCGGTATCACGGTGGGCGAGGAATACGGCGGCGCCAACATGGGCTATCTGGCGCACATGATCGCCATGGAGGAGATCTCGCGCGCCAGCGCCTCGGTCGGCCTGTCCTATGGCGCGCACAGCAACCTGTGCGTGAACCAGATCAAGCGCAACGGCAACGACGAGCAGCGCCGCAAGTACCTGCCCAAGCTGATCTCGGGCGAGCATGTCGGCGCGCTGGCCATGAGCGAGCCGGGCGCAGGCTCGGATGTCATCAGCATGAAGCTGAAAGCCGAAGACAAGGGCGGCTACTACCTGCTCAACGGCAACAAGATGTGGATCACCAACGGCCCGGACGCCGACACCCTGGTGGTCTATGCCAAGACCGAGCCCGAGTTGGGCGCGCGCGGCGTCACCGCTTTCCTGATCGAGAAGGGCATGAAGGGCTTCTCGATTGCGCAAAAGCTCGACAAGCTGGGCATGCGCGGCAGCCACACCGGCGAACTGGTGTTCAACAACGTGGAGGTGCCGGCGCAGAACGTGCTGGGCAGCGTCAACGGCGGCGCCAAGGTGTTGATGAGCGGCCTGGACTACGAGCGCGCGGTACTGACTGGCGGCCCGTTGGGCATCATGCAATCGGTGATGGACAACGTGGTGCCCTACATCCACGACCGCAAGCAGTTCGGCCAGAGCATCGGCGAGTTCCAGCTGATCCAGGGCAAGGTGGCCGACATGTACACCGTGCTGCAGGCCGGCCGTTCCTTCGCCTACACCGTGGCCAAGAACCTGGACATGCTGGGCAGCGAGCACGTGCGCCAGGTGCGCAAGGACTGTGCCTCGGTCATCCTGTGGTGCGCCGAGAAGGCGACCTGGATGGCGGGCGAGGGCGTGCAGATCTACGGCGGCAACGGCTACATCAACGAATACCCGCTGGGCCGCCTGTGGCGCGACGCCAAACTGTACGAAATTGGGGCTGGCACCTCGGAGATTCGAAGAATGTTGATCGGCCGCGAGCTGTTTGCCGAAACCATGTGACCTGTTGCCCCCCCGGATACGGGGGCGCCGGCAGGCGGCACAATACTTCCCTGAGTGAATAAGGGAAGTTCGACGATGAAGTTTTCGCTGCGAACCTTCGGGCAGCATTTGCTGGGGGGGCTGTCATCGGCCGTCCTGCAGGCCTGGGTCATGGTGCTGTGCGTGGCCCTCACGCTGTCCGTGCTGCGCGTGCTGGAGATCGCCTGGCACTGGCCGGCCGGTCTGGTGGTGCCGCTGTCGGATCTCTGGTCCGTGGTGTTCCAGGGCGCGCGCTTCGATCTCAAGGTCTGTGCCGCGGCGGCTGTGCTGCTGCTGCCGCTGCTGCTGATCGTGCCGGCGCGCTGGCACGGCTGGATCGCCGGCACGGTGGCGGTGCTGTTCGTCACAGCCTCGCTGGTCAACCTGCACTACTACGGTTTTTACAAGACGCCGATCGACCCGGTGGTGTTCGGTTTCTTCGAGGACGACACCAAGGCCATCCTGCAGACCATCTGGAGCGATTTCCCGGTGGTGTTGACGCTGGTGGTGCTGACCGCGGCCAGTTACGGTGCCATTGCCGCGCGCAAGGCGCTGTATGGCCGCCTGAGCCGGCGCATCAATCGCCAGTCGGGTGAGCGGCATCTGCCCGCCTGGGCCACGCTGCTGGCCGTGCTGCTGGCCATGTTCATGCTGGTGCTCACCACCAAAGGCACGCTGCGCGCGATGGCGCTGGGACGGCAGAACGTCTCGGTCACCACCTCGCAGTTTCTCAACGACATGGTGCCCAACGGTGTGATCGCGCTCAAGTTTGCCTGGGACAGCCGGCGCGATTCGCAAAACCTCAACGATCCGCTGCTCGGTCTCAAGCGTCTGGGCTACGGCTCGCCCATGGCGGCGGCGCATGTGCTCGGCATCGAGGCGGCAGATGAGAAGGCGCTGCGCGAAACGCTATTTGCCCATGGGGCGGATGTCGCACCGGCCGCCGGCAAGCCGCGCAAGAACCTGCTGTTTTTCCTGATGGAGTCGTGGAGTGCCGAACCCTTCCGTTACCAGGCCAAGGACTTCGACGTGCTGGGCCGGCTGGCGCCGACGATGGCGAATGCCTGTCATTTTTCCAACTTCGATTCGGCGCAGCCCGGCACGCACCCGTCGCTTGAGGCCATCCTGTTCTCCACGCCGATCACACCGTTGACGCTGGGGCCGCAGGGCAAGCAGCCGATTCCCTGGTCGATTCCGCTGCTGCTGAAGCAGGCCGGCTACCAGACGCTGTTCGTGACGTCGGCGCGCTCGGGCTGGCGCGATCTCGATCGCGTGCTCAAGACCCAGGGCTTCGACGAGGTGGTGGATGCGAACAACCTCAAGGCTGCCTACCCCGAGGCCACGCTGGGCATCTGGGGCGTCTGGGACAGCTATGTGTTCCGTTACCTGTCCAAGCGCCTGAAAGAGAAACAGGACAAACCACTGTTCGTCTTTGTGCTGACCTCCACCAACCACCCGCCCTACGACCTGCCGCCGGAGTACAAGCGGGTCGAGCGCAACCGCGCCAAGTGGGGCGGCGAGCGCAATGCCGAGACGCTGTGGCTCAATATCGACTCCTACCACTATGCGACCGACCTGCTCGGCGGCCTGGTGCAAGAAGTGAGAAGCGGGCCGCAGCACGCCAATACCGTGATCGCCGCCACCGGCGACCACAATGTGCGCAGCTTCGGCCTGTACGCCACGCCCGAGCGGCGCTACCTGTTCAGCCAGGTGCCGTTTGTCATCTGGGGCGATGGCCTCGATTGCGGGCCGCAACGCCAGCTGCCGGCCAGCCACCGCGACATGTTCCCCACACTGATGCCGCTGCTGGGGGTGAACCAGGGTTATGTCAACACCGGCCGCAATCTGCTGCTCGATCCGGCGAAACAGGCCAACCCAGTCCTGAACGCGCCGCTCAGCATGAATTACTACGGCACGGCCCGCAACGCCCAAGGCAGCTGGACGCTGGGCGACCCGGCCAGCTTTGTCTGCTCGCCAGGGCCGGCCGGGGTCGCCTGCCATTTTGATGCCCAGCAGGATGCCCAGGCGCGCGCGCAGCTGGGCTTGCTGGACTGGAATGTGCGCGTTGCCCTACGACGCTAGGGCTTATTTGCCGTATAGGACAATCGAAGGCATGAGCAAAACCCTTGACGACCTGTTTTCCCACAACCGTGTCTGGGCTGCGCAGATGGAGCGCGAGCGCCCCGGCTTTTTCACCGGCCTGGTCAAGCAGCAGACGCCCAAGTACATGTGGATCGGTTGCTCCGACAGCCGCGTGCCGGCCAACCAGATCACCGGCCTCGACCCAGGCGAGGTCTTCGTGCATCGCAACGTGGCGAATGTCGTGGTGCATTCGGACCTGAATGCGCTGTCCGCCATTCAGTTTGCGGTCGAGCGTCTCAAGGTCGAGCACATCATGGTGGTGGGGCATTACGGTTGTTCCGGCGTGCAGGCGGCACTCGAAGGCGCGCGCATCGGCCTGGCCGACAACTGGCTGCGCCATATCCAGGACGTGCGCGACCGCCATCGCGACTTGCTGGAGAAGCTGCCTGAAACGCAACGTGCCGACGCGCTGTGCGATCTGAACGTGATCGAACAGGTGGTCAATGTGTGCGTCAGCACCGTGATGGTGGACGCCTGGGCGCGCGGCCAGCAGGTCAGCATCCATGGCTGGGCTTTTGGCGTGCATGACGGCCTGCTGCAGGATCTGCAGATGAGCGTGGCCAGCACCGACTCGATCGAACCCTTGTACCGCGCGGCCATCCGGGGTGTGATCGCAGCAAGGTCCTGAGGGCCGCGATGTTCCCGCAGCGGCTTGACTCCACCATCGCCTACGACATCGCCAAGGCGATGATGGATGGCTTCAACCGCCACTACCGCTTATTTCGTACCGAGTCGGCACGCGCCAAGCACCGTTTCGAGACGGCTGACTGGCATGGCCAGCAGCGCGCCCAGCGCGAACGCATTGAGTTCTACGACCTGCGGGTCAAGGAGTGCGTGCGGCGCCTGGAGAAGGAGTTCCAGGCCGGTGCCCAGCCGATGGACATCTGGCACCAGGTCAAGCTGCACTACATCGGCCTGCTGGTGGATCACCACCAGCCCGAGCTGGCCGAGACCTTCTTCAACTCGGTCACCTGCAAGATCCTGCACCGCACGCACTTCCAGAACGACTTCATCTTCGTGCGCCCGGCGGTGAGCACCGAGTACATCGAAAACGACGAACCGGCCGCCAAGCCGACCTACCGCGCCTACTACCCGACGCGCGAGACGCTGCGCGAGGCCATCGAGCGCGTCATCAGCAACTTCCAGTTGCAGTGCGCATTCGAAGACCTGGGGCGCGACGTCGACCATGTGCTGGCGGCCGTCAACAGCCAACTGGGGCAGGCCAAGCTGCGTGCCAACTTCCAGGTCCAGGTGCTGTCCAGCCTGTTCTTCCGCAACAAGGGCGCCTACGTGGTGGGCAAGATCATCAACGGCTTCGTCGAGGTGCCGTTTGCCTTGCCCATCCTGCACAACGAAGACGGCCAGTTGGTGATCGACGCTGCGCTGTTCGGTGAGGACGACCTGCTGATGCTGTTCTCCTTTGCGCGGGCCTACTTCATGGTGGACATGGAGGTGCCCTCGGCCTATGTGCAGTTCCTGCGCAGCATGATGCCGCGCAAGCCGCGCGCCGAACTCTACAACGCCCTCGGCCTGGCCAAGCAGGGCAAGACGCTGTTCTACCGCGACTTCCTCTACCACCTCAAACACTCAAGCGACAAGTTCCGCACCGCGCCCGGTATCAAGGGCATGGTGATGCTGGTGTTCGACCTACCGTCCTTTCCCTATGTGTTCAAGCTCATCAAGGACTGGTACCCGCCGCCGAAGGACACCACGCGCGAGCAGATCAAGGGCAAGTACCTGCTGGTGAAACAGCACGACCGGGTGGGCCGCATGGCCGATACGCTGGAGTACAGCCTGGTGGCGTTCCCGCGCGAACGGTTCGACGACGAGCTGATCGCCGAGATTGAAAAGTTCGCGCCGAGTCAGCTGGAAATCAGCGACCGCGACGGCGACGGCCGCTCCGAGGTCATCATCAAGCACCTGTACATCGAACGACGCATGATCCCGCTCAACATCTACCTGCAGGAAGCGTTCGACGCCGGCGCTGCCGATCCGTCGCGCACGGACGAAGATGCCTTGCGCGCCCGCGCCCAGCTGGAGCGCGCCGTCATCGACTACGGCAATGCCATCAAGGACCTGGTGGCGGCCAACATTTTTCCCGGCGACATGCTGTGGAAGAACTTCGGCGTCACGCGCCACGGCAAGGTGGTGTTCTACGACTATGACGAGATCGAGTACATCACCGACTGCAACTTCCGCCGCGTGCCGCAGCCGCGCAACGAGGAAGAGGAAATGTCGGGCGAGGTCTGGTACAGCGTGGGCCCGCACGATGTATTTCCCGAAACCTTCGCGCCCTTCCTGCTGGGCAATCCGGCGGTGCGCGAGGTCTTCATGAAACACCATGCCGACCTGCTCGACGTGGCCTTCTGGCAGAGCCACCAGGAGCGCATCCGGCAGGGTTACGTGTACGACGTCTTTCCTTACGAGCGCAGCCGGCGCTTTTCGCAGCAGCGCACCAGCATGTAAGGGCAAAAATTGACCTCGGTCATGGCGTTTGCCATCGGCTGGCGTACACTTTGTCTTGCCCGGGGTGCGCAATGGTTGCGCTGAGATGGATTCCAAACCCGCGAACTTGATCCGGTTCATACCGGCGTAAGAAGAGCCTGACCTGCTGCCTTTCCCCTCGTGAAGAGCTTGGTCTGTCCCGCTTGCTGGCCTCGTGCCGTCTTCCGGTTCGCGTTCTGTGAACCTCCTTCGGAGCAATGTGTTTGCTGCCACAAGGAGACTTCGCATGAATGCACCCGACAAACTAGCCCAGTTCATCTCTCTCACGCGTGAGCCGCTGCCGGCCTCGCGCAAGGTTTACGTGCCCGGCGCGCGCGCCGATGTGCGCGTGCCGATGCGCGAGATCACGCAGAGCAACGGTGAGACCGTGACGGTGTACGACACCTCCGGCCCCTACACCGATCCGCAGGCGACCATTGACGTGCGCCGGGGCTTGCCGGCCTTGCGCGAGGGCTGGATTGCCGCACGTGGCGACACCGAAGCCTATGTCGGCCGTCAACCCTACGCGCTCGATGATGGCTTGAAGAGCGGCGAGAGCGATGCGCTGGCCGTGCTGCGCGCCCAGGCCGCCGGCCTGCAGCGCACGCCGCGCCGCGCCAGGGCCGGCGCCAACGTGAGCCAGATGCACTACGCCCGCCAAGGCATCGTCACGCCCGAGATGGAATATGTGGCGATCCGCGAGAACCAGCAGCGCGACTGGATGGCGCAATACCTGAGCAATGCCGAGCGCGAGAAGCGCCTGGCCGGCAACAGCTTCGGCGCCGCCATCCCACACGAGGTGACGCCCGAGTTCGTGCGCGACGAGGTGGCGCGCGGCCGCGCCATCATCCCGGCCAACATCAACCACCCCGAGCTGGAGCCGATGGCGATCGGCCGCAACTTCCTGGTCAAGATCAACGCCAATATCGGCAACTCGGCGGTGACCTCGAGCATCGAGGAAGAGGTGGAGAAGCTGGTGTGGTCGATCCGCTGGGGTGCCGACACCGTGATGGACCTCTCCACCGGCCGCAACATCCACACCACGCGCGACTGGATCCTGCGCAATTCGCCGGTGCCCATCGGCACGGTGCCGATCTACCAGGCGCTGGAGAAGGTCGGTGGCGTGGCCGAGGACCTGACCTGGGCCATCTTTCGCGACACGCTGATCGAACAGGCTGAGCAAGGCGTGGACTACTTCACCATCCACGCCGGCGTGCGCCTGCCCTTCATCCACCTCACGGCCAACCGCATGACCGGCATCGTCTCGCGCGGCGGCTCCATCCTGGCCAAGTGGTGCATCGCCCACCACCAGGAGAACTTCCTCTACACCCACTTCGAGGACATCTGCGACATCATGAAGGCCTACGACGTCAGCTTCTCGCTCGGCGACGGCCTGCGCCCGGGCTCGGGGGCGGACGCCAACGACGAGGCGCAGTTCGCCGAGCTGCGCACGCTGGGCGAACTCACACAGATCGCTTGGCAGCACGACGTGCAGACCATGATCGAAGGTCCCGGCCATGTGCCCATGCACATGGTGCAGGCCAACATGACCGAGCAGCTCAAGCACTGCGGCGAAGCGCCGTTCTACACCCTGGGTCCGCTGACCACCGACATCGCCCCCGGCTACGACCACATCACCAGCGGCATCGGCGCGGCCATGATCGGCTGGTTCGGCACCGCCATGCTGTGTTACGTCACGCCCAAGGAGCACCTGGGCCTGCCGGACCGCGAGGACGTGAAGACCGGCATCATCACCTACAAGATCGCGGCGCACGCGGCCGACGTAGCAAAAGGTCACCCGGGCGCGCGGGCGCGCGACGACGCGCTGTCGAAAGCCCGTTTCGAGTTCCGCTGGATGGACCAGTTCAACCTCTCGCTCGATCCGGACACCGCGCAGAAATTCCACGACGAGACGCTGCCCAAGGACTCGGCCAAGGTGGCGCATTTCTGTTCCATGTGCGGGCCGAAGTTCTGCTCCATGAAGATCACGCAGGAAGTGCGCGAGTTCGCCAAAATGCAAGGTGTGAGCGAGGAACAGGCCTTGAATGCCGGCATGGAGACCATGTCCGAGGAGTTCAAGCGCGCGGGCGGGGAAATCTACATTCCGATTGCCAAGGCCTGACGGGTAGGCGCGAGTCCGGCCAAGCCTGACTCGCACGACGCCAGCGCTGGACCCCGTCTGACACCCTCGGGACATACGTAATCGTCCGGACTGTGTCTGCAGGTCCGTACAGAGGGCTTTCGCGGCAAAATGTGCCCACTTGCATTCAGACCAAAGGAGCACATCATGTCCGATCCCATCGTCATCGTCGGCGCCGCCCGTACCCCCATGGGGGCGTTCCAGGGCGATTTTTCTTCCCTCGCCGCCCATGATCTCGGCGGCGCCGCCATCAAGGCGGCGGTCGAGCGCGCCGGCATCGCGCCCGAGCTCGTGAATGAGGTGCTGTTCGGCAACTGCCTGATGGCGGGCCAGGGCCAGGCGCCGGCGCGCCAGGCCGGTTTCAAGGGCGGCCTGCCCAAGAGCGCGGGCGCGGTGACACTGTCCAAGATGTGCGGCTCCGCCATGCGCGCGACCATGTTTGCGCACGACATGCTGCAGGCCGGCACGGCCGACGTGATCGTGGCCGGCGGCATGGAAAGCATGACCAACGCGCCCTACCTCATGCTCAAGGGCCGCGGCGGTTACCGCATGGGCCACGACAAGATTTACGACCACATGATGCTCGACGGCCTGGAAGACGCCTACGAGGCCGGACGCTCCATGGGCACTTTCGGCGAAGAGTGCGCCGCCAAGTACAGCTTCAGCCGCACGGCGCAGGACCACTTTGCCATCACCAGCGTGCGCCGCGCGCAGGCCGCGATCCAGTCCGGCGCCTTTGCCGCCGAGATCACGCCGGTGACGGTCAAGGGCCGTGCCGGTGATACCGTGATCTCCATCGACGAAGGCCCGGGCAAGGCCAAGCTGGACAAGATCCCGGCGCTCAAGCCCGCGTTCAAGAAGGACGGTACCATCACCGCTGCCAGCAGCTCGTCCATCAACGACGGCGCCGCCGCCCTGGTGATGATGCGCGCCTCCACCGCCGCCAAACTGGGCTGCAAGCCGATGGCGAAGATCGTGGCCCATGCGGTGCATGCGCAGGAGCCGAACTGGTTCACCACCGCACCGGTGGCGGCCACGCAGAAGGCGCTGGCCAAGGCCGGCTGGAGCGTCAAGGACGTGGATCTGTGGGAGGTCAACGAGGCCTTCGCCGTGGTGCCGATGGCGCTGATGGAAGAACTCAAGGTGTCGCACGACATCGTCAACGTCAACGGCGGCGCCTGTGCGCTGGGCCACCCGATCGGTGCTTCCGGTGCGCGCATCATGGTGACGCTGATGTACGCACTGCAGGCCCGTGGCCTCAAGCGCGGCCTGGCCACGCTGTGCATCGGCGGTGGCGAAGGCACGGCGGTGGCGCTGGAAATGCTCTGAGTCGCATTTCTTGTACAAAACTGGTACAAAAAGAGGGGGCAATATGCCCCCTCTGGTATTTAGAGACGCTATAAAGAGCCGATAAATCAAGGTCGGTGGGGTAAAAACAGCAGAGCGTCGTCATGAAATTCAGTAGCAAGCTTCTTTTGTGTGCCGTGATTCCTGCGGTGCTGTTCATCATCGGCCTGGCCGGCAGCATTGGCGGGCTGGTCTATACCAAGAATCAGTTTCACCACTACATCGAGACTGAACAACGCATCAGCGCCGGCCTGACCGAGATGTATGCCCAGGGGCTGCAGATGGGGCAGGCGCTGCGCAACATCGTGCTCGACCCGTCCAATCCGAAGGCCGTGGACAATCTGGAAGCGGCGCGCAAGGCCTATGACAAGGCCTCTGCCGACACGGCCAAGGTGGCCAAGGGTACGCAGTTCGCGGCGGGCCTGGACAAGCTGCCACCCCTGCGCGTGGTCCACGCCCAGGCGCAGGAGAAGGTGCAGGGGCTGGTCAAAGAGCAATCGTCCGAAACGGTGAAATTCCTCAACAGCACTGAAACACCGGCTTGGCGCAACTTGCGGGCTGAACTGCTGAAGCAGATCGCGACGGCCGGCCAGGTTTCCAATGAGGCTCAGGCCGATGTCGAACGCCAAGCCAACCGGGTCATCCTGTTTTCCGTGTCGCTGGCGGTGCTGGCCGTGGTCGTGTCCGTCGGCTTTACGCTTTATCTGCGCAATACCGTGTGCAACGAGCTCGGTGGTGATCCGAGCGACGCCCGCAATGCCCTGCACGAGATCGCTGAAGGCAATCTGGCCTACCAAGTGCCGTCCACACGTTACTCAAACAGCCTGATGCAGGAACTGGTGCGCATGCAGGATTCGCTGCGCCGACTGGTCGGCGAGGTGCGTCATTCGACCGACAGCATCACCACGGCCAGCAGCGAGATCGCGGACGGTAGCCAGGACCTGTCGGCCCGCACCGAAAGCCAGGCCAGCGCACTGGAAGAAACCGCGGCCTCGATGGAAGAGCTCAGCTCCACCGTCAAACAGAACGCCGACAACGCCCGCCAGGCCAACCAGCTGGCGCAAAGCGCTTCTACTGTTGCAGTGCAGGGCGGCGAGGTGGTGGCCCAGGTGGTGGACACCATGAAGGGCATCAACGACGCCAGCCGCAAGATCAACGACATCATCAGCGTCATCGACGGCATCGCCTTCCAGACCAACATCCTGGCCCTGAATGCGGCGGTGGAAGCTGCCCGTGCCGGTGAGCAGGGCCGCGGTTTTGCCGTGGTGGCCGCAGAAGTGCGTTCCCTGGCCGGACGCAGTGCCGAAGCGGCGAAGGAAATCAAGACCCTGATCACCGACAGCGTGCAGCGCGTCGAGCAAGGCACGGCGCTGGTGGACCAGGCCGGCAGCACCATGACCGAAGTGGTGAGCAGCATCCGCCGGGTGACCGACATCATGGGCGAGATCAGCGCCGCCAGTTCGGAGCAGAGCCAGGGGGTGGCGCAGGTGGGCGAGGCGGTGACGCAGATGGACCAGGCGACACAGCAGAATGCCGCGCTGGTGGAGGAGTCCGCCGCTGCCGCCATGAGCCTGCGCGAACAGGCGCAGCACCTGAACCAGCTGGTCGGCACCTTCCGTCTCTAAAGGATTCCCCATGGCTACGATCCTGGTCCTTGGCGCCTCGCGCGGCATCGGCCTGGAGTTCGTGCGGCAATACGCCGAGGCGGGTGAGCGTGTCATCGCCACGGCGCGCGATGCCGCCGGCCTGGCGCGCTTGCGCGAGCTCGGTGCCACGGCGCTCAAGCTCGACGTGGCCGACCCGGCCAGCATCAGCGGCCTGGCCTGGCAGCTCGATGGCGAGGAGATCGACCTGGCGCTCTACGTGGCCGGCGTCTACAGCACCAGCGGTGCCGATACGCCGCCGACACAGCCCGAGTTCGACCGCGTGCTGCACACCAATGTGCTGGGCGCCATGCAGGCCATCCCGCAGGTGGCGCCGTTGGTGGCGGCTTCGCGCCACGGCGGCAAATTCGCTTTCATCACCAGCGGCATGGGGCAGATCGGTGCGGTCGAGTCCAGCTTCGGCTGGACCTACCGTGTCAGCAAGGCGGCGCTCAACATGGCGGTGGTGGCCGCCCAGCACGACTACCCGGGCGTCATCCTAGTGGCGCTGTGCCCGGGCTGGGTGCGAACCGACATGGGCGGCACCGGTGCCCCTTTGTCGGTGCAGGAGAGCGTGGCCGACATGCGTCGCACCCTTGCCGGCCTGACGCCTGCGCACAAGGGCGCGTTTCTGCATCACGACGGTCGGCGTTACGACTCGTTCTGATCTCCACGTCGGTCAGCGCAAATCAGGACAGGCCAAACCGGCATAATTGACGTTGACGTAAACGTCAATTCAACCGAGAGCCGACCCATGCTGCTGACCCAAGACCAGGAAATGATCCGCGACGCGGTGCGCGCGTTTGCCCAACAAGAGCTGTGGCCCAACGCGGCACGCTGGGACAAGGAGCACCATTTCCCGAAGGACGCACACCAGGGGCTGGCCGCGCTGGGTGCCTACGGCATCTGCGTGCCGGAAGAGTTCGGCGGCGCCAACCTGGACTACCTGACGCTGGCGCTGGTGCTGGAAGAGATTGCCGCCGGCGACGGTGGCACCAGCACCGCGATTTCCGTCACCAACTGTCCGGTCAACGCCATCCTCATGCGCTACGGCAACGCGCAACAGAAGAAGCGCTGGCTGACGCCGCTGGCGCAAGGCCAGCTGCTCGGCGCCTTTTGCCTGACCGAGCCGCACGTCGGCTCCGACGCCTCGTCGCTGCGCACCACGGCCGAGAAAAACGGCGACGGTTATGTGATCAACGGCGTCAAGCAGTTCATCACCAGCGGCCAGAACGGTGATGTGGCCATCGTCATCGCCGTCACCGACAAGGGGGCCGGCAAGAAGGGCATGAGCGCCTTTCTGGTGCCGACCGACGCGCCGGGTTATGTGGTGGCGCGCCTGGAAGACAAGCTGGGCCAGCATTCCAGCGACACGGCGCAGATCAACTTCGACAACTGCCGCATCCCGGCCGAGAACCTGATCGGCAGCGAGGGCGAGGGCTACAAGATTGCGCTTGGCGCCTTGGAAGGCGGGCGCATCGGCATCGCGGCGCAAAGCATCGGCATGGCGCGCAGCGCGTTCGAGGTGGCGCTCGACTACGCGAAGCAGCGCGAGAGTTTCGGCCTGCCGATCTTCAACCACCAGGCCGTCGGGTTCCGCCTGGCCGAGTGCGCAACGAAGATCGAAGCGGCACGCCAGCTGGTCTGGCACGCCGCGGCGCTGCGCGATGCCGGCCAGCCCTGCCTGAAGGAAGCCGCCATGGCCAAGCTGTTTGCCAGCGAGATGGCCGAAGCGGTGTGCAGCACCGCCATCCAGACGCTGGGTGGCTACGGTTATGTGAGCGACTTCCCGGTCGAGCGCATCTACCGCGACGTGCGGGTGTGCCAGATCTACGAAGGCACTTCGGATGTGCAGAAGATCCTGATCCAGCGCGCGCTGGCTTGAGCGGCTGGCCCGCTCCGGTTGTCGTCAGACGATAAAGCTGATCAGCCGGCCGGTGGGCTGGCCCATGGTGTTGAGGATGATCTGCATCTGCTCGGCCTTGGCCTGCCGGCGCGCCTGGGCGTCGGCGTAAGGGTCGTAGGTCGAGACGCGGGGCGTCAGCGGCCGGGAACTGACCAGTCCCTTGACCGCGGTGGACGCGCCTGCATGTCTGATGGATCCAACTTCGTTTGCCATGTCTCTCAATTCAAGTCGGCGGCGATGATACTTCAGACGGAGGACCGGCACGGAACGTTCCCGATGGGAGCATGGGGTGCTCTCTCGGCGGTCGGCCGTGCGACAATTTGTACACGCTTCCCGGGCGGCCTCATCGGGGCTGCATCCCCCCCATTCCGGAGACACACCATGCCCATTACCAAAGGATTCCGCGCCCTCGTCGACGAGGCCATGGCCGAGGTCAAGACCTACACCGTGCCCGAGGTGCTGGCCATGCTGGACGACCCCAAGGTGCACATCGTCGACATCCGCGACGTGCGCGAGCTGAAGGACGGCACCGTCACCGGCAGCACCCACGCGCCGCGCTGCATGCTGGAGTTCTGGGTCGACCCGGAATCGCCCTACCACAAGCCGATGTGGGCCGACGAGAGCAAGCACTTCATCCTGTTCTGCGGCGCCGGCTGGCGCAGCGCGCTGGCCACCAAGACCTTGCAGGACATGGGCATGACCAATGTGGCCCACATCGACGGCGGTTTTGCCGAGTGGGTCAAGCAGGGCGGGCCGGTGGAGACACTGGAAGAGCGCAAGGCGAAAAAGGGCTGATGGCGGTGCCAGTTGTTGATTGCCCTTGTGGCCGCTGCGATGCGGCCGGCCGTGCCCTGCCCTATGCGCAGTGCTGTGGCCGCTACGTCGACGATTTTGACGGCACGCCGGCGCCCGATGCCGAGGCGCTGATGCGCTCGCGTTACACGGCCTTCATGCGGGAGCGCGCCGACTACCTGCGCGCCACCTGGCAAACCAGCAAGCGGCCGTCGCGGGTGAGCTTCGATGCCGGCGTCAAATGGCTGGGGCTGGAGGTGCGCGACCATCAGGTGATCGACGACGACCATGCCGAGGTCGAGTTTGTCGCCCGGCTGCGCGAGCCGTCCGGCCGCGCCGTGCGCCTGCACGAGCGCAGCCGCTTTGTGCGCGAAGACGGCCGCTGGTACTACGTCGATGGCGATCATCGGTGAAATCGATGACTGGCCCTCGTCAATACTGCGCAAGTTGCTATCAAATTTATAGTGATTTGGTGTGATGCGATTCGATGCGGTTCTGTTCGATTGCGACGGCGTGCTGGTGGACTCCGAGCCCATCGTCAACCGTGTGCTGCGCGACATGCTGGCCGAGCGCGGCTGGGTGCTGACGGCCGAGGAGTGCTGGCGCATCTTCGTCGGCAAGGCGGTCAAGGACGAGCAGGTGCGCATCGAACGCCACACCGGCCAGCCGCTGACCGAGGAGTGGCTGGCTGGTTTTCGCCAGCGGCGCAATGCGGCGCTGGAGGCCGAACTGAGCGTCATTGCCAACGCACACGCGGCGGTGCACGAAGTCCATGCCCGGCATGATGCGCGCATTGCTTGCGCCTCGGGCGCCGACCGCCACAAGGTCGAACTGCAGTTGCGCAAGGTCGGCCTGTTCGACTACTTCGCCGGTCGCATCTTCAGCGGCCACGAGCTGCCGCGCTCCAAGCCGCACCCGGACGTCTACCTGGCCGCCGCCGCCGCCCTGGCTGCGCCTCCGCAACGCTGCGCCGTGGTGGAAGACACGCTGACCGGCGTTGCCGCCGGGGTGGCGGCCGGCGCCACGGTGTTTGCCTACGTGCCGCAAGGCGATGCCGAGGTGTTCCGCCGCGCGGGTGCCGTCGAGGTGTTCGGCGACATGGCACAGCTGCCTGACGTGCTGCGTTGAAGAGAGCGTCAGGCTGTTTCAGCCGGGCTTGGATGAGGTTGGCGTTGCGCCCGGGCTGTCCGCATTGAGCAGGCGTGTCAGCTCCTGCTGCGGCAGGGGCCGTGACAGCAGGTAGCCCTGGAATTCGTGGCAGCCCTGGTAGCGCAGGAAGTCGAACTGCGCCTGGTTCTCCACACCCTCGGCCACCACGGTCTTGCGCAGGCTCTGGCCGAGCGAGATGACGGCGCGCGCGATCATCGCCACCTCTTCCTCGTGCTCGATGCCGGTGACCAGCGAGCGGTCGATCTTGATGATATCGAGCGGAAAGCGCCGCAGGTAGCTCAGCGACGAGTAGCCGGTGCCGAAGTCGTCCATGGCCAGGTTGACGCCCAGGTCCTTGAAGCGGCCCAGCGTGGTGATGGCGCGGTCGCCGTCGCCCATGAACACGGTCTCGGTGATTTCCAGCTCGACCTGCGCGGCCGGCAACCGGGCCTCGTCCAGCAGTCCGGCCACGTGGGTCACGATGTCGCCGCTCAGGAACAGGCGCGGCGACAGGTTGACTGCCATGCGCAGCGGGGTGGTGCGCTGACGGTTCCAGCTGTACGCAGCGGCAAAGGCGCGGCGCAGGATGGCGCTGGTCAGCGGCAGGATCAGGCCGGTTTCTTCGGCAATCGGGATGAAGCGGTCGGGACTGACGGCGCCGTATTCGGGGTGGAACCAGCGCGCCAGCGCCTCCACGCCGACGATGCGGCGGCGGTGGTCGAACTTGGGCTGGTAGTGCACCTCGAACTCGTCGCGCTCGATGGCCAGGCGCAGTGCCGTTTCCAGGTTGAGCCGTTCATCGGCCTCGCGGTTGAGTTCGCTGGTGAAAAACTGGAAGTTGTTGCGGCCGCGGCTCTTGGCGGCGTACATGGCAACGTCGGCGTGCTTGAGCAAGCTGGCCGAATCTTCGCCGTCGGCCGGATAGAGCGCAACGCCCAGGCTGGCGCCGATGTGGAATTCGCGCCCGGACAGCAGCACCGGCTGGGCAATCTCGTTCAGCACGCGCCGCAGCTGCGAGATGACGGTGCTGACGCGGAAATGGTCGTTCAGCAGCAGCACGAACTCATCGCCGCCGAGCCGCGCCACGGTGTCGGAGTTGCGCACGCAGTGCCGGAGGCGGTCGGCGATCTCCTTGAGCAGCTTGTCGCCGGCACCATGGCCCAGGCTGTCGTTGATGAACTTGAAGTTGTCGAGGTCGATGAACACCACCGTCAGGTAATAACCCAGCCGGGCGGCGCGGGCGATGCCCTGCTCGACGCGGTCACCCAGCAGGATGCGGTTGGGCAGGCCGGTCAGCATGTCGTGGTTGGCCTGGCGTTCGAGCTGCTCCTGGTAATGCCGCCGTTCCGAGATGTCCTGCACCGTGCCTTCGTAATAAAGCGCCTTGCCGCTGGCGTCGCGCACGATGTGGGCGTTTTCCGAAATCCAGATGCGCGAGCCGTCCTGCCGGTAGATCTCGGACTCGAAGTTGAGCACTTCGCCCTGCTGTTCCATCAGCTGGCGAAAGCGCTCGCGCTGGCTCGGGCGCACGTAGAGCTGGCGCCCGATGTCGTCCAGGTTGGCGATCAGTGCTTGCGGACTGGCATAACCGTAGATGCGTGCCAGCGCCGGATTGGCGGCCAGGTAACGGCCGTCGGGCGTGGTCTGGAAGATGCCTTCGGAGGCGTGCTCGAAGATGTTGCGGTAGCGCAGTTCGGCCTGCTCGAGCGCTTCCAGCATCTCGCGCTGAGACGTCACATCTTCGATGAAACCCTCGATCACGATTTCGCCCTGTTCGTCGGCAACAGGAACGCCGCGTTCGATCACCCATTTCTCCTGCCCTGATTTCGTGATGATGCGGTACTGCACGGAAAAACGCTGCCCGCTGTGCAGCGCGGCAGCGATGTGCGCGCGCACGCGGGCCCGCTCCTGCGGGTGGGTGATCGCCTCCCAGGTGACCGCGGCGTTCTCCACCAGTTCGGCCGGCCGGTAGCCGGTGAGCCCCAGGCAGCCCTGGCTGACGAAGATCATGCGCCAGTGGGCATCGTTGCGGCAGCGGTAGGCCATGCCGTCCAGGTTGTTGACCAGCGTGTCGAGTACGCGTGCGCGGTCCAGTTCGCCGGCGCTGAGCAGACTGGTTCGGCGCGGGCGTGTGTGGGCGGAAGGCATGACGGGTACCGGAAGAGGTCTGACTGTAGGATTAGCAAGTGCCGTGCCGACTTGGCGCACCGCTGTGGTGCGTCTGAGACCTTTGTTCCGTGGGCACCTTCAAATCTGCCACAATTGACGTTTACGTAAACGTCAACTCTGCCCGGCTTTACGCCGGCAAAGGCTCAGAAAGCACATCCATGCCGATTCTGGAAACCAAGCTCAATGCCCGCTCGGCCGACTTCCAGGCCAACGCCACGGCCATGCGGTCGCTGGTGGACGACCTCCAGGCCCAGGTGGCCAAGATGGCCCAGGGCGGCGGCGAGGCGGCGCGCGCCAAGCACACGGCGCGCGGCAAGCTGCTGCCGCGCGAACGCGTGCAGCGCCTGCTCGACCCCGGCACGCCCTTCCTGGAGCTCAGCCCGCTGGCCGCCTACGCCATGTACAACGACGAGGCGCCCTGCGCCGGCCTGATCGCCGGCATCGGCCGCGTCAGCGGCGTGGACTGCATGATCGTCTGCAACGACGCCACCGTGAAGGGCGGCACCTATTACCCGCTGACGGTGAAGAAGCACCTGCGGGCGCAGGAAGTGGCGCAGCAGAACCGCCTGCCCTGCATCTACCTGGTGGACTCGGGTGGCGCCAACCTGCCGAACCAGGACGACGTGTTTCCCGACCGCGACCATTTCGGCCGCATCTTCTACAACCAGGCCAACATGAGCGCTTTGGGCATTGCACAGATCGCCGTCGTCATGGGCTCGTGCACGGCCGGCGGCGCCTACGTGCCGGCCATGAGCGACGAGGCCATCATCGTCAAGAACCAGGGCACCATCTTCCTCGGCGGCCCGCCGCTGGTGAAGGCGGCCACCGGCGAGGTGGTGACGGCGGAGGACCTGGGCGGCGGCGACGTGCACACGCGCCTGTCCGGCGTGGCCGACCACCTGGCGCAGAACGACCTGCACGCCCTGGCGTTGGCGCGTGCCGCGGTCAAGAACTTGAACTCAAACAAGGCCCAAAGCCTTGTCACCGCTGCGCCTCTAGCTCCTAAATTTGCAGCGGAAGAGCTGTATGGTGTGATCCCGACCGACACCCGCAAGCCGTTCGACGTGCGCGAGATCATCGCCCGCATCGTCGACGGCTCCGAGTTCGACGAGTTCAAGGCGCGCTACGGTACCACGCTGGTGTGCGGCTTCGCCCGCATCGAAGGCATGCCGGTGGGCATCGTCGCCAACAACGGCATCCTGTTCAGCGAGTCCGCCCTGAAAGGCGCGCACTTCATCGAACTGTGCTGCCAGCGCAAGATCCCGCTCGTCTTCCTGCAGAACATCACCGGTTTCATGGTCGGGCGCAAGTACGAGAACGAGGGCATCGCGCGCAACGGTGCCAAGATGGTGACGGCCGTTTCCACCGCCCAGGTGCCGAAGTTCACCGTGATCATCGGCGGCAGTTTCGGTGCCGGCAACTACGGCATGTGCGGTCGCGCCTTCAACCCTCGTTTCCTCTGGATGTGGCCGAACGCGCGCATCTCGGTCATGGGCGGCGAGCAGGCCGCCAGCGTGCTGGCCACCGTCAAGCGCGACGGCATTGAGGCCAAGGGCGGCCAATGGAGCATGGAAGAGGAAGAAGCCTTCAAGGCGCCGATCCGCAACCAGTACGAAGCCCAGGGCCACCCTTACTACGCCACCGCCCGCCTGTGGGACGACGGTGTGATCGACCCGGCCGACACGCGGCGCGTGCTGGCGCTGGGGCTGAGTGCGGCGCTCAACGCGCCGATCCCCGACACGAAATTCGGCGTCTTCCGCATGTAGTCCAGGACGGCTGTGGCCTGCCAGAATGCAGGCCCGCCCACAAATCCGGAACCGAATTGAAAGACCCTACTTCCGTCACCTCAGCCGACTGGATCGCGCGCAGCCTGCGCAGCGTCTGGCATCCCTGCACCCAGATGCAGCACCACGAGACCGTGCCGCTGATTCCGGTCAGCCACGGGCGCGGCGCCTGGCTGGTCGATGTGCAGGGCCGGCGCTACCTGGATGCCATCAGCTCCTGGTGGGTCAATCTGTTCGGGCATGCCAATCCGCGCATCAACGCCGCGCTGAAGGACCAGCTCGACCGGCTGGAGCACGCCATGCTGGCGGGCTTCACGCACGAGCCGGTGATCGAACTGTCCGAGCGCCTGTCGGCCCTGACCGGCGGCGTGCTCGGCCACTGTTTCTACGCTTCCGACGGCGCCTCGGCGGTGGAGATCGCGCTCAAGATGAGCTTCCATGCCTGGCGCAATGCCGGGCAGAGCCAGAAGCAGGAGTTCGTCTGCCTGTCGGGCAGCTACCACGGCGAGACCATCGGTGCGCTGGCGGTGACCGATGTGGCGCTGTTCCGCGATGCCTATGGCCCGCTGATCCAGCGTGCCCATGTGGCGGCTTCGCCCGATGCGCGCCAGGCGCAAGCCGGTGAAACGCCGGCCGACGTGGCACGCCGTGCCGCGCGCGCGCTGGAGGCGCTGCTGCAGGAGCGCGCCGGCAAGGTGGCGGCGGTGATCGTCGAACCGCTGGTGCAGTGCGCCACCGGCATGGCCATGCATGATCCGCTGTACCTGAAGGAAGTGCGCGCGCTGTGCGACCGCTATCAGGTGCATCTGATCGCCGACGAGATCGCGGTGGGCTGCGGCCGCACCGGCACGTTCTTCGCCTGCGAACAGGCCGGCATCTGGCCCGACTTCGTCTGCCTGTCCAAGGGCATCAGCGGCGGCTACCTGCCGCTGTCCCTGGTGATGACGCGCGAGGCCATCTACCAGGCCTTCTACGACGCCGACGTGACGCGCGGCTTCCTGCATTCGCACTCGTATACCGGCAACCCGCTGGCCTGCCGTGCGGCGCTGGCCACGCTGGACATCTTTGCGCAGGACGATGTGCTGGCACGCAACCGCGACTGGGCTGCGCGCCTGACGGCGGCGCTGGCGCCGCTGGCCGCGCACGACAAGGTGCGGCACCTGCGCCAGCGCGGCATGATCTGGGCCTTCGATGCCGTGGTCGACGACCCGGCCGCCGCCGCCACGTTCTCGCGCCGTTTTTTTGCCAGGGCGCTGGAGCGCGAACTGCTGCTGCGCCCGATCGGGCGCACGGTCTACCTGATGCCGCCCTACATCCTGGACGACGGCGAGATCGAATGGCTCGCCAGCCGCACGCGCGAGGTGTTCGAGGAAGTGGTGCGCCCATGAGCCTGCCCTTGATCGACGCGCTGCAGCGCCACATCGAGACCCTCGACGCGCAGGGCCTGCGCCGGCGCCGCCGCACGGTGGCAACGCCGTGCGCCCCCTGGGTCGAGGTCGACGGCCGGCGCATGCTGGGTTTCAACAGCAACGACTACCTGGGCCTGGCGTCGCATCCGCAGGTCGTGGAGGCACTGCGCCAGGGCGCCTCGCTCTATGGCGCCGGCAGCGGCGGCTCGCATCTGATCGGCGGCCACTCGCGCGCGCATGCGCAGCTCGAAGACCGGCTGGCCGCGTTGATGGCGCCGCATCTGTCGCAGCCGCGTGCGCTGTATTTCTGCACCGGCTACATGGCCAACCTCGCGCTGCTGAGCGCGCTGGCCGCGCCGGAGCCGGCGCAAGCCGAGATTTTTTCCGATGCCCTGAACCACGCCTCCATCATCGACGGGGCGCGACTGTCGCGCGCGCGGGTCAGCGTCTATGCGCACGGCGATCTGGCCGCGCTCGAAGCCGCGCTGGCCGCCAGCACGGCCAGGACCCGGATCGTTGTCAGCGACAGCGTCTTCAGCATGGATGGCGACATCGCCCCGTTGCCGGCGCTGCTGGCCGCGTGCGAGCGCCATGGCGCCTGGCTGGTGGTGGACGATGCACACGGCTTCGGCGTGCTGGGCGCGCATGGGCGCGGTGCGCTGGAACATTTTGCGCTGCGCTCGCCGCAGCTGGTGCTGATGGGCACGCTGGGCAAGGCCGCCGGCGTCAGCGGCGCCTTTGTCGCTGCGCACGAGACCGTGATCGAGTGGCTGGTGCAGCGTGCACGGCCGTACATCTACACCACCGCCGCGCCGCCGGCGCTGGCGCATGCGCTGCTGACCAGCGTCGAGCTGATTGCCGGCGAGGAAGGGCGTGCCCGCCGTGCCCATCTGGCGGATTTGCAGGCGCAGCTGGAAAGCATGCCGGTGCGTGCCGGCTGGCAACGACTGCCTTCCGATACGGCGATCCAGCCCCTGGTGATTGGCGGCAATGCCGAGGTACTGCAGGCGGCGCAGGTGCTGTTCGACCAGGGACTGTGGGTTACCGCAATCCGTGCCCCCACCGTGCCGGCCGGCACGGCGCGTTTGCGCATCACGCTGTCGGCCGCGCACACGGCGCAGGATGTGGATCAGCTGCTGGCAGCGCTGGCCATCCTGGCGCAGGAGGACTGAAGTGAAGCACGCGTTCTCCTGCTTCGTCACCGGCACCGATACCGAAATCGGCAAGACCCTGGTCAGCTGTGCGCTGCTGCATGCGCTGGGGCAGGGCGGCGTGCGCGCCGCCGGCATGAAACCGGTGGCCGCCGGCGCTGAACTGCGCGCCGGTGTCTGGCACAACGAGGATGTCGATGCCCTGCTGGCAGCGGCACCGCTGAAGCTGCCGCCGACGCTGACCACGCCCTGTCTGCTGCACACGCCGGCAGCGCCGCACATCGCCGCCGCGCTGGACGGCGTGCCGATCGAGCCGCAGAAGATCCTGGCCTGCTATGCGCAGGTGCGCCAGCAGGCCGAGGCCGTGGTGGTCGAGGGCGTGGGCGGTTTTCGCGTGCCGCTGATCGATGACTTTGATACCGCCGACCTGGCGCAGCAGCTCGGCCTGCCGGTGGTGCTGGTGGTCGGCCTGCGGCTGGGCTGCATCAGCCAGGCGCTGCTGACGGCCGAGGCGATTGCGGCACGCGGCCTGACGCTGGCCGGCTGGGTGGCCAATACGGTGGACCCGGCCATGGCGCATCAGGAGGCCAACATCGAAGCCATTGCCGCACGCATCGACGCACCCCTGCTCGGCCATGTGCCGCGTTTCGATCATCCCACCGCAGCCGCAGCGGCTGCTTGTCTGGACCTTGGAAAGGTGATTCATGTTTAAGAAAATACTCATTGCCAACCGCGGGGACCAGCGGCGTAGCCGCGCAGCAGCGAAGCTAAATTGCGTGGTGTGCGCAGCACACGCAGGCGATTGCACCGCGGTGGAGGTCAAGCATGTTTAAGAAAATACTGATTGCCAACCGCGGTGAAATCGCCTGCCGGGTCGCCGCCACAGCGCGTCGCATGGGCATCCAAACGGTCGCGGTCTATTCCGATGCCGATGCCAGCGCCAAGCACGTCAGCGTGTGCGACGAAGCGGTGCACATCGGTGGCAGCGCGCCGGCTGAGAGCTACCTGCGCTGGGAGCGCATCATCGAGGCCGCGAAGGCCACGGGTGCGCAGGCCATTCACCCGGGCTACGGTTTCCTGAGCGAGAACGAGGCGTTTGCCCAGGCTTGTGCCGCGGCCGGCCTGGTCTTCATCGGCCCGCCGGCTTCCGCCATCCTGGCCATGGGCCTGAAGGCCGAGTCCAAGCGCCTGATGGAAAAGGCCGGCGTGCCGCTGGTGCCGGGTTACCACGGCGCCGACCAGGACGCCAAGCTGCTGCAACACGAGGCCGACCGTATCGGCTACCCGGTGCTGATCAAGGCCAGCGCCGGCGGCGGCGGCAAGGGCATGCGCGTGGTGGAGAGGAGCGAAGACTTTGCCGCCGCGCTCGCCTCCTGCCAGCGCGAGGCCATCAACAGCTTCGGCGACGCCGCGGTGCTGATCGAGAAATACGTGCTGCGGCCTCGCCACATCGAGATCCAGGTGTTCGGTGACACGCATGGCAATTACGTTTATCTGTTTGAGCGCGACTGCTCGGTGCAGCGCCGCCACCAGAAGGTGCTGGAGGAAGCGCCGGCGCCGGGCATGAGCGAGGCCATGCGCCAGCAGATGGGGCTGGCCGCCGTGGCCGCAGCGCGTGCCGTGAACTACGTCGGCGCCGGCACCGTGGAGTTCATCGTCGAGCAACGCGACACCGCGATGAATTTTTTCTTCATGGAGATGAACACGCGGCTGCAGGTGGAACACCCGGTGACGGAAGCAATCACCGGGCTGGACCTGGTGGAATGGCAACTGCGCGTCGCCGCCGGCGAGCCGCTGCCGCTGCAGCAGGATCAGCTGCGCATCCACGGCCACGCCCTCGAGGCGCGCATCTGCGCCGAGAATCCGGACAACCATTTTTTGCCGGCCACCGGCACGCTGCAGGTCTATGGCCTGCCGGCCTGCAGCACGTTTGAGCGGGCGGAGGTGCGCGTCGATTCCGGCGTGCGCGAAGGTGACACCATCAGCCCGTTCTATGACTCGATGGTGGCCAAGCTGATCGTGCACGGCGAGACGCGCGAACAGGCGCTGGCCCGGCTCGATGCGGCGCTGGCGGCCACGCGCATCGTCGGCCTGAGCACCAATGTGCAGTTCCTGCGCCATGTGGCGCAAAGTCGCTCCTTTGCCGAGGCTGACCTCGATACTGCGCTGATCGTGCGCGAGTCGGCGGTGCTGTTCGAGCAGGAGCGCGTCGGCCTGCCGCTGGCCGCCGCCAGCGTGGTGGCGCACACCCTGTTGCAGGAGCAGGCCGGCGCGGCTACGTCCGGCTGGCTTGACCCCTGGGCGCGACGCGACGGCTGGCGTTCGCACGGCCTGACGCAGCGTTATTTCGATTTCGAATTCCATGGCGAACCGCAAACCGCCGTGCTGACGTATTTGCATGACGGCGCGTTGCAGTTGCAGGTGGGGCAGATGAGCGGCGCCTTGCAGATGACGGCGAATGCGGACGATATCGACCTGCAGTTCGCCGGCCAGCGCCAGCGCGTGCAGGTGTTGCGCAGCGGCGAGGTGGCCCATGTCTTCCTGCCGCAAGGCGCGACGCAGATCACCGTGATCGACGCACTGGCCCATGCCGGCGAGACCCAGACCGAAGGCGGCCGCCTGACGGCGCCCATGCCGGGCAAGGTGGTGTCGTTTGCCGTGCAGGCCGGCGACAAGGTCGCCAAGGGCCAGGTGCTGGCGGTGATGGAGGCCATGAAGATGGAACACACCATTGCCGCGCCGGTCGACGGCGTGGTGGCTGAGCTGCTCTATGCGCCGGGCGACCAGGTGGCGGAGGGGGCGGAGCTGCTGAAGCTGTCCGCTGCGTAACCCTGCTGGTGCGCGACAGCCGTTAAGCTCAGCCTATGAAGATCTATTTCTGCTGCACTGATTTCAAGGCCGAGCCCTGGCTGACCGCGTTGCGCACAGCCTTGCCGCAGGCCGAGATCGAGGTCTGGGCGCCCGGGGCGCCACCGGGCGATTACGCGGTGGTGTGGGCGCCGCCGCAAGCCTTTCTGGACGAGCAGCCGCGCCTCAAAGCCTTGTTCAACCTCGGCGCCGGCGTCGATGCCCTGACGCAGCTCAAGGTGGCACCAGCGACCCAGCTGGTGCGGCTCGACGATGCCGGCATGTCGGTGCAGATGGCCGAGTACGTGGTGCATGCGCTGATCCGGCACTTCCGCGAGTTTGCTCTCTATGAGCAGGATGTGGCTCAGGGCAAGTGGTCCTTCCGTCGCCCGCGCCTGCGGCAGGATTTTCCGGTTGGCATCATGGGGCTGGGCGTGCTGGGCCAGCGCGTGGCGCGTGCCGTGCAGGCTTTCGAATTTCCGGTGCTCGGCTGGAGCCGTAGCGCCAAGGACGTGCCCGGTGTGCGTTGTCATGCCGGGGCTGAACAGTTGTCCGACTTTCTGGCCGAAACCCGGGTGCTGGTGTGTCTGCTGCCGTTGACAGCCGAAACCGAGGGCATCCTGAATCGGCAGACCCTGGCGCAGTTGCGGCCGGGGGGCTACCTGATCAACGTGGCGCGCGGCGCGCATCTGGTGGAGGAAGATCTGATTCCGTTGCTCGACAACGGTCACCTGGCCGGCGCGACACTGGACGTGTTCCGCCAGGAGCCGCTGCCGGCCGGCCACCCGTTCTGGCGCCATCCGAAGATCGCCGTCACGCCGCACACGGCGGCGCGGACGCTGCGCGACGAGAGTGTGGCGCAGATCGCGGCCAAGATCACCCGCCTGGAGCACGGGGAATCCATCGCGGGTATTGTCGATCCCATGAAAGGTTATTGAAACGATGGCTCACCCCCAGGCTGCGCGCACTGCGTGTCGCTCCGCCACCCCCCTTGCAGGGGGCAACGCCAGTGGCCCGGCGGAGCCGGTTCCACGGCATTCCCCGGGTGGCCCTCTTGTTATGTTGCCGAACTTGTCTCCGCAGACGGAGTATTTGTCATGAGTTTTCCCACCCGAGTCCAACTGATCGACGTCGGTCCGCGCGATGGCCTGCAGAACGAGAAGCAGCCGGTGCCGGCCGCCGTCAAGATCGAGCTGGTGCATCGCCTGCAGGACGCCGGCTTGAAGGAGATTGAAGTCACCAGCTTTGTCAGTCCGAAGTGGGTGCCGCAGATGGCCGACAACGCCGAGGTCATGGCCGGCATCCAGCGCCAGAGCGGCGTGCGCTACTCGGTGCTGACGCCCAACCTCAAGGGCTTCGAGGCTGCCGTGTTGTCGAAGCCGGACGAGATCGTGGTGTTCGGTGCCTCCAGCGAAGCCTTCAGCCAGCGCAACATCAACTGCTCGATTGCCGAGAGCATCGAGCGTTTTGCGCCCGTGGTGGCGGCCGCGCGTGCGGCAGGCCTCCGCGTGCGAGGTGCCATGAGCTGCACTGTGGGCTGCCCCTACGAGGGCGACATCCCGCCCGAGCGGGTGGGCATGCTGGCGCGGTTGATGAAGGACATTGGCGTGCAGCGGGTGGACGTGGCCGACACCATCGGCGTCGGCACGCCGCGCAAGGTGCAACGGGCGATCGAGGCCACGCTGGCGCACTTCAATACCGATGACATCTCGGGCCACTTCCACGACACCTACGGCCAGGCGCTGGCCAACACCTACGCCGCGCTGGAGATGGGAGTCTGGAATTTCCAGTCTTCCGTGGCCGGCCTGGGCGGCTGTCCTTATGCCAAGGGCGCCACCGGCAACGTGGCGACCGAAGACGTGGTCTACCTGCTGCACGGCATGGGCATCGAGACCGGCATTGATCTTGACAAGCTGGTGGATGCCGGCAAGTTCATCAGCGACTTCCTGGGCCGTGCGCCCGGCTCGCGTGCTGCCACGGCGCTGCTCGCCAAGCGCGGGTGAGTGGTGATGAATGCTATGGATTCGATAGCGGATCGCGCAATGAAGGCAAGGGCTGTGGCCCAAAATGTGCCTTCACCCTGCATGTCGGTCTGCAAGATGGACGAGCCTCGCGTCCTGTGCCTCGGCTGCCTGCGCACGCTGCAGGAAATCAGGGACTGGTCGACGATGCGTGACGCCGACAAGCGCGCCGTCTGGGGCCGGATCGAACAACGCGCCGCCGGAGCCGGGGCCTGTCCAGACTGATTTCTTATGATGGACTGCAGAACAAAAAGGTCATGCGGTAGGCGCGTGGACGCCGCCGGGGCAGTTCCCCGGCGAGTCCGCGCAACACCCCGCATTCGCACATGAGAAATCAGTCTGGACAGGCCCACCCATGAAGCACATCACCTTCTACCTGGATTTCATCTCGCCCTACGCCCATCTGGCCTTCGAGAAGCTGCCCGAGACCCTGATGGGCCTGAGCTACTCGGTCAGCTACAAGCCGGTGCTGCTGGGGGCCCTCCTCAAGCACCACGGTCAGCTCGGGCCGGCCGAGGTGCCGGCCAAGCGCGACTGGACCTATCGCCATGTGCAGTGGCTGGGGCACCAGCATCAGGTCCAGCTTCAGATGCCATCCGTGCATCCCTTCAACCCGCTGCCGCTGCTGCGGCTGGCGATTGCCGCTGCCGGCGGCGGTGATCCCAACCGCTATGTGTGCGAAACCTTGCTGCGCCATGTCTGGCAGGGCGGTGCCGATGCGCTCGATGCGGCGCGCCTGAAAGCCCTGCATGAGCAGTTGCAGCCGTCGTTGGCGCCGGATGACGAGGCGGTCAAGGCGCGGCTGCGCCGGAACACCGACGAGGCGATCGCCGCCGGCGTGTTTGGTGTGCCGGCCTATGCAGTGGATGACAAGCTGTTCTGGGGTTTCGATGCGCTGCCCATGCTGCGTGACTACCTGCGTGGCGATGCCTGGTTTGACGGCCCGGGCTGGCATGCCGTTGGTCGGATTGCTGCTGGCGCTGTGCGCCAGCGTTGATTTCTGCGCTGTTTTTCGCTGAATGGACGAGGGGTCTCAGGGTTATCCCCTACGGTTGATGTAAGAAAGCGGTCAGTGCTGTCTCCAAGAATGCACGCCAGTCCCCACGTTAGGGGCTTCAATTCCTTTAGGAGACAAGACATGGCTACATCATCGGTCGCAAGGCCAATGACCCCCGAAGAGAAGAAGGTGATCTTCGCCTCTTCACTGGGTACCGTTTTCGAGTGGTACGACTTCTACCTCTACGGCTCGCTCGCAGCCATTATTGCCAAGCAGTTCTTCAGCGGTCTGGATGCCGGTTCGGCCTTCATCTTCGCGCTGCTGGCTTTCGCTGCCGGCTTCATCGTGCGTCCTTTCGGCGCGCTGGTGTTCGGTCGTCTGGGCGACATGATCGGCCGCAAGTACACCTTCCTGGTGACCATCCTGATCATGGGCCTGTCCACCTTCATCGTGGGCATCTTGCCGAACTACGCCACCATTGGCGTCGCGGCACCGGTGATCCTGATTGCCCTGCGCATGCTGCAAGGCCTGGCACTCGGCGGTGAGTACGGTGGTGCTGCCACCTACGTGGCCGAGCACTCCCCGCACGGCAAGCGCGGCGCCTACACCTCCTGGATTCAGACCACGGCCACGATGGGCCTGTTCCTGAGCCTGATGGTGATTCTGGGTACCCGTACCATGATCGGTGAAGCTGCCTTCGCCGACTGGGGCTGGCGCGTTCCCTTCATCGTCTCCATCCTGCTGCTGGCCGTCTCGGTCTGGATTCGCCTGTCCATGAACGAATCGCCGGCTTTCGCCAAGATGAAAGCTGAAGGCAAGACCTCCAAGGCTCCGCTGTCCGAAGCCTTCGGTCAATGGAAAAACCTGAAGATCGTGATCCTGGCCCTGATCGGCCTGACCGCCGGCCAGGCCGTGGTCTGGTACTCCGGCCAGTTCTATGCCCTGTTCTTCCTGACGCAAGCGCTCAAGGTGGACGGTGCTGCTGCCAACATCTATGTGGCCATCTCCCTGCTGATCGGCACGCCGTTCTTCATCGTTTTCGGTGCCTGGTCCGACAAGATTGGCCGCAAGCCCATCATCATGGCCGGCTGCCTGCTGGCGGTCGTGACCTACTTCCCGGTGTTCGAAGCACTGACCAAGGCCGCCAACCCGGATCTGTACAAGGCCCAGCAGGCAAGCAAGGTGACCATCACGGCCGATCCGAAAGAGTGCTCGTTCCAGTTCAACCCGACCGGCACTGCCAAGTTCACCAGCTCGTGCGACATCGCCAAGCAGGTGCTGGCCGGCTCTTCGGTGAGCTATGAGAACATTGTCGGCTCCGGCCCCGCCTCCATCAAGATCGGCGATCAGGTCATCACCAGCTACACCGCCAAGGGCATCCCGGCAGACGATGCCAAGAAGCTCGATGGCGAGTTCAAGAAGGCTGTGTCCGAAGCGCTCAAGGCTCACGGCTATCCCGCCAAGGCCGACATGGCCAAGGTGGACAAGGTCACGGTCATCGCCATCCTCACCTACCTGGTGATCCTGGTGACCATGGTGTACGGCCCGATCGCCGCCATGCTGGTGGAACTGTTCCCGACCCGCATCCGCTACACCTCGATGTCGCTGCCGTATCACATCGGTAACGGCTGGTTCGGCGGCCTGCTGCCCACCACGGCGTTTGCCATCGTGGCGCAAACCGGCAACATGTACAACGGTCTCTGGTACCCGATCATCGTGGCCGGCATGACCTTTGTCGTTGGCATGCTGTTCGTCCGCGAAACCAAGGACGTGGACATCTACGCTCACGACTGAAGCGCGGTGCTTCGGTCAGCCTCCCGGTCCGGCTTGCCGGATCGGGCCCGGCACACAGGCCCTCTTTGAGAGGGCCTTTTTTTTAAAGGAAGAAAATCATGTGGAAAATTATCGTTGCCTTCATCGTCTTTGCCGCACTGGCCATGTTTGTCATCTTGAAAGGCGGCGACCAGCTGGACATGGGGGGTGAGAAGCACGGCGCTGACGCCGTCCATGTGCCGGAAGCGCCCGCTTCGGCCGCGGTAGCAGCTGTCCCGGTCGCTGCGCCTGCCAGCGTGGCAAAGTAAGGAAATCCGTAAGATGGTGCCCTGAGGAGGCAATGACGGCTATCGGGCCGCACACCATCGCCATGAAATATTCAAAAACAGAAGCAGGTCAGCTGGCGTTCAAGCAACGCTCGCCGTTGCTGTCGGCGCGGCAGCGCTCGGCTTTCATTCTGTTTGATGGCGCCAAGACCCTGGAGCAGGTTCTCACCGCCACCGCCGGTCTCGGCGTCACGCAGGCCGATGTGGACCACATGCTGGCCCACGGCCTGCTCGCGGCAACCGAGCCGCTGGCGGAGGTCCCTGTGGCCGAGGCGGTCAGTGCGCGCACGCCGCAGCGCTATGCCGAGGCCTGGCCGATCGCCACCCGGCTGACGGCGTCCCTCGGACTGCGCGGCTTCAAGCTCAATCTGGCAGTCGAGGCGGCGCGTGGCTATGACGACCTGCTGGCCTTGCTGCCCAAGATCCAGGACGCGCTCGGCCCGAACGCCTGCCAGGAACTGGAGCAGGCCCTCAAGGGCTGACGTTTCGTCGCAACGGCTCAGCGGCGGAAGCGGCCATCGGCGGTGATGATGGCCAGATCGGCAAAGTCCAGGCCCGTGTGGTCCTTGCTGCTGTAGTTGATTTCCAGCCCACCCAGATCGAACTTGCTGAGCCCTTCCAGTGCGGCCTGGATCTTGTCGCGGCTCGGCTTGCCACCGGTGCGGCGCAAAGCCTCCACCAGCACCTTGGCGGCAGCAAAGCCCTCCAGCATGGCGGGGCTGACTTCGGCAACGTCCCTGGTGCGTGCGATGTCCTGCGCTTCCTTGACCAGGGCGTAGCTCAAGGACTGCGGAAACACTTGAGAGACGATCACGCCGCGGGCATGGGTGCCCAGGCTCTTGATGAAGCCGCCGGAGGCGTTGTTGGACAGGGTCACGACCTGGCAATTGCTGCCGGCGGCACGGAAGGCCTTGATGCCGTCGACCACCGCTGCACCCGAGGCGATCATGACGACGGCCTGTGCGCCCAACTTGGCAACGAGCGGCGCGATCTTGGAAAAGTCCGGCTTGACGCGGTCGAATTTCTCCACCGCGACGGCACTGATCTTGGCGCTCGCCAGTCCTTTTTGCGCGCCGGCCAGGCCGTCTTCTCCGAAGCTGTCGTCGACATGCACCAGCGCGATCTTGTTCATACCGATGGTCGCCAGATGGACGACGGCCTTCTCGGCCTCGCGCTGGTAGGTGGCGCGCACGTTGAAGATGTGCTTGCGCACCGGCTGGTGCAGCGTCATGGCACCGGTGGAGGGGCCGATCAGTGGCACGCCATATTTGTCCAGCCACGGCAGGATGGCTTCGTTGTGGGGGGTGCCGCGTGTGAGGAACATGGCCGCCACGTTCTGCTCCTCGATCAACTTGCGCGCATTTTCGGCCGCCAGTTTGGGGTCGAACTTGTCGTCGAGCGAGATCAGCTCGATCTTCTGCCCGCCGATGCCGCCCTTGGCGTTGATGCTGTCGATGTAGAGCTTGGCGCCGTCCGTGGTTTCCTTGACACCCGCGGCCACCGGGCCGCTGAAGCCGGCGGTCTGGCCGATCAGGATCTGTGCCTGTGCGGCGGCACCGGCGAGCAGCAGCAGGGCGGCTCCCAAAGTCTTGTGGTTCCACATGATTCTTGGCTCCTTGTCTCCTTGGATTGTGCAGTTTAAACGTAGTGCAAGAGGTGTCCGGCTGTAACAGAACTGTCATGGCCCCAGTCCAGCCGATCCGGCCGGGACTGCCTAGAATGGCTGGCCTCACCAGAAAGACGCTTGCCATGACCCAGGGGACCATCCGCATCCGCGGCGCACGCCAGCACAATCTCAAGAACCTCGACCTCGACATTCGCACCGGCGAGTTGACGGTGGTCACCGGCCCCAGCGGTTCCGGCAAATCGAGCCTGGTGTTCGATACCCTCTACGCCGAGGGGCAGCGTCGTTACGTCGAGACCTTCAGCGCCTATGCGCGCCAGTTCCTCGACCGCATGGACAAGCCGGCGGTGGACAAGGTGGAGGGCGTGCCGCCGGCCATCGCCATCGACCAGACCAATCCGGTGCGCTCCTCGCGCTCCACGGTCGGCACGATGACCGAGCTCAACGACCACCTCAAGCTGCTGTTTGCCCGCGCCGGCCAGCTGTTCGATGGCGTGACGGCGCTGCCGGTGCGTCACGACTCGGCTGACAGCATCTATGCCGAGTTGCAGGCACGGGCGCAGGCGGTGTCCGAGTCGGCTTCATTGGAGGCCCCCGTCGATCCACGCCTGGTCATCACCTTCCCGGTGGAATTGCCGGGCGGCACCACCGAAGACGAAGTGACGCAGTGGCTCTCGGCCAGCGGCTTCACCAAGGTGCAGGCCGAACGTGAGGTGGCCACGCCGGCCGGCCTGCGCAAGGTGCTGGATGTGGTGGCCGACCGCTTCCGCTTGAGCCATGCCGAGCGTGCGCGTGTGATCGAGGCCATCGAGGTCGCGCTCAAGCGCGGCAGCGGCCGCCTGAACGTCTACCGGCTGCGCGACGAGGACGAACCCGAGATCTGGAAGTTCTCCACCGGGCTGCACTGCCCGGAGAGCGACCAGCGCTACGCCGACCCGATCCCCTCCATGTTCTCGTTCAACTCGGCGGTCGGCGCCTGCGAGGTCTGTCGCGGTTTCGGTCGCGTCATCGGGGTCGATTACGGCCTGGTGATCCCGAACGACAAGCTGACCTTGCGTGCCGGCGCCATCAAGCCGATGCAGACGCCGGCCTGGGCCGAGTGCCAGGACGACCTGATGCGCCATGCCGAAGCCGCCGGCATCCCGCGCGACACGGCCTGGAACAAGCTCACGTTCGAGCAGCAGCAGTGGGTGATCCACGGCTCGCCCAACTGGAACGGCAAGTGGAATCAGCAGTGGTACGGCGTCAAGCGCTTCTTCGAATACCTGGAGAGCAAGGCCTACAAGATGCACATCCGGGTGCTGCTGTCCAAGTACCGCAGCTACACGCCGTGTGAGACCTGCCACGGTGCACGCCTGAAGACCGAAAGCCTGCTCTGGCGCATCGGCGCCAAGGAAGATGCCGACGCGGTGCTGGCGCCGGCCAGACGTTTTCTGCCGGCCGGCGTGCAATGGACGCGCGCGCAGCTCGAAGCGCTGCCGGGCCTGTGCCTGCACGACCTGATGCTGCTGCCGATCGATCGTTTGCGGCAGTTTTTCGACCGCGTGCAACAGGGTGACGCCGCCAGTGCGGCACATGCCGGCCAGGGCGAGGCGCAGGCGCTGAAGCTTCTGTTCGAGGAAATCACCACCCGCCTGAAATACCTGTGCGACGTCGGCATCGGCTACCTGACGCTGGATCGCCAGAGTCGCACGCTGTCCGGCGGCGAGGTGCAGCGCATCAACCTCACCACCGCCCTGGGCACCTCGCTGGTGAACACCCTGTTCGTGCTCGACGAGCCCAGCATCGGGCTGCACCCGCGCGACATGCACCGCATCATCGAGGCCATGCAGCGCCTGCGCGACGCCGGCAACACGCTGGTGGTGGTGGAGCATGATCCGGCCGTGATGCTGGCGGCCGACCGCATGATCGACATGGGCCCCGGCCCGGGCGAGCGCGGCGGCAGCATCGTGTTCGACGGCAGTACCGAGGACCTGCGAAAAGCCGATACCCTGACCGGTGCCTACCTGGGCGGGCGCAAGCAGGTCGGCTTCGGCTTCAAGCGCATGGTGGCCGAGAGCACGCCGCGCCTGCTGCTCGAAGGCGTCACCGAGCACAACCTCAAGCATGTTTCGGTCGACATTCCATTGGGCCGGCTGGTGTGCGTCACGGGCGTGTCCGGCTCCGGCAAGTCCACCCTGATCCAGGACGTGCTGGCGCCGGCGCTGATGCGGCATTTCGGCAAATCCACCGAGGCACCGGGCGCGTTCGAGCGCCTGCTCGGCGCCGAGCAGCTCAGCGAGGTGGTGTTCGTCGACCAGTCGCCGATCGGCAAGACGGCGCGCTCCAACCCGGTCAGCTACGTCGGCGCCTGGGACGCGCTGCGCGAGATCTTTGCCAACGCGCCGCTGTCGCGCCAGCGCGGCTACACCGCAGCCAAGTTCAGCGCCAACAGCGGCGACGGCCGCTGCCCGACCTGCGGCGGCTCCGGCTTCGAGCACGTGGAGATGCAGTTCCTCAGCGACGTCTACCTGCGCTGCCCGGACTGCGACGGCAAGCGCTTCCGCCCGGAGATTCTGGAGATCACCATCGAACGCGGCGGCAAACACCTGAACGTGGCCGACGTGCTGGAGCTCACCGTCAGCGAGGCTTGCAGCCTGTTCGCCAACGATCGCGACGTCATCCGCGCGCTGCAGCCCATCGTCGATGTCGGGTTGGAGTATGTGCGCCTGGGGCAGCCGGTGCCCACGCTGTCGGGCGGCGAGGCGCAGCGCCTGAAGCTGGCCGGCTTCCTGGCCGAGGCGGCCCGCAGTGCCAGCGCCAGCCGCCAGGTCATGGCGCGCAAGGGCACGCTGTTCCTGTTTGATGAGCCGACCACCGGCCTGCACTTCGACGACATCGCCAAGCTGATGCGTGCGTTGCGCAAGCTGCTCGATGCCGGCCACTCGCTGCTGGTGATCGAGCACAACCTTGACGTGATGCGCGCCAGCGACTGGCTGATCGACCTCGGCCCCGAAGGCGGCGACGCCGGCGGTGAGGTGGTGGCGGTCGGCACGCCGGAGGAAGTGCGCCAGCATCCGACCTCGCATACCGGCCGCGCGTTGCGCGAGTACGCGCTGGCCATGGGTGAGGTGCATGAGGCGCAGGAAGGCGCCGCCCGTTTCATCCCGCAGGCTTTCACGCCGAGCCACAAGCCGGCGCGACCGAGGGCGGAAGCACCGGACGCGATCCAGATCGTCAATGCCAAGGAGCACAACCTCAAGAGCTTGAGCGTCAACATCCCGCGCGGCAAGTTCAACGTCATCACCGGCGTGTCGGGCTCGGGCAAGTCCACGCTGGCATTCGACATCCTGTTCAACGAGGGCCAGCGCCGCTACCTCGAATCGCTCAACGCCTATGCGCGCAGCATCGTGCAGCCGGCCGGCCGGCCCGAGGTGGACGCGGTCTACGGCATTCCGCCCACGGTGGCGATCGAGCAGCGCCTCTCGCGCGGCGGGCGCAAGAGCACGGTGGGCACCACCACCGAGGTCTGGCACTTCCTGCGCCTGCTGTTCGTCAAGCTGGGCGTACAGCACTGTGTGCACGACGGTGCGGCGGTGGCGCCGCAGACGCCCGAGAGCATCGTGGCGCAGCTGCTGAAGAGTTTCCGCGGCCAGCACATCGGCCTGCTGGCGCCCCTGGTGCTCAACCGCAAGGGTGTCTACACCGAGCTGGCCGACTGGGCGCGCCCGCGTGGTTACACCCACCTGCGGGTCGACGGCAATTTCCTGCCGACCACCGGCTTCCCGCGCATCGACCGCTTCAAGGAGCACACCATCGAGCTGCCGGTGGCCAGCCTCGACGTGCTGCCGGCCAACGAAGCCGCGCTGCGCCAGGCGCTGACCACGGCGCTGGAGCACGGCAAGGGCGTGCTGCATGTGCTGAGCGGGCTCGATGGCCTGGCCGAGGCCATGAAGAGCCAGGCGCCGACCGCAGGCATCGGCCGGCTCGACGTGTTCTCCACCAAACGCGCCTGCCCTGTGTGCGCCACCTCGTATGCCGAACTCGACCCGCGCCTGTTCTCCTACAACAGCAAGCATGGCTGGTGCCCGGACTGCGTCGGCACCGGCGTCAAACTGAGCAAGGAGCAGCGCAAACTGCTCGACGATTCGGTGCGTGACGACAAGGACAAAGGCCGCGAGCAGACCTTTGCCGAGCCCGAGGTGGAGGACGTGGTCGATGTCGCCTGTCCGAGTTGCGAGGGCACCCGCCTGAACGCCACCGCCCGTGCGGTCAAGTTCAATGGTGTCGGCATCACCGAGATCGCGCGCCTGAGCGTGAGCGACGTGCGTGCCTGGGTCGAGACGCTGGCGCTGGTCGGCCGCATGACACAACGTGAAAGCGACATTGCGCGCGACCTGATCCCCGAGATCCGGAGCCGGCTGGAATTCCTGGAGCAGGTGGGGCTGGGCTACCTGACGCTGGACCGCGGCGCGCCCACGCTGTCGGGCGGCGAGGCGCAGCGCATCCGCCTGGCCGCACAACTGGGCAGCAACCTGCAGGGCGTGTGCTACGTACTCGATGAACCGACCATCGGCCTGCATGCGCGCGACAACCAGATACTGCTCAGTGCCCTGCAGACCTTGAGCGACAAGGGCAACACGCTGGTGGTGGTGGAGCACGACGAGGACACCATCCGCCGAGCCGACCACATCATCGACATCGGCCCGAGCGCCGGCAAGCGCGGCGGCCGGCTGGTGGCCGAGGGCTCGGTGCTGGATGTGACGAATGCGCGCGAGTCGCAAACCGGGCGCTACCTGCTGCATGCGATGAAACACCCGCTGCAAGCGCGCCGCAACGTTGCCGACAGTGAGCAGCCCTGGCTCACCGTGCACGGCGCCAGCCTGCACAACCTGCAGCACGTGACCGCGCAGGTGCCGCTCAAGCGCCTGGTGGCCGTCACCGGCGTCAGCGGTTCGGGCAAGTCCACGCTGGCGCGCGACGTGCTGCTGGCCAATGTGCAGGCGGCAGTGGCCAAGCGTGCCACCAAGGCCGGACGCGATGCGCTGGCCGCGGGCGAGACCCTGGCCTGGAGCGGCTGTGAAGGCATCAGTGGTTTCGAGGCCATCGACCGCGTTCTGGAAGTGGACCAGACCCCGATCGGCAAGACGCCGCGCTCCTGCCCGGCCACCTACATCGGTTTCTGGGACACCATCCGCAAGCTGTTTGCCGAGACGCTGGAGGCCAAGGCGCGCGGCTATGCGGCCGGTCGTTTCTCCTTCAACACCGGCGAGGGCCGTTGCCCCAGCTGCGAGGGGCAGGGCGTGCGCACCATCGAGATGAGTTTCCTGCCTGACGTGAAGGTGCTGTGCGAGTCGTGCCGCGGTGCGCGCTTCAACCCCGAGACGCTGGCCGTCACCTGGCGCGGCAAGAGTGTGGGCGACGTGCTGCAGATGGAGGTGGACGAGGCGGTCGAGTTCTTTGCCGCCATGCCTTCCATTGCGCATCCGCTGCAACTGCTGAAGGACGTGGGCCTGGGCTACCTGACGCTGGGCCAGCCTTCGCCCACGCTCAGCGGCGGCGAAGCGCAGCGCATCAAGCTGGTGACGGAACTCAGCAAGGTGCGCGACGAGGTGGGCCGGCGCGGCCAGAAGGCGCCGCACACGCTCTACGTGCTGGACGAACCCACCGTCGGCCTGCACATGGCCGACGTGGACAAGCTGATCCGCGTGCTGCACCGGCTGGTCGATGGTGGCCACAGCGTGGTGGTGATCGAGCATGACCTCGACGTCATCGCCGAGGCCGACTGGATCATCGACCTCGGACCCGACGGCGGCAAGGACGGCGGCCGCATCGTCGCTGCCGCCGCACCGGAAGAGGTGGTGCGGCGGGGCACACACACCGGGCAGGCGCTGCGGCCGGTGCTGGCTCGCCAATGAGGCCGTTGCGATCGGTTGGCTGGCGTTCGGTACCAATGATTGCAGGATGAATGCAAATCCTGCTATAAATGCCGGCGGGAGGGGCCTTGAGCCACACAATAGCCATGCAGCTGATTTCGCTCGATCAGGTGTTCCAGATACTCAAGCCGGGAGTGCCACTGCCTTTTGGCGTGCGTGATGCGGCTGGCCGTCTGCTGCTGGCCAAAGGCCTGGTGCTGCATGACCAGGCCAAGTTGCTGGAACTGCTCAACCGCGGCATGTTTGTGGACACCGAAGAGGTCAAGCGCAGTGCGCCCGTCCGGGAGTCCGAGGCGGTTCAGCGACCGCTGGAGCGTTTCTCCAGCCGCTGGGATGCCTTCTTGCGCAAGCTGGGGTTGCTGCTGCAGGCGCCCGGCGACCCCAGTTTCCTCAAGCAGGTGCGTGAACTGGTGGTGCAGATGGCGGGCTGCACCGACAGCTGTACCGATCAGATGATTTTCCTGATCGTTCGTCATGATTACAGCCAGACCAATCGCTACACCGAGGTGCATTCATTGCACGTGGCTGCCTTGTGCCATCTGGTCAGCCGCCGCCTGGGCTGGTCGGATGCCCGGCGCTTGAGCCTGATCGGTGCTGCCCTGACCATGAACCTGGGCATGGCCAATCTGCAGGCCAAGCTGGCCGGGCAGCGTACGCCGCCGACCCTGCCGCAACGCAAGGAAATCGAGGCCCATCCGCTGGTCTCGGTTGAACTGTTGCGCGCCGCCGGCTTGAAAGACGAAGAGTGGCTGCTGGCCGTGGCGCAGCACCATGAGTGTCCGGGCGGCGGTGGTTATCCGCAGCAGATGCAGGAACCGGGTGAGATGTCGCAGCTGATCCGTTTCGTCGACAGCTTTACCGCCAAGCACAGCGCGCGCGCCGGGCGTGCCAAGCAGCCCGCCCAGCAGGCCGCGCGGGAACTGTATTCGCAAAGCGGCGGCAATCCGTTGGCGGCAGCCTTGATCAAGGAGTGCGGCATCTATCCGCCGGGCTGCTTCGTCAAGCTGGCCAGCGGTGAAACGGCGGTCGTGACGCGCCGCGGTGTCACGGCCAAGGAGCCGCTGGTGGCGGCCCTGACCAATGCCCAGGGCGAGCCCATGGCGCGCCCGGTGCAGCGGGATACGGCGCAGCCGGCGCGCGCCATTGTCGCGACCCTGGCGGACAAGGACGTCACGATTCAGGTTTCGGTCGACCAGCTCTACAGCTAGCGGGCCGCCAGCAGGGCCTGCGCCAGCTGCGCAAAGCCGGCGCCCCGTTCCCCAGCGGTGATGTAACGCGGTTTGTGCGTCAGCGCCGCCTCGAAATGACGGATGTTGGCCACGCCGACGCTGTGGGTGAAGTGCGCAAACATGGCCTGGTCGTTGCCGGAGTCGCCCACAAAAACCCACTGGTCCAGTTCCTGGCGGAGGTCGCGGCCCAGCAGCTCATGCGCAATCCAGCAGGCGCCGCGCCATTTGTTGAAATCGCCAAAGCAGCCGTGGATGTGGATGCTGCTCACGGTGGTCTGCATGCCCGCGCGTTGCAGCACGGCCAGCACCTGCTGCACGGTTTCAGGCGCGTGCCGGGCAAATTCGGCGTAGTCAAAGGCCAGGTCCGTCTCGCGGCCCGCGCTGTCGCGGCTCAGCGCCACGCCAGGCACCTCGGCTGCTACCTGCGCCGCAATGGCGCGCATGCGGAGCTGGTTGGCACTGCGCGTGGCGGCGTCCTGTTGATACAGTTTTGATAGCGCCTTGCGCAATGAACATGCGGTCTGGATACCTGTTTTGCTTGAAACTTCAGCGTCGGCATGCACAAAAGCCAGCGCACCGTTTTCCGCCACCATGGCATCGACCGGCCAGGCGTTCCCCTGCGTGCCCGCCATGAACGGCTCGCACCAGCCAATGGGCCGCCCGGTGATGGGGATGACGATCAGCCCCGCGGCCTTCAGGTCGGCCAGCGCCTGCAGGGCATCGGGCGTGATGGCGCCGGCCGTGGTCAGCGTGTCGTCGATGTCGGTGAAGACGCCGCGGATGCGGCGCCGTTCTTCGGCGGGCCAGAGGTTCAGGGGCTGCATGGCGTGAATCGCGGAGAATCCGTTCAACTTGTTGAAGGGTGGTTTTATGGCATCAGAGGCGCAGTCCGCATTGTCCCGCAACGCCGGCGACGTGCCGGTGGACGGTGTGGCGCATTGGCTGGCGCAGGACGGCATCCGCCTGCACGTCTGGGAAAAGTTTGCCGGTGCACCGGAAGGCAAGCCGGTGGTCGTGCTGGCGCACGGCTCGGCCACCGCCGGGCGCGAGAGTTTCGACCTGCAGGTGGCGGCGCATCCTTCCGTCAGCCTGATGGATTGCCTGGCGCAGCAGGGCTTTGACGTGTTCGCACCCGACGTGCGCGGCTTCGGCCGCTCGACCCTGCCCGAAACGCATCTGACGACCGAGCAGGCCAGCGTCGACCTGAACGCGGTGGTCGACTACGTTCGCGACCTGCGCGGCGTCGACCAGGTGCACCTGCTGGCCTGGTCCTGGGGCACGCAATACGCCGGCCAGCTGGTGATGGCGCAGCCGCACAAGGTGGCCAAGTACGTCAGCTACGCGCAGATGCATGGCGAGAGCCACGACCTGATACTGCGCCGCAGCCGGCTCGACGCCTTTCGCCGCACGCCCTACATCCGCATCACCGATGCGGGCTGGAAGCTGCGCTTTTATTCGCTCACGCCGGAGGAGGTGAACGAGCCCGAGGTGGTGGAGGCTTTTGCGCTGGCGGCGGCACAGAGCCAGCCCAGGTCGCCCACCGGCCCGCAGGTGGATCTGCTGACGCGCTTGCCGCTGGTGGATGCGGCGCAGATGCCGGTGCCGGTGATGATGATCCACGGCCAGCACGACGACGTGGCCGACCTCGACGGCCTGCTGCCCTTCTTCCGCCAGTTGCCCAATGCCGACAAGCGCTACGTTGTCATCCCCGATGCCGGCCACATGATGCACCTGCAACTCGGGCACCGCCTGTTCCAGCAGGCGGTGCTGGCGTTTTTCACGCCCCCTTGATCGGCGGGATGACGATCAGCCTGCGCTTTGCAGCGCCAGGCCGGCGTGCTCGCGCAGCGGGTGGAAGTGGATCTTGGGAAAACGCTCCTGTGCCAGCCGCACGTCGTAGGGCGAGGTGCACAGGTAGGCCAGCGTGTCGGCCGCATCGCGCGCCATGCGCGTCGGGTAGGCGTCGCAGAAGGCCTTGAGCTCGGCCGGCGTGTCGGCCGTGATCCAGCGCGCGCCGGTGTACTGGCAGCCCTCCAGCCGGACGTCGGCGTCGTACTCGCTCTTCAGGCGGTGCTGCACCACCTCGAACTGCAGCTGGCCGACGGCGCCCAGCAGCATGTTGCCGCCCATCTCGGGGCGGAACACCTGGATCGCGCCTTCCTCGCCCAGCTGGGCCAGGCCCTGCTGCAGCTGCTTGGTGCGCAGCGGGTTCTTCAGCACCACCGTCATGAACAGCTCGGGCGCGAAGAAGGGCAGGCCGGTGTACTGCAGGGCGATGGAGCCATCGGTGATGGTGTCGCCCAGCTGTACGCCACCGTGGGTGGTGAAGCCGACGATGTCGCCGGCGTAGGCTTCCTCCACTGCTTCGCGGCGCTGGCTCATGAAGGTCACCACGCTGGTGGGGCGCAGTTCCTTGGCGGAGCGCTGCACCTTCAGCTTCATGCCCGGCGTGTACTTGCCCGAGCAGACGCGCACGAAGGCGATGCGGTCACGGTGGTTGGCGTCCATATTGGCCTGCACCTTGAACACCACGCCGGAGAAGGCCTCGTCGTCGGGCTGCATCTCCTTCACCACGGGCTGCTTGTTCACCAGCAGCGAACTGGTGCGCGGGCCCGGCGAGGGCGCCAGGTCCACCAGCGCGTCCAGCACCTCCATCACACCGAAGTTGTTGACGCCGGAGCCGAAGAACACCGGCGTCTGCTTGCCGGCCAGGAAGGCTTCGCGGTCGAAGGCGGGCGAGGCGCCGGTGGCCAGCTCCATGCTTTCGATGGCGGCGTCAAAGTCGTGGCCGAAGCGCTGCTGCAAGGCGGCGCGCTCGCTCAGCGGGATGGTGTCGAAGTCCTGCGGCCGGCGCTCGCTGCCCGATTCGAACACCGTCATGGCCTGGGTGCGCAGGTTGATGATGCCGCCGAACGATTTGCCCTGGCCCACCGGCCAGGTCATGGGCACGCAGGGCATGCCGAGCTCGCGTTCCACCTCATCCAGGATGTCAAGCGGGTCGCGCACCTCGCGGTCCATCTTGTTGACGAAGGTGATGATGGGGGTGTCACGCTGGCGGCAGACCTCGATCAGGCGGCGCGTCTGCGCCTCCACGCCGTTGGCGGCGTCGATCACCATCAGCGCCGAGTCCACGGCCGTCAGCACGCGGTAGGTGTCTTCCGAGAAGTCCTTGTGGCCGGGGGTGTCGAGCAGGTTGATGACGTGGTCGCGGTACTGCATCTGCATCACCGAACTGGCCACCGAGATGCCGCGCTGCTTCTCGATCTCCATCCAGTCCGAGGTGGCGTGGCGCGAGGCCTTGCGCGCCTTCACCGAGCCGGCAATCTGGATCGCGCCCGAGAACAGCAGCAGCTTTTCGGTCAGCGTGGTCTTGCCCGCGTCGGGGTGGGAGATGATGGCAAAGGTACGGCGGCGCCGGGTTTCAGGGGCGTAGGACACGACGGTTCCAGAAGATGAGGCCGCAGGCGCCAGGCGCACTGCAAAGACGGGTGGGTGGGTGCCAGCCTGGCCCGCAAGCCGCGGATCAGACAGCGCCGAAGCCCCGATTTTACCCGGCCAGTCCGCTACAGTGCTGCCAGGGCGTGGGGCTGCGTGCCGACACCGTATCAGCGCACCGACAGGAGTCAGACATGGGTTTGTTACAGCAAGTTCTGGGCATTGAGTTGCCCCTCATTCAGGCGCCGATGGCCGGCGTGCAGGACAGTGCATTGGCCATTGCCGTGTCCAATGCCGGCGGCCTGGGCTCCTTGCCTTGCGCCATGCTTGGCGCCGAGGCCCTGCGCACGGAGCTGGCGAGGATTCGAGCGCAGACGGTCAAGCCCTTCAATGTGAACTTTTTCTGCCATCACACCCCGCTGGCCGACCCGGCGCGGGAAGTCGCCTGGCGGCAATCGCTGGCACCCTATTACGCCGAGTTCGGCATTGACTCGGCAGCGATTCCCGCGGGTCCGGGGCGTCTGCCGTTTGATGCCGCCACCGCCGACGTGCTGGCGGCGTTCAAGCCGCCGGTGGTGAGTTTTCACTTCGGCCTGCCGAGCGAAGCGTTGCTGGCCCGGGTGCGGTCCTGGGGGGGCAAGGTCATCTCGTCGGCCACCACGGTGGAGGAGGCGCGCTGGCTGGAGGCCCATGGGGCGGAGGTGATCGTGGCGCAGGGGCTGGAGGCCGGCGGCCACCGCGGCATGTTCCTGTCGGACGACCTCAGCACGCAGATGGGCACCTTCGCGCTGTTGCCGCAGATCGTGCGCGCCGTGCACGTGCCGGTGGTGGCGGCCGGCGGCATAACCGATGTGGCAGGGGTGCGGGCCGCGCTGGCGCTGGGGGCCGCCGGGGTGCAGGTGGGCACCGCCTACCTGCTGTGCCCGGAAGCCACCACCAGCACGCTCCATCGCACGGCACTGCAGAGCGAGGGCGCGCGCCACACGGCGCTGACCAATCTGTACACCGGCCGGCCGGCGCGCGGCATCATGACCCGCCTGATGCGCGAGCAGGGCCCGCTGAGCACGGTGGCGCCGGCCTTTCCGCTGGCCACGTCGGCGGTGGCGCCGCTGCGCGCCAAGGCCGAGGCGGCCGGCAGCAGCGACTTCTCGCCGCTGTGGGCAGGGCAGAACGTGAGCGGCTGCCGTGCCGTGCCGGCGGCGCAGCTGACGCGCGAGCTGGCGGGCGGCTGAACGGACAAGGCAGTCAAGCTGCCATCTCCGTATAATCACGGCATTCCGAGGAGCGTTGCAGTTCACATCCCGTTGAACGAGGCTCGGACCCGTGGAAGGGCACCGCCCCCTCCACCGCATCAACGGCGCTCACCCACGGACCTGTGCGGTGAGTCTTTCCCCTGATTCGCCCGCGACCCGTGGTCTTTCAAATTTACTTTTGGAGTGAGCCATGAGTGTGCTGAAGCCCGCAAAGAACCAAGATTACGCCATCGCCGACCTGAGCCTGGCCCCCTGGGGTCGTAAAGAGCTGAACATTGCCGAGACCGAAATGCCCGGCCTGATGGCGATTCGCGAAGAGTTCGCCAAGTCCAAGCCCTTGAAGGGCGCTCGCATCACCGGTTCGCTGCACATGACGATCCAGACCGGCGTGCTGGTCGAGACCCTGCAGGCCCTGGGCGCCGAGGTGCGCTGGGCTTCGTGCAACATCTTCTCCACCCAGGACCATGCCGCTGCTGCCCTGGTGGCCAAGGGCACCCCGGTGTTCGCCTACAAGGGCGAGAACCTGACCGACTACTGGGACTACACCCACCGCATCTTCGAGTTCGGACCCAAAGGCTCCAAGACCGAAGGCCCGAACATGATTCTGGACGACGGCGGCGATGCCACGCTGCTGATGCACCTGGGTGCCAAGGCCGAGAAGAACATCAAGGTCCTGTCCAAGCCGAGCAGCGAAGAAGAGATCTGCCTGTTCAACGCCATCAAGGCCAAGCTCAAGGTGGACCCCACCTGGTACAGCCGCCGCCTGAAGAACATCATCGGCGTGACCGAAGAAACCACCACCGGCGTGCTGCGCCTGAGCGAAATGGCCGCCAAGGGTGAGCTGGCCTTCCGCGCCATCAACGTCAACGACTCGGTGACCAAGAGCAAGTTCGACAACCTGTACGGCTGCCGTGAGTCCCTGGTGGACGCCATCAAGCGCGCCACCGACGTGATGGTCGCCGGCAAGATCGCCGTGGTGGCCGGCTATGGCGACGTCGGCAAGGGCTCGGCCCAGGCCCTGCGCGCGCTGAGCGCCCAGGTGTGGGTGACCGAGATCGACCCGATCAACGCCCTGCAGGCCGCGATGGAAGGCTACAAGGTCGTGACCATGGAATACGCGGCCGACAAGGCCGACATCTTCGTGTCGGCCACCGGCAACAAGAACGTCATCACCTACAAGCACATGGCGGCCATGAAGGACCAGGCCATCGTCTGCAACATCGGTCACTTCGACAACGAGATCGACGTCGCCTCGCTGGAAAAATGCAAGTGGGAAGAGATCAAGCCCCAGGTGGACCACGTGATCTTCCCGGCCAAGGGCAAGAACCCGGCCAAACGCATCATTCTGCTGGCCAAGGGCCGCCTGGTGAACCTGGGCTGCGGCACCGGCCACCCCAGCTTCGTGATGTCGTCGAGCTTTGCCAACCAGACCATCGCCCAGATCGAACTGTTCACCAAGCCCAAGGAATACAAGTCGGGCAAGGTCTATGTGCTGCCCAAGCACCTGGACGAAAAAGTGGCGCGCCTGCACCTGAAGAAGGTCGGCGCCATGCTGACCGAACTGAGCGACGAGCAGGCCGCCTACATCGGCGTGAACAAGGCCGGCCCGTACAAGAAAGACACGTATCGGTATTGATAGCACCCCCGTGCGCCTGCGGCGCCTCCCCCTCAAGGGGGCGACACCAGCGGCCCGGCCGAGCCGGTTCCGCGGTGTCTCCCGACTGGGGGTGGGCGTGCTAGGCGCTACTTCTAGCCTCATCTATGCGCATTGATCAACTTCTCGTTTATCGGCACCTTGCCAGCACCCGCTCCCAGGCCCAGCGCCTGATTGCGGATGGGGTGGAGTGGCTGCAGGGCGAGGTGTGGAAGCGCGTCGCCAAAAATGGTGACGAGGTGCCAGACGAGGCGCAGGTTCGCCTGCTCGACGATTCGGAAGCGCGTTACGTCTCGCGCGGCGGCTTGAAGCTCGAAGCGGCGCTCAAGCACATCGGCTTGCCGGTGTCGGGGCTGATGTGTCTGGATGTCGGCCAGTCCACCGGCGGCTTTACCGATTGCCTGCTGCAGGCGGGTGCCGCGCGTGTGGTGGGGCTGGACGTGGGACAGGGCCAGTTGCACCCGAGCCTGCGCGCCGATCCGCGCGTGCTGTGCATCGAGAAGGTCAATGCGCGTGACGCCGAGGCGATTGCCGATGCGCTCGAAGGCGACGAGCTGTTTGAGGCCGGTTTCGACCTGCTGGTGGGCGACCTGTCCTTCATCTCTCAGACGCTGGTGCTGCCGGCCATCGTGCCGCTGTTGAAGGATGGCGGCCACCTGCTGATGCTGGTCAAGCCGCAGTTCGAGTTGCAACCCGGCCAGGTCGGCAAGGGCGGCATCGTGCGCGACGAATCGCTCTACCCCTTCATCGAGCAGCGCCTGCGCGATGCCTGCGAAGCCCTGGACCTGACGGTGCGGGACTGGTTCGACTCGCCCATCGAAGGCGGCGACGGCAACCGCGAGTTTTTCATTCACGCGACCAAATAGATCCAAGGAAGGCCCTCATGACCGCGCCGACCCGACTTCCCCTCAGCATTGAATTCTTTCCGCCCAAGACGCCCGAGGGCGTGGAGAAACTGCGTGCCGTGCGCCAGCAGCTCTACGCGCTCAAGCCCGAGTTCTGCTCGGTGACCTACGGTGCCGGCGGCTCGACGCAGGAAGGCACGTTTGCCGCCGTGCGCGAGATACTGGCCGAAGGCATGGACGCCGCCTCGCACATCTCCTGCATCGGCGCCACCCGCGCCACCATGCGCGAGAACCTGGCCACGCTCAAGGCCATGGGCGTCAAGCGCCTGGTCACGCTGCGCGGCGACCTGCCCAGCGGCTACGGCATGGGCGGCGAGTTCCAGTACGCCAGCGACCTGGTGGCCTTCATCCGTGCCGAGACCGGCGACGACTTCCACATCGAGGTGGCGGCCTACCCGGAAGTGCACCCGCAGGCCAAGTCGCCGGCGGCCGACCTGCAGGCTTTTGTGACCAAGGTGAAAGCCGGCGCCGATTCGGCCATCACGCAGTATTTCTACAACGCCGATGCCTACTTCCGTTTTGTCGAAGAGGCCGATGCGCTGGGCGTGACGGTGCCGGTGGTGCCGGGCATCATGCCCATCACCAGCTCGACGCAGCTGATGCGTTTTTCCGACGCCTGCGGCGCCGAGATCCCGCGCTGGATCCGTCTGCGCCTGCAGGGCTTCGGTGACGACACCGCCTCCATCAAGGCCTTCGGTCTGGACGTGGTGAGTGAGTTGTGTGAACAGCTGCGTGCCGGCGGTGCACCGGCGCTGCACTTCTACAGCATGAACCAGAGCGCCACGACGCTGGCCATCTGCCAGCGCCTCGGGCTCTGACGTGCTCCTTCAGCGCTCGTCGTAGCTCACCACCACCTTGGGCGTGAGCGCGCGGGCCTGGCAGGTCAGCACGAAGCCCTTGTCGATCTCCCACGGTTCGAGCGTGAAGTTCTTCTCCATCTCGACCCGGCCCTCGATCACGCGGGCGCGGCAGGTGCAGCACACCCCCCCCTTGCACGAGTAGGGCAGGTCCAGGCCGGCGGCCAGTGCCACGTCGAGCAGCTTGTCCTGCGTGCCCATGCCCAGGTGGTGGGTCTTCCCGTCCACCACCACGTCAAGCGCGATCGGCGCCGCCGCACCCGTGCCGGCCGCTGCTGCGGTGCGCACGGGGGTGGGGCTGCCGGCGGTGGCAAAGCGCTCAGTACGGATGCGGCCCTTGTCCAGGCCGGCGGCCAGCAGGGCCTGCTCGGTGGCCTCGATCATGCCCTCCGGACCGCAGATGAAGGCTTCGTCGATGCTGTCGACTGGAATCAGCGTGCTCACCAGCTCCGTGACCTTGGGGCCATCAATGCGGCCATTGAGCAGCGCCACATCCTGCGCCTGGCGCGACAGCAGGTGGATCAGCGACAGGCGCGCCGGGTAGCGGTCCTTCAGGTCCTGCAGGCGCTCGTTGAACAGGATGCTGTCGACGCGCTGGTTACCGTAGACCAGCGTGAAGCGCGAAGCGGGTTCATCTTCCAGCGTGCTGGCGATGAGCGAGAGCAGGGGCGTGATGCCCGAGCCGGCGGCAAAACCGACGCGGTGCACCGCCGCGCCAGTGGCCAGGTGCGATGTGAAGCGACCGTCGGGCGGCATGACATCGAGCGTGTCACCCGTCTGCAGCTGCGTGGCGGCCCAGTTGGAAAACAGACCGCCGTCCACCGGTTTGATGCCGACCTCGATCTCCTGGGCGCGCGTGAACTGCTGCGTGCTGCTACAGATCGAGTAGCTGCGCCGCACGGCCTCGCCCTGGATGCTGGCGCGCAGCGTCAGGAACTGGCCGGGCTGGAAGGTGTAGCGGTCGCGCAAGTCGGGCGGAATGGCCAGCGTCACGGCCACCGCACCGGCGGCCTGCGGTGTGATCTGCTTGACGAACAGTTCGTGGAAGTGGGGTGTCGACATGGTGCTCGGCTCAGTAAGGCTTGAAATAGTCGAACGGCTCGCGGCAGTCCAGGCAGCGCCACAGTGACTTGCAGGCAGTGGAGCCGAAGTGCGAACTCTCCGATGTGTGGGTGGAGCCGCAGTGCGGGCAGGGTATGGCATGATTTTTGCCTTCCGGCGCCGTCAAATCTGCGCGGACCGCTCCTTTTTTAGGAGCAATATGGGGCGCAAAGCGAATCACCTGTTCGGTCGCGGCTGCACCTTGCGGCGGCGCGATGCCGTAGCGGCGCAGCTTCTCGCGCGCTTCCGGGCCGATCCAGTCGGTGCTCCAGGCCGGGGCCAGCTGGCGCGTGATGCGGGTGCGCACCGGATGCGCGGCCAGCGCGGTGCGGATGTCGCTCTCGATCTGCTCCATCGCCGGGCAGCCGCTGTAGGTCGGGGTGATGACGATCTCGACCTCGTCGCCGTTGACGCGGATGTCGCGCAGCATGCCGAGTTCGCGGATGCTGACCACCGGAATCTCCGGGTCGGGAATCCCGTCCAGCAAGGCCTCGATCTGTTGCCGGTTCACCAGCTGGCTCCGGGGTGCTGGCGTGCCAGGCCCTGCATCTCGCCCAGCACGTAGTCCAGGTGCTCGGAATGGCGGCCGCACTTGCCTTGCGTCACAAAGCCGGCGGCGGCGGGGCGCTGCAACGTGGCCTCCTGCAAGGCATCGTCCACCAGCGCTTCCCAATCGGCCTGCAGGGTGGTGGGCAGCACGCCGGTGCCTTGCGCGGCGGCAGCGCTTTCCGCCACCGAGGCGAACCAGAACTCCTGCGTGTAGGGCATCAGATGGGTCAGTGCCGACTGCATGCGCTGGTGCGATTCCTCGTTGCCGTCACCCAGGCGCACCAGCCAGTCACGGCTGTGGCGCAGGTGGTAGCGGGTTTCCTTCAGCGACTTGGCGGCAATCGCTGCCAGCTCGTCGTCCTTCGAGTCCTGCAGCGCTTCCCACAGCAGCGCCATGAAGGCGCTGTAGAGGAAGTTGCGCACGATGGTGGTGGCGAAGTCGCGCTCTGCGGCGGCACTGGGGGCCAGCAGGCCGGTGCGGCTGGGAAAGTGCGGCAGCTCCAGCAGGGTGTAGTTGCGGAACTCGGGCACGTCGCGGAAATAGGCCAGGCGATCTTCGGTGACCTCGTCGGCGGCATCGCCGGCGGCCGCGTTCAGCAGCGTGGCCGCATGCTGGTAGAGCAGGCGTGCCTGGCCGATCAGGTCGAGGCTGACGTTGGCCATGGCCATGTCTTCCTCCAGCACCGGCGCGTGGCCGCACCACTCGGCGTTGCGCTGGCCGAGGATCAGCGCGCTGTCGGCCAGTTGCAGCAGGTAGTCGACGGGGGCCTTCATCACATGTGGCCCACTTCGTCGGGGATGCGGTAGAAGGTCGGGTGGCGGTAGATCTTGTCGCCCGAGGGGTCGAACAGCTCGCCCTTGTCGTCCGGCGCGCTGGCCGTGATGGCGTTGGACGGCACGACCCAGATGCTCACGCCTTCCTGGCGCCGCGTGTAGACGTCGCGCGCCATCTGCAGCGCCTGTGCGGCGTCGACAGCGTGCAGGCTGCCGCAGTGCTTGTGCTCCAGGCCCTGCTTGCTGCGGATGAAGACCTCCCACAAGGGCCATTCTTTTTGTGTGGTGCTCATGCTGCCTCCTTCATGGCGCGGCGTTGTTGTTTCTCGGCGTGGGCCAGGGCGGCGTCGCGCACCCACTGGCCGTCGTGGTGGGCTTTCACCCGGGTGGCCAGGCGCTCGCGGTTGCAGGGGCCGTTGCCGTTGACCGTGGCCCAGAACTCGTCCCAGTCGATGGCGCCGTAGTCGTAGTGCTGGCGTTCCTCGTTCCACACCAGATCGGGGTCGGGCAGGCTGACACCCAGCACCTTGGCTTGCGGCACGGTGGCATCGACAAAGCGTTGGCGCAGATCGTCGTTGCTGATACGTTTGATGCCCCAGCGCATGCTCTGGCCGCTGTGTTGGCTGTCGGCATCGGGCGGGCCGAACATGGCCAGCACCGGCCACCACCAGCGGTTCACGGCGTCCTGCACCAGGGCGCGCTGTGCGGGCGTGCCCTGCATCATGGTCAGCAGCGCTTCATAGCCCTGGCGCTGGTGGAAGCTCTCTTCCTTGCAGATGCGGATCATGGCGCGCGCATAGGGGCCGTAGGAACAGCGGCACAGGGGAATCTGGTTCATGATGGCCGCGCCGTCGACCAGCCAGCCGATGACGCCGACATCGGCCCAGTTCAGCGTCGGGTAGTTGAAGATCGAGCTGTACTTGGCGCGCCCGGTGTGCAGGCTGTCGAGCAGCTGGTCGCGCGAGGTGCCCAGCGTCTCGGCCGCGCTGTAGAGGTACAGGCCGTGGCCGCCCTCGTCCTGCACCTTGGCGATCAGGATCGCCTTGCGCTTGAGCGAAGGCGCGCGCGAGATCCAGTTGCCTTCGGGCTGCATGCCGATGATCTCGCTGTGCGCGTGCTGGCTGATCTGGCGCACCAGGGTCTTGCGGTAGGCCTCGGGCATCCAGTCCTGCGGTTCGATGCGGCCGTCGGCATCGATGCAGGCCTCGAAACGGGCCATGGGGCCGGCCTCATGGCTGGTTGGGGCGGCCGCCTGGGTGGCGGCGTTGTCGGGTAGGTCGAGCGCTTGCGTGTACATGCCGGTCTCCTGCGGCGCGCCGAATCCTTGGGCGCCGGTTGACAGGCAGTATAGCGAATTAACCGACCGGTCGGTCGGTTAATTCGATTGGGGTTAACCCCCGGCGTCGAGCGTGAAGGCGGCGTGACGGTCCTGCGCCAGCAGGGTCACCATTTGCGGCAGCGCCGCCTGCAGGGCGGGCTTGAGGGTATGCGGCGGGTTGATGACGAAGATGCCGCTGGCCGGCAGGCCGGGTCGTTTGGTTTCCCCCTGCACATCGGTCGTGAGCTTGCTGGACTTGACGGTCAGCGTGGCGTGGAGCCAGCTTTTGCCGGCTTTGGTGGCCAGGGTCTTGAGTTTGCGCGGCAGGTCGTGCGCTTCGGGGCGCGGGATGATGGGGTACCAGATGGCATAGGTGCCGGTGGGAAAGCGCTTGAGCGCCTCGGTCACCATGGCCGCTGCGCGCGCGTAGTCGTTCTTGAGCTCGTAGCTCGGGTCGCACAGCACCAGGGCTCGGCGCGCGGGCGGCGGCAGGAATTTGCGGATGCCCTCGAAGCCGTCTTCGCGCAGCACCGCCACCTGGCGGTCGGCTTCCAGCTGCGCCACATTGGCCATCAGCGTCTTGGTGTCGGTCGGGTGGAGTTCGAACAGCTTGAGCTTGTCGTGCCCGCGCAGCAGGCGCTGGATGATGAAGGGCGAGCCGGGGTAGACGCGCCAGTGGCCCTTGTTGTTGAAGCTGGCGACCAGGTCGAGGTAGTCCTGCAGGGCGGGAGCCAGTGTCATGCCCTCGGCCGGCTTCAACAGGCGCTGGATGCCGTCGGCCGCCTCGCCGCTGGTTTCTGAAAATTCGCTGTCGAGCCGGTACAGGCCGGCGCCGGCATGGGTGTCCAGCACCGTCAGGGCCGTCTCCTTCTGGGTGAGGTGGTGAAGCATGGCAATGAGCACGGTGTGCTTGAGCACATCGGCGTGATTGCCGGCATGGAAGGCGTGGCGGTAACTGAACATAGGTGCCAATGGTAACGAGGGCGGCGGAACCGGGCCGTATTTCGACAGATCACCGCCGCATGATCCATGCAAAAATCCAGCCACATGACGGATACCCCCACCTCCACTTTGCTGCCCCCCGTGACGCCGCCGGCGCATGTCGACGCCCTGCCGGCCGGCACACGGCTGGCGGAGTTCGAGGTGCAGGGCCTGCTGGGCGTGGGCGGCTTCGGCATGGTGTATCGCGCCTACGACCACTCCTTGCACCGGCCGGTGGCCATCAAGGAGTACATGCCTTGCGCGCTGGCGAACCGGCAAGACGGCCTGTCGGTGGCCCTGCGCTCAACCGCGGACCAGGCAACCTATCAGTCCGGTTTGACCTCTTTCATTGCCGAGGCGCGGCTGCTGGCGCAGTTCGACCATCCGTCCCTGGTCAAGGTCTACCGTTTCTGGGAAGCCAACAACACCGCCTATATGGTGATGCCCCTGTACAGCGGCATCACGCTGAAGCAGGCGCGCAGCCAGATGGCCGCGCCGCCGTCCGAAGCCTGGCTGCGTACGGTGCTGTGGTCCATCCTGCAGGCGCTGCGCGTGCTGCACGAACACGGCACGATGCACCGCGATGTCTCGCCCGACAACATCTTCCTGCAGGACTGCGGTCCGCCCGTGCTGCTGGACCTGGGCGCGGCGCGGCGGGCCATCAACGACCAGACGCACCAGCACACCGCCATCCTGAAGGTGAACTACGCGCCGATCGAGCAGTACGCTTCGGTCGAGGACCTGCAGCCGGGACCCTGGTCCGATCTGTACGCGCTGGCGGCCGTGATCCATGGCTGCGTGCGCAACGAGCCGCCGCCGCCGGCCACCTTCCGGGTGGTGCGCGACCGGCTGCCGACCATGGCCAGCGTGGCGGCCACCGTGCAGGCGCATTTCGGCCTGCGCTACTCAGCCGAGTTCATCCAGGGGATTGACCACGCGCTGGCGATTCAGCCGCAACAGCGGCCGCAGAGCGTGGCGCAGCTGATCGACGAAATGCACCTGCTGCCGCCCGACCACCTGGCGACATTCGACTGGCGTGCAGTGCCGGGCGGCGGCCTGCTGACCGCCCCGGCCCAAGCCTTGCCGTCACAGGCAGAGAGGGCCGAGGAGGCGTGGGCGGACACCCAGGCCCGTGATGACGCCCTGCCCACGGATGCGGGGCGGCTGGACCTTGATTTCAGCGACGACTATTTTGAAACCCGTCCTCTTGCCCTGGAGGCGTCGGCCCCGGGACGCGACGCCACGGCAGCGCACCGGTCCGGCTGGAAGGTGGCCGGGCTGGCGCTGGCCACGCTGGTACTGGCGGGGTTCGCCTACTGGAGCTTGCGCGGCGAGCCGCCGGCTCAGATCCCGGTAGTGGCTGCTCCTGAGCCAGCGGCCAGCCCGGTCCTGCCCAAGCGGGGTGAGGCCGCCGTGTCCCTCACCGCGCCTGTCCGGGCGTCGGGCATCCGTAAGGCCAAAGAAACGGCAGCGCGGCCGGACGACAAGGCGATCCCGGTCGAGAAAGCGGCGCCGGTTCCGGCGGTCAAGTCGGTTGCCAAAACGGCGCCCGCCACAACAGAACTGTGTGCCGACAGCAACTTCATCACGCGGCCGATGTGCATCCACCTCGAATGCCAGAAACCCGAATACGCGCAGCTGCCGGCCTGCATTGAGGATCGGCGGCGCTACCCGGAAGGCGGCGCAAATCGGCCTTGAGGCACCGGGTTGGCTCAAAACGCCATTTTTTGTATAATGGCAGGCTTCGCAGCGCTATCGTGACTCCGCGGCGAAGCTTGATTCCCACCTAAGAGATTCCCGTCAGAGGAACGCCGACCGTGGAAAAGAGTCCGACAAACCTTCTTTTAATCGAGAAAACTCATGACCAAAACGTTCAGCGCCAAACCCGCTGACGTGACGCACGAGTGGTTTGTGATTGACGCGACCGACAAGGTCCTCGGACGAGTAGCCAGCGAAGTTGCTCTCCGTTTGCGCGGCAAACACAAGGCCATTTACACGCCTCACGTCGATACCGGTGACTTCATCGTCATCATCAACGCAGCCCAGCTGCGCGTCACCGGCGCCAAGCCGTTGGACAAGGTGTACTACCGCCACTCCGGTTATCCGGGCGGTATCACAGCCACCAACTTCCGTGACATGCAAGCCAAGCATCCCGGCCGCGCGCTGGAAAAGGCCGTCAAGGGCATGCTGCCCAAGGGCCCGCTCGGCTACGCCATGATCAAGAAGCTCAAGGTGTACGGTGGTGCTGAGCACCCGCACACCGCCCAGCAACCCAAAGTGTTGGAAATCTAAGGAGCCTTGAGATGATTGGTGAATGGAACAATGGCACCGGCCGTCGCAAATCCAGCGTCGCCCGCGTGTTTCTGAAAAAAGGCACCGGCAAGATCACGGTCAACGGCAAAGACATCGAGAATTTCTTCGGTCGTCAAACCTCGATCATGATTTGCAAGCAGCCCCTGATGCTGACCAACCACGCTGAAACCTTTGACATCATGGTCAATGTGGCAGGTGGTGGCGAGTCCGGCCAGGCCGGCGCAACCCGTCACGGCATTACCCGTGCCCTGATCGACTATGACGCATCGCTCAAGCCGGCGCTGAGCCAGGCTGGCTTTGTCACGCGCGATGCGCGTGAAGTCGAGCGTAAGAAGGTCGGTCTGCACTCCGCACGCCGTCGCAAGCAGTTCAGCAAGCGTTAATTTCACACGAAGTTTCGCATGCTGCAATTTGTTGCAGCTCAGCGGCCGCCAGAATGCAAATTCCGGCGGCCGTTGTGTTTTTGGACTGCTAGACTCCCCCTTCCATGAGATTTCGCCTGCTCCACCGCCGCCTCACCATCAGTGCCCCGCGCATGGCCGTCCGCAGTGCCCTGCCCTGGCCCTTTCGCTGGGCACTTGTCGCGATCGTGCTGGGTTTTTGTGCTGCCATAGGTCTCTGGGCGTTCGAGTTCGGCAAGGACATCGCGGGCATTGACGGCGGACGCACCGAGGAGGTCGCGCAGTTGCGTGCCGAACTGGGCACGGCGCGCCAGCAACTGTCGGCCATGAAGGACGAGCGCGACAAGGCGCAGTCGGTGGCCAACACCTCCAGCACCTTGCTGACGGCCGAGAAGGCCGCTCAGGAGCGCCTGAGCGCGCAGAATAAACAGCTGGAGATCGAAAACCGTTCCCTGCGCGATGATCTGGGCTTCTTCGAAAAGCTGATCCCGACAGGCGGTGGCGAAAGTCTGGCCATTCGGGGCTTGCAGGCCGAACTGCAGGATGGGCGTCAACTAAAATGGCAAGTCCTGGTGATCCAGCCGGTGAAGAACGCGCCTGAATTCAACGGGCGTCTTGAGTTGAGTTTCACGGGGCTGCAAGGCGGCAAGCCGTGGTCGGCACCTCTGCCGAGTGGCCCCCAGTCTTTGAAGTTCCGCCAGTACGGTCGTGCCGAAGGGGTGTTTGAATTGCCGCCCCAGACCGTGGTCAAGGGTATTTCAGCCAAGGTCATGGATGGTGCGGTGACCAAGGCGGTGCAGTCGATCAAGTTGTAGTCCATCATTGAGGAGCCAGACATGTTCAACAAGAAAAAACAGCCTCCCATCCGCAGCCTGATTGCCGAGGGCAGCCAGATTGACGGCACCCTGCGCTTTTCGGATGGCTTGCGTGTTGATGGCAAGGTCATCGGCGATGTGAGCGCCAACTCGGAGCAGTCCAGCATTCTGGTGATTTCGGAAACTGCGTCGGTCATCGGCGAAATCCATGCGGACCACGTCATCATCAATGGCACGGTCAAGGGGCCGGTCTACGCCCGCCTGATGCTTGAACTGCAGCCCAAGGCCCATATCGAAGGTGATGTGCACTACAGCGCATTGGAGATGCACCAAGGGGCCATCATTGCCGGCCAGATGCGCCCGGTCGACATGGCCGAGGAAAAGCCCACACTGAAACTGGCGGCAAATAACCAGTAACTGAATTCCTGAGCGAAATTGTGTAGTATTCGCTCAATCCATCTTAATTGGAGTCATCCATGAGCGCCGTTGCCGAAAACCTTCAAACCGAGATGCCCGCCCCGATTCTGTTCACCGACAGCGCTGCCGCCAAGGTGGCCGATCTGATTGCGGAAGAGGGCAACCCCGACCTCAAGCTGCGCGTCTTTGTGCAGGGTGGCGGCTGCTCGGGTTTCCAGTACGGTTTCACCTTTGATGAAGTGACCAACGAGGACGACACCACCATGACCAAGAATGGCGTGTCCCTGCTGATCGATGCCATGAGCTACCAGTATCTGGTGGGCGCCGAGATCGACTACAAGGAAGACCTGCAGGGCGCCCAGTTCGTCATCAAGAACCCGAACGCCACCACCACCTGCGGTTGCGGTTCTTCCTTCTCGACCTGAGCGTGAGCCCGGCTCAGGCCGGGTAAATTGCTCCGAGCACACGGGCGCCTTGGGCGCCCGTGACGCTTTTCAGGCTCGCCGTCTGGCGCCGCACGGCCTTGCGTGCCAGCCAGGCAAAAGCGGCCGCCTCCACTTGCAGCGGTGGCAGGCCGGCCTGTTCCGAGGACAGCACCGTGAGGCTGGGTAGTTGCGCTTGCAGCCGGCGCATCAGGTGGCTGTTGAGCGCACCGCCGCCGCAGACGATCAGACGCTTGCTGCCTGTCCCATGGCGCAGCACGTCAGCCGCACAGGCGCAGGCGGTCAACTCTGTCAGCGTCGTCTGCACGTCGACGGGGGCGACAGATGCAAAGCCGGTCAGTCTGGCGGCCAGCCAGGGCGGGTTGAACAGATCGCGCCCTGTGCTCTTGGGCGGCGGCAAGGCGAAATAGGGTTCCTGCAGTAGCGCCTCCAGCAGCGGTGTGTGGACCTGGCCGCTGGCCGCCCAGTGTCCTTCCGCGTCAAAGGCCTGGCCGGTGTGTTGCCGGCACCAGGCATCCATCAGGGCATTGCCGGGGCCACAATCGAAACCTAGCACGGCCTCGTCGCGCAGCACCGAGAGGTTGGCGATGCCGCCGATATTGAGCACCGCCACCGTCTGGCCGGCCTGGGCGAACATGGCCTGGTGGAAGGCCGGCACCAGTGGGGCACCCTGGCCCCCGGCCGCCACGTCGCGACTGCGGAAGTCAGCCACCACATCGATGCCGGTCAGCTCGGCCAGCAGTGCCGGGCTGTTGAGTTGCAGGGTGTAGCCGGTGGTATCGAATTCGCCGGGGCGGTGGCGCACGGTCTGGCCGTGTGCGCCGATGGCGGTGACGGCGGCGGGCTCAAGTGCGGCGCCTTGAAGCAACTCGGTCACCACCGCGGCATAGCGCCGGGCGAGTGCATTGCCGGCCAGGGCGGCACGGTGCAACTCGTTGATGCCACCGGGGGTGTTGAGTTGCAGCAGTTCAGCGGCCAGGGCTGGTGGGAATGGTTGATGCGCGTGGCGGATGACCCGGGTGTTTGCGTCTGTGCATTCGGCGATGACGCCGTCGACCCCGTCGAGCGAGGTGCCGGACATCAGGCCAATATAGAGTTCAGGCACGCCGCATCACCCCGGGTGCGCAGGCATTTATTGCGAGGCGCCCTGCTGCAGGGAAGCCGCCGCCAGGAGCTGCTGACGGACAGCGGTAGCCGAGCGCATGAACATGGGCTTGGCGGCCGCCGAGACAGGAATGGTTTCGCTCTGGCGCGCAATTGTGAGCGGATCCTGGTGGTTGCCATTGACGCGGAATTCGAAGTGCAGGTGCGGGCCGGTGGCCCACCCGGTCGCACCGGTCGCACCAATGTTCTGGCCTTGGTTGACCGCCTGGCCGCGTTTGACGCTGATGCGGCTCAGGTGCGCGTAGACCGTGGTGTGGTTGTTGCGGTGCTTGATGAACACCACATTGCCAAAACCGTTCTGCACGCCGGCAAATTCAACAATGCCGTCACCGACGCTGCGCACCGGTGTGCCGGTGGGGGCGGCATAGTCGACCCCCAGATGGGCACGCCATTGCTTCAGGATGGGATGGAAACGCATCTTGAAGCCACTGGTCACGCGCGAGAATTCCAATGGCGAAGCCAGGTAGGCGCGGCGCAGGCTCTGGCCATCCAGGGTGTAGTAGCCACCCTTGGTCAGGCTGTGGGTGGCGCGACCCTGCTCCTGCGGGAGCGCCGCATGGGTGTCGGGTTCCTGGAACCACATGGCCTGGTAAGTTTTTCCGCTATTGACGAACTCGGCGCTCAGCACGCGGCCGGCGCGCAGCGGTTCGCCATCGCCTTCGAGCGTTTCATAGACCACGGAAAAACGATCGCCCTTGCGCAGCGAGCGATGGAAGTCGATGTCGCCCGAAAAGATTTCGGCCACCTGGATGGCAATGGCATCCGGAATGCGCGCGTCGTCGGTGGCAGCGAACAGCGAAGTGCGGATGACGCCGCTGGCGATGCGGGTCGAGGCGGTCAGCGGGGCGGTCTCGAGCTTCGAGACAAAAGTCGCACCCTGCTTTTCGATCACCAGGCGCGTGAAACGGCCGTCGTCTTCCGGACTCCAGCGTGCGCTGAGCTTGAGCAGAGTGTTTGTATCGGTGGCTTCGGCGGTGACGCTGCGGCCGATGCGGCCCAGCAGTGTTTTCTGGGCATTGGCATCGGCGCGCAAGAAGGCTGCGGCGGCCGGGTCGTTGATGCCCAGGCGCTTGAGCAGCGTGTCGGCGGTATCGGTGGAGCGGGTCAGGTCGGAGCGGAACAGGCGGAAGCGGTGCAGGTCCAGCGCTTCGGTCTGGGGCTCCAGGGCAATGGGGGAGACGGTCTCGCGGACCTCGCGCACCGGTAACTGCGCCACATCGGGACCCAGCGACACCACAGCAGAAGCCACGGCATAGGCGCCGCCGCCGCCAAGCAGCAAGGCGGCTGCTACGGCGCCCATCACCCGCTTGGGGTGGTGTTCGACCCAGTGACCGGCAAAGGTCAAAAAGTCGCTTCCGGCGGTGATGAAACCGTTTTTCAATTGGCAACCCAACGATGGTGGTGCGGCTGGGGCATGGTGGCACCGCGGCCGGCGGGCATTGCGCACTTAAAATCCAGCGCAATGGCAAGCGGCTAGTATAGCTGGCCTCGACCCCCTGGTATCTGGAAAAACCCTTATGAATCAAGCCTCCGCATCGAAATTTCCTGTAACCGAGCGTGTCCGGGAGGCGTTGGCCGTGACCTTGCGGGGCTGCGACGAGTTGATTCCCGAGGCCGACTGGGTGCAGAAGCTGGCGCGCGCCGAGGCTACCGGCCAGCCGCTGCGCATCAAGCTCGGCCTGGATCCGACTGCGCCCGACATCCATATCGGCCATACCGTGGTGCTCAACAAGATGCGCCAGTTGCAGGATCTGGGCCATCAGGTGATCTTCCTGATCGGCGACTTCACCAGCCTGATCGGCGACCCGTCGGGGCGCAACAGCACCCGTCCGCCGCTGACGCCCGAGCAGATCAAGGCCAATGCCGAAACCTACTACAAGCAGGCCAGTCTGGTGCTGGATCCGCAGAAGACCGAGATCCGCTACAACAGCGAATGGTGCCTGCCATTGGGATCCATGGGCATGATCCAGCTGGCGGCCAAGTACACCGTGGCGCGCATGATGGAGCGCAACGATTTCCACGACCGCTTCAAGGCTGGCAACCCGATCTCGGTGCACGAGTTCCTCTACCCGCTGATGCAGGGCTATGACAGCGTGGCGCTCAAGAGCGACCTGGAACTGGGCGGCACCGACCAGAAGTTCAACCTGCTGATGGGGCGCCACCTGCAGGTCGAATACGGCCAGGAGCCGCAGTGTATCCTGACCATGCCGCTGCTCGAAGGCCTGGACGGCGTGGAGAAGATGTCCAAGTCCAAGAACAACTACATCGGCATCGCCGAGGACGCCAACACCATGTTCGCCAAGGTGCTGTCGATCTCGGATGAACTGATGTGGCGCTGGTACACCTTGCTGAGTTTTCGCAGCCTGGGCGACATCGAAAAGCTGCGGGACGAAGTGAGACAGGGGCGCAATCCGAAGGAGATCAAGGTGCTGCTGGCCAAGGAGATCACGGCGCGCTTCCACTCGGCGGCTGCGGCCGATGCGGCCGAGCAGGACTTCATCAACCGCAGCCGCGGCGGCGTGCCCGACGAGATCGAAGAGCAGACGGTCCAACTCGAAGCGGGCCCGATGGGGATCGGCGCACTGCTCAAGCAGACCGGGCTGGCGGCCTCCAGCGGCGAGGGCAACCGCCTGATCGATGGCGGCGGTGTGCGTGTGGACTCGGCCGTGATCAGCGACAAGGGGCTCAAGCTCGGTGCTGGCACCTACGTGCTGCAGGTCGGCAAGCGCAAGTTCAAGAAGGTGACGCTGGTCTAAGCACTGACGGGACTCGGTAAAACCGGGCTTTTTGCGGCAAAACCAAGGGAAAACATTAACCGACCGATCGGTCGGGAGATGTTAAATTGGCCAGACCAAGCCGGCTGACTTTCGTCATGCCAACCCGAGGGATGCCTGATGTCCGAGCCTACCGCCGAGTTATCCGTTTTATATGCCGAGCAAGGGCCGGTGGCCGTTGCCACCCTGAACCGCCCGCAGGCGCTCAACAGCTTCACGCGCCAGATGCACCGCGATCTGTGGGCCGCGCTGGACCGGGCCGAGGCCAATCCGGCCATTCGCGCGCTGGTCATCACGGGTGCCGGGCGTGGCTTTTGTGCCGGGGCTGACCTGTCGGAATTCGATTTCACGCCCGGGCCGGACCTGGTCGAGCGGGCCAACCCCGGCCCGGTGATCGACCAGGCTTTTAATCCCACGGTGCGGCGGCTGCAGCAACTGCGTATGCCGACCATTGCCGCCGTCAACGGCGTCGCTGCCGGGGCCGGTGCCTCGCTGGCCATGACCTGCGACATTGCGATAGCGACGCCGCAGGCCAGCTTCATCCAGGCCTTCAGCAAGATTGGCCTCATTCCCGATGCCGGGGGCTCCTGGCTGCTGCCGCAGCGCCTGGGGATGGCGCGTGCCCTGGCTCTGGCCATGACCGGTGACAAGCTCACCGCGGTCCAGGCGCGCGACTGGGGCCTGATCTGGGATGTGAGCGACGACTGCGTGGCGGCGGCACTGGCCCTGGCCCAGCGTCTGGCGGTCATGCCGACCAAGGCGCTGGTGGCGACGCGTGAGTTGCTGCAGCGTGCCGGCAGCCGCACGCTGGACCAGCAGCTCGACGCCGAGCGCGACATGCAGTCGGCGCTGGGGCGCACGCATGACTACATCGAGGGTGTGCTGGCATTCCGCGAAAAGCGCACACCGCAGTTCAAGGGGGAGTGAGGGATGAGCGATGTGAAAAACGCCGAGGCACTGGCGCGCCGGGTCGGTGAGTCCATGTTCGCCGCCGACCGCGCCTCGCGCGAATTCATGCAGATGGAGCTGCTGTCGTGCGCGCCCGGCCGGGCCGTGATGCGCATGACGGTGCGCAAAGACATGCTCAACGGCCATGAGATCTGCCACGGCGGTCTGATCTTCACGCTGGCCGATTCCACTTTTGCCTTCGCCTGCAACAGCTACAACAAGGTGGCGGTGGCGGCCGGCTGCAGCATCGAGTTCCTCAAGCCGGCGCAGCTGGCCGACGTGCTGACCTGCGAAGGCGTGGAACAGACGCTGCAGGGTCGGCACGGCATCTACGACATGCGGGTGAGCAACCAGCGTGGCGAGGTCGTTGCCGTGTTCCGCGGCAAGAGCGCCCAGATCCAGGGCACCATCATTCCGGAGGTCGCATGAGTCAGCGAGAGTTTGCCTGGGACCCGATCGAGACGGCCAGCATCGACGAGCTGCGCAGCCTGCAGCTCAAGCGGCTCCAATCCACGTTGCAGCACGCCTACCGCAATTCGCCGGTGTACCGCGCCAAGTTCGACGCGGCCGGTGTGCACCCGGATGATTGCCGCACGCTGGCCGATCTGGCGCGCTTTCCGTTCACCACCAAGAAAGACCTGCGCGACAGCTACCCCTTCGGCATGTTTGCCGTGCCGCGCGAGCAGTGCGTGCGCATCCATGCCTCCAGCGGCACCACCGGCAAGCCGACGGTAGTGGGCTACACCCGGAACGACATCGAGACCTGGGCCGGGCTGGTGGCGCGCAGCATCCGTGCCGCCGGCGCCCGGCCCGGCGACATGGTGCATGTGAGTTATGGCTACGGCCTGTTCACCGGCGGTCTCGGCGCCCACTATGGGGCGGAGAAGCTGGGGCTGACGGTGGTGCCCTTCGGCGGTGGGCAGACCGAACGGCAGGTGCAGCTGATCCAGGATTTCAAACCCGACATCATCATGGTCACGCCCAGCTACATGCTGGCGATTGCCGAGGAGTTCGAGCGCCAGGGCCTCAATCCCGCTGAAGCCAGCCTGCGCATCGGCATTTTCGGCGCCGAACCCTGGACCAATGACATGCGCCGCGCCATCGAGCAGCGCATGGGGCTTGATGCTGTCGACATCTACGGGCTGAGTGAGGTGATCGGCCCCGGTGTGGCCAGCGAGTGCGTGCTGGCCAAGGACGGACCGACCATCTGGGAAGATCATTTCTATCCCGAGATCATCGACCCCGACACCGGTGAACTGTTGCCCGACGGCGAAGTCGGCGAACTGGTGTTCACCAGTCTCACCAAACAAGCTCTGCCGGTCATCCGCTACCGCACGCGCGATCTCACGCGCCTGCTGCCGGGCAGCACGCGCACCATGCGCCGCATGGAAAAAATCACCGGTCGCAGCGACGACATGATGATCGTGCGTGGTGTCAATGTGTTCCCGACCCAGGTCGAGGAACTGATTCTGCGGCGCCCCGAACTGACACCGCATTACCAGTGCATCCTGCGGCGCAACGGGCCGATGGACGATCTGCTGGTGGTGGTGGAGACCCGGCCCGACGTGTCACCCGACAGCTTGGCGGCGCGGGCCGCGGCCAAGCAGCTGCAGCACGAGATCAAGGCCTATGTCGGCACCAGTGTCGAGATCGAGTTGCGGTCCGAGGGCGGCGTCGAGCGCAGCCTGGGCAAGGCCAAGCGCGTGCTGGACCAGCGGCACTGAGTATGCCAACATGGCGTGTCACAAGGGGGCGGCATGGATGCACAGGCGATTTATCGGAAGTCGGGCAAAGGGGCAGAGGCCATGGCGTCACGCACGCTGGCAGGCAAGCTGCGCACCTTGCTGATCCTGGTTGATGGCAAGAAAACCATTGCGGACTTGCGCAAGCTGGCAGCCGGTCTGGGTGAGCCGGACCAGTTGCTGGCGCAGTTGAAAGCCGAAGGGTTCATTGAAGCCGTGCCGGGAGCGGTTCCGGTGCCGCCCGCTGTCCAGACGACTGCCGCCATGTCGACAGTTCCGGCAGCAGATGCTGGCAAGTCCCTGGGCAAGGTCAAGATGCTGGCGACGCATTTGCTGGTCGAGGCCCTGGGCCCGCTGGCCGAGGATGTGTGCCTGAAAATCGAAGCGGCGCGGGATGTGCCGCATTTCATCGGTGCGATGAAGCTGGCGTATGCCGTCGTGCGCGAGGTGCGCGGCCAGGGTGCTGCTGACCGTTTTGGCCAGGAGATTGAGAACCAGATGCCGCCGGTTTGAGGCTCGGCCGCTTGCCGCTCAAGCGGCAAGCCAGGCCTCGACCAGCTGCTTGTCGCGCACCGATAGGCGCCAGGTGGTCATGCCGCGCGGCAGGTTCAGTGTGAGTTTCAGCAGGCGCTTGTCGCGCGCTACCAGAGCCTGGACCTTGGTGTATGCGCCGGCATAAAGCGGCAGGTCGTCGAGCTTGGTGAGGCGCCAGCCGCTGCGGGCCTGGCCGCTGCCGACTTCCACGCCCAGCCATTCGTCGCCGGCGGCCAGGCCGGCCCGCTCGGCAGCGCCACCGCGCAGCACGGTCTTGATCTGGATGGCGGCCCCCTCGGTTACGCGCAAGCCCAGTTGCTGTGCCAGCTGGGCCGGATCTTCCTGAATCGCTACACCGTGGCGTTCCAGCAGTTCCTTGAGCGGCAGCTCGGCCGTGCTGTGCACCCAGCGCTTGATCTCGCGGGCATAGGCGCGTCCCGTGATGTCCTGTAGCACCTGCAACAGGTCGTCCTCGTGCATCGGGCCGCCCTGGCAACGCAGCCACAGGGCACGCATCACCTCGTCAAGCGTATGCGGCCCTTCGGCGCGCAAGGTGAGATCCAGGCACAGCGCTACCAGCGCCCCCTTGCTGTAGTAGCTCACGGTGGCATTGGGCGTGTTTTCGTCCTGCCGGTAGTACTTGACCCAGGCATCGAAACTGGCCTGCGCCAACGACTGCACGGCGCGGCCGGGCGTCTGCATCACCTGGTTGATGGTCTTGTTCAGCAGCTTCAGATAAGCGGCGGCGTCGATCAGGCCGGCACGGTGCAGCAGCAGGTCGTCGTAGTAGCTGGTGAAACCCTCGAAGAACCAGAGCAGTTGGGTGTAGTTTTCCTGCGTGTAGTCATAGCGCACGAACTCGGCCGGGCGCAGGCGCTTGACGTTCCAGGTGTGGAAGTATTCGTGGCTGATCAGCCCTAGCAGGGTGGTGTAACCCTCGCCCGGTTTGGCGCCCAGGCGCGGCAGGTCGCGGCGGGCGCAGATCAAAGCGGTTGAATTGCGGTGCTCCAGGCCACCGTAGCCGTCGTCGGTGGCATTGAGCATGAACAGGTAGCTGCGGTGCGGTGCCTTGTGCCGCCGGCCTGCCCCCGTGCTGTGCCAGAGAAGGATTTCTGCTTCGCAGATCTTGCGTGTATCGGCCAGCAATCGCTCGCCGTCGAAACTCGGCGGCGCGCCGGCGACCACGAAGCGGTGCGGCACACCAGCGGCGGTGAACGTGCCGTTCCAGAACTCGCCCAGTTCTACCGGGCAATCCACCAGTTCGTCGTAATCAGCGGCACGGTAACTGCCGAAGCCGCGTCGGTTGATCTTTGCCGGGCTCAGGCCGGTGGCCACGGACCAGCGGGCAATGGACTTGCTGGCAACCAGTTCAAGCTCGTGGGCGGTTTCTTCCTGGCCCTCGACCCGCAGGCACAGGCTGGTGCCGTTGAAGAAGCCGCGTGTGGCATCGAGCCAGGCCGTGCGCACCGAGTTGTCGAAGGCGTAGACCTCGTAGCTCAGCACCAGCGGGCGCAGCGGCATGCAGTCGATCTGCCAACTGCATTTGTCGAGCTGCCGCAGGGCCAGGGCTTTGCCGTCTTGCCGTGCCTGCAGCCGCTGCAGGTTTTTCGAAAATTCACGCACCAGATAGCTGCCTGGGACCCACACCGGCAAGGAGACGCGTTGCTGCGCTTGCGGCTGCGCGATGATGAGCGTGACGCGAAACAGGTGGGCATGCAGATCGGCGACTTCTACCCGGTAGTGGATGGCGGCGGGGGCGACGTCTTTGGCCATGAGGTGGCGGTTTAGCGGGTTTCGCTCAGGTACTTCTCGATCTGCTGGGCGTTGATGGCGCCCGGCACGCGCGAGCCGTCGGCAAAGATCAGGGTTGGCGTGCCGGTGATCTTGTGCTTGCGACCGAGCTCCAGATTGCGGGCAATGGCCGAGACATCGCAGCTGGCGGCGGGGAGCGGCTGGTCACGCAGCATGTAGTCCTGCCAGGCTTTGGCCTTGTCCTTGGCGCACCAGATGTTCTTCGATTTTTCCGCCGAGTCGGGACTGAGGATGGGGTAGAGGAAGGTGTAGACCGTGACGTTGGTCACCTTGTCCAGATCGCGTTCGAAGCGCTTGCAATAGCCGCAGTTCGGATCTTCAAACACGGCCACCTTGCGCTTGCCGTTGCCGCGTACCACGGTGAAGGCGTCTTTCAGCGGCAGGGTGTCAAAGTTGACAGCGGTCAGCTTGTCGATGCGTTCCTCGGTCAGGTTGCGGCGCTGGCGTGTGTCGATCAGATGGCCCTGGATCAGGTAGTTGGCATCGGCATCGGTGTAGAAGATGTCGGTGCCGTTGACACGAACTTCGTACAAACCATTCACCGGGGTCTTGCTGATTTCGTCGATCTTCTGCAGTTGCGGGATGCGTTCGGTCAGGTTCTTGCGGATCGTTGCCTCCTGGGCCTGGGCGGTGAGACCGGCCAGCACGCAGGCACTGATCAGCAGGGTTTTCAGAGCATTCATCATCATCCGTTTCATGCGACACGTCGCGTTGTTCAAAAATCCATGGCCTGCCGGGTCAGCCACTGCTTGAGCAGGCCGCTTCGTTCCACGGTGTTCATGCCCCAGTTGCGCAGCGCACGCCAGGCTTCGCCTTCGCGGGCAAACAGCAACTGCAGCCCGTCCATGCCGGTATCCAGGGCCAGCATGCCGGCCTTGCGGGCACGCTCGTAGCGCCGCAGCAGCTTGGCATCATCGACGCCACGCCAGTAGTCTCGCTCGCGCAGCGTCTTGGCCAGTTCCGCCACATCGGCCAGCCCCAGGTTCAGACCCTGGCCGGCCAGCGGGTGCACGTTGTGGGCGGCATCGCCGGCCAGCACCCACGCGCCGCAGGCCGCCTGACCAGTCCATTGCCGCGCCTGCGCCTTTTGCAAGGGCCAGAGCCGGCGTTCGCTGATCAGCGTCAACTGGCCCAAGGCGTGCCCGCTGGCAGCTTCCAACTCGCGACAGAAATCGTCCGGGCTGGCGGCCTGCAGCCGGGTCGCGTGCTCGGGAGAGACAGACCAGACAATCGCAACGGAGTTCCCTTGTTCGCCGCCCATGGGCAGAAATGCCAGGATGTCGCCATGGGTGAACCACTGGCGTGCATTCTGGCCATGCGGTTTTTCGCACTGGATCCGGGCCGCCAGCGCGTGCTGGGCATAGGGGGTGACCTGGAAGTCAACGCCAAACTCGGCACGCGTGCTGCTGGCACGGCCTTCACAGACCACGGTGAGTTTGGCAGGCGCCGGGGCTGACAGCACTTCGATCTGCGGCTGAAAGCCGACGGCCTGCGCCAGCTGCGCCTCCAGCACCGGGACATCCACGATCCAGGTCAAGGCGGTGGCGCCGAGTTCGCTGGCGTCGAAATTGATCTCGCCGCCGCGGTCGCCCCAGATCTGCATGTGGGTGACCGGGGTGGCCGCCTGCGGCGCGGGCCAGCAGCGCAAGGTGTCGAGCAGCTCCTTGGAGGCTCGGTTCAGGGCGTAGGCACGCACATCGGCGGGGGCATCGGGCTGGGGCGAGGGTTCCACCAGGCCGACACGCAGGCGCTCGCGCGCCAGCAGCAGGGCCAGCGTGCGTCCCACAATGCCGCTGCCGCGTATACAAACATCCAGGGGAAGAGCCATGCGCAGCATTGTAGAAGGCAGGGCAGAATCGGTTCTGTCGGATGTCAATTCCATTCCAATAACCATGGGGATCTTGCCAAGTGAGTGAATCGACTGTCAGCCCGGGTGATGTTCAGGCCCATATTGCGCAGCTGTTCGTGTACCCAATCAAATCCTGCGCCGGCATTGCGTTGCAGGAGTCGGTATTGACCGAAACCGGCCTCGATCTGGACCGCGCCTGGATGGTGGTGGATGCGCAGGGCGGCTTCGTGTCGCAGCGCGAGCAGCCGCGCCTGGCCTTGGTGCAGCCGCAATTCAAGCGTGGCGGCTCGGAGCTGGCGCTGCGCGCGCCCGGCATGCTGGCGCTGCATCTGGCCGTCGACGCTGTGGAGCAGCCGACGCGGGTGCGCGTCTGGGACGACGAGATGCCCGCGTATGACATGGGCGACGTTGCCGCCCAGTGGTTCACCGACTTTCTGTCCTTGTCCGAGCAGGGCCTGCCCACGGCCCAGGCCGCCAAGTACCGGCTGGTACGTTTCGATCCGGAGCACCGGCGCCTCTCCAGCCTGAAGTGGACCGATGGTGTGGAAGCGCTGAACCAGTTCAGCGATGGTTTTCCGTTGCTGGTGCTGGGCCAGGCTTCGCTCGACGAGTTCAATGGCCGCCTGCAGGCCGCTGGCCATGCGCCGGTGGGGGTGGAGCGGTTCCGTCCCAACATCGTGCTGGCCGGACTGGAGGTGCATGACGAGGATCGGCTCGATACCCTGCACATCGTCACCGGTGAGGGTGAGGTGGTGTTCAAGCCGGTCAAGCCCTGTCCGCGCTGTCCGATTCCCAACATCGACCCGGCCACGGCACACAGCAGCCCGGAGGTCAGCGACACGCTGCAGGCTTACCGGCGGGATGCGCGGCTGAACGGGGCGGTGACCTTCGGCATGAATGCCATCGTGCTGGCGGGTGTGGATGCGGTGCTGCGTGTCGGACAGATGATGACGGCGGACTTCCGCTTCGACTGAAGTGCGGCCCGGCCGGGCATTGCGATCCCTATTCCGCCTTGATCTGGGCGTCGCGAATGATGCGCGCCATGCTGGCTGACTCGGCGGCAATCAATTGTGCGAACTCGGTAGGGCTGGCCAGTTCCAGCACGCATTCCGCGGCCATCAGGCGCTCGCGCATGGCCGGTGTGGACAGAATCGCGTTGATCTCGCCGTTCAAACGGTTGACGGCGGGGGCGGGTGTGCCCGCCGGCGCCAGGATGCCAAAGTGGGAACTCAGGTTGGCGGCCGGATATCCCAGTTCGGCCAGTGTCGGAACCGTGGGCAGGTTATTCAGCCTGGCGGGCGCGCCCACGGCCAATGGGCGCAGCTTGCCCGTCTTGATGTGCTGCAGGACGGCCGAAGAGGTGTTGACGGACAGCACTTCAAATTGACCGCTCAGCGCGTCGGTGATCTGTTGGCCGCCGCCCTTGTAGGGGACGTGGGTGACGTCCACCTGGGCTGTTGCACGAATCTGCTCCAGCACGACATGGCCCAGCGAGGCCGGCCCGGAGGTGGCCCAGCGCATGGCGCCAGGTCGGGCGCGGGCTGTGGTCAGCAAGCTCTTGAGGTCGCCCTCTTTCAGCGCCGAGGTGGCGGCAATCAGGACGGGCGAATACATCACGCTGGCGACGGGCGCAATGTCCTTGACGGGGTCGAACGCTGATTTGCCGAGGTGTGGACTGAGCGTCAGCGGCGAGATGGCCGAGAACGCCAGCACATAGCCGTCAGGCGCCGACTTGGCGACCAGGCCCACCCCCAAGGAGCCGCTTGCGCCGGCCTTGTTGTCCACCAAAATGGGAACGCCGAGCCGGGCCGCCAGTTGTTCTGCCAGGGCCCGGGCGATGACATCGCTGACGCCGCCAGGCGGGTAGGCCACGACGATCTTGATGGGCTTGGATGGCCAGATGGGAGCCGGTTGGGCCAGTACCCCGGGGAGGGTGAACAGGCCACCCGTCAGCGTCAAGAGTCTGCGGCGAGTGAGGGGCATGGAAGGGCTTTGCTGGTGGTTTGGGTGGGTTGTCATGCAATATCCACCCATAGTCTATTGCGACTGCGAAACCGGTGGGCGCGCCCGCCGGTCGCGGCCGGGTGATGAAGCACGGATTCGCTGATTAGTACAATTGGCCTAGTTTTCCGGGCCAATCGAGGACAGAGGTTGCAGAAATGCCTTGTCCTGGGCCTGGGTTGATCGAACCGGGGCGTCGTGCCCCAGACGCGGATCGGGCCACCTCGATCACGCCCCCACCAGGTTCGATCGTTTAATGATTTCTAAGGAATTTCCATGAGCTTGAAGTGCGGCATCGTCGGCCTGCCCAATGTCGGTAAATCCACCCTGTTCAATGCCCTGACCAAGGCCGGCATTGCGGCGGAGAACTATCCCGTAGGCAGGAATTTCTGAGATTGCCTTTGGCCACAAGGACTTCCGGGATTACCTAGACGACCATTGGCAAAGCCAGGACAAAGACTCCAGCAGAACACCCGCGTTAGCGGCATGAGGCCATCATAGGATGGCCTTTTCTTTTTGTCGGCTATAAAAGCGTCTGGTTTGATCGGGAGGACGCCATGGCGTATCAATCGAAAGACTTGAGAGATCAGCTCACTCCGATAGCAGCGAAGCTTCGTGAGGGGCGGTCCGTTATCCGACCAGTAAGTCAAGCTACTCTTCGTCTTAAGGCCATTCCTGGGCGAGATCGGTATGCTGAGACCGTGGACAACATCCTGCGCTGGATGAACAAGCGTGCGGGAAGAACACTTCCCGACACTGCGTGGCAGCGTCAGTCTTTTGAGTTGTCTGAAATTGGCGCTCAAAGAACGGCGGCAGTTGCGGTCAAAGAGCCGCGATACTGGGCCGCACGACTTGACGATGCAGACAAAACTGTGCCCATGCGGACTTGGGTTACAGAAATTGGGGTTGGGGTTGACGAAAGCGGTGATGTTCTCTTCGGTACGCGGCTTATCTGTGCAACGCGGGGGAGTGATGAGCCGTTTGACCGAACTGTTCCAGGGTTTGTCAAAGGCATCATCGCTTCAGGTTCTGTTGAACTCGAAGGCATTGCAATCTCGGATAAGCCAAGCCTGATTTCTTCGCAAGCTGAGGTGGATGGCCTAGTCTCGTTGTTGGAATCTCCAGGGCGTTCTTGCGATGTGATTGTTTTTTCCCTGCCGAAGGGGTCGTCTAACGTTGAAGATGCGGCTGCATCTGTCGCTGATGTGCACGTAAAGCTAAATGGCGTTGCGCACGTTTTTGTTCTCAGTGGAGAAGCGAGCTATTTTCTTACTGAGTCTGTCGGGCGAGAGCTGTCAGTCTTTCATCAAGGCGTGCGTACTTACCGTCCCGGCTTTATGGCATGGATAGCCGAGCCTAGTGATCATCCACTTGCATTGCCCACTCGTATCGCTGGGTGGAACGAAGAGGGGGCGAGGGCTTTCGAGAAATGGCTGGTGAATAGTGCCTTGGCTTCCTCTGTCCGTGGGCGATTGCGAGAGGAGAGATTGCCGGCGTTCAATACAGTTCGCCAATTGGCTGCCCAAGCGGAGCGTGCCGAAGTGCGAGCGGCGGGGGGGGACGATGTCGATCTGCTCAATCTTTATGAACAGGACAATGACCAACTGCGTACTGAGTTGAAGGAGCAGCGCGAACAGTACGATGGTTTGTTGACTGCCGCAGAGGCGGAAAGGGATACTGCCATCCAGGCTGCAAACTCTGCGAAAGCTCAGGCGCTTGAACGCCTCCATCGTATTCGCACCTTGGAGCAGCGATTCATTGCGACGACTGGAGTTCGAGAGCCGGCCTTGCCAGACTCGTTGGACCTATTCGAGGACTGGTGTCGCGACAACCTGAGCGGTTCAGTTGAACTCGTTGGCCGCGCGTTTCAGGGGGTGCGCAAATCTGACTACCACGACCCGCAGTTCATATATCGTTCTCTTCTCTTGTTGCGTGACTACTATGTGCCAATGCGGCGCGAGAGTTTGCCAGACAACAGAAAGGCATACGCCGACGCGTTGAATAGCCTGGAGCTGGAAGAGAGTTCAACGGGTGATGGCGTCAAGTACTCCGCGGATCTGTATTCAGTTCAGTACGGAGGGGCAAGAAGGTCCCTTGATCGACATCTGAAGGGGAGCAATTCGCGTGATCGTCGATACGGATTTCGACTGTACTTCTTTTGGAGTGACGAGGAGCAGGTTGCCGTCGTAGGCTGGTTGCCGTCGCATTTGGATAACCGCGCAAGCTAAATAAGAGTGTCTGCGAGGCGCGTATAGCGAAGTAGATGAGGCCGTCATACGATGGCCCTTTTCATTTGTCGGCTATAACAACGGCTGGTTTGACTGGGAGGGCAAACCGGATGAATGAAAAGAAGCAACAGGCGGCATACAAGGCCAAGCTGCCCGCTATGAGGGCGTGGCTGATCGACGCTGCGCGAAACAATCGCAAGGTGACGTACGGTGAGGTTATGCAGGCGTTCGATGTGGACCGTTTCAGCTTGCGACACGCTATGGACTATCTGGGCCACGAGGCTCGCGACAAGCGGGAGCCGATCCTCACAGCGGTGATTGTCAACAAAAAGTCAATGCGCTGTTCATCTGGTCTGGCGAAGGAGTTTCATGTTTCCGACGATGAGGCGGAGCGGAGTGAGCTTCATAAGTATTGGAACGCCAGGGTGTCAGATCGTGCCAGTGCTAGGGCTACGCTTCCAACCTTAAAGACGGGCAAGCCCGTCTACCCATTCCGCATTGGCGACCAGTACCATCGAAAAGATGTGTTCCGAGTTATTGGCTTGCCCGAGGAGCCGACCGGCGGTAACTGGTTCACGGGTTATACCGCTCACGGCGATGATTGGTTCATCTTCTGCGGTGTTGGCACAGGTGGCCGGACGGGACACGACTATGGCAACTACTTCGATGGCGACCGGCTGGTCTGGTTCGCCAAGACGAATACCAACATTCATCAGGTGTCGATTCGGAAGCTGACTAATCCGATCGGGAACGTGTATGTCTTCTTCCGCGAAGAGGATCGTGATCCGTTCACCTTTGCGGGGTTGGGCAAGGCCGTTGAGGTGTTCGATCAGACGCCTGTCAAGGTCGTTTGGAGCTTTCATGGCGGCGATGGCACGCGCCTACCGACCCAGATGCCGGAGGAGGTTGACGAGGACGAGGTCAGTACTGTGCCAGAGGGTGCCCGGCGCACCGTCCAGGTCAACGTGTACGAGCGCGATCCGAACGCTCGGCGCAAGTGCATCGCTAAGTGGGGCGTGAAGTGCAGCGTTTGCTCATTTGATTTTGGTGAGCGGTACGGCGAGCTGGGCGAGGGTTTCATTCACGTGCATCATCTCAAGCCGCTTGGCGAGATCGGTGAGCAGTACGAGTTGAATCCTGTGGTCGATCTCCGGCCTGTGTGTCCAAACTGCCATGCAATGCTCCACCGAAAGCGGCCCGCGCTCAGTATCGATGAATTAACCCAGTTGCTAAATGGTTAGAGGAGGAAATGCACGTGAGTCAATTTGATGATGCAAGAGCATTGGTGGAACACAGTAAGCAAGAGCTGGAGAAGATTCGCTCGGCATATGCTGGATCTCTCAAGTCGCAGCAAATTTCTCCTGTTTTTTTGGTAGAGATCAAGAATCTAATGGAGAACTTGCGCTCGGCACTTGATTTCTCCGCGGTCGGTCTGTTCCAGAAATACGGAAACGGCAAGCCGAATGCCAAGATCTACTTTCCATACGCATCGCTGAATCAAGATGCAACGAAGTTCCGGGCAGCAGGGCGGATAGAAGCTTGTATTCCTGGCATTACGGCATCTCGTCCGGATGTTGTTCTGGCTCTGGAGTCCGTCCAACATTTCGCCGGTGCTGAGTGGAGCTGGATGCCGCACTTCATGGAGCTAAATAATGAAAACAAGCACCAGAGGCTGACGCCCCAGACCAGGCAGGAGTCGCGGCAGCTCAAACTATCATCAGATTCTGGCGCAGCAATCATTCTTGGCGATGGCGCTAGCATTCAAATTGGAGGCGGTGCATTCATCCAATTGGGTGACGCGCTCATTCCAGGTGGGCAGAGTATCAGTCCAACTAATCCAGGGCAGATCATCGGTGGCAATCAAGAGTTGACGGTCTGGGTCTCGTTCCATTTCTCTTCAAACAATATGCCTGTCATGCCACTGCTTGAGCAGGCTACCGCTGGGGTTGAGAAGATTGTTCAGAGCCTTGCGGTGCTATGACGAAAAAGATCAGCACATTCGCTGTACCTGCCCCAATGACCAAACTCCACCACGCGGCGCCGTGATCCCCAGGTCATTCAGCCGCTCAACAATGGCCCGTCGGCTCAGCCCCTGAGCTATGAGTCCATCCAAAACGGGCTTTAGCCGCTCGCGGAACGCCTTGGCGGCCTCCTGGCGCTCTTCTGTGTGCCGGCGCAGGTTGGTACGCCCGGTAGCTCCCAAAACCACGCCACGGGCCTTTGCAGCCGCCAGAGCCGCTTTGGTGCGTTCACTGATCTGATCGCGCTCCCACTCGCTCATGACCGCGTGCATCTGGATCATGACCTTGTTCGCGTTGGGCATGTCGGCGGCGATGAAGTCCACGCCAGTCTCGATCAACCCACTGACAAAGTGAACGTTGCGGGCCAGACGGTCGAGCTTCGCGATCAACAGCGTCGCGCCTGACTTTCTGCACAGCTCAAGCGCTTTACGCAGCTCAGGACGCTTTTCCAGAGCGTTTGCACCCTTGCCCGTCTCGACCTCGACAAACTCGCCTATGGCCTTCCTATCGCGTCCTGAGAGGTATTGCGTGACTGCCTGCCGCTGGGCTTCGAGTCCCAAGCCGGAAGCTCCCTGTCGCTGAGTGCTGACGCGGTAGTAAGTGACGAATTGATCATGAGCCATGCTGAATCTCCTTGGTGTCCACATGAAAGGACGTCGGTCCTGTACGTGGACAAACGATAGGACGCCGGCAAGCTGGCGCCAAGGATGCCGGGCGTGGGCTGTTGTATCGGCGAGGAAGCTGGCAAAACGCTTGCAGCCGGGGTGGGGAAGCGCTACGGACGGCAGTGCAAGAAAAATCCCCGTGAGCCGTCATCTGGTGCGGGTTTCAAGAGGATCTCCTGTTCCCTATTTGTTCACTGTTTGTTCACCCTAAAACGGAGGTGTTGAACACTTATACGGGCGTGCCGGTGCCGCGTATGGTGGTGAAGAGACGCGGGGCTGGATTAAGCGAAGTCCTAGAAAATCCGAGGAGGGCTGGAGGTACTGCGTTCCTCGTTCCGGCCTGGGTTTGACGGAACCTTATACAAAGCCGGAGGCTGTGGACCTGAAGCAGACATTCTTGTTCTCTCCCGCTGGGTTTATTTCCTTGAATGAAGAAGACCCTCATTCCGGCGGCTAGGGAAAAAGACTTTGTATCTTGGCAGCGTCTCGCGCAGCGAGCGCTGCAGTCGCGCGTCAGCGCGACCAGAAAGTTACTTCTTTCTGTTAAGAGATGTGAGTTATAGGTTATGTCTCGGAAAACATGTGAGGCTGGAAATTTTGCTAGATTTCATGCGGCTTCCGAGAGAGGATGTCCGCACGATGTACGCCGCCATGTCCGCGACGATGGCCGCAGACATGGCCTCCGACATCGATGTCAGGCTAATTTCGCAAGCTGCTTGTCGATCTTTTTCAACAAGTCACAAACAGTACGCTCGCTTAGGGCTGGAACCCCGCGGATCAGGCCAGCCAAGACTGCGATCTCCCGCCTTGTTGGTGACGCAGATTTCAGCAGCTCGCGGGCCTTGGCGTGAGCTATGTACTTTTCCTTCTCGGATGCAACGCGTCTATCCCTCTCTGCCCACCGGTTGACTGCCAGCGTGACAGTTTCAAGGGGCGCAGGGACGCGCTTCCCGTCTACGCGAGAGTATCGAGTCAAATTTCCAAACAGCGTCTGCACAGACTCGCCGCACAATGCCCGCAGCTGAACCTGCAACGGGTGTGTAAGCCCCAAGATGGCTTCGGCGCGGTACTCGTTTGTGATGCTGCGGGTTGCGAACTCCTGGGCCAAAGCAAGCGGAAATTCCGAATCCTTCTTGAAGAGCGGCCGCCACTGCGCCTCGGCAGGCGAGATGCGGTACTGCCTGCAGTGCAGCCAGTGGCAGTCGATCACAACTCGATCCTGTTGAATGAGTTCGTGCGCCGGTTGATGAAGAGAATTTTTCTTCGGAATAGAGATTTTGGAGCGGAAAGCCGGCGCCCAAAGTCCATGCACGTTCAACGCCATGGAGGTTTCGCAATAGCGTTCTCGAATCCTCAAATAATCGTCAGGTTTTCGGTACTCTTGAGCCAGTGCCTCAAGCTCGGCCATCAGGTCTTCATGGTTGATAAGCCTGGGGGCGCTTGGAGCGGCCACGACTGAGTCCGAAAGCTCAGGTTTGTTGGCGGGCGTTTCTTCAGCAGCGGCAGCTGATGCCGGCGAAGGCGGCACAGTTGAGGTCGTACCTTGGACTTTGTGAGTATTGGGCACCTGCGCCGTTGTGATCGCTGACGGCTGTGCAGTATCGGTTTTCGTGCTCGCCGCTATGACGCCACTATTGGACGTTGCGTGGAGTTTCAAGTGGTGACTGCGAGCGCATTCGGCCTTGAACTTTGAGTTCATCCACAGGGGAAAGCCATCGAGCTGGAACATCGTGTAATGCTCTATGGCGTCAGGTGGGCATGCTGGCAGGCGATACCAGTCCAAAGGCTGGGATTTGTAGGTTTCATCAAGCAATGCATTAAACCGATGCATGAGCGCATCGCGCATAGCCAGCCATTCCGCTGGCCCTACTCCGTCACGCAAAGGAAGGATGACTCGCCAGCGAGGTGCGGTCGGGCTGTGGCGGTATGTCGAATGAACCAGTCCTCTTAGACCGCGAAGCCGCCGGCGAATCTTGTCGCTCGATGTGCCGTTCTCAAGATCAAACACGACGGCGTGCAGCAGAATATTGTCGATGTGCGAACTGACGATGCCATCGGTTCTTTTCGCCTTGACGGAGATAGGCCGCCAGTGACGTGCAGGAATTAACTCGCAATTGAAAATGTCTGCGTAGCGCTCGCAATAGGTTGTGAGCGACTCTTTCCCATGCCAGTGAGGCTTGTGGAAAGCGAGTACGAATCCCTCCCAGGGCGCGGAAAGGTGACCGGCAAGCTCTGCGGAGCCAGCTTCACGGTATTGCACCGGTATTGAGATTGACGAAGCCTGGTTGATTTCGGCTGCAGTTGGGATAGGTGTTGTCACGGTCATTCATCCTCCTTGTTTGATCGAACAAGTTGGTGACGATAGAAACCGCACGTTGGCGAGACAATGGTTCTGGTTGGCAACATGCAAAGTGCAGCAAAAATCCCACAGACAGTTGACGCGCCAACGAGCGGGTGTTCTAGCGCAGCAATGCCTGTCAAAAAACTCATAAACGTAGTGATGATGAGAAAAATCCTTGCAACGCTTTTGTTGTTCCTGGCGTCTTGGTGTCAGGCGGAAATCATTCACGGCGTGGTCATTGCAGTGGTGGATGGGGACACAATCACGGTTCTTGACGCGGCGCATGTGCAGCATCGGATTCGACTAGCCGGTATCGATGCGCCAGAGAAACGCCAAGCCTATGGGCAGAGGTCGAAACAAAGCCTGAGTGAGTTGGTTTTCAACCATGCGGTTGAAGTACATACCTACAAGCGTGATCGTTACGGGCGCGAGATCGGCAAAGTGCTGCACAACGGGCAGGACGTGAACCTGGAGCAGATTCGTAGAGGCATGGCATGGTTCTATCGCCAGTACGAGCGAGAACTGACAAAAGAAGACCGGATGCTCTATGACGCGAGCGAAGCAAGCGCGAGGCTCGACCGGGTTGGGCTGTGGCGCGATGAGTTGCCCGCGCCGCCTTGGGAGTTTCGCCACTTGAAACAGTGATCGGATGCTGCGCATAATAGCCTCCGCCACCCGCCGTGGGTGGCGTCAAACCACCATAGGGAGGCACGCGATGAGAGTGTTTGGTGTTGTATTGATCTCTCTTGCCTTGGCGTTTGCTGGAGTCACCGCCGATGCAAAAGGCAAATCCGGTGGTGGCAGCCGTCCGTACTACGGTGGCGGCAAGCACACGAGCAGTCATGACGGTTCGTATAAAGGCGGCTCAGGCAGTTCGCACAGGGGCGGCACCTATAAGAACGACAAGACAGGTGACCGCTATGGCCAGCACAAGTAGTCGCACGCTTGGTGTCTCCGCGAGCATTAAAGGTACCCGGCTTCCGTTACTAGATTTTGTCCAAGGTTAGGTTCCTAGTTCGTGAGCGACTTGGGAGATGTAAATGCGGACGCTCTTCTTCGTGCTACTTCTTCTCACTGGAACTGCCGGGATTCGCGCGGCGGACTATCCAACTATTCCCCTGGAAAGATTGTTATCCAAGCAGCAGCAGGATGATCTACAGATTGGGAGCATGACCTCAAGACAACGTGAGGCTCTGCGACGGACCATCATCGATGTCTATCGTGCTGGTCTAGGTAAAGGGATTGAGGCCTCGTCAAGAACAAGCGCCACACAGGGTGTTATCGAAAGCCAAATCGATGGCGACTTCGAGGGGTGGGATGGCGACACTGTCGTCAAGTTGACCAACGGCCAAATTTGGCAGCAAAGTGAATACCACTATGAGTACCACTATGCCTTCATGCCTGAGGTTCTTATCTATCCTTCTGGGGGCGGCTACAAGATGAAGGTGGACGGTGCAGATGAAGCGGTGGCAGTGCGCCGTCTGAAGTAATGGATCTCGACGAGATTTGGCGCCAAGGACGTATTCCCGTCGTTTTTCGACGTGAACGGCCGCTCCCGCTGCTGATCAAGCTTCCTTATTCTTTAAGTAATAAAGAGTGGCTACGTGACGGTCAAGTGCGCAAGCCGTCGTGGGACGCGGCGTATAAATCATGGGAGGTGCCCCAGGCTTGGTTTGAGAGAGTAGTACGCCTATGCGTACGTCGGCATCGGTGGTGCTATGTCGTCCAACTTCACAGGGAGCGGCAGGTTTGCGCTCCTGCTTGCTGGAACGCGGAAGGTATGGATTGTGAATGTTCTTGCATGGGGGCAAATCACGGTGGTGGACAACCAGTAGGTCGCTGGTACGAGGTTGATGAAACCTTTGCCGTGTCCTGGGGCATTCAGCGTTATGCGGTTAGGCTTGTACGGGCGAAATAGTCTCTGAGTTGGCTGTTCAGTTCTGCTATCACTGGCTGTCTTTGATGGGCCGCCGCTGGACGTCTAGCGTCATTTTCGCCAGACTCGAAGTCATCAAACTTGTACTTTTAGTGTCATGCCCGTCGAACTAATGGATTTCAACCAGGCAATACGCCGAGCATCTGCCTCAGGTCATGTTCATGCGTTGCTTGGAAACGGCTTTAGCAGAGCCTGTCGTGACGGCATATTTTCTTATGGCGCCCTCTTTGATCGTGCAGATTTCGCTGGTCTATCCCCTTACTGCAGAGCTTCTTTCGAGGCGCTCGGTACAACAGATTTCGAGGCGGTCATCAAGGCGTTGAAGCACGCATCTATTTTGCTTTCAACATACGAGCCAGAGGCGACTGACTTGGCGGCGATGATGCGTGACGATGCGGAGCGACTGCGCGAGGTCCTAGTCAAGGCAATAGCAGGAAGCCATCCAAGTTGGCCTGGCGAAATTGAGCCTGCGGCGTATGCAGCTTGCAAAACGTTTCTGTCTAACTTTGAGCGTGTATATACGCTTAACTACGACCTCTTGTTGTATTGGGCTTTCATGCAGGACGCGATTGATCCTCCTCTTGAGTGTGACGACGGATTTCGCTACCCAGACGACGGGCCGCAAGAGTACGTGACGTGGGAAGTCGAAAATAGCTTTGATCAGAAAATTTACTATTTGCATGGAGCGCTGCATCTGTTTGACGCTGGCTCAGAACTCCAAAAATACACATGGCGAAATACCGGCGTTCGTCTTACTGATCAGGTTCGGGACGCCTTGGCACACTCAAAATATCCATTATTCGTGTCCGAGGGGACATCCGCAGAGAAGTTGGAGCGCATTAAGCATAGCGGTTACTTGCATCGCGGCCTTGCGAGCATGCCAAAAATCTCAGGCTCTTTGTTCGTCTATGGCCTTTCGTTCGCGGACAACGATGACCATGTACTGCGCATGATTGAGGTCGGGAAGATTAGCAACTTGTATGTCAGCATTTTTGGTGAACCAAGTGATGCGCATAACGCTGCAATAGTCCGTCGGACCCAAAAATTAGTCGATGCTCGCCGAGCCAGAAATGTTGGGAGGCGACGACCGCAGGATCTTGATGTGCGCTTTTTCGACGCAACGTCCGCAAAGGTCTGGGGGTGAGTGCTGCATTGCCAATGCCTCACCAAGGCGATCGGATTGACTGATGAAAGCCTCCCGTCAAAACCCTCGAAAAACCTGCCAGACGCCCGTTTAAACGATCTAATGGGCTGTGCTATTTTCCCAAAGGTGCCCACCTGACTGCCGCAACGATGCTCCACTTACCGCTCGGGTTTGGCCGCCGCCACATCGCGTGGCCCATCTGACGCAGATATTCCAGCGCGTCCTCGAAGTCTTCGAAGGTCGCCTCGTCTTCCTTCTTGCCCACTGTGTACTTGCCTGCGTTCTTCAGTCCTGAGTGAAAGCAGGTGTTGTCTGCTGCGTAGGGTACGAACAGCTCTTGCCTGGGGGCCGGCTGCGGTGTGCTGGTCGTGAACAGATCGGCCACCACGACGCCCAGACCGTCAGCCAGCTTCTGGATCGCGTCGAGCGACGTATTGGCCCCGCCACGCTCAATCCGGCTCATGTATGAGCGGGCGAACCCGCAGCGGTCCGCCAGGTCTTCTTGCGACAGTTTGGCGATGGCTCGCAGTTCCTTGATTCGCTGACCGAACTGCTGACGAAGGTTTGACTTTTTCACGCCGCGAACTTTGCGGCGTTGTATATTGAAAGGCCACGCTCTAATCGTGGACGCACTAAACGTGACAATTAAGGAGAGAAATTGAAGAACGAAGACTTTCAGGCAGGCATGAGTGCTGGCAGCAGGGGCGGAAACCAGACAGTCAAAGCCCTGAGCGTTATTGCTGCGATCGCTGTCACGACCTTTGCACTACCCGCGTTGGCTGGCAGGGACGAGGTCAACGTGGCGAAGGGTGTCATCATGGCGAATTACACCCTGGAGAAATGCAGGTCTATGCAGACCCCTGATGACGTAATCAAAGGCCAGGTGAAGGTCATGCGCCAGCAGGGAATATCCAGCAACGATATTCAGCAAGGCTTTCAGGAAGGCATGATGGAAGTCGAGATGAAATACCCCGGCAACAAGAAGCCGCCAAAGTCTGAGTGCGGTAAAGCGCAATACCTGTACGACCAGTTTCTGAAGTTTCTTTGACTTCGTGGTCCTGGCCTGGGGTGTGAAAATCTGGCCAGGACTTCGCCAAAGCCATCGGATCGCCCGACAGCTACCCGCCCATCAAAACCGCCGCAAAACCTGCCAGACGCCCGCCTATGCGGTCTGGCAGGTATCCGTGAGCAGCAGGCCCATCGCGGCCTGTATCTGCTCCAGTCCATCGCGCACATCCTCGACGCCAAAGCCCACGTAATGCCGGTGCAGAACATCGGTCTTGGGTGCGGTGTGGTTGAGGATTCTCCTCATCACGGCTGAACTCAAGCCGATCTTCTCGCCCACGGTCGCCACGAGTTTGCGCAGGTCGTGCAGCATGAACCTGGGTGAACCCGCCCGCATCGCCATATCGGACAGGTGTTCGGCACTGACGCCTGCGAACAGCTCGTCTTGATCATCAAGACCGTTACAGCGTCGCTCCAAAATCTCCCGCATCAGCGGTGTGATCGGCAAGGAGTGAGGCTTGCCGTTCTTGGTCTCAGGAATGCTCAAAACGCCCGCCATGAGGTCGATCTGCGCCCGACGTAGCTCCCTGCACTCATTGCGTCTCAAGCCCGTGTAGAGCGTCAGGTACAGGAGGTCCCGCTGTTTCTCGCCCAGCTTGTCCACGGCCATCTTCCAGGCCGGCAGGTCAGTCTCTTGAAGCACCCGAGCGCGGGGCTGGGAACGGTCAGGCATTAATCCCGCCGCTGCCAGTTTGGCAAACGGGGCCTCAAGACTTAGCCCATGAACCGCGTTGAGGTACTTGACCAGGGCGCCCACGATCCCGCGCCCGACTTCAACCAGGGAGGCGCCTTTGGTTTGCGCGAAGGCATGGCAATGCTCGACAAACTCCCGACTCCCCAAGTCCTGAACAGAGCGGTCCAGCCAGTCGCCGAAGTGAGTCCTCATCATCGAGTCATAGCGCTTGCGGCTTGAGGGTTTGATGCCTTTGGCCTCGCAGTACGCAGCCAGAGCCTCCCGCATGGTCGGCAATGCCAGCGGAGCCGCTGCGCTTGGCATTCGACCCGCCCGGCACTCCCGTATGACCTCCAGCGCCCTTGATCTGGCCTCGTCCACGGTCATCAAAGGCCAGTAGCCCAGCATCATGCGGAACTGACGACCGCAGACGCTGGTGGCGATCAAGAAGGTGCGCTTGCGGGCATTCAGACGCACGCCAAAGCCGCAAAGAACCCGATCCCGCAGGATGCGCCCGTCTGTCGCGGTCGAGCGGCGAAGCAGGGATTCACTGATCAGTACAATCGGCACCAGTTTCCCCCAGGCAAAACGAGGACAAAAAATTGAGGAACTTGGGCATTTCTGGCCCGGTTCCTCGATAAGTCACGCCGGTTACGCATGGCGTTTATCAGGTGCCTCGACGATGCCCACATTGGGTTCGATGGTGCAGAGGGGATTGATTTCAAAGGAATTTTTCATGTCTCTCAAGTGCGGCATCGTCGGCCTGCCCAATGTCGGTAAATCCACCCTGTTCAACGCCCTGACCAAGGCCGGCATTGCGGCGGAGAACTATCCCTTCTGCACCATCGAACCCAATGTGGGCATCGTCGAGGTGCCGGATCCGCGCCTGAACGAGTTGGCCAAGATCATCAACCCCGAGCGCATCGTGCCGGCCATCGTCGAGTTCGTCGACATTGCCGGCCTGGTGGCCGGTGCCAGCCAGGGTGAGGGCCTGGGCAACCAGTTCCTGGCGCACATCCGCGAGACGGACGCCATCGTCAACGTGGTGCGCTGCTTCGAGGACGACAACGTGATCCACGTGGCCGGCCGGGTCGACCCGATTGCCGACATCGAGGTGATCCAGACCGAGCTCTGCCTGGCCGACCTTGGCACGGTGGACAAGTCGCTGGCGCGTTATACCAAGGTATCCAAGTCGGGCAACGACAAGGAAGCCGCCAAGCTGGTGCAGATCCTCACGCGCGTGCAGGCCGCGCTCAACGAAGGCAAGCCGGCACGCACGCTGGAGTTCAGCAAGGAAGACCAGGCCCTGCTCAAGCCGCTGTGCCTGATCACGGCCAAACCGGCGATGTTCGTCGGCAACGTGAGCGAGACCGGCTTTGAGAACAATCCGTTCCTGGATCGCTTGAAAGAATATGCTGCCACGCAGAATGCCCCGGTGGTGGCGATCTGCGCCAAGATGGAGGCCGACATGGCCGACATGAGCGACGAAGACCGCGAGTTGTTCCTGTCCGAGATGGGGCAGGACGAACCGGGCCTGAACCGCCTGATCCGCGCCGCCTTCAAGCTGCTGGGCCTGCAGACCTACTTCACCGCCGGCGTGAAGGAAGTGCGTGCCTGGACCATCCACATCGGTGACACCGCGCCGCAGGCGGCCGGCGTGATCCACGGCGACTTCGAGCGTGGCTTCATCCGCGCCCAGACCATTGCTTTCGAGGACTTCATCGCCTGCAAGGGCGAGCAAGGTGCCAAGGATGCGGGCAAGATGCGCAGCGAAGGCAAGGAATACGTCGTCAAGGACGGCGATGTGATGAACTTCCTGTTCAACGTCTGAGCGCCGCGCTCAGAGCTTGAACCCGCCGGGGAATACCCACAGCAGCATCCCCGTCATCACAAGATAGCGCCCGAACTTGCCGATGGCCATGTAGAGCAGGCAGGACCAGAACGGCAGTTTGAGCCAGCCGGCCACCGCGCACAGCGGATCGCCGATGATGGGTAGCCAGCTCAGCAGGCAGGCTTTGGGGCCGATGCGCTCCAGCCAGTCCAGCGCTCGCAGGTGCGTGGCCGAATGGCGGTACTTGTCCACCAGGCGGTGCGAGCCCCAGCCCATGGCCCAGCTCACGGCGCCGCCCAATGTGTTGCCGGCGGTCGCCACCAGGATCGCCGGCCAGAACAGTTCCGGATTGAGCTTGAGCAGACCGAACAGCGCCGGCTCCGAGCCCATGGGCAGCAGCGTGGCGGAGACAAACGCGATGACGAACAAGGTGCTCAGCCCGTAGTTGGGCAGGGCCAGCAGTGTGAGCAGGTGATTGATCCAGAGGTCCATAACGCAGCCCAGTATAGGCAGGGTGTCACACGGTGTGGTGCCGCATTTCAATTGCTGAAATTTTGAGCAGCTAGAATACGCACCCCGGCTGCTGCCTCATTTTTCGGCAGCGTTTTTTATTCCTGCCCCCATCTCCAACCTCACTGCATGAACATCGGTTCTTTCGAATTGCCGAACACCCTGTTCGCGGCCCCGATGGCCGGGGTGACCGACCGGCCGTTCCGCCAGCTGTGCAAGGCGCTGGGCGCGGGTTATGCCGTGAGCGAGATGGTGACCTCGCGGCGCGATCTGTGGCACAGCCTCAAGACTTCGCGCCGTGCCAACCACGAGGGCGAGACCGGACCGATCGCGGTGCAGATCGCCGGTACCGACGCCGCCATGATGGCCGAGGCGGCTGCCTACAACATCGACCGTGGCGCGCAGATCATCGACATCAACATGGGCTGCCCGGCCAAGAAGGTCTGCAACAAGTGGGCCGGCTCGGCCCTGATGCAGGATGAGACGCTGGCACTGCAGATCATCGAGGCCGTGGTGGCCGCCTGTGCCCCGCACAACGTGCCGGTGACGCTGAAGATGCGCACCGGCTGGTGCCAGGCCCACAAGAATGCGGTGGTGCTGGCACGCGCGGCCGAAAGCGCCGGCGTGCAGATGGTCACGGTGCATGGCCGCACGCGCGAGCAGGGTTATGGCGGTTCAGCCGAGTACGACACCATTGCCGCCGTCAAGGCCGCGCTGCGGGTGCCGGTGGTGGCCAACGGCGATATCACCTCGCCGGAGAAAGCGCGCGAGGTGCTGCGCCTGACCGGTGCCGATGCGCTGATGATCGGCCGCGCGGCGCAGGGCCGGCCGTGGATCTTTCGCGAGATCGGCCACTTCCTGGCGACCGGCACGCATCTGGCGCCGCCGCTGGTGGCCGAGGTCAAGCGCCTGCTGCTGGAACACCTGCAGGACCATTACGCGCTGTACGGTGAATACACCGGTGTGCGCAGTGCGCGCAAGCACATCGGCTGGTATGTCAAGACGCTGCCGGGCGGCGCAGCCTTCCGCGCCCGCATGAACGCGCTGGAGGACTGCCGGGCACAGGTGCAGGCGGTATCGGATTATTTTGATGAACTGGGTGTTCACATGGACCGCATGCCTGCGGCCGTGTCGGATGCCTTGACGGACCTGAACGAAGAACAAATACAAATGGAGTTGACCGCATGAGCCATCGGGCCGCCCCCAGGGCGGATACCCGAGCGCGCAGCATGGAGGTGATTGAATGAGCAAAAAACATATCGAAGAGTGCGTGCGCACCAGCCTGGAAGGTTATTTCAAGGATCTGCGCGGTACCGAGCCGGACGGCATGTACGACATGATGGTCCGCATCGTCGAGCGGCCGCTGTTGGAAGTCGTGATGCAGCAGGCGGAGCACAACCAGTCGCGTGCTGCGACCTGGCTGGGTTTGAACCGCAACACCCTGCGCAAGAAACTGGTCGAACACAAATTAATCAAGTAAGTAAGCAACCATGAACGCACTCCTTTCCGTATCCGACAAGACCGGCATCGTCGACTTTGCCAAGGCGCTGCACGCGCTGGGCGTCAAGCTGATTTCCACCGGCGGCACCGCCAAGCTGCTGGCTGAACAAGGCCTGCCGGTGACCGAGGTGGCCGAAGTCACGGCCTTCCCCGAGATGCTGGACGGCCGCGTCAAGACCCTGCACCCCAAGGTGCACGGCGGCCTGCTGGCGCGCCGCGATGTGCCCGAGCACATGGCAGCCCTGAAGCAGCATGGCATCGACACCATCGACCTGCTGGTGGTCAACCTCTATCCGTTTGAAGCCACGGTGGCCAAGCCCGGCTGCACGCTGGAAGACGCGATCGAGAACATCGACATCGGCGGCCCGGCCATGGTGCGCAGCGCGGCCAAGAACTGGCAGGACGTCGGCGTGCTGACCGACGCCTCGCAGTACCCGGCCGTGCTGGCCGAACTGAAAGCCGCTGGCAAGCTGTCGGACAAGCTGCGCTTTGCGCTGTCGGTGGCAGCGTTCAACCGCATTGCCAACTACGACGCGGCCATCAGCAACTACCTGTCCGCCATTGACTTCGAGGCGACGGTCCAAGCCGGCGCACCGGTGAGCTTGCCCTTCTCGGCCCAGGCCAACAGCAACCTGGTCAAGCTGCAGGACCTGCGCTACGGCGAGAACCCGCACCAGCAGGCCGCCTTCTACCGCGACCTCTATCCGGCGCCCGGTTCGCTGGTGACGGCCAAGCAGCTGCAGGGCAAGGAGCTGTCCTACAACAACATCGCCGACGGCGATGCGGCCTGGGAGTGCGTCAAGAGCTTTGACGTGCCGGCTTGCGTCATCGTCAAACACGCCAACCCCTGCGGCGTGGCGGTGGGCAAGGACGCGCTGGAGGCCTACAGCAAGGCCTTCCAGACCGACCCGACCTCCGCGTTCGGCGGCATCATCGCCTTCAACCGCCCGGTCGATGCCGCCGCGGCCCAGGCCGTGAGCAAGCAGTTTGTCGAGGTGCTGATGGCGCCGGCCTATACGCCGGAAGCGCTGGAGATCTTCAAGGCCAAGGCCAATGTGCGCGTGCTCGAGATTTCGCTCGACGGCGTCAAGCGCGACGGCAAGACGCCGTGGGAGCGCGGCCTCAACTCGCACGACGTCAAGCGCGTCGGCTCCGGCCTGCTGATCCAGACCGCCGACAACTACGAACTGCAGCGCAGCGAGCTCAAGGTCGTCACCAAGCTGGCGCCGACGCCGCAGCAGCTCGACGACCTGCTGTTCGCCTGGAAGGTCGCCAAGTTCGTCAAGAGCAATGCCATCGTTTTCTGCAAGGACGGCATGACCATGGGCGTCGGTGCCGGCCAGATGAGCCGCCTTGACTCGGCGCGCATCGCCAGCATCAAGGCACAGCACGCCAACCTGTCGCTGCAGGGCACGGCGGTGGCCAGCGATGCGTTCTTCCCGTTCCGCGACGGCCTGGACGTGGTGGTGGACGCCGGGGCGACCTGCGTCATCCACCCGGGCGGCTCGATGCGCGACCAGGAAGTGATTGACGCCGCCAACGAGCGCGGCGTGGCCATGGTGTTCAGCGGCGTGCGTCACTTCCGCCACTGAGCTTTACAAGCAAATCGGCCTTCCGTCCTTGTGAAATGGGCGGGGGCAGCTATTGATTCAATAGCAAAAGCCGGGATGGTCAGCCCTTGGGCGAACCATTCCGGTCGGCTGGTGCAGGCCGCTTGTCGATGAAGGCCTGCACGCCGTCGAGTGCGCAGTCGTCCATCATGTTGCAGGCCATGGTCTGGCTGGCGGCCTGGTAGGCGGCTTCGATGCCGCATTCCAGCTGCCGGTAGAACAGTTCCTTGCCCATCGCCAGCGCCACGCGCGGCTTGCTGACGATGCTGGCCACCAGCCGCTCCACTTCGGCGTCGAGCTGCTCGGGCGCCGCCACCCGGTTCACCAGCCCTTTCTCGCGCGCCTGCTCGGCGCTGATGAACTCGCCCGTGACCAGCATCTCGAACGCCGCCTTGCGGCCCAGGTTGCGCGACAGCGCCACGCTGGGCGTGGCACAGAACAGGCCCAGGTTGACGCCGCTGACCGCAAAGCGCGCATCGCTGGCGGCCACCGCCAGGTCGCACATGGCGACCAGCTGGCAGCCGGCGGCGGTGGCGATGCCGTGCACGCGGGCGATCACCGGCACGCGCAGGCGCTGCAGGGCCAGCATCACCTGGCTGCAGTGCTTGAACAGGGTCTGGTAATAGGCCGGCGCGGGCGCGGCGCGCATTTCCTTCAGGTCATGGCCGGCGCAAAAGGCCCGGCCCGCCGCGGCGATGACCAGCACGCGTGCGCTGTCGTCCTGCGCAATGGCTTCGATGGCCTGCTGCAGGGCGGCCAGCATGTCCTCGGACAGGGCGTTGAAGGCCTGCGGCCGGTTCAGCGTCAGGGTGACGACGCCACGCGCATCGCGGGTGGAGAGGATCAGCGGTTCGGTAGGGGGCATGGCAGCGGCACTCCTGGGTACGGGTGAATGCCAGGATTGTGCCGGCACATCGCGTGTCGTGGGATGCTGCTACCGGCCTTGGCCCGGTGCGGTGGCGGGCGGGGCTGGAAAATCAGAATGAAATCGGCTTCCGGCCCTTGTCACTCATGCGCAATAAGCTACTGTTTTTGTAGCAATCCGAACGCTTCGCGTGCCGCCGCCACCGTCTGCGCGATGTCGTCCGCGCTGTGGGCGGCGCTGACGAAGCCGGCCTCGTACAGCGCCGGGGCGATGTAGACGCCGCGGTCGAGCAGGCCATGGAACAGGGTGTTGAACTTGACGCCTTCGGTCTTCATGACCTGACCGTAGTTCTGCGGCAGCGTGGGCAGCAGGAAGAAGCCGAACATGCCGCCTTCGCAGTCGGCGCTGAAGGGTACGCCTTCGGCAGCGGCCGCCGCCTTGAGGCCGTCCACCAGCGAACGGGTCTTGCCGGCCAGCGCGTCGAAGAAGCCGGGTTTACGGATCTCGCGCAGCGTGGCCAGGCCGCAGGCGGTGGCCACCGGGTTGCCCGACAAGGTACCGGCCTGGTAGACCGGACCGAGCGGCGCCATCTGCTCCATGAGGGCACGCGGGCCGCCGAAGGCCGCCAGCGGCATGCCGCCGCCGATCACCTTGCCCAGCACCGTGATGTCCGGCTTGAAGCCCGGGATGGCTTGGGCATAGACGCTTTGCGCACTGCCCAGCGCCACGCGGAAACCCGTCATCACCTCGTCGAACACCAGCAGGGCACCGTGCTGGCTGCACAGCTCGCGGCAGCGTTGCATGAAGGGCACCGAGGCGCGCACGAAGTTCATGTTGCCGGCGATCGGCTCGATCATCAGGCAGGCCACGTCCTTGCCGTGCAGGGCGAAGGCTTCTTCCAGTTGCTGCACGTTGTTGTACTCCAGCACCAGCGTGTGCTGTACCACCTCGGCCGGCACGCCGGCGCTGGTCGGGTTGCCGAAGGTGGCCAGACCCGAGCCGGCTTTCACCAGCAGCGCATCGGCATGGCCGTGGTAACAGCCCTCGAACTTGATGATCTTGCTGCGCCCGGTGGCGCCGCGCGCCAGGCGGATGGCGCTCATGCCGGCCTCGGTGCCGGAGCTGACCAGGCGCACCATCTCCATCGACGGCACTTCTTTCAGGATCTCCTCGGCCAGCTCGATCTCGCGTTCCGTCGGGGCGCCAAAGGAGAAGCCCTCCAGCACCGCTTTCTGCACCGCTTCGACCACGGCCGGGTGGCCGTGGCCCAGGATCATCGGTCCCCAGGAGCCGATGTAGTCGATGTAACGGCGATTGTTGGCATCCCAGAAATAGGCGCCTTGGGCGCGCTTGACGAAGCGCGGCGTGCCGCCGACGGCGCGGAAGGCGCGTACCGGCGAGTTCACGCCGCCGGGAATGACGCGCTTGGCGCGTTCGAACAGGGTGTCGTTGAGGTCAGTGCTGTGTGTCATGGGGAGGGAATTCAAAGCTGGAGGCGGGACCGGCCGATTCATCGTCGGCTTCATCCGCATCGGTGTCATCTGGCTGAGCCCAGAACAGCCGGTCGGGCACCACGTGGCCCATGCCGGGGCGGAAGCCGCTGTCCAGGCAATGGTCGAGGTAGCCCAGGGCTTCGGTGAAGGCCTCGCCCAGGTCGCAACCGCTGGCGATCAGGGCCGCCAGGGCGGCCGACAGCGTGTCGCCGGCGCCGGAGAACACGGCTTCGAAACGTTCGAATTTGACGTTGCCGAGCACGGTCTGCGGCGAGGCCAGCACATTGTCGATGAACTGGTCGGGGGCCGGGATGCCGGTGACCAGGGTGTAGGAGACGCCGAATTCGGCGGCGGCACGGGCGATGTCGCGTGCGCTGGGCGCGCGCTCGGCGCTCCAGTCCGGCAGCAGCCAGCGCGACAGGGTGCTGTGGTTGCCCACCAGCACGGCGGTCTGCGGCAGCACCAGTTCCTGGAAGGCATCCAGGTACAGATCGATCTGGACTTCGCTCCACCACGACAGGTTGGGCATGTAGGCGATCAGCGGAATGTCCGGGTAATCCGATGCCGCCTCGGCGATCGCCGTCAGGTTTTCCGGCGTGCCGGCGAAGCCGACCTTGATGACCTGCACCGTCACGTCTTCCAACAGGGTGCGGGCCTGTTCGGCCACCACCTCTTCATCAAAGGCGAAGTGTTCGAAGATCTCGGCCGTGTCGCGCGCATAGGTGCCGGTGACCACCGGCAGTGCGTGCGCACCCACCGAGGCGATGGCCGTCACGTCGCTGGACAGGCCGCCGGCACCGCAGGGGTCGTTGGCATTGAAGACCAGCACGCACGCAGGGCGGGTTTCCTCGTGTTCGGTGTCGGTTGGGGGTGGGGTTTGCATGGGCTGGCCTGCAGTTGTCATCAGGCAGAATATCGCATTTCGTGGCGTACAGGCCTCAATCGGCTGTATCGCCTCTATACAATGTTTGCATTCTATTCGAAGGCTCCGTAAGCTGTGAGTGAAACCAATACGTGGATGTGTCTGATTTGTGGCTGGATCTATGACGAGGCAACCGGCTGCCCGGAGCACGGCATCCCCCCCGGCACGAAATGGGCCGATGTGCCCATGAACTGGACTTGTCCTGAATGCGGGGCCCGCAAAGAAGACTTCGAGATGGTCCAGATCTGAAATATCTGTATCAAGATGTTTGCTGCAGAACCCGCCCATCACTGATCAGGAGCACCGTTCCGTGAGTACCCCAGAACCGGCCCTCAAGGTCCTTGTGATCGACGACAGCAACACCATCCGGCGCAGTGCGGAGATCTTCCTGAAGCAGGGCGGGCACGATGTGCTGCTGGCCGAAGACGGGTTCGATGCCCTGGCCAAAGTGAACGACTACGAGCCGCATCTGATCTTCTGCGACATCCTGATGCCCCGGCTTGATGGCTACCAGACCTGTGCCATCATCAAGCGCAACCCCAAGTTCGCCGCCGTGCCGGTGGTGATGCTGTCATCCAAGGATGGCGTGTTCGACAAGGCGCGTGGCCGCATGGTAGGGGCGCAGGACTATCTGACCAAACCGTTCACCAAAGACCAGTTGTTGCAGGCTGTACAGCAGTTTGGCATAGTCACGCAAGGAGTAAATTGATGCCGGTGAAAAAAGTTCTGATCGTTGACGATTCCAAGACCGAGCTGATGTTTCTGACGGATCTGCTGCAGAAAAACGGCATGACGGTCAAGACGGCCGACGGCGCTGAAGAGGCCTTGCGCCGCTTGGCGGAGGACAAGCCGGACCTGATCCTGATGGATGTGGTCATGCCGGGACAGAATGGTTTCCAGCTGACCCGTGCCATCAATCGTACGCCGGAGTACACCGACATCCCCATCATCATCTGCTCCAGCAAGAATCTGGAGACGGACCGGGTCTGGGGCCTGCGCCAAGGCGCGCGTGACTATGTGACCAAACCGGTCGATGCGGCTGAACTGCTGGGCAAGATCAAGGCTTTGGGCTGATCCACCGAACCCATGGCCAATCGCGAAGCACTCCGGGAGCTCCAGACACGTCTTGCCAGCCGCCTGCAAACGGCCAAGGTCGAGGGGCTGTCCATTTCGTGGCTGGCGGTGCGTGCGGGCGGGCGCAATTACCTGTTTCCGCTGGCGCAGTCGGGTGAGATTTTTCCGCTGTCCGACATCCAGGTGGTGCCTTATGCGCACCCCTGGTTTTTGGGGGTGGTGAATTTGCGTGGTGGCCTGTACGGTGTGGTCGATCTGACGGCCTTTGTCGGACAGGGGGCGGCGGCAGGGCGCTCCGAACCGCTGCCGGGGGAGGCCAGTGTCGTCACCTTCAATGCGGCACTGGAGGTGAACAGCGCCTTGCTGGTCGATGGACTGGCCGGCCTGCGCCATGTGGAGACGTTTTCGGGGTCCGAGCCGCCGGCGGAGTCGGCGCCTGCGTATTTCGGGAATCGGTATATGGATGCCAGTGGGGAGTCCTGGCAGGAGATCAATCTCCAGTTGCTGTCGCAGCTGCCTGAATTCCTGAGCATCAGTGCTTAAGTTACAACTTGGGGTTCCACCATGTCTGTTGTCGATCAACTGAAAAATCTGTTTGCCAAAAAGAAGGCATCCGATTCCGAACAGGCTTCGAGCCTGAGTCTGGCCACCCCCGATGAGACAGTCGGCGGTGCTGCCAACACCGAGCCGATGACGGTCGGCACGCAAACCCAGGTGGTCGCAGAGGCCGGGACGGAGGTGAGCGCACCGGCCCAGCCGGAAGCGGACCTGAGCGACCTCATTTCGGTTCCCTTGCTGGGCCGACGCACGGTGGTGCAGCACCAGCGTTTGCTGGCCTTGCTGCTGGGGGTCTCGCTGGTGGCACTGGCTTCCGTGGCGTTTGTGGGCTTGAATGGCGCGGACAAGGTGGCCCAGCAGGTGAGCGCCACCGGCCAGTCCCTGATGCAGTCGCAGCGGCTGGCGAAGTCGGTGTCGCAGGCGCTGGTGGGCGTGCCGCAGGCATTCCCGGAAGTCGCCGAGAGCTCGAGTTTCCTGGCCAAAACCCTCAAGGGACTCAAGAGCGGTGACGACGAACTCAGGCTGCAGCCGCTGGACGACGAATTGCAGCCGCAGCTCGACAAGACCCTGCCCTTGATGCTGAAGGCGGAAAAGAGTGCGGGTGTCATCATGAGCCAGCAGAAGATCCTGACCCAGGTCGGGGCGGCGCTGCGGCTGATCAACCGCCAGTCATCGGACCTGCTGGAAATTGCCGAGACGGTGTCTTCGCTCAAGCTGCAGCAGAATGCGCCAGCGACTGAAATCTCGGCGGCCGGCCAGCTGGTGATGCTGACCCAGCGCATCGGCAAGTCATCCAACGAGTTCCTGACGGCTGAAGGCGTGAGCCCGGAGGCGGTGTTCCTGCTGGGCAAGGACTTGAACTCGTTCAAGGAAATTGCGCAAGGTCTGCTCGATGGCAGCCCCGAGTTGCGTCTGAGCGCGACCAAGGATCCCCAGACGCGTGAGCAGCTCGGCGCCCTGATCAAGCTGTATGAGCAGACGCGCACCCAGGCCGGTGCCATTCTGGGCAATCTGCAGGGCCTGGTGTCGGCGCGCGAGGCGCAGGTCACCATCATTGCCGACAGCGAACCGATCCGGCGCGATCTGGAAGAGTTGCAGGCCCGTCTGGCAGCCAATACCGGTCTGGGTCCGGTGGCCCTGTTGTCACTGGGCGGCGCGGCCCTGTTCTCGCTGCTGTGTGCGGGCGGTCTGGCCTATGTCCAGCTGCAGGACAGCCGCAAGCGCCAGGGGCTGGCCGAGGCGCAGCGGCTGGAAGCCGAACGTCAGGAGCAGGAAGCCAAGCGCGTGAACGACGCCAATCAGGCCGCCATTTTGCGATTGATGAACGAATTGCAGACGGTGGCCGAGGGCGACCTGACGCAGGAAGCGACGGTGACCGAGGACATCACGGGCGCCATCGCCGACTCCGTGAACTACACGGTGGAGGAGTTGCGCCTGCTGGTGGGCAACGTGCAGAACACGGCGACCAAGGTGGCGCAGACGACGGCCGAGGTGGACCAGACCTCGACCGAGCTGCTGGCGGCGTCCAACGAACAACTGCATGAAATTCGCGAAACCGGTCGTTCGGTGGTGGACATGGCGACCCGAATCAACGAGGTGTCGGTGCAGGCGCAGGAGTCGGCGGCAGTGGCCCGCCAGTCGCTGCAGGCGGCCGAATCCGGTCTGCAGGCCGTGCAGGACGCCATCGGCGGCATGAACTCGATCCGCGACCAGATCCAGGAAACCTCGAAGCGCATCAAGCGTCTGGGCGAGTCGTCGCAGGAGATTGGTGAAATCACCGAGCTGATTTCCGACATTACCGAACAGACCAACGTGCTGGCCCTGAATGCCGCCATTCAAGCGGCCTCCGCGGGTGAAGCCGGGCGCGGTTTCTCGGTCGTGGCCGAGGAAGTGCAGCGTCTGGCTGAGCGCTCGGCCGATGCGACGCGCCAGATTGCGGCGCTGGTGAAAGCGATTCAGACCGACACCCAGGACGCGGTGGCCGCCATGGAGCGCTCTACCCAGGGTGTGGTCGAAGGGGCCAAACTGTCCGACAACGCCGGTACGGCGCTGACCGAGATCGACCGCGTGTCGCGCCGGCTGGCCGAACTGATTGAAGAGATTTCCGGTGCCGCCTCCAAGGAAGCCGGCCTGGCCAATGTGGTGGCCGACAACATCCAGCACATTTTTGCCGTGACGGAGCAGACCGGTGAAGGCACGCGCTCCACCGCCTCCCAGGTGCGCGAACTCTCGCGCATGGCCGAAGAGTTGCGCCAGTCGGTGGCACGCTTCAAGATCGCCTGACCCGGATCGTCCGCCCAACGTCATCCGCAGAAGCGAGCCCATCCATGCAAGCGTACGCAGCCATCAACAGCGATCCCGAAGTGGCGGTCAACGATCTTGGGCCGCTGGCCTGGGTGCTGGACGAACTCCGCAAGTCGCTTGATGGCGCGACCAAGGCAATCCGCCGCTTTGTCCGTGATGCCGAGCTGGCACGCGGCTCCGAACTGGAGTCGCTGGATGCCAGCCAGTTGCGGATTGCACGCCAGCAGTTGCACCAGGCGGTGGGGGCGCTGGAAATGGTGGGGCTGGGAGCGCCTGCCAAGGTCTTGCGCGCCATGGAGGCACTGGCGCAGAAATTTGTGCAGCGTCCCGAGTTCTGCAGCGAAGAGGCCGCCACCAAGGTCGAACGCGCCAGTTTTGCCCTGATGGAACATCTGGAGGGCGTGCTGCGCGGCAAGACGATCTCCGCGGTGGCGTTGTTTCCCCAGTACCGCGATGTGCTGCAGCTGGTGGGGGAGGATCGCATCCACCCTGCTGATCTGTGGGCGCCGGAATGGCGCTGGATCGATATGGCTTTGCCGGTGCAGCCCGAGCCGCTGGCTTATGCGCCCGCGGTCCGGATCCAGATGGATCCGGCGGTTCTCAGCATGGTCAAGACCGGCAGCGTCTCGTCGGCCAGGATTCTGCGTGATATCAGCCTGGGCCTGGCCGCTGGCGAACAGGTGGCCGAACCGCGGGTGTTCTGGAAGATCTGTGCGGCCTACTTCGAGGCCCTGGCCCAGAAGCTGTGCCCGGCCGATGTCTATGTCAAGCGGGCCGCCTCCCGCGTCCTGTTGCAGTACGCCAGTCTGGCGCGAGGCGAGCACACGGTGTCGGATCGCCTGGCGCAGGACCTGCTGTTTTTCTGCGCCCAATCCGTTCCGGCCTCGGAGGCAGATGCGCCGGTGCTGGCTGCGGTGCGGCAAGCCTATGGCCTGACACAAGAGCGCGCGGTCGACTACGAAACCGTGCTGTTCGGGCGCTTTGACCCGGCGTTGCTGGTGCAGGCCCGCAAACGCATCGCCACGGCTACCGAGACTTGGTCGACGCTGTCAGGCGGCGATACCAACCGGCTCAAGGTGGTGACCGAGCAGTTCAATCTGGTATGCGATTCCATCCTGAAGCTGCACCCGGAAAGCGGCGAGCTGGCGCGCTCCCTGATGCGGGCCGTCGAGAGCACGGTACGTTCCGGTGAGCCGCCCACGACGTCGGTGGCGATGGAAGTGGCCACGGCCATCCTGTACCTTAATGCCGCCTACGAAGACATGGATCCCAGCGACACCAGCATGGCCGAGCGCAGCCAGCGTCTGGCACGACGCCTGGAGCACGTGATGACCGGTGGCCAGCCGGAGCCGCTGGAGGGCTGGATGGAAGACCTCTACCGGCGCGTCAGCGACCGGCAGACCATGGGGGGCGTGGTCGATGAACTGCGCACCACATTGGCCGAGGTCGAGAACTCGCTCGACCAGTTCTTCCGAAAACCGCAGGACAAGCAGCCGCTGGCCGAGGTGCCGAGCCGGCTGGGCCAGATGCGCGGCGTGTTTTCCGTACTTGGTCTCGACCAGGCGGCGCTGGCGACGTTGCGCCTGCGTGACAGCGTTGAACGGCTGCTGGTGGACGAGGTCGACGAAGCCACGGCGCGCACCGGTGTGTTCGAGAAACTGGGCAACAGCCTCGGCGCGCTCGGTTTTCTGATCGACATGCTGAGCTACCAGCGAGCCTTGGCCAAGAAGCTGTTTGTCTACGATGAAGCGCTGGGTGAATTCGTCTCCCTGATGGGGCGCGAAAAGGAAAAGACGCCGGTTGTACCATCCGAGGCGCCCCCCGTGCCTGTGCAGGAGGCGGTGTTGCCTGCCGCCGAACTCCCCGAGGCCGCCGAGCGCTTGCAGGAGGTGGCTGCGCTGGTGTCGGAGCCCGTGGCACCTGTGGCCGAGCCGCAAGCGCAGCCGTCGGCGGACGAAGACGATGATGCAGAGTTGCGTGACATCTTCCTGGATGAGGCGCGTGAAGTGGTGCGCAACGGCCAGGATGCCTTGGCGGCCTTGGCTGGCGATCCGGCTGAGCTGGGGCAGCAGACCACGGTGCGCCGGGTGTTTCACACCCTCAAGGGCAGTTCTCGCATGGTCGGTCTGGATGAGTTCGGTGAAGCCGCCTGGGCCATGGAGCAACTGCTCAACAGCTGGCTGGCCGAACAGAAGCCCGCGAGCGCAGCCTTGTTGCAGCTCTCGGGCGAGGCCATGCAAGGCTTCGGCCGCTGGGTAGAGGACATCGCGCAGGACCATGATGCCGCCTGGAGTGCGGCGCCTTTCCGTCAGGCGGCGGATGGCCTGCGGCTGGCGGGCCAGCTTGTTCCGCTCGGCCTCCCCGGCGCGGCGCCGCAGGTGGCCTCGCAAGAACCCATGCCGGCCGAGCCCGAACTGGCGGTACAGACACCGCCAGCCGAGCCGCTGCCTGAGCTTGAACTGGGGCCGGATTTCGAGTTGGAGATTCCGCCGGTGTCTGACGCCGACACGACGCCCCGGGCGGGGGCGATGGTCGAGCCGCCGCTGGAGCTCGATGGCATCGACTTTGGCAGCTTGGCTGCTGTGTCGCTGCCGGCCGCTGCGGAGCCCGTATTTGAACCCGGCATTGCCGAATCCGACGAGGATGTCACCCGGCCTGGCACGCTTGAAACTGCACCGGCCATGCTGTCAGATGTGGATGCCGAGCTGGCGCCCGTTGAGCTGTCGTTGGCCGAAATTGCGGATGATGAGGTGACCGAACTGGCCGAGATTGCGTTGCCGGAGTTGGTGCTGCCGCCACAGGAGCCGGTCGTTGACATGCCGAGCTCGTCAGTGGCTGATGAGGCAGCGGATGAGCAGGTCAAGGTCATCGGCTCTTTGCGCATCGGCATTCCGCTCTACAACGTCTATCTCAACGAGGCCGACGAATGGTCGCGTCGCTTGCAGACCGAGCTCAGCGAATGGGCGCTCGAATTGCATCGTCCGGTTTCCGATTCCACGGTTGCGCTCGCCCATTCACTGGCGGGCAGTTCGGCCACGGTCGGCTTCCGCGCTCTGTCCGAAATTGCGCGTGCACTGGAGCAGGCCCTGCAGCATGTGCGACTGCAGGCCGGCGGGCAGGCCGAGCAGGCTGACATTTTTCTGGCGGCAGCCGAGGATATCCGGCACTTGCTGCATCAGTTCGCGGCCGGTTTCCTCAAGGAGCCGGATCCGCAGCTGCTCGATGCGCTGCGTGGCCTCCTGACGACCCCTTTTGCCGGCACAGGTGCCGTTGCCCTTACGGAACCTGCTCCGATTGAGCTCGACGTGCCCGATGTGGCGGTGGCGGAGACGATCGATGCCGAAGAGGATTTTTCGCTCGATTTCGTCTCGACCGCTCCCGCGTCCGAGCAGCAGCTTGAGGCTGCCCCAGCCAGGTCTTCTGTGCCGGCCCACGCCCATGTCGGCGCGGCACAGATCGTGGTGGAAGACCGTGTGGATGACATCGATGCGGTGGATGCCATCGATCTCGACCTGTTTCCGATCTTCGAGGAGGAGGCGGACGAGTTGCTGCCCCAGCTCAGCGGCGCTTTGCGCGAATGGGCAGCCCAGCCCGACAACAACGGTGCCCGTATGGAGGTGCTGCGGGTCCTGCATACGCTCAAGGGCAGCGCGCGTCTGGCCGGCGCCATGCGCCTGGGTGAAATGGCGCACCGCATGGAGTCGGCCATCGAGCAGATGGCCGCCGATTTTGTCCAGACGTCGCAGATCGAGCCCTTGCTGACGCGTTTCGATGCGTTGCAGCAGGACTTTGATGCCTTGCGTGCCGGCAGCGTCCAGGCGCAAGGCGTGCCGGCGGTGGCGGCAGAGATGCCGCAAGCCCCCGCAGCGCTGGCCCCAACGGTTCCGCCGATGAGCTTCGCTCCCTCGGCGCAGGTTCCGTCCCTGAGCAGTGCATTGGCGCCAAGCGTGCGGCATGGCACCGGTCAATCGGTGCGGGTGCGCTCACAGCTGCTCGACCGCCTGCTCAACCAGGCTGGCGAGGTGATGATCACGCGCTCCCGCCTCGACGTGCGTGTGGGCCAATTGCGCAGCTCGCTCGACGAGCTGACCGGCAATCTGGACCGGCTGCGCCAGCATCTGCGCGATATCGAGCTGCAGGCAGAAAGCCAGATGCAGTCCCGAATGGCCAAGGACACGGCGCAGGGCTTCGATCCGCTGGAGTTCGACCGTTTCACGCGCGTGCAGGAACTCACACGCATGATGGCCGAGTCGGTCAATGACGTGGCGACCGTGCAGCGCAACCTGCTGCGCACGGTGGAAGGCACCGAGGATGATTCGGTCGCGCAGGCGCGCCAGGCGCGCGAACTGCAGCGCGATCTGTTGCGCACGCGCATGGTGGAGTTCGAGAGCATTTCCGAACGCCTCTACGGCGTGGTGCGGCAAGCGGCCAAGGAGGCCAGCAAGCAGGTCAAGCTCGACATTACCGGCGGTTCGCTCGAGATGGACCGCGGCGTGCTCGAACGGATGGCGCCGGCTTTCGAGCACATGCTGCGCAATGCCGTGGCTCATGGCATCGAAGCACCGGCCCGACGTGAGTCGCTGGGCAAGTCGCCGGCCGGCACGATCACGATTGAGCTGCATCAGGAAGGCAACGACGTCTCGATCACCTTCCATGACGATGGCGCAGGGCTTGACCTGGCGCGCATTCGCGAGAAAGCCCAGTCTCATGGACTGGTTGCGCCCGGCGTGATGCTGTCGGATGCCGATGCCGCCAACCTCATCTTCACCCCGGGTTTCTCCACGGCCGCGCAGGTGACGGAACTGGCCGGCCGCGGTATCGGCATGGACGTGGTGCGGGCGGAAGTCTATGCCCTGGGCGGGCGGATCGAAACCGGCACCGAAGCGGGTCGGGGCACCCGCTTCAAGCTGGTGTTGCCGCTGACCACGGCGGTGACCCAGGTGGTCATGCTGCGCATGGGACATTTGACGGTGGGTGTGCCCGCCAATCTGATCGAGATCGTGCGGCGCGTTTCCGTGCCTGAGCTGGATCAAGCCTACCAGAGCGGCAGTTTCGAGTATGCGGGTGAGGCGATGCCTTTCTTCTGGGCCGGAGCGTTGCTGCAATCCTCCGGACGCAGCCATGAGGCCCAGGGAAAGACCCTGCCGGTGGTGGTTTGCCGTAGTGCAGGCCAGCGTCTGGCCATCCACGTGGATGAAATCCTGGGCAACCAGGAGGTGGTGGTGAAGAACCTCGGGCCGCAACTCTCGCGGCTGCCGGGCTTGGCCGGCATGTCGGTGCTGGCTTCGGGCGCGGTGGTGCTGATCTACAACCCGGTGGCGCTGGGGGCGATCTACGGCGACCGGGCACGCGAACTGCAACTGGCTGCCCAAACGGGCGATGGCATCTTGTCGTCAGCCGGGGCAAATGAGGCCACGCCGGCGGCCAGGCTGGCGGCGAGCGAGTTGCCGCTGGTGCTGGTGGTGGATGATTCCATCACGGTGCGTCGTGTCACGCAGCGTCTGCTCAAGCGCGAAGGCTACCGTGTGGCCCTGGCATCCGACGGTTTGCAGGCGCTGGAGCGCTTGCAGGAGGAAAAGCCGACGGTGGTGCTGACAGACATCGAGATGCCGCGTATGGACGGCTTCGATCTGGTGCGCAATATCCGCATGGATGCCCGTCTGCGCGATCTGCCCATCATCATGATCACTTCGCGTATTGCGCAGAAGCACCGCGAACATGCCCGTGAACTGGGCGTCAACCATTACCTCGGCAAGCCCTATTCGGAAGACGAGCTGCTTAACCTGGTGCGGCATTACAGCGCGCAGCAGGTTGAGGCCTGATTCGGGTCTTGTGTGGCATTGATGCTGCGCGAGCAGCTATCAAAACAATAGCTTCTAGGGATTCTTCCTGACCACCGCGTAGCGTGCCAGGGTCTGGGCGCGTGCTGCATCGTGCATCACCAGCGGTGGCGGGTAGTTGCGCCCCAGCGCGATGCCGGCGGCACCGAGTTCCAGCGGACTGGCTTTCCACGGTGCATGCAGGGCGGCGGTGGGCAGGGCCGCCAGCTGCGGCAGATAGCGCCGGATGAATTTTCCGTCCGGGTCGAACTTCTCGCTCTGACTGACCGGGTTGAAGATGCGGAACCAGGGCTGCGCATCGCAGCCGCTGGAGGCTACCCACTGCCAGCCGCCGTTGTTGGCGGCCAGATCGAAGTCGTTGAGCTTCTCGGCGAAATACGTTTCACCCCAGCGCCAGTCGATGCCGAGGTCCTTGACCAGAAAGCTGCCAGCCACCATGCGCAGCCGGTTGTGCATGTAGCCGGTCTGGTTGAGTTGCAGCATGGCCGCATCGACCAGCGGGTAGCCGGTGCGCCCTTCGCACCAGGCCTGGAACAGTGCCTGGGCGTGCGGACCGCGCTCCCAGCGGATGGCGTCGTACTCGGGCTTGAAGGCGCCGGTGCAGACGTGCGGAAAATTGGCCAGGATCTGGAAATAGAACTCGCGCCATACCAGCTCGCTCAGCCAGACGGCGGCACCGCGGCTGCCCGCCAGGCTGCGCTGCAGCGCCGTGGCAACCAGTTTGCGGATCGAGACCGTGCCGAAGCGCAGATGCACGCTCAGGTAGCTCGGCCCCTTGACGGCGGGAAAGTCGCGCGTCTCGTGATACTGGTCCATGCGCTCGAAGAAATCCGCGAACAGTTCGTGGGCACCGCTGGCGCCGGTGGGAATTCGAAGCGCTGCAAGATTGGTTCTCTCGAAGCCAAGGTCGTGAAGTTCCGGTACGGACGGGCTCGGCCCGGCCGGCCGTGCGGCCAGGGCCGAGGCCAGTGGCGCCGGATCCTGAATGTGTAGCGGGTGGGCATGCGCCTTGGTCAGCCAGGCGCGCTGGTAGGGGGTGAAGACGCCATAGGGCGTTCCGGTCTTGGTCAGGACTTCGCGACCTTCGAAGATGACGTGATCCTTGCAGGTGTGCAGGGCAATGCCGAGGTTGGCCAAGCGGCCGCGTACCCGGGCATCGCGTGCGATTGCCTGGGGTTCGTAGTCATGGGCGGCGAACACGGCCTGTACCTGCAGCGCCTGCGCCAGTGATGGCAGCACTTCGCTGGCAACGCCGTGACGCACGATCAGGCCGGCCTCGGGCCTGGCCGCCAGTGAGCGCAGACTCGCATCAAGCTCCAGCAAGGAGGCGCGGATGAATTCAACGCGCCGGTCCGCCTTGGGCAGGGGGTCGAGGATGTCGCGGTCGAAAACGAAGACGCAGAAAACCTGCCGGCACTGCCGCAATGCCAGGCACAAGGCGGGGTTGTCGTCGGTGCGCAGATCGCGCCGGAACCAGACCAGGCCGGAATCGAACGGTTTTTGCATGATCACCGCTAAAATCAAAGAATGTCCGATGATTCTGCACCCATCAACCTCACGAATCATTTCCTGATTGCGATGCCCGGACTGGCAGATGCGGCTTTCTCCAAAAGCGTGGTCTACCTCTGTGAGCACAGCGAACGCGGGGCGCTCGGACTGGTGATCAACAAGCCCAGTGACATCAAGTTGCAAAACCTGTTCGACAAGGTCGAGCTGCCGCTGGGCCGTGCCGACCTGAAGGACGAGCCGGTTTTCCAGGGCGGTCCGGTGCAGACCGAACGCGGGTTCGTGCTGCACGAAGCCATCCTGCCCGAGAAAACCGAGTCCGAGGACCCGGTCTATGCCTCCACCATGGTCATTCCAGGTGGGCTGGAGATGACCACCTCGCGCGATGTGCTGGAGGCCCTGTCCACCGGCGGCGGGCCGCGCCGCGTGCTGGTGTCGCTGGGCTACGCCGCCTGGGGCGAGGGCCAGCTGGAGTCGGAAATCGGCGAGAACAGCTGGCTGACGGTCGATGCCGACCTGGCCGTGATTTTCGACACGCCGGTGGCCCAGCGCTACGACAAGGCCCTGTCCCTCCTGGGCCTGCAGGCCTGGATGCTGTCACCTGAAGCGGGGCATGCATGAGCACGGCATCCGTGCCTGCCGTGTCCGTTCCTGCCGAGTTGCAAACCTTTCTGGCATTGGATTTCGGCCTCAAGCGCACGGGTGTGGCCGTGGGGACGCGCCTGTTGCGCAGCGCCCAGCCACAGCCAACCATCCAGGCCGAGGGTGATGCCCGCTTTGTCAAAATTGCCGAGCGACTGTGCGAGTGGCAGCCCGATGCCTTGGTGGTCGGCGTCCCTTTCCATCCGGACGGGGCCGAGCACGACAATACGGTGCGCGCGCGACGTTTTGCGCGCCAGCTGCGCGGCCGTTTCGGTCTGCCGGTCTACGAGGTCGATGAGCGCTACAGCACGACCGAGGCGCTGGCCGCAGGCGCCAAGGATGCCGATGCCGGCGCAGCCTGCATCATTCTGGAACAGTTTTTGAGGACGATGGCATGAGCACACTGGTATTGGATGCGGAGGCGCTGTACCGCGAACTGCTGCGCGGCGTGCGGGGGCTGTGCGATGGCCAGACCCGGCTGGTGGGTGTGACTTCCGGCGGTGCCTGGCTGGCCGAGCGGCTGCAGCGCGATCTGGACCTGCCGGGGGAGCCGGGCGTCATTTCTTCCGCCATGCACCGGGACGATTTTGCGCAGCGCGGCCTGGCGGCCGGCGGCCAGACCCTGCTGCCCTTCGATGTCAACGACGCGCAGATCCTGCTGCTCGACGACGTGCTCTACACCGGCCGCACCATCCGCGCCGTGATCAACGAACTGTTCGACTACGGCCGGCCGGCCAACATCCGGCTGGCGGTGATGGTGGATCGCGGCGGGCGCGAGCTGCCAATTCAGCCGGACTATGCGGCGGCGCGGGTGACGCTGCCGGCTGGCCAGTTGCTAGCGCTGGCACGTAACGATCAAGGCCATTTCAGTTTCAAAGTGGAGGCCGCGTGACAGGCCATCCGCTTGCCCGCGACATGAACAGACCGTACTGACCGCCCAGCCCAAGACACGCACCATGCTTTACAAACGCAATCCCCAACTCAACAAGAACGGTGAGCTGATTCACCTGCTGTCGACCGAAGGACTGTCGAAGGACATCCTGACGCACATCCTCGACACGGCGGCCAACTTCGTCAGCGTCAGCGACCGCGAAGTCAAGAAGGTGCCGCTGCTGCGCGGCAAGAGCGTGTTCAACCTGTTCTTCGAGAACTCCACCCGCACGCGCACCACCTTCGAGATCGCCGCCAAGCGGCTCTCGGCCGACGTGATCAATCTCGACATCGCGCGTTCCTCGGCGTCCAAGGGCGAGTCGCTGCTCGACACCATTGCCAACCTGAGCGCCATGGCGGCCGATCTCTTTGTCGTGCGCCACAGCGAATCCGGTGCGCCCTACCTGATTGCGCAGCACGTGGCGCCGCACGTGCACGTCATCAATGCCGGTGACGGCCGCCATGCGCATCCGACGCAGGGCCTGCTGGACATGTACACCATCCGTCATTACAAGAAGGACTTTTCCAACCTGACGGTGGCCATCGTCGGCGATGTACTGCACTCGCGTGTGGCGCGCTCCGACATCCATGCGCTGACGACGCTCGGTTGCGCCGAGGTGCGCGTGGTGGGGCCGAAGACCCTGGTGCCGGCCAACATGGCGCCGATGGGTGTGCGCGTCTGCCACACGCTGGAAGAAGGCATCAAGGGCTGCGACGTCATCATCATGCTGCGGCTGCAGAACGAGCGCATGAGCGGCGCGCTGCTGCCTTCGTCGCAGGAGTTTTTCAAGAGCTATGGCCTGACGCCCGAGAAGCTGCAGCTGGCCAAACCCGATGCCATCGTGATGCACCCGGGGCCGATCAACCGCGGCGTCGAGATCGACTCGGCCGTGGTGGACGGCAAGCAGAGTGTGATCCTGCCGCAGGTGACCTTCGGCATTGCAGTGCGCATGGCGGTGATGAGCATCGTTGCCGGGAATGAGGCATGAACACCCCCAGGCTGCGCGACATGGTGTGTCGCTGCGCCATTCCCCTCAAGGGGGCAGCGTCAGTGGCCCGGCAGAGCCGGTTCCACGACGCTCCCCGATTTGGTCTTGTGGTGCGCCAAGAGTTGTGCGCCGGGCTGTGGAGCTAAGAAGATGAAAGTACTGATCAAAAGCGGCCGGGTGATCGATCCCGCCAGCAACCGGGATGAAATCGCCGATGTGGCCATTGCGGCCGGTCGCATCATCGCCATCGGCAGCGCTCCGGCCGATTTCGTTCCCAATCGCACGGTCGAGGCGGCAGGCTGCATCGTCGCTCCGGGTCTGATGGACCTGGCCTTGCGCCTGCGCGAGCCCGGGCACGAGCACGAGGGCATGCTGGAGTCCGAGATGGAGGCCGCGGTCACCGGCGGCGTGACCAGCCTGGTCTGTCCGCCCGACACCGACCCGGTGCTCGACGAGCCGGGTCTGGTCGAGATGCTCAAGTACCGTGCCGAAAAACTGCATCAGGCACGCGTCTTTCCGCTTGGCGCGCTGACGCGCAACCTGCAGGGTGAAGTGCTGACCGAGATGGTGGAATTGACGGAGTCCGGCTGCGTGGCCTTCAGCCAGGCCGACGTACCGCTGGTGAATACCCAGGTGCTGCAGCGCGCCTTGCAGTACGCCAGCACCTTCGACTACGCCGTCTGGCTGCGGCCGCAGGACTACTACCTCGGCCAGGGCGTGGCGGCCAGCGGGGCGCTGGCAACGCGCATGGGCCTGTCGGGTGTGCCGGTGGCCGCGGAAGTCATCGCCATGCAGACCATTTTCGAGCTCATGCGTGCCACCGGCGCGCGGGTGCATCTGTGCCGTATCAGCAGCGCCGCCGGTGTGGCGCTGGTGCGCCAGGCCAAGGATGAAGGCTTGCCGCTGACCTGCGATGTCAGCATCAACTCGCTGCATCTGACCGACACCGACATCGGCTACTTTGACAGCCGCATGCGCCTGAACCCGCCGCTGCGCCAGCAGGCCGACCGCGAGGCCCTGCGCGAAGGCCTGGCCGACGGCACCATCGATGCGCTGGTGTCGGATCACACGCCGGTCGATGAGGATGCCAAGGCGCTGCCGTTTGCCGAGAGCGAGCCCGGCGCCACCGGTGCCGAGCTGCTGCTCAGCCTCGCCCTGAAATGGGGGCAGGAAAGCGGCGTCGGCCTGACGCGCGCACTGGCCGTGCTGACCAGCGAGCCGGCGCGCGTGCTGGGCAATGCGCTGGGCACTTTGCAGATGAGCGCCGGCCAACTGGTGGTCGGCGGCGTGGCCGATGTCTGCGTCTTCGATTCGTTGACCGAGTGGGTGGTGCAGCCCGAGACGCTGCGCAGCCAAGGCAAGCACACGCCGTTCTCCGGTTACGAACTGCCGGGCCGGGTACGCTGCACCATCGTGGGTGGGCAGATTGCCTTCCAGGCCTGAGTCGCAAGTTTCCGCCTGGCGCGCCGCCTGGCGCTTGTGGCGCGCTGTGCCCCACATCCTGGCCGGGCTGCTGACCATCCTGTTCCGCTTCCCGCGTCTGTCGCAGGAACAAAGGGAAATCCGGGTTCAGGTCTGGTCGCGCGAGATGCTGGCGCGGCTGGGCGTCCGGCTGGTGGTGAAGGGGACGCCGTCAACCCGTGGGCCGGTGCTGCTGGTGGCCAATCACATCTCCTGGCTCGATATCACCTCCTTGCATGCGGCGCGCTACTGCCGTTTCGTTTCCAAGGCGGATGTGAAGGGTTGGCCGCTGATCGGCGCGCTGGCCTCCGGCGTCGGCACGCTGTTCATCGAGCGCGAATCGCGCCGCGATGCCATGCGTGTGGTGCACCACATGGCTGACAGCCTGCGCGCCGGGGATGTGGTGGCCGTGTTCCCGGAAGGCACCACCAGCGATGGCGTGCACCTGCTGCCTTTTCACGCCAATCTGCTGCAGGCGGCGATCACGGCAGAGGTGCCGGTGCAACCGGTGGCCCTGCAGTTCCTGGAGGCGCATACCGGGCAGCGCAGCCTGGCACCGTGCTACGTCGGCGACGACACCCTGCTCGGCTCGGTCTGGCGCACGGTACGCGCGCGCGGCATCACGGTGCAGATGGTTTTCGGTGAGCCGCAAGTCGCCCTGGGGCGCGATCGCCGCACCTGGGCCGCGGATCTGCGCGCCACCATCGAGCAGTTGCGGCAGTTGTCGCCGCGCGTCTGAATCTCAGCTTGTCTGTGCGATCGTGGCGGCGCAGTCGGGCTGCGTGCCGGCACTGACGCAGGGCATCTGGCACAGCTCGGTACCGCGCATGGTGCAGGCACGGTTGAAGGTCACGACATGGTCGACCTCGGGCCGGATGCCGATCCATTCGCCGATCTTGTGGTCGTGGTGGCTCGGCACGTGGGCCAGCACGGTCTGGCCGCTCTGCAACCGCAGCGTGTAAAGGAACTCCGAGCCGCGGAACGCCTTGCGCATGATCTCGGCCTTCACCGGCGCGGCGTCGTCGTGCACGATGTCGTCGGCACGCAGCAGCACATCACATTCGCCGGCAGCGAAGGCGCAGGGCAGCGGGCATTCGGCCACATCGGTCAGGTCGCCCAGCGGGGTCTGCACCACGATCTGCCGGTTGATTTCACGGATGGTGGCCGGGGCGAACACGCCGTGACCGATGAATTCGGCAACAAAGCGCGTGGCCGGGCGATGGTAGAGCGTGTAGGCATCATCCCACTGGTGCAGCTGCCCTTCGTGCATGACGCCGATGATGTCGCCGATGGCGAAGGCCTCCAACTGGTCATGCGTCACGAACAGGGCCGTGGCCTGGGCCGCTTTCAGGATGCTGCGTACCTCATGCGCCAGGCGCTCGCGCAGATCGACATCCAGGTTGGAGAACGGCTCGTCCAGCAGCAGCAGCTGCGGGCGCGGCGCCAGCGCGCGCGCCAAGGCAACGCGTTGCTGCTGCCCGCCAGAGAGTTCATGGGGAAAACGAGTCTCGCTGCCCTCAAGTCCGACCAGCGCCAGCACCTCCTTGACGCGGGCGGCGCGTTCGGCCGCCGGCAACTGGTGGAGGCCGAAGGCCACGTTGCGGCCGACATCAAGGTGGGGAAACAGCGCATAGTCCTGGAACACCATGCCAATCCGCCGGGCCTCCGGGGGCAGCTGGAAGGCGGGGCTGCTCACCACCTGGCCCGAAAGCCGGATGTCGCCGCCAGTGACCGGCTCCAGGCCGGCCACGGCACGCAGCAGCGTGGTCTTGCCGCAACCGGACGGGCCGATCAGCACGCCGATATCGCCGGCACGCAACCCCAGGGAGACGCCATTGACCGCCGGCTGGGCGCGGTCGGGGTAGCGGACCTGGAGCTGGGAGACCTCTAGAAACATGGTTCCTCATTGTAGATGCTTACAATTCTCATTTATCCTGACCGAGCGCTCACCCCTTCTCTTCATGCCGTCATACCGGCTTCGCCACCTCTTCCTGCTGCTGTTCACTGCCGTCCTGATGCTGCCTGTGCTGGCGGTATTGGCTTCCTGGGCGCCTTGGGGCGAGCATGGCACGCAGACGGCCCAGATTCTGGGCGAGATGGCGCGCACGGTCCTGCCCGACTACATTGCGACCACGTTCTGGCTGTGCCTGATGGTGGCGGCCGGCGTGATGGCGGTCGGGCTGTCGGCGGCGGCGGCGGTGACCCTGTTCGACTTTCCTGGGCGCCGTGTTTTCGAGTGGGCCTTGCTGCTGCCGCTGGCCATGCCGGCCTATGTGGTGGCCTATGCCTACACCGATTTTCTGCAGTTCAGCGGCCCTTTCCAGACCCTGCTGCGTGGGCTGACGGGGCAGGACGGCCGGGTCTTTCCGGAAATCCGCAACACGGCCGGTGCCGCCTGGGTGCTGACCTTTTCGCTCTATCCCTATGTCTACCTGCTGGCGCGTACCGCCTTGGGCGAGCGCGCCACGCACCTGATGGAAGCGGCTCGCCTGCTGGGCGCACCGCTGTCGCGCCGGATTCGCGAGATTGCCTTGCCGCTGGCCCGGCCGGCGGTGGCGGCCGGGGTGGCGCTGGCCCTGATGGAAACGCTGGCCGATTTCGGTGTCGCCAGTTATTTCGGCATCCAGACCTTCACTGCCGGCATCTACAAGGCCTGGCTGGCCATGGACAACCGCATTGCGGCGGCGCAGCTCGCCACCATGCTGCTGCTGCTGGTCGTGCTGCTGCTGCAACTGGAACAGCGGTCGCAGCGACGCATGCGCTTTGCGACCCGCGGGGGGCGTACCGGCGGCGCCGAGGCGCGGCCGGTTCCGTTGAGCGGCGCTCGCAAGTGGCTGGCCTGGGGTGTGTGCGGCCTGCCGCTGCTCATGGGTTTTGTCGCGCCGGTGCTGTTCATGTTCCGCCCGCTGCTGGCGGAGTGGGCGGTCCTGCCCTGGGACCGCTTTGCAATCTGGGCGTTCAACAGCGTGCGCCTGGGACTGATCAGCGCCGTGCTGGCGGTCGCTCTGGCCTTGCTGCTGGCCTTCAGCTTGCGGCGCACGCCGGATCTCGTGACGCGCGCGGTGGTCTATCTGGCCGGGCTGGGTTATGCCGTACCGGGGGCGGTGATCGTGGTCGGCCTGTTGCTGCCGGTCGGCTGGGTGCAGGCGCTCTGGCCGCAAAGCAGTCTGGCGTATTACCTGACGGCGACTTCGCTCGGTCTGGTCTGGGCTTACCTGGTGCGCTTTTGCGCCGTGGCCCTGCAGTCGGTGCAAAGCGGCTATGCGCGCATTCCGGCCAGTCTCGATGATTCGGCACGCATGCTGGGCACCGGCGATCTGGGGTTGTTGCGCCGGGTGCACGGGCCCTTGCTGCGCCGCTCGGTGATTGCGGCCACGCTGCTGGTGTTTGTCGATGTCATGAAGGAACTGCCGGCCACACTGGTGTTACGGCCTTTTGACAGTGACACCCTGGCGGTGGTGGCCTACCAGCTGGCGCGCGACGAGCGGTTGGGTGAGGCGGCCCTGCCTTCGCTGGCCCTGGTGCTTGTCGGGCTCATTCCTGTGGTGCTGCTGAGCCGCACCTTGCGCCAGCGTAGCAGCTGAAGGAGTGTGTATAAAATGAGCATGGACTTATATTGCGGACCCTATCTGCCATGACCAAGCGAACCATTCAAGCGACACCGGGAAGCGTGACCGAGCCTGATCAGGTGTTTGAGCTGGCTGCCGAGGTGTTTCGGGTGATGTCGGCGCCGATGCGGCTGAAGATCATCAGCCATCTGTGCGATGGCGAACGCAATGTGAGCTACCTGCTCAGCAAGATCGACACCACGCAGCCGAACATGTCACAGCATCTCACCACGCTGTACCAGGCCGGCGTGCTTGGCAAGCGCCGTGAGGGCGTGCAGATCTACTACCGCATCATCGATGACCGGGTGGCCGCCTTGTGCCGCGCGGTGTGCACGCAGATCGCCACCGAGGCGAATTTCGAACCGACGGCCTGAGTCGGGCCGGAGCCGCAGGCCCCGGCCGCCCTCACGTCAGGGCTTGAGATAGACGTAACCTTCCAGTGCTTGCAGACGGGCTACTTCGGCCACGCCGGAGGGCACGATCTTGGTTTCCATCAGCAGGCGGTCCGGGTTGATTTTGCGCGCCGACAGGGTGTTGTTGCAGACGCGGAACTCGATGCCCTTGCCGGCCAGGTCGCTCACCGTGCCGCTGAACTCGCGGCCCTGGGAATCCTTGGCATCCTGCAGCAGGAAGTTGATGCCCGGGCCGTGCGTGACCACCACGATCTTGGCTTTGGGGTCGGCATTCATGTGATTGCGGATGTTGTTCAGGATGGCCGGCACCGTGTTGACATCGGTGTTGATGTGATAGACCACCTTGACCTGCTGTGCGGTCTGCGCTTGGGCGGGGCCGATGAAGGCCAGGGTGGCTGCGAGGGCGAGCGCCAGTGTTGCGATGAATTTGTACATGATCATTTCCTGATGTTGTCTGCCAAAAAAAGAAAGGCCGGAGGGCACCGCTCCCTGACGAACTCCGGCGTGATGCCGGAGTTCTTGTGGGGCTTAAAGAAGTGTATCGGCCCAGATGTTCTGTGCCCAGTTCCAGGCGTAGATACCCTCAAGCTCGTTGGGGGCTGCCGACACACCGCCTGAGCCCGCCACGGTCTTGAAGGTTTTCTCTGCAGCGACATACTGGTGCACCGAAGCCACATGCACCACCAGCTTGTCGTTGACAAAGCTGTAGCAGGTGTTGGTCAGCAGCGGCTGCGGGTTGACGTCCATACCCGAGAGCTGGGCCACCACGGCGGCGGCCACCACCTTGCCATGCGAGTTGGCCATGTGTCCGGATTTTGGCATCAGCGGCGCGGCCAGCACCGAATCGCCGATCACATGCACGTCCTTGGCGGCGGTGGACTCGAAGGTCAGGTAGTCCACATTGCACCAGCGGTTGTTGACGTTGGCCAGGCCGGACTGCATGGCAATCGCGCCCGCGCTCATATTGGGCAGCACGTTGAGCACGTCGGCCTTGACGTCGTCGGAGGTTTCGAACTTGATGGTCTTGCTCCTGGCATCGACGGCGACCGCCTTGTGGTTGCCGCGGAACTCCAGCATGCCGGCGTAGTTCTCGGCCCAGAACTTCTTGAACAGCGGACCCTTGGAGGTGACGTCCGGATTGGCGTCCAGGATCAGCACCTTGGACTTGGGCTTGGCCTTCTTGAAGTAGCTGGCGACCTGGCTGGCGCGCTCGTAGGGGCCGGGCGGGCAGCGGTAGGGTGCCAGCGGCACGGCAATGGCGTAGACGCCGCCGTCGGGCATGTCTTCGAGCTGGCGGCGCAGGGCCACCGTTTCCGGACCGGCTTTCCAGGCCTGCAGGATCTGGCCGGCGGCGCTGGCAGTTTGCAGGCCTTCGATGCTGCTCCACATCATGTCGATGCCGGGCGAGACGATCAGCTTGTCGTAGCCGATGGTGGCGCCGCCCGCCAGCGTGACGGTCTTCTTGGCGGCATCGATGCGGCTCACCATGTCACGTGCGTGAATCACACCGTGTTTGCCGCGCAGATTGTCGTAGGGCGTGGTGATGTCGCCCATGGTCTTGGAGCCGCCGATCACCAGGTTGGAGACCGGGCAGGAGATGAAGTTTTCATTGGGCTCGACCAGCACCACGTCGATCTGGTAGTTGGAGAGCATGCGCACGTACTTGGCTGCCGTGGCGCCGCCATAGCCACCGCCGATGACCACCACCTTGGCCTTGGCAGGCACGTTGCCGGTGGTGGCGCAACCGACCATCGAGAGGCTGCTGCCCAGGGTGCCGAGGGCCAGGGATGCCTGAACAAAGCTGCGTCGTTTCATCATGGCCATCTCCTGTTAGCGCTTGAGGGAAGAAAAATAAGTGGATACGGACTCGATCTGCTGGTTCGTCAGGCCCTTGGTGATCTGATGCATCACGGTGGCCGGACGCGTACCTTCACGGAAGGCCTTCATCTGCGTCACCATGTAGTCGCGAGGCATGCCAGCCAGCGAAGGAATGGCCGAACCGTCAGTGGTTCGGCCTTCGGTGCCGTGGCAGTTGGCGCAGGTGGCGGCCAGCGCGCGCTGGTGCAGCTTGATCGTTTCCTGCGGCGTAGCGGCACCGGCGGCGGTGGCGGCAATGCCGGACAGCACAGCCACCACAAGCTGGGTCTTCAGACGCATGTGAGTCTCCTTCTTGAGGTTCATGAAATATCACTCGGGGCTAATGTAATCAGGCGCCCGTTGCTTGTCCCGGGTATTTACCCTCAGGATATTAAAGGGCGCGGCTTTCAGGGCGCCTTCATATTGGCTTGCGTACCGGGCACGCGCTCGCCGGGCTGGTGCGCAGCGGTCTGGCTGTCAAGCAGTCGGTCGGTGATGCCGGCGCCAGCCCACATGCCGATCAGTGCCAGCCAGGCCGTCAGGGCGAAGATCGAGCCGCCGGTCATGCCGGCGCCGACAGCGCAGCCGCCGGCCAGCATGGAGCCGAAGCCCATGAACATGGCGCCGGCGATGTAGCGGCGCATGCTGTAGCCGTCCTTGAAACCTTCGAGTTGGAAGTCGCGCCCGATCCAGGCGCCGATGAAGGCGCCGGCAAACACGCCGGGCAGCAGTCCGAAATCGAAGCCGATGGCCGGTGCCGGCGACGACAGCACCCGCATCAGCCATTCAGCCGAGGGGCCGCTGAACGTCAGGCCCTGTACCTGCACCACCTGGAACGAGTTGGACGAAATCAGGTAGGTGTACCACCAGCCAGCGGCCACCATCAGACCGGTGCCGATGCCGCCGACCCACTTCCAGAAACCCCAGCCGCTACGGACCGAGAAGAAGAGTGCAGCGGCGAACCATACCAAGCCGAAGGCCAATCCGCCCCAGTGGCCCAGGCCAGTGATGGCCAGCAGGTCGCGCGTCGGGCCGCCTTCGACCGTCCACCAGGCACTGATCGTGTTGCGTAAGGGGGCCAGCGAACCCGACAGTGCTGCCTGCGCCGTCACAGCGAAGATCAGGCCCGAGAGCAGGGCGCGCAGATTGCCGTTGGCCGACAGGACCAGCAGACGACTGGCGCAACCGCGCGTCATGATCATGCCGGCGCCGAACAGCAGGCCTCCGATCAGGGCGCCCGACAGGCTGCCGCGCGAGGCGATCTGCCGTGCCGTGCCCACATCCAGAGAATGCAGCAGAATGAGCGCCTGCACGGCCACCACGGCGGTGGAAAAGGCCAGCAACCAGACCGAGAGCTTTTCGCCGAACTTGTGGTGCCAGAACTCGATCACGGCGGCGCGCAGGCAGAATTTGGAGCGTTGCGCGAAGAATCCGAACAGGGCGCCAATGCACAGTCCGCCGGTGGCGAGGATGGTGCTTTCACCATGCTGTTCAAGTAGGGTTGCCAGATTCATGGGCCTGTCCCATAATTTAGTATTTGCTTATATTGCATAGTAATTTTGATTATCCCTGCGCGTCTTGATCTGTCTCAAGTATTGGTGCAGAGATGGCGGGTCTGGCGTACTCGAAGTGGAGACAAAACAGTGATGACGACAACAAAGACGACCTTCCTGTTCAGGGTGATGGCGTGTCTGGGACTGACCCTGATGGTGGCACTGACGCATGCCGAAGAGGCGTTGCCCATGGCGGCGCAGCAGGTATCGCCCTCGGCCTGGTATGTCGAAGGGGTGTCGGCCCTGGGCTCGCCGGCCAACCAGAACTTCATCTCCAATGCGGCCTTCGTCGTGACGCCGGCCGGCGTGGTGGTCATTGATGCCCTGGGCTCGCCGACGCTGGCTGCGCGGCTGGCAGCAGAGATCCGCAAGGTCACGCCCAGGCCCATCACCCATGTGATCGTCACGCACTACCATGCCGACCATATCTACGGCTTGCAGGCCTTCAAGGCGCTGGGTGCGCACATCATTGCGCACCGCGCGGCCAAGGCGTACCTGAATTCTGAAACCGCCCGCCTGCGGCTGGAAGTGTCGCGCCAGGAACTGGCACCTTGGGTCAACAACGACACCCATCTGGTCGAGGCCGACGAGTGGATCGATGCCGAGAAGTCTCTGACGGTCGGCGGTGTGCAGTTCCAGATCAAGCCGGTCGGCCCCTCGCATACACCGGAGGACCTGGCGATTTATCTGCCGAGCGAGAAGGTGCTGTTTGCCGGCGACCTGGTATTTCGCAGTCGCATCCCCTACGTGGGCCAGGCCGACAGCCGGCACTGGATCGCGGCGCTGGACCGGCTGCTGGCGTTCGATGCCACGGTCATCGTGCCGGGGCATGGCCCACTTTCGCACGAGGCGCGCAAGGACATGCAATTGACCCGCGACTATCTGGCTTACCTGCGCGAAAGCATGGGCAAGGCGGCGCAGAACCTCGAACCTTTCGAGGAGGCCTACAAGAACACCGACTGGACCCAGTTCGAACACCTGCCGCTGTTTCGCGTGGCCAACCGCATGAACGCCTACAACACCTATCTGCTGCTCGAACAGGAAGCGCGTTGATGAGGACCCAGCCTGAACCGGTGGGCTTCTGCCTGTCGCGGCGCGAACTGCTGCTGGCGGGTACGGCCTTGTGTGCCGGCAGCATGGCCCAAGCCACGCCAGCCACCTTGCCACTGGCCGTGTCCTTGCAAGACGAACTGGCGCGGGCGCTGAAAAAAGGCCAGCCGCTGGTGGTGATGGTCAGCCTCGAAGGCTGCCCCTTCTGCAAGGTGGCGCGCGAGAACTACCTGGGCCCGCTGCAGGAGCAGCAGGGACTGCCGGTGGTTCAGGTCGATATGCGCAGTCAGCGTCTTCTGAAGAACTTTCGCGGCGTCAGCTCCAGCCACGACGAGATGAGTCGCCAGTGGCGCATCCGTGTCGCGCCGACGGTGCTGTTTTTCGGGCGCGATGGCGTGGAAGTGGCCGAGCGGCTGGTCGGCGGCTACCTTCCCGACTTCTATGGCGCCTACCTTGACGAGCGGCTGCAGCAGGCCCGAGCCATGCTGCGTTGAAGTGAAACCTCATCCGGCTGCATGGTGCTGCCGTCAAGAACAAGAAGGAGCGAAGACCTTCATGAACTACACGCAGAAGCTGACCTTGTCGATGATCGTGCCGACCGTGATGGTGGCCGGTGCCGGCTCCACCGTGGTGGCGGGTGCGCAATGGTTGCAAGGGCAGGCGCGCGCCGCGTCCGGCGAGTCCATGGCCGGCTACTTGCAGCTCGGCAGCGCCTTGACAGCGATATTGACCCTGGTCTGCGTGACGGTCTGCATCGGCTTCACCGTCTGGATCCGGCGCACCGCACGCGCCGTGCTCGGCGGCGAGCCCACGGAGGCGCAGCAGACCCTGGCCGAGCTGGCCAACGGCAATCTGGCACTCGACGTACAGCCGGCCCCTGACGGCAGCCTGCTGGATTCGTTGCAGCGCCTGAGCAGCGTGCTGCGTGCCATGCTGGGCGACATTCGTCATGCCACGCAAAACATGGCCATTGCTTCCAGCGAAATCGCCACCGGCAACCAGGATCTGAGTCAGCGCACCGAGCAGACCGCCAGCAACTTGCAACGCACCGCCTCCAGCATGGAGGTGCTCACCGGCACCGTTCGCCAGTCGGCCGATGCGGCGCGCCAGGCCTACCAGCTGGCGGCCACTGCCGCCGAAGTGGCCGCGCGCGGCGGCGAAGTGGTGGGCAAGGTCGTCACCACCATGGGCGACATCAACCACAGTTCGAAGAAGATCAGCGACATCATCGGCGTCATTGACGGCATCGCCTTCCAGACCAACATCCTGGCGCTCAATGCGGCGGTGGAAGCGGCCCGCGCCGGCGAGCAGGGCCGTGGCTTTGCCGTGGTGGCCAGTGAAGTGCGCGCGCTGGCCGGGCGCAGCGCGGAGGCGGCCAAGGAAATCAAGGACCTGATCAGCGCCTCGGTGGACAAGGTGGATTCCGGCTCGCGCTTGGTGCAGGACGCGGGGAGCACGATGGAAGAGATCGTGAATTCGGTGCGGCGCGTGAGCGACATCATCGGCGAGATCACGGCGGCCTCAAGCGAGCAGAGCAGCGGCATTGGCGAAGTGAACCGCGCCATTAACGTGCTCGACCAGATGACGCAGCAGAACGCAGCTTTGGTGGAGCAATCTGCCGCCGCCGCCGGCAGCCTGAAGGATCAGGCGCACAAGCTGGAACAGGCCGTGCAGGCGTTCCGACTCTGAGGGCTCGTGCGGCGGCGGGTGCTGCCTTTTTTCTGAATTGATCCTATACTTCACCTTGATCACAAGCCCCCAGGGGTATATATCGAATGGCAAAAATTCCTGTTTCAGGAGGCAAAGTGGAAATCTCAAATTCATGTGAACTGCCGCAGCGGCCCTATTGGCCGGCTTGGCGGGCCGGGCTGGCGCTGGGTGTGGTGCTGTTGCTGACCTTTGTGCTGACTGGCCATGGTCTCGGTGCCACCGGTTTCACGACGCGTCTGACGGCGTGGCTGGGCGATCTGGCGGCACCGCAATGGACGCTGGCCAACGACTACCTCGGCCCCATGATCGAAGACGGCTCGGTGCTGTCATCCTGGATCACCTGGCAGGTGATCGGGGTCTTTCTTGGCGCTTTGGTGTCGGCCTTCTTCGCTGGCCGCATGGCCTGGCGCATCGAAGGTGCCGCCAGCGCCGGCCGCATCGGTCGTCTGCTCAAAGCCCTGGCCGGCGGCATTCTGGCTGGCATCGGTGCGCGCATTGCTGCCGGCTGTACCAGCGGTGTCGGTCTGTCGGGCGCGGCGGTGCTGAGCGTGGCCGGCTTCGTTTTCCTTGGTGCATTCTTTGCCGCCGGGCTGGTGGCTGCGCGTCTGAGTGGTGGAGGTGTGAAATGAATGCTCTGTTCGCTGCAGGCGGCCCGCTGATGGCCGTGCTGCTGGGTTTCGGTTTCGGCTTCGTGCTGGAGCGCGCCGGCTTCGGCAGCGGCTGCAAGCTCACCGCGCAGTTCCGCCTGACCGACTGGTCGGTGTTCAAGGTCATGTTCAGTGCCATCGTCTTCACCGCGGTCGGCCTGTACGTGCTGGCGCAGATGGGCGTGGTCAATACGGAGTCGGTTTATGTGCCCATTCCCTACCTCTGGGCCATCGCCGTCGGCGGCGCGCTGATCGGTGCCGGCTTTGCCGTGGGCGGCTACTGCCCGGGCACCTCGGCCGTGGGGCTGATGACCGGTCGCCTTGATGCGTTGGTGTTCTTCGCCGGTCTGCTGGTCGGCACCTTCATCTTTGCCGGTTTCTTCCCGCAACTCGATGCACTCACCACCGCGGGTGAACTGACCAAAGGCGACCGTCTGCCCGAACTGCTGGGCGTGCCCGAATGGCTGGTGCTGGCGGCGCTGGTCGCTGCCGCAGTGGGGGTGTTCTTCCTCGGCGGCTGGTTCGAGCGCCGTGCCCGTGCGGCCGGCCAGGTCTGACGCATTTCAATTTTTTGCAGGAGATTTTTCATGAAACGTAGCCGCAACAACCTGGCCCCGCTGGTCTCGGCCTTGGCCATGACCCTGCTCACCGTGCCGGTCGCGACCGTGGCCCAGGCGGCGGATGCACCGGCCAAGGCCGCAGCACCGTGCGCCGGCGGTAACCCGTGTGCCGGTTCGCGCCGTCGCAGCCGTGCCGATAACCCCTGTGCCGGCAACCCTTGCGCGGGCAAGAGCCGCAGCCGTGCCGACAACCCGTGCGCCGGCAACCCCTGTGCCGGCAAGTCCCGTCGCCGCAGCGGTGGCGACAATCCCTGCGCCGGCAAGAGCCGCTGATCACGACGGACATGGCTGCCTCTGCCGACCGGGAGGATGCTGCGCGCGACGCGCTCGCGCGCCAGCTGCGACTGGCACGCCAGGGGCGCTCCATGCTCTACCCCTTCATCGGCCGCAGCCGGCGTTTCGAGATCTGGCAGCACTACCCGCACAACGACGCCGTGGATGAAACCGGTCGCTGGCAGTTCTATTTCCATGCGCATGATCGCGCTGAGAAAAACAGTGCACGTCATCCGCAGGAGCATGGCCATATCCACCTGTTTCGCCGCAGCCCGCAGGGGCTTCTCACGCATCTGGCCGGACTCTCGCTTGACGCGCGCGGCCTGCCGTTGACCTGGTTTGCCACCAACCAGTGGGTCACCGGCGAACGCTGGCAGGCGGCCGAGTCGCTGGTACGTGGCTTGTCCGCATTCGAGTTGCGCTTGCGCGGCCCGTTGGCCGGCGCCGCCTTGTGGTTGGCCGACATGGTGCGTTTTTATGCCGTGCCGCTGCGCCAGATGCTGCAGCAGCGTGACGCAGCGCTGGCGCGCCATTGCATGCGCCACCGCATCGACCGGCAGCAGGCCTGGGCCGACCGCCGTGTCGCCGTCTGGAGTTCCGTTCCCGTTCACTGGCCGCAGGATGCTTTGCAGATGGCTGGCCAGCCATCCCGTTCCCGTTCGTAAAAGGAGACCCTCATGAAAACTCAAATCCGCTTTTTTGCAGGCGCTGCCCTGCTGGGCCTGGCTCAGTGGGCGCTGGCGCTCAACGTGCCCGGCCCCGTCGTCGACGGTGCGTGGCTGGCACAGAACCAGGGCGAGGTCACCATCCTCGACGTGCGCAACAACGCCAAGAGCTTCACCGCCACCCCCGAGTTCGAGACCGACAAGAAGACCGGCAAGAAATTCCTGGTTGAACTGGGCGGCCACATCGACGGCGCCGTGCTGGTGGACAACAAGAAAGTGCGTACCGAGCGCACGATCGACGGCCTCAAGCTCAAGGGCATGCTGCCCGAGCGCGCCGACTTCGAGAAGCTGGCACGCGGCTGGGGCGTGCAGGCCGGCCGTCCGGTCGTGATCGTCTACCCGGGCATGGAGACCATGGACTTCAACGACGCCTCCCGCCTGTACTGGCAGTTCAAGGTCTACGGTGAAGACAACGTGGCGGTTCTCAACGGCGGCGCTGCCGGCTGGATCGCCGAAGGGCGCGCGGTGTCCTCCGCTGCAACCAAGCCTGCGGAGGGCAACTGGGCGGCCACGGCCGACCGTTCCGCCGAACTGGGTGCCACCACCGCTGACGTGGCCAAGGCACAAGCCGAAGGCGGTCAACTGGTCGACGGCCGCGATGCCGCCAGCTTCCTCGGCCTGAGCAAGAGCAGCGCGGTCAGTGCCTTCGGCCATGTCGAGGGCGCACGCAACGTCTTCAACGGCCTGTTCACCCAGGGGGCCGATGCCCAGCGCCTGCTGAACGCGGAAACCGACCGCGACATCCTCAAGATGAGCGGCGTGAACCCGGATGCACCGACCATCACCTACTGCAACACCGGCCATCAGGCCTCGGCCGTCTGGTTCGTGATGCACGAAGTGCTGGGCAACAAGCAGGTCAAGCTGTATGACGGCTCGCTGCACGAGTGGTCCATGGCCAAGAAGCCCATGGTCTCCGTGGCACGCTCCAAGTAAGCCCAGCTTGCGGAGGGCGCCGCACGCGGTATAAACGCCGCATGCTCGCTCTCCTGCAACGCGTCAAACCAGCCCGCGTCGATGTCGACGGTCACACCGTCGGCGCCATCGACGCGGGTTTGCTCATTCTGGTGTGCGCCGAACGCGGCGACACTTCAGTCTTGGCCGACAAGCTGCTGGCCAAGATCCTCAAGTTGCGCATCTTTTCGGATGACGCCGGCAAGATGAACAAGAGCGTGCAGGACGTCGGTGGCGGCCTGTTGATCGTGAGCCAGTTCACGCTGGCGGCCGACACTTCGGGCGGCAACCGCCCCAGCTTCACCAATGCCGCGCCGCCGGACGAAGGGCGGCGGCTGTACGACTACTTCGTAGCGCAGGCGCGCGTTGCACATTCCGTGGTGCAGACCGGGCAGTTCGGGGCCGACATGCAGGTGCATCTGGTCAACGACGGGCCGGTCACCATCCCGTTGACCGTGCGTTGAGCGCGCATATGGGCGAGCCGAAGACCCTCAGCGAACTCAAGAGCCTGGGACCCAAGTCCCAGGAGATGCTGGCGCGGGCCGGCATCACGACCGTGGCGCAACTGCGGGCCTTGGGATCGGTGGCCGCCTTTGTGCGCGCCAAGCAGGTCAACCGCGGTGTCAGTCTCAACCTGCTGTGGGGCCTGGAGTCCGCGCTGAGTGGCCTGCCCTGGCAGGAGGTGGCGCGTGTGCATCGCACCAGCCTGCTGCTGGCCCTGGAAGACCAGGAGAAGCGGGCGCGTCCGCAGCGGCCGTGACGGCTTATTCCGCCTCGATGCCGGCCGATTTGATGATGCGGCCCCACTTCAGCGACTCGGCAGTCTGGAACTTGCGCAGTTCTTCCGCCGTGCTGGTGAAGATCTCGGTGCCGGTGGACTGGTAGAAGTTGGCCGCCGTGCTGCTGTGTGCGGCACCCACCAGCAGCTTGTTCAGGCGCGCGATCACCGGCGCCGGCGTGCCGGCCGGCACGTAGGCGGCAAACCAGTAGGTCATCTCGTAACCCTTCACGCCGGCCTCGTCGATGGTCGGCACCTCGGGCGCCAGCGGGCTGCGCTTTTTGGTCGACACACCCAGCGCCTTGAGCTTGCCGGCCTTCACCTGCGGCAGGCCGGTGGCCATGTCGGTGATCATCATGTCGATCTGGCCGCCGATCAGATCCGTCACCGCCGGTGGGTTGCTGCGGTAGGGGATGTTGACGATGTAGGTGCCGGTCATCTGCTTGAACAGTTCGCCCGCCGTGCGGCTGGACGAGCTGCCGCTGCCGAAGGAAAGCTTGCCCGGCTGCGCCTTGGCCAGCTTGATGAAATCGGCCACGCTGTTCACCGGCAGGCTGGGGTTGACCACCATGATCTGGCCGCCGCGGCCCAGCGCCGTCACCGGCTCGTAATCCTTCACCGGGTCGTAGGGCAGCCGCTTGAACAGGTGCTCGTTGGCGGCGTGCGTGGTGTTGGTGGTGATGAACACCGTGTAGCCGTCGGCCTTGGCCGCTTTGGCCGCCTGCGCACCGATGAAGGCGTTGGCGCCCGGCTTGTTGTCGATCACCACCGACTGCTTGCTCTCCAGCGTCACGCCCTGGGCGATGGCGCGCGCCAGCTGGTCGGTGGCGCTGCCGGCGGCAAAGGGCACGATGAAGGTGATCGGTTTGTCCGGGAAGCCCTGCGCGCTGCCCAGCGTGGGGGCCAGCAGTGCGGCAGCCAGCATCGCCAAGGCGAGCGGACGGATGCGGGGGGAAGTCATGCGGTTCATGGGTGTCTCCTCAGGTGGTTATCAATACATCGTGGTCGTCGCCGGCCAGCAGGGGTTTCAGGGCCGTGGGGATGCGCACCGGCAAATCCAGCAGCCAATAGGACAGGGCCTTGCCGTGGGTGTCGAGGTTCAGCGCATCGTTGACGCCACCATCGAGCACGTCGTCCAGCACGAAGTTCATCGCGCCCAGCGTCGGCAGCAGGTAGCGCCGCACGGCGCTGGGGCGGCGGTGCGCGAAGTGGCGCACCACAGCCTCTTCCGTGACCTGTTCCAGCAGCACGGCATACAGGTCAGGATGCCAGGCGATCACGCTGATATTGGAGCGGTTGCCCTTGTCGCCGGTGCGGCCGTGGGCGGCGCGGTACAGCGGCACGGTGATGAAGCTGTGCTTGTCCATCATGCCTCCAGCATCTCGAAACCGACCGGTACCGCCTCGCGCGGCACCAGGCCAGACAGGGTGTTGAGGCGCGGCGTCAGCGCAGTACGCACGCCGCCGCCGCCGGCCGGGCCGCAGGTGTAGAGCGCCGTCACCTCGCGCGCCAGCTGCTCGGCCTGTGTGCGCGCCGTGCAGGCAGCAGCCACGCGCAGGCGCACGTCACGTGCCATGCCGACGGGGCTGGCCTGCAGCAGGGTGCCGCTGTCATCCCCCATCACGCTCATCACGCCGATCAAATCCACGCGCAAGGCGTGAGCAGGCAGGCGCTGGCGCAGCACCTCGGCGGCCAGCCGGGCGCGCGCTTCGGCACGCGGGCCGGCGTAGGAAATCTCGCCCTCGGTCAGCCAGCCGCCTTCATGGCAGACATTGACCTTGAGCGTGCCGGTGCGCGCGTGGCCGCGCACGCCGCGCAAGGCCACACGGTTGGGGCCGAGTTGTTCGAGCTCGGCGGTGCTGATATCGGCCACCACGTCGGGTGTCAGGTAGGCCGCCGGGTCGTGCACCTCGTACAGCAGCTGCTCCTTCACGCTGGCCAGGTTCACCAGGCCGCCGGTGCCATCGGCCTTGCCGATGACGCAGCCGCCGCGCGCATCGATCTCCGCGACCGGAAAACCCACCTGGGCCAGGTCCGGCACGTCCTTGTAGCCGGGGTCGGCAAAGTAGCCGCCGCAGACCTGGGCACCACACTCCAGCAGATGGCCGGCCATGGTGGCGCCGGCGATGGCATCCCAATCATCGGCGCGCCAGCCATAGTGCGCCAGTGCCGGACCCAGGGCCAGCGAGGGGTCGGCCACGCGCCCGGCCACCACGATCTGCGCGCCGGCGCGCAGCGCGGCGGCAATCGGCTCGGCGCCAATGTAGGCGTTGGCGCTGGCGATCTGCAACGCATCGACCTGCGCACCCAGGTGCGCGCGCAGCAGTGCGCGCTGGGCCGGGGCCGACAGGTCGTCGCCGTGGATCACGGCGATCCGGGGCGTGGGCAGGCCGAGTTCGCGTGCCATGCGCTGGATCAGCTGCGCTGCAGCCAACGGGTTGGCAGCGCCGAAGTTGCTGACGATGCGGATGCCGTGCTGCAGGCAACGCGCCAGCACCGGGCGCAGCATCAACTCCAGCAGCGGCTCGTAGCCGGCCTGCGGGTCGGCGCGGCGGCGCAGCTGGGCCAGTGCCAGCGTGCGTTCGGCCAGGGTTTCGAAGATCAGGCAGGCGCTGCCGCCACGCTCGGCCAGGCGGGCGATCAGCGTGTCCACCACCGGGCCGGCGGCGTCCACGCGGTCGCCGGAGAAGCCGGCAGCGCAGCCGATGAAGAGCGGGGCAGGGGTGAGCGTTGTCATGCGTTCAGGTGTTTCTGGCTTGCACTGTAGGCCAGGGCTTTTGATTTGTGAAATTGAAAATTAGAATCAATTGATCTGTAAAACGAATCAATTACACGGATTCATGCCCATGAGCCAACCCGACCTTTCCACCCGCCAGCTGCGCGCCTTCCTGGCGCTGGCCGAGCAGCGCAGCTTCACGCGTGCGGCGCAGCAGGTGCACCTGTCGCAGCCGGCCTTCAGCGCGTTGATCCGTACGCTGGAGGAGTCGCTCGACGCGCGCCTGTTCGACCGCAGCACGCGCAGCGTGGAACTCACGGCCGAAGGCCGGCTGTTCGAGGCTTCGGCACGCCAGCTGCTGGGTGATTTCGGTGCCGCCGTCGGCCACCTGCGCGATCATCTGCAGCTGCGCACCGGCCGCGTCAGTTTGGCGGCATTGCCGTCGCTTGCCGCCGGCTGGCTGCCGGCCATCCTGGCCGAGTACAAGGCGCAGTGGCCGGGCGTGGAGCTCAACCTGCACGACAGCCTGTCGGACGACTGTCTCGACCTGCTGCGCGGCGGTGTGGTCGAGTTCGCGCTGGCTTCCACCGGGGCCAACAGCGCCGGCTTGCAGACCGAGGTGCTGTGCTCAGACGGTTTTCACCTGGTGTGCCGCAAGGACCACCCGCTGGCCAAGCGCAAGGCGACGGATATCAAGTTGAAAGACCTGGCGCCCTATCCTTTCGTGCACCTGGCGCGCAACAGCAGCGTGCGCCAGCGGCTCGATGCCGCGCTGCACCCGATGCAGTTGAATACGGTCCTGGAGGTGGAGCACCTCGCTACCGTGGCCGGCATGGTGGAGGCCGGCCTGGGCATCAGCGTGGTGCCGGCGCTCACGTTGTTCCACTTCCAGCGCCCGACGCTGGTGACGCGTGCGCTCAAGCTGGCGGGGCTGAAGCGGCGCATCTACGTGGTGCAGCGTCAGGGGGAAAGCTTGTCGGTGGCGGCGCAGGCACTCAGGCAGTTGATCGTGAAGCGGTTGAAGCAATCCACGGAGTGAAGGCGAAGAGGCTGGCGCGATGCGGGTTAGTGCCCAGCCATCGCAGTCGTGATTGAAAACACAATGAAATAGATGGGAAACATTGCAGCAAGGAACAGCCAAAGCCTCTTTCTTTTGGCGGCAATAGACATCTCGCTATCGGCACAGATATTTTTCGTGATCGACCTTCCGACTTTTGCGCCTAGGTAGCCAACGCTCAAAACTAGAAGAGTTACCCACAGCGCACCGATTTGCCTACCTCTTACGAAGTTTTGAACGGGTGCCACGAAAGTCAGCATCATCATTACTGTGCATACGGTCGATAGTTTTCCCCGCCAAAGCTCACGGGATGTCTTCGTTTTCTCTTCAAGGCTTAAAGCTCCTGTCTCTTGATTAATGGTTAATGATGGCTGAGCTACCTTGATCGCTTCAGAGGTGTTCAGTCCTTTCGATGAGAGAACTCGATCTAGTGCTGCTATTGCTTCATCAGCAAGGTCGTCGCGTCGAGCGACCAAGTCTCTAAGTTCATCGTCGTCGTATGCGCCGAATTTGGCTGCGAAGTAGGCGATCTTGCTCTCATCCATTAATAGGCTCCCATTTTGTGAACTTTCTAGTGGATGATGACGGGCAACTTAAACGTTACACGCCATTACTCATATGGATTTCCATACCCGAGCGATTCCATCAACAGCACTTCCAGCGCCTCCATCTCCAGCGCATCCTTCTCGTTGGTCTCGTGCTCATAGCCCTGCGCGTGCAGGGTGCCGTGCACCAGCAGGTGGGCGTAGTGCTCTTCCAGCGTCTTGCCCTGTTCCTTCGCCTCGCGTTCCACCACCGGGGCGCACAGCACCAGGTCGGCCAGCACCACCGGTTCTTGCGCGTAGTAGAAGGTCAGCACATTGGTGGCGTAGTCCTTGTGGCGGTAGCTGCGGTTGAGCGCCTGGCCTTCCTTGGCGTCGACGATGCGCACGGTGAGCTCGGCGTCGCGTTGCAGGGCGTGGCGGATCCAGCGCGTCACCTTGGCGCGCGTCAGCACGGCGCGGTGGCGGGTCATGCCTTGGTCGCTGCCGAACTGCAGCGAGAGTGAGAGTGAATTCATGGTCATTTTGGCCTCTGGCCCTTGTAAAATATGCGCGAGCAGCTATTCTTTTGATAGCGTTCTGCTGGCGCGCGGCTTGTCGTAGGCGTCGACGATGCGGGCCACCAGCGGGTGGCGCACCACGTCGGCGCTGGTGAAGCGGCAGATGGCGATGCCCTGGACGCGCTTGAGCACGCGCTCGGCGTCGATCAGGCCACTGAGTTGCGTCTTGGGCAGGTCGATCTGGCTGACGTCGCCCGTGACCACGGCGCGCGAGCCGAAGCCGATGCGGGTGAGGAACATCTTCATCTGCTCGGGTGTGGTGTTCTGCGCCTCGTCCAGGATGACGAAGGCGTTGTTCAGCGTGCGCCCGCGCATGAAGGCCAGCGGCGCGATCTCCAGCGCGTTGCGCTCGAAGGCTTTCTGCACCTTCTCGAAGCCCATCAGGTCGTAGAGCGCGTCGTACAGCGGGCGCAGGTAGGGGTCGATCTTCTGCGTCAGGTCGCCGGGCAGAAAGCCCAGGCGCTCGCCGGCTTCCACCGCCGGGCGCGTGAGCACGATGCGCTGCACCACGCTGCGCTCCAGCGCATCGACCGCGCTGGCCACCGCCAGGTAGGTCTTGCCGGTGCCGGCCGGGCCGATGCCGAAGGTGATGTCGTGGTTGGCAATGCTGTCCAGGTAATGCGCCTGGTTGGGCGTGCGGGCGCGCAGCTCGTGGCGGCGCGTCTGCAGCACCTCGCCGTCCTCGGCCAGCGGCATGGAACTGTCGCCGGCCAGCATCAGCTGCACGGTGGCGGTGTCGATCGGGCGCGCCGCCATCTCGTACAACGCCTGCAGCACTTCCATGCCGCGTTTGGCCTTGGCCTTGGGGCCGTCGACCTTGAACTGCTCGTGGCGGTGGGCGATCTTGACCTGCAGCGCGGTCTCGATGGTGCGCAGGTGCTCGTCCATGGGGCCGCACAGATGGGCCAGGCGGGTGTTGTTGGGCGGCGAGAAGAGGTGGCGGAGAATCAAGCTGATAATTCCTGTAAGCGGGCCGGCATGACGACGGGCCCAAACTGCAATCATAGTCACTGACAACCCAACGGACACCCCATGATCGGTCGGCTCACAGGCATTCTTCTCGAAAAAAATCCACCCGAGGTGCTGGTGGACTGCCATGGCGTGGGCTACGAAGTCCAGGTCTCCATGAGCACCTTCTACAACCTGCCCAACCTGGGCGAGAAGGTCAGCCTGCTGACGCATTTTGTCGTACGCGAGGACGCGCAACTGCTCTACGGCTTCGGCACACCCACCGAACGTGAAGCGTTCCGCCAGCTCATCAAGATTTCAGGCGTCGGCCCGCGCACCGCGCTGGCGGTGCTGTCGGGCATGAGCGTGGCCGAGTTGGCGCAGGCGGTGAGCCTGCAGGAAGCCGGCCGCCTGGTCAAGGTGCCGGGCATCGGCAAGAAGACCGCCGAGCGCCTGCTGCTGGAACTCAAGGGCAAGCTGGGGGCCGACATCGGTGCCGTCGGCGGCCCGGTCAACGACGCGCAGGCCGACATATTGCAGGCGCTGCTGGCGCTGGGCTACAGCGACAAGGAAGCCGCTGCCGCGCTCAAGGCGCTGCCGGCCGACGTGGGCGTGAGCGAGGGCATCAAGCTCGCGCTCAAGGCGCTGGCCAGGTAAAGGCGGCCCCATGGCCTGGCTGGCTCGGCTCAAGCAGCGCGCCAAGGCGCTCAAGGGTGAGACCTATGTGCTGTACTTGGCGGCGCGCCATCCGGCCACGCCCTGGTACGCCAAGCTGCTGGTGGCCGTCATCGTGGCCTATGCCTTCAGCCCGGTCGACCTGATCCCGGACTTCGTGCCGGTGCTGGGTTATCTGGACGACCTGGTGCTGATCCCGCTGGGCATCGCGCTGGCCATCAAGCTGGTGCCGCAGGCGGTGCTGGACGAGTGCCACGCCAAGGTACAGGCAGCCAGGCAAGGCGGTAAGCCGAGCAGCCGCGCGGCAGCGGTCGTCATCGTGCTGATCTGGCTGGGGATTGCCGCGTTGGGCGTGGCCTGGGGCTGGCGGGTTTTCGCCGGCTAGGCCGGCGCCCTTCGGTTTACTGCGCGTCGCGGATTGGGCGGCTGTTGACCGGCTGCACCGGGCGCGCATTGTTGGGGTAGAGCTGGCGGAAGAGCTTGAGCTGTTCCGCGCTGACCGTGGTCGGTTGCTTGAGCACCAGCCACAGCACGCCTTCGGTGCAGGGCGGTGTGGTGAGCGAGCCGAGGAACTGGTAGTAGCGCTGGTCTTTGGGAAGCAACTCGTTCAGGTCCAGCAGACCGGCCGGCATGCGCACGGTGTCGCCGGCATCCAGCGGCATGTAGGTCCAGACCTTGTTGATCAGGCCGTTGGCCGCACCCGGGTCGAGCAGCACCGCCACCACAGCCAACTGGCCTTCGATATTGCGATGCACCAGGTGCACCACCATCGAATACACCTTGTGGTTGATGTGCTCTTCCGACGGGTGGTGGAAGTGGAACTGCAGCAGCTTGTAGTTGGAGCCTCGCACGTTGATGCTGTTGTCGCCCACCACATCGACCTGGATGGTGTGGCCGTTGTTCACCACCGTGCCGCTGCTGGGCTGGTAGCTGAACTGGATGGCCTCGGCCGGGCCCTGCAGCGTGTTCGATTCCTGGATGTGAATCGGCGACTGGCGCTTGCCCAGGGCGCAGGTCTTGTATTCCGGTTTCAGCTGGCCCCAGGCGTCGGGGCCGCCTTCGCCTTCGTAGGCCCAGTGCACATCGTGGCCGTGGCTGTCTTTATGGGGCGTTGCGCTCGGTGCCGCGTGGCCGACCAGGGCAGCGGTGCGGGCGCGCTGGTAGGACGCGGCGGGTGCCGGCTTGCTACCCTGCACTGCCGGTGCGGGCGGATCGGCGGGTTCCGCTTGGACTGTTTTTCTGGCGCCAACCGGCCGGGTCGGTGCCACCGGTTTGGCCGGTTTCGGGATCGAGGTGACGCCGCTGCTCTTGGCCTCCGTGCCGTTGACGATCACGGTCAGCTGTTTCTGCGACAGGTTGCCCTTGGCTGCCTCGCGCAATTGCTCGGCCAGGTCCTTGCCGAGGGCTTCGCCGGCTGTCGGTTTGGCGGCGGGCTCGGCGGCAGATAGCGGCAGTGCTGTCAGCAGGCAGGCCAAGCCCAGGCTTGCTACGGCGGTGGCGCGGCGGGACATCCAGGGGGTGGGCTGCAGATGATCAGACATGGTGCCTATGGTATCGGCAACCGGGCGCCGGGCTTGAGCCGGCGCCCGCCGCTCCGGGGCGGTCCGTCCGTCGCGGCTCAGGCCGTGCGCTGGCGCACCACCTGCTCGATGCTGCCGAAGATGCTGGCGCCCTGGGTATCGCGCATGTCAATGCGCACACGGTCGCCGAAGCGCATGAAGGGCGTCAGCGGCTGACCGGTCTCGATGGTTTCGTACATGCGCACTTCGGCGATGCAGCAGTAGCCCACGCCGCCGTTGGCGATGCTCGATCCGTGCAGGTCGCCCTGCTTGTTCGACACCGTGCCCGAGCCGATGATGGAGCCGGCTTCGAGGTCGCGCGTCTTGGCCGCATGGGCGATGAGCTGGTCGAAGCCGAAGGTCATGTCCACGCCGGCGTTGGGGCGCCCGAAGGGCTGGCCGTTGAGCTCGACCTCCAGCGGCAGGTGCAGCCGGGCATCGTGCCAGGCCGGGCCCAGCTCGTCCGGGGTGACGGCCACCGGGCTGAAGGCCGAGGCCGGTTTGGACTGGAAGAAGCCGAAGCCCTTGGCCAGCTCGGCCGGGATCAGGTTGCGCAGACTGACGTCGTTGACCAGCATCACCAGGCGGATGGCCTGCGCCGCGGCCTCGGGCCGGGTGCCCATGGGCACATCGCCGGTGACCACCGCCACCTCGGCTTCGAGGTCGATGCCCCAGGCCTCGTCGCCGGCCCACACCGGGTCGCGCGGGCCGACGAAGCTGTCGGAGCCGCCCTGGTACATCAGCGGGTCGGTGTGGAACTCCGGCGGCAGGGTGGCACCGCGCGCCTTGCGCACCAGTTCCACGTGGTTGATGTAGGCCGAGCCGTCGGCCCACTGGTAGGCGCGCGGCAGCGGGCTGTGGCAGGCCGCGGGGTCGAAGGGCTGGCCGGCCTCGGCCTGGGCGTTGAGCTGCTGGTAGGCGGCCTGCAGTGCGGGCAGGCAGCGCTCCCAGTCGTCGAGCGCGTGCTGCAGGGTGGCGGCGATCTGCGGCACCGGCAGGCAGCGGCGCAGGTCGCGGCTGACGACCACCAGCGTGCCGTCGCGGCCGCCCTGTTTCAGGCTGGCGAGTTTCATGTGTTGTCTCCTGGGGCGTTCGCCAGCGTGTTGTCGCGGGCCAGGGCGATGGCTTCGCTCAGGACCTCGCGGTCGCCGATGTGGTTGGCCAGGATGAGGGCCAGCTTGGCAATGGCCATGTCGGCCTGCGCCTCGCTCATGTCGCGCTGGCTGTTGATCAGCTCGGCATAGAACAGGTCCTGGTCGGGGATGTTGGGTGTGCGGATGAGTTGCATGGCAGCGTGCTTCAGTTCAGTTTCAAGGCGCGCGACAGTGCGGCCTGCGCCTGCGCCGCGTCGAAGCGGCGCCAGCGCGCGGCCACATGCTGGTCGGGGCGGATCAGGTAGACCGTGCCGGGCTGGCCGTCGTAGCGCTGCGTGAGGATGCCTTGCGCGTCCTCGATGTCGCGGCCGACCTGCAGCACCGGGGCGGTGATGCCTTGAACCGTCACCGGCTCGGCCGGGCCGAAGCTCAGCAGAACGAAGCCCTGGCCGAGCTGGTTGAGCAGCCAGGCGTCCTGGCCGTTCTTGCGGATCGGTGCGTCGGCACAGTTGGTGCCCGGGTACATGGTGCCGGCGAAGGCCGCGCTGTCGGGCGTGTTGAGCGACGACTGCAGGTAGGGCGTGGGCGTGGACAGCCGGCCGCTGTTGACCAGCGGCCGTGCGAAGGGCTCGGTGCGCGCCAGTTCCAGCACCGCGTTGCGCAGGCGCAGCGAGCTGCGGCTCTTCGGGGTGATGAAGTCGGTGGCGCGGGTGGAGTGGCCGATGTTGTCGTCGGCCGCGTAGGCGCGTTCCTCGTGGAAGGTGTCCAGCAGTGCCAGCGGCGCGACGCCGTCCATCACTGCCTTGAGCTTCCAGCCGAGGTTGTCGCAGTCCTGCACGCCGGTGTTGGCGCCGCGGGCGCCGAAGGGCGAGACCTGGTGCGCGGCGTCGCCGACGAAGAGCACGCGGCCGTGGCGGAACTGGTCGATGCGGCGGCAGGCGAACTGGTAGACCGAGACCCACTCCAGCTCGAACTCGACGTCGGGCCCGAGCATGGCCTGGATGCGCGGAATCACGTTCTCCGGCTTCTTCTCTTCCGTCGGGTCGGCGTCCCAGCCGAGCTGGAAGTCGATGCGCCAGACGTTGTCGCACTGCTTGTGCAGCAGCACGCTCTGGTTGCGGTGGAAGGGTGGGTCGAACCAGAACCAGCGCTCGGTCGGGAAGTCGGCCTTCATCACCACGTCGGCGATCAGGAAGCGGTCCTGAAAGAACTGGCCGGTGAAGTCGGCGCCGATCATGCGGCGTGTGTCGCTGTTGGCGCCGTCGGCGGCGACCACCCAGTCGGCCTCCAGCTTGAAGATGCCGTCCGGCGTTTCCACTGTCAGCACCGCGTGGTCGTCGCGGTTGTCGATCGCCAGTACCTTGTGCTTCCAGCGCAGGTCCACCAGCGGCGATGCGTCGCAGGCCTGCACCAGCCGCTCCTCCAGGTGGTACTGCTGGTAGTTGATCATGGCCGGCATCTTGTGGTGCGCTTCGGGCAGCAGGTCGAACTGGTAGGCCAGTTCGTCGCGGAAGAACACCTTGCCCACCTTCCACTGCACGCCCTTGGCGGCGAACTCCTCGCCCACACCCAGGCGGTCCCAGATCTCCAGCGGGCGCTTGGCGTAGCAGACCGCGCGCGAGCCGATGCTCACGGTGTTGTTGTCGTCCAGGATGACGGTGGGGATGCCGCGGCCGGCGAAGTCGAGCGCCTGCGTCAGGCCGATCGGGCCGGCGCCGATCACCACCGCCGGGTGGCGGCGAACCTGGCCGCTGCGCTGCTCCTCGCTCTGGCGGTAGGCGTATTCCGGGTAGGTGTAGGTCTGGGACATGTCAGGCGCCCTTGGTTTGCTGGAATTCCTTGTCGTGCATCCAGGCGGCGTGCTTGGGCGCGCGCTTGGTGCGGCTCCACTCCTCCAGCATGGCCCACTTCACCTCGTCGAGCTGGCGGTACATCTCGGGCGTGCCGACATCGGCCGCCAGTTCGACGCGGTGGCCGTTGGGGTCGAAGAAGTAGATGCTCTTGAAGATGGTGTGGTCGGTCAGGCCGATCACCGGGATGCCCGCGGCCTCCAGCCGTGCCTTGGTGGCTTCCAGCGTGGCGAGGCTGTCGACCTTGAAGGCGATGTGCTGCACCCAGTCCGGCGTGTTGGTGTCGCGCCCCATGGCCGGGGTGTTGGGCAATTCGAAGAAGGCCAGGATGTTGCCGCCGCCCGCATCGAGAAAGAGGTGCATGTAGGGGTCGGGGGCCTTGGTGCTGGGCACCTGGTCTTCGGCGATGGCCAGTACGAAGTCCATGTTCAGGTGCTTGACGTACCACTCCACCGTTTCCTTGGCGTCCTTGCAGCGGTAGGCGACATGGTGAATCCGTTCGATCTTCATGGTGCTCTCCTTCGGACCTCAGTCCAGTTTGATGTTGGCTTCGCGGATGACCTTGGCCCAGCGGGCGCGCTCGGCGCGGGCGTAGTCGGTCATCTGCTGCGGCGTGCCCGGCATCGGCTCCAGCGCCATGGTCTGCAGCCGGGCCTTGACCGGGGTCGCGTTCAGCGCGGCCACCAGCGCCTTGTTCAGGCGCGCGACCACGTCGGCCGGCGTGCCGACCGGCACCACCAGACCCTGCCAGGCATGGGCTTCCACCTCCTTCAGGCCCTGTTCCTCGAAGGTGGGGATGTCGGCCATGGTCGGCACACGCTGCTTGCTGGCCACGCCGATGGCGCGCAGGCGGCCGTTGGCGATGTACTGCAGCACGCTGGCGCTGTCCATGAAGCCGATCGGGATCTGGCCGCCGACCAGGTCCTGCACGGCGGGTGCGGCGCCGCGGTAGGGCACGTGCTGCAGCTTCAGGCCCGCCTTCTGGCGGAACAGTTCGCCCGTCAGGTGGTGCGGGCTGCCGGTGCCGGCCGAGGCGTAGGGGATGGGGTCCGTTTTCGTCTTGGCCCAGGCCAGGAACTCCTTCAGGTTCCTGGCCGGCACGTTCGGGCCGACGACCAGCAGCATGGGAAAGCGCGCCAGCAGGCCCACCATCTGGAAGTCGCCGTCCGGGTTGTAGGGCAGCTTGGAAAACAGCGAGGGGTTGGCCGCCAGCGTGGCGAAGTCGGCCGTCAGCATGATGTTGCCGTAGTCCTTCGACTTGGCCACGTAGTCGGCGGCGATGTTGGTGGCCGCGCCCGGCTTGTTGTTGATGATGATGGCGCGGCTGCCCAGCTCGCCGCTCATGGCGACGGCCACGCTGCGGGCCACGTAGTCGGAGCCGCCGCCGGCGGCATAGCCGACCACCCATTCGATGGGCTTGTCGGGCTGGGCCTGGGCGGCCAGCGGCAGCAGGGCGGCAGCGGCGGCCTGCAGCATCAGTCGGCGGATGGAAGTGATCTTCATGTATGTCTCCTTGTAGGTGATATGTGTCGGGTGCGGGTTGACGAGGATCAGCCCTCGAGGGATTCCCACATCTGGCGGTCGCGTTCGGCGGTCCAGATGCGCGGATCGGGGTATTGCGTGGCCTCGTCGTAGGCGCGGGTCACGTCAAAGGGCATGCAGTGGTCGAAGATGACCCACTGGCCATACTTCGGTTTGAGCTGCGCGTAGGTTTCGCGGTAGACGGCCTTCAGGTCGCGGCCGGCGGCGGCGCCGGCCTTCACGCTGGCATAGAGGTCGCTGACGAAGTCGCGCGTCATCGCCAGGCCCTGGGCCACCTGGGCCTCGCTGCGCAGGGCGGCGCCGCGCCCGGGCACCAGGGCCTGCGGCTTGAGGGCGGCGATGTTCTGCAGCGTCTGCGGCCAGGCCTGGAAGTAGGCGTCGCCGGCATAGGGCGTGGCGTCGAACTCGACCAGGTCGCCCGACAGCAGCACCTTCTCCTGCGGCAACCAGACCACGGTGTCGCCCTTGGTGTGGCCGCGGCCGAGCTGCAGCAACTGCACTTCCAGCTGGCCCAGCCACAGCGTCATCTTGCCGGTGAAGGTCAGGGTGGGCCAGGTCAGACCTTGCGGCACCGTCTCGACGTTGCGGAACAGGCGCGGGAAGCGGCCGATCTCGCTCGCCTTGTCGGCCTCGCCGCGCTCGACGATCAGGTCGTAGGTGTCCTGGCTGGCGATGATCTGCTGCGGCTGGTAGGCGCTGGCGCCCAGCACCCGCACCGCGTGGTAGTGCGTCAGCACCACGTACTTGATGGGCTTGTCCGTCACGGTGCGGATGTGGCGGATCACGTCCGCCGCCATCGCCGGCGTGGCCTGGGTGTCGGCCACCAGCACGGCATCGTCGCCGATGATGATGCCGGTGTTGGGGTCGCCCTCGGCAGTGTAGGCCCAGGCATGTTCCGACAGCTGGACGAAGCTGACTTGCTTCTCTTCCAGGTCGGCCTGGCTGGCAAAGGTCTTGGTGTTCATGGGGTGATGTGCTCCGGGGTCTGCGGGTTCAAAAGGGTTATTCGGCGTCCGGCTGGTTCGCCGGCAGCGCGGCGACGAAGGCCGGGAGGGCTTCGCAGGCGGCGGCGATGCGCTGGACGGTCGGCATGGCGTCGAGGGAACAGTGGTAGCGGCGCGCGTTGAAGACCTGAGGCAGCAGGCAGCAGTCGGCCAGGCCGGGCGTGTCGCCGTGGCAGAAGCGGCCGGTCTGCGGGTGCTCGGCCAGCAACTGCTCCACCGCGCTCAGGCCGAGCTGGACCCAGTGGCGATACCAGGTGTCGACCTCGTCCTGCGTGTGCCCGAGCGTGCGCTTGAGGTACTGCAGCACGCGCAGGTTGTTGACCGGATGGATGTCGCAGGCGATCGCCTGGGCGATGGCGCGCACGCGGGCACGCTCGGCCGGCGTGGCCGGCAGCAGCGCCGGCTGCGGGTGGGTTTCGTCCAGGTACTCGATGATGGCCAGCGACTGGGTCAGCACCAGCGGGCTGTCCTGCAGCACCGGCACCACGCCCAGGGGGTTGAGCGCGCGGTAGGCGGCGTGGTGCTGTTCGCCGCCGTCGCGCAGCAGGTGCACCGGCACGGCGTCGAAGGGCAGGCCCTTGAGGTTCAAGGCGATGCGCACGCGGAAGGCGGCGGAGCTGCGGAAATAGGTGTGGAGTTTCATGGCCATCCGGGCTGGGATGGCGCATTACAGCCTCGCATCATTTATCATGCAAACGGTTTTTACAGATATATCTATCGGAAAACGTGATGAATGTGACCCTGAAGCAGCTGCGGGCCTTCGTGGCGGTGGCGCGCACCGGCAGCTTCACGCTGGCGGCCGAGCGGCTGTTCCTCACGCAGTCGGCCCTGAGCGGGCAGATCAAGGAGCTGGAGCAGGCGCTGGGCCTGCGGCTGTTCGACCGCAGCACGCGCCGGCTCAAGCTGTCCGAGGTGGGGCAGGGCCTCCACCCCCTGGTGGAAAAGATCCTGCACGACCTGGACGACGTGCTGGCCAAGGTGGACGACCTCAAGGCGCTCAAGGGCGGCGCGGTCAGCATCGCCGCGCCGCAGCTGCTGGCTTCCACGCTGCTGCCGGAGGTGATTGCCGCCTACAGCCGCACGCACCCGCAGGTGCGCATCAAGCTCACCGACTGCGTGGTGGAGGGCGTGATCCCGCGTGTTTTCTCGGGCGAGGTGGACATCGGCGTCGGGCCTGAGCGCGATGCCAACTCCGCCATCACCGCGACCCAGCTGTTCGAGATGCCCTTCATGGCGGTGTTCCCGCCCGGCCATGCGCTGGAAAAGCGCAAGACCCTGCGCTGGAGCGACCTGGAACGCTACCCGGTGATCTCGCTGCAGGGCCAGTTCACCGAACGGCTGATGGGCGACCTCTACGGCAGTGCGCGCATCCAGGGCCTGCAGCCGACCAACGAGGTGGCCTTCATGTCCACCGCGCTGTCGATGGTCAACGAAGGGCTGGGCATCACCATCTGCATGCCGTATGCGGCGGCCCAGGTCCGGCTCTATGGCCTGGTGATGCGGCCGCTGACCAACCCGGTGGTCCGCCGCAGGTTCTACCTCTACACCCGCACCGGCCACACCCTGTCGCCGGCGGCGCAGAGCTTCCTGGACTTCCTGCTGCACTATCAGCGGGTATAGTCTTCCTGTGAGCATCCAGACCGACGATTTCGCCCCCTCTTCCGCCAACCGCGTGGTCTCGGCCGCGCCAACGTCGCCCGGCGAGGAGGCGATCGAGCGCGCGCTGCGGCCCAAGCTGCTCGACGAGTACGTGGGCCAGGCCAAGGTGCGCGAGCAACTGGAGATCTTCATCGGTGCGGCCAAGAAGCGCGAGGAAGCGCTGGACCACGTGCTGCTGTTCGGCCCGCCCGGCCTGGGCAAGACCACGCTGTCGCACATCATTGCGCACGAGCTGGGCGTGAACCTGCGCCAGACCAGCGGTCCGGTGCTGGAAAAACCCAAGGACCTGGCGGCGCTCTTGACCAACCTCGAGAAGAACGACGTGCTCTTCATCGACGAGATCCATCGCCTGTCGCCGGTGGTGGAGGAAATCCTCTACCCGGCGCTGGAGGACTACCAGATCGACATCATGATCGGCGAAGGACCGGCGGCGCGCTCCATCAAGCTCGACCTGCAGCCCTTCACGCTGGTGGGCGCCACCACCCGCGCCGGCATGCTGACCAACCCGCTGCGCGACCGCTTCGGCATCGTCGCGCGGCTGGAGTTCTATTCCGCCGAAGAGCTGGGCCGCATCGTCACGCGCAGCGCCGGCCTGTTGGCTGCGCCGATGGACGAGGAGGGCGGCTTCGAGATCGCGCGCCGCTCGCGCGGCACGCCGCGCATTGCCAACCGCCTGCTACGCCGTGTGCGCGATTACGCCGAGGTCAAGGGCAGCGGCCGCATCACCCGGGATATCGCGCAGAAGGCACTCGCCATGCTCGACGTCGATCCGCAGGGTTTCGACCTGATGGACCGCAAACTGCTTGAAGCGGTCATTCACCGCTTCGACGGCGGCCCGGTCGGGCTCGACAACATCGCGGCCAGCATCGGCGAAGAGCGCGACACCATCGAGGACGTGATCGAACCCTACCTGATCCAGCAAGGCTTCCTGCAGCGCACGCCGCGCGGGCGCATCGCCACGCTGGCGGCCTACCGCCATCTGGGCGTGACACCGCCCAAGACCGAGGGCGGCCTGTTCGAGGGCTGAGATATGGAACACCCCCAGGCTTCGCGCACTTCGTGTCGTTCCGCCCCACGTGCCAGCGCCAGAGGCGCGGGCTCTTCGGTCTGTCCAAGCCTGCGCAGGCAGGCTTGGAGCCGCAGCCCTCAGCCCCTTGCAGGGGGCAACGCCAGTGGCCCGGCACAGCCGGTTCCACGGCGTTTCCCGGTTAGCTCCGCTTCATGCTCGCTGGGTGCGTGGTGGAGCCACTGAAATGATCAAATTCGCTGGCAAAACCCGCTGGGTCGTTTTTGCCGTGCTGCTCGCACTGGCACTGGCCGGGCTGGCGGCCTTCAGCTTGCGTGCACCGCGCGCCGAGGCGCTGCTGATGCAGCCCGGCCCGCTGGTGCGCACCCTGCAGTTCTCCGCCCGCGTCGCCACGCTGTCGCGCGTCGATGTCGGCAGCACCCTGACCGGCCGGGTGGCGCAGGTGCTGGTGCGCGAAGGGGCGCAGGTGCGTGCCGGCGAGGTGCTGATCCGGCTCGAAACCGACGAATTGAATGCCGCGCTGGCGCAGGCCGTGGCGGCCGAGCGCCAGGCCGATGCCACGTTGCAGGCGGCGCAGGCCACGCTGCAGCGCGGCCGGCAGCTGGTGGCGCAGGGTTTCTACAGTGCAGCGCAACTTGACGAGGCTCAGCGCGCGGTCGACGTCGCCGTGGCGCAGCGCGGCTCGGCCCGTGCCGCCGTGGCGGCAGCGCGTGCCCGGTTGACGCAGGCGGTGCTGGTGGCGCCGGCCGATGCGCGTGTGCTGTCGCGTCAGGTCGAACCCGGCCAGATCGTGCAGCCGGGCAAGGCCCTGTTGAGCCTGGCACTGACCGGGCCGACGCAATTGGTGGCGCAGGTGGATGAGCGTTTCCTGGACCAGCTGCAAACGGGCCAGCAGGCGGCGGTGGTGGCCGATGCCTTTGCCGGCCAGCGCTTCGCGGCGAAGATCCTGTCGATCGCGCCGGTGGTGGACGCGCAGCGTGGCGCCATCGAGGTCAAGTTCACCCTGCTGCAGGAGCCGCCCGCTTTTCTGCGTGAAGACATGACGCTGTCGGTCGAGGTTGAAACCGGTCGGCGCGAGCAGGCGCTGGCCCTGCCCTTGACCGTGCTGCGGCAGGCCCAGGGTGACACGGCCAGCGTACTGGTTGCTGTCGATGGCGTCGCGCAGGAGCGCAAGCTGCGGCTGGGCCTGCGCACCTTGGCGGCGGTGGAGGTACTCGACGGCCTGCGCGCGGGTGATGCCGTGCTGACCGGCAGCGGACTGAAGGCCGGCCAGCGCGTCAGCGTCAGCCCCGTGGCCTGGCAGCCGGGTGCTGTTACGGCGGCGTCGGCGCAGCGCGCCGACAGCGCGGGCAGTGCCGGCTCGGCGTTGAGCAACGCCATGGGGCGCTGAGCGGAGTCGCCATGCGGGGCTGGCTCGGCTTCGAACTTCGCGTGGCACTGCGCTTTTTGCGCGAAGGGCGCATGCAGACCCTGCTCATCATCGTCGGCGTCGCAGCCGGCGTGGCGGTGGTGGCCTATATCTCGGCCCTGATTTCCGGTCTGCAGGGCAGCACCCTGACCAAGACCCTGGGCGCCCAGGCCCACATCACGTTGCGCGCACTGGACGACGCGGTAACCCCGGCGCGAGCCGCCGACGCTGCACTGGCCCTGACCGAAACCCAGCCGCGCGTGCAGCGCCTGCGCTCGGTCGCCAACTGGCAAGCCTTGCTACCGCTGCTGGAGCAGATGGGGCCGATTGCGGCCGTGTCCCCCATGGTCTCGGGCTCGGGCCTGGCGCTGCGCGGCGAGGCCACGCAGGCCATTGCGCTCATGGGCGTGGAGCTGGACCGTTACGACCGCATCGTCGGTCTGCGCAGCAAGGTGGTGAGTGGCGTGGCGCGGCTGGACCCGGGCGAGGCCATCCTGGGCCGCGATCTGGCGGCCGACCTGGGTGTGCGCGTGGGCGACCGTGTGACCCTGCAGACCACAGTGGGCAGCCGCAACGTCAGCGACGCGGTGCGCGTGACCGCGCTGGTGGACCTGGGCGTGCGCGACCTGAACCGCCGCACCGTCATCGTGCCGCTGCGTGCCGCGCAAAGCCTGCTCGGCCTGCCCGGCGGCGCTACCGTGCTGGACATGACGCTCAAGGATGTGTGGACCGCCAACGAACTGGCGCAGGAACTACGGCAGCGCTATCCCTACAAGGTGGAGAGCTGGCAGGAGAACAATGCGCAGCTGGTGTCGGCCCTCAATGCGCAGTCGGTCAGCACCGCGCTGATCCGCGGCGTGGTGATGATCGTGGTGGTGCTGGGCATTGCCAGTGTGCTGGTGGTGTCGGTGGTGCAGAAGCGCCGCGAGATCGGCATCCTGCGCGCCATGGGCGCCACGCGCGGCCAGGTGCTGCGCGTGTTTCTGGTGCAGGGCGCGGTGGTGGGCGCGCTGGGCTCAGTGCTGGGCATCGTGCTGGCGGTGATTCTGATCTGGGCCTTCACCCATTTTGTGCGCGGTTCCGACGGCTTGCCCTTGTTCGCCATCACGCTGCCGCTGGCCACAGCCTGGCAGGTGGCGCTGATTGCCACCGTCTGCGGCGTGCTGGCGGCGATTGCGCCCGCACGGCGTGCCGCCGCCATGGACCCGGCCCAGGCCATTCGTATATGAACACCCCCAGGCTTCACTCGCTACGCTCGTTACGCCACCCCCCTCAAGGGGGCAACGCCAGCGGCCCGGCAAAGCCGGTTCCGCGGCGTTTCACGGTTTGTGGTCTAGGTACGTCGCCGGACCTTCTTTGCGGATGGATGTTATGACATGGCTGCCGGCGACTACCTGATCGAACTCGATTGCGTGCGCAAGAGCTACAACCTCGGCCAGCCCAACGAGGCCGAGGTGCTGCACGGTGTGGATCTGAATGTCGCGCGCGGCGACTTCATGGCGCTGATCGGGCCCTCGGGCTCGGGCAAGAGCACGCTGCTCAACATCATCGGCCTGCTGGAGCGGATGACCAAGGGGCGCTACCTGCTGCAGGGCGAGGAGGTGCAGGCGCTGGACGACGGCGAACTGACGCTGCGCCGGCGCAGCGCGCTGGGTTTTGTGTTCCAGTTCCACCATCTGCTGCCGGCTTTCAGCGCGGTGGAGAACGTCACGCTGCCGGTGCTGATGGCGGAGGGCCGCGTGAGCCGCCAACACGAACAGCACGCACGCGAGTTGCTGGCGGCGGTCGGCCTGAGCCGCGCCATGGACAAGCGGCCGTCCGAACTTTCGGGTGGCATGCAGCAGCGCGTGGCGATCGCACGCGCGTTGGTCATGTCGCCGGCACTGGTGCTGGCCGACGAGCCCACCGGCAACCTCGACACCGCCTCGTCCGACGAGGTGTTCGCGCTGCTGCGCCGCATGCATGTTGAGCGCGGCATTTCCTTCGTGGTGGTGACGCACGACCCGCGCCTGGCGGCGCGCTGCGACCGCATCGTGGAGCTGGTGGATGGCCGCATCGCGCGCGACGAAGCGCAGGCTCCGGCGCCGGCGTGACGCTGCGTCAGCTTGGTCGCGCGTGGCGCACGATCAGGATCTGTGCCGCGTAGTAGGTGGAGAGCACCCACAGCGGCGCCAGCGGCAGCGGGACGACGAACTTGTTGAGTGCCAGCAGCGTGTCGCTGAGCATGAAGAAACCGGCGCCGAGCGCCACACCCCAGGCCGCTGTGTCATGCAGCACCGTGGCGCGGCCGATGGCCTGCGCGGCCATCAGCGAGATCACCACCACATAGGCGGCCACCGGTGCACGCAATGCGGGCGGCAGGCCGCCGACCCAGAGCACGGCGTACATGGCGGCGCCCAAGCCCAGCGTGGCGACGAGCGCGCGCCGGCTGGGAAACCAGGCCTGGCCCTGCTTGAGCAAGGCGATGTAGGCCAGATGGGCCAACAGGAAAGCCAGCAGGCCGGGAACGAAGTAGCCCGGGAACATCAGAGCCACGTCACCGGCCAGCGAACAGACCAGGGCGATCAGCAGCCAGGTTTTGAATTTGGATTCAAATCGGCCTTTGGGCCTTGATTGGTATGCGCGAGTAGCTATGAAAATAATAGCAACCAACATCGCCAGCGGCTTGGTCATGCGGTGCAGTTCGATCAGGTCGGCGGTGGCTGCGCCGGTGGACACGGCGGCGACCGCGATCAGCAGCAGAAAAAGTGACTGGCTGGGTGCACTGGTCGAGTTGAACGTCATGCGCGCATTGTCAACATGTTCAGCTCAGCGCGCCTCTCGCACTAACCCGAATGAGCTGCTCGACCGTGCCGGCCTGCAGCCCGCCGCGCACGCCGATCATCCAGTCGTGCAGGTTGACGGTCGGGTCGCAGTGGCCGGGGATCAGCCACAGCACCTCGCCGCGGGCGGGTAGCGCCCCATCCGCCGTGGCGGCGCGCAGCGTGCTGTGCTCGTCGTTGCAGCCGGTGCATTCCAGGGCCAGGCCGTGCACGCTCGGCAGGCCGGAGTCGATGGCGTGGCTCTTGTGGCCGGCATCCACCACCACGTGGGTTGCACTCGCGCTCATGACCTGGCTCTTGACGAACAGCGCGTGTTCGAAGCGCGGCTGCGCCGGGTCGAGGTCGTTGCGGGCGTAGTCGGCGTCCATGAACAGGTAGGAGCCGGCCTGCAACTCGCCGAAGACGCCGCTGGCAGCTTCCAGGCCGAAGGTGCCGCTGCCGGCGCCGGTGACCAGCGGCAGCGACAGACCTGCCGCCTCCACCAGCGCGCGCGCCTGCTGCACGCGGGTGAGGACGGCATCGAGCGCGGCGCGGCGCTCGGCCACGCTGCGCAGGTGCTGGGCGCGGCCGTTGTAGGCCTGCAGGCCGGCCAGGCGCAGCGCCGGCTGCTGCGTGATGGCCTGCGCCAGCGGCAGCACGTCGGCCGGCTCGGCCACGCCGCAGCGGTTCTGGCCGACGTCGAGTTCGATGAAGACGTCGATCAGGTTTTCGCCCGGGCCCAGTGCCTGCGCCAGCGCCTGCACACCGTGCAGGCTGTCCACGGCGATGGCCAGCCGGCCACCGCGCGCGGCCAGTGCGCGCGCCAGTGCCGCCACGCGCTGCAGTTTGTGCGGGGCAATCACTTCGTTGCTGATGTAGATGTCGTCCACACCGCCGGCCGCCAGGGCCTCGGCTTCCGACGTTTTCTGCACGCACACGCCGACGGCGCCGGCCTGCATCTGCAGTCTGGCGAGTGTGGCGCTCTTGTGCATCTTGGCGTGCGGACGCAGTTTCACGCCGTGTTGCTGCGCGAACGCCGCCATGGTGGCCAGGTTGCGTTCCATGGCATCGAGGTCCACCACCAGGGCCGGGGTGTCGATGGCGGCCACGCCCTGGCCGATGAGGGTACCGAGGTGGGCGGGCCAGGTCTCAGCTGCTGATTTCGTCAAGTGATGCATCGTCGAGGTGGGTGGTGTCGGCCCAACCGACGAGGGACAGGCCTTGCGGCGTCCACAGCAGGCGGTTGACGGCGGTGTTGCCCAGTTGCCAGGTGCGCGGTGCCTGCAGCTCCTGCCCGGTGGCGGCGCGGTAGAGCTGGTCCAGCACGCCGCCGTGCGCCACCAGCACGATCTGCTCGCCCGGGTGGCGCATGGCCAGTTCGTGCAAGGTGCGCGTGATGCGCTCGCGCACCTGCAGCAGCGATTCGCCGCCTTGCGGCGCCCAGTGCGGGTCGCGTTTGCGCCAGCGTTCGGACTCTTCCGGCCAGGTGGTTTCGATCTCGACAAAGGTCTTGCCCTCAAAGACGCCGAAACCGCGCTCGCGCAGGCCGCTGTGCGTGGCCAGCGGTGCGCCGGTGGCGTCGGCAATGGCGCGTGCCGTCTCGTGCGCGCGCTGCAGGTCGCTGCTGTAGATGGCGTGCAGCGGGTCGCGTGCCGCCAGCGCGCGCGCCAGCCGCTGGGCCTGCCAGCGGCCGCGTTCGTTGAGCGGGATGTCGAGATGGCCCTGGATGCGGGTGTCCACGTTCCAGGCGGTTTCGCCGTGACGGATGGCGAGAATGCGGGTGGCGTCCATCAATGCTTGTCCGCGACTCAGCGCGGAATTTCGATATTGACCTGGCGTACGCCGGCCGGAGGGTGGGGGAAATCCTTCAGCGCCGCTTCGAACAGGGCGGGCAGGATATTGTTCTCGTCGCGCCAGGGGCCGTCGTGCGTGGCACGCGTTTCATAGACCACCAGGCCGCTTGGCAGGTCGCGCAGCAGCAGGCTCACTTCGTAGCGGTAGTAGGTGGGCGGCGGAAAGCGCATGCCCCAGCCGACCATGCTGCCGGCACTGCCGGTGCCGATCATGATCTGGCCGTAGGAGCCGCCCGGGCGGCCGAGCGGATCGCCCCAGTAATCGGCCGAGTAAGGCTGGACACGCGCGCCCAGCAGGGCGCTGTAGCGCGCGGCACTGTCGTTGCGGATCAGCCCGACCTGGGCCAGCGCCACCTGGGCAATGGCCTCCACCTGCGCGGCACGCGGCTGCTCGGCCTGCGAAGGCAGACGCTCGAACCGGTAGCGACCGCCCTTTTCGATGGCCGTGCTGGTGGCCGTGGCCTGCACCTGTGCGTCCACCAGCCGCATGCCGCCGCAGCCGGACAGCAGCAGGGCCAGGGCGAGCAGGGCGAGCAGGCGTTTCATGGGCGTGGGTTACAGCGATACCACCTGCACACCCGGCAGGGCCGGCGTGGTGGGGAATTCCTCTTCATCGAACACGATGTCGCCGTTTTCATCCGGCACGCCGCTGGCCTTGAGGTTCTTGAAGTCGTGCAGCCGGGCGTCCATCAGGTGCGAGGGCACGACGTTCTGCAGCGCAGTGAACATGGTCTCCAGCCGGCCGGGGAATTTCTTGTCCCACTCGCGCAGCAGGTTGCCGATCTGCTTGCGCTGCAGGTTTTCCTGGCTGCCGCACAGGGTGCAGGGAATGATGGGGAACTGGCGGTGCTCGGCCCAGCGGATCAGGTCCTTCTCGGCCACATTGGCCAGCGGGCGGATGACGATGAATTCGCCGTTGTCGCTGGTGAGCTTCGGGGGCATGCCCTTCAACTTGCCGCCGAAGAACATGTTGAGGAAGAAGGTCTGCAGCATGTCGTCGCGGTGGTGGCCCAGGGCGAGCTTGTTGCATTTCAGCTCGCGTGCCACGCGGTACAAAATGCCGCGGCGCAGCCGGCTGCACAGACTGCACATGGTCTTGCCTTCGGCGATCTTGTCCTTGACGATGGAGTAGGTGTCCTGCGTCTCGATGTGGAACTCGATGCCCAGGTTCTTCAGGTACTCGGGCAGGATGTGGTCGGGAAAGCCGGGCTGCTTCTGGTCGAGGTTGACGGCCACCAGTGTGAAGTCGATCGGCGCGCGCGCCTTCAACTTCATCAGGATGTCGAGCATGCCGTAGCTGTCCTTGCCGCCCGAGAGGCAGACCATGACGCGGTCGCCCTCTTCGATCATGTTGTAGTCGACGATGGCCTGGCCGACCTGGCGGCACAGGCGTTTCTCGAGCTTGTGCGTCTCGCGCTCGATCTTCAGTTCCTTCGCAGCAGGAACCGTTTCGTTGTCAATCCATTGGGCGCTCATAAATTTCTCCGGGGGCAGCGTGAACTGGGGTCAGAGCCCAATTTCGTTCTGCACCGCTTGCTTCGTCAAATAGTTCTGTCCTGAATTGGGATTTGACCCCAGTTCACTTACCAGATTCCCGTCTCGGCGCGGATCGCCACTTCGCAGTCGTCGAAGATTTCCAGCTTGACGATCTTCACGCGCACGCCCACCACGCCGGGCAGCTGCAGCAGACGGTTGGCCAGTTTGCCGATCATGCTTTCCAGCAAATTCACGTGTTCGGCTGTGCATTCGTTGATGATGATCTGGCGTACCTTGCGGTAGTCCAGCACATGGTTGATGTCGTCGTCGTGCGGCAGCAGCGCCTGCGGGCCGAGGTTGAGCTCGGCATCGACCTGGATCGGCTGCGGCGCGGTTTTCTCATGGTCGAGGATGCCCAGGTTGGCATCGAAGCGCAAGCCGGTGAGCGTGAGGATCTGGGTACTTGTATTGTTGGGCATCGCGCTCTCACATCATCGAAAAATCACGCTCGAAGCGCATCAGGTGCTGGCCGCCGTCCACCAGCAGCGTGGTGCCGGTGATGGACGAATTCTCCAGCGCAAATTTCACCGCCGCCGCCACGTCTTCGGGTGTGGACGAGCGGCCCAGCGGCGAGAGCTGGTGCAGCGCCTCGAACTTCTCCGGCGTCAGGAAGGGGCTGGTCAAGGTCAGGCCCGGCGCCACGCCGACCACCCGCACGTCGGGTGCCAGCGCCTGGGCCAGCATGGTGTTGGCGGCCTCCAGCGCGGCCTTGGACAAGGTGTAGCTGATGAAGTCCGGGTTCTGGTTCCACAGCTTCTGGTCCAGCAGATTGACCACCACCCCGTCGCCGGCACGCTCGTGTACATGGGCGTGCAGCGCCTGCGCCAGCACGATGGCCGCGCCGGTGTTGCAGCGCAGGTGCCGCTCCATGGCGGCGTAGCTGAAGCTCTGCGCGCTGTCATGCTCGAAAATCGCCGCGCAGTTGACCACGGCGTCCACCTGGCCGAAGTGTGCGATCACCCGCGGCAGCAGCGCACGCACCGCCGCCTCGTCCGCCAGGTCGGCATCAAAAGCGGCCGCCGCGCCCGTGAATTGTTCGCAGTCAGCTACGGTTTCCATAGCGTCGTCAGCCGAGTCACGGTAATGGATCGCCACCTGCCAGCCGGCGCGGGCCAGGGTGAGCGCGATCTCGCGCCCCAGCCGCTTGGCCGAGCCGGTGACGAGGACCGTGCGCGTGGGGGAGGAGGCAAGCATTGAGGGAGAATTGGCGGGTAATGACAACACCCGACAGTTTAACGACCGCCCTCCAATCCCGCATGGTGCAGGCCATTCAGGCCGGCGGCGGCTGGCTCGGGTTCGACGCCTTCATGGCCCAGGCCCTGTACACCCCGGGCCTGGGTTATTACGCCAACGATTTGCGCAAGCTCGGCCTCATGCCCGGCTCGGGCAGCGACTTCGTGACCGCGCCCGAGCTGTCGCCGCTGTTCGGCCGCACGCTGGCAGCCCAGGTCGGGCAGGCGCTGCAGCAGACCCGGACGCACGAAGTGTGGGAGTTCGGCGCCGGTTCCGGCGCGCTGGCGCTGCAACTGCTCGACGCTTTGGGCGAACAGGTCGAGCGCTACACCATCGTCGACCTGTCGGGTGCCTTGCGCGCACGCCAGCAGCAGACGCTGCAGAAATTCGGCGACAAGGTGCGCTGGGCCAGCGAGCTGCCCGCGGCCATGCAGGGTGTGGTGGTCGGCAACGAGGTGCTGGACGCCATGCCGGTCAAGCTTCTGGCGCGGCTGGGCGGCGTCTGGCACGAACGCGGTGTGGCCGTCGATGCCGCGACCCAGGCTTTCGTCTGGCAGGACCGCACCACCGAACTGCGCCCGCCGCTGGAGGTGGAGGGCGCGCACGACTACCTGACCGAAATCCACCCGCAGGCCGAAGCCTTCTTGCGCACGCTGGCCGACCGTCTCAAGGCCGGCGCGGCCTTCTTCATCGACTACGGTTTCCCCGAGCGCGAGTATTACCACCCGCAGCGCCACATGGGCACCGTGATGTGCCACCGCGCCCACCAGGCCGATGCCGATCCCTTGCGCGACGTGGGGCTGAAGGACATCACGGCGCACGTCAACTTCACCGGCGTCGCGTTGGCGGCGCAGGAGGCCGGGCTGGAAGTGCTGGGCTACAGCTCGCAGGCGCGTTTCCTGCTGAACTGCGGCCTGGCGCAGTTGATGGAGCAGGCCGACCTGGCCGCGCGCGCCCAGGCCAGCAAACTGGTCATGGAACACGAGATGGGCGAGCTGTTCAAGGTCATCGGTTTTTGCGCCGGCGAACCCTGGGCCGCGCTGGGTTTCTCCGCGGGCGACCGCACGCATACACTCTGACGCATGAAAGCTGGTGTGGATGTCGGAGGCACCAAGGTGTCGGTCAGTCTGGCTGAGGGTCAGGATGATTTGCTGCGGCCCATGGTGCGGGCCCGACTGAGTGAGCCCACGATCAAGACAGGTGCGCATGATGCCGTCGCCCGGCAAATCATGCGTCTGCTGGCGCAAGCGTGCGCACAGAGGGGGTTGGACGAATCCGCCATCGAGCAGGTGGGTGTTGCGTCTTGCGGCCCTTTCGTGTTGAAGCAGGGTCTGGTGGAACTGGCGGCACCCAACATCTGCGGCGGCCTGGCCGGCCCGGCCCGGGGGCTGCCCAATGACTGGGCCAGTGCACTGTTGGAGGCGCCGCTGCGCCAACGGTATCGTCAGGTCCGGATCGAGAACGATGCGGTGGCAGCGCTGGAGGCAGAGCGGCGCTGGGGGGCGCTGCAGGGGATGAACCATTGCGCCTATGTCACCTGGAGCACCGGTGTCGGCATCGGCTTGTGCGTTGATGGCCATGTGCTGCGTGGCAAGAACGGCAACGCCGGTCATGCCGGTCATACCTTCGTGAGTGACGACGCCAGTGGCGCCCTTTGTGGTTGCGGCAATCACGGCGATGTGGAGGCACTGGTGGCCGGCAATGCCGTGGCGCGCCGTTTCGGTATGGATGCGCCGGCGTTGATGGCGGCGGCCCGTGCGGGTCAACCCGAGGTCTTGCAGATCGTGGACGAGTTGTGTCGCGTGATGGGGCGTTTGCTCTACAACCTGGTCGTGACGCTGGATTTGCAGCGCATCAGTTTGGGCGGCGGAGTGTTCTGGCATAACCGAGACTTTCTGTTGCCGCGCCTGCAGGCACACATTGATGGCCATTTGCCGGCATTGACGCATGGGTTCGAGCTATCCAGTGCCGGTCTGGGTTCAGCACTCGGCGATTACGCCGCGCTGGCGCTGGTGTCGTAACGGTGCGGGGCCCTTGTCGTCGGGTCCTCAGTCCTTTGTGCCTGATGCCTGAAGGGCCTCCAGAAAGCTGTTGCGCCACCAGTGCACATCGAAGTTACGAACGCGTTGCAACAGCTGCTGGTGACGTGCCTGCCGCTCAGGCAGCGGCATCCGCAGTGCCTGGTGGATCGTTTCGGCCATGCCGTCTGCGTCGTATGGGTTGACCAGCAAGGCCTCCTGAAGCTGCTCTGCCGCGCCAGCAAAGCGCGACAAGATCAGAACGCCGGGGTTGGCCGGGTCCTGGGCTGCGATGAACTCCTTGGCTACCAGGTTCATGCCATCGCGCAGGGGCGTCACCAGCGCCACCTCGGCCACGCGGTACAGGCCGGGCAGGCGTTTGCGGGCCACATTGCGGTGGATATAGCGCACCGGCATCCAGTCCAGTTCGCCATAGTCGCCATTGATCGAGCCGCACAGACTTTCCAGCTCTCGCAGCAGATCGGAATAGGAGCCCACGGTTTCCCGGCTGGGCGAGGCAATCTGGATCAGTGTGGTGCTGTTGAGGTGTTCCGGGTATTTCCCGAGCAGCTTGCGAAATGCCTTGAGGCGTTGTGGCAGTCCCTTGGAGTAGTCCAGCCGCTCCACGCCCAGCAGGAGGCGACGACGTGAGTACTCGTCACGCATGCGCTCGAACATCTCGCGCCCGTCGTCTGCGTGTGTCAGTGCAGCGATTTCATCGACATCAATGCCGATTGGAAAGGCTTCGGCGCGCAAGGTGCGGTTGAAGGCGCGGAAATGCCCGGTATCCAGCATCTCGGCATGTGCTTCTTTCTGCGCATAACGGGAGAAATGCATCAGATCAGTCTCGCTCTGGAAACCGACCAGATCATAGGAAAACAGCGAACGCATCAGCCACTCGTGCTGCGGGATGGCAGCCAGGATGAGTGGCGGCGGCAGTGGAATGTGCAGGAAAAATCCGATGTGGTTGGTGCAGCCCAGTGCGCGCAGTTCGGCGGCCAGCGGAATCAGGTGGTAGTCGTGAATCCAGAGGATGTCGCCGGGCCGGATCAAGGGCATCAGCTTGCGGGCAAACAGCTGATTGACGCGCCGGTAGCCGTCGATGTAGCCGGCATCGAAGTCAGCCAGATCGAGCCGGTAGTGGAACACCGGCCACAGAACGCCGTTGCTGTAGCCCAAGTAGTAGCTGTCATGGTCCTCGCGAGACAAGTCCACGGTTGCCAGCGTGATGCGTCCGGCCTGATGGGTATGCAGTTCACCTTCTCCAGGTGCCCCATCTTCGACGATGGTGCCGCTCCAGCCAAACCACAGGCCGCCGCTGGCGTTCAGGGCCGAACCCAAGGCCACGGCCAGGCCGCCGGCTGCTGTGGCCTTGCGCGGGTCGGCCACGCGGTTGGAGATGACGACCAGGCGTGCCATGAATGTTCCTATATTCTGGAGTCCCACGGCGCCGACAGGCGAACGGCCGCGTTGATGATGCCGACCATGGAATAGGTTTGCGGGAAATTGCCCCACATCTCGCCGCTGACGGGGTGGGTGTCCTCGGATAGCAGGCCCAAATGGTTGCGCGCGGTCAGCATGGTCTCGAAAATCTCGCGTGCCTCCTGCTTGCGGCCGATGCGGGCAAGCGCGTCGATGCGCCAGAAGGTACAGATATTGAAGGCCGTCTCGGGTTTGCCGAAATCGTCGGCCGCTTCGTAGCGGCGCATGTAAGGGCCGTCGCACAGCGTTTTTTCCATTGCCTCCACGGTCGAGACAAAGCGTGAATCGCTGGCATTGATGAAGCCGACCTCGGCCATCAGCAGCACGCTGGCATCCAGCTCCCGTCCGCCGAAGCTCTCGGCAAAGGCTTGCCGCTCTTCGGACCAGGCTCGCTGGAGGATATCCGCATGCATGCGCTTGGCATGGTCTTGCCAGTATTGCGCCCGCTGCGCAAGGTCCAGTGTCTGGGCAATCTTGGCAAGCCGGTCGCAAGCGGCCCAGCACATCAGCACGGAGGAGGTATGGATGCGTGACCGCGATCGCAACTCCCACATGCCGGCATCGGGTTGGCCATACACCGACACCGCTTGCTCTCCCACCTTCTCAAGCCGGGCAAACTCGGCCTGGCCGGGGCGGTGCAGCAGCCGGTGGTCGTGAAAGGCCTGTGCGGCGCCCAGCACAATGTTGCCGTAGACGTCGTGCTGGAAGTGCTCATGGGCCTGGTTGCCGATGCGCACCGGGCCCATGCCGAGGTAGCCCGCCAAGTGGGTGAGAATGGTTTCGGGGAGTTCGCGTTCCAGGTCAATGCCATACAACGGCTGGATATGGCTGCCGCGCTCGGCCGCCACTGCATTGACGAGCCAGCGCAGATACTCTTCCATGGTGGCGACTTCGGACAGGCTGTTGAGCGCGCGCACCACGAAGAAGGCATCTCGCAGCCAGCAGTAGCGGTAATCCCAGTTGCGGCCGCTGTTCGGTGCCTCTGGGATGCTGGTGGTCATCGCGGCCACGATGGCACCGGTGTCCTCGTATTGTGAAAGTTTGAGCGTGATGGCGGCACGGATCACGGCATCCTGCCATTCCAGTGGAATGGCCAGGCGCTGACTCCACTTGCGCCAATAACTCAAGGTTTCCTGCTCGAACTGGCGGGCCGTGTTGGCAATCCCGTCGATGAGCGTCTCATCGGCGCCCAGAAGGAAGTTGTGCTCGCGCGACAGCAAGAAGGGCTGGCGGGACAGGATATGGGAGATCGATGCGTCGGTATTCAGGCGCAGCGTGAGTTCGCTGCCGACATAGCGTACATGGTTGCTGCCGCGCGTGACCTCCGGCTCTTCGCGACCCCAGCCGTAGCGCGGGTTCAGTGCCACGCGGATGCGCGGCGAGCCCTGGATCGGCCGCACGCGACGCACCAGCATCAGGGGGCGGAAGGAACGGAAGTGGCTGGTAAAGCGTGGTGCGAAGTCCGTGATCTCAATGCCATTGCCTTCCTTGTCGAACAGCTGGGTACGGAGAACGGCCGAGTTGGGCTCGTACCATTGTTGCGAAGAGGCAAGGTCTTCGATCTCGATGGAAAACGAACTTGCGTTGTCGGCGGCATCGGGCTGCAGCAGGGCGTTGAACACCGGGTCGCCATCGAAGCGCGGCAGACAGCACCATACGATGCGCGCGTGGGCATCGACCAGTGCGCTGAACGCGCAGTTGCCGATCAAGCCCAACGCCAGCGAAGGAGGCGCGGGAGGACCAAACCCTGAGACAGGCACAGATGCGGATAGGGGGCTGCTCATGTCTTTTTCCTTGCGGCATTCTCAGCGCTCAGCTGATCGATGGAAAGACGAAGCCACTCGCGCAGTGCTTGCGGACTGCCGCAGCGATGTTGCGCCAGGCTGGGGCCAGGGCCAACTTTCAGCCCATGACCGCCAAGACGTTGCACCACGTCAAAGCCAGCTTCGTCGGTTACGTCATCGCCGGCAAACCAGGGCTGTCGCCCCGTGAACGGCGGCACAGCCATGAAAGTTTCAATCGCTTGCCCCTTGTTTATGCCTGCGGGCTTGATTTCCAGAACGCACTTGCCTTCCAGCAGTTCCAACCCAGGAATGCGGTCCACCACGTCGGACAGGACCGTGCGGCAAAGTGACTCAAGTGCGGGAGCGTGACGGTAGTGCAAGGCGACGGTAGCCACTTTTTGTTCGATCCGCAAGCCGGCATGGCGGGCTACCAGCGCGTGGGCCGCCACCAGAACGGGCGCCAAATCAGGTGTCATGCAGGTCAGGCGGCCATCGGCATGACGGTGTTGTGCACCATGCTCACAGGCGGCTGGCAGGCCGAGGGGCGCCAAAAAGTAGTCAATGTCGCTCAGGCGTCGGCCTGAGACGATCGCCAGTGCGCCGCCCAGCAATTCGTACAGCGTGGCCAGAGAGGTTACGAGGCCAGAGGCCACGCGCACGGCCTCGGGTTGTGGCGCCAGTTCGGCCAGCGTGCCGTCGAAATCAAGAAAGAGTGCAGACCCGTGCGTGATGCCTGGAAGCCGTTGCATAGGGTAACCATAACAAATTCTGAAAGCCTGTCTGTTGCAGACCCGTGAGATACTTGAAAAATCGTGCGGTTTTTGAAGTGTTCAGCCATTTCTGGCCGGGACAAGCCGTCGTCCTTCTCCTTCCTCATGTTCCGCTGGCTCATCGTCATCTTCATCGCGTTGCTGATCATCAACGCCTTCACGCCCTGGTTCAAGAAGGTCGGCTTCGGTCGCCTGCCGGGCGACCTGAACTTCACGCTCTTCGGCCGCGAGTTCAACCTGCCGCTGACCACCACCATCATCCTGAGCCTGGTGGCGGGCGCGGTGGCGCGCTTTCTGTAAGCGACCGTCTGTCGGTCGTTTGGCGGGTGTCCCACAAACGGGGGATGGCCGCTCCCCTGACAATGTGCTGCAATGCTTGGGCGGATTCGGGCAGGCGGGATGATCGCTGCCTGAATCGGTACATGCCAGACAGGAGATGCAACATGATTCACGGACAACGATCGTCGAAATCTCTGCTTTGCTTCGGAGCGCTCCTGATCACATTGGCGGCCTTCTTGCCGGCTTGCTCGGTGAAGCTGATCAGCAGCTATGACGAAGCGACCGACAAGGCCGTCACTGCGTTGCAGCGCAAGACGGAAGCGCATCTGATCGGGCTTGAGGCGGTGGAGGGTTTGCCGGAATGCAAATACGAAAAGCACAAGTCCTTCTATGACGAAGCCAAGGTGGATGTCAGCGCCATTGCCGTGCGGGCGGCAGCCATCCCGCAGAACGACATCACGACCGAATCAGTGGCTTTGCTTGCCAACAGCCTGGGCAGTCTCGAAAAACTGCACAAGATAGCTTGCCTGAGCAAGGACCAGATTGCCCCTTTGCGCCTCCAGTTCAACGCCAGTTTTACCGCGATTCTCAAGCTGGAACTCGCGAAACGCCGCGGTGAGTGACCCTACGTCAAGGAGAAGATCATGAGTCTCAATGCGTCCCAGCTGGGAAAAGACATACTCGGCGCGTTCAAGGGGGCTTTTGCCGAAAGATGGCCCGCCATCAAAGAGTACGGTGAAGCTGAAGCCAAGAAGCTGGCGCAGACGCTGGTCATGATCGAGGCACTCAAGGCCTCGGGCAAGATCAACGATGAGCAAGCCACGCTCCACCTTGAGATTCAGAAGAATGCGACGCGTACGGTTTTTCTGACGCTCGAAGGGCTCGGCATTCTGGCTGCGGAAGCTGCCTCAATGCTGCGCTGGCGGTTGTCAAGGATGCTGTCAATACGGCCATCGGGTTCGCGCTGCTGTAACAAGTCTGTCGATTTGGCGTGTCGTCGCCCGGCTCTCTTGAACTGTGTCCGGCTGCCCCCACTCTGATGGGCAGAAAGGGTTCACCATGAGCGAAACGCGCCACATCGTCTGTCCGCACTGCCACACCACCAACCGGGTCCAGGTCGGTGATCTGGGCCATGCGCCCGATTGCGGAAAATGCCACCAGCCGCTGTTCACGGCGCATCCGCTGGAGCTGGATGAGGCCTCGTTCGAGCGCCACATCGGCCGCAACGAGATTCCGGTGCTGGTGGACTTCTGGGCCCCCTGGTGCGGGCCGTGCCGCATGATGGCGCCGGCCTACGAGCAGGCCGCCGGCCAGCTCGAACCCCAGGTGCGCGTGGCCAAGGTGAATACCGAAGCGGAACAGAACCTGGCGGCGCGTTTCAACATCCGCAGCATCCCGACGCTGGCGCTGTTCGTCGGCGGGCGCGAGGTGGCGCGCCAGGCCGGTGCCATGCGCTCGGCCGCCGACATCGCACGCTGGGTGCAGGCCAACCTGCGTTAAGACGCAATGGTCCACTCTTCGGCGCACTGGCGGCAACGCACGCCGGTGTCGCCAGTGCGCCGGTCTTCGCTCACCACTTCGAAGCGGGCGTAGGTGCCGCACTGCGGGCAGTTGGCCTGGTTGGCCACTTCCTCGGCATGCATCAGCAGGTAGAGATAGCGCCGCAGCGCCCACAGCCCAATGACAGCGCTGACAATGAACAGTACGACGTCGAGCAGCTTTTCCCCCAGGCTGCCGCCCGAAAAGACTTCCAGCGTACCCATCAGCGCAATGGTGCACAACAGGGCCAGCAGCATGTGTGCGTGGCTGGACAGCAACTCGCGTTCGTACCACTTGCGAAACCCGTGGCGGCGCACGCCTTCGGCCAGGCGGTGGTTGAGCGGATTGCGCGGCCAAGGCGTCATGGTTGACATGATGCCCCGCCAGCGGCCGATCTTGCTGCCCTGCTTCAAAGCACCCGAGCGTGCCACAGGGGTTTAAGTTGTGGCAAGCGGCGGGAGCCGGGCCGCAGCGTCGCCCGTGTCCGCGGGCTCCAGGCCCAGCGGTGCTGAGCCACCGGTTTCTACGACTGCTTCAGCGGCCGTTGTCGTAGGGCAGTTGCAGGTTCGGCGCTGCGGCGTGTGCCACACCCTTCAGTTTGAAGGTGCTGACCACGCGCTCGAGATGGCCGGCCTGATCCTGCAAGGATTTCGCATCGGCGGCGGCCTGCTCGACCATGGCCGCGTTTTGCTGGGTGGCGGTGTTCATGCCGTCGATGTCACGGTTGACGCGCCCGATGCCCGACATCTGCTCCGCGCTGGCGGCGGCAATGCCGCGCATGATGTCGGTCACATGGTTGATGCTTTCCACGATCTCCGACATGGTGGCGCCGGCCTGGTGCACCAACTGGCTGCCGGTCTGCACCCGTGCGACCGAGTCGTCAATCAGCGCCTTGATTTCCCGCGCCGCGCCGGAGGAGCGCTGCGCCAGGCTGCGCACTTCGGCCGCCACCACGGCAAAACCACGTCCCTGTTCGCCCGCACGAGCGGCTTCCACCGCCGCGTTGAGCGCCAGGATGTTGGTCTGGAAGGCGATGCCGTCGATGACGCTGATGATGTCCACGATCCGCCTGGAGGAGGTGTCGATCGACGCCATGGTGTCCACCACCTGCGACACCACGCCGCCGCCCTTGAGCGCCACTTCCGATGCCGCCTGGACCAACTGGTTGGCGCGCTGGGCATCGTCGGCATTGCGGTTGACCATGGTGGTGAGCGCATGCATCGATTTCGCCGTTCCCTCCAGCGTGCCCACCTGCTGCTCGGTCCGGCTGGCCAGATCGGCGTTGCGGTTCGAGATTTCGTTGGACGCGGCATAGATTTTGTCGGTGACGGATCGCACCTGGCCCACGATGTGGATCAGACTGTCGTTCATGTCGCGCAGGGCCTGCTGCAGGTCGCCGACTTCGTTGCCGGAGCTCACCTGCACTTCCTGCGTCAAATCGCCCGTCGCGATGGCGCGGGCGGTCTCGACCCCGCTGGCCAGGGGCACCGTGACCACTTTCCGGATGAAGGGGTAGATCAGCAGCAGGACCGGAATGCTGGTCAGGAAGGCCGCCAGGATGGACTTGGTGCGCTGCTCCGCCAGGCCGCGGTTCACCTTGTCCAGCGAGACCTTCATGCTCACCGCGCCCAGCACCGTGCCTTCGGGCACCTGGTGGCAGACCGTGCAGTCCTTGCCGAGGTAATTCTTGAGCGCGAGCGCGGGACGGACGGCGCGCAGGTACTCGCCCCGGTCATCGCTCTCGGTCCAGACCAGCTCCCGGCCCGACTGCATGACCTGGGCTTCGCGCGGGTCGGGTGACTCCTCCTTGCCGCTGCCGGCGCCGAAGAGCTTGATCACGGCATCGGCGCGCAGCACGCGCACGTCGCGGATGGTGCCCAGCTGCTTGATCTGGTCGAGCAGCACATTGCGCTGCGCCACGGTGCCGGTGACCATCATGCCGGTGAGGCCCGCCATGGTGGCGTCGTGCATGCTGAGGGAAAAGTCCTGCGCCTGGGCCAGGGCGGCCTGGCGCGACACATGGCCCTGCCAGACGATCACGCCCGACCAGACCACCAAGAGCGCAAAGCCCATTGTCGCCAGGAGCTGGGTCCAAATTTTCAGCTTCGCGCCATGTCGCAAGATGCACTCCCGATGAGATGATTTCAGTCGAGGCATTCTGCCGAAGGCGGACAGTGCGGAACCTGATATGCATCAAGAAAAACCGAGAGATGCCGACAGTTTGGCGTCAGCATGCGGGGTCCCGTTTGGTGCTGGTCAAGCCGCCCTGGCCGACGGTGGTTCGCCGACAGGCCGGGCCGGAGCGGGGACCTGCTTACGTTGCGGTCAGGTGCTCGGCGACGGCCTGCGCCCGCGCGGCATGGATCAGTTCGCCAATCTTCTTGCCGCTGTGACCCTGGGCCATGGCGTGTTCGGCGATGGTGTGCGTCGCCACGCCGAGCACGACGTCGAGCACGCCCTGCAGCCGCTGAGCTTGCGGGTAGGGGGCATCGTTCAAGCCCAGCCGTCCGCGTGCATCGCAGGCGCAGGCTTGCAGGACCTCGGCAAAACGCTGCGGCTTGCGGATGGCGTCGCAGCGCTCCAGCAGGCGCACCAGCGCTGCTGCGCCCAGGTCGCCGCTGCGGTGGATGTGGCCGTGCTCGCGCGCCACCACGTCGGCCAGCTCGCGGCAGTCCAGCGGTACGCGCAGGCGTTCGCACAGGCCCTTGAGCAGGCGCGCGCTGCGCTCCTCGTGGCCGATGTGGCGCGGCAGCGCTTCGGGGTCGGTGGTGCCCTTGCCGAGGTCGTGGCCCAGGCAGGCGAAGCGCACCGTCAGCGGGGCATGGAGTCGGGCCGCCATGTCCAGCACCATCATCAGGTGCACGCCGGTGTCGATCTCGGGATGGTGCTGCTGCGGCTGCGGCACGCCCCACAGGCGGTCCACCTCCGGCAGCAATCGCTTGAGGGCACCGCATTCGCGCAGCACGTCGAACATGCGCGAGGGCTGGGCCTCCATCAGGCCGCGGCTGAGCTCCTGCCAGACGCGCTCGGCCACCAGGTGGTCGACCTCGCCGTCGTCCACCATGTGGCGCATCAGCGTCAGGGTCTCGGGGGCCACGGTGAAGTCGGTGAAACGCGCCGAGAGCCGCGCCACGCGCAGGATGCGCACCGGGTCTTCGCGGAAAGCGGGGGTGACGTGGCGGAACACCTTGTGTTCGATGTCCTGGCGGCCGTGGTAGGGGTCGGTCAGGTGTTCGAGGTCAAAAGTGCCGTCAGGCCTTGTGTATTCTGCGCGAATAGCTATCGAATTGATAGTGAGATCGCGCCGCGCCAGGTCTTCCTCCAGCGTCACCTCGGGCGAGGTGTGGATGGCAAAGCCCTTGTAGCCGCGCGCCGTCTTGCGCTCGGTACGCGCCAGCGCGTACTCCTGCTTGGTCTCGGGGTGCAGGAACACGGGGAAGTCCTTGCCCACCGGCACAAAACCGCGCGCCGTCATCTCTTCCGGCGTGGCGCCCACCACCACCCAGTCGTGATCCTTGACCGGCAAACCGAGCAAGGCGTCGCGCACCGCACCACCCACCATGTATATCTGCATGGCTGGCAGTTTAGCGGTATGGCCTCATCGTTTGAGGCGATAGGGTTCTTCAAATTCGCGGAAGTCCTGTTCGGCTCGCGCCTGGGTGATCCAGTCCGCCACCCCCGGTAGCGCGGCCACACGCTCGACATAGGCCGCGATGTCGGCTGGCACCGGCAGGGCGTAGGTTGTGAGGCGCAGGCACACCGGCGCGAAGTAGGCGTCGGCAATGCTGAACTTTCCGAACAGCAGCGGCCCGCCGTGGGCGCTGAGCAGCTCGCGCCACATGGCCACCAGCCGCGCCACGTCGGCGCGCACAGCCGGTTGGTCGCGCCAGATCAGCGCGCCGACCTCAGGCAGCGAGGCTTCGATGTTCTGCGGGCAGTGGCTGCGTAGCGCGCTGAAGCCTGAGTGCATCTCGGCGCAGACGCTGCGCGCCCGCGCGCGTGCGGCCACGTCCAGAGGCCAGAGTCGTTTCTCCGGGAATGTCTCGGCCAGGTATTCAGCAATCGCCAGCGTGTCCCAGATGATCAGCTCGCCATCCTGCAGCACCGGCACCTTGCCGGTGGGGCTGACGCCGGCCAGCGTCTGCTTGAACTGCGAGCCGGCATCGAAGGCGTCGAAACGCACCAGCACTTCCTCGAACGGGATGCCGGCCTGGCGCATCAGCACCCAGGGCCGCATGGACCAGGACGAGTAGTTCTTGTTGCCAATGAAGAGCTTGGGCATGGGGACCTCCGTCAGACGCCCCATGGTAGCGCGCGGCAGGGCCGAGCACAGCCGCTCAAGGACGCCGGTACTGGCCGCGCAGCGTCACGTAGCGGTCGTTCTGGCCCAGGTAGTCGGGCGCGATGGCGCCCAGGGCCGCCGGCGTGATGCCCAGCGCTGCCAGACCGGGTAGCCGGCCGCTGGCCATGTTGTCGATGCGCAGGGAGTCGAGGTTGTCGCGGCTCATCAGCGGCTGGCCCGGCAGCCACTCCATCAAGCCGGCCTGCAGGCGACCCAGCGCCATGGGCAGCGGGATGACCGGGCGAGCGTGGCGCAGGCCGCTGTAGCGGCCCGCCAGCTGCACCAGTTGCTTGAGCGTGAAGATGTCTGGCCCGCAAGCCTCATAGGTCTGGCCGATGGTGGCCGGGTCTCGCAGGCAGTGCACGATGGCCTGCGCCACGTCTTCCACCCAGACCGGCTGAAAACGCGCCTGCGCGCCAGCCAGCGGCATGACGGGAAACACGCGCTGCAGTCGCGCGAACAGGTTGAGGAAGCGGTCGCCGGCACCGAAGATGACACTGGGGCGCAGCACGGTGAGCTGCAGGCCGTCACGGGCGGCGGCTTGCAGCACGGCTTCGCCGCGGCTCTTGCTGCGCAGGTAGAGCGAGGGGGCGGTGTCGGCAGCGGTGGGCTCGGCCCCCAGGGCGCTGACATGCACCAGCCGCGGCACGCCATTCGCCAGGCAGGCACGTGCCAGCTTGGCCGGCAGTTCGACATGGGTGCGCTTGAACGCGGCAGCCGTGCCGTGCAGGATGGCCACCAGGTTGACCACGGCATCGTGGCCGCGTACCAGCTGCGCCAGTGCCGCTTCGTCATGCACGTCGGCCGCGACCACCTCCAGCCGCGGCAGATGTTGCAGGTGTTGCGCCTGGCTGGTGCGCCGCGTCGGCACGGTGATCTGCCAGTCCAGCCGTGCCAGCTTCTCGCAGACGTGGCGGCCGACGAAACCGGTGCCGCCGAGCAGCAGCACCTTGTTCATGGCAGGTCTTCGTAGACGTCGCTCTTGCCCGGGCGCTGCGGCCCGATCTGCCCCAGCCGGGCCTTGAGGGATTGCGGCCGGCCGGTGATGAGCGCGGCGTAGTTGGTGGTGTTGGACAGCACCTTCTTCACGTAGTCGCGCGTTTCGTTGAACGGCACGTTCTCGGCCCAGATGGCGGCTTCCAGCATCGGGTCGCCGTCCTGGCCGCGCCAGGCGCGCGAGCGGCTCGGGCCGGCGTTGTAGGCGGCGGCGGCCAGCGGCATGGAGCCGTCGAAGCTCTCCAGCACCAGCTTGAGGTAGCCGGTGCCGATGGCGATGTTGGTGTCGCGGTCGGTGATGTGGTGCGGCTTGAAGTCGCTCAGGCCGATGCGCCGTGCGGTCCAGCGCGCCGTGGCCGGCATGACCTGCATCAGGCCGGAGGCGCCGACGCTGGACTGCGCGTCCATGATGAAACGGCTTTCCTGCCGGATCAGGCCGTAGACGTAGGCCGGGTCGAGTTCGATCTGGCTGGCGCGCTGCACCACCGCGCTTCTGAACGGCATGGGGAAGCGCTGTTCGAAGTCGATGACAGACTTGGTGCGCTCGCTGGTGTTGATGCAGCGGTCCCACACCTGGTTGTCGCAGGCCAGCTGGGCGGCGGCCAGCAGCTCGCGGTCGGACAGGCCGCCGCGCTGGTGCGCGCCGACGCTGTAGTTCCATTCGCGCACGCCCTCGGCACGCAGCCCGGCCTGGATGGCGTAGAGCCCGCGGCGCAGGCCGGGGTTGCTGCGCGCGGCTTCGAGTTCGGCGGCGGTCGGCGGCTCGGGTTTGGGGGGGACGGTGATGGCGCGTCCCAGTTCTTCCAGCGCCAGCTGTTCGTAGAAGCCGCGCGGCGAGGCGATCGACTCGAACAGGGCGCGGGCCTGGGCCGGCGCTTCCGGTTTGCCGCCCAGGGCGAGCAGGGCGCGGGCGCGCCAGTAGACCCAGGCCGGGTCCTGGCGCTGCGCTTCCGGCATGGCGGCGGTGGCGTTCAGCACTTCCTGCCAGGCGCCGGCACGCAGGGCGGCGCGTACTTTCCAGGCCAGGTGGTCGCCGTTGAGGTACTGGTCCTGCGCGTGGGCGAACTGGTTGATCGCGCCTTCGGTCAGGCGGCGCGCGGCGCGCTTGCCGATCACGCCCCAGACCCAGCTGCGCTCTTCCTGCGTCAGCTGGGTGCGCCAGCGCACCTTGTTCATCTCGTCCATCGCCGCCGTGGTGTCGGTGCTGGCCAGGCGCACCAGCGCCAGCGTCACCAGCTCCTTGGTGCGCGGGCGCAGGGCGGTGATCTTGTCATCGAGGAAACGCACCGGGTTGGCATAAATGGCGTTGACGCTGGCCACCCAGTCCGGGTTCAACAGGCCCACCGCCTGGGCGGCGATGCGCGGCTTTTCGTTTTCGAAGCCCAGCCGGGCGCGCAGCCAGGCGGTGTGGGGCTTGAGTTTGTCGGCCTGCAGCTGCTGGTCGGCGGCGGCGGCGCAACCTTCGTCGGCTTCCTTCTGCGCCAGCCAGAGCTCCTGCACCTGGGCGGCCACGTCGGTGCCGCTGGACTGCGCCTCGTTCAGCAGCGCATAACAACGCACCGAGCGGTCGTCGTTCATGCGGAACCTGGGGTACTCGGCCGCAAAGGTGGCCCAGTCGCGTCGTTTGCCCAGGAGCAGCAGCCAGTCGTTGCGCAGGCGGTCTTCCTGGTAGGTGCCGGCATAGCGAGCAAGGAAGGACATGATTTCCGTCGGGCCGGCCTCGTCGAGCCGGGCGGCCAGTTCCCAGTAGGCGCCCCAGGGCTCCAGCACGTGGCCTTGCACCTGCGGCAGCAGCGCGGAGAGGCGTCGGCGGTCGCCCTTCTTGAAGGCCTGGTTCATCTCCAGGATGGCGGCGTCGTCGGCGGTTTGCGGCCGCGGTTTGGCCTTGGGCGCGGCCAGGGCGCTGGCGTGTGGCAACATCAGCCCCGCCACCAGGGCGATCGATGTCAGAATGGCTTGAAACTGCATGTGGGAATTATGGACACATCCGAGGAAAAAAGGGCGCAGGAAAAGAAAGCCCTGCGCCAGCAACTCATTACACAACGCCTGAGCCTGCCCGATCGTCTACAGCGTGCGACGCTGTTGCAGCGTGTCATGCGCATCTGGCTGGTGGGCCGCACGGATGCCGTGATCGGCGCCTACTGGCCGATCAAGGGTGAATTCGATCCGCTGCCGGCCCTGCACCGCTGGAAAGAGGACGGCGAGTTGATCGACCAGCCGCAGCCGCGGCGCATCGGCCTGCCGGTGATCGACAAGGTGCACAAGACCCTGACTTTCCACGCCTGGTACCCGGGTTGCCCGATGGAAGAGGACGCCTACGGCATTCCGAAACCGAAGGACACCGAACTGATCGTGCCCACGCTGCTGTTCGTGCCTTGCGTCGGCTACGGCCCCGGCGGCTACCGCCTGGGCTATGGCGGCGGTTTTTACGACCGCACGCTGGCAGCGCTGCAGCCCAAGCCCTTTACCGTCGGGCTGGGCTTTACCCAGGGTTTCCTGTCGGATTTCGAGCCCGAACCGCACGACGTGCCGCTGGACGCCATCCTCAACGACAACGGCGTGGTCTGGCCGGTCTAGCAACGCCATGGCCCGTCCCAAATCTGCTTCCCACGACCTCAAGCGCGACGAGATTCTCGACATCGCGGCGCAGTGCTTCGCCGACAAGAGCTACCCCGCCGCCAGCATGAACGACATTGCCGCCGCCTGCGGCACCTCCAAGGCGCGGCTGTACCACTACTACGACAGCAAGGAAGCCATCCTGTTCGACCTGCTGGACCGCTACACGCAGCAGCTGCTGGCCATCGTCGGCCAGGTGCAGGCCACGGCGCAACGCCGCAATCTGGACGACCGCGCCGCGCTGCACGAGCTGGTGCGTTGCTTCCTGCAGGAGTACGAGACCTCGGCCACGCGTCATGTGGCGCTGCTGAACGACACCAAGTTTCTCGGCGAGACGCAACGCGAGCAGATCCTGGAACGCCAGCGCGACGTGGTGGCGGCGGTGACGCGTTTTCTCAAGCGCGCCTACCCGGGACGGCTGAACGCGCGCAACCAGACCGCCATCACCATGATGCTGTTCGGCATGATCAACTGGACTTTCACCTGGCTGCGCCCGGGCGGTGCCATGAGCTACGCGGCCTTTGCCGACGAGGTGATCGCCATGCTGGAGCGCGGCCTGGCGGCCTGAAAAAGCGGCCGCCGGCGGGGGCGCCGGCGTTTCACCATCCGTAATGCGTTACGCTTGAATAAAATCGGCGCCATCGCCCGATCACGATTCCACCGGAGACACCATGAGCAAAGCCTTTGCCTCGCAAGCCGACCTGACCGACAAGAAAACCACCTTTGAGCAGCTCAGCAAACACTGCTGGGCCTACACCACCGAGGGCGACCCGAACTCGGGCGTCATCATCGGCGACAGCTACATCATGGTCAGCGACGCCACTGCCACGCCGGCCATGGCACGCGACCTCATCAAGAAGATCCGCACCGTCAGCGACAAGCCCATCAAGTACGTGCTGCTGACGCACTACCACGCGGTGCGCGTGCTCGGTGCCAGCGCCTACGCCGCCGAGGGCGCGACCGAGATCATTGCCAGCCAGGGCACGCTGGAGCTGATCCGCGAGCGCGGCGCGCAGGACATGAAGAGCGAGATGGAGCGTTTCCCGCGCCTGTTCCGCAACGCCGAAACCGTGCCCGGCCTGACCTGGCCCACCATGGTGATCGGCGGCGGCAACCCGACCAAGGGTGAAGTGCCGGGCAAGCTCAGCATCAACCTGGGCGGCGTGGTGGTTCAGATCTGGAGCCCCGGCCCGGGCCACACGCGCGGCGACACCATCGCCTGGGTGGAAGAAGAGAAGGTGCTGTACTCAGGCGACCTGGTGGAATACGAGGCCGGCGTCTACACCGGCGACGCGCAGCTCGAAGAGTGGCCGGCCACGCTGGAGGCGCTGCGGACGCTGAAGGCCGAGTACCTCGTGCCCGGCCGCGGCGAGGCCATGAAGGGCAACGCCAACGTCAACAAGGCGCTGGACTACACCAGGCGCTGGGTCGAGACGCTGTACACGGCGGGCAAGGAGGCCGTGGCGCAGAAGATGGACCTGAAGGCCGCCATGGCGCACGCGCGCAAGAGCATGGACCCGGTGTTCGGCCAGGTCTTCATCTATGAGCACTGCCTGCCGTTCGACGTGACGCGCGCTTATGACGAGGCCAGCGGCATCAAGAACCCGCGCATCTGGACCGCCGAGCGCGACAAGGAGATGTGGGCGGCGCTGCAGGGCTGACTGCGCACATGGGCATTCCGGCGGTCATCCTTCGTGCCGTCCTGCTGCTGGTACCGCTGGCGGCGTGGGCGCAGGCGCCAGCGGCCGGCAGCGACGAAGTGCCGACGCTGTCGGCGGCCCAATTGCGCGGCCTGTTGCCGCAACTGCGCGCCGGCGGGCACGTCATCTTCTTCCGCCATGCCACGACGCGGCTGGATCAGGAGGACAGGCCCGGGCTGGACTTGAAGGACTGCGGCAGCCAGCGCAATCTGTCGGAGGCGGGGCGGCGTGAAGCGGCGGCCATCGGTGCAGCCTGGCGCGCGCTGCGCATCCCGGTCGGCCGCGTGCTGGCGAGCCCGTTCTGCCGCACGCGCGAGACCGCGCAGCTCGCCTTCGGCGGCGTAATCGAGGTATCCGACGACCTGTACTTCGCCATTGGTCTCAAGCCCGAGCAGCGCACCGCCAAGGCTGCCGCGCTGCGCCGCATGCTGGGCCAGGCGCCGCCCGCCGGGCGCAATACCGTGCTGGTGTCGCACACGGCCAACTTGCAGGAGGCGGTCGGCATCTGGCCCAAGCCGGACGCCGTCGCGCTGCTGGCGCGGCCGGACGGGCAGGGCGGCCACCGGCTGATCGGCCGCGTTCCGCCGGAGGCCTGGGCCCTGACCGCACGCGGGATTGCGCGACCATGAAACGGATCGAACGCATGCCGCTGGCCATGCGGGCGCGGCTGGTCGTCGTGCTGGTGCTGCTAACCAACGTGGCCATGTTTCTGGCAGGCCTGTACATCTTCTCGCTGTATGACGACTACCGCCGCGATTTCATCGAGTATGAGATTCCGATGGCGCGCGGCATTTCCGACGCCAACACCGCGCTGGCGCAACTGCAGATCGAGCTGGACAATCTGATCGAACGCGCTGGCGCGCGCCGCATCGACGAGGGGGCGGTCTATCGTGAGGGGCAGCGGCTGCTCGACCGGTTCGACCTGATCCGGCCACCCGATGAGGCGCGCCTCATCGGGCGCGACCATACCTCTCCCGGGGTCTACCAGCGCTTCCTGCGTTCCATCGCCGAATATCGCAGCCACCTCATGGCCAGCGTGACCGCCATCACGGTGGATCTGGCCCAGGCCGATGCGCATGCGCGCCGGGCCTCCCGTGCCTCGCTGGAGATCAATCAGGATGCGGCCGAATTGGTGTGGATGCTGCACGAGGGCATGCTGTACGACTCGGAGACGCTGAGCGCGCGCCTGTACCGCATCGGCCTGCCGGCAGCTCTGCTGGTGCTGACCTTCACGGCGGCGATCTTCTGGCTGGTTCGCCGGCTGGCTACGAACATGACGCGCACGGTCGCGTCCCTGCAAGCCACGTTGGCTCGGCTGCGCGGTGGCGACGTGGACATGGAGATCGTGCCCGCGGCTCCGACGCAGGAGGCGCGGGACATCGCCGAGTCGCTGGGCACCTTCCGCCAGACCCTGCGGGAACTGGCTTCCGTCCGCGCCGATCTGGCCCGGCAGGTGGAGGAGCGCACCCAGCGGCTGCAGGAGGCGAACGCCGATCTCGATGAGCAGCTCCAACGCCTGCGCAGCACGGAGCAGGCGCTGCGCCTGTTCAAGCAGGTGTTCGACAGCACGGCGGAAGCCATCCTCGTCACCAACCTGGAAGCCCTCATCGTTGACGTCAACGACGCCTATGTCGCCATCACGGGCCATGCGCGAGAGGACGTGGTAGGCCGGCCCGCCAGTCTGCTCGGTTCTGGTCGCCATGATCCGGCCTTCTACCAAGGCATGTGGCAGGCCCTCAAGACGCGCGGCGCCTGGTCTGGGGAAATCTGGAACAGGCGGCGCGACGGCACGGTCTTTCCCACGCTGCAGACCATCAACACCATCTATGACGAGCAGCAGCGACCTGCCTACTACATCGGCGTGTTCACCGACATCACCCGCCTCAAGCAGGTGGAGCAGGAGCTTGAGCAGCTGGCATACTTCGATCGCCTGACCGGGTTGCCCAACCGGCGCCTACTGCTCGACCGCATGGAGCACGCCGTCAAGTTGGCCGAGCGCAGCCGCAGCTATGGCGCCGTCTTCTTCCTCGACCTCGATCACTTCAAGCACATCAACGACACGCTGGGCCACCAGTTGGGGGACGAGCTCCTGAGCGCAGTGGCGGGGCGCATCAAGGCCTGCGTGCGTTCTTCCGACACCGTGGGCCGGCTGGCCGGTGATGAATTCGTGGTGCTGGCCGAGGAACTGTCCAACAACGCCGAACAGGCCACGGCGCAGGCGCACCAGATCGGACGCAAGATCGTCGGGGCCTTGGCCGCCAGCCACCGCTTGGGCGGCAAGGCGGTGCACTGTTCGGCCAGTGTGGGCGTGGTGCTCTTTGGCGGCGAGGTCGACAGCAGCGTGGAACTGCTGCTGTCGAAGGCCGACACCGCCATGTACGAGGCCAAGAAGGCCGGCCGCGCGGCCATGTGCCTGTTCGAGCCGTCCATGTGGCAGGACCTGCAGGCGCGCGTGGAGCTCGAGAGCCGGATGCGTGAGGCGCTGCGCGAGGACCGGTTCTTCCTGCTTTACCAGCCGCTGGTGGACATGCGCGGGCGCGTGGTGGGCGTGGAGGCACTGGTGCGCTGGAACGATCCCGGGCGCGGTACGGTCTCGCCGGCGGAATTCATCGCGCTGGCCGAGGAGACGCACCTCATCATCGATATCGAGAAACGCGTGCTCGGACAGGTTTGCCAGCGCCTGCGGGACTGGCAGGGGCAGGAGGGCCTGACCGGGGTGCCCATCGCCATGAACGTGAGCGCCGTGCACTTCAACCACCCGAACTTCGTTCATACGCTGGCGCAGGCGATCTCCCGTTACGGCATCAACCCTTCGCTGCTCAAGATCGAACTTACCGAGAGCGTGGTGATGAAGGACATCATGGCGTCGGTCTACCGTATGCGCGAACTGCAGGCCATGGGCATACGCTTGGCCATGGACGACTTCGGCACCGGCCACTCCTCGCTGGCCTACCTGCGCGACCTGCCCTTCGACCAGATCAAGATCGACCGCAGCTTCATCCGGCACGTGGACGACGACCAGAACGACCGCTTTATCGTCCACTCCGTGCTCACCATGGCCAAGTTCCTGCGCGTGGACGTGGTGGCCGAGGGCGTGGAGACCGAAATCCAGCGCGAGGCGCTGATTGCGATGAGCTGCCAACTGTTCCAGGGCTACCTGTTCAGCCGGCCACTGCCGGTGGAGGAATGCGAGAACCTGGTGCGCAGCCAATCCTGCCAGCCCACCGGCAGCAGCTGGATGTCGCTGCTGTAGCGCCTTGCGACGGCCGTCGCCTGCCGAGGGTGGGCTAGGGCTCCGCCGCCAGCGCCCTGAAATCCGCCTCGTAGCCCTGCAGCTTTCCAATGAACTGGCGCCGCTGCGCCGCGCTGGCGCTGTTGTGCAACAGGGCCATGATCTGGCAGCCTTCCTGCAGCATGCGCTCGAACTGCGCGCGGTAGGCCGGCTCGGGCGATTCCAGGTTGCGCTTGGTCAGCGCCAGCATTTCGGCCTGTACGTGTGCTGGCCGGTCGGTACCGCGGTGTTCCTGGAACACGCGCAGCATGTCCTGCTGGCGGCGTAGCCGCTCGGCCCAGGCGGTGCGCGCATCGAGGCTGGAGGCGCTCAGGCGCTGGCGCAGCAGGGTTTTCTGGGCATCCGTCAGGCGGCCATAGAAATCCTCGTAGCGGTCCACGGTGCGCGCCAGGCGCCGCTCCAGCAGTTCGGCGGGGGAGCCGTCCAGCCACTCTTCGCGCCATTTCTGGTTGTTTTTCTCGAACTGCTGTGCCAGGCGCCGCAACTGCTCATCCTGCAGCGTGGGCGCCACCTGGGCCAGACCGTCGGCGCTTTGCTCGGCCAGGCGCAGCATGTGCGCACGGATCTGGTCGACAAAGGTGCAGACCAGCTCGAGGCTGACCGGGCCGCCGGCCAGCTGCTGCATGCGGTTGAGCAGGTCGGCGTAGGCCGGTAGTTCCTGCTGGCGGTGCCAGGCGTGCAGGGCGGCCAGGCTGTCGCGCACCGGCTTGTCCTGTGCCTCGTTGAAGTCCACATAGCCGTCCAGCCACCAGTAGAGCAGGGTGGGGGCGCTGTTGTAGCCGGTTTTCACCGCGCTGCAGCCCGTCAGCAAAACCAGCAGCAGCCCGCCGATAATGCGGGGCAGGAGCGCCGGCAGGCGCCGCAAACCCAACATGGCAGTGGATGGCAAGTATATGAAGCAGAACGGACAGGCGGTGGATGTGGTCATCATGGCGGCGGGCAAGGGCACGCGCATGAAAAGCAGGCTGCCCAAAGTGTTGCACCGTTTGGCCGGTCGTGCATTGTTGCAGCATGTGGTGGACACCGCGGCCGGTTTGAATGCGCGCCACGTGGTGGTGATCACCGGCCACGGTGCTATGGAAGTTGAAGCGGCTCTCGCACAGCCAGCAAGGGCTGGGGCCGGATTTGACTTGAAATTCGTGCGCCAGGAGCCGCAGCTCGGCACCGGTCATGCGGTGCAGCAGGCGGTGCCCGCGCTGCCGGACGACGGCGTGGTGGTGGTGCTGTCCGGTGACGTGCCGTTGACGCAGGTTGACACACTGCAGGCGCTCATCCGTGCTTGCGACGGGAGCAAGCTGGCGCTGCTGACGATCGACTTTGCCGACCCCACGGGGTATGGCCGCATCATGCGTGCCGGCACGGGCGCCATGCAGGCCATCGTCGAGCACAAGGACGCCAGCGAGGCGCAGCGCGCCATCACCGAGGTTTACAGCGGCATCATGGCCGTGCCGGCCGCGCTTCTCAAGCCCTGGCTGGCCAAGCTGAACAACCAGAACGCGCAGGGTGAGTACTACCTGACCGATGTGGTGAAGTTCGCTGTTGAGCAGGGTGTGCCGGTGGTGGCGCACAAGATCACGGACGCGCTGCAGGTGGCCGGCGTCAACAGCCCGGTGCAACTGGCCGAGCTGGAGCGGGCCTACCAGTTGCGGGTGGCCAAAGCCTTGATGGAGCAGGGTGTGCGCCTGGCCGACCCGGCGCGCTTCGATGTGCGCGGCGAGCTGCAATGCGCGCAGGACGTGGAGATCGACGTCAACTGCATCTTCGCCGGCCGCGTCGAGTTGGGCGAGGGCGTGCGCATCGGTGCCAACTGCGTCATCAGCAACGCCCGCATCGGCGCCGGTGCGGTGATCCATCCCTATACCCACATTGAAGGCGGCAACAGCGACAAGGATGCGGTCGAGGTCGGCCCTGGCGCCCTGATCGGTCCCTTCGCCCGCCTGCGCCCCGGCGCCAAGCTGGGCCAGGAGGTGCACATCGGCAACTTCGTCGAGATCAAGAACGCCACTCTGGCCAATGGGGCCAAGGCCAACCACCTGGCCTACATCGGCGACTCGAAGGTGGGCGAGCGCGTCAACTACGGCGCCGGCAGCATCACCGCCAACTACGACGGCGCCAACAAGCACACCACGGTGATCGAGGCCGACGTGCACATCGGCAGCAACTGCGTGCTGGTGGCACCGGTCACCATCGGCGCCGGCGGCACGGTGGGTGGTGGCTCCACCATCACCAAGGACACCGCGCCTGGTGCGCTGACCGTGGCACGTGCCAAGCAGGTCAGCATCACCAACTGGCAGCGGCCCGAGAAAAAGAAGAAGTGAGCCACCAGGCATGAGCGCGTTACCCTCCCCGCAGGAGCAAGAGCTGAGCCGGCTGCGCGCCGAATTGCAGGCGGCGCGTGATGCCCTGGGCGACTTCGCCTACGTGGTCTCGCACGATTTGCGCGCCAACCTGCGCCACATCACGGCGTATGCCGGGCTGGTGCGCGAAGAGTTGGGCGATGCGCCACCGGCCGAAGCTTTGACCTACCTCGACACCGTGACCAGCGCCGCCCGGCTCATGGGGCGGCAGATCGACGGGCTGATGGCCTGGTCGATGCTGGACCGGGCCGAGCTGGACCGCACGACGCTGGACGTACCGGCGCTGATTGAAGAAGCGCGCCAGGCGCTGGCGGGCGAAGCCGCGGGGCGGCAGATCGACTGGCAGGTGGCGGCGGACCTGCCGCCACTGCACGGCGATGCTGCGCTGGTGCGCCAGTTGTTTGGCCACCTGCTGTCCAACGCGCTCAAGTTCACGCGGCCGCGTGCATCGGCCGTGATCCACATCGGCTGGCAGCCGCCGGCCGAAGATGGACTGTGCATGCTGTTCGTGCAGGACAACGGCGTCGGCTTCAACCCGCAACTGCAGAACAAGCTGTTCCATGTGTTCCAGCGTCTGCACAGCGCCAGCGAATTCGAGGGCCTGGGCCTGGGGCTGGCGCTGGCACGCAAGATCGTGGAGCGCCATGGCGGCAGCATCCGCGCCGAAGGCCAGCCCGACGCCGGCTGCTGCATCCGCTTCACCCTGCCGCTGGCGGTTTAAGTTTTTGCGGGCAGCGGCACCCGCGTGCCGAACTTGCTGCGTTTCACGCTGAAGAAGGCCTTGACGTTGCGCACGTTGGCATCGCTGGTGAAGAGGCGCTGCGCCAGCGCCAGGTAGTCGGGCATGTCGCGCGCCTGCACCACCAGCACGAAGTCCGGCCCCGGCGAGACGCGGTAGCACTGCTGCACGGCATCGTCCGCCGCCACGCGCTGCTCGAAGGCCTCGAGCGCTTCCGCATCCTGGCGGTCGAGCGTGATCTCCACGATGGCCTGCAAGCCGTGGCCGAGCAGCGGTGCCAGCTTGTCCGCGCTCAGCACCGCCACCTGCCGCTCGATCAGGCCGGCTTCCACCAGGCGCTTGACGCGCCGCAGGCAGGTGGGCGGCGAAATGTGCACCCGTGCCGCCAGCGCCTGGTTGCTCTGGCTGGCATCGCGCTGCAGGGCGTCCAGCAGCAACAGGTCGGTTGCGTCGATGGTGATTTGTTCCATAAATATTTGTTTTATGAAATATTTTCAATCAAAATTCAATTTTTGAAATTTAAATTCAAAAAGCAATAAATATCAATAAGAAATTTTGACGGAAGCACTCTACCATCGGCCATCGATTTGAGGAGATTTCAAGCATGTGTGGCATCGTCGGCGCCGTTTCCAACCGCAACATCGTTCCCGTGCTGGTGCAGGGCCTGCAACGGCTGGAGTACCGGGGTTATGACTCCTGCGGCGTGGCCGTGCATGCCGACGGCGGCTTGAAGCGTGCGCGCAGCACCTCGCGCGTGGCCGAGCTTGCCGAGCAGGTGGCGCACGGGGCGCTGGAAGGCTTCACTGGCATTGCCCACACGCGCTGGGCCACGCACGGCGCGCCGGCGGTGCACAACGCGCACCCGCACTTCAGCCACGGCCCCGGTGCCGATGCGGCGCAGCGCCCGGCGCGTGTGGCGCTGGTGCACAACGGCATCATCGAGAACCATGACGAACTACGCGCCGCGCTCCAGAAGCGCGGCTACGTGTTCGACAGCCAGACCGACACCGAAGTCATTGCCCACCTGGTCGATTCACTGTACGACGGCGACCTGTTCGAGGCGGTGAAGGCCGCCCTCCAGCAGTTGCACGGCGCCTACGCCATTGCCGTCTTTCACAAGGACGAGCCGCACCGCATCATCGGCGCGCGCGCCGGCTCGCCGCTGATCCTGGGCGTGGGCAAGGAAATGACCGGCAACTTCCTGGCCAGCGACGCCATGGCCCTGGCCGGCGTGACCGACCAGATCGTCTACCTGGAAGAGGGCGACGTGGTCGACGTGCAACTCGGCAAGTACTGGGTGGTGGACCGCAACCACAAGCCGGTGCAGCGCGAGGTCAAGACCGTGCAAGCCCACAGCGGCGCCGCCGAGCTCGGCCCCTACCGCCACTACATGCAGAAGGAAATCTTCGAGCAACCACGCGCCATTGCCGACACGCTCGAAGGCGTGGAAGGCATCGTGCCCGAGCTGTTCGGCGATGGCGCCTACCGGGTGTTCAAGGACATCGACAACGTCCTCATCCTCGCCTGCGGCACCAGCTACTACAGCGGCTGCGCCGCCAAGTACTGGCTGGAGAGCATGGCCAAGATCCCGACCCAGGTGGAAGTGGCGAGCGAATACCGTTACCGCGACTCGGTGCCCAACCCGCGCACGCTGGTGGTCACCATCAGCCAGTCGGGCGAGACCGCCGACACGCTGGCCGCGCTGCGCCATGCGCAGAGCCTGGGCATGTACAACACACTGACCATCTGCAATGTGTCCACCAGCGCCATGGTGCGCGAGTGCAAGCTGGCCTACATCACGCGCGCCGGCGTCGAGATCGGCGTGGCTTCCACCAAGGCCTTCACCACCCAGCTGGCCGGTCTGTTCCTGCTCACGCTGGCGCTGGCCCAGGTGCGCGGCCATCTGAGCGAGGCGGAAGAAGCGCAACACCTCAAGGCCATGCGCCACCTGCCGGTGGCGCTGCAGGCCGTGCTGGCACTGGAGCCGCAGGTCATCAGCTGGGCCGAAGACTTTGCCCGCATGGAAAACGCACTCTTCCTCGGCCGCGGCCTGCACTACCCCATTGCGCTGGAAGGTGCACTCAAGCTGAAAGAAATCAGCTACATCCACGCCGAGGCCTACCCGGCGGGCGAGCTCAAGCACGGCCCGCTGGCCTTGGTGACCAGCGCCATGCCGGTGGTGGCCGTGGCGCCCAACGACGCGCTGCTGGAAAAGCTCAAGAGCAACCTGCACGAAGTACGCGCCCGCGGCGGCGTGCTCTACGTGCTGGCCGACAGCGACACCCGCATCGAAAGCGGCGAAGGCCTGCACGTCATCCGCATGCCGGAACACTATGGCGCTTTGTCACCGCTGCTGCACGTGGTGCCGCTGCAGCTGCTGGCGTATCACACGGCGTGTGCGCGGGGGACGGATGTCGACAAACCCCGCAATCTGGCGAAGAGCGTGACGGTCGAATGATCAGAGTCTGTTTAGTTCGAGCCTATTCCGTGCAATTAAAGTCGTAAACAAGCTTGCAAGCAAGGACTGACTCGATTGCCAAGCGCTGCATAGTGGCAATTCGATTGATCCGGTCTGTGGCAGCTATCACCAAGAGCCGCCGTTAGGCGTTTCTAACCGGATGTCCGCTTCAGGCGGCGGATTCAACCGGTCAGTGCAACACTCCTTCCGCCTATGCGGTGGTTAGTGTGTTGCATCGACCGGTTGAATCCGCCGTCGATATCTGCCAGTCGGTGTTTACAGAAACGCAAACTTCAACACGAATACCACCGCAATCACCGCCACCGTCACCGGCAGTTCCTTGACGCGGCCGGCCAGTAGCTTGATGGCTGCGTAGGAGATGAAGCCGAAGGCGATGCCGTGCGCGATGGAGAAGGTGAAAGGCATGGTGATGGCGGTCACGGCCGCCGGGGCGGCTTCGGTCAGGTCGTCCCAGTCGATCTCGCTCAGGCCGCGCAGCATCAGTACCGCCACGTAGCACAGCGCCGGTGCGGTGGCGAAGGCGGGCACGGTGCCGGCCAGCGGCGCGAACACCAGGGCGACGATGAACAGCACGGCCACGGTGACGGCCGTCAGGCCGGTGCGGCCGCCAGCCGCGGTGCCGGCGGCGGATTCGATGTAGGCCGTGGTGGACGAGGTGCCGAGCACGGCACCGGCGGCAATGGCGGTGGAGTCGGCCAGCAGCGCCTTTTTCAGGCGCGGCAGCTGGCCGTCTTTGTCGAGCAGGCCGGCGCGGTGGGCCACACCGATGAGTGTGCCGGAGGCGTCGAACAGTTCCACCAGGAAGAAGGTCAGGATGACGGTGATCAGGCCGGCATTGAGTGCGCCGGCAATGTCCATTTGCATGAAGGTCGGCGCCATCGAGGGCGGCGCGGCGACGATACCGCCGAAGGGTGCCAAGCCCATGGCGATGGCGGCCACGGTCACGGCCAGGATGCCGATGATGATGGCGCCCGGAACCTTGCGCCACTCCAGTGCCACGATCAGCAGGAAGCCGAGCGCGGCCAGCACGGGCCCCGGCTGGTGCAGGTTCCCGATGGTGACGAAGGTCGAGGGGTGCGCGACGATGAGGCCGGCGTTCTTCAGCCCGATGATGGCCAGGAAAAGACCAATGCCGGCCGAGATGGCGAACTTGAGCGAGCGCGGAATGGCATTGACGATGGCCTCGCGCACCTTGAACAGGCTGACCACGATGAAGAGCAGGCCGGAGATGAACACGGCGCCGAGTGCGGCCTGCCAGGTGAAGCCCATGCCCTTGACCACGGCGAAGGCGAAGTAGGCATTCAGGCCCATGCCAGGGGCCAGGGCAATCGGGTAGTTGGCGTACAGGCCCATGATGGCCGAGCCGATGGCAGCGGCCAGGCAGGTGGCCACGAACACGGCGTCTTTCGGCATGCCGGCGGCGGAGAGGATGTCCGGGTTGACGAAGATGATGTAGGCCATCGTCAGGAAGGTTGTCAGGCCGGCCAGCAACTCAGTTTTGACGGTGGTGCCGTGTGCCGAGAGCTGGAAATAACGTTCCAACATGCGGTTCTCCTCAGGGGTTGGGGTTCACTTCATTCTAGGGGTGCCGTGCCGGGGCGGCCGGTGTGCGCGGCTTGCCGGCGCGCAGGCGTTCAGGGGTGCGCGTCGCAGGCGCGGCTGATGCTTGCAGACTTTCCAGCCATTCGCTGCGTCCCAGTGCCTGTACCACGCAGGTCAGGCTGCGTAGCGTGGCGCCGCTGCCGGCTTCAAGACTCTTGATCGCGCCCAGAGCCACCCCGGCCTGGCGGGCCAGTTCGGCTTGCGACTGGTTGCGTGCCAGCCGCAGCGCGCGCACCTGCCGACCGATATGGGATTGCAGTTGTTGGGCGATATCCGGGGTTTCCATAACGGCCTGAATTCTGTCTGAAGTTTCCAGTTTTGTGCTTTATGGCCTGAAAAATGGCCGAAGATTCTTGAAAATTTTTCCAAAAAAGAGAAAAAAGGCCTAAATAACCCCCTTAATCTGCCGTTAATACTGATACGTAAACGGATAAAAGCCTCTGCCTTGCGGCTGGGGCGATTGACCAAAATGCAACTACCTACTGTTGAGCGAACTCCAAATCTGCGGCCAGCCGGCGCAGAGATGGCTGTGCCTGCCGCAGCCAGGGTGATCCCCGTTGCGCCGGTCAATCCGTCCGTGCAGGTGCAAGCCGGCGCCAGCGTGGTGAACGACATCAATCCGGAGGTGCAGGCCAAGGCGGCGTCCGAGTCGGCAGCCCAGCCAAGTGCCTCCGATCCGCTGCAAGGCGGCTCCAAGGCCGACAACAGCAGCAAGGACTGGACTCAGGCCGCCCCGAAGCCCAAAGTGGCCGAGGAGCCGCCCAAGGAGCCGCTGACCCAGATGCTGATCGAGCATGTCAAGACGCTCTGGATTCTCAGTGCGCGGGCGGTCGACCTCATGAGTTCCCACAACCAGGATTCCAACCAGGTGCAGAACCTGGCTCAGATCCGCAACCAGGACCCGAGTGCCATACCGGGCGTACTGGCCAAGGAAGTGCTGACTTACTCGCCCAGCAAGATCGCCAAGACCGGCAAGCCGGAGTGAGCACCCGCGCAAGCGAGGTGGGGGCTGAGATGCCCTAACATTGGGTATGCATAAGACAGCCCTTGTATTGTTTTCCGGTGGGCAGGACTCCACCACCTGCCTGGCGCACGCCCTCAAGGCCTACGAACGCGTCGAAACCATTGCCTTCGATTACCGCCAGCGGCACCACATCGAACTTGAATCACGCATCAAGGTCCTGAGCGAAATCCGCCGCCAGTTCCCGCAATGGGCCGATAAGCTGGGCGAGGACCATCTGCTCGACCTGGAAGTGCTGGGGCGTGTGAGCGAGACCTCGCTGACGCGCGAGACCGCTTTCAAGATGGAAGCCAGTGGCCTGCCCAATACCTTTGTGCCGGGCCGCAACCTGCTGTTCCTGACACTGGCCGCCGCCGTGGCCTACCGCCGCGGGCTGGAGGTGATCGTCACCGGCGTGTGCGAGACCGATTTCTCCGGCTATCCGGATTGCCGCGACGACACCATGAAAGCCATGCAGCTGGCGCTGTCGCTGGGTATGGACAAGCGCTTCCTGATCGAGACGCCGCTGATGTGGATCGACAAGGCCGACACCTGGCGCCTGGCCGAGTCGCTGGGCGGGCCGGCGCTGGTGGACTTGATCATCGAGCACACCCACACCTGCTACCTGGGTGACCGCGAGCACCGCCATGCCTGGGGTTATGGCTGCGGCACTTGTCCGGCCTGCGAGCTGCGTGCGCGCGGTTGGGAACGGTACAAAGCTCAAGTGCCGAATTAACGCCAGGGCCCTGGCGATAGCAGGCCTCGACCGCGGAACGCCGTGGAACCGGCTGGGCCGGGCCACTGGCGTTGCCCCCTCTTGAGGGGGGTGGCATAGCGAACGAAGGGAGCGAAGCCTGGGGGAGCTATGTCTGTTTCAGCTGGAACAGCGCCACGTCTTCGTCAATGCGCTTCTCCAGTTGCCAGGTGCGGCTGTGGTAGCTTGCTACCGTGTGTCGGTGCGCTATCGAAATAAGAGCGCCTTGCCCAGATTTGACAAGTTCCAGAAGTCGTTTGTACAGGGTTCCTTCGGCCTCCTCATCGAGCGCACTGGTGGCTTCGTCAGCGAAGATCCAGGCCGGTTTCTTGAGGAACACGCGCGCCAAGGCCAGGCGCTGCTGCTCGCCGCCCGAGAGCTTCTGGCCCCAGGCATCCACCACGTCAAGCTGATCGACCAGGTGCGGCAGCAGCGCATCGCTCAGGGCCTGCTTGAGTGTTGCCTCATCGTAGCGCTCGGCCGACTCCGGGTAAGCCAGCGCATCGCGCAAGCTGGCATTGGGGAAGTAAGGCCGTTGCGGAATGAACATGCTCGACTCCGGCAGCTGGACCCGGCCCGAGGCCAGCGGCCAGATGCCGGCCAGCGCACGGAACAGGGTGGACTTGCCGCTGCCGGAGGGGCCGCTGAGCAGCACGCTGTCACCCGGCTGGGCATTGAATTGGGTATGCGCCAGCAGGCGGCTGCCGGTGGGCAGGTCAAGCGACAGGTCGTTGGCCGTCACCCCCGCACTGCTTGAGGCGCCGGTGCGCAGGAGTTGCAGTGCCGCTTTCTGGTTGGCGATCTGGATGGCGGCTTCGAAATGGGTCAGACGGTCGGTGGTGGCGCGCCAGGCGGCCAGGCCGTCGTAGTTGTCGATGAACCACGAGAGCGCGTCCTGCACGCGGCCGAAGGCCGAGGCGATCTGGATCATGGAGCCGAGCTGGATGGCGCCGCTGAAAAAGCGTGGCGCCGCCACGATGAAGGGGAACACCGTTGAAGCCTGGCCGAAGGTGGCGGTGAACATGGTCAGACGCTTTTGCGCGTCGATCAGCTGCAGGTAGTTGGCCAGCACATGGCCAAAGCGCAGGTCGAGCTGCTTGAGTTCGACTTTCTCGCCGCGGTCCAGCGCGATGGCCTCGCTGTATTCGCGTACGCGAACCAGGTTGTGGCGGAAGTCGGCCTCACGCCGCTGCTGCTGGTAGTTCAGCGGGATCAGCGGACGCCCGACGTAGTGGGTGATGACGCTGCCTACGATGCAGTAGAGGATGGCGACCCAGAGCATGAAGCCGGGGATGACGAATTCGGTGCCGCCGAACGAGAAGCTGAAGGCGCCGCTGAGCGACCACAGGATGCCGACAAAGCTGAACAGTGTGACCAGCGCATTGAGCAGGCCCATGCTCAAGCCCACGGTGCTGGAGGTGAAGAGCTTGAGGTCTTCCTGGATGCGCTGGTCCGGGTTGTCGGGCGACTGGTCGGCCGCCAGTGCGGCATAGCGCGTGAGTTCCAGGTGGTAGTAGACCTGGTTGTCCAGCCAGCGCTGCAGGTAGTGGCGTGTCATCCAGGCGCGCCAGCGCATTTCCAGTTGCTGCGTCAGGTAGAAGCGGTAGACCGCGATGACGATGTAGATGAAAGCCAGCACCGTGTAGCGCAGCAGCTGTTCCAGAAAGACCGGGTAGTTCTTCTCCTGCAGCGCATCGTAGAAGAAACGGTTCCACTCGTTGAACAGCACGAGCGTGTAGACGAAGCCGAGGTTGAGCGCAATGATGGCGGCGAGCAGGCCGCGCGCCTTCCATTTCTCCTCGGATTGGAAGTAGGGGATGGCCAGGGCCCAGGCGCTTGAGATGAAGGCCTTGAAGTCGGCCAGTTTCGTGTGAAAAGACATGATGAACTTGCGGACCTGTTAAGGATTAGCGATGCCGCTGGCGACATGGCCCGAAGGCACGTGCTGCGAAGCGGATTCGATGTGGCCGGTCTGGTCGTCGAAGAAGAAGTCGGGCTCGAATTCGCGCAGGAATTCGCCCTTGGGCAGGCCGCCAAGGAACATGGCCTCGTCAACCTCGATGTTCCACTCCATCAACGTACGGATGGCGCGTTCGTGCGCCGGCGCGCTGCGCGCCGTCACCAGCGCGGTGCGGATGCGCATGCTGGGCGTGCCTTCCTGCTGCAGCCGGTGCAGCGCGGCCAGCAGCGGCTTGAAGGGGCCGGCCGAGAGCGGCTGGAGCGCCTTGTCGCGTTCATGCTTCTGGAAGGCGCTCAAACCCTGCGCCTGGAACACGCGTTCGGCTTCGTCGCTGAAGAGCACGGCATCGCCGTCGAAGGCGATACGCACCTCGTGCGGGTGGGCATCACTGGCCAGCGCCGACTGCGGGTAGACCTGGGCTGCCGGCACGCCGGCGTCGAGCGCGGCGCGCACGTCGCTCAGATGGGTCGAGAGAAACAGGTTGGCGTGCAGTGGTTTGAGGTAGCGCCAGGGTGACTGGCCGCGCGTGAAGCTGCCGCGCTCGATCGGCAGGCCGTAATGCTGGGCCGAGCGGAACACGCGCATGCCTGAGACCGGGTCGTTGCGCGAGAGGATCACTACCTCCACCCGTTGCGCCTGGGCGTCATTGAACGCCAGCAGTTTTTTGACCATGGAGAAGGCGACGCCCGGCTTGGCCGGTTCTTCCAGCTTGTCGAGCTGCAGCTTCATGTAGGCGCGGTCCTTGTGCGGGCCCTGTCCGTGTTCGAACACCTTGTTCTCTTCCTCGAAGTCGAACAAGGCGCGCGAGGAAATGGCGACGACGAGCTTGCCGTCCAGTGATGCACCCATGGTGTCTGCCTCTTGTCTCTTGTTGTGTGTCCTGTGCCGCTGCTCAGCCGAGCCAGCGCCCCAGCTGTTCCACATCTTCCGGGAACAGCTGGCCTTTTTCGGCCTGCAGCAGTTTGCCATCGCGCCCGCGCACCAGGGTGATGGGCAGGCCTCTGGGTTTGGGCAGCACACGCTGGACGGCGGGCGTCACGAAGCCGGCCGGGAAGGTATAGCCCTTTTTCTGCAGATAGGCCTGCGCATCTTCGCGCTTGCGGTCGATCGACAGTGTCAGCAGCTGCAGGCCGTGCTGGCGCTGGCTGAGCCAGAGTTTTTGCATTTCGGGGCTTTGCAGCGCGCAGAACGGGCAATCGCTGGCCCACCAGTAGATCACCAGCACCCGGCCTTCAGCCTGGGCCGGGCGGAACAGCGTTCCGTCGAACAACGCTACTTCCGGCAAGGGCAGCGGGGTGCCGAGGGCGGGCATGGGCGGTGCCTTGGCCTCCAGGGCTGCCGGTGATGGTGCAGGGGGCTGCGCCAGCGCGGTGTTTGCCTGGCCCAGAGCGACGGCGCCGGTCAGCAGCGAGGCACTGCCGAGAAAGTGTCTGCGGTCGGGGTTCATGGCTTTGATCTTAGCGCTTGCACATCAGGGCGGTATGGCGGGTGGGTGACGCGCCAGCAACTGACCGGCCGCCACGGCCACGGTCTCGCCCTCGGCCAGCGGCTGCCAGGGCTCCTCGCTCAGCGGCACGCTGGCCAATAGCGCCACTTGCTGAAAGCCGCAGCCGACGCATACGCCATGTGCCTGCAAGGGCTGGTCTTCAGCATGGCACTGGCGCGTCAGCAGGTACAGGCCCGGCGGCTCGATGCGGCCACTGTCCTGGATGCGCCGGTGGCCGTGCGCGAACAGTACCTCCCCATCGGCATAGAGGAAATTGGCCGGCCCGAGTTCCCGCAACTCGGCGGCAAAGGTCGCCACCACGGCCAGCCGTGCCTGTACCGAGGGCGGCGGCGCGGTGGGTTGCCAGAGTACCTGCAACCGCGCCAGCAAGGCGCAAAAGGCGTGTTCGGAGTCGGTTTCGCCCACGGGGTGAAACGGGCCGGGCATGAAGCGCGGTGACTGCGCAATGCCGGCCAGCGTGCCGTTGTGGGCGAAGACATGGCTGCGCCCGGCCAACTCGCGCACGAAAGGCTGGGTGTTGGCCAGCGAGATGGCGCCCTGCGTGGCATGGCGGATGTGCGAGATGGCCAGGGTGGTGGGCGGCCCCTGGGCCTCGAGCAGATGCACCAGGGGGCTGTCGCTGGCGGGCGCCGGTTCGCGGTAGAGGGCGGCATCGCGTCCCTGGTAGAAGGCGACGCCCCAGCCGTCACGCGGACTGTGGCCGGGGCTGCTGCGCTCGGCCAGCGCCTGCAGCGAGAAGTTCAACCGGGTGGCGTGCCGGCTGGAGATGGCAAGAAGTTCGCACATGCTTCCCCCATGACTCACGGATGTCCGAGTATTGCGTTGGATGATTCGGTCCACTATACACTGTGGGGTATGGTGTGCACGGTATGACGAGCGAAGCAGCAATGATCCCGATCAAGACAGAATCCGCCTGGCGCGGTACCTCGGATTGCCGCAACTGCGGCATCCGCGACATGGTGCTGTTCGCCGACCTCAACGAGCAGGATTTCGGCATGATCCATGCGCCGATTGACGACCTGGAATTCCGTCAGGGCACGTCGCTTTATGCCGAAGGCAACCGCGCGGCCGGCATTTTCACGCTGCGCACGGGCATGATCAAGCTGGTGCGGGTCACGGCCGATGGCCGCCTGCGCATCGTGCGCGTGCTGCGCCCCGGCGATGTGGCGGGGCTGGAGGCGCTGGGCAGCTCGCGCTACGACTGCGAAGCGGTCGCGCTGACCGATGTGTCGGTCTGCCGCATTCCGCTGGAGGTGATCCACACCCTGGGGGCCAGCAGCCCGCGCCTGCATTTGCGCCTGATGCAGAAGTGGCAGCAGGCGCTCAAGGACGCCGACGACTGGCTGGCCGATCTCAATTTCGGCACGGCGCGCCAGCGGGTGTCGAACTTCATCCTCAAGATGCGCAGTCCGTCGGATGGGCGCACGGTGACGTTGTTCGCGCGTGACGACATGGGGGCCATGCTGGACCTGAAACTCGAGACCGTCAGCCGCGAGGTCAGCCGCCTGGTCCGAGAGGAAGTGATCGAGCCGCTGGACAAGCAGGGCCGCGTCTACCACCTGCGCGAACCTGAGCGCCTGCTGGAAGCCGTCTGAATTCATTTCACCGCGTCAGCGCCATGAACAGCCGGGGCAACTGCTCCGGCAGCCGTTCGATGTGGTCGATCACGGTGTACTGCCGGCCGAAGATATCGCCCACATAGGCATCGGCCTTGGGGTCCAGGTTGATGCAGTAGCTGAAGATGGCCTGCTGGCCGATTTCCTTCACCGCCTGGCGCGCGTCCTCGATCAGCAGCCGCTCATCGGGCGCATCGACGTCGGAGGGCTGGCCATCGGTGAGCACCAGCAGCAGTTTCTTGTCGGCTTGCTGCGCCCCGAGGTAGTGGGCCGCATGGCGCATGGCTGCGCCCATGCGGGTGGACCAGCCGGCCTGCATGGCCGCCAGCCGTGCCTTCACCGCATCACCCCAGTGCTCGCCATAACCCTTGATGTGCAGGTAGCGCACGTCGTGCCTGGTGTTGGAATGGAAGCCGGCAATCGCAAAGGCATCACCCAGGTGCTCGATGGCGCCACCCAGCAGCGATACCGCCTCCTGGCTGAGCTCGAGGATTGACTGGTCCGAGCCGGCGGCTTTCTCATTGAGGGACTGCGACAGGTCCAGCAGCAGCATGACGGCGATGCTGCGCCCGTCGGTGCGGTGGCTCATGTTGATGCGCGGATCCGGCGTGTGGCCGCTTTTGAAGTCGATGAACGAGCGCAGTGCCACGTCCAGATCGAGCTCGCTGCCCTCTTCCTGGTAGCGCACGCGCAGCTTGTCCTGCGGCTTGAGCAGGTCCAGCAGGCGCTGCAGGCGCTTGGCCAGGGCACTGTGTTTGGCCAGCAGACGGTCGATGTCGGCGGCGTTGCCGCTCGGATGCAGGTGTTCGTACAGGCTGACCCAGTCCGGCCGGTAGCTCTGGCTGCTGTAGTCCCATTCCGGGTAGTGGCGCGGCGGCAGCCCGGAGGCTTCTTCTTCCGTAGTCGAAGGGCAGTGTTCCTCGAACATCTCCTCGTCGTCGCTGCGTTCGTGGAACTTCCACAGGTGGCGGTTGTCGTCACGGTAGTCGACTTCGGTGTCCTGGAAGTAGATGTCGGCCGACTGGTCGCTTTGCCGCCGGGTTCGGGCCACATAAGACAGTGCCAGGGCGGCGATCTCCGCGGTGCTGCTCTCACCCGTGGCCAGCAGTGCATGAAAGCGCTGGACGTAGGCGTTGAGATCGGGATCGCGGTAGCCGTGCGAGGGGGCATCGGGTGCATCCAGCAGGGCGCGTGACAGCAGGGCCAGGCGATGGCGCAGGCAGGACTGGATCTGGTCGTTGCAGGCACCTTCCCGCGGCGACGGGTGCAGGGCCAGCAGGGCGCGGCGCAGCCCGGGGTAGGTGCGCATCGCCAGGGCATCGACCCGCGCATCTTCGAAGCACTCGATCGCCAGGCGCTGGAAGGGGCTGTAGTTGTCGGCAAAAATTGCCGTGCTCCAGCGCCGGTGGGCCGCCATGTGCGCCAGTGCTGCGCGATAGCGGTCCAGGCCGCTGAGGCCGCGGCTGTCGTCATAGACATCGGGCAGACGGATGCCCAGCGTGTCAAAGTAGGGCTGGGGCTGGCGCAGTTCACTGAAAGCGGTGGAATAGGGCACCAGATGGTCGCCGTCCCGCCACAGGCCGCGCAGGTAGAGGTCGAGCGCGCGCGTGTGGTCCACCAGCAGCGTGCCGTGGCGCTCGCGTTGCAGCACGGCGCGGCTGTCGGCGGACTGCCGGCTGAAGTAGTCGCGCTGGCGCTCCGGGTGGTGGCTGTAGTTGCGCACGCCATAGGCCACCCAGTTGCGCAGTCCGCCAATGGACAGCAGGGCGAGCAACTGGGGCGACTGCTGGAAGAAAGCCGGCAGGCCGGGGCTGGCATAGGTCTTGTGGATGCCATGGATGGAGCTGGAGGTGCGCTCCATGCAGTCCAGCGCCAGATCCAGGTAGTGCTGCAGCTGTTCGGGCGAGGACAGTCGCCGTGCGATGGCGGCCAGCGCCTGCAGGAACGGCGTGATGGCCTTGCCGTTGGGCGACTTCCACATCGCCTGCACGGCATTCATGATGGCCGGCAGGGCCGATTCACCCAGGATGCGGGCGACTTGCGGCCACTCCTGCAGGAAGATCAGCGCCGGTTCGACACCACGGCCCATCTTGCCCAGAAAGCGGCCGGCTTCCAGGTAGGCCGCCATGCCTTCGGGCGTGAGCGTGGCCTGTGCTTTGGTCATGCAGTCCTCAAAGACGTCGGCAATCTGGGGAAAGCCGCAATCGAGCTGCTGGCGCCAGGCCTGCAACTGTGCGGGGGGTGGGGGGCCGGAGCGCACGGGGCGGCCCTCTCAGGCAAAGATGGCGTCGATGGCGTGGTCGAGCGTGGCGCGGATGTCCGCGTCGTCGGTGATCGGGCGCACCAGCGCCATGCGGCAGGCATCCATCGGGCTGATGCCGCCCTGGATCAGGGTGGCGGCATAGACCAGCAAGCGGGTGGACGTGCCTTCGTCGAGGCCATGGCCCTTGAGGTTGCGCGCGGCGGTACCGAGCTGCACCAACCGGGCCGCCACGGTGGGGGCGATGCCGGTTTCGCGGGCCACGATGGCCGCTTCGAGTTCGGCGCCGGGGTAGTCGAAATCGAAGCCGACGAAGCGCTGCTTGGTGGACTGCTTGAGGTCTTTCATCAGGCTCTGGTAGCCGGGGTTGTAGGAGATCACGAGCTGGAAGTCGGGATGTGCCTGGATCAGCTCGCCCTTCTTGTCCAGCGGCAGCGTGCGGCGGTGGTCGGTCAGCGGGTGGATCACCACCGTGGTGTCCTGCCGCGCTTCCACGATTTCGTCGAGGTAGCAGATGGCGCCGATGCGCGCCGCCGTGGTCAGCGGGCCGTCGAGCCAGCGCGTGCCGTTGGCGTCGAGCAGGTAGCGGCCTACCAGATCGGAGGCCGTCATGTCTTCGTTGCAGGCAACCGTGATGAGCGGCTTGCCGAGCTTCCACGCCATGTACTCGACAAAACGTGATTTGCCGCACCCCGTCGGCCCCTTGAGCATGACGGGCAGGCGCGCCTGGTAGGCGGCCTCGTACAAGGCCACCTCGTTGGCCTGGGGCTGGTAGTAGGGTTCCTGCAGAACCCGGTAGGGGCTGACGTCGGTCATGGCAATTCCTCGTCTTCGAAAAAAAAGCCCCCTGGGAGAGGAGGCGTTTCAAGGCATGGGAGCGTGCGTTTACTTGTGCACGCCGAGCTTCTCGCGCCAGCCGGGGTAGAGCTTGTCGGCATCACCCGGGAAGGACGCGAAGGCACGGGCAAATTCGGGGTGCTCCTTGGCATAGGCGATCGGGTCGGCGCCCGACTTCCAGCACTCGTAGGCCTGGCGCAGCGACTTGGCGCCGGCCGCCGGCGAGTCGATGTGGCCGTAGGCGCCGCCGCCGGCGGTATTGATCACGTTGCCGTGGCCCAGGTTCTCGAAGAAGCCGGGCAGGCGCAGCGCGTTCATGCCGCCGGAGATGATGGGCGTGGTCGGCTTCATGCCGTACCACTCCTGGTGGTAGGCCGGGCCGGTGTAGCTGTCGCGCTCGATGATGTAGGCGATGGCGCGGTCATCCTTTTCGCCTTCCATCTTGCCGTAGCCCATGGTGCCGACGTGGATGCCGGATGCGCCCTGCAGGCGGCTCATCTTGGCCAGCACGTAGGCGGTGTAGCCGCGCCTGGCGCTGGGGCTGGTGACGGCGCCATGGCCGGCACGGTGGTAGTGCAGGTACTGGTTGGGGAAGTGGCGGCGTGCTGTGGTGATCATGCCGGGGCCGCCGACATAGCCGTCCACCAGGAAGGCCACCTTGTCGGCGTCGGGGCCGAAGGTGCGCAGGATGTACTCGCCGCGCGCCAGCATTTCATAGTGGTCGTCGGCGGTGATGTTGGCCGAGAAGATCTTTGCCTCGCCGGTCTCGTCCATGGCGCGCTTCATGGCGTCATAGACCAGCGGCATGGTCTTCATCATGGGCGCGAAGACCTGGTTGCCCTGGGGTTCGTCGTTCTTGATGAAGTCGCCGCCGAGCCAGAACTGGTAGGCCGCCGTGGCAAACGGCTCCGGGCGCAGGCCCAGCTTGGGCTTGATGATGGTGCCGGCGATGTAGCCGCCGTCTTTCACCGGGCGGCCCAGGATGCGCCACAGATCGGAAATGTCCTTGGCCGGGCCGTCGAACAGCTGGATGGCGCGCGGCGGCATGTAGAAGTCGTACATCTTGGCGTGCTCGATGTCGCCCATGCCCTGGTTGTTGCCGATCACCAGCGTCAGGAAGGACACGATCATCATGCGGCCGTCGGTGATGTTGCGGTCGAACAGATCGATCGGATAGGCGATCCGCATCTCTTCGGTGGCTTCGTCGATCTGATAGACCAGGGCATCGACGCCACGCGTGAAGTCGTCGGTGGTGCTAACCTCGACGTTGGTGCCGGTGGAGGACTCGGCCGCGAAGTGGGCGGCGGCTTCCAGGTAGCCATGGCCCGACTTGGGCTTCATTTTGTACGCCACCAGGATGTGCCGGCCGCCTTTGATCAGGTCGGCTTCCTTGAGGCTGAGGTCGGCGTAGCGGTTGGACTGGTCCATCTCGGGTTCTCCTGTGTAGGGGTGTCACCCGTCAGCCGGCGCACATGCGCTCAGCCCATCGGGTAATGGGCCTGACTATAGGAGTTATAAGTCATAAGCAATATTCATTTTTTATGTTTTCTAAATTAGAAAATGCTTATGTATTTGATTTCAAGCCCAGGAGTCGATCAAGGGGCCGCCCTGCTCGATCAGGAATTCCTTGAAGGACTTGGCCGCCGGCGACAGCTTTTTCTGCGTCAGGTGCGTGACGTACCACTTGCCCATGATCGGCATGCCGCCGATGTCCACCAGTGCCATATGGCCGCCGGCCAACTCGTGGCGCACGGTGCGCAGCGACAGGAAGCTCAGGCCCATGCCGGCCATCACCGCCTGCTTGATGGTCTCGTTGCTGGGCATTTCCATCGCCACCTTGAGCGGCAGGTCGTGCTGGGCAAAGAGCCGCTCCATGGCGGCGCGCGTGCCCGAACCTTGTTCGCGCACCACGAACTCGTAGTCCTTGACGGCATCGATGGACAGGCGCTTGCGGCGCGCCAGCGGGTGGTCGGGTGCGCAGACGATGCCCAGCGGGTTGGTGGCAAAAGGCGTGGCTTCGCAATCGAGCGTGTTGGGCGCGCGGCCCATGATGACCAGATCAATCTCGCTGCGCGAGAGCATGCCCAGAATGTTTTCGCGGTTGTCGATGCGCAGCTTGACTTCGATGCCCGGCAGCAGCTGGGCGAAGCGCACCAGCAGCATGGGGACGAAGTACTTGGCGGTGCTGACCACGGCCAGCTCGATGCGCCCCTTCTTCATGCCGACGTGCTCGGCCATGCTGGCTTCCAGGTCCTTGAGCCGGGAGACGGCGGCAATGGCGTGGTTGAGGAATTCGTGGCCGGCGTGGGTGAGCTGGATGTTGCGCCCGACTGGCTCGATCAGCGACAGGCCGAAGGCTTCCTCGAGCTGGCGGATCTGCATCGAGACCGCCGGCTGCGTGACGAACAGGCGCTCCGCAGCCTTGGAGACCGATTTTTCGCGCGCGACCTCGATGAAGGTCTGCAACTGCTTGAGGGTGTAATTGCGCATGCGGCTACTCTAATCAGATTAAACTGATGATTATTCTAGCAAATGTGATTTGAGATTATGTGTCAAGCGGGTTACAGTAATTCCGTCCTCACTTATTTAAGTGCGGCCGCCGCTCTCAATCCCTTCCCTCACCGAGGAGTCGTCTATGTTGCGCGCCCTGATTTTTGATGTGGATGGCACCCTGGCCGATACGGAGAGCGCCCACCGTGCAGCCTTCAACCATGCTTTTGGCGAACTGGGGCTGGGCTGGTACTGGGACGAGGCGCTCTACACCGAACTGCTGGAGATCTCCGGTGGCAAGGAGCGCATCCTGCATTACTGGAAGCAGGTCAACCCGGACATCACGGCGTTGAACGGGCATGCCGTGCAGGACACGATTGCCCGCATCCATGAGCTCAAGACCGCGCATTACGAGGCGGCCGTGGCCGGCGGTTCGGTGGCCTTGCGCCCGGGCGTGCTGGCGCTGATCGACGAGGCGCTGGCCCAGGGCCTGCAGCTGGCGATTGCCACCACCACGTCGCCGGTCAACATTGCCGCTCTGCTGCGCCAGGCCATGGGCCCGGCCTGGCGCCACAACTTTTCGGCCATCGGCGATGCGTCGAGCGCGCCGATCAAGAAGCCGCATCCGCAGGTCTACCTGCAGATGCTGGAGGCGCTCAAACTCGATGCGCGCGATTGCCTGGCCTTCGAGGACTCGGGCAATGGCCTGAAGGCCGCCACACTGGCGGGCCTGGCCACCATCATCACACCGACCCAGTACACCAGGCACCATGACTTCAGCCGCGCGCTGCATGTGCTGCCGGATCTGGGCGAGACCCGGTTGGCCGACCTGACGCTCTGGCATGAAGCCCACTGGGCCGGTGAGCGGCTGCTGGCGGGGGAATGATGGGGCTTTTTCTTAAAACCGTATGAGAAGGCTCTGACCATGCCCTTGTCCAAACGCTCCACCCTGACGCAGTTCCTGATCGAGGAGCGGCGCCGTTTTCCCGAAGCCCGCGGGGACTTCAACGCGTTGATCCTCGACGTCGCCATGGCCTGCAAGGCCATCGCCCGCGCCGTGGCCTTCGGCGAACTCGGCGGCATGCTGGGCAACCATGACGAGGCCTCTGGCGGTGCCGTGAACGTGCAGGGCGAGACGCAGAAAAAGCTCGACGTGCACAGCAACGACGTGTTCATCCGCATGAACGAGCAGGGCGGCTATCTGGCGGGCATGGCCTCCGAAGAAATGGAGCTGCCGTACCAGATCCCGGCGCCGAACCCGCGCGGCAAGTACCTGCTGGTGTTCGATCCGCTCGACGGCTCCAGCAACATCGACGTCAATGTCTCGGTCGGCAGCATCTTCTCCATCCTGCGTGCACCGAAGGCGGTGGTGGACTCGGGGCGCGATGTCACCGAGGCCGATTTCCTGCAGCCCGGCACGCAGCAGGTGGCGGCTGGTTATGCGCTGTACGGCCCGACCACCATGCTGGTGCTGACGGTCGGCAACGGCGTCAGCGCCTTCACGCTCGACCCGAACCTGGGCGAGTTCATGCTGACGCACGCGAAGATGCAGATCCCGGCCGACACGCACGAGTTCGCCATCAATGCCTCGAACAGCCGCTTCTGGGAGCCGCCGATCAAGCGCTACGTGGACGAGTGCCTGGCCGGCCGCCCCGGCCCGCGGGGCAAGGACTTCAACATGCGCTGGATTGCCTCCATGGTGGCCGAGGCGCACCGCATCCTGATGCGCGGCGGCGTCTTCATGTACCCGCGCGATACCAAGGATCTGGCCAAGCACGGGCGCCTGCGCCTGCTGTACGAGGCCAATCCGGTGGCCATGATCATGGAGCAGGCCGGCGGCCGTGCCAGCACCGGGCGTCAGCCCATGCTGGGTGTACAGCCGAGCTCGCTGCACCAGCGCATCGGCCTGGTGTTCGGCTCGAAGAACGAGGTCGAACGCATCGAGCGCTACCACACCGAGCCGGTGACGAGCGAGCCCGACAACCCGCTGTTTGCGCAGCGCGGGCTGTTCAGACTATGAATATGAAGCACCCCCTGAGTGCCCTGCGGGCCCTTCCCCCTGAAGGGGGACGACACCAGCGGCCCGGCCAAGCCGGTTCCACGGTGTCCCGTGCCAAGACAAGGCTGCTGGCACTCAGACCGTGCGACAAGAGTTTTTCATCTCCAGGAGACATCTGTGTCTGAACGTCATCCCATCATCGCGATCACCGGTTCGTCCGGTGCCGGTACGTCCACCGTGACGCGCACCTTTGCCAACATCTTCCGCCGCGAAGGCGTCAAGGCCGCCATCATCGAGGGCGACAGCTTTCATCGCTACGACCGCAAGGAGATGAAGCGCAAGGCGGCCGAGGCCGAGAAGGCCGGCAACAAACACTTCAGCCACTTCGGCTCCGACAACAACCTGTTCGGCGAACTCGAGAACCTGTTCGCCACCTACGCCAAGTCCGGCACCGGCCGTGCCCGCAAGTACCTGCACAACGATGAGGAGGCGGCACCTTACAAACAGGAGCCGGGCACCTTCACGTCCTGGGAAGATCTGCCGGCCGATACCGACATGCTGTTCTACGAGGGCCTGCACGGCGCCGTGGTGACGCCCGAGCACAACATCGCCCAGCACCCGGACCTGCGCATCGGCGTGGTGCCGGTGATCAACCTGGAATGGATCCAGAAGCTCTGGCGCGACAAGCACCAGCGCGGCTACAGCACCGAGGCGGTGACCGACACCATCCTGCGCCGCATGCCCGACTACGTGAACTACATCGTGCCGCAGTTCGCGCACACGCACGTCAACTTCCAGCGTGTGCCGATGGTGGACACCTCCAACCCCTTCATCTCGCGCGACATCCCGTCGGCCGACGAGAGCATGGTGGTGATCCGCTTTGCCCAGCCCAAGGGCATCGATTTCCAGTACCTGCTCAACATGGTTCACGACAGCTTCATGTCGCGCGCCAACACCATCGTGGTGCCGGGCGGCAAGATGGAACTCGCCATGCAGCTGATCTTCACGCCCTTTGTCTGGCGCATGATGGAACGGCGCAAGCGCGCTTTGGGGAGCTTGTGAAACACCCCCGTGGCGGCTCCCGCTGCCTCCCCCTCAAGGGGGCAACGCCAGTGGCCCGGCAGAGCCGGTTCCACGGCATTTCCCGATCAGACATTGCATGCGTCAGGTGTTTGTCTTGACGCCAGGAGTCCTTGAATGAGTACCAGCGTGAACACACCGTCTCCCGAACTCGCCCGCCGCATGGCCAATGCCATCCGCATGCTGGCGGTGGATGCCGTGGAGCAGGCCAAGTCCGGCCACCCCGGCGCGCCGATGGGCATGGCCGACATCGCCGAGGTGCTGTGGAACCGGCACCTCAAGCACAACCCGGCCAACCCGCAGTGGCCCGACCGCGACCGTTTCGTGCTCTCCAACGGCCATGGCTCCATGCTGCTGTATGCGCTGCTGCACCTGACCGGCTACGACCTGCCGATGGCCGAGATCAAACGTTTCCGCCAGCTGCACAGCAAGACCGCCGGCCACCCGGAAGTGGGCGTCACGCCCGGTGTCGAGACCACCACCGGCCCGCTGGGCCAGGGCATTGCCAATGCCGTGGGCATGGCGCTGGCGGAGAAACTGCTGGCAGCGGAGTTCAACCGCGACGACGAGGACGCCAGCTACGCCATCGTCGACCACCACACCTATACCTTCCTGGGTGACGGCTGCATGATGGAAGGCATCAGCCACGAGGCCTGCGCGCTGGCCGGCACGCTGCGCCTGTCCAAGCTGATCGCCTTCTACGACGACAACGGCATCTCGATCGATGGCCATGTCGAGGGCTGGTTCAGCGACGACACGCCGGCGCGTTTTGCCGCCTATGGCTGGCATGTGATCCCGAACGTCGATGGCCACAACCCGGCTGCGCTGGACGCAGCGTTGCGGGAGGCCCGCCAGCAGGGCGCGCTGCCGCATGGCAAACCGACGTTGATCTGCTGCAAGACCGTGATCGGACAGGGCTCGCCCAACAAGGCCGGCACGCACGACGTGCATGGTGCCGCGCTGGGTGCAGCCGAGGTGCAGGCCACGCGCGAGGAGCTGGGCTGGACGGCGCCGCCGTTCGAGATCCCGGCCGACATTGCCCGGGCCTGGGATGCCAAGGAGCGCGGTGCCGCCGCCGAACGGGCCTGGCGCCAGCGTTTCGAGGCCTACCGCACGCAATACCCGCTGGAGGCGGCCGAGTTCGAGCGCCGCATGGCCGGTGACCTGCTGCCCGACTATGCTGCCAAGTTGCCGCAGCTGTTTGCAGCCGTCGCTGCCCGCGCCGACGCCGTGGCCACCCGCAAGGCGAGCCAGAATGCGCTGGATGTGCTCAGCCCCCTGGTGCCCGAGTTCTTCGGCGGCAGCGCCGACCTGACCGGCTCCAACCTGACCAATTTCAAGGACTGCGTGCGGGCCGGGCGCGATGCCTGGGGCAACCACCTGTCCTACGGCGTGCGCGAGTTCGGCATGGCCGCCATCATGAACGGCCTGGCCTTGCATGGCGGTTTCATTCCCTACGGCGGCACCTTCCTGACCTTCAGCGACTACAGCCGCAACGCCATCCGCATGGCGGCGCTGATGAAGCAACGCGTCATCCATGTCTTCACGCACGACTCCATCGGCCTGGGTGAAGACGGCCCGACGCACCAGTCGGTCGAGCACGTGCCCTCGTTGCGCATCATTCCGGGGCTCGATGTCTGGCGTCCGGCCGACGGCCTGGAGACGGCCGTGGCCTGGGCCTGCGCCATCGAGCGCCGTGATGGCCCGACGGCGCTGGCGCTGTCGCGCCAGAACCTGCCGCGCCTGGCGGACCGGCCCGAGCTGGCCGAGCGTATCCGCCGCGGCGGCTACATCCTGGCCGAGCTTGATGCACCCGAGGCCGTGATCCTGGCCACCGGTTCCGAAACCATGCTGGCGATGCAGGCGCACGAGCTGCTGGCGTCCGAAGGCATTGCCACCCGTGTCGTCTCCATGCCCTGCACCAACGTGTTCGACCGCCAGCCGCAGGCCTACCAGGAGGCGGTGCTGCCGCTGGCCTTGCCGGCGGTGGCGGTGGAAGCGGCGCATCCCGACTTCTGGCGCAAGTACGTCGGCCGCACCGGCCGCGTGATCGGCATCGCCACGTTCGGCGAGTCGGCGCCGGCCAAGGACCTGTATGCGCACTTCGGCATCACGGCCGAGCAGGTGGCCCAGGCGGTACGCGAACTGGTGCAGGCGACAGCGGCTGCGTAAGCTCGCCGGTTTTCCTTTTTGTCGTATCGACCCTATGACCCATACCTCTCCGACGGCCTTCGATCTGGTCATGTTCGACCTCGACGGCACGCTGATCGAAACTGCGCCCGAAATCTGTGATGCGGTCAACGACACGCTGAAGCACTTTGGCCTGCCCGAAGTGACGCAGGACCAGGTGGACCGCTGGATCGGCTACGGCACGCGCGAGCTGTTGATTCAGGCGCTGGCTTTTGTGCGCAAGCTCAGCGTCGATGCCGTTCGTGCGTTCGATACCCTGCCGCTGATCGCGGCCGAGTTCGACCGCCATTACCAGCGCCGCTGCGGCACACGCAGCCAGCTCTACCCGCAGGTGCGCGAAGCGCTGCAGCAGCTGCGCCAGCAGGGCGTGCGGCTGGCGGTGGTCACCAACAAGGAAGGGCGCTACACCCAGACCGTGCTGGCTGCGCACGCGCTGGTGCCGCTGTTCGACCGCGTGGTCAGCGGCGACAGCCTGCCGACCAAAAAACCCGATCCGGCCGGCATCCACAGCTGCCTGGCGCAGTTCGAGGTGCGGCCCGAGCGCGCGCTGTTCGTCGGCGACTCGTCGATCGACGTCGCCACCGCGCGCAATGCCGGCGTGCCGGTCTGGGCGCTGCCCTATGGCTACAACATGGGGCAGCCGATCGAGGCCTGCGCGCCGGACCGGGTCATTGATGATTTTTCAATGCTATTGAATTGATAGCTGGTGGCGCAATGAATACAAGGGCCAAGGCCCGATTTGATTGATAACTATTCGAGGAGACTGGGGTGACGATCAAACTAGGCATCAACGGATTCGGCCGCATCGGCCGCATGGTGTTCCGCGCTGCGGTGCAGAACTTCTCCGACATCGAAGTGGTGGGCATCAACGACCTGCTCGAACCCGACTACCTGGCCTACATGCTCAAGTACGACAGCGTGCATGGCCGCTTCAAGGGCGAAGTCAGCGTGGACGGCAGCACCCTGATCGTCAATGGCAAACGAATCCGCCTGACGCAGGAACGCGACCCCGCCAACCTCAAGTGGAACGAGATCGGCGCCGACGTCGTGCTCGAAGCCACCGGCCTGTTCCTGG
>Ga0209211_10000077_pt1 | contig 206258 bp, 181 predicted proteins | sample RifGroA2_FD_183992 | JGI IMG/M metagenome (GOLD analysis project Ga0209211, IMG submission 183992) | Groundwater microbial communities from Rifle, Colorado, USA - Groundwater A2 (SPAdes) (version 2) | ecosystem: Environmental > Aquatic > Deep subsurface > Groundwater | place: Rifle, Colorado...
CAGGGAGGAGTAGCCGGTGCCGAAGTCATCCAGCGCAAAGCCCACGCCTTCGCTCTTGAGCTGCACCATGCGTGCGATGGTGTCTTCGATGTCTCCCAGCAGCAGGCTTTCGGTGAGTTCGAGTTTGAGTTTGCGCGGGTCGGCGTTGTGGTTCTTGAGGGTCTGCAGCACTTCGGCCACGAAGCCCGGTTGCCGGAACTGCCGGGCGCTGACGTTGACCGAGATGGACAGGTGGGCGGTGGCTTCGTGCTGGCCCCAGCGCTGCAGTTGTTCGCAGGCGGTCTGCAGCACGTATTGGCCTAAAGGGAGGATGAGGCCGGTCTGTTCGGCCAGGGGGATGAAGTCGCCGGGGCTGATCATGCCGCGCTGGGGGTGGCGCCAGCGCACCAGGGCTTCTGCCCCCATGAGCTGGGACTGGTGGTCCACGACGGGCTGGTAGTGCACGAGCAGTTCACCCCGGGCCAGGCCCTGGCGCAGGTCGGCTTCCAGGTTGGAGCGGGCGTTGACGGCGGCCTGCATGTCGGGGTCGAAGAAGCGCTGGGTGTTGCGCCCTGCGGCTTTGGCCTGGTACATGGCCAGGTCGGCGCGTTTGAGGAGTTCATCCACCGTCAGGCGTTCGTCGCCAAAGAGGGTGATGCCGATGCTGGGGGTGCTGTAGTGCTGGGCGCCGTCGAGTTCGAAGGGCTGGTTCAGGCTGGCCAGGAGTTTCTCGGCCACGGTTTCTGCCTGGGTGGCGGCGTCTTGCAGGTCGGGGGCCAGGGCTTCGAGCATGACGACGAATTCGTCGCCGCCAAAGCGGGCCACGGTGTCGGCTTCGCGCACGCTGCCCACCAGGCGGGTGGCGACCTGGGACAGGAGCTGGTCGCCCATGTCGTGGCCCAGGGTGTCGTTGAGGTCTTTGAAGTTATCGAGGTCGATGAACAGCAGGGCGCCGAGGTTCTTGGTGCGCTGGCAGGCGGCGATGGAGCGCTGCAGGCGATCGAGCAGCAGGCGGCGGTTGGGCAGGCCTGTGAGGGCGTCGAAGAAGGCCAGGCGCTCGATTTCTTGTTCTGCGCGCTTGCGGTCTGTGATGTCCATGGTGAAGCCATGGGACACCACCGAGCCATCGGGCTCGCGGTGCGGAATGGCATTGGTCATGTGCCAGCGCACGCTGCCGTCGGGCATGCGCACACGGTACTCACACTGCCAGGGCACCAGCCTGCGCACCGACGTGATCGCCGAGCGCTGCACCTGCGGCAGGTCTTCGGGCAACACCCGGTGCATGAGCACGCCGTGGTCGGCGGTCACCTGGCTCGGCTCCACGCCCATGAAGTCACGCACTGCATCGCTGATGTACTGCACGCTGGTGCCGCCATCCGCATGCAGTCGGTACTCGTAGATAAAGCCCGGGATGCGGCTGGCAATGCGCTGGATGAACAGCAGCTGCTCGCGCAGCTGTTCGGCCGCGCGGTGTTCGTCCGTCACGTCCTGCACCACGCCCATCACCACTTGCATCCCATCGCGTGGCAACGTGCGCTGCACGCGCGACCGCATCCACCGCACTTCGCCATCGGGCCGGCGCCAGCGGTATTCCACATCCAGGCCGGCACCTGGCATGCGGGCCTTGTCGAACACATGGCGGTCCTCGGGCAGGATGCCGCTCACGGCGCGCTCGGGGTCGACCCATTCCTGCTGTTCGAAGCCAGCGATGTCGCACAGGCCGGGCGACCACAGCAGCACCGTTTCGCCCGGGTCTTCGATGCGGCGCCAATGGCCCGTGCGGGCCAGGCTCTCCATGGTGTTGAAGACCTCGGTCTGTTCGCGCAGTTCGCGGCGCACTTCTTCCAGGGCACGTTCGGACGCTGCCAGCGCGGCACGCAGGGTTTCGGCCTCGGTGGCATCGCGCACAGTGACCACGATGCAGTCGCTGGTCACACGGCGGGCTGACAGATCCCAGGCCAGCAGCAGCCGACCCGGCTCGCGCACCACCTGGCGGCATTCGAGCGGCGCACCCACGCGGGCCACGCCTTGCAGTTGGTCCATGAGGGGGGTGCCCGCCAGCAGGTCAAACACCTCGCAGGCATCCGCTCCGGGGTTGCGCACCGCCCCCAGGCCGGGCATGCGGCGTGCGGCAGCGTTGGCGGCCAGCAGCAGCAGACGCCCGTGCTGCAGCCGGAACTCCATCAAGGCCACCGGAACGGCATCGACCAGCGCCTGCAGACGCGCCTGCGCCATCGGCTCTATGTGGCCATCGCCAACGGGGGCAAGGAGATCGGTCAACAGTTCGGACGAGATCACGGTCGCTCTGAAACCTTTGAAGCCTGCGGTGGGTAGGAATCCCGCCTGCGCAAGGCGGGGCCGAGGGTCACAGCCAATGTGCCAGCATACAGGCAAGAGTATGTCAAAACGTAACGAACAATAAAAACCTGTGGCATTTGCCCAAGGGAAAACCCGGAGCCCTTCGTGCAGCACGGCGATGACCGTATCCGCCTGGGCCAACGGGCTCCGCCCCCTGCCGCATGCAGTACAGGCCCGTGGAGCGAACTGCTACAGTCCACGCCTCATTTCTCGGCCCCCAGCATGTCCGACACGCTCGAACACCACACCCCCATGATGCAGCAATACCTAGCCCTCAAGGCCGGGTATCCCGAGACGCTTCTGTTCTACCGCATGGGCGACTTCTACGAGGTCTTCTGGCAAGACGCCGAGAAGGCCGCGCGGCTGCTCGACATCACGCTCACGCAGCGCGGCCAGTCGGGCGGTCAGCCGGTGGTGATGGCGGGGGTGCCCTTTCATGCGCTGGAGAACTACCTGGCCCGCCTGATCAAGATGGGCGAGTCGGTGGCCATTGCCGAGCAGGTGGGCGAGGTGGGCGCCAGCAAGGGCCCCGTGGAGCGCAAGGTGGTGCGCGTGGTCACGCCCGGCACGCTGACCGACACGGAGCTGCTGTCCGACAAATCCGAATCGCTGCTGATGGCCGTGCACCAGGCGCCGCGTGCGCGCTGTGGACTGGCCTGGCTGAGCGTGACGCAGGGCCGTGTGTTCCTGGCCGAGTGTGCGCAGGACGAACTGGGCGCTTGGCTGGCGCGCGTGGCGCCCAGCGAGCTGATCTACAGCGCGGGCGTGACAGAGCGCTTTGAGCAACAGCTGCAGGTGCTGCGCCAGGGTGGCGCCTTCACCTGCCCCATGAGCCCCCGGCCCGACTGGCAGTTCGACAGTGCCCTGGGCGAGCGCAAGCTGCTTGAAAATCTGGGCGCCGCCAGCCTGCAGGCCTGGGGCGCGCAAGACCTGGGCGAGGCCCACGCCGCCGCCGCCGGGCTGCTGACCTATGCCGAGCACACACAGGGCCGCACGCTCACGCACGTGCACAGCGTGCAGGTGCAACGCAACGACGACCTCATCGACCTGCCCGCTACCACGCGACGCAACCTGGAACTCGTCAAGACCCTGCGCGGCGACGATGCGCCCACGCTGTTTTCGCTGCTCGACACCTGCATGACTGGCATGGGCAGCCGCCTGCTCAAGACCTGGCTGTTGGAGCCGCGCCGCGACCGCGCCGAGGCGCGCCAGCGCCTGTCAGCCACCACGGCCCTGCGCGGTGCGGGCGGCGCTGGCGGCGGCAGCGGTCCCTGGGCCTTGCTGCGCGGCGAACTCAAGGGGGTGAGCGATGTCGAGCGCATCACCGCCCGCATCGCACTGCGCCAGGTGCGCCCACGCGAACTGGTGGGCCTGGGCAAAACGCTACAAAAAGCAGAGCTGCTAGCGCTGAATGGACAAGCGCTGGAGCCCTATTTGATTCAAATATTTGGCCATCTGCAGCCGCCCGAGGGCTGCACCGACCTGCTGCAGGCCGCCATCGCCGAGGAGCCCGCTGCCCTGGTACGCGACGGTGGCGTGATCGCCAACGGCTTTGACACCGAGCTCGATGAACTGCGCGCCATCCAGACCAACTGCGACGCCTTTCTGCTGGACCTGGAAACCCGCGAGAAAGCCCGCACCGGCATCCCCAACCTGCGCGTGCAGTTCAACAAGGTGCACGGCTTCTATATTGAAGTGACCGGCAGCCACCTCGACCGCGTGCCCGACGACTACCGCCGCCGCCAGACGCTCAAAAACGCCGAGCGCTTCATCACGCCCGAGCTGAAAACCTTCGAGGACAAGGCCCTGTCGGCCAACGAGCGTGCGCTGGCCCGCGAGAAGTGGCTGTACGAGCAGATCCTGGACCAGCTGCAGCCCCACGTGCCCGCCCTCACCCGCCTGGCGCAGGCGCTGGCCACGCTGGACGTTTTGTGCACACTCGCCGAACGCTCGCTCACGCTGAACTGGTGCGCGCCGCAGTTTGTGCCCGAGCCGTGCATCGAGATCGAGGGCGGCCGCCACCCCGTGGTCGAAGCGCGCCTGGCTGAGACATCCAGCGGCAGCTTCATCGCCAACCACACGCGCCTGAACGCCAACACGCGCATGCAGGTCATCACCGGCCCCAACATGGGCGGTAAATCGACCTACATGCGCCAGGTCGCGCTGATCGTGCTTCTGGCCAGCATGGGCAGCCATGTGCCCGCCGCGAGCTGCCGCCTGGGGCCCATCGACGCCATCCACACCCGCATCGGCGCAGCCGACGATCTGGCCAACGCGCAGTCCACCTTCATGCTGGAGATGACCGAGGCCGCGCAGATATTGCACGCCGCCACGCCCCACAGCCTGGTGCTGATGGACGAGATCGGCCGAGGCACCAGCACGTTCGACGGCCTGGCCCTGGCCAGCGGCATTGCCACGCACCTGCACGACAAGACCCGTGCCTTCACGCTGTTTGCCACGCATTATTTCGAGCTGACCGACCTGCCCGCCAAAGCGCGCCACGCGATCAATATGCATGTGAGCGCCACTGAGTCAGGCACGGACATCGTCTTCCTGCACGAGATCCAGCCCGGCCCGGCCAGCCGCAGCTACGGCATCCAGGTGGCCAAGCTGGCCGGCATGCCCTCGCCCGTGCTGCACCACGCAAGGCATGCGCTGGCGGCGCTGGAAGAGCGGGCGGGCGAGGATGAATTGCAGGTGGACCTGTTCGCTGCGCCCGAGGTGCCTGAGAGTGCGGGCGCCAGCCCGCTGGAAGCTGCGCTGGCAGGCATCAACCCCGACGCGTTGAGCCCGCGCGAGGCCCTGGATGCGCTGTACCAGCTCAAGAAGATGGCGGGCTGACGCAGTCACGCAACCCAGCGGGTAGCACTCCCCACCAAAGCGAGCCCCGCCACCTGCCCGGCTTAAAGATCCTGTGCCACCGGCGCCAGCTGCCCCAGCATGAAGGTGATGAACGGCGGCACACAGGGCAGGTGCCCGGCCACCGGTTGTACGCGGCATTCAGTCAGGCTGACCAGGTCGCCCGCGCCGCGACTTTGCATCGCGCGCACGGTGCTGACCGAGCTGGCGTAGGGCACGGTGCGGTCATCGCGGCCGTGGTACAGGCGCACGGGCACATTGGGTTTCCAGTCGTAGACGTTGCTGGCGCTGGCCAGTGCCAACACGTCGTCGGCCAGGAAGTGGTCGATAAAACGTGTGTCGTAGGCCACATCGGCATCGCCCGGAATCAGCGCGCGCAGCAGCAGGCGGCGCACCTCACGCTGCACGCTGCCGCCCAGGTAGCGCAGGAAGCCCGGGTTGATGAGCGCGCCGATCACCGGCTGTTCTTGCCGCACGAGGTCCACCAGGCCATCCATGGTGGTCTGCACGTTGTAAGGCCCCGCGCCCGGCACCACCATGCGCAGCTGTTGCAGGTGGGGCGAAGCGCTTGCTTGCAGCGCGCGGTGTGTGGCCATGGTGACGTAGCCGCCTTCGGAATAGCCGGTCAGAAAGAGCTGTCCGTTGTCCGCCACGTTGGCCTGGCTGCGCCAGGTGCGGGTGGCGGTCAGAAAATCCACCGTGGCGGCTGCGGACGGCGCCGCCAGCAGGTAGGGGTGGGGCGTGCCCTTGGAAGCGCCAAAGCCCACGTAGTCGGGCGCCAGCACGATATAGCCCAGCGATGCGAGCACCACCGCCACCTCTGACGCAACCGCGTTGTTGCTGGGCGCCTCGGCATCGCGAAAGAGGGTGCCATGCTGGTAACTGAGCACCGGGCTTTTGGCGCCCGCTGGCTTTTGCGGAACGCTGACCAGCCCCGAGGCGCGCACCTCTTTGCCGTCGGCATCGGTGGTGAGGTACTCGATCCGGTAAGAAGTGACGCTGTAGCGCGGCACCACGTCCTGGGCCAGCGACTCCTTGGCGGCCAGCGCTGCAGCGATATCAGCGGCCAGCACGGTGCCAACCAAGGCGGCGGATTCGAGCTGGCCGGAACGCGCCGGTGCGGGAGGTGGCTCCGGAGGGTTGCCGCCATCGCCGGGGTCTTGCGCGCTGCCCCCGCCACAGGCCGCCAGCAATGCCACCAAGGCCAGCGCGCAGGCGCGGCGGGTTCCAGACAAAATCAGTGGGTTCAACACGGCAAGGCCCCTCCAGGTGAAGCGGCGGATGATAGGAGCGACGGGCACACACTGCCTGACCCGTAAGCAATAGCCCTTTACCCCCGGGGCGGCAGTTGCCTTGGCTGCCGCCGGGACTTCGGGTGAACGCAAAAGGTTGGGACCTGCCAATTCTTGAGTAAAAATGGCCTCCAGCGCTTGTCCACCAAGCGTTGGTTGCTATCAATACAGGATACCGGCTACGGCGCACGCGATTGCTGGACCGCACTCTGCCCAGGGGTGCCTTCCCACGCCGGACTAAACTCGCGGGTTCCCCTCTTACAACGACCCCACTTCTTCCATGACGTATTGCGTCGCCATCAAACTCAACGCCGGGCTGGTTTTCCTGTCCGATTCGCGCACCAATGCCGGCCTGGACCAGATCAGCTCTTTCCGCAAGATGATGGTCTATGAGAAGGCGGGCGACCGCTTCATGGTGCTGCTGTCGGCAGGCAACCTGTCCATTTCACAGTCGGTGCGCGAGATCCTGCAGACCGAGCAGCTCAAGGACGGTGACTCGGGCGAGACGATCTCGATCTGGAACGCCAAGAGCATGTTCGACGCGGCCCGCGTGCTCGGTGCTGCGGTGCGCCATGTGCACGAACGCGACGGCGCAGCGCTCAAGCGCTCGGGCGTGGACTTCAATGTGTCCATGGTCTTCGGCGGCCAGATCAAGGGTGAAGGCATGCGCCTGTTCCAGGTGTATTCGGCCGGCAACTTCATCGAGGCCACGTCCGAGACACCGTACTTCCAGGTCGGCGAATCCAAATACGGCAAGCCCGTGCTCGACCGGGTGCTCACCCCCGAAACCCCGCTGGACGAAGCCGCCAAGTGCGCGCTGGTGTCCATGGACAGCACGCTCAAGTCCAACCTGTCGGTGGGCCTGCCGCTGGACCTGGTCGTGTACGAGGCCGACAGCTTCTCGACCTCCAAGGTGGTGTGCATCGACGAGAACAACCCCTACTTCCGCATGCTGCACGACAGCTGGGGCCAGAAACTGCGCCAGGTGTTCGACAGCATCGAAGACCCGGCCTGGGGGGGTGGCGCCACCACCGTGCCCATCATGGTGAACCCGGCCCGCAGCAAGCCGCTCAAGAAGATCACCAACCACACCGACAAGCTCATCTGATTTCTCTGACGGCGGGGTTCGCCCTGCCCCGCCGGTATCCCCATGCTCCCCATCGTTTTCTCGCACGCCAACAGCTTCCCGGCCAGCACGTACCGCGTGCTCTTCCAGCACCTCAAGGCCCGGGGGATTGAGGCCAGCGCGGTGGAACGCTACGGCCACGACCCCAAGTACCCGGTGACCAACAACTGGCCCCATCTGGTGCAGCAGCTGGCGGACTTCGCCGCGCCGCAGGTGGAGCGCCTGGGCCAGCCTGTATTTCTGGTGGGGCATTCGCTGGGCGGTTTTCTGAGCGTGATGGCCGCCGCCCGCCACCCCCACCTGGTACGCGGTGTGCTGTTGATCGATTCGCCCCTGCTGGGCGGATGGAAGGCCAACGCGGTCGATGTGGCCAAGCGCACGCAGGTCGTGGGCTCCATCTCGCCGGGCAAGGTCAGTCGGCAGCGGCGCTTCAGCTGGGCCAGCAACGAAGAGGCGCTGGAACACTTTCGCAAGAAAAAGGCCTTTGCGCACTGGGACCCCGAAGTGCTGGGCGACTACATCACCCACGGCCTGGTGGACCACGACGGCAAGCGCGTGCTGGGCTTTGACCGCGCGGTGGAAACCGCCATCTACAACACGCTGCCACACAACCTGGGGCGGCTGCTCAGCACCCACCCCCTGCAGTGCCCGGCCGCCTTCATCGGCGGGCGCGATTCGGACGAGATGCGGCAGGTGGGCATGGCGATGACGCTGCGCATCACCCAGGGCCGCACCATGATGCTGGACGGCAGCCACCTGTTTCCGATGGAGCAACCCATGGCCACGGCGGCGGCCATTGAGGCGGCGCTGCTCAATCTGGCGGCACTCAACCCAGTCAAGCACTGACGACCCACCCGCAGTGTTGGGGGGCTGCGGGGTTTGGGGCGGCATAGCACCCAATACCTCCTGCAATGCCCCGAATAGCGCCGAAAAGCCCCGCCAAGACGGCCTTCGATCAGGGCAAACAAGGTTCGCCCGGAGTGGAGCAATCCCCTACACTGGGGGAGTTGTTACAGTGTGATACACCCCCATGCCCACCCTGCCTCACTTTGCCTCGCGATTGCCTGTGCTCAGCTATGTGCTGCTGGCCGTCTATCTGGTCATCCTCGCAGTCCGCACCCACAACGACACCACCATTGCCCTGGTGATTGCCTCGGTCGTGATGTTTGCCTGCTGCTGGGCCAGTGCCACCCATTTGCTGGGCGCGCGGCCAGCGCTGCAGTTTGTGCTGATTGCCGTGAGTTTTGGCTGGTTTGCCGAGCAGATGGGCTCCTCGCGCGGCTGGTTCTTTGGCCAGTACACCTACACCGACGTGCTGGGTCCCCGTCTGGGGGACGTGCCCCTGGTCATCCCGCTGATGTGGTTTTCGCTGACCTATGCGGGGTATGTGATCTGCAACCTCATCGTCTGGCAAAGCGCGGTGGACGGCGCGCGGGGCCTGGGCAATGCCGCCATGCTGTCATTTCTGGCAGCGATGATCGTCACGGCGTTTGATCTGGGCGCCGACCCTTACATGGTGTACACCCTCAAGGCCTGGATCATGACCAAGACCGATGGCGCATGGTTTGGGGAGACGGTGCAGGGGTTTTTTGGCTGGGTGTTCGTGTCCTTCGTCATCATCTTCGGTTTCCGCATGTCGGTTCGCAAACAGGCCCTGCAGCCATCCAGCCCGTTCTTGCGCCACCATGCCCTGGTTCCGCTGGCACTGTATGGGAGCAATATGGTGTTTCAGATGATCCTGGGCAATCCGGTGGAAATCCGCTCCATTGCGCCGTTTGCGATGGGCATCCCCTTGTTGTGCGCGCTGGCCGGGTACCAGCGCTGGGCAGCGCCCGCAAAGGCCAGCGTATGAACCAGAACACGTCACACTCCAACACCATCTCGGACGCCGAACTGGCGGGTATGCAGCACCACGCCGACCCCCTGGCCGACCAGACCATCGCCGACATCCTGGGCGACTGGCCCGCAGGGGACGTCGCGGTGGATGCGCCGCAATGGGCGCGCATCGACACCGTGAACCGCCTGTTCGGCCAATGGACGGACAACAAGAGCCTGGTGGGCTGGACCGCCCAAGGTGACGGGGTGGATGCAGCCATGGCCCGGGCACTGAACCACTACGTGCAGACCGCGCAAGTGCTGCCGTCCTGGGCCGATGCGAAAAAGATCGAGCGTGCCGAGAAGCTGTTCATGGAGCATGGGGCGCTGTCGTGCATCCTGCTGTTTTGTGCCAGCCTGCCCGAGTGTTATGTGATCCCCGACCTCTCCAGCGTGCTGCACACCTCGGGCCAGCTGGAGCAGAACGCCGAGTACCGCATCCGGTCCACGGCCGCGATGATCTTCCCCGTGATGCTGCACGGTGGCCTCAGCCAGCGCGGCGCGGGCGTGGCGCAGGTGCTCAAGGTGCGGCTGATCCACGCCACCATCCGCAACCTGATCCTGCACGGCAGCCCGCAAAGTGCCGTCAAACAGCTGCTGGCCGGGGGCAGCGGGCAGGTGGCACCACAAGCCCTGCCCAGCGGGGGCGGGCGTCAGGCCATGTTCCAGACGCTGTACGCCCGCGGCTGGAACCTGAAAGGCGATGGACTGCCCTGCAACCAGGAAGAGCTGGCCTACACCTTGCTAACGTTTGGCTATGTGTTTTTGCGCAGCTTGCGCCGCTTGGGGCTGAGGTTGCGCACGGCCGACGAAGAGGCCTACCTGCACGCCTGGAACGTGGTGGGCCACATCCTGGGCATCGACCGGGCCTTGATGGTGGACACCATGGACCAGGGCCAGGCCCTGATGGCGCGCATGCAGGCCCGGGGCCGCGCCGAACCCGTCACACCGGACCCCCGCCCTGCCCTGGGCCGGGCCTTGATGCAGACCATGGAGAACTCGCTGCCCTGGAACATTGTGAAACCCTTCCCCGAACTCATGACCCGCTACCTGTGCGGGCGCGACACGGCCAGCGATCTGGGCCTGACCCAGCCTGTGCCGTGGTCATCGGCGCTGCTGTTCTGGGGGGTGTTGCTGCTCGCCCGTGCCATCGACACCGTGCTGCGCCTGGTGCTGCCCCGGTTCTCGATCGTGAGGACACTCACGCGCATCCTGGGCTACCACTTCATGAGCCGCGTGCTGATGAGCCAGACCCGCCCCCTCCAACTGCCCACCGAGTTGCTCAACCAGGTGGACGAGGTGGTGCACAGCTGGAGCGATGACCCCCACGCGCCGGGCTGGATCAACCGGATCGAAGACCGGCTGACGACGCACGGCAGCTGGAGCGCGGGCCTGGCCGCCCAGGCCCCTGCCGCACACCCCGCCCAGGCGCAGCAACCCACATAGCCGTTGTTCCCACGCCAATGTCCCCGCTGGTCTGCGCCCTCCTGACGATCACCCGGCTTGGTCGTGCACGCTGCGGCGTGGCGTCCAGCCTGCTTTGGCTGTTCGTCATCATGGCGCTGCCTGCGGGCGTGCAGGCGAACGCGCCTCTAGTGCTGACGCAGGATCGGCCGCAGATGAATGCCTGGGAAGCAATCACGCTCAAGGCCGATCCCACGTACCAGCTTTCGGTGCAGGACATGCTGGAACGCCTGGATGAGTTCGAGGCGCCTGCCCGGCGCGGTGGCTCGCTGGGTGTGCACAAGGCAGCCATGTGGCTGCACATTCCCATCGTCGCGCCCAAGACACCGCTCGCCCCCTGGATGGTGGATATCGGCTACAGCTCGCTGCAGGCCGAGATTTACCTGACCAGTGGCGGCCGAGTGCTCCAGCAGATTCGCACCAGCCAGCGTGATCAGATGCAGCTATCCAGCCGCACGCCAGCGATGGCATTCGACCTGCAGGCCGGACAGGCTTACGACCTGCTGATACGGGTGCAAGCCACCGGACCACTGATCCTGCCCATCACGGTCGGCGAAATGCCCTACCAGATGCACCAGGCCCTGCGCGAGCAGATGTTGCAGGGTCTGCTCAACGGGCTGGCGTTGTGCCTGCTGGCGTACAGCCTGATCCAGTGGTTCACGCAGCGCGAGCACTTGTTCGGCTTTTATGCACTGGTGGTGCTGGGCAGCGCGGGTTTTTCGCTGCAGTTCTTCGGCATTGGCGACCAGTTTTTATGGCCGGGCAATCTGTGGATGAGCCGGTATGCAGGACTGGCCGCTGGGTTGATTGCCCTGGCGGGCTCGTTCCTGTTCCTGAGTGCCGCACTGGCAGACAACCCGCAAAGCCGGTACGCACGCGCCATGCGCGCAGGTGCAGCGATCACAGCAGTGGTCTGCGTTGCCGTCACGCTGGGCTGGCTGAGCATCCCCATCGCCATCGCCTTCATGAGTCTGGTAGGCCCCCTGCCTTCTCTTATCAGCGTGCCTGCTGCCATCACGCGGGTGCGGCAAAAAGACCCCATCGGCACCACCCTGCTGGCGGCCTGGATCGCCTACGGTATGGCTGCCGCACTCATGGTGTGCCTGGTGCAGGGCTGGGTGCCCGCGAACTTCTGGACGCTGCACTCATTCCAGTTCGGCGCCACGCTGGACATGCTGCTGTTCTTGCGCGTCATGGGGCTGCGCGCCAGAGCCATGCGGATGAAAGCACAGGAGGCGCTGCGCGAGCGCGACATCATGCATTCGCTGGCGCACAGCGACCCACTGACAGGTCTGAGCAACCGGCGTGGGCTGCAGCATGCGCTGCAACTTGCGCTGTCTTCCAGCTCACCAAGCCATCTGGTCGCGGTGTATCTGATCGATCTGGACGGGTTCAAGCCCATCAATGACTCACATGGCCACGATGTGGGCGACGACCTGCTGGTGGCTGTGGGCCAGCGGCTGCAAGCCAGTGTCCGCCAGCAGACCGACCTGGTAGCAAGGCTGGGCGGGGATGAATTCATCGTCATGGCCTGCCATCTCGAAAGTCCGCACCATGCCGAAGAGCTGGGCCGATCCCTGCTGCACGCTTTCGATGCGCCGTTCTCCCTGGGCGACCTGAACCTGAAGGTGGGACTGACCATCGGCTATGCCCTGGCCCCCCTGGACGGCAACGACTCCCATGGGTTGATCCGTCTTGCAGATGCAGCCATGTATGCCGGCAAGCAAGGGGGCAAAAGCTCCATCCTGCGCAACAGTGGCGAACTGGCGCTTGCGCCATGAAACAGGCCTCCTGCACCGTGGCGCCTTGCCTATACTGAACCAGCCCAACCATGCCCCGCCGTCACCCCATGCCGAACCGGCCCCGGCCCCACCACCTCCCTTGGCTGGCTTTGCTCTGGGTGTTGATGGTGTGCCCCTGGGCGTGGGCAGGTAGCTCACCCTTGCTGCTGAACGACGAGCGGGGAGCCACCGATGCATGGCCCGCCGTCACGCTACTGAGCGATCCCAGCCTTCAGCTTTCAGTGGAAGATGTACTGGCGCAGTCCGATAAGTTCACCCCGCCCCCCAGCGTGGGCGCCACGTTGGGTGTGAGGCCCGATGCAGTCTGGCTGCGCATCCCGTTCGAAGTGGCCTCGACGTCTGACGCCCAGTGGATCCTGGATATCAACCACTCCGACCTGAACCACATCGGCGTCTACCTCACGACCAGCGGCTATGTTGTCCAGCAAGCAACCCTGGGCAGCCTGCACCCTTACGCGCACCGTCCATTGCAAAGCCGATCCCACGCGCTCACGCTGAATCTGAGGCCCGGGTTGCAGTACGAACTGCTGGTGCGCATCCAGACCCGGGGAGCGATGATCCTGCCAATCTCGTTCTACAAGCCTGCAGCCATGCTCAGCAAGGCGGTCAACGAGCAAATGCTGCAGGGCGTATTGACCGGGCTGGCCCTGTGCCTGCTTGTGTACAGCGTGGGCCAGTGGCTGAGCCTGCGCGAGCCCCTGTTCATCTACTACGCATTGCTCACATCCGGGAGCCTGCTGTTTTCGATGCACCTGTTCGGCGTGGGTCGACAGTTCCTCTGGAGCGACAGCCTCTGGCATGAAGTCCACATGGGAGGGCTCTCTGCCTTGCTCGCCACCTGTGGTTCGTTCCTCTTCATCGGACAGGCCCTGTCGGAGCCCGACTCCAACAAACGCTTTCTGCGCTTCATGCGCTGTGGAGCGGCACTGTGTGTGCTCCTTGCACTGGCATACGCACTGGATGCCATCTCCACCCGCGCCATTGCAGCCATTGTGAGCATCCTGGGCCTGGTACCCGCCCTGATGGGCATCCCCGGTGCGGCACGCCGTGCGATCCGGGGTGATGGGGTTGGCACCAGCCTGCTGCTGGCCTGGTTGGTCTACTTCATTGCGACCGCGATCGTCATCGGCGTCATCAACGGCTGGGTACCGGTGAATTTCTGGACTTTGCATTCCTTCCAGTTTGGTGCAACGCTGGACATGCTGCTCTTCATGCGCGTGCTGGGCCTGCGCACCAAGGCATTGCGGCTCGAGGCGCTGGATGCCAACCGCGAGCGCGACGCGATGCACTCGCTGGCCCATACCGACCCCTTGACCGGCTTGCCCAATCGGCGTGGCCTGAGCATTGCCCTGGCCTCCGCCCTGCCCCACAGCGGCCCCAACAGCCTGCTGGCTGTGTACGTGATGGACCTCGATGGTTTCAAGCCCGTCAACGACCGGCACGGCCACGATGTGGGCGATGAACTGCTGATCGCCGTGACCCGTCGGCTGCAAGGCCATGTGCGCCAGAGTGACGTGGTAGCGCGCCTGGGCGGCGATGAATTTGTGGTGATGGCAGGCCACCTTGGCAGCAGCCAGCAAGCCCAGGAGCTGGGGCTCAAACTGCTGGAAGCTTTTCGCACCCCTTTCTCGCTCGGCGATCTACAGGTGGAAGTGGGATTGACCATCGGCTACGCGATTGCACCGGACGACAGCAACGATGCACTGGGCCTGCTGAAGCTGGCGGATGCGGCAATGTACAGCGGCAAGCAAGGGGGCAAATTCTGCCTTCGCCGCAACACCGGGGACCTGGCGCTGTCGTCGGCCTGAGCGCTACCAGTGCACACCGCACCCTGCGGCTGAGCCCCAAGGGCCATTCCGAACTGGTCAAACGGCCTGGCTTCCGTTAAACACGGGGCTTCGCGTTACCACCCAAGGATTGTTCACCATGGCCCATCGCAAAAGTCCCGCCCGCATTGCCAAAGACGCCCGCATTGCGCATTTTCAGTCGCTGGCTACACGCCAGGCCGCACCGAACGCGCCGGGCGCAACCCTGACCTGGGACGCCGTGGCTGCGCTGGAGGCCAAGCTGGTGGGCCGCATCGTGCTGCCGTCCAGCCCCGACTACAACGCTGCACGGCAAGAATCCAACCCCGCGTTTCAGGCTTATCCCGAGATCATCGTCTACTGCGCCTGCGAACACGATGTGCTCGAATGCCTTGCCGTGGCCCGCACCTACAACCTGTGGGTGGCCGTGCGCTGCGGCGGGCATAGCACGGCAGGCTACTCCGTCAACAGCGGCATGGTGGTGGACCTGAGCGACCTGAAAGGCGTGGTGCTGGACCCACCCCGCGAACGCGTGCATGTGCTGCCGGGCACCGATTTCGACCATTTCAACGGCGCGATGAACCACACCGGCTGGCATGTGCCCACGGGAGCGTGCGGCAGCGTGTGCGTGGGGGGCTTCGTGCAGGGTGGCGGCTATGGCTATACATCGCGGGCCTTCGGCATCCAGAGCGATCTGGTGGAATCGTTCCGGGTGGCGCTTGCCAACGGCAACATCGTCACGGCCAGCGCGCAGGAGAACCCGGGGCTCTACTGGGCCATGCGCGGTGGCACGGGCGGCAACTTTGGGGTGCTGTTGCAGGTCACCTACCGCATGCACCGGCTGGACCAGGTGTGGGCCTGGGCCATCAGCTGGGACGCCGCGCATGCCGCCGAAGTCCTGACGACGATGCAAGCCCACTACATGAAAACCGGCGCACCCGATGCCCTGGGCTACATGATGAACCTAGGCTACCAGAACAGTACGCCGGTCTACATGGTGCAAGGCATGTTCTGCGGCACGCGCGATGAGGGCATGAAGGCCATCGCACGCCTCATGGCGATACCGAGCGCACAGCTGCTGGTGGACAAGACGGGCACCTACCCCGACATGAACATCTGGCTGGAAGACCACCCCTACACCTTGCCAGACAACCTGCCCGACGGCGTGGCGGAAACCAAGGCCTGTGGCTATATCAGCACGCCGCTGTCAACAGCCGACTGGCAACGCATCATCGACTACTTCAAGACCTCGCCCAACCCCTGGTCGCTGGCTTATCTGGAACCCTATGGCGGCGCCATCAACCGCTATCCGGTGGCCGACAGCGCTTTCATCCACCGCCATGTGGATGCTGACCTCGTGGTGGACGTGTTCTGGACCAATGACACCGAGCGGGCCCAGATGGAAGCCTGGCTCGATGGGTTCATGAACCTGGTCAAACCCTTCCTGAACGGCCACGTGTACCAGAATTATCCCGACGCAAGCCTGCAGGACTTTGCCCAGGCCTACTGGGGCCCTGCATACCCGCAACTTCAGCAGGTCAAGGCGCAGTACGACCCCGGGAACTTCTTCCACTTTCAGCAGAGCATCCGGCTGCCCAGCCTGTAGAGGAGGCGCTGCAGGCCAGCCTCCCTGGAGCGGTAGACCACCGCTCAGGAACGGGCCGCTTCCGCGTAATGGAGCCGACCTTTGCCGGCGCGTTTGGCCGAGTACATCGCCTGGTCGGCGCGGTTCATCAGGGCGTCGATATCCCCCTCCAGTGGGGGATACACAGCCACGCCAATGCTGGCGCCGATGAAAAGATCGCGCCCTTCCACAACCATGGGCTGGTGCAATGCCTCGATGATGCGGTGGCCGATGGTGTCGGTCACGTCACGGGTGACATCGCGGTCGAGCATGACCAGGAATTCGTCGCCACCCAGGCGTGCCATGGTGTCGCCCGCACGCACCGTGCTGGCAATGCGTTGGGCCACAATGCGCAGCACTTCATCACCGGCGCGATGGCCTTCGGCGTCGTTCACCCCCTTGAACCCATCGAGGTCGATGAACAGCAAGGCCACAGACCCGGCATTGCATCGCGCCTGCGTCAGAGACTGCTCCAGACGGCTCTGAAAAGCTGCACGATTGAGCAGGCCCGTGAGTGAATCGTGGTTGGCCAAATAGTGCTGCTGGCGGGCGATCTGGATCTTGGCCGAGACATCCTGGACCAGCGCCATGATCGATGTGACCTGCCCCTGGGCGTCGGTCAGTGCGGAGTTGAACCACTCGCAATGCACTTCGCTACCGTCCTCCCGCACAAAGCAGGTCTCCGCGCGGTTCTGGGACTCCTGCCCCGACTGCAGGCGCTGTAGCGCACTCTGAAGCCCATCGTCCTGAAGTGAAGGATCCACAAGTTCCGTCAGCAACCGCCCCTCCAGCCCCGCCACCTGCAGCCAGCCCATGAGCTGCACAGCGCGCTGCGAACAGTGCAGGAGCCTGAGGTTATGGTCCATCTCCAGCACCGCAAGCGGGCTGTTTTCCATGTGCGAGGAAAGCCGCTGGTTGGCAGCGCGCAGCGCATTCATGGTGACCTGCAGTTCATGAACGTCGAGCGCCGTGGTGATGAAGCCGTCCACCAGCCCCTGCCGGTTGTGCCAGGGGGTCAGGCAGATGGTGCGCCATTCATCAATGCCATACGGTGTGCGCAGAAGGCGCTGGTACTGCACCCGCTCGCCCCGCAGCACACGCTCGACGAAGGGCATGAATCGGGCGCAGTCGCTCTCGCCATACACCTCGACCAGGGTTTTCCCCACCAACTGCTGGGGCACGGCGCCGAACCAGCGGGCGTATTCCTCGTTGACATAGATCATGGTCAGACTGCGGTCGATCACGGCCATGGTGGCACCCGCGCTGCGTGTGATCAGATCCAGCAATTCAGCCTTGGACCAGGAATCCTGATGGACGGCTGTGGGGGGCTGCGACAACTCAGGCTCGTCTTGCATCATGCGGCGATAGCCCCGGCGGGGAGATGGTCATCGACAGGGGGGCGATCCAACGCTGCACCTCCTTCACGGTGGCCGCTTTGCATCGCCCTGCTACAGGTAACAGTGTGTCAGCACCAGCTTATCACTTTCGGCCCATGGTGCCCCCGCAGGCCCCACGGGCCTTCGCAAAAGGCCAGCTCCCGCACGGTGTTGCACGCTAGTCCACTGAAACCTAGAAATCGGCTGTGTGCCGAGGTGGAAGCGGGTGCAGCGCAAGGCGCGGGCCTTGCCAAGGCTGGCCGCCTTGGCAAGGCCCGCAACGCAGCGATGCTGCCTGCTGCCACCCCGGCCCGAAGGGTGAGGGACTGGCAGGGCCGCCCTCACGAACAGCCGATTTCTCGGTTTCAGTGGACTAACGGCAGCAGCGGTATGCCAGGCCGACGGACACGGAATACCCTGTGGGCTCGACGGTGAGCGGGCTGCGGCGGGCGTCGCCCTTGAGCTGCGATACACGCGCCGCACCCAGAATCACCCAGTGGCGATTGATGGCCGACATGACCTCCACCCCGGCATCCACGCTGTACAGGCCTGCGCCCGGATCAAAGGCAGGCAAGGCCCCGGAACCACCCGCAGGCACGCCAAAATGACCGCGCAGATAGGTGCGATCCCCAAAGCTCGCGCCTGCGCCGAAAGTGACTTTGGTCTGCTCGGTCACGGGCCAGGTATAGCCCACGCTGGTGGACAACTGCGCGCCGCCGTCGCGCCCCAGAATGTCCTGCGAAAGCCCGGCGCCCACAGACCACCGTGGCGTCAGCGCATACCCAGCGCTCACCCGCGCGCGCAGCGTGGACCGGACCGAGGGCAACCCCACCAGGATCGGTGCGTCCGAGCCGTCACGGCCTTTGTCGATGCGCAGCGAGGCGCTCAGGTTGAATTGATCTCCCTGCGCCAGCGTGGCGCTGGCACCCGATTCGCGCGGACCCAGCCCATGTCCCATGAAGGCGCTGCCACGCGAGGTACTGAGCCTGAAACGTCCATATTCGATGGCCCATGCGGGCCGCAAGCTGTTCTTGCGCCCATCACCGCCCGCGTAGTCCGGGCTGGAGCCCACGATGGCGCCCAGCGCGTAGTTGAACAACGGTTTGGGCGGCTCTTCGGCCGCAGGCGCATCCGCGGCGTGCGCCGCCGGCCAGGAGCACAGGCAAGCCAGCAACGAAGCACAAGAAACCAGGGGCGCAATGGGGGCAAAACGGCTCATGGGTGGATTATCAGTCCGCCCACTGCACCCATCCAGTCCATGCTGTCACCAGAACAACGATGCCAAACACGATGCGGTAGTACGCAAACGGTACAAAGCTATGGGTACTGATGTAGCGCAACAACCAGCGCACACACAGCCAGGCGCTCAGGAAAGAAAAGACCAGCCCGGTGATGAACATGGGCAGATCGGCCACCGACAGCAGCGCGCGCTCCTTGTACAGGCTGTACACCCCCGCGCCAATGAGCGTGGGAATGGCCAGAAAGAACGAAAAATCGGTGGCTGCCTTGCGCGACAGGCCCAGCAGCATGCCCCCGATGATGGTGGAGCCGCTGCGGCTGGTGCCTGGCACCATGGCGAGACACTGCACCAGGCCCACCTTGAGGGCGTCCAGCGGCGTCATGTCATCCACCGACTGGATGCGGGCGGCCGCAGGAGATCGGCGCTCTGCCCACAAAATGATGAAGCCCCCAATGATGAAGGTGCTGGCCACCACCACAGGGGTAAACAGATGGGCCTTGATGGCTTTGCCAAACAACAGGCCCAGCACCACAGCGGGCAAAAACCCGATGAGCACATTGAATACAAACCGCTGCGCCTGCCGCTGCGTGGGCAAGGCCACCAGCGTGGCGCGGATCTTCTGCCAATACACCAGGATCACCGCAAAGATGGCACCGGTCTGGATGGCAATGTCAAACACCTTGGCCTTGGCGTCATCAAACCCCAGCAGAGAGCCCGCCAGGATCAGGTGCCCCGTGGAAGAAATGGGCAGGAACTCCGTCAGGCCTTCGACCACGCCCATGATGGCGGCCTTGACCAGCAATACAACGTCCACGCACACTCCTTGAGATAAATTTGAATCAAATTAGGCTCTACCGCTTATCTATCAAGCGCTAGCAGCTATCAAAACAGGAGTATATGCCCAACAACCTGGCGTGGCCTTCAGGCAGGGGGTTGCCAAGGCGCCTGCCACCCGCCCCCCAGCGCCTGCACCAGCGCCACCATGGCCAGCTGGCGGTTGACCTGCAGCTGCAGCAGGGCGCGCTGGGCAGACAGCGCTGACACTTGCGCGGTCACCACCTCGGTGTAGCCCACCTGGCCTTCGCGATAGCGGTTGAGCAGCTGCTGCGCCGTGCGTTCGGCGGCCAATACGGCCTCGCGCCGCAGGGGCTCCTGTTCTCGCAGGGTACGCAGCACGGTGAGCTGGTCTTCCACGCTCTGGAAGGCCGTCAGCACGGTCTGGCGGTAGACGGCCACACGGGCATCGCGTGCAGCCTGCGCCTCCTCCACGCGGGCGGCGGTGGCACCTGCATCAAACACAGTCTGTGCAATGGACAGCCCCAGCGACCACACAGTGCCCGACGCCTTGAACAGATCCGCCACGCTGCTGCCACCGCTGCCGAGGGTGGCGCCCAGGCTCAGGCTGGGAAAGTACGCCGCGCGCTGGATGCCGATCTGCGCGTTGGCAGCGGCCACGGCCCGCTCTGCCGACGCGATGTCGGGGCGGCGCTGCAGCAGGGTTGAGGGGACGCCTGGTGGCACCTCGGGCACTTGGGCCACCCACGGCGCACTGGGCACGACAAAGTCGGAGGGCGACTGCCCCGTCAGCACCGCCAGCGCGTGCTCGAACCGCGCCCGGTTCTGGCGCGCGGTGGCCAGGTCGGCCCGCGCGTTTGCCAGTTGGGTCTGCGCCTGCAGCACATCGGTCTGGGCCACCACTCCGGCGGAATAACGATTCCTGGCGATCTGCAGGCTGCGCTCGTAGCCCTCCACCGTGGCCTGCAGCAGCCCGATTTCCGCATCGGCCTCGCGCAACTGGAAATAGGCAGAGGCCAGGCTGCCCACGGCGGACAGGCGGGCCGACGCAAGGTCGGCCTCGCTGGCTTGCGCACTGGCCTGGGCATTGTTGACGCCGCTTTCGAGCCGCCCCCACAGGTCCGGGGCCCAGTCCACCCCCAACGAGGCTTGGGTCGTGGTGCCGGACCGGCTGGCGCCCTCGCCACCCGAACGCGTGACACCGCCCGACAGGCTGACGGAAGGCAGCAGCCCCGCGCGCTGCTGCCGCACCACGGCCTGCGCCTGGGCATAGGCAGCCACTGCTGCGGCAATGTTCTGGTTGGATAGCTGCACCTGCTCCGCCAGCCGGTTCAGCTCGGCGTCTCCGAACAGCTCCCACCAGGGTCCACGGTCCAGCGCGTCGGCAGGCGCGGCTGGCGCCCAGGTGGCGCCCGCCTCCTTGAACGTGGCCGGCAGTGGCATCTCGGGGCGCTGGTACGGCGGAGTGACGGAGCAGGCAGACAGCAGCGTCAGCGCGAGCCCGAGGCTGGCCAAGCGTGCGGCGCGTGCACCCGGTGCGAGGGGGATGAAGGGACGGGTCATGGTGCGCAATCAGACAGCGGCACCGGGGGATCCGGCGCGGCTGAGTTGTTGTTCGTTGGGTGCGGGCTTGCGCAGCTTGTCGAGCAGCACATACACCACCGGCGTCGTCAGCAAGGTGAGCAACTGGCTCGCGATGAGCCCGCCGATGATCGCCACGCCCAGCGGCTGGCGCAGCTCCGAGCCCTGCCCGAAGCCGATGGCCAGCGGCAGTGCACCCAGTGCAGCAGCCATCGTGGTCATCAGAATGGGGCGAAACCGCAGCAGGCAGGCTTCGCGCACGGCCTCCTGGGCCGTGAGCCCGCGCGCGCGCTCGGCGTCCAGCGCAAAGTCGATGATCATGATCGCGTTCTTCTTGACGATGCCGATCAGCAGGAACACGCCGATGAGCGCAATGATGGTGAACTGCATGTTGAACAGCAGCAGCGCCAGCACGGCGCCCACCCCCGCCGACGGCAGCGTGGTCAGCACCGTGATCGGGTGGATCAGGCTTTCATACAGAACACCCAGCACGATGTAGATCACCACGATGGCGGTGAGGATCAGGAACAGCTGTTGCCCCTGCGACTGCTGGGCGCTGAGCGCCGTGCCCTGGAAGCTGCCGCGCACGTTGGTGGGCATGGCAATGTCGGCCTCGGCCTGCTCGATGACCTGGCGCGCCTGCGCCAGCGAGGTTCCGGGGTCGATGTTGAACGAGATGGTAGTGGCCAGCTCGCCATCCTGGTGGCTGATGGACGTGGGTGACGCCCGCTCCACCACGCGCGCCACGGCGCTCAGCGGCACCATGGTCGATGCCGCAGTGCTGATGACATTGCCCGTGGACGCACCGCGCTGGCCCGGGTTGGCGGCCGTCCCCGTGGCACCGGTCGGGTTGCTGGCCACGTAGATATCTTTCAGGGCCGGCGGGCCCCGGGTGTACTCCGGCGCCCACTCCATGATGACGGCGTACTGGTTGAGTTCGCCATAGATCGTAGCCACCGAACGCTGGCCGAAGGCGTTGTACAGCGCGTTGTCGATGGCCGAGGCGCTCACGCCCAGGCGCGAAGCGCTGTCGCGGTCCACCTCCACATAGGTCTCCACGCCGTTCTCCGCCTGGTCGGTGTCCACGTCCTTGAGCAGGCTTTCGTCTTTGAGCCGGTCGGCCAGCTTGCCCGCCCATTGCTTGAGGTCCGCCATGTTGTCGCTCTTGAGCGTGTACTGGTAGGTGGAGTTGCTGGAGCGCCCGCCCATGCGCAGGTCCTGCACGGGGTTCAGAAACACCCTGAGGCCGGTGATCTGGTTGAGCTGTGGCCGCAGCCGCGCAATGACGGCCGGTGTGCTGTCCGTGCGCTGCTTCAAAGGCTTGAGGTTCACAAACATGAACCCACCCCCGGCCCGGCTGCCACCCGAGAAGCCGACGACGGTGTCCACCGCTGGGTCCTTGCGGATGATCTCCACGGCCTGGCGCAGCTTGCGCGCCAGGGCTTCGGACGAAATGCTCTGGTCGGCCCTGAGGCCCGCGTTGAGCTGGCCGTTGTCCTGCTCGGGGAAGTACCCTTTAGGGATCTTCGCGAACAAGTACACGTTGAGCCCGATCACCGCCAGCAGGATGAGCACCACCAGGCCTTTGCTGGCCAGGGCCCAGTCCAGGCTGTGTCCATACCCGCGCAGCACGCCCTGGTAGCCGCGCTCTGCCCACCGCGCCAGGCGCGACGGGGGCTTGTCGCTGGCCGGGTCGTGCGCCCGCAGCAGCCACGCACACATCATGGGCGTGGTGGTGAGCGAGATCACCAGCGAAATCATCACCGCCGCTGACAACGTGATGGCGAATTCGCGGAACAGCCGCCCCACCTGGCCGTCCATGAACAGCAGCGGAATGAACACCGCCACCAGCGACAGGCTGATGGACAGCACGGTGAAGCCCACCTCCCGCGCACCCTGCAGCGCGGCCTGCATGCGGTCCATGCCGGCCTCGATGTGGCGCATGGTGTTTTCCAGCACCACGATGGCATCGTCCACCACAAAACCTGTGGCCACGGTCAGCGCCATCAGGCTCAGGTTGTTGAGGCTGAAGCCCAGGAAGTACATCACGCCGAAGGTTCCCAGCAGCGACACCACAGTGGCCACCGCCGGGATCACCGTGGCCCGCGCCTTGCGCAGGAAGAGGCCCACCACCAGCACCACGAGGGCGATGGAGACCATCAGGGTCAGCTCGATTTCATGCAGGGAGGAGCGGATGGAGTTGGTGCTGTCCGACGCCACGGCCACCTGGATGTCCTGCGGCAGCTGGGCCTGCAGGTCGGGCAACAGCGCGCGCACGGCATCCACCGTTTCGATGATGTTCGCACCCGGCTGGCGCGTGACCAGCACGATGATGGCGGGGTCGCCGTTGAACAGCCCCACGGTGCGGCGGTTTTCCACCCCGTCCACCACGCGCGCCACATCCCCCAGCCGCACGGCGGCATTGTTGCGCCAGGCGACGATGAGCGACTCGTACTCCGCCGCCTTGCGCGCGGGCGATGGCGTGTAGATCTGCAGGCGGCGCCCGTCGCCCTCGATGGCGCCCTTGGGCCGGTTGGCGTTGGAGGCCTGGATGGCAGCGCGCACGTCTTCGGTGCTGATGCCGTAGCGGTTGAGCGCAAAGGGCAGCAGCTCCACGCGCACGGCGGGCAGTGAGCCGCCGCCAATCTCCACCTCGCCCACACCGTCCACCTGCGACAGGCGCTGGCTCACAACGTTGGAGACGGCATCGTAGATCTCACCCGGCGTGCGCGTCTTGGAGGTCAGCGCCAGAATGATGACGGGTGATGCCGCCGAGTTGCGCTTGCGGTACGTGGGGTTGCTGCGCAGCGTGGCGGGCAGGTCGGCCCGCGCCGCGTTGATGGCGGCCTGCACCTCGCGCGCAGCCGCGTCGATATTGCGGTTCAGGTCGAACTGCAGGCTCACGCGCGCCGATCCGTTGGAGCTGGTCGAGGTCATTTCGTTGACCCCGGCAATCACCCCCAGCCGCCGCTCCAGAGGGGTGGCCACGCTGGTGGCCATGGTTTCGGGGCTGGCGCCCGCCAGGCTGGCCGAGACCGAAATGGCCGGATAGTCCACCTGCGGCAAAGGCGATACGGGCAGCACAAAAAATGCGGCGATCCCCGCCAGGGCCACGCCAATGGTCAGCAGCACGGTGGCGACCGGCCGCTCGACGAAGGGTCGCGAGAGATTCACGACACCTCCCCGGCCTGGACCGGCGCCGCCGCCGTGCCCCGGCCCGTCCAGCGGCGGCCCAGCCGGTCAAACGCCAGATAGATCACCGGCGTGGTGAAAAGGGTGAGCATCTGGCTCAGGATCAGGCCGCCAAAAATCGCCAGCCCCAGGGGCCGGCGCAGTTCCGCGCCCTCGCCCCAGCCCAGCATCAGCGGCAGCGCGGCAAACAGCGCCGCCAGCGTGGTCATGAGGATGGGGCGAAAGCGCAGCAGCGCGGCCTGGTGGATGGCCTGCTGCGGCCCCATGCCCTGGTGGCGCTCGGCGTCGATGGCGAAGTCGATCATCATGATCGCGTTCTTCTTGACGATGCCGATCAGCAGGATGATGCCGATGATGCCGATCACCCCCAGGTCGTTGCCCGACACCATGAGCGCCAGCAGCGCCCCCACCCCGGCGGAAGGCAGGGTGGAGAGGATCGTGACCGGGTGGATATAGCTCTCGTACAGCACGCCGAGCACGATGTACACGCACACCATGGCCGCCAGAATGAGCCACAGCTGGCTCGACAACGATTTTTCGTAAGCCCCGGCAGCCCCCAGGAACTCCATCGACAAGCCCTGCGGCATCCCGATTTCCTTCGCGGCAGCGCGGATGGCGTCCACCGCGCTACCCAAGGAAACACCCTCGGCCTTGTCAAACCCCAGCGTTGCCGCCGGGTACTGGGCCACGCGCGTGATCTGCAGCGGCGCCAGTTGCTCGCGGATGGTGGCCACAGCCGCCAGCGGCGTGGGCGTGCCGGAGCCTGTGCGCAGCTGCAAGGTGCCCAGAGCCTCGGGCGTGTTCATGCCTTCCTGCTGGGCTTCCAGGATCACGCGGTACTGGTTGGTCTCGGTGAAGATGGTGGACACGATGCGCTGGCCAAACGCGCTGTAGAGCGTGTCGTCCACGCTGCTGGCCGTGACCGACAGGCGGGATGCCGTGTTGCGGTCAATGTCCACAAAGGCCGACAGGCCCTGCGCGCCCGCATCGGTCGTGGCGTTGCGCACCTTGGGCTCGCGCTGCAGTCGCTCGGCGAGCTTGCGGGTCCAGTCGTTGACCTGCGCGGCATCCACACCGCCAATCGACACGCGGTACTCGGTGGGGCCGGTTTCCGCATCGATCGTCAGATCCTGCGTGGGCTGCAGGTACAGCGTGACACCCGCCACCGACCGCACACGCTCGCGCAGGCGCTGCATGATGGCTTCCTGCCCATCGCGGTCAGGCTTGAGATTGATCAGCATGCGCCCGGCGTTGAGCATGGTGTTGTTGGCCGCATCCACACCCACAAACGAGCTGAGCGACAACACGTCGGGGTCTTGCAAGATGGCGCGTACGGCGGCTTGCTGGAGTTCACTCATGCGGGCGTACGAGACATCCTGCGACGCCTCGACGCGCGCCTGCAGTTGCCCGGTATCCTGCGTGGGAAAAAGCCCCTTCGGGATCACCACATACAAGAGCGCCGTGAGGGCCAGCGTCATCACCGCCACCACCAGCGTGGCGCCTTGGTGGCGCAGCACCCACTGCAGCCAGCGGTCATAGCCGCCAATCACCCGCTCGAAACCCCTGTTGATACGGCCCGCCACGCCCTTCGGGCCCCCAGCGGGCTCGGCGCGCAGCCAGCGCGCAGCCATCATGGGCACAAGGGTGAGCGACACCACGCCCGAGATGAGAATGGTGATGGCCAGCGTGACCGCGAACTCGCGAAAAAGCCGGCCGACCACATCGCTCATGAAGAGCAGCGGGATCAGCACCGCGATCAGCGACACCGTGAGCGAGATGATGGTGAAGCCAATCTGCGTCGCGCCCTTGAGCGCCGCCTGGAACGGCGGCTCGCCCTCCTCCAGGTAGCGCGCGATGTTCTCGATCATCACGATGGCATCGTCCACCACAAAGCCGGTGGCAATCGTCAGCGCCATCAGGCTCAGGTTGTTGAGGCTGTAGCCCAGCAGGTACATCACGCCGCAGGTGCCAATGAGCGAAATGGGCACGGCCAGGCTGGCAATCACCGTGGCGCGCAGGCTGTGCAGAAAGAAGAAGATCACCAGCACCACCATGAGCACGGCCAGCACCAGTTCCAGCTCCACATGGTGGACCGAGCCCCGGATGCCCGTGGTGCGGTCCGACAGCACCTGCACCTTGAGCGATGCGGGCAGGCCCGCCTGCAGCTCGGGCAACAGCTTCTTGATGTTGTCCACCGTGGCGATCACGTTGGCGCCCGGCTGGCGCTGCACATTCAGAATAATGGCAGGCGTGATTGAAGCCCCCACGCTCCCCACTTCGTGTGGTTCGCTGCCCCCCGAGGGGGCGTCCGCTTGCTTGGGGCGGCCCGGCGCGGCGCGGAGGGGGTCGTTGACCCCCGCCCACGCGCCCAGGCGGTTGTTCTCCGCACTCTCCACCACCCGCGCCACCTCCAGCATGCGCACCGGCGCACCGTTGCGCCACGACACGATGAGGTTCTTGTAGTCGTCCACCGTCAGCAACTGGTCGTTGGCATTGATGGTGTAAGAGCGCTGCGGGCCGTCAAAGCTGCCCTTGGCACTGTTGGCATTGGCCGACGTGATGGCCGTGCGCAGGGTGTCGAGGCCAATGCCATACGACGCCAGCGCCTTGGTATCGGCCTGGATGCGCACCGCAGGCCGTTGCCCACCCGCCAGCGACACCAGCCCCACACCGGAAACCTGGCTGATCTTCTGCGCCAGGCGCGTGTTCACCAGGTTCTGCACTTCGGTGAGCGGCAGCGTGTCAGAGCTGATGGCCAGCGTGAGCACCGGCGCGTCGGCAGGGTTCACCTTGGCGTACACCGGAGGTGCGGGCAGGTCTGCGGGCAGCAGCGAATTGCCCGCGTTGATGGCTGCCTGTACCTCCTGCTCGGCCACATCCAGCGCCAGCCCCAGGCCAAACTGCAGCGTGATGATGGACACCCCCGAGGCGCTGGTGGACGCCATGCGCGTGAGCCCGGGCATCTGGCCAAACTGGCGCTCCAGCGGCGCACTCACCGTGCGGCTCATGACCTCGGGGCTGGCACCCGGGTACAGGGTCTGCACCTGGATGGTGGGGTAATCCACCTCGGGCAAGGCCGACAGCGGCAGAAAGCGGAAACCCACCAGCCCTGCCAGCACGATGGCAATCATCAGCAGCGCAGTGGCCACGGGCCTTTCAATGAATGGACGTGAAGGACTCATGTTGTCGTGTCGCGCTCAGGGATTCTGAGTAGGACGCTGGCGGCGCTGGCCACCTTCTCCACGCTCCCCTCGCGGCCCGCTGGCCCCCGCACGCGGTGCACGGGCGGCCGGCGCACCCGGCAGCTGCACGGCCATGCCATCCTGCAAGCGGTCCCCGCCCTCGGTCACCACACGTTCGCCTTCCTTCAGGCCTTCGGTGATCGCCATCAGCCCCACCGTGGCCTGACCGCGCTTGACCTTGCGCAGCGACACCGTGCGGTCTTCGTTGATGACATAGACGTAGTCGCCATTGGCGCCGGTGCGCACGGCGGTCACGGGCACCACCAGCGCGGGCACGTTGCGCAGCAGCAGTTGCACGTTCACAAACTGGTTGGGAAACAGCGCACCCGCCGCGTTCTCGAACCGCGCCTTGGCCTTGACGGTGCCGGTGGTGGTGTCCACCTGGTTGTCCAGCGTCGAAAACCGGCCCTTGTCGAGTTCGGCCTTGCGCGTGCGATCCAGCGCCGTCACGGCCAGGGCGTCCGCTGCGCCCTGCGCTGCCTGGATGTCAGCCACGCGGTCCTGCGGCACGGAGAACTGCACGTCGATGGGTGCCACCTGCGTGATGGTGGCCAGGCCCGCCGTGTCGCCCGAGGTCACGTAGTTGCCCGCATCCACGGCGCGAAGACCGATGCGCCCCGACGCGGGCGCGGTGATGCGTGTGTAGTCCAGGTTCAGGCGCGCCGTGCCCTCCTGGGCCTTGTCGGTCATCACCGTGCCTTCAAGCTGTTTGACCAGCGCGGCCTGCGTATCCACGTCCTGGCGGGCGATGGAGTCTTGCGACAGCAAGGTGCGGTAGCGCTCCAGCGTGAGGCGCGCGTTCTCCAGCTGCGCCTCGTCGCGCTGGCGGGTGCCCTGGGCCTGCATCAGCGCCTGCTCGAAGGGTCGGGGGTCGATCTGCGCCAGCAACTGCCCTTTTTTGACCACCTGCCCCTCGGTGAACAGCACCTGGGTCAGCATGCCCGACACCTGGGGCCGCAGCGTGACCGTGGTGGCGGGGATCACGGTGCCCAGCGCATCGATGATCACCGGCAGTTCAGCCTTGCGCACCACGGCATCTCCCACCGTGACCATGGGGCGCCCGCCCCCCGGAAAGCCCGGACCGCCGCTGGATTCACCATTGGCCCGCTGGATGAGATACCACGCCGCCCCTCCTACCAGCCCCACCAACACCAGCGCCAGCAGGCTTCCTACCCATCGGGATCGGCGTGGCGGTTTGCCGGGGGGAGCGGGAGGAATGGCCGATGGCGGGGGCGCGTTGACTTCTTGGGGGTTCATGGCGGTCTTGATTCGTGTTCTCGGGGTGCGTGCTGGGCGGGTGTCAGCACGGTCAACCGTACCGGATCGTAGAGGCTCAGTTCACGCGTTGCTTTGAACGCTGTGCGAAGAAAAGTAAACCTTGGGGTCAAAGCAATTCGTAGGGAAGGCACATCCACCAACGGGCCGACCACCAAAAATGCCCCGCAAGTCACGCCGCGCTCCTGCATTTCGCGGCGGCCTTGGCGCATTTCGTCGCAAGCCGCTGGCAGCGACGGGGCGGTGTCGGCACAGTCCGCTCCATTGAAGAACGAGCCCGGAGCCACACCATGCAACTCACCCCCGTCATCGCCATCCACCTCGCCGCAGCGCTCGCCGCGACTGCCATCGGCCCCATCGCCCTGTGGGCCCGCAAGGGTGCCACCCAACGCCCGCGCCTGCACCGCGCCGCCGGGTATGCCTGGGTGACCCTGATGGTGGCCACAGCCGTGTCGGCCATTTTCATCAGTGGGGGCCCGGGCCCGCGCTGGGGCAGCTTCGGGCTGATCCACCTGCTGATACCGGTCACGCTGGGGATGCTGGTGCTGTCTTTTGTCTTCCTGGCCCGGCGCAACATCGACGGGCATCGCAAGACGATGCAGCGCGTCTACATCGGCGCCTGCGTGGTGGCCGGGGGCTTCACTCTGCTGCCTGATCGCTTTCTCGGCCATTCGCTCTGGTCGGCACTGGGCGTGATCTGACCCTGCCGTTCCCTCTCCATCTGCCCTTTCCACTCAGGAGATCCCCATGCTGCTCAATTTGATTGTTCACCAACCCCAAGCAATGCTCCAGGTCATCAGTCACACCCCCTACTGGGTATGGGGCATGCTGGCCGGCCTGGTGGGGCTGGGCGCCAGCCAGCTGCGCGACCGCAGCGCCAGCCTGCTGCGAACCCAGCTCATGCCGCTGGGCATGGCCGCCTTTTCGGTGGCAGGCCTGCTGTCGGCATTCGGCGGTTCGGCCTCCTCCGGCGTACAGGCAGTGGGTCTCTGGCTGGCAGCCGCCACGGCGACCACGGCGCTGGCCCTGTGGTTCCAGCCCACGGCGCCCACCGGCACGCTCTACAGCGCCTCTTCGCGCAGCTTTTACATTCCGGGCAGCGCCATGCCGCTCGCGCTGATCGTCGGCATCTTCCTGACCAAGTATTTCGTAGGGGTCGAGCTGGCCATGCAACCCACCCTGGCACGGGACGGCACCTTCGCGCTGCAGATCTCGGCCCTTTATGGGGTGTTCAACGGCCTGTTCGCCGCCCGGGCCCTGCGGATGTGGCGCCTGGCGCAGCAAAGCGTGGTCTACGGCGCATCCCCCATGGGCGCCTGAGCCCCGCCAGAACCCTGCCCTCCCATCGAACTGACTCACCTTGTCTGGAGACATCACCATGCACTACATCCTCCCCACCCAAGACCCCATGGAACGCCTGGCCCGCAAGCGCGCCGGGGCCAAACTCGGCTGGTACATGCACGCCGGCGTCTATCTGCTGGTCAACCTGCTGCTGATCACCCTGTCGGCCGCCAGCGGGCGGCACTGGGCGGTGTACCCCGCGCTGGGATGGGGCATCGGCCTGGTGGTGCATGGGGCGGTGGTGTTCCTGATCGCTGGCGGCGGGCTGCATGAGCGCATGGTGCAGGCCGAACGCGACCGTCTGGCGCAGCAGGGGCCACGCCGTTGAACCCGTCTACACCCTCCTTCCGCACGAAAGAAATCCCATGAAGATGCTCCGACGACTGACCCTGACCCTGCTGACACTGGCGACATGGGGTGCGGCCACCGCCTCCCAGGCGGGCACGGGGCTGATGGAATTGCCCGGCTTGCTGGGGGATGGCCCCGTCACGGTGTTCTACCCCAGCAGCAGTGCCGACGAACCCGTGCAGCGCGGCCCCTTCCAGCTGCAGCTGGCCTGGCAGGGCAGCCCCGTGCGGGGAAACGGCCGCCTGATGGTCATCACACACGGTTCGGGCGGCAATCCGTGGGTCCACACCGATCTGGCACGTGCAATGGTGGCCGCAGGTTTTGTCGTGGCATTGCCCGAACATGCGGGAGACAACTCCAAAGACCCGTCCACCCCCGGCCCCGAGAGCTGGAAGCGCCGCCCCGCCGAGGTCTCCCGCGCCATCGACGCCGTGGCCCAGGACACCCGCCTGGCCCCGTTGCTCACCCTGGACAAGGTGGGGGTCTTCGGTGGTTCCGCCGGTGGCCACACGGCGTTGGCGCTGGCGGGCGGCGCGTGGTCGCCCGCTCGCTTTCGTCAGCACTGCGAGGCCCACATTGCCGATGATTTTTCCTCCTGTGTCGGGTTCATCACCCGTTTGCACGGCAACCTGCTGGATGGCCTGAAGAAGTGGTTTGCACTGACCGTGATACGGCACCGCTTTGGCGATGACACCGCCTACACACACCAAGACCCCCGCATACAAGCCGCCGTGGCCAGCGTGCCCTTTGCGGCCGACTTTGACATGACCACCCTTGCCACCCCAAGCATCGCGCTGGGGCTGGTGACTGCGGGCATGGATGTGAACCAGGTACCGCGCTTTCACAGTGACGCCGTGCTCACGGCCTGCCAGGACCGCTGCACCCACGTAGCCCACCTGCCGGACGCCAGCCACGGCGCCATGCTGTCGCCCATGCCACCGCTGCACCTGCTGAGCGACGTGCAGACCGCGCTACTGGGCGACCCGCCCGGCTTTGACCGCAAGGTGCTGCCCGAGGTGGATGCACGCATCGTGGCGTTCTTCGCCCAGCGCCTGCAACCCTTGCACCCCTTTCAACCAGTGCCCTAACGCGGCCATCCTGCGTCACACGCCCCCATGCTCCTCATCTCTGCCGCCACCCTCGGCCTGCTAGCCACCATGACGCAAACCTCCAGATTGCGGCCCCGCAGCCGGTACCCCTTGTTCATCGCTTCCGCCTTGCTGACCATGGGGCTTGCCGGACTTGCTGCCGCCATCGCCTGGGGCGGCCCCCACGACATCCCGCCACTGTCCAGCATCAACAATCCGTTCAAGGGCGTGGACTACGGCGGTGTTCCACCAGTCCAGCGCTACACAGCGCGCGACGGTACTTCACTGGCGTGGCATGGCTACAGCCCCAGTCCGGCAACAGCAGCCACACCACAGCGCCGGGTGGTATTGGTGCATGGGTCTTCCGCACGCGGGCAGTCCAACCACGTGCTGGCACAGGCGCTGGCGGCTGAGGGCTATGCCGTGGCTTCCCTGGACATGCGGGGGCACGGCGCGTCCGGCCCCAGGGGCCAGGCCGCGTACATCGGCCAGATGGAGGACGACATCGAGGACTTTCTGCGCGCCGTGCCGCACGCTGGCCCGCAAACGCTGATGGGGTTTTCGGCAGGCGGCGGGTTTGCGCTGCGTTTTGCGGGCAGCGCGCGGCAGGACCTGTTCGACCGCTATGTGCTGCTTTCGCCTTTTTTGCACCACAACGCCCCCACATCGCGGCCTGACAGCGGCGGCTGGGTGTCGGTGGGCCTGCCCCGCATGGTTGCCATCACGCTGCTCAATCAGATCGGCATCACCCGGTGGAACCACCTGCCCGTGCTGAGCTTTGCCCTCAACGACGTAGCCCGCGAGCTGCTCACGCCCCGCTATTCGTACACGGTGGCCACCAACTTTCGACCCCACGACGACTACCAGGCCGACATCCGCAATGCCCGGGGCACGGTCTGCATCGTGGCCGGGCAGGACGATGAGCTTTTTTACGCCGACCGCTTTGCCGACCTGTTTGCCCAGGCGGGCAAGCCTGTGCCCGTGACCCTGGTGCCCGGCGTGAACCACATGGGGCTGACGCTGGACGCCCAGGCTGTGGCCACGGTGGCGCGCCACGCCTGCCCGGCGTAGCCCGCCCCTAGAATCCCTGCAGCGCCCCGAGCTTTTCACCCCCGACCGCCCCGCCATGACCTCCCCTCTTAGCCCCGAAGAAATCGAAACGCTGGCCCGCCGGCGCGCCAGCGCCAAGCTGGGTTGGTACGTGCACGCTGCGGCGTTCGTGCTGGTGAACGCGCTGCTCTTTGCCATGTCGCGCTACGCATTCGGTACGCGCCCCTGGTCGATCTATCCACTGCTGGGCTGGGGCCTGGGGCTGGTGCTGCATGGGGTGTCGGTGTTCCTGCTGGGCAGCGGCGACGGCCTGCGCGAACGCATGGTGCAGCGCGAGCGCGAAGCCCTGCAGCGCGAACAAGCCCAAAAGCAGCAAGATCAGCACCGGCCATGATGCTGCGACGCCCCTTCAACGGCATCAGCAAGCTGCGGCACTTCCTTCAGGTGCTCGCCTTCACCCTGGTCGTTGCGACTATCCAATATGCCTTCATGCCCGACAAGCCCTACGGGCCGCCGGTGGTGTATTCGATACTGATCGGCACCTTCACCTGGGCCGTGATCGACCTGGGGCGCGAATTGATACCGTCTGCCGCCGAAACGGGCTGGCCGCATGGGTGGCAAGGCATGGCGCTGGTGGCGGGGGGCATCGTTGTGGGGTACGTGGCAGGCACGGCGCTGGCCAACGCCTTGTGCGTGTACTACTTTCACTTCTACCCACCGGGCACGTCCACTACCGGGTCTGACCAGCGCACATCCATTCTCATCACGGCCATTGCCGGGCTGGTGGGCAGCTACTACTTCTACGCCATCCACAAATCGGCGTATCTCGAAGACAAGATGGCCGAGGCGCGCATGCACGCGAGCGAGGCGCGCCTGAAGCTGCTGGAAACCCAGCTCGAACCGCACATGCTGTTCAACACGCTGGCCAACCTGCGCGTGCTGATCGGCACAGACCCCGCGCGTGCGCAGGAGATGCTGGACCGCATGATTGCCTACCTGCGCGCCACGCTCACCGCGTCGCGCAGCACCCAGCACCCGCTGTCCAACGAGTTTGACCGCCTGCGCGACTACCTGGAGCTGATGGCGGTGCGCATGGGCCCGCGCATGGCCTACACGCTGGACCTGCCCGAGGCACTGCGGGAAGTGCCCGTGCCGCCACTGCTGCTGCAGCCCCTGGTGGAAAACGCCATACGCCACGGCCTGGAGCCCCAGGTGGAAGGCGGCCACATCACCGTGCGTGCCAGCACGCGCCCGGGCGCCAATGGCCCGCTGCTGGTGATCGAGGTCAACGACACCGGCGTGGGCCTGCCCGGCACCCTGCCCACGCCGGGCCCCGGTCAAAGCTTTGGTCTGACCCAGGTGCGCGAACGCCTGGCCACCTTGCACGGCGCATCAGGCACTCTTGATTTGATAGCTGCTAGCGCAGGTGGGACAAGCGCTAGCGTCGTTTTTCCTTTGAAATCCGCTCCCAACCCATGAACCAGCCCGCCCCCCGCGCCCTGATTGCCGAGGATGAACACCTGCTGGCTGCCGCACTGCAGCAGGAGCTGGCCCGCGCCTGGCCCGCGCTGCAGATCGCCGCGACCGTGGGCGACGGCCTGTCGGCCGTCAGGCAGGCGCTGGCCCTGCTCCCCGACGTGCTCTTCTTTGACATCCGCATGCCGGGCCAGAGCGGGCTGGATGCCGCCGTGGAACTGGCCGACGCCTGGCCCGACGACAAACCGTTTCCCGCACTCGTATTCGTGACGGCCTACGACCAGTACGCCGTGCAAGCGTTTGAAGCCCAGGCTGTGGACTATCTGCTCAAGCCCGTGCAGGCGGCCCGGCTGCAAAAAACAGTGCAAAAACTGCAGCTAGCGCTTATGAATAAAGCGCAACCAGCTATCAATTTAGAAGCAACCATGGAGCAGCTGCGCCACCTGCTGGCAGCGCCCGGCATTGCCTCGCCATCCGCTGCAGCGGCACCAAGCAGCACCGCCCCCCTCACCCTCATCCAGGCCAGCAGCGGCAGCCAGATCCACATGGTGCCGGTGGCCGACGTGCTGTACTTTGAAGCGGCCGACAAATACGTGCGGGTGCTGACTGCGGCGCGCGAGTACCTGATCCGCACGCCCCTCAAGGAGCTGACGAGCCAGCTTGATACGCAGGTGTTCTGGCAGATACATCGCAGCACCCTGGTGCGCGCCAGCGCCATCACCACGGTGACGCGCGACGAGGCGGGCAAGCTGCATCTGGAGCTGGCGGGCCGGTCCGAGAAGCTGCCCGTGAGCCGCCTTTACGCGCACCTGTTCAAGGCGATGTAGTCCCCGAGAGTTCTTAGAACGTGTTTACCGATTGGTGGCCAGCAGCAGGCCACCCGCCCCCATGAAGAACCCGCCGGTGGCCTTGTTGAGACGCACCACACCCCGTGAGGTGCGGATAAACCGGCGGATCTGCCGGCCCCCCGCCGCATACACCGCCGTGGAGACAAACTCAGCCCCCAGGTACACCGCCCCCAGCACCACAAACTGGCGCAGGGCCGGCTGGCCGGGGTCGATGAACTGCGGAAAGACCGCTGCAAACAGGATGATGGCCTTGGGATTGGTGATGCCCAGCAAGAACTCCTGCGCGATGAGCGACTGCAGGCGCACCGGTGCACCGCCCGCTTTGACCGCACCTCCGTCTGCGCCATCCACCACATCCAGCCCGCTGAACTCGCGGCTGCGCCACGCGCGCCAGCCCAGCCAGAACAGGTAGCAGGCCCCTACCCACTTCACGGCCGTGAAGGCCGCCTCGGACGCCAGCAGCATGGCCCCCAGGCCCACCGCAGACACCGTCAGGAAAATCGCGAACGCAGCCACCCGCCCCAGCGTCGCCACCATGGCCGCACCAATACCCGCGCGAATGCCGTTGTTGAGGCCACAGAAATTGTTGGGGCCGGGCGTGAGCGCAATGGCAACCGCCACCGGGGCAAAAAGAAGCGCGTCCATGGAACAGTCCTTCAAAGAACGGGAAAACACCCGATAGCGGCCCAGTCTAAAACAAGCGGGGGCGGAAGGCGCAGGCGCTCGGTGCCCCGGACACCACTCAACCGTTCAGTTCCACCACCGTGCCCCAGGGCACGCCTAGCAAAGCCTCGTAGTGCGCCACGACCACCACGCGCCCGGGCTGGCCCGCCACCTGCGCCAGGGCGCGGCCCAGGTAGGTGGCCGACGGCTTGTCCAGCCCGCCCACAGGCTCGTCGATCAAGGTCAGCGGCGCGCCCGAGGCCAGCGCCCCGGCCATGAGCACCTTGCGCTTGCTGCCGGTGGACAGCGCGTAGAACGGCTTGTCCAGATGCTCGTGCAGCGTGAAGCCTTCAATGTGCGCGGCCAGCGCTGCCGCATCCCACAGCGGGTAGTGCGCGGGCAGGCTGTCCAGCCAGCCACGGGCGGTGAGTTTGTCCAGGTCGCCAGCACGGGGATCAACCCAGAACACCATGTGCGCAAAGGCCTTGGGCGTGTCGCTCAGGCGCACACCCTGCAGCGTGATGCGCCCGGCCCGCGCCGTGAGTTCACCCGCCAGCAGGCGCAGCAGCGTGGTCTTGCCACTGCTTTCGTCGCCACGCACCAGCGCCAGGCCTGCAGGCAGCGCCACCGACCACTGGTTGAGCACCCCACATTCGGGATAGGCAAAACACAGCCCCTCCACCTGCAACACCATGTTCTCAGACATCCTGCTTCCTTGGGTTTGTTGCGCAGGACATTCCGTACAAGCCTGCGCCGGTCCAGGATTTTAGAGAGCGGTCGAGTGGGTCTCGGCTTTGCGCCGCCACCGTGCCCACAGCCAGCCACCGGTCTGGTTGACCACCAGGCCACACAACACAGCGGCTGCGCCCGCCCACTGCAGCGGCAAGGGCGTTTCGCCCAAAAACGCATACGCAGCCCACAGCCCTACCACTGGCACCAGCAGCGAAAACGGCGTCACCCGCCCGGCCGCGTGGCGTTGCAGCAGCTGCGTCCACAGCGTGTAGGCCAGCAAGGTGGCCAGCAATGCGAGGTAAAGCACTGCGAGCAAAGCCCTGCCGTCCACCGCCTGCAATTGCGCCACGACACCGCTGGCGCCTTCGGTCCACACCGCCAGCGCAAAGAACGGAACGATGGGCACCACGCTGCTCCACACGATGAACGGAAACGGCGCGTAAGCCCCTGCCTGCGCAGCGCGGCGTGCCACCAGGTTGGACACCGCCCACATGAAGGCCGCGCCGAGGGTGAGCACAAAACCGGCCAGCGTCATCTGCCCGGGCCCTTCTCCATGGGCAAGACCAATGGTCATGAGCCCGCCAAACGCCAGCAGCAGACCCCACCACTGCCAGGGTTGGGCGCGCTCACCCAGCAGCGGTGCAGCCAGCAGCAGCGTAAAAAACGCCTGCGTCTGCATGACCACCGAGGCCATGCCCGCTGTCATGCCCAGCTGCAGACCCAGGAACAGAAAGCCGAACTGCCCCAGCCCCTGCGCCAGCCCGTAGCCCACCACAAAGCGCCAGGGCATCGATGGGCGGGGCACGAACAGCAGAAACGGCAAGGATGCCGCAGTGAAACGCAGGGCACCCAGCAGCATGGGGCTGAGCCCCTGCAAGCCCAGCTTCATCACCACAAAGTTCAGCCCCCAGATGACCACCACGGCCAGCGCGCGCAGCAAGTCGCCACGGCTCAGTGCCAGCGCCGTCATGCAGCCACCGCCGCAGCCACAGCCACCGGCCGCCCTTGGCGCGCCCGGGCAGCCACAAAGGCTTCGAACGCCTCTGCGCTGGTCTTGCCGGGCACGTAGCCCAGCACCTCCTTGAGCGCGGCATTGAGCAGCACGGGGCGGTAACGCAGAAAATCCAGCTGCTCTGGCCCGTAGCGGCTCAGGCCCAGCGCGGAGCCCACCGCCAGCGCGGCACGCACCAAGCCCGCAGGCAACTCCAGCACCGGTTTACCCAGGCGCCGGGCGATCTCGCGCAGCGGCAGCGCACCATCGCCCGCCAGGTTGAAACAGCCAGCGTGCTGCGTGCGCAACGCATGCAGGATGGCGCCGGTCACGTCCTCGTCCCAGATGAAAACAAACGGGCTCTCGCTGCCACGGATGGCCAGCAGGCGGCGTTTGTCGAACAGCGCGGTGATCTGGTTGTCCACCCGCTCGCCCAGGATGGTGCCGATGCGCAGCACCGTCTGCGCCAGCGCAGGGTGCTTCGTGCGGTACTGCGCCAGCATCTCTTCCACCAGCCGCTTGTGGTGGGCATAGGCAAAAACCTCATTGCCGCGCAGCGCATCGGTCTCCCGCAGCCAGGCCGGGTTGTCGACGTGGTAACCATAGGCCGCGCCGCTGGAGCTGACCACAATATGTTTCACCCCCGTGGCCACGCAGGCGTTGAGCACATTCTGGCTGCCCAGCACATCCACGGAGTATTCGAATTCGCGGTTGGATCCTTTGCCCGGCGTGACGATGGAGGCCAGGTGCACCACGCTGTCGATGGCATGGTCGGCCAGCGTCTGCGCCAGCGCGGGGTCACGCACGTCCTGTACCAGATAGATCACGCCAGGCAGGCGGCGCTCGGCAGGCACCTCGCGCACATCGGCCGCCACCAGCGTGTGCACACCCTCGCGCGCAAGGGCGGCCACTACACCCCGGCCCAGAAAACCGTCGGCCCCGGTCACCAGGATGCGGCGCGTTGCCAATGAAGAAGCCGTCATGCGCCGTGCTCCTTGGCCGAAGCCCCCGGCGGCACCCCCGCAGGTCTACGGCCCCACCATCCCGCCAGCGCCAGGCCGGCAATGATGTCCCAGAAGCCCCAGACACCCGCCACCACGGCCATGCCCCCCAGACCTCCAAAAAAACTGAAGATCAGCACCAGGCCCAGGCCCGCGTTGCGGATGCCCACCTCAATGCTCACCGCGCGCCGGTCGTAGTCCGACAAGCCGCTGAGCCGCGCGCAGGCATAGCCGGTGCCAAAGGCCAGTGCGTCATGCAACACCACGGCCAGCAGCACCAGCCCCACGTAGTCGAGGAAGTAGCGCCAGTTGCCCGCCACGGCCCCGACGATGAAACCGATCAGGCAGACAAAGCTGAGGATGCGCACGGGCTTGTTCACCCGCTGCGTGAAACGCGGCAGCTTCTCCGCACACAGAATGCCCAGCGCAAACGGCAGCCCGATGATGGCGACGATGTGCCCCGCCATCTCCAGCGGGTCGAGCGCAATGCTGCGCAACAACGGTGCCGCCGTGGGGTGCAAACCGCCCCAGAACGCGAAGTTGAGCGGCATGAGCACAATCGCGAGCGCGTTGGAGATCGCCGTCATCGACACTGACAGCGCCACATTGCCGCCTGCGCGGTGCGTGAGGATGTTGCTCACATTGCCCGGCGGACAGCAGGCCACCAGGATCATGCCCAGCGCGATGCTGGGGCCGGGCTGGAGCAGCAGCGTGAGCACAAAGGTCACGGCAGGCAGCACGATGAACTGCGCCGCAATGCCCACCGCCATGGCGCCGGGCATGCGCAGCACGCGCTTGAAGTCGGCCACGCGCGTATCGAGCGCAATGCCGAACATGAGAAACCCCAGCACCACGTTGAGCGCCACCAAGGACGCGGGGTTGAAGTTGAGGCGGATTTCGTCGACGGGGAGCATAGATAACCTTTGAGTTCAGTTCTTCACCGCGTATTGCGAAACGCGCAACGCACGAAACTGTCGCAGCGACGGCGCGGGACGCCGAGCAAGGGCCGCCCCGCAGCGAGGGCGTCGTCCCCTCGCCCGCAGTGCGCAGCGCTGCGAGAGCGGGGGGAAGGCGCGCAGCGCCTCAGGGGGGCTTTCATGCCAGGGCAGCGGCCGCTGCCCGCACCGCGTTGCGGTAGGTGTCCTTGTGCACGTAGTACGCCATGCGTTCGAGCTTCAGGTACTTGAAGCCACCCGACAGATCGGGTGGAGGCCCGGCCTTGGCCTGGCGCAGGGCCTCGGCGCGCGGTGATCCTTCAGACTGCGCCTTGAAAAAGCGCGCTACCAGCTCCGCTTGCTCGTAGCGGCCCTGCCAGCCGATGCCGCTGGCCTCGATCATCCCCATCACCGCCAGGTTGTCGAAGCGCGGCGACAGGATGTTGAGGTACAGCTGCGGCGCCATGCCGTTCCAGTTGAGCAGGCTGTGGTCGATAAAAGGGTAGTGCAGCTTGTAGCCGGTGGCGCAGAGCACGAGGTCGTAGTCTTGCGCGCTACCGTCCTTGAAAAACACGGTGTGGCCCTGCAGGCGCGCAATATCGGGCTTCACATGAATGTCGCCGTGACCCAGGTGGTGCAGCACCAGCGAGTTCACCACGGGGTGCGATTCGTACATCTTGTAATCGGGCTTGGGCAGGCCAAACCGCGCCGGGTCGCCGGTAAACCACTGCAGCACCACGCTGTCGATCTTCTGCTTGAGCCAGGGCGGCATCTTGAACTTTCCCCCCAGCGTGTCGGCGGGCTGGCCGAACACGTATTTGGGGACGAAGTAGTAGCCGCGCCGCACCGACAGATCCACGCTGCGCGCGTAATGCACCGCATCCACGGCTATGTCGCAGCCCGAGTTGCCCGCGCCCACCACCAACACGCGTTTGCCCTTGAACAGCTCGGCGCTTTTGTAGGCGCTGGTGTGCAGCAGTTCGCCATCAAACTGGCCTTCAAAGCGCGGCATGTTGGGCTCGGCCAGCGTGCCATTGGCAATCACCACGCCCTTGAACTCTGCGGTCTGCGAGGGTCCGCCGTGCTGGCTCCAGGTGATGCGCCACAGCGGCGCTGCGCCCTCGCCCACGGGTTCCACCTTCAAGACGCGGGTGCCAAACCAGTAGCAGGGACGCAGGCCAAAGTGCTCGGCAAAGTCCATGAAGTACTGCCGCATCTCGCGGTGGCTGGGGTAGTCGGCCACCTCGGGTCGCATGGGGAATTCGGTGAACTCCGTGGTGTGTTTGCTGGAGATGAGGTGTGCCGATTCGTAGACCGTGCTGCGCGGGTTCTCGATGTTCCACAGGCCGCCCACGTCGGTGTGTGCTTCAAAGCCCTGGAAGGGCACGCCCAGCTTTTGCAGGTTGCGCGCAGCCGCCAGGCCACTGGGGCCGGCGCCTATCAAGGCGATCTGGGTGCGGGTATCTGCCACAGTGGGTGTTGTCTCCGTTGTCATGCGTTTTTGCTTTCGTTCTGTATCGGTGTCTCCGCAGGCAACGGCAGGCCCGGAATGGCCGTGGCCCCCGCCTCGCCCACGCGCGGCTTGCGCGGCTGGCCCAGCAGCAGGCGGTCGTGCAGGGCGTCGGGCAACAGGTTCAGCAAGCGGGCCAGCCAGCCGATGCGCGCGGGCAGCACGATGTGGGTACGACCTTGCGCGACGCCCGCCAGCAGAGCCAGGGCAGCGGCTTCGGGCTCCATCAGGCCCGGCATGGCAAAACGGTTGCCCGCAGTGAGCGCGGTGCGAAGGTAGCCAGGGCTCACCGTGCTGACCACAATGGATTCGCCGCGCAGCTCGGCACGCAGGCTCTCCAGGTAGCGGATGAGCCCGCCCTTGCTCGCGCAATAGGCGCCGTTGCCCGGCATGCCGCGCCAGCCCGCAATGCTGGCCACGCCCACCAGTGCGCCGCGCCGCTGCGCGCGCATGGCTTTCACAAACGGCTGAAAGGTGGTGGCCGCGCCCAGCAGGTTGATCTCCAGCATGCGGCGCAACACCGCGAGGTCGTCGGCTTCGGCAGTGTCAAAGCCGCCTGCCACGCCCGCGTTGGCAATGACGAGGTCGGGCACCGCGCCCGAGCGCGCCATCCAGTCGGCCGCCATGGCCTGCATCGCGATGCTGTCGGACACATCGGGCGTGTACACCGCGCAGCGCCCAGGCGCCAGCGCAGCCAGTGCCTGCAACGTGGGCAAGTGAAGCCCCACCAGCGCCACGGCGGCGCCCTGGCCGATCAGCTCCCGCGCCAGGGCCTGGCCCAGGCCACCACAAGCGCCTGTGAGTACCGCGTTCTGAAAAGTCGCCGCCATGAGCACCCCGTGAAATGTTGGTTTGCAGCTTAGCCACAATGCTCAATAATCCCGAAATGTTTTATGGATTCGTCTCGAATTCCGGGATTTATGACCAACTCATCCCCCAGCCTGCGCCTGTTTGAACTGCTGGAAATCATGTGCGCCCATGGCCGCCCGTTCAGCCTGGCGGACGCCATCGAGGCCACAGGCTGGCCCAAACCCAGCGTGCATCGCATGCTGGGCCAGCTCGAAAGCGGTGGCCTGCTGGCGCGCGAGCCCGATGGGCGCCGCTACACCCCCGCACCCCGCCTGCTGCGCCTGGCCGAAAGCACGCTCAGCGCGGGCACCCAGCATGGCGTGCGCCATGCGGTGCTGCGCCAGCTGGTGGCCGATATTGGCGAGAGCTGCAACCTCACGGCGCTCAGCGGCGCCGAGGTGATCTACCTGGACCGCGTGGAGTCGGCCTTTCCGCTGCGCATGGAGCTGCGGCCCGGCACGCGCGTGCCCATCCACTGCTCGGCCAGCGGCAAGCTGTTTCTGGCCCACCTGTCGGCCGCGCGCCGGGCGGCGATCCTGGACGGACTGCCGCTGACCCGCCACACGGCCACCACTTTGACCGACCGCACCGCCCTAGAGGCCGAGCTGGAGCAGATCCTGCGGCAGGGTTACGCCACAGATGCCGAAGAGTTTGTGGACGGTCTCGTTTGTGTGGCTGTGCCTGTGCTGGGCAGCGGGCGGCGGCAGGTACGCTGCGCCGTGGCCCTGCAAGCACCGGCGGCACGCATGCCGCTGGCGCAGGCGCTACAGCAGGTGACCCGCCTGGGCGAAAGCCGCCCAGGCGCGGGCCGTACCTGGACATGACATCTCTTTAACGGACACCATGAACCTGAACTACCTGGATTTTGACTACAGCGAAGACGCGGACGGCGTAGGTACGTTTGACGCCATGGCGAGCGTGCAGCCCGCGCAGATTCCCGCATTACATGCCGAGATCAGCGCCGTGCTGGTCTGGGCGCACCAGCGTTGGCCCGATGCCTGCGGCCCGTCGGAAGATGGGGGCATATGGCACTACGACCTGCAAGGCGTGCAGGAGATCAGCACACCGCTGGTGCTGACGTTTGATGACAACGCCGGGCAACTGCGTGCGGCGCCAGGCAACCCCGCCCCACCCCGGACCACGATCACCTTGACAATCAGCGGAAATGCTGACTTTTGCGGTGCGTTGCGCGACGCCTTCGCGATCGAATAGCCTCCATAGCCCCAATTACCAGCAAAAGCCCCACATTGCGAACAGGTTAGCGCGTCGGCAAGCGGCAATCTCTCGGGCATCGCTACAGTTGCGACTCCTCAGTTCAACTCAAGACCGGAGAGTTTCATGCTGTCACGCCGCCACTTCCTGGGTGCAAGCCTGGCCACCACCGTTTACGCAGCGGGCTCGTTTGTCCCCGTGTGGGCCCAGAACGCGCCCAACTTCGGAACCCCCACCTTGCCCAGCCCCGGCTTTCGCCGCATGAAGGTGGGCGATGTGGAGGTGATTGCGCTGAACGATGGCATCACGCGCCGCCCGCTGGGAGAGGAATTTGTGAAGAACGCGCCGCTGACCGAGGTGCGTGCGCTGCTGGCATCGCAAGGACTGCCCACCGACTACATCGACGTGCCCTACACACCCTTTCTGGTGGTGGCAGGCGCGCGCAAGGTCCTCATCGACACCGGCTTGGGCGAGTTTGGCGGCGCCACCACCGGCAAGCTGCTCGACAGCCTGCGCGCGGCAGGCATGCAGGCAGCCGACATCGACACCGTGCTGATCAGCCACTACCACGGCGACCACATCAACGGCATCCGCAACAAGGCCGGTGAGTTGGTTTTCCCCAAGGCCAAGGTGATGGTGCCCGCCGCCGAACACGCGTTCTGGATGGACGACGCCCGCATGGCCGCTGCGCCCGCTGGCATGAAGGGTGCATTCGATAACGTGCGCCGCACCTTTGCCACCATGCCCGCAGACACGCTGGTGCAGTTTGCGGCCGATGCGGAAGTGGCGCCGGGCATCAAGTCTGTGGCGGCCTATGGCCACACGCCGGGCCATACGCTGTTCGAGCTGACCTCGTCGGGCCAGAAGTTCTTCTACGTGGCAGACCTGACCAATGTGCCTGCGCTGTTCGCACGCAATCCCGACTGGGCTGTGACCTTTGACATGGACGCCGAGGCTGCGCGCAAGGTGCGGCGCGATGTGTTCCAGCGCATCACCGCCAGCAATGCCATGCTGGGCGGCTTCCACTTCCCGTTCCCGGCGTTTGGCCGCATGGCGGCTTCTGGCAATGGCTATGCCTTCCAGCCTGCCGCCTGAGCCCCGCATTGCCCGCCGCGCGGTGCTGGGCGCCGGGCTGGCCTTGGCCAGCCTGCGCGGCTGGGCGGCGCAAGACGCGGATGCCGAAGCATTGTTGCGCAAGGGCGGGGTGGTGGCCGCCTTCCGCCACGCGCTGGCCCCCGGCACGTTTGACCCCCCAGGATTCCGCCTGGGTGACTGCAGCACCCAGCGCAATCTGAGCGAAGAAGGCCGCGCACAGGCACGCAGCGTGGGGGCGTGGTTTCAGCAGCGCCAACTCCAACCTGGCAAGGTTTTATCAAGCCCCTGGTGTCGCTGCGTGGACAGTGCCACCCTCGCCTTTGGTACGCCGCAGGTCTGGGCGGCACTCGGGTCGCCCCGGGGTAGCCCGGAGACCACCGGCGCGGCCCACCTGCGTGAACTGCGTACAGCGCTGGCCACAGCGTCGTCCCAGCCCGGTCGTTTCGAAGTGTGGTTCACCCACATGTTTGTGCTGTCCGACCTGGCAAATACCAACACCAGCTCGGGCGAGGGGCTGATTCTCCGGGCAGATCGCAGTGGCAACGTCGAGGTCCTGGCGCGTCTTTCCATACCCGCCTGACGGGGTGACCTGGCGGCTTCCCGCGAATGGGTAGCGGGCGGGCATGGCGGCGGGTCGTTCGCCTACATCGGGCGCGGGGGAAAGGACTATCCTCAAGCCACGCTGCTGTGCCGGATGCCCCGGAACGCGGTGCACGAAGGACATGCCCATGGCAAACACCCAAAGCCCTCCCCCGCAGTCAAATACCCGCAACGCTGCCACCTGGCCTGCCCCCTACCCCGCCCAGCAAGTCGGCACAGTCCCTGCAGACCAGCCAAGCCATGACCGCGTACGCATGGAGCTGCAGATTGATCTGAGCTACGAGGTGGACCAGCATGGTGCCGATTTTGTCTTCAACATCCACGCGGCGCAGACACCCAACCAGTCGGTAAGCGCAGAGCGCCTGGTCATCAACCAGCCCATTGCCCACCACATTCATACGGATCCAGCCACGGGCAACCGCTACCTGCGGCTGCATGGCGAGCCCGGCACGCTCGAGCTGTCGTATTCAGCCACGGTCGATATCAACCACTACCGCGTCGACCCCTCCCAATTGGCAGAAGTACCGGTGCGGCGCCTGCCGCAAGAGGTAATGGGCTACATCTACCCCAGCCGGTATTGCCAGTCCGACCGGCTGCTGCGCCTGGCGACGAACGAGTTTGGTGCGCTGTGGCAAGGGCACAGCCGCGTGCAGGCGATCTGCGACTGGGTGCAGCGGCACGTGGCGTTCACCTCCAACACTTCCAACTCCAACACCTCTGCGGTGGACACGCTGGTGGAGCAGGTGGGCGTGTGCCGTGACTTCGCCCACCTCATGATTGCCTTGTGCCGCGCCATCAACATCCCGGCCCGCTTCACCACCGGAACCGACTACGGCGCTGACCCGGCCCTGGGCCCCCCCGACTTTCATGCCTATGTGGAGGTGTACCTGGGCGACCGCTGGTACATCTTTGACCCGTCTGGCACGGCGATCCCCATGGGCCTGCTGCGGTTTGGTGTGGGGAGGGATGCGGCAGATGTGGCCTTTGCCACGATCTTCGGTGGCGTGTGGGCCAAGCCCCCCGTGATCCGTACGATGGCCATTCAGGATGCCGCGCGGGGTTTTGAGTTGCCCCGCCACTGCACACAAGCGCTGTCCACCGACCACGGCGCAGGTGTGGCGGCGGGTGTGGCCGCAGGTTTTGTGGCGGCCTGAGCACCCACAAAACACCTGCCAAACACCTTTGAAAGCCCGGCAACCCGGCTGTGGCCTAAAATCTCTCCTTTTTCCACCAACTCAGAGACCTACCATGGGCAACAAGATCGTCACCGAAGCAGACCGCAAGCGCACCCCCCGCCCTACGCCCGTGCCCGGCTACACACTGGCCACTCCCGGCCGTGGCCAGCGCGTGAGCCTGGAACGCGGTGTGGCAACCCGCAGCAAGAAGAACCCTGGCAAGCGCTCCAAGAAGGGCGGCTGATCGCCAGATCGCCACGGGCCGACTGCGGTTGGTTCCCCGCAAGAAAGCCCTCGCCAGAGGGCTTTTTGCTTTCTGGGGCTTTCACACCCCCAGCTGGTGGCGCCTTGCTCCGGCAACCTGTGCCAATATTTACCCATGATCACCGTCCATCACCTCGAAACCTCGCGCTCGCAGCGCGTTCTCTGGCTGCTTGAAGAACTGGGTGTTCCCTACGAGCTGAAAATCTACCAGCGCGACAAGGCCACCAAGCTGGCCCCGCCCGAACTCAAGAAGATCCACCCGCTGGGCAAATCACCGGTGATCACCGACGGCAAAGAGGTCATCGCCGAGTCGGGCGCGATCATCGAATACCTGGTGGAAACCTACGGAGCCCAGGCGGGCGGCGACCTGGCCCACCTGCAACCGGCGCCGCGCACGCCAGAGTACCGCCAGTGCCGCTTCTGGATGCACTACGCCGAAGGCTCGCTCATGAACTGGCTGGTGATGAAGCTGGTGTTCATGACCATCCCCACCCAGCCCATGCCGTTCTTCGTCAAGCCCATCGCCAAGGCACTGTGCGGCACGGTGCAGGTGAAATTGATCGACCCCAATGTAAACACCGCGCTCGACTTCATGGAGCAGCACCTGGGCACGCACCGCTGGTTTGCGGGCGAGCACCTCACCATGGCCGATTTTCAGATGAGCTTTGCGGTGGAGGCCGCCCTCTCACGCGCCAGCAAGGCCGGTGCGTGCCCCAACCTTCTGGCCTACAAGCAGCGCATGGAGGCCCGCCCCGCGTACCAGCGCGGCATTGCCAAGGGTGGCCCGGTGGTGATGTCCGCCTGAACATCGTCGGGATCACAGAGATGCCTGACCGCGTCGCTACCTACTCGGTGCTTTTTGTGTGCATGGGCAACATCTGCCGCAGCCCCACGGCCCACGGCGTGTTCCGGCACAAGGTGGTTCACAGTGGTTTGGCCAGCCAGGTGCGTGTGGACTCGGCAGGCACCCACAACTACCACCCCGGCAAGGCACCGGACGAGCGGACGCAACGCCATGCGGCGCAACGGGGCTACGACCTGTCGGATCTGCGCGCTCGGCAGATGCTGGCCAACGACTTTGAACGCCACGATCTGGTTCTGGCGATGGACTGGGACAACCTGGCCCTTGCGCAAGACCTTTGCCCACCCGAACACGCCCGCAAGTTGCGCCGTATGACAGAGTTCTGCCAACGGTTCGACAGCCCCGTGGTGCCCGATCCGTACTACGGCGGGGCCGCTGGTTTTGAGGAGGTGCTGGACCTGGTGGAAGACGCCTGTGATGGCCTGCTGCACCATGTGCGGCAGCAGTTGCAGCTGCGGTCCAGGCCGCTTTAGCACTACGCAGCGCGCACCCCACACACCAGCGCACCGGGGTCGTTGTGCGCCAGGTCCCGGTCATTCTTGGCCTGGGCCACTTCCATGTCGCGCGGCAGGGTGACACCGTTTTTGACGGCCAAAATTTCGGCCATCACGCTCACCGCAATCTCGGGTGGTGTCTTGCTGCCGATGTAGATGCCGATCGGTCCGCGCAGGCGGGCCAGGCTCTCCTCGGTCTGGTCGAAGTGTTCGATCATGCGGGCGCGGCGCGCCTCGTTATTGCGGCGCGAGCCGATGCCGCCCACATAAAACGCGTCGGTATTCAGCGCCTCCAGCAGCGCCAGGTCGTCGAGCTTGGGGTCGTGCGTGAGGGCCACCACGCAACTGCGCCGGTCGGGCTTGAAGGCCAGCACCACGTCGTCGGGCATGTCACTCACCACCGTGGCGGCAGGCACGTTCCAGCTGCCCCGGTATTCCTCGCGCGGGTCGCACACCGTGACCGCAAACCCGTTGAACAGCGCCATGGTGGCCAGGTATTCCGCCAGCTGGCCCGCGCCGATCAGCAGCATGCGGTACTCGGGCCCAAAGGTGTTGGTAAGCCGCTCAGCATCCACCACCAGCTCGGTGGGCGCTGCCGCAGGCGTCAACGTGACCGCGCCGTCGACCAAGCGCACGCTGCGCTGCATCAGGCGCCCAGCCTCCAGCGCGGTGATCAGTGTTGCCAGGCTGTCCGGGGCCGGGTCGTACTCCAGCAGCAGCTCCAGCGTTCCGCCACAGGGCAAGCCGAAGCGGTGCGCCTCGTCGGCAGTGACGCCGTACTTCACAAACGTCGGCGGGCCGCTGGGAATACGGTGATCCTTGTCTCCGACCGCATTCGCCGTGGGCGCGCCCTGCGCATAGGCCCGGGTGTGGCGGTCAATCAGATCGTCCTCAATGCACCCGCCCGACACAGACCCCACCACCGAACCGTCTTCGCACAGCGCCATGATGGAGCCCACCGGCCGGGGTGAAGAGCCCCACGTGCGCACCACCGTCGCCAGCAACGCCCGCCGCCCGGCGGCCCGCCAGCCCTGCAGCGTACGCAGCACCATCACATCCAGGTTTTCCATCGTTCCGTCACCAATTCATTTCTGCCGCTTATTCAGATATTCCCATCTACGCCCGCTGCGTCTGAAACCGCGCGGCGCCCAGGCCAGCGCCACCGTGGATCCGGCTTTGCCGGTCCACCGGAGGCGTCCCCCTCCGGGGGAAGACGCGAAGCGGCTCAGGAGGAGTCAATTGATTGCCCAGGCTATCAGCACCAGCGCCGCCGCGCCCACCACCCACACCCAAACCGGAATGCCGCTGGGGGGAATATCCTCCCCCGCCGACGCCGCCAGTGCCCCAGGCTCGGTGGGCGCTTCAGAGGATGCCGCACCATCGTCTGCCGGCGCGCGCGGATGGCGGCTTTGCATTTCGTTGTCAAAGCGCTTGAAAAAATCCTCTGCCATGCTCTTGGCCGCGCCGTCGATGAGCCGCTGTCCTAGCTGAGCGATCTTGCCGCCCACCGTGGCATGCACGGTGTAGTGCAGCTCGCAGCTTTCCTGCCCAGCGGCATCCGCGGGCAAAGGCACCAGTTTGACCTGCGCATTGCCCTTGCCAAAACCCGCCACACCACCCGATCCGTCGAAGGCGATGGTGTAGCTCTCTGGCGGCACGATGTCCGACAGCGTGATCTTGCCCGCAAACTTGGCCGACACGGGGCCGATCTTGAGCGCCATGGCGACCGCGTATTGGTTGTCACCGGTCGCCTCGACCTTGTCGCAGCCGGGGATGCACAGCTTGAGCACCTCAGGATCGTTGAGCGCTTCCCAGGCCTGCTGCTGGCTCACGGCGAGGGTGCGGCTGGCTTGCATTTCCATGGTGGGTTCCTTGTGTTGTCTGGTGTTGTCTGGTTATCTCTGAAATCGGTCACTGCCGCAGCACGGCCGCCAGGCTGGCCGCCAGATCCTGCAAGCGGCTCAGGTTGTGCACGGCCACCATGCCGTGGGCCTGGCGGTGCAGTTCGGAGGCGCCGCGTGCCGTGGGTGCATAGCCTTCAAAACGCAGCAAGGGGTTGAGCCACAGCAGGCGTCCGCAATGGCGGCGCAGCCAGCCCAGTTCCTGCGCCAGCACCTCGGGCGTGCCTGTGTCCAGCCCGTCGCTGATCAGCAGCACGAGGGTGCGCCGCCCCACCAGCCTCCGGGCATGCTGCAAACGCAGCTGGGCCAGGCTGTCACCCATGCGGGTGCCCCCCGCAAAATCATTGATGGAATGGCTGGCCACCTGCAGCATCGCGTCGGTATCGGCCAGGCGAAATGCTGGCGTGAGGTCGGTCAGCCCGGTGCCAAACGCAAACACGTCGCGGCGCACGGCATCGCCGGTGTGGCGCGGTGCCGTGGCGGCATGCAAAAACGCCAGCAGCAGCCGCGCGTAACGCTCCATGGAGCCCGACACATCCACCAGCACCAGCAGCGGCAGCGGTTGCTGGCGCCGCTGCAGCAGCGGGATGCGCAGCACCTCGCCCCCGTTGCGGGCCGCGTGGTGCATGGCGCCGGGCCAGTGCGGGCGGCTGCCGCGCGCACCGGGGCGGGTGCGGCGGGCGGCGTAGCGCGGCAGGGGCAAGGGCACCTCACGCGCCAGGCGCTCCACCAGCAGGTATTCGCTGGCCGAGAGCTGGTTGAAGTCGGCCTGCCGCAGGCGCTGCAGGTCACTGGCCGTCATGGCGGCGTCGAAATCGATCTTCTCGTCCTCGCGCGGCGGGGGGGCGTTGCGGGCCGCACGCACGGGGGCCAACGCCTCGCTCACGCGCGGGCGGCGTTTGGCGGGCTCGGCCTTGGACTCAGCGCTGGGCAGCATCTGCGCCAGCAGCTTTTGCGCCACGTTGGGATTGCGAAAGTACGCGTCGAACAACTCGCGGAAGACCAAACGGTCCTGCTCGCGGCTGACCAGCACGGCCTCCAGCGCGGCGCAAAAGTCCTCGCGCTGCAGCCCTACCAGCATCACGGCTTGCTGGGCCAACGCCATGCGGGCGGCGTCCACGCGCACACCGGCGCGGCGCAGGGTGCGGCCAAAACCGCTCAGGTTGTCGGCGAGCTTGCCCGTGCGGGCGTCGCCCAGCTGGGAAATCGTTTTGCCCTCTGCCACGGCTGCGCCTTCATGCATCGGCGTCGGCAGGCTGCAGCAACTGCGCCGCCATGTCGCGCGTGAGCGCAGCCACGTCCTCGCGCTGCTTGAACAAGATGCCCGCGGTGTCGGACACCACTTCGGGGTCCACCACGATGGTGTCGAGCGCGACCAGCGCCTTGGCCCACTCCACGCTCTCGGCTATGCCCGGCGCGCGCTGAAAAGCGTTGGCAAACGGCTGGCTGCGCAGGCGGCCCACAAAATCCGCCACCTGGGTGGCCAAAGCCGCGCTGGCGTCCGGCACCTGCGCACGCACGATGGCCAGTTCGCGCTCGCGCTCGGGGTAGTCCAGCCAGTGGTACAGGCAGCGGCGTTTGACGGCGTCGTGCAGATCCCGCGTGCGGTTGCTGGTGAGGATGGTGACCGGCGTGGCCGTGGCGCGCACGGTGCCGATCTCGGGAATGCTCACCTGGTACTCGCCCAGGTATTCGAGCAAAAACGCCTCAAAGGGCTCGTCGGCGCGGTCCACTTCGTCGATGAGCAGCACCGCGCCCGGCGCCGGGGCCTGCAGCGCCTGCAGCAGGGGGCGTCGGATGAGGTAGCGGTCCTGGTAGACCTCGCGCTCCACCTGCGCCATGTCGGCGCTGCCTTTGCCTTCCGCTGCGCGCATGTGCAAGAGCTGGGCCGCGTAGTTCCATTCATACAGCGCCTCGCGCTGCTCCAGGCCGTCGTAGCACTGCAGGCGGATCAGGCTGCGTTCCAGCACCTTGGCAAGCGCCTGCGCCAGCGCCGTCTTTCCCACGCCGGGCTCGCCCTCCAGCAGCAGCGGGCGCTGCAGCTTGAGCGCCAGGAACACGGCCGTGGCCAGCCGCCGGTCGGCAAAATAGCCCACGCCCTGCAAGGCCGACACCAGGGCGTCGATGGAGGACAGCGCAGGCGCGGTCATGGGCACGGGAGGGGAAACGTTCATTACTATAGTTTCTATAGCTAATAGCGCTTGATAGAAAAGCGCTAGAGGCCAATTTCATTCAAACACCCGCCCCTGGATGCAGTATGCAGGGCGCGGGTGCTATCCCCCATCAGCCCAGGATTTGCGCTACTGCTCTTTGGGTCTGCACGCTGATAAGGTTGGCGCGATAGGCCGCACTGGCGTGGATGTCAGCATTGAGATCGCTTGCATCGATCTTCACCGCCGCCGCCGATGCTGGCGTAAAACTCTGGTTCAGCGCTGCCTCCAACCCCGCGTGGCGGAACACGCTGCTGGCCGCGCCCGTGATGGCCACGCGCACACCGCCGTCGGTCTGCGCCACAAACACCCCTACCAGCGAGAAGCGCGATGCAGCCTGCTTGAACTTGAGGTACGCCGCGCGCTTCGGAATCGGAAAGCGGATGGCGGTGATGATCTCGCCCTCTTCCAGCGCCGTGGTGTACATGCCCACAAAAAAGTCGTCGGCCGCAATCTCGCGCTGATTGGTGATCACGGTGGCGCCCAGGCCCAGTACGGCGCTCGGGTAGCAGGCCGCAGGGTCGTTGTTGGCCACCGAACCACCCAGCGTGCCGCGTGCGCGCACCTGCCGGTCGCCGATGTGCGCGGCCAAGTCGGCCAGCGCGGGGATGGCGGCCTTGACATCGGCGCTGTTGGCCACGTCCATGTGGCGCGTCATGGCGCCGATGACCAGCGCGTTGCCCTCGCGGCGGATGCCCGCAAGCTCGGGGATGCTGTTGAGGTCAACGATCTTCTCGGGGTTGGCCAGGCGCAGCCGCATCGACGGCAGCAGGCTTTGGCCACCGGCCAGCAGCTTGCCGCCCTGGGCGATGAGCTGTGCAGCGGCGGCGGTGGAGGAGGGATTTTCAAAGGTGAATGCGTACATGCTGGTTCTCCTCAGGCTTTGGCACTCTGAATCGCTTCCCACACACGGTGTGGCGATGCGGGCATGTCGAACTCTTTAACCCCCAGCGGGCGCAGTGCATCCAGCACCGCATTGATCACCGCCGGAGGCGAGCCAATCGCCCCCGCCTCGCCGCAGCCTTTGGTACCCAGCGGGTTGTGCGTGCAAGGCGTGCACACATGGCCCAGCTTGAACTCGGGGAAGTCGTCGGCGCGCGGCATGGCGTAGTCCATGAAGCTGCCGGTCAGGAGCTGGCCCGTTTCACGGTCGTACACGCAGTTTTCCATCAACGCCTGGCCGATGCCCTGCACCAGGCCTCCGTGCACCTGGCCCTCCACGATCATGGGGTTGATGATGGTGCCGAAGTCGTCCACGGCCGTGAACTTGTCTACGCGGGTGCTGCCTGTGGCCGGGTCCACCTCCACTTCGCAGATGTAGGTGCCAGCAGGGAAGGTGAAGTTGGTCGGGTCGTAGAACGCGGTTTCGTTGAGGCCCGGTTCGAGCTTGTCGAGCGGGTAGTTGTGCGGCACATAGGCCGTGAGTGCCACCTGGCCGAAGGGGATCTTCTTGTCCGTGCCGCGCACGGTGAACTCACCGCCGCTGAAGTCGATGTCGGCGTCGCTGGCCTCCATCAAATGCGCAGCAATCTTCTTGGCCTTGGCCTCGATCTTGTCCAGCGCCTTCATGATGGCCGCGCCGCCCACGCTGATGGAGCGTGAGCCGTAGGTGCCCATGCCAAACGGCACGCGGCCCGTGTCGCCGTGCACGATGTCCACGTTCTCCACCGGGATGCCCAGGCGCGCGGCCACCACCTGCGCAAAGGTGGTCTCGTGCCCCTGGCCGTGGCTGTGCGAGCCGGTGAACACCGTCACGCTGCCCGTGGGATGCACACGCACTTCGCCGCATTCAAACAGACCTGCGCGCGCGCCCAGGGCGCCCGCGATGTTGGACGGCGCAATCCCACACGCTTCGATGTAGCTGCTGTAGCCGATGCCACGCTTCAAGCCCTTGGCCTCGCTGGCCGCCTTGCGCGCCGCAAAGCCCGCCACGTCGGCCAGCTCCTGCGCTTGCGTCATACAGGCGTGGTAATCGCCCACGTCGTACTGCAGTGCCACGGGCGTCTGGTAGGGCCAGCTGGTGATGAAGTTACGTTTGCGGATTTCGTCCTGGCCCAGGCCCATCTCCCAGCCACAGCGCGACACCAGTCGTTCCAGCAGGTAGGTGGCCTCGGGCCGGCCTGCGCCGCGGTAGGCATCGACCGGTGCGGTGTTGGTGAACCAGGCATCCACCTCCACATAGATCTGCGGCGTTGTGTACTGGCCTGCCAGCAAGGTGGCATACAGGATGGTGGGCACGGCGCTGGCAAATGTGCTGAGGTAGGCGCCCATGTTGGCGTCGGTGTGCACGCGCATGGCCAGGAACTTGCCGTCTTTGTCCATCGCCATTTCGGCATGGCTCACATGGTCGCGGCCATGCGCGTCCGACACAAAAGACTCACTGCGATCGGCCACCCACTTGATGTTGCGGTTGAGCTTCTTGGCCGCCCAGGTCAGGCACACGTCCTCGGCATACAAGAAGATCTTGGAGCCAAAGCCGCCCCCCACATCGGGCGCAATCACGCGTACCTTGTGCTCGGGCAGCCCCATCACAAAGGCGGTCATCAAGAGCCGCTCGACGTGCGGATTCTGGTTGCTGACGTACAGCGTGTATTCGTCGTTGGCGCGGCTGTACGAGCCAATGGCGGCGCGGGGCTCCATCGCGTTGGGGATGAGGCGGTTGTTGACCAGATCCAGCTTGGTCACGTGCGCGGCGTTGGCAAATGCGGCGTCCACCGCGCCCTTGTCGCCAATGGCCCATTTGTAGCAATGGTTGTCCGGCGCTGCGTCATGTAGCCCTGCGCCGGCCACGGTGCCTGCGGCCGCGTCGGCCACACTGACCACGGCGGGCAACACGTCGTAATCCACCTCCACCAGCTCGGCCGCATCACGCGCCTGCTGCTGTGTCAGCGCCACGACCATGGCCACATGGTCGCCCACATAGCGCACCTTGCCCTGCGCCAGGATGGGGTGCGGCGGCTCCTTCATGGGCTGACCGTCGGTGCTGGTGATGAGCCAGCCGCAAGGCAGGCCGTTGATGTTGTCGGCCGCCACATCGGCACCGGTGAACACGCCCAGCACGCCGGGCGCGGCCTTGGCCGCTTCCACATTGATGCTGTTGATCTTGGCGTGTGCGTGCGGCGAGCGCACAAACACGGCATGGCTTTGCGCCGCCAGCACCACGTCGTCGGTGTACTGGCCCGCGCCGGTCAGGAAGCGGTAGTCTTCCTTGCGCTTGAGCGATTCGCCGATGTGCGGCAGCTTGGAAAAGTCGGATGCACCCATGGTTCTTCTCCTGTGTGTTTACGCTGAAGCCATGGCCTTTTGGCCAACCTGCACTGCGCGCACGATGTTCTGGTAGCCCGTGCAGCGGCAGATGTTCCCTTCGAGCAGCTCGCGGATCTCGCCTTCGCTGGCGTTGGGGTGGTTCTTGCACAGGTCCACCGCGCTCATCACCATGCCCGGGGTGCAGAAGCCGCACTGAAGGCCATGGCACTCCTTGAACGCGGCCTGCATGGGGTGCATGGTGCCGTCGGGGGTGGCCATGCCTTCGATGGTGGTCACCTCAGCCCCCTGGGCCTGCACCGCCAGCATGGCGCAGGATTTGACGGCCCTGCCGTTCACATGCACCGTACACGCCCCGCACTGGCTGGTGTCACAACCCACATGGGTGCCGGTGAGCAGCAGGTGCTCTCGCAGCGCATGGACAAGCAGGGTATGGGGGGGGACGTCAACACTGGCAGCGCGCCCGTTGACCGTGAACTGGACTTGCATCTGGCTGTCTCCTGAATAGGTTTTGGCTGGACAAGAACGTGTTCACGATCTCGCAGGGGATCGCGTTGGAGCGCAATCGGGATGAGTGGATGCTTCGGGTGCGCCGCATGGGCTCATGCCCATCCAAGCAGCCGGAGCGTCCAATCGCCCGATTTCGCTCCAACCCCTCGGGCAGTGGTCTTGGCGGGCGGTCTGCTGCGTTGCGGCGCTTGTGGATAGCCGAGCTATCCACTGCGCACCGCGCCTAGCATCCCATCCCGCCAAGACCGCTGCGCGACCCCTGGGAGATCGTGAACACGTTCTTCGCGCATCTTCTGCCGCGCCCCAGCCCCCATCCCTAGGGACAACCCTAGATTTCCGGCAGGCCCGGCCGGATATTCTCAAAATGAAACATGTTGCAGCGCACACCAGCGCATCATGCGCAGCTCAAGGATTCGGTTCACCATGCTGTCCTCCGCGCCCACCTCCCCCGCCCACCGCCACGCACTGATTGCACAGGCGCGCCAAAGCTTGCTGGCGGATGGCGCAGCGCCCCTGCGGGCCGAGGTGGAGCCATGGATTGCACGGTCGTGGCAACGCTGCCTGGCCCAGGGGCTCAACCCCACCCACCGTGTGGCATTTGACGCCGTCAGCGCCACGGCGTTGCGCCGTAGCCAGGAGCAAAACCACCACCTGCTGCGCGCGGCACGGCCCGTGCTGCAACAGCTCACCCGCGCGATTGCGGGCATGCACTACTTCGCCATGCTGACGGACGCACGCGGCATCGTGGTGGACGTGCAAGGCCATTGCGACCCAGACGACCCGCGCGCCAGCGCCATTGGCCGCGTGGGCATCGACCTGTCGGAAGCGGCCGTGGGCACCACAGCCATCGGCGCTGCGCTGGCCGAACTGCAGCCGGTGTGGCTGCACCGGGGCGAACACTTCTTTGATGACAACGCCAGCTACAGCTGTGCAGGGGCACCGCTGTTCGACCCACAGGGCCAATGTGTGGGCATGCTGGACCTGACCGGCGTGGATGTGCCCGAGCGGCCCGAGCTGCGCCACCTGGTGGCCCGATCGGCCCGCGCCATGGAAGACGCCTTGCTGCTGCAATTGCCCCATGCCCTGCTGCTGCGCGTGAACTGGCCCGGCTGCCCGCTGGGCAGTGAAGGCGACGGCCTGCTGGCACTGGACGGCGATGGATTTGTGGTGGGCTGCAACAGCATGGCCCGCCAACTGGTGCCCCAGCCACTGCGCACCCCGGGTGCGCCCACCCACGCCAGCGACCTGCTGGCCATGCCGTGGGCCATGTTGTTCGATGCTGCGCGGCGGCACCCGGCGCAGCCGATCGATTTGCCCCTGTGGTCGGGCCTGCGCCTGCAGGCGCTAGCGCAACGGCCAGAAAACGCCCGTGGCGCCAGCCAGACTGTTGCCACCCTGTCCCCGGCGCTGGTGGGCGCCCCGCCCACGGCCGCACCGCTGCGCGAGGCTGAAACCGCCCTGATTCGCCAAGCCGTGCAAGACGCCCGTGGCAATGTGGCAGAAGCGGCCCGGGTGCTCGGCATCAGCCGCGCCACGGTGTACCGCAAACTGGGGCATCCCAAGGGGCTGTGATCGGCGGCTGCGGCACCTGCCAACAAGGCGCAGCAGATATTTGCATCAAATTGGCCGCTAGCGCTTACTCAGAAAGCGTCAATAGCTATAAAATATATAGCATAATTCCCACAACGGGCCCAGTATCAGACCTCGGCCAAGGCCAGGACCACGGCGTTGTCTTCCACCACCAGCACGACCGGGCTGCCCGCGCGCAGGCCACTGCCGGGCGCCGCAAAACCCACCATCTGCAAGCCACCCGACAGCTCGGCAGACACCTCATCGCCCGACTCGCCCCGCACCACGCGCGTGGCTTTTGCAGGCAGGCGGTGGATGCCGGGTGCATCGGCCACCGCAGATCCAGACGCTGATGCCAAGCGACCACCCCGATCCACGCGCACGGCCGTGGCCTTGCACAGCGCCTGCACGGCCAGCCCCGGCTGCAGGCCCAGCAGCTCCGCACTCTCACGGGTGATGCGCGCGGCCAGTGCTGCAGGCACGCCCATTGCGGCACCGTCGCCATCGCTCGCATTGCCCAACCGCAGGTGCACCGCCACGATCTGCCCCTGCACCACCAGCCGCTCCACCACACACGGCAACTGGTTGCGCATGCTGGTGCGCACCGCCAGCCGCGCCAGCGCAGGGCCCGCATGGGGCGTGGCCTGCCAGCGCGACAGCACAGCGCCCCGCGCTTGCGCCATCGCATTTGCCGCCGCCAGCAGCTGGTGCCCCGCCTCGGTCAGCTGCGCACCGCCGCCCCCTGCCCCACCCACCGCGCGGGCCACCAGCGGCGTGCCCGCCAGATTGGTCAGCGTGTCCACCGCCTGCCACGCGGCCTTGTAGCTCACGCCCACGGCACGCGCGGCCTGCGAGATGGAGCCGCAGGTGCCAATCTGGCGCAGGATGTCGATGCGTTTGTCGGCCAGGGCATGGCCCAGCGCATCCGTGAGAGAAAGAGAAACAGGCATGCGCGGATGATGCCTGAGCGCTCCCTTCACGCCGCCTTGCGGCGCAGCCCCGTGACAGGCTTTGCCAGCTTCTGCTGGCGCTCCAGCGCGCCAGTCGCTGCGGCCTTCAGCAGCCGCTGGAAGGAGGGGCATTGCGCATGGCTCTCGGCCGGGCAGGCTGCCGCATGCCGCAGGCCGTTGCTCATGGCCTTGAGGCGTTTGACCATGGCATCGAGTTCATCGGCCTTGGCCGACAGCAGTTGCCGGTCAATGCAGGGCTCGCCGCTGGGCAAAAACATGGCACGGATGTCGTCCAGCGAGAACCCGGCCGATTGCCCCAGCGCAATCAGCGCCAGCTGGTCCAGCACGCCCGGCGCAAAACGGCGGCGCTCACCAGGTTGGCCTACAGAGTGGATCAACCCCTTTTCCTCGTAATACCGCAGCGTGGAGGCCCGCAGCCCGGAGCGTTTGGCGACTTCGGCAATGTCCATCAAAAAACCCCTTGACTTCAAGTTGACTTGAACTTCTATATTCCCTTCAAAACCTCCTTCCGTCAACTTTCGAGGTGCTTTGATGACACTCCCACTGCAAGAATTTCCCCTCGCGATGCTGATAGGCATCGGCGCCACCGCCGTCATGGATGCATGGCTTTTGCTGCTCAAGCACCTGGGCGTCCCCACCCTCAACTTCGCCTTCATCGGCCGCTGGGTGGGCCATCTGTTTCGGGGCCAGTTTGCCCATGCAGCCATCGCCAAGGCGGTGCCCATCCGGGGGGAATTGGCCTGGGGCTGGCTCACGCACTACGCCGTGGGCATGGCGTTTGCCACCGTGCTGGTCGGCCTCCAGGGCGCCGACTGGGTACGCAGCCCCACCCTGCTGCCCGCGTTGGCCGTGGGCGTCTGCACCGTGGCGGCGCCGCTGCTGGTGATGCAGCCCGCCATGGGCTCGGGCTTTGCGGCATCGCGCACGCCCACGCCGCTCAAGAACTGCCTGCGCAGCTTGGCCAACCACACCGTCTTTGGCTTCGGCCTGTACCTGTCTGCGCTCGCCATCGCACTGATTTCTCGATGACGGTTCTGCGCGTTTTTCCCCTCGAAATCACTTGTTTGGAACCCATGCCATGAAAACCATCGCCATCATTTATTACAGCGCCCACGGGCACACCGCACACATCGCCCGCCACGTTCTGGAGGGCGCCCAGGGCGTTTCCGGCATCCATGCCGAGTTACGCCAAGCCGAAGACCTGGCCCATGCGCCCGACAGCCTGTTGCACTACGACGGCTTCATCCTGGGCTCGCCCACCTACCTGGGCGGAGTCTCCGGTCCGTTCAAGACCTTCATGGATGCCACCGGCCGTCTGTGGAAAACGCAGCAGCTCAAGAACAAGCTCGCGGCGGGCTTCACCGTATCGTCGCTGCCTGCGGGCGACAAGCAGTCCACACTGCTGTCGATGTGGGTGTTTGCCATGCAGCACGGCATGGTGTGGGTGGGCAACCCCATCCTGCCCGAGCAGCACACCGGGGTTCCGTATGACGAAGCAGCCAACCGGCTCGGATCCTGGTCGGGCCTGATGGCGCAGGCAGGCCATGGGGCGGCAGCGGATGCGTTTGTGCCAGGCGATACCAAGACCGCCCGCATGTTTGGGCAGCATTTCGCCGAGACCTTGCTGCGCCTAGGCGGTGTGGCGGCACACCAACCCGCCGAGGCGGTGGCTGCATGATCCCCGCCCGCTACGGCCCCGTGCTGTTCAGCTTCATCCTGTCGGGCGTGATGTCGCTGCTGGTGTCCGGCATCTCCACCTTTCGAGCCGCGCAGGTGGACCAGGGGTTTCTAGGCCTCTGGGCGGGCGCGTGGCTCACGGGGTGGCTGTTCGCCTTCCCGGCGGTCATGCTGGCGGCGCCGCTGGCCCGTAAGGTGGTGGCATTGCTCACAGGCCAGGGTGCAAGCGGATCAGAACGCGGATGACGTGTTGCATCCACCTCCTCGCATGCAGGGAAGCGGCGTTTCACCCTGCCCCAAAAGCCGGTACGCTGTGGCCCTATGCCCTTGCCCGCGCTGCACCTTCCTCCCGCCCTGAGCCTGAACCTGCGCACCTGGCTGCTGGGCCTGTCGCTACTCACCACCCTGCCTCTGCTGGTGTTTGCGCTGTCGGTGGTGTGGGAGTTCAAGGAGTTCCAGCAGCGGACCTTGGTGGAGCAGCTGGAACGCCGTAGCAATGAACTGGCGCACGCCGTGGCCGAAAAGCTCCACAGCACCCTGGGCACCCTCACTGCGCTGGCTGAATCCGACGCCTCACTGGCACTGGATATGCCCAAACTGTACGCACACGCGACTCGCATCACCGCGCGCGAGCACGACATCCGTGCCATCACACTGGTCACCCAGGACCGCATCCTGTTTCTGACGGCAGCTCCCCTGGGCCACACGGACATGCCCGTGAACGCCGCCGACCGTGTTGAGGCAGCGCTGCGCACCCAAAGCCCCAACGTGTCGGGGCCGTTTCTCTCCCCGGCGAGCCCCGACTTGGCCGTGGCACTGACAGTGCCCATGGTGCGCGAGGGCGAGGCCATCTACGCCCTGCGCGGCATTCTGGCCGTGGAGTCCCTCAACCGGCTTATGTCGGCCGAGCGCCTGCCCCAAGGCTGGGTTGCCGGCATTGCCGACGCCAATGGCACCGTGGTGGCACGCAGCCACGATGCCGCGCGGTATGTGGGCCGCCAAGCCAGCGCCTCTTTCCGGCAGGGCATCCTGGCCACCGGAAAGCCCACCGCATTCCTCGGGACCATACTGGACGGCACCCCCACCATCAACCTGGTGCAACCCGTGTTCGGCTTTGACTGGTACCTGGGCGTGGCCGTGCCTCAGACCATCCTGCACGCGCCCCTCACAGAAATGCTCTGGCATATGGCCGGACTGGGGTTGCTCTGGGTGGGGCTATCGCTGTTGGCGGCCATGGCGTTTTCGCAATACCTGTTGCGCCAGATGAAAACCGTGGCACGCGCCATCAATCAAACCAGCGAAGCCCCGCTGCAGTCCAGTACGCCATTGCGGGTGTCAGAGCTGGCCACTCTGGTAGGGAAATTCCGCGCCACCCAACGCAGCGAGGCCACGATGCGGGGGGACCGCGACGTTGCCGTGATCGCGCGCGAGCAGGTGCAGGACCTGTACGACCACGCCCCCTGCGGCTACCACTCACTGGACCAGGAAGGCCGCGTGCTACGCATGAACCAGACGGAGTTGCGCTGGCTGGGCCTTTCGCTCGCACAGGTGCAAGGCCACGCCTACGCAGACTTCCTGACAGCAGAAAGCCAACAGATTTTTCAGGAGCGCTTTCCCCAGTTCATGCGCGAAGGCCATATCAAAGACCTGGAGATGGAGCTGCGAAACGCCTCAGGCGCCGCCATACCCGTACTGGTGAGCGCCACAGCGATCCATGACGCCCAGGGAAATTTCGTGGCCAGCCGCTCTACCGTGTTCGACCACACCGAAAAGAAAAGGGTGCAGGCCCAACTGGAACGCATGGCGCGCAGCGATGCGCTGACCGAGCTGAGCAACCGGCGCGACTTCTACGAAAAGGCCGAGCACGAAATTGCACGCAGCCGCCGGTCGGGGATGCCGTTTTGTGTGCTCATGCTCGACGTGGACCATTTCAAGAAGGTCAACGACCACTATGGGCATGCCGGAGGCGACGACGTGCTGCGGCAACTGGCCCGGCTTCTTGTGGCGCAGCTGCGCGCGGTGGACATGCCCGCCCGTGTGGGCGGCGAAGAGTTCGCTGTGCTCATGCCGGGCACCCCGCTGACCGAGGCGGCCCTGGCCGCCGAGCGCCTGCGTGCCGCACTGCAGGCCACAGCAGTCACCCTGGGCGACGGACAGCAGATCTCCATCACCGCCTCCATCGGGCTGGCGCAGTGGAGCGCCGACGACACAGGCATCGACGCCACGCTCAAGCGGGCCGACACGGCCCTCTACCGCGCCAAGGCCACAGGGCGCAACCGGGTGTGCACCGAAAACTGAGAGAGTGTCCGGGCATCTATACTTTCGCTATTCATCAATGGAATAGCGCTTGTTGCGCATTAACCACCATGCCCCACCGATTTGCCTCCGCCGCACGCAAACTCCTGGCCGTGGGGCTCTCCGCAGGTGCATTCCACGCTGCACATGCCGACACCGTCTCGGTTGCGGTGGCCGCCAATTTCACGGCGCCCATGCAGAAGATTGCCGCAGCTTTTGAGGCCGACACGGGCCACAAGGCCGAGCTCTCGTTCGGTGCCACCGGCAAGTTTTACGCGCAGATCACCCACGGGGCGCCGTTTCAGGTGCTGCTGTCGGCCGACGACACCACACCTGCCCGGCTGGAGCGCGAGGGCAAGGCCGTAGCCCACTCGCGCTTTACCTATGCCATCGGCACGCTGGTACTGTGGAGCGCACAACCCGGCACCGTGGACGCCAAGGGCGATGTGCTCAAGTCGGGTGATTTCAAGCACCTGGCCATTGCCAACCCCAAGCTGGCGCCCTATGGCGCGGCGGCCCTGCAGGTGATGGAAAAGCTGGGCGTGGCGACGGCCCTGCAGCCGCGCCTGGTGCAAGGCGAGAACATCGCCCAGACCTTCCAGTTTGTCTCCACCGGCAATGCGCAGCTGGGCTTTGTGGCGCTGTCGCAGGTGATGGCCGATGGCAAGATCCGCAGTGGCTCGGCCTGGCAGGTGCCGGCCAGCCTGCACGACCCCATCCGGCAAGATGCCGTGCTGCTGATGCTAGGCAAGGACAGCGCGGCGGCCAGCGCACTGCTGACCTACCTGCGCGGCAGCAAGGCGCGCGCAATCATTCAATCGTACGGCTATAGTTTCTGACCGCCTGTAGCCCCATCGACGGATCGCCCATCTTCATGCCATTTTCCAGCGCTGATCTGGCTGCCATCGGCCTCACGCTGCGGCTGGCGGGCACCACCATGGTGTTGCTGCTGGTGCTGTGCACGCCCCTGGCCTGGTGGCTGGCGCACACGCCGTCGCGCTGGCGCGGCCCGGTGTCGGCCGTGGTGGCGCTGCCGCTGGTGCTGCCGCCCACGGTGATCGGCTTTTACCTGCTGGTCACGCTCGGCCCCAACGGGCCCCTGGGGCAGTTCACGCAGTGGTTGGGGCTCGGCACCCTGCCCTTTACCTTCTGGGGGTTGGTGGTGGGCTCGCTCATCTATTCGCTGCCTTTTGCGGTGCAGCCTCTGCAGCACGCTTTTGAAGCCATCGGCCGGCGCCCGCTGGAGGCTGCGGCCACGCTGGGCGCAGGGCCGCTGGACCGTTTCTTCACTGTAGCGCTGCCGCTGGCGCGCCCCGGGTTCATCACCGCCGCGATCCTGAGCTTTGCGCACACGGTGGGCGAGTTTGGTGTAGTGCTCATGCTGGGCGGCAACATCCCGGGTGTCACGCGCGTGGTGTCTGTGCAGATTTACGACCACGTCGAGGCGCTGGAATACACCCAAGCGCACTGGCTGGCGGGCGGCATGGTGCTGTTTTCGTTTGTGGTGCTGCTGGGGCTGAACCTCACCCGCCGCAAAACTTTGTCGATGGTGCAGTGATGACCACCACTGCCTCTTCGGCACAGATCACCGCGCAACTGACGCTGACCCGCCCCGGGTTTACGCTGAATGTGGACCTGCAATTGCCCGGCCGGGGTGTGACCGCCCTCTTCGGCCCCTCGGGCTGCGGCAAGACCACCTGCCTGCGCGCGATTGCCGGTCTGGAGCGCGCGCAGCCTGGGCGTGTGGAGGTCAACGGCGAGGTGTGGCAGGACGATGCACAGACCATCTGGCGCGCCACACACGAGCGGGGCCTGGGCTATGTGTTCCAGGAGGCCAGTCTGTTCGACCACCTGAGCGTGCGTGGAAACATCGACTACGGCCTGAAGCGCACGCCCCCCGCACGCCGCAAGGTGGCGCTGGAGCAGGCGGTGGACTTGCTGGGCATCGCCCCCCTGATGGACCGCAAGCCCCAGGCCTTGTCGGGCGGCGAGCGCCAGCGCGTGGCCATCGCCCGTGCGCTGGCCACCAGCCCCCGCCTGCTGCTGATGGACGAACCCCTGGCTGCCCTGGACGCCCAGCGCAAGGCCGAGGTCCTGCCCTATCTGGAACGGTTACAACGCACCCTCGACATCCCCATGCTGTATGTGAGCCACGCCATCGACGAGGTGGCAAGTCTGGCCGAGCACATGGTGCTGTTGCGCGAGGGCCGTGTGCTGGCCCAGGGCCGCACCAACGAACTAATCGTGCGGCTGGACCTGCCCCTGGCCCATGGCGACACTGCCGCCACGGTGATCGAAGGCACGGTGCAACAGCACGACCCGCAGGACCACATCACGACCGCGGCATTCAGCGGTGGGCACCTGATGCTGGTCAGCCCCAGGGCACACGCCACGGGCGAGCCCATCCGGCTGCGGGTGCAGGCGCGTGATGTAAGCCTGGCACTCACCGCACCCAGCGACACCAGCATCCTCAATGTGCTTCCAGCCACGGTGGTGGCGCTGGGCGAAGACAGCCCCGGGCAAATGATGGTGGCCCTGGATGCAGGCACCACACGGCTGCTGGCGCGGGTCACGCAACGCTCGGCCCGGGCGCTGGCGCTGGCGCCTGGCCAACCCGTATTTGCGCAGGTAAAGGGCATTGCCATCGTGAACTGATGGGCAGCGCAATCCGGGCCTCCCTCCGAAGGCCCCACAGGCGAACCCAGTGGCCACCACGGCCTACCATCGGTCGTATGATGACCGTCAAAAAAAAATCGGTGGGAACAAGGGGTGGAAATGGTTTCAATCTGGCACGACGCCACCATGGCGTTTGCAGTGGGGTTTCCGCCGCTGCTCCAAAGCCTGCTGTTCTGGATCTTCGCGTCGCTGGTGGTGCATGTGTGCCAGCGCCTGGTCGAACACACGGCGTTTTCGGTCGATCCATCGAGCCGCCGCATCAGCGCCTCGCAAGCTGCCCTGTGCATTGGCTGCATTGTCTGGGCCCTGGATGTGGTGGGTCTGTTCATGTATGCCGAGCTGGCGCACCACGTGCTGGAGTTGGTGCCCGCCCTCAGTGGCCTGCTGATCATGGCGGTGAGTGCGCGACTCACCATTCCGACACTCAGCACCAGCGCCAGCAAGGCGCGCATTGTGGTGGCCGGTGTATGGCTGGCGGCTGGCATGCTGACGGGGCACTTTGCGATCACCTGGGGCCACGTGCAAAGTTTTTCGCAGGTCAATGTGCTGGCAATCATGGCGTCCATGGCCACGGCCGTGGCCCTTGCGGCGTGCACCGCCATCCGGCACCGCTCGGCCAAACTCAGCATGCTCACGCCCCGCTACCGCGCACAAACCTGGGAAGACAAGGTGCTGTGCGGCGCCGCCATCCTGGTGCTGCACTGGATGCTGGTCAACACCTTTGCACTGCACCTGGGCGACCCCAGCGGTGAGTCCGACGGCATTGCGCTGCTGGTCACCGTGCTGGTCTTTGCCATTGCCGTAGCGCTGGAACAGATGAGCAACATGCGCTCGGACGCTGGCCGCCAGCAGCTCTTGCGACGCGGGCTGTCGATGATGCGGTCATCGGCCACGGCGCAAAACGCCCAGCGCGACATGCAGCTGTCGCTCATTGCGGACCATTTGCACCGGCTTCTGCACCCGGAAAACCTGGCGCTGCACTTTCAGCCCATCGTCGATTTTCAGCAGCGTGGCGTGCAGTTCGAAGCCCTGCTGCGCATGACCGACACGACCCTGGGCGCCATCAACCCTGAAACCTTCCTGCTGGTGTGCGAGCTGCAGGGCAAGACGCCCGAAGTGGACCGGATGATCCTGCGCAACGCACTCGACAGTGCCAAGGCCTGGCAGGCCCAGGGCCTGAACGACACGACCATCAGCGTGAACGTGGCCCCCATCACGCTGCTGGACGACCGCTTTGCCCCGTGGCTGCGTGAAGAACTGGCCCTGCGCGGCCTGCCGCCGCGCACCCTCAAACTCGAAATGACCGAACACGCCATCATTGCGCTGGGCACGGAGATGGTGGCCGCCATCCACACACTCAGCGCCATGGGTGTTGTGGTGTGGATGGACGACTTTGGCGCCGGCTACTCGTCGCTGGGCATGCTGGCCGACCTGCCGATTGCAGGCATCAAATGCGACCGGCTCTTTGTGCGAAAGCTGCCGCAGGACAGCCGGCGGCAGATGCTGCTGCGGCATATCAGCGCGCTGGCCGGCGAGTTCGGCCTGTCTGTGGTGGTGGAAGGCGTGGAGACCGTGGAGGAGCTGCAGACGCTGGCCGCCATTGGACTGCACTGCATCCAGGGCTACGTGTTCAGCAAACCCATTCCAGCAGCCCACGTACCCGACTGGCACCACACCCACATGCAGCCCCAGCGCGCAGCGCTGCAGGCCTTGCTGCGCCCGGCGGGTTCCACACCGTTTTCAGCACTCCCGCCCGCCATCGCGCCAGCCCCCGGACTCTGAACCCATGGCAACACTCACAACACTGGTCCTGGGCGGGTACGGCAACTTTGGCGCACGCATCTGCCGCGCACTGGCAGGCGACGCGGCTACGCGCCAGCACATCGCCCTGCTGGTGGCAGGCCGCGATGCATCCCGCGCCCAGGCCTTGGCGAACACATTGGGCCACGGCGCTCAGGGCGTGGTCCTCGACCACCAGGCCCCGGGTCTGGCTGCCAGCTTGCGCGAATGGGGCGTGGATCTGGTCATCCACACTGCGGGGCCTTTTCAGGCACAGGGTTACAGCGTGGCCCAGGCCGCTGCTGAGGCGGGCGCGCACTACATCGACCTGGCCGATGGCCGCCGTTTTGTGTGCGACTTTCCAGCTGCCATGCAGGCCGCGTTTACCGCCGCCGGACGCACCGCCATCGCTGGCGCCAGCACCGTGCCCGCGCTGTCCTCGGCCGTCATCGACCACCTGTGCGCGGACTGGCAGTGCATTGACAGCATCGACATCTGCATCGCCCCCGCGCAACGCGCGCCACGCGGACAGGCCACGCTGGCGGCCGTGCTGAGCTACTGCGGCCTGGCCATCGATGTGTGGCAAGACGGCCGCTGGCAGCCGAAACGGGGCTGGGCGCAGCCCACGCCGGTCCAGTTCCAGCGGCTGCAACCGCGCCTGGGGGCGGTCTGCGACATCCCGGATCTGGAAATTTTCCCAGCCCATTACAAAGCCCGCGACCGCGTCACCTTCCGCGCAGCGTTGGAGGTGGGCCTGGCACAGAGAGCCTTCGCCACCCTTGCAGCGCTGCGCCATTGGGGCGTGCTGCCCCATCCCGAAAAGCTGGCCTGGCTGATGCACCACGCGGGCGGCGCGCTGGACTTTCTGGGCACGCCGCTGGGCGGCATGGTGGTGCGTGTGGCGGGCACCGGTGCGCAAGGCAAGCCCCGCCGCCGCGCCTGGCACATTGCAGCCGACCACGACCATGGCCCCGAGATCCCCTGCATGGCCGCCATCCTGCTGGCGCGCCAGCTCGCAGCCGGGCAACCGCTGCCCCGCGGGGCGCACACCAGCACCAGCCTGCTGCCCCTGGAGGCCTTTGCACCCGAGTTTGCGAAGTGGGGCATGGTGACGGACATCGTGGAGGAGCCATGACCCCTACCACCTATGCCTTGCTGCGCTGGAGCCTGGTGTTTGTGTGGCTGGCCACGGCCATCGTCAGCGTGGTGGAGTTGAATGGACAAAGCCGGGCACTGCTGGTCAGCCTGCCCCCAGCCTGGAGTACGCCAGGACTGGCTCACTTGCTGATCCTTGCGGGTGCCACCGCCGACGCCGTCATCGGCCTGTGGATGGCCTGGCGCCCCGGCAGGGCCGTCTACCTGGCGGCGCTGCTGCTCATGGGGGTCATGACGCTGTTGGCCACTTTCGTTGATCCGTCCTGGTGGCTGCACCCGCTGGGCCCGCTGACTAAAAACCTGCCCATTGCCGCCATCCTGCTTGTGCTGCTGCAAGACGCGACTACGACACCATCCAAACCATGAGCCTGTACCTCACCCTCAAATGGCTGCACATCATCTCCAGCGTGCTGCTGGTGGGCACCGGGCTGGGCTCGGCGTTCTACATGTTCTTTACCAACCGCAGCGGCAATGTGCAGGCGCAGGCGGTGGTCACACGCCTGGTGGTGCGGGCGGACTGGTGGTTCACCACGCCCACAGTGTTCATCCAGCCCGCCACGGGGCTGGCCATGGCGGCCATGGCTGGGCTGCCCTGGAGCACGCCGTGGCTCGCGGTATCGATTGCGCTGTACCTGGTGGCCGGTGCCTGCTGGCTGCCCGTGGTGTGGCTACAGCTGCGCATGCGCGACATGGCGAAAGAGACCGCAGAGGCGGCGCAGTCCGCACCAGGCGGCGGCGTGCTGCCGCCCTTGTACTGGCGCTACGCCCGCTGGTGGGAGGCACTGGGCTACCCGGCCTTTGTGGCCATGGCCGTGGTGTTCTACCTGATGGTGAACAAACCCACCCTGAACTTCTGAACCTATCATCGCCCCATGCTGATCGAGACCCTGGACACTGCCCGCGACCTGGGGCGCCTGAAGGAAATCCTGGGCGTGATGGTGCGCCACGGGTTTGGCGACACCGTGCGCCGCCTGGGCCTGGCCGACCGGCTGGAGCGCGCGGGCCAGGCACTGAACTGGACCCATGCCGCCGACCTGGCCCGCGTGGAGCCGCCCGTGCAGGTGCGCCTGGCGCTCGAAGAGCTGGGCCCCGCGTTCGTCAAGTTTGGCCAGATCCTCGCGGGCCGGGCCGACCTGTTTGGCCCGGAGTGGATTGCAGAATTCGAGAAGCTGCACAGCCAGGTGCCCGCTGTGCCCATCGATGCGCTGCGCCCGCAACTGCGCGAAGACCTGGGCGCCGAACCCGAAGCCGTGTTTGCCTGGTTTGACACCACCCCGCTGGCCGCCGCATCGATTGCGCAAGTGCACCGCGCTCGCCTGCAGGACGGCAGCGAGGTCATCGTCAAGATCCGCCGCCCCGGCATTGCCGACACCATCCAGGCCGACCTGCGCCTGCTGCAGCGCCTGGCCGCGCTGGCCGAGGCCGAGCTGCCCGCGCTCAAGCCCTACCGGCCCCAGCAACTGGTGCGCGAGTTCGCGCGCTCATTGCGCCGCGAGCTGGACCTGGCCGGCGAATGCCGCCAGGCCGAACGCATTGCCACCAACATGGCGGCGCTGCCCCACATCGTGATCCCGCGCGTGCACTGGGCCTACACGCGCGAGCGCATCAACGTGCAGGATTTCATCGACGGCACACCCGGTGGCGCTCTCGCGGCGCTGACGCCCGAGGCCGGTTTTGACCGCACGGTGCTGGCGCAGCGGGGCGCGCAGGCAGTGCTGCAGATGATCGTGAAGGACGGCGTTTTCCACGCCGATCCGCACCCCGGTAACGTGTTCTACCTGCCCGGCAACCGCATTGCCTTCATCGACTTCGGCATGGTGGGCCGCCTGTCGCAGCGCCGGCGCGACGAGCTGCTGCAACTGCTGCTGGGCCTGGTCGAACACCAGCCCCAGGCCGTGGCCGACGTGCTGCTGGACTGGACGGGCGACGCGCAGGGACTGAACCTGGGCCAGCTCGAAACCGAGATCGAGGCCTTTGTGGACCAGTACCACGGTGTGCCACTGGCACAGCTGAGCCTGGGGCAGATGCTGGCCGACGTGACGGCCATCCTGCGCGAACACCACCTGGGGCTGCCGTCCGACCTCGCGCTGCTGATCAAGGCCTTCATATCGCTCGAAGGCATGGGCCGCAACCTCGATCCGGACTTCCATATGGCCACCGAAGCGCTGCCGCTGCTCAAGCAGGTGGTGCGCGCGCGCTACGAGCCCAAGGTGCTCGCCGGGCGCGCGTGGAGCACCCTGCGGCGTGCACTGGCCACGGTGGAGCAGTTGCCGGACGACATCGGGCGGCTGCTGCGCAATGCGCGGCGCGGGCACCTGCAGGTGGGCATCGAGCTGGCCCACCTCAAACGTGTGGGCGACCAGATAGACCGGTCGGCCAACCGGCTGGCGATGGCGCTGGTAATTGCAGCGCTCATCATTGGCTCGTCCATCGTGATGACCGTGAAGGGTGGGCCTACGCTGTTTGGCCTGCCAGCGTTTGGCTTCCTGGGGTTCTTTGGTGCCGTGGTGTGTGGCCTGTGGCTGGTGCGGGCCATCTGGCGCAGCAGCCACCACCGCGACGATGACTGAGCATGCAGCTGTCGGGTTACGCCCTTCGGGCCAACCCAATCTACGGCGCTAAGGCGGCAACCCTTCTCCCCGCCGCCAGGAAACTGGCGCGACCCAAGCCGATGCCGCGGAACCGGCCTTGCCGGACCACCGCTGGCGTCCCCCTTTGGGGGAAGGCGCGAAGCGACTCAGGGGGATTTACCTGCCCGCGTTCGGGAAGAACAGCTGTTCGCCGCCGATCTTGTAGCCCGCAATGGCTGCCTGGCCTGCGGGCGACACCACCCAGTCCACAAACTTCTGCGCATCCTGCGCCTTCACATGAGGATACTTGGCGGGGTTCACGACCATCACGCCGTACTGGTTGAAAAGCTTGGTGTCACCTTCGACCAACACGGCCAGGTCGGCGCGGTTCTTGAAGTTGAGCCAGGTGCCACGGTCGGCCAGCACATAGGCGCCGCTCGATGCCGCAATGTTGAGCGCAGGGCCCATGCCGCAGCCACACTCCTTGTAGCCGCTGCCTTTTGAGGTATTTGCGGCGTCGGCGCCCGCGAGCTTCCAGTAGCGCAGCTCGGCCGCGTGCGTGCCGCTCTTGTCGCCGCGCGAGATGAAGTTGCCATTGGCGGCAGACAGCTTCTGCAGCGCCTGCACGATGTCTTTGCCCTGGGTGCCCACCGGATCGTTCTTGGGGCCGATCAGAATGAAGTCGTTGTACATCACGGGGTAGCGCTTCACGCCCCAGCCGTCGGCCACAAACTTTTCTTCGGCCACCTGGTCGTGCACAAACAGCACGTCGGCGTCGCCCCGGCGCGCCATATCGAGCGCCTGGCCGGTGCCCAGCGCCACCACTTTCACGTCCAGGCCACTGGCCTTCTTGAATTCAGGCATCAGGTAGCCGAACAGCCCGGACTGCTCCGTGGAGGTGGTGGACGCCATGGTGATGCTCTGCGCAAGCACCGGGCCGGATGCTACAAATACTATAGCTGCTAGCGCTTTATGGATAAGCGCTAGGCCATAAAAAGGCTTGGAGTTTTTCATCGCCGGGCCGCCCCACGATGAAAAAGCCCCCTGGGGGGGCAGCGACCCCACGAAGTGGGGAGCGTGGGGGTCAATTCTTGTCATACCAGTTCTCCTTTGACAAACAGACGGGCGGCCTCCGGCAAGGGGCCGTTGAAAAAGTCGTGCACGGGCAGGTCGGCCACCAGGCGGCCGTGCTCCAGGTAGATCACGCGGCTGGCCAGACGTTTGACCTGGCCCAGGTTGTGGCTGCTGAAGACCATGGTCACGGGGTGGGCCGGGCCGGCTGCGCTGTGGCTGGCGGCAAAGTCGGCCATCAGGGCTTCGACCTCGCGCTTGGCATGGGGATCGAGGCTCGCGGTGGGTTCGTCCAGCAGCAGCACGTCGGGCCGCAGCGCCCAGGCGCGGGCCAGCGCCACACGCTGCTGCTGCCCGCCCGACAGGGTGCGGGCGTTCTGCGCGGCGATGCCCTGCAGGCCCACGCGCTGCAGTGCGGTGAGGGCCTGCAGCCGCGCATCGCGCCAGCGCGTGCCGCGCAGCCACAGCGCCAGCGCCACGTTGTTCTGCGCGCTGGTGCGCAGCATGTGCGGGCGCTGGAACAGCATGGCCTGCTGCAAGGTGGCATCGCACTGAAAGCCTCCGCCCGCCGCATCCGCCAAGCCGTGCAGCACGCGCAGCAGCGTGCTTTTGCCACTGCCATTGGCGCCCACCAGTGCCACACGCTCGCCGGGCGCGATGCACAGCGAGACCTGGTCCAGCGCCTGCACGCGGCCGTAGCGCACGGACACCTGGCGCAGATCTACCCACGAAGGGGCCAACGGCGCGTTCACGCGGCCACCCCCACCGGCGTGCTGGACGCAGAGCCATCCACCCGTTCGCGCCAGCGGCGCACCAGCGCGATCAGCACGTTGAGCGCCAGCACCACGGCCAGCAGGATGATGCCCAGCGCCAGCGCCAGGGGCAGGTCACCCTTGCTGGTCTCCAGCGCAATGGCGGTGGTCATCACACGCGTGAAGCCGTCGATGTTGCCGCCCACGATCATCACCGCACCCACCTCGGAGATCGCACGGCCAAACGAGGCCAGCAGCACGGTGAGCAGAGCATAACGCTCGTCCCAGGCCAGCAGCAGGCTGCGCAGCAGCGGGCTCGCGCCCATCGACCGCAGTTGTTCGCCATGCGCGCGCTCGGCGTCTTCCACCGTCTGGCGTGTGAGCGCAGTGACCACCGGCAGCACCAAAATGGCCTGCGCCAGCACCATGGCCTTGAAGCTGAACAGCCAGCCCAGCGCACCCAGGGGCCCGCTGCGTGACAGCACCAGGTACACCACGAGCCCCACCACCACCGACGGTACCGCCAGCAAGGTGTTGAGTACCGCCAGCACGGCACCGCGCCCGGCAAAGCGGGCGACGCCGAGCCAGGCGCCCAGCACCAGGCCCACGCCACAGGCGATCAGGCATGCGGTGGCGCTGACGGACAAGGAGCGGCCCACGATGGTCCACAGGACGGGGTCGGAGGAGAGGGTGAGTTGCAGCGCTGTGCTCGCGCTTTCGGTAAGGGTGGACATGGGGCCTTGTGATCGGGTTCAGCTATCGTAGGCACCTCACCAATATCCAGCGATATGAACGTCCGTGCATAGGGTCCAACTTCACTACACGCTCAGCCGCGATGCAGGCAATGCGCTGATCCGCAACCCACTGCCCGAACTGCTGCAGGCCGTGGCCGAGCAGGGCTCCATCTCGGGCGCGGCGCGCGCGCTGGACCTGTCCTACCGCCATGTCTGGGGCGCCCTCAAGCGCTGGGAGGAGCAATTGGGCGGCGAGCTGATCATCTGGGGCAAGGGGCAGTCGGCGCAGCTCAGCGAGTTCGGCACCAAGCTGCTGTGGGCTGAGCGCCAGGCCCAGGCGCGGCTGGCCCCGCAGATCGCCGCGCTGCATGCCGACCTGGAGCGCGCGTTTGCCGTGGCCTTTGACCCCAACGCCCATGTGCTCACCCTGTACGCCAGCCATGACGATGCGCTGGTGGCGCTGCGCACCCACGCCGCCGCGCAGGCCGATGCGGGCGCGCTGCACCTCGATATCCGCTTCACGGGCAGTGTGGATGCGATCCGTGCGCTGAATGAGGGGCGTTGCACGCTGGCGGGTTTTCACACGGTGGAGCACCCCGCAGCCGATTCATTGACTGCGCGCACCTACAAGCCCCTGCTGCAGCCCGGGTTGCACAAGATCATCGGCTTTGCCCAGCGCACCCAGGGCCTCATCGTGGCACCGGGCAACCCGCTCGGGCTGGGCAGTCTGGCCGACGTGGCCCGCACCAGCGCCCGATTTCTCAACCGGCCGCTGGGCACCGGCACCCGCGTGCTGCTCGACGACCTGCTGGTCCAGGCTGGCGTGGAGGCCCAGGCCATTCGAGGCTATGCGCTCAACGAACCGTCTCACACCGCCATTGCCCAGGCTGTGGCTGCGGGTGCGGCCGATGTGGGCATGGGTATTGAAGTGGCAGCCCGGGCGCGTGGGCTGGATTTTGTGCCGCTGGTGCACGAGCGCTACCACCTGGCCTGCCTGAAAGCCAGCCTGGACCAACCCGCCACGCTGGCCCTGCGCAACTTGCTGCAAACCCCCGAATGGCTGGCCCAGATGGCCACCTTGCCGGGCTACAGCCCCTGGCAGTGCGGTGAGGTGCAGGCCATGAACACGGTGCTGCCTTGGTGGCAGTTCACCCGCAAAAAGCGCACTTCCGAACCTAGGAAGAAACCCTAATTGCTACTTTTTTTATAGCTACAGAATGAGTACCGGCTGCGGGATAACACCGTCACGCTGCCGTCAGCCTGGGCCTACAGTGCTCCGTAGAATCGCGCCGTTGTAAAAGTTTGTCGAATCGTTGCGCTTACCGGCGCGTGGGTCGGCATATCGCACGCAAAGCCTTTTTATTGGAGACACCATGCAGGCTCTACTGAAGTTATCAAGGGGGATCGACTGGCTTAACACCCAGGTCGGTAAATATGTGGTCTGGCTCATCCTGGCCTCCACAGTCATCAGCGGTGTGAACGCCGTGGTCCGCAAAGCGTTCAACATCAGCTCCAACGGTTTTCTGGAAATCCAGTGGTACCTGTTTGCCGCGTCGTTCCTGCTGGCCGCCGGCTACACGCTGCTGCAGGGCGAACACGTCAAGGTGGACGTGATCTCCAGCCGCTTTTCCAAGCGCACCCAGATCTGGATCGACGTGTTCGGCTACATCGTCTTCCTCACGCCCATGTGCCTAGCTGTGCTCTGGTATGGCATTCCCTTCTTCACCCGCGCCCTCGCGTCGGGCGAAATGTCGAACAACGCTGGCGGGCTGATCCGCTGGCCTGTGTACCTGATGATGCCGCTGGGCTTCACCCTGCTGTGGTTGCAAGGCATCTCCGAACTCATCAAGCGCCTGGGTTTCCTCCAGGGCCTGATCGAAGACCCCACGGTCAAGAAGATTGAAAAAACGGCTGAAGAAGAACTGGCCGAATCCATCCGCAACCTGGCCGAAGCCGCCAAGGGCAACGGCAAGAACAAGAGCGAGGCCGCCTGAGCGGAGCACACACCATGGAATTTCTCGCCCATAACCTCGCCCCCATCATGTTCGCGGGGCTCATCTGCTTTTTGCTGGTGGGCTTCCCGGTCGCCTTCAGCCTGGGCGCCTGCGGACTGTTCTTCGCCTTCATCGGCATTGAATTGAACGTGCTGCCCGAAGCCCTGCTGCAAGCCGTGCCGCTGCGCATCTTCGGCATCATGCAGAACGATACCTTGCTGGCCATTCCATTCTTCACGCTCATGGGGCTCATATTGGAGCGAAGCGGGATGGCGGAGGACCTGCTCGACACCATCGGACAGCTGTTCGGCCCCATCCGTGGTGGCCTCGCACTGGCCGTGATCTTCGTGGGTGCGCTGCTGGCGGCCACCACGGGCGTGGTGGCCGCATCGGTGATCTCGATGGGCTTGATCTCGCTGCCCATCATGCTGCGCTATGGCTATGACCGGCGACTGGCTGCTGGGGTGATTGCCGCCTCCGGTACGCTGGCGCAGATCATTCCACCCTCTCTGGTGCTCATCATCATTGCCGACCAGATGGGTCGCAGCGTGGGCGACATGTACAAGGGCGCCTTCGTGCCTGGCCTGATGCTCACCGGCTTCTATGCGCTCTACGTGATTTTGCTGGCCATCTTCAAGCCCCAGTGGGTGCCCGCCATCCCGCCCGAAGCGCGCACGCTGCGCGACGACAACGGCAAGAGCGGCGTGACCTCGCTGCTGGTCCTCACCGGCATCTGCGTGGCAGCGTCCATCTATGTGGCCAAGAACATGCCTGCCCTGCACACCTGGTGGTCCGGTGAAGCCGTGGACCGCGTGGCGCTGGACGAAACCATCGTGGTGTCCATGTGTTTTGGCGTGGCACTGGCCTTCGTGGCGGCCAGCATCAACAAGATCACCCGGATGGGCCTGCTCTCGCGGGCAGCAGAACGCGTGACCTTCGTGCTGATCCCTCCGCTGCTGCTGATCTTCCTGGTGCTGGGCACCATCTTCCTGGGCGTTGCAACCCCCACCGAAGGCGGCGCCATGGGCGCACTGGGCGCCGGCATCATGGCCATCCTCCGCGGCCGCCTTACGGTGTCGCTGCTGCGCCAGGCTGTCACCACCACCACCAAGCTGTCGTGTTTTGTGGTGTTCATCCTGATCGGTGCCACGATATTCGGCCTGACTTTCCAGGGCGTGGACGGCCCGCTGTGGGTAGAGCATCTGATGACCGGCCTGCCCGGCGGCCAACTGGGCTTCCTGATCGTCGTGAACGTCATGGTGTTTTTCCTGGCGTTCTTCCTGGACTTCTTTGAACTGTCCTTCATCGTCGTGCCTCTGCTGGCCCCGGTGGCCGACAAGCTGGGCATTGACCTGATCTGGTTTGGCGTGCTGCTGGCCGTGAACATGCAGACCTCGTTCATGCACCCGCCGTTCGGCTTTGCGCTGTTCTACCTGCGCAGCGTGGCCCCGGCGAAGGAGTACATGGACAAAGTCACCAAGAAGATGATTGCCCCGGTCACCACACCGCAGATCTACTGGGGTGCCATCCCGTTCCTGTTCATCCAGCTGCTGATGGTGGGCCTGATCATTGTCTTCCCGGGCATCGTCTCCAGCGGCCTGGACAAGGCCGAGGTCTACGACCTCGACAAGGTCCGCATGGAAATGGAATCGACCATGCCCGACGCTGCACCCGAAGCTGCCGATCCAACCGCCGGCATGGCTGGCGCCTCGGACCCAGCTTCTGCACCTGCGGCAGACGATCCCCTGAAGGCACTGCAAGACTCCATGTCCAACGACAAGAAGTGAGCACATTCCTTGTGAGACGACAATGATTCAGTCGGACCCGGGCCCCGCGCCCTGGTCCTCAAACCTCCGCAGATGGGAAACCTCTGCGGAGGTTTTTTTATGGAGCAGACGCGGAGGGGTACGGTGCGCCATGGATCATGGAGGTAGCGGTGGAGCATCGACTTTGGCACATCGCGCAAGCAGACGAGCCTCTTGATCCGCTGCCCCCTTTCTTGGCGGCAAACAGCCCCAACGAAGCCTCTTCACGAATCGAGAGGCTTCAGCAGGAAACAGGCACCGGCCGCGCACTCCAAGGCATCGAGAGTCAAGCAGCCTGGTCGGGCTGGGCTTGGGGGCTTGGGACCTCGCCCACGTTCCTGCGGTTGAGGGGGCCGCATGGCCACAGCAAGGTGCCGCCTCGCAGAACACAGGGACGAAAAAAAACCCGCCCAAAAGTGGACGGGTTTTGCAGACCTTGGAATGGCAGCTTGCGCCGCCACTCCAGAGCCACTCGGGATCAGAGCTTTTGCGAAGACATGAACGAGTCGTAGCGGGCTTCGGCAAAGCGGAACCAGAGCACCTGGTCGCGCTGGAATGCACGCATGTCGGCGTAGATCTTCTTCCACTCGGGGCTTTTCGCGTCGTTGGCAGCGAAGACTTCCATGGAGGCCTTGAACGAAGCGTCCATCACGGCTTGCGAGAACGGCAGCACCTTGGTCTTGGCAGCCACCAGTTGCTTGAGGGCCGTAGGGTTCAGCGCGTCGTACTTGGCCAGCATGTCGATGTGGGCCACGTTGGTTGCGGCTTCGATGATGGCCTTGTTCTCGGCAGACAGGCCGTCGAAGGCCTTCTGGTTGACGAAGAAGTCCACTTCCGGGCCACCTTCCCACCAGCCGGGATAGTAGTAGAACGGAGCCACCTTGTTGAAGCCCAGCTTCTGGTCGTCGTACGGACCCACCCATTCAGCAGCGTCCAGCGTGCCCTTTTCGAGGGCCTGGTAGATTTCGCCGCCAGGGATGCTCTGGGGCACAGCGCCCAGCTTTTGCATCACTTCACCGACCAGACCACCGCCCAGGCGCATCTTCATGCCCTTGAAATCATCCGGCGACTTGATCTCCTTGCGGAACCAGCCCCCCATCTGGGTGCCGGTGTTGCCGCCAGCGAAGCTGATGGCGTTGTAGTTCGCGTAGAACTCGTTCATCAGCTTGCGGCCATTGCCATGCAGCATCCAGGCATTCATCTGGCGGGCATTGAAGCCGAAGGGCACTGCCGAACCCAGCGCGAAGGCGGGGTTCTTGCCGTAGAAGTAGTAAGGCACGGTGTGGCACATCTCCACGGTGCCCTGCTGCACGCCGTCCATCACGCCAAAGGGGGGCATCAGCTCGCCACCAGCGTGCACGGAGATTTCAAACTTGCCACCCGACATGGCCTTGACGGCCTTGGAGAACACATCAGCGCCGCCATAGATGGTGTCCAGCGACTTGGGGAAGCTGGAAGCCAGACGCCAACGAATGGCAGCCTGGGCGTGGACAGCAGGCGCAACGCCTGCAGCCAGCACGCCAGCGATGCCAGCCTGCTTGATGATTGAACGACGATCCATGAGGTTCTCTCCGATATAGTGATTGCGAAACTTGGGCGCACGCGTTGTGCACGACGCCGTCAAGGACTTGTTTGAGCCGGGTTCATTGTAGAAACATGCCCCCTCAGACTTTTGCGGGTTTTCCCGCGAAAATCCCTGCCCTTGCACATGGCTTCAGGCTTCTGCAAGCATCTTGGGGACAGCCGCACACACCCCGCTGCAAAACGGGACTGCGGCAGACCACCCTGGCAGATCAGGCCGCCCGCACAGACTGCAGCGCGGGCAAAAACCGCCGCTCGATCGCAAGGCGGATTCCCTCGGCATCGAGTCCCTGCAACGCAAGCAGCTTGGCCGGGTCGCCATGCTCGATGAACACGTCCGGCAGGCCCAGCTGCAACACGGGCCGCACGATGCCCATGCTGTGGAGCGCCTCGGTCACGGCGCTGCCCGCACCGCCCATGATCGCGCCCTCTTCCAGCGTGACCAGTGCATCGTGGCGCTCGGCCACCTCGCGCAACAAGGCCTCGTCGATGGGTTTGGCCCAGCGCATGTTGACCACCGTGGCGTCCAGAGCCTCACCCGCTTCCAGCGCGGGGTACAGCAACGTGCCAAACGACAGGATCGCGATGCGCGGCGCCTTGGCATCGGTGCCCTGGCGCTCGCGACGGATCTCGCCTTTGCCAAAAGGCAGGCCATCCAACGCCGCCAGCGGTGCCACACCTGCCCCGCTGCCACGCGGGTAACGCACGGCCACGGGGTGGTCCTGCTCGAAGGCGCTGCTGAGCAGTTGGCGGCATTCGCGCTCGTCAGCCGGGCAGGCCATGCTCATGTTGGGAATACAGCGCACAAACGGGATGTCGTACGCGCCTGCATGCGTGGCACCGTCGGCGCCTACCAGGCCCGCGCGGTCCAGCGCAAACACCACGGGCAGGTTTTGCAGGGCCACGTCGTGGATCAGCTGGTCATAGCCGCGCTGCAAGAAGGTGGAGTAAATCGCCACCACCGGCTTGACGCCTTCGCAGGCCATGCCCGCGGCAAAGGTTACGGCATGCTGCTCGGCAATGCCCACGTCGTAGTAGCGGTCCGGAAAACGTTTTTCAAACTCCACCATGCCCGAGCCCTCGCGCATGGCGGGCGTGATGCCCACCAGGCGAGAGTCGTGTGCGGCCATGTCGCACAGCCACTGGCCAAACACCTGCGTGAACGTCTGCTTGGGCGGCGTGGCGGGCTTGGTGAGGCCCACGGAGGGGTCGAACTTGCCGGGGCCATGGTAGGCCACGGGATCGGCCTCGGCCAGCTTGTAGCCCTGGCCCTTTTTGGTGACCACGTGCAGGAACTGCGGTCCTTTGAGGCCCTTGATGTTCTCCAGCGTGGGGATCAGCGAATCGAGGTCATGCCCATCAATGGGGCCGATGTAGTTGAAGCCGAACTTCTCGAACAGCGTGGCAGGCACCACCATGCCCTTGGCCTGCTGCTCAAAGCGCTTGGCCAGCTCCAGCAAGGGCGGCACGGGCCGCAGCACGGTCTTGCCCACGTTCTTGGCAGCCGCGTAGAACTGCCCGCTCATGAGCTGAGCGAGGTAGCGATTGAGCGCGCCCACGGGCGGGCTGATGCTCATGTCGTTGTCGTTCAGCACCACAAGCAGGTTGGCATCGGCCACACCGCCGTTGTTCAGTGCCTCAAACGCCATGCCCGCACTCATGGCGCCATCGCCGATGATCGCCACGGCGTGGCGGTTTTCGCCCTTGCGCTTGGCGGCCAGCGCCATGCCCAGCGCGGCCGAGATGCTGGTGCTCGAATGCGCCGTGCCAAAGGTGTCGTAAATGCTCTCGGCCCGCTGCGGAAAGCCCGAGATGCCGCCCAACTGGCGCAACGTGTGCATGCGGTCGCGGCGGCCGGTCAGGATCTTGTGCGGATAGGTCTGGTGGCCCACGTCCCACACCAGGCGGTCTTCGGGGGTGTTGAAGACATGGTGCAGCGCGATTGTCAGTTCCACCGTGCCCAGGTTGGAGCTGAGGTGTCCGCCCGTGCGCGCAACACTTTCGATCACGAACCCGCGCAACTCGGTCGCCAGGGCCTTGAGATCTGCGCGCGAAAGCTGGCGCAGGTCGGCCGGGTCATTGATGGTCTGCAGCAGGGGAAAGGACATCGTGGACATTTACTATTCTTTTCATAGCTGCCAACGCTTTACATGAAAGCGCTGGAGGCCAATTTGGCATTGATTTCACTGCAACGGGCATGAACAGGGTGCAGCACGGATCATCGGGCCAGGCTCAGTGCGAGCGGCGCACCACCATGTCCGCCAGGGCCGCCAGCGCGCGGCTATCGGGCAGGCCGCTGCGGGCCAGGGCCGCATGGGCCTCGGCCAGCAGTTCCTGGGCATAGGCCTGCGCCCGCGCGAGCCCCAGCAAAGACACATAGGTAGGCTTGTCGGCCGCAGCATCCTTGCCGGCCGTCTTGCCCAGCGTGGCCGAATCGGCCACCACGTCCAGGATGTCATCCACCACCTGGAACGCAAGACCCATGGCGGCGCCATAGTCGGACAGCGCCTGGTAGGCCGCGCCCACGGCGTGGCCGCACGCCGCCCCCATGAGCACACTGCCCTGCAGCAGCGCGCCGGTCTTGAGCCGGTGCATCTGGCGCAACTGGTCTTCGGTCAACGCCACACCCACGCTGGCCAGGTCGATGGCCTGCCCGCCCGCCATGCCGGCCGATCCGGCGGCCCGCGCCAGCAGCCTGCACAGCGTGGCCTGCGTGGCTGCGGGGATGAGGGTGTTGTCGGGCGTGAGCAACTCAAATGCAAAGGCCTGCAAGGCATCCCCCGCCAGCAGCGCCTGGGCCTCGCCAAACTGCACGTGCACGGTGGGCTTGCCACGGCGCAGCACGTCGTTGTCCATGCAGGGCATGTCGTCGTGCACCAGCGAGTAGGCGTGGATGAGTTCCACCGCGCACGCGGCCCGCAGGGCCGCCTCGTCCAGGCCAGCGCGCAGCGCGGCATCGTCAACCACCGCAGAGGCCGGTGCGCCACTGCAGACCGCCTCATAGGCCGCCAGCACCAGCAGGGGCCGCAGCCGCTTGCCACCATCGAGCACGGCATAGCGCATGGCGTCGCCCAGCCCGGCGGGTGCGCCATCGCCCACCCATTGCGACAGGGCCTGCTCCACCCGGGCCAGGTGGCTCTGGCTCCAGAGGTTCATGTCCAGCGGCTGGCTCTCGAAATTCATTGGCACCGCGCTCATTCCTGGTTCCATGGTTGCAGTTGCCCTTCATCCAGCACCTTGATCTGGTCCTGCACGGCGTCGAGCCGCTGGCGGCAAAACGCCAGCAACGTGGCGCCGCGCTGGTAGCCGGCCAGCATCTGGTCCAGCGGCAACTGGCCCGACTCGATGCGGGCCACGAGTTGCTCCAGCTCTTCCAGGGCCGCCTCGTAGCTGGCAGGTTCGGCGGGAGGAGCGGGGGTTGCGGGGGCCTTGGGCATGGAGGGGGCGGCAGAGCGCGGGTGAAAAACCGATGATTTTAGGCGCACCGGTACGCCCTTCGTGTCAGACGCGGTCCGATGCGTGACGCCGCTCTATTTTCAGAAAGCGATGTTTTCTATTCACGTAGCGGGGGTGCGGGAATAACCCCACCGCCTATAATCCCATTCCAGTCGAGCCGGCTAGCCACCCTAGCCGGTTTCCTTTTTTCCAGATGCGCATTCCCCGGCGCACCTCCCGCACTTTCTCCCTGTGGGGAGTCTTTAGGTCAGGTCACCCATGTCTGATTTAAGTCTTCAACTGCAGCAGGCCGCAAGCCAACTACCAGTTTCAAGCTACTTTGACGATGCGCTGTTCCAGCGCGAGCTGGACACCATCTTCCAGCGCGGGCCCCGCTATGTGGGGCACCAATTGGCGGTGCCCAACACGGGCGACTATTACGCACTGCCCCAGGAGGGCGAGGGCCGCGCCTTGGTGCGCAACGCCCAAGGCGGCATTGAGCTGGTCTCCAACGTATGCCGCCACCGCCAAGCCGTCATGCTCAAGGGCAAAGGCTCGCTGAACACCCAGCAAAAGGGCAGCGCGGGCGGCAACATCGTGTGCCCATTGCACCGCTGGACGTACAACCCCCAGGGCGAGCTGCTGGGCGCACCCCACTTTGCGCATGATCCGTGCCTGAACCTCAACAACTACAAGCTGCGCGAGTGGAACGGCCTGCTGTTTGAAGACAACGGCTACGACGTGGCCGCCGACCTGGCCCAGATGGGCCCGCGCGCCGACCTGGACTTTGACGGCTACGTGCTCGACCATGTGGAGCTGCACGAGTGCAACTACAACTGGAAGACCTTCATCGAGGTCTATCTGGAGGACTACCACGTTGGCCCCTTCCACCCGGGCCTGGGCAGCTTTGTGACGTGTGACGACCTGCGCTGGGAGTTCGGCAAGAACTACTCCGTACAAACCGTGGGTGTGGCCAACCGCCTGGGCAAAGCCGGCAGCCCGGTGTACGAGCGCTGGCACAAGGCGCTGCTGGACTACCGCGAAGGCAAGCCGCCGAAGTACGGCGCCATCTGGCTCACGCTGTACCCGCACATCATGATCGAGTGGTACCCGCATGTACTCACCGTGTCCACGCTGCACCCCATCAGCCCCACCAAGACGCTGAATATGGTGGAGTTCTACTACCCCGAGGAGATCGCTGCCTTCGAGCGCGAATTCGTCGAGGCGCAAAAGGCCGCCTACATGGAGACCTGCATCGAGGACGACGAAATCGGCGAGCGCATGGACGCAGGCCGCAAGGCCCTGCTGGCGCGCGGCGACAACGAAGTCGGCCCCTACCAGAGCCCCATGGAAGATGGCATGCAGCACTTCCACGAGTGGTACCGCCAGGTCATGGGAAGCCCCCCCTGAGCCACTTCGCGTCTTCCCCCCACGGGGGACGCCCCCCCGGCGTACGCAAGCGAAGCGCCGCATCCGCGGCTTGGCGGCCCTCGCGCGGGGGCACTGGCCTGAGCACCGCCAGTTTTGAGAGGCCCCAACCTGAGTCTGTGCCGTCGATCCGTGAAGTCTCGAACAGCGAGGTAAACGCTATCCATTCGCGACGACTACCCTGACCGCTCTCATTACAATAGCTGCCACCGCTTGATCCGCAAGCGCTGGCAGCTATTTTTATTTCAAGCCGTGCAATCCTATGCCCCACGTGCGGCGCGCGGCCTTTCACAGGATCACGTCACGATGCAAGCCCTCTGGATGGTGTTGGCCGCGTTCTTGTTTGCCAGCATGGGCGTGTGCGTCAAGATCGCATCGGACTTCTTCAACTCGGCCGAACTGGTGTGCTACCGGGGCCTGATCGGCATGGCCATCCTGTGGCTGCTGGCACGCTCTCAAAAAGTGACGCTGGCCACGCAATACCCCGGCATGCACGCCTGGCGCAGCCTGGTGGGGGTGGCGTCGCTGGGCGCCTGGTTCTACGCCATTGCCCACCTGCCGCTGGCCACGGCCATGACGCTCAACTACATGAGCAGCGTGTGGATCGCCGCCTTCCTGGTCGGCGGCACGCTGCTGGCCTGGCGCCCTTCTGCGGCATCGCCACGGCCCGCCCTGCAAGGGCCGCTGATTCTCACCGTGCTCACCGGATTCGTGGGCGTGGTGCTGATGCTGCGCCCCAGCCTGGACCAGAACCAGGCCTTTGCCGGGATGATCGGGCTGATGTCCGGCCTGACCGCTGCATTTGCCTACATGCAGGTGGTGGCGCTGTCGCGCCTGGGCGAGCCCGAATCGCGCACCGTTTTCTACTTTGCCGTGGGCTCTGCGGTGGCGGGGGGCGGGGCCATGCTGTTTACCGGCGTGTCGGACTGGCCGGGCTGGCAGGCGCTGTGGCTGCTGCCCATCGGTGTGCTGGCTGCGGGCGGCCAGTTGTGCATGACCAAGGCTTACGCCAGCGCCAAGACCCAGCGCGGCACGCTGGTGGTCGCCAACCTGCAGTATTCGGGCATCGTGTTTGCCGCCGTCTACAGCGTGCTGCTGTTTGGCGACAAGATCCCGCCCATCGGCTGGTTCGGCATGGCTCTCATCGTGGGCAGCGGCATTGTGGCCACCATCCTGCGCGCGCGGGCTGCGCCCGGGGCACCTGCCGAAGAACACTGACGGATACAAAAACAGATACGGCCAGACGAGGACACGCCCCACCGGGATGGCCACAATGGAGCCCCTTTCGACGCACTCCGTCACTTTGCCCATTTTCTGCCGATGACCACCTACACCACGCTCATCTCTGCCCCCGACCTGCAATCCCTGATCGCCAGCGGTGCGCCGCTGATGGTGTTTGACTGCAGCTTCGAACTGATGCAACCCACGGCCGGTGCCCAGCAGTACGCACAGGCGCACATCCCCGGCGCGGTGTACGCCAACCTTGACAACGACCTCAGCGCCAAACACGGCGCCCCCGGCGCTCACGGCACGCTGACCGCCCAGGAAGCCGACCAGCCGGCATCCGGTGGACGCCACCCCCTGCCCAGCCGCGAGCGTTTTGCCATGTGGCTCTCCAGCGTGGGTTTTGCCAATGGCATGCAGGCCGTGGTGTACGACCGCCAGGGCGCTAACTACTGTGGCCGCCTGTGGTGGATGCTCAAGTGGGCGGGGCATGAAGCCGTGGCCGTGCTCGACGGTGGGCTGCAAGCCTGGCAGGCCGCCGGTGGGGCGGTGAACAGCGGCGAAGAGCCCGCGCACTTCCAGACCAACTTCCAGCTGGGCGCCCCCTTGCGCCAGCTGGCCACGGCCAGCGAGGTGCTTGCGCGCCTGCAGCAGCCCGGCCAGACCGTGATCGACGCCCGTGCAGGTGCCCGCTACCGGGGCGAAGTGGAGCCGCTGGACCCCGTGGCGGGCCACATTCCGGGCGCGCTGAACCGCCCCTTTGCCGAAAACATCGGCGCGGATGGCCGCTTCAAGCCTGCCGACGTGCTGCGCGCTGAATTTGAAGCGCTGCTGGGCGGCCGTGACCCCGCCACCGTGGTGCACCAGTGCGGCAGCGGCGTGAGCGCCGTGCCCAATCTGCTGGGCATGGAGATAGCCGGCCTCGGCCCGACAGCACTGTTTGCCGGCAGCTGGAGCGAGTGGTGTTCAGACCCCACGCGCCCGGTCGAAAAAGGCTGATCCAGCGTCCAGCACGGCAGCGCAGGTTGTAAAAGTGCAAAAAAGATGGTTTTGAGGGTGCTATCAAAACCATGAACAGAAGTGGGCAGCCTGGGCCCACTGCCACAGCAGCGGCCATCGCCTGAAATGCCAGCCCGCACCTGATGTGCGTGTAGGGCAAATTCCTACACGGCCCACCGCAGAACCAGACACGCGGCACAGCCAAACCCCGACTTAATTTCTGATTGGGGCGGTTTCACAATCCATTTCAACGGATCACGCAAAACCTGCAATCAGCAGGCAACGCAAGACCCGGTACTGGAAAAAGGAAGCTGCCATGACCAACGAACAAATCCTCGCTGAAATCCGCGAAGCCAACCTCACCTACCTGATGTTGGCCCAAACCCTGATCCGTCAGGACAAGGCCGAAGCCGTGTTCCGCTTGGGCATGAACGAAGAGTCTGCCGACATTCTGGCATCGCTGTCGCCAGCGCAAGTGATGAAACTGGCCTCCCGCAACACGCTTCTTTGCAGCTTCCGCGTGGACGACAACCTGGTGTGGAGCTTGCTCACCAACCACTCAGCCAAGAAGGTGGGCAACGAAGCCACCAACACGCTGCACGCCAACATCCTGATGGCCAGCCGCGTGTCGGAAGTGCTCTGAAGCACTTGCCCGCAGCCCTCTTCCCCCAGTCTCCACCGAAAGCCCGCCATGTCCACCAACGCACCCGCTGCCAAAGCCCCCGCCAAGAGCGTGCTGAACGAATCCAAGCAGATCGAACGCGCGGCCATGCTGATCCAGATGGGCGCCCGCATGCAGGTGCTGGAATCGGAAACCACGCTGTCGTATGAACGGCTGATCCGGCTGTACAAAGAGATCGCGGGCAAATCACCCTCGAAAGGCCAGCTGCCCTTCTCCACCGACTGGTTCCTGACCTGGCAAGAGAACATCCACAGCTCGCTGTTCCTGAACATCTACGAATACCTGTCCAAGGGCGTGGACCTGGATTCGGTGGAGCTGCTGACCAAAGCCTACCGCCTGTACAACGAGCAGGTCGCCACGGCCGAGATCGAACCCCTGCTCTCCTTCACGCGCGCCTGGCGCCTGGTGAAATTTGTGGACGCCGGCATGTTGACGCGCACCAAGTGCAGCCAGTGCAGCGGCCAGTTCGTGACCGAGCTGTATGAGAACCGCCACTTCACCTGCGGCCTGTGCAATCCACCCGCCCGCGCCGGTAAGAGCAAGACGGCTGGCGCACTGATGCTGCACTGAGATGGATATCAAAGCATTAGCTTTTTGCACCTACCAAACGGGCGCGCTAGCCTGATTCCCACCCCGACCGAAAAAATGGGCGCTGCACCCGCCAGGGCCGCCGCGCAAGGGCCGCCCCGCCGCGCTGGCGGCGTCCCCCTTCCCGCGCGTAGCGCGAGAGAAGGGGGAAGCGGCGAAGCCGCTCATGGGGATGTCATCTATCTCCCAGCCAGCAGCGCGCGCACGTTTTCATCCATTGGCACGGCATAGTTGTGCGCCGCCACCACGGTGTTGCCTACCGGGTTCACCAGCTTGAGGCTGATGTACACCACCGACGTGGAAACCGCATACGTGCCCACCACCACGGCCTGCGCGTTCTGCGACTGGCTCACCTCGCGCACTTCGCGCGACAGCAGCAGCTCACCCTGGTCGCGCTGCAGCAGCAGGTTCTCGCGCAGTTTCACCTCGGTCACCTTCAGACCCCGGTGCACCATGCGGCCCGCGATCTGCTCCGAGAAGATGCGGCCCAGCCGCGACGATTCAGTGAGCCGGTCCACATTGACCAGCGTGGCCACCAGCACGGGCTGGTTGGCATCCAGCGGTGCGGTCTGCAGCAGCGCATCGGTGGCGCGTTCATTCAGCTCGATGAGGTTGGAGCGCGATATTCCGCCCGCCCGGTCACCGTAGTAGTAGCTGTGCATGGGGTTGGTGGTCTCGCAGCCCTGCAGCCCCCCCAGCGCAAGGGCGGCAGCCGCCCACCAGCTGGCGGCGCGTGCACCCCGGGGAGCTTGTTGCGACATCCACAGCCCCTTCATGGCGCCACCACCCGCCAGGTCTTGACGGGCGTCATCGGTGCAGGCGCGGGCGGCCGCTCGGGCTGATACAGCACCGCGTCGGCCCCCTCGATGTAATACAGATCGGCCGTTCCGGCCAGGTACCGGTCGCGCGACTTGAGCGTGGATGTGATCAGCACCTCGGTGCGCGTGGGTCCACCTGCGGCGGCGCCCTGGGTGTAGAGCTGGGCCATGTCCAGCGCCACCCCCGCCCCCACGCCCAGGGCCGTGGCCACACCCGGCAACAGGGTGCGGTCGGAATAGTGCACCGCCCAGTCGCGCCACACGCCCACGCCAGTGCCGATGATGGTGCCGGCCATGGGCACGGGCAGGCCGCGCGGTGAGCCAGACCCGTGCTGCACCAGTTGCGTCTGCACCTCCAGCTCCACCGCCGTGGGCACCGTGGACACCGCCACGCCCCGGTTCAGCAGGTGCACCTTGAGCAACTTGAGAAAGCTCTGGTTGAAACTGGAGTTGTCTGCCACCGTGACGTACAGCGGGTATTCGCCCTCGGGCCAGGACGCGATCTTTTCGGCCACGCGCCCGGCCACATCGCCCGCCAGCACATCCCAGTGGTGCACGGCACGGGCTTTCTTCTGGCCGGTGGCGGGGTAGTTGTCGGCACGCGGCACGTCCAGCGTGCCGCAGCCGACCAACAGCGCTACGCACAGCAAGGCTGCTGCGGCGGCCGGAATGCGGTGAAGGAAGGATGGCATGTGGGCCATGGTACTGGCGCCCGCCTGCGGCAATCGGCGCAACAAGGCCGTTTTTCCCGGCCAAAGCGACCGTTTCAGCCCTTGGAGCCGCACGCACGAACCTTCACAATCAACCCATTCATACCAACCCTCCGTGAAGACCATGCTCACCACAACCCGCACCCACCGCCTCGCGTCCTTGATGGCCCTCACTGCGGCTCTGGCGGGCTGCGGCGGCGCCACGGACAAGGACAACAACACGACCGCCCCACCGCCACCCGCGAGCGCGCCCGTCACGCTGCATTTCGTGCAGCCCACCGAGAACGTGCTCGAACCCGGCGCCTCCGAGCCGCTGGCGGCCGACGTTACCGTCAACGGCGGCGCAGCCCCCAACGGCACGGTGGTCACCTTTACCGTCAACCCCTCCGCAGCCGCCACCTTCTCCCCCGTGGCGCCCACCACCGTGGCCAGCGTGGCCAGCACCACGCTCACCGTGAGCAGCCTGCCGCCCAGCGCCACCTTCCAGGTCAGCGCCACGGCCACCAGCAGCGCCAACACGGCGGGCGACAGCCTCACGTACTACGTGCGCCCCACCCACAAAAACCTGCAGGTGCTGGTGCCCGCGTATTTCAGCGCCAGCGGCACCTCATCGCCCTGGGCCACCCTCACCAGCGGCGCAGCCAGCTACCCGGACGTGCAGATCACCGCCGTGGCCAGCGCCAGCGACGGCGTGCTGACCGCGGACTCCGAGGTTGACGACGACCTGCTCACGGCCATCAAAGACTTCAAGGCCGTGGCGGGCACCACCAACAAAGTCGTCGCCTACGTGGCCACCTCGGGCAGCGGCGGGGCGCGCTCGGTGGCTGACGTAAAGGCCACCATCGACAACTACATCCGCCTCTACCCCGACCAGCTCGACGGCTTCTTCCTGGACGGCATGGCCACCGACAGCGCACGGCTGGCGTACTTTCAGGACGTCTACAACTACGCCAAGGCCCGGGCCTCGGGCATGAGCAAAGGCGCCACGCCGCCCAACGCACCCACGGTGATCGGCAACCCAGGCACCTACCCCGTAGCGGCCTATGCGGGTGTGGCCGACACGCTGGTCACCTACGCAGGCAATGCCGCCGCCTACCAGGCCACAGACCCCCAGCCCGCCAGCACCTGGGTCTACGCCAAGGACAACACCGCCCAGGCCATGCTGGTCCACACCGCCAGCACCTGCACCGACATGCAGGCCGCCGTGAAGCACGCCCACCGGCCCCGCCTGAACACCGGCATGGTCTATGCCACCAACCTGGCCATCGGCGCCTCGTGGTCGTCACTGCCCACCTACTGGCAGCAGCTGCTGGGCACGGTGGATGCTCTCAACAAGAAGCGCCCGCTGCCGCTGTGCTGATGCCAACGGGCAGGGCGCCGAACCCTGCCACACAGGCACCGCTGGCGGGTCGCCGGGCAAACCACCCGCCAGAGCTTCCGAACCGCCACATCCCCCCGCCGACACACTGCATGTCAGCCCGACCTACAACCCAGCAGGCCCGAGTCCCATCACAATCCGCGCATGATGACCGAGCCCACCCCTGCATCCCCGCCCGCCCCCGCTGCCGAGCCGCCACAGCCAGACAGCCCCGCCGCTGACGCAGCCCCGACTTTGCCCCCCCACGCGCCTGCGGCGGACAGCCCCGCACCAGTGGCCCAAATGGCCCAAGCGGACGAAGCGGCCCCACCGCCTGCGCAACCACCAAGCAGCGCGCCCGCAGCCACCGCATCCCTCCCCGGCCCGCTCATGCTCCACATGCCCGTGGACGTGCGCAACCTCTCGCTCGCGCTGCTGGCGCTGTTTGCCAGCGTGGCCCTGCTGCACTGGGCCAGCGCCGTGTTCATCCCCATCATGCTCAGCCTGCTGCTCACCACGGCGCTGCGGCCCGTGGTGGAGGTCTTGCGGCGCTGCTACGTGCCCCGCTGGCTGGGGGCCGGTGTGCTGTTGATCGCCATCGTTCTGGGCCTGGCCAGCGCCGCCTGGTCGCTGAGCGACGGCGCCGCGCAACTGGTGGACTCGCTCCCCGTGGCTGCCAAGAAGGTGCGCGACAGCCTCAAGGCGCGCACCGGCGCCAGCAGCCCGCTCGACACCATGCAAAAGGCCGCCACGCAGATCGAACAGGCCGCCAACGAAAACAGCGCCACCGCCAGCCCACCCCGGCGCGGCGTGCAGCGCGTGGTGGTAGAGCGCCCGCCCTTCAACATCCGCGACTACCTGTGGAGCGGCACCATGGGGCTCATGTCCGCGCTGGGGCAGCTCACGGTGGTGGTGTTCCTTACCTACTTTGCGCTGGCATCGGGCAACCTGTTTCGCAACAAGCTGCTGCGCATCGCGGGCACCAGCCTGGAGCGGCGTAAGGTCACCATCCACGTGCTGGAAGACATCACCAACCAGATCCAGCGCTACCTGATGGTGCAGGTGTTCACCAGCGTGCTGGTGGGCGTGGCCACCGGCCTTGCCTACTGGGCCCTGGGCCTGGAGAACGCCGCCGTGTGGGGTGTGGCGGCCGGAGTGCTCAACCTCGCGCCCTACATCGGCTCGGCCCTGGTCACCGGCGCATCGGCCCTGGTGGCCTTCCTGCAGTTCGGCACCCTGGACATGGCCCTGGCCATCGGCGGTGCATCGCTGGTCATCCACACCCTGGTGGGCAACCTGCTCACCCCCTGGCTCACCAGCCGCACCAGCAGCATGAGCCCCGTGGCCGTGTTCGTCAGCGTGCTCGCCTGGGGCTGGCTGTGGGGCCTGTGGGGCCTGCTGCTGGGCATCCCGGTGATGATGGCCGTGAAGGCCGTGTGCGACCGGGTCGAAGACCTGAAGGCCGTGGGCGAATTGCTGGGGGATTGACACACGGCATCTGCCGCAAACTGGCAGATGCCCCCCGCCACGCTGCGGGGCGATGGGCATCTCAGCCCCACCTCACCCACCCCACCCATATCACTCGCCATCACGGCGCACCGGCGTGGCCCAGGAGGTCAAGGCGGCCTCAAAGATTGTTTCCAATACTGGAACAGTTAGTTCGCGACCAGGTGGTTTTTCCGTGAACACCATCGGCGTACAGTTCATCCCATCGATGAGCCGAACCCGCAAGGCGACTCACCGAACCCGGTTCAGGAATGGTTTTTGACCCGGCTTTTTTGAGACGCTTTTTAACCTTCAAGGATTTTCATCATGACCAAGACCGCCCGTTTCCTCTCCGTCGCTGCTGTTGCCGCTTTCGCTTCTTTTGGCGCCCAGGCTGACGAAGCCGACAGCTCGCAATTTGCCCTGAAGTTCGAAACGAACCGCACCCGCGCTGAAGTGGCCGCTGAAGCCGCTACCGTGGCCCAGACCCGCAGCCAGGAACCTGCTGGTTCGCGTGTGGTGACCTACACCTCCACCGCCGACCGCGCTGCCGTACGTGCCCAGGCTGCCGAAGCCCTGCGCACCGGCAAGATCCCTTCGGGCGAATTCAGCGCCATGTAATTGGTAGACCAACTGCTTGAGATTGGTTGAAGCAGTTGCGGGACTTCCCATGGTGGTGGCACTTCGCGCAGTGCGGGTGCTGCTGCCATGGGAGGTGTTTTAGACAAACACCGCTGCGCTGGCCAAGCAAACTGGGCTCCCCTTGGGAGCCCTTTTTGTTATGGGTGCCTGCGATCAAAACAGGCCGCGATGCGCAGGTTCGAATCGCGCTGAGCTGTCCGCCACTCAGCCGGTATTCCGCAACCCCGCAGCAATCCCATTAATGGAAATGTGAATCCCCGTCTGCACCCGCTCATCCCCCTGCCCTGCGCGCCAGCGGCGCACCAGCTCGACCTGCAAGTGGTGCAGCGGGTCGATGTACGGGAAGCGGTGTTTGATGGAGCGGGCCAGCGCCGTGTTGTGTGTGAGGCGCTGTTTGTCGCCGGTGATGCGGGTCAGGGCCTCGGCCGTGCGGTGCCATTCGGCCTCGATGCTAGTGAACACCTTTTTGCGCAGGCGGGCGTCGGTGACGAGTTCGCTGTAGCGTGAGGCCAGGGCCAGGTCGCTTTTGGCCAGCACCATGTCCATGTTGGACAGCAGGGTGCGGAAGAACGGCCATTGGCGGTACATCTTTTGCAGCAGGGCCAGCTGGGTCTTGGGGTCTTTGCCCTCGGTGTTCACAAAGGCGTCCACCGCCGAGCCAAAGCCGTACCAGCCGGGCAGCGTGAGGCGGCACTGGCCCCAGCTGAAGCCCCAGGGGATGGCCCGCAGGTCTTCGATCTTCTGGCTGGCCTTGCGGCTGGCGGGGCGGGAGCCGATGTTGAGCTCGGCGATCTCGCGGATGGGGGTGGAGTTGAAGAAGTAGTCGGTAAAACCGGGCGTCTCGTACACCAGCGCGCGGTAGCTGCCCATGCTGGCCAGCGAAAGCTGGGCAGCGGCATCCAGAAAGGCCTTGGTGGCGGGCTTGGTGGGCTGCAGCAGCGTGGCTTCGAGCGTGGCGGCCACCAGGGTTTCGAGGTTGCGGCGACCGATCTCGGGGTTGGCGTATTTGGAGGCGATGACTTCGCCCTGCTCGGTCAGGCGGATCTGGCCGCGCACGGTGCCGGGGGGTTGCGCCAGGATGGCCTGGTAGCTGGGGCCGCCGCCCCGGCCCACGGTGCCGCCCCGGCCGTGGAACATGCGCAGCTGGATGCCGTGGGTGGTGGCGAGTTCGTCGAAGAGTTCGACAAGGGCGATTTCAGCGCGGTACAGCTCCCAGTTGCTGGTGAAGATGCCGCCGTCTTTGTTGCTGTCGCTGTAGCCGAGCATGATGTCCTGCTCGCCACCGCTGCGCTGCACCAGCGCTGCCACGCCGGGCAGTGCATAGAACTCGCGCATGATGGGTGCGGCATTGCGCAGGTCTTCAATGGTTTCGAAAAGCGGCACCACGATGAGGTGGTTCTTGGACTCGGTGTCCAAGGTTCCATTCATCAAGCCCACTTCCTTTTGCAGCAGCAGTACTTCGAGCAGGTCGCTCACGGTTTCGGTGTGGCTGATGATGTAGTGGCGGATGGCCTCGTGGCCGAAGCGCTCGCGCATGACGCGGGCGGTTTCGAAGATGGCCAGCTCGCCCTTGGCATGGGCAGAGTATTCGGCCCCCACCACGCGCAGGGGGCGGGCGTCGTTCAGCAGCTTGATCAACAGGGCACGCTTGGCGGCCTCTTGCAGGCTGGCGTAGTTGGGCTCAATGCGCGCCTTGGCCAGCAGCTCGGCCACCACTTCTTCGTGTTTGTCAGAGCTTTGGCGCAAATCCACCGTGGCCAGGTGAAAGCCGAACACCTGCACGGCGCGGATCAGCGGGTGCAGGCGCTCTGCGGCCAGGGCTTCGCCATGGTGCGACTTCAATGACGCTTCGATCACGCGCAGGTCGGCCAGGAACTCTTCGGCGCTGGCGTAGGCGTTTTGTGGGGCCACGGCGTGGCGGGCGGCCTCACCACCGGTCAGGTCCTTGAGCGACGCAGCCAGGCGCGCGTAGATGCCTGTCAGGGCGCGGCGGTAGGGCTCGTCCACGCGGTGTTCGTTGGTGTCGGGCGAGCGCTGGGCCAGGGCCTCCATCTCGGCCGACACCTGCACCAGGCGGGCGGACAGCGACAGCTCGCCGCCCAGGTAGTGCACCTCGGTCAGGTAGTGGCGCAAGGCCACCTCGGCCTGGCGGCCCAGGGCGTATTGCAGCGTTTGCGCAGTGACGTTGGGGTTGCCGTCGCGGTCGCCGCCGATCCACTGGCCCATGCGCAGAAAGCTGTGTACGGGGTACTGGCCCAGCTCGGCCTCCAGGTCGGCATAGATCTTGGGGATCTCGCGCAGGAAGGTGGCTTCGTAATAAGAGAGCGCGTTCTCGATCTCGTCAGCCACCGTGAGCTTGCTGTAGCGCAAGAGGCGCGTTTGCCACAGCTGGGCCACGCGGGCCCGCAGCAGGGCTTCGTTGGCGGCCAGCTCGCGGGGGGTGAGCGCGTCTTTGGCGCTGTTGTAGAGCTGGGCGCGCACCTGGATGTCGTCGCGCGTGGCCAGCAACTGGGCGATGTCGCGCTCGGCGTCCAGGATGCTCTTGCGCTGCACCTCGGTGGGGTGGGCGGTGAGCACGGGGGCCACGTAGCTGCCTGCCAGCGTCTGCGAGATGGTCTTGGGCGCAATGCCAGCCCAGCGCAGGCGCGACAAGGCGACTTCGATGCTGCCCTCTTGCGTGTCGCCCGCGCGTTCGTGCACGGCGCGGCGGCGGATGTGGTGGCGGTCTTCGGCCAGGTTGGCCAGGTGACTGAAGTAGGTGAAGGCGCGGATCACGCTCACCGTCTGGTCGCCCGACAGGGACTTGAGCAGCTTCTTGAGCGCGCGGTCGGCCTCTTGGTCGGCGTCGCGGCGGAAGGCCACCGAGAGCTTGCGCACCTGCTCGACCAGTTCGTAGGCGGCCACGCCCTCCTGGTCCCGGATCACATCGCCCAGAATACGGCCAAGCAGGCGGATGTCGTCAATCAGGGGCTGGTCCTTGTCGGATCGTTTCATGGTGCGTGGGTCTCCGGAGGTGGGTAGGTGACCTGGCGCCGCCTGCCCCCGCGTCCCCCGGGGCGCACCGGCCCCAGTGCGGGCGCATGCTAGCATCGCCCGCCCCTGAATGATTACAAACAGGTTACGAACTTGAGCCTCGCCCATTCCCCCCTTTCCATCGTCATTGCCACCCGAGAGAGCCGCCTGGCGCTGTGGCAGGCCGAGCATGTACAGGCTCTTTTGCGCGCACAGGGCCACACGGTGGAGCTGCTGGGCATGACCACCAAGGGCGACCAGATCCTGGACCGCTCGCTCAGCAAGGTGGGCGGCAAGGGCCTGTTTGTGAAAGAGCTGGAAGTGGCGCTGGAAGAAGGCCGCGCGCACATTGCCGTGCATTCGCTCAAGGATGTGCCCATGGAGCTGCCCGAGGGTTTTGCCCTGGCCTGCGTGATGGAGCGCGAAGACCCGCGCGATGCGTTTGTCTCACCCAACTACCCGAACATTGATGCCCTGCCCCAGGGCGCGGTGGTGGGCACCTCCAGCCTGCGCCGCCAGGTGCTGCTGCAGGCCCTGCGGCCCGACCTCAAGATCGAACCCCTGCGTGGCAACCTCGACACCCGCCTGCGCAAGCTGGACGAAGGCCAGTACGACGCCATCGTGCTGGCGGCTGCGGGCCTGAAGCGCCTGGGGCTGGAATCCCGCATCCGCGCCACGTTTGCGCCCACGGCCATGCTGCCCGCAGCGGGCCAGGGTGCCTTGGGCATTGAAGTGCGCAGCGACCGGCAAGACCTGATCGCAGCACTGGCCCCGCTGGCCCACCAGCCCACCTGGCTGACCGTGGCCGCAGAGCGCGCCGTGAGCCGCGCCATGGGCGGCAGCTGCTCCATGCCGCTGGCAGCGCACGGCACGTTCACCGATGGCGTGCTGCAGCTCGACGCCGCCTGGGGCGATGTGGATGCGCAGGCGCCCCTGGTGCGCGCAGCGGCCAGCGCCGCCGTCTCCACGCTGGCGCAGGCCGAAGCGCTGGGCGACGCGATTGCGCAGCGCCTGCGTGCCGGTGGCGCACGGGGCGCAGAACCCCTGGTTTGAACGCGCATGCCATGCCCCGGGTGATCGTCACGCGGCCCGCCCGCGAGGCTGCGCACTGGGTCAAGCTGCTGGGCGCGCGTGGTGTGGATGCCGTGGCCCTGCCGCTCATCGCCATCGGCCCCTGCCGTGACCCAGCGGCAGAGCAAGCACTCACCCAGGCGCATGCGCGGCTTGCGCAGTACCGGGCCCTGATGTTTGTCAGTGGCAATGCGGTGTTTCATTTTTTTGAGCCAAATAAGGCCCTAGCGCTTGATGGACAAGCGCTAACAGCTATCAAAACAAGAGCATGGGCACCTGGCCCCGGCACGGCGCGTGCGCTGGAGCAGGCCGGTATGCCGCCTGGCTGCATCGACGGCCCGGCACCGGATGCACCCCAGTTCGACTCGGAAGCGCTGTGGCAGCAGGTCTCTGGGCAGATCCGGCCCGGCGACTGCGTGCTGATCGTGCGCGGGAGGTCCTCCACGCCCCAGGGTGTGCATGAAAGCCTAGGCAACGGCCGCGACTGGCTGGCGCGCCAGATCGAGGCAGCGGGCGGCACGGTGGAGTTTGTGGTGGCCTACCAACGCGGCGCACCGCATTTTTCAGCGCACGAGGTGGCGCTGGCGCAACAGGCGGCGTGCGATGGCTCCATCTGGCTGCTGAGCAGCTCTGAAGCCGTAGCCCACCTGGCCGAAGCCCTGCCCGGCCAGCACTGGGGCGCCGCGCACGCACTGGCCACCCACCCGCGCATCGCCGAAGCGGCCCGCGCAGCGGGCTTTGGCACCGTGCAGGAATGCCGTCCGGCGCTGGAGGATGTGGTGGCCTCGATAGAATCGGCCGCATGAGTTCCGTGCCCCCCAACGATCTGCCCCCCGCACCCACTGCAGCGCCCATGGCGGCACCTGCCGCGGCACCCGTGGGCGCACCGGCCATGGGCCCGGCAGCCTCGCCATCCCCTCCGGCACCTACCCCGGGCCGGGGTGGCGCCGTCACGCTGCTCCTGGGCGCGGTGGCCGCTGCCGCGCTGGTCAGCAGCGGCATGCTGTGGCAAAAGCTCAGCGCCATTCAAGAGCAACTGGCCCGTCAGTCCGCCGACTCGGGCGCGCAGGCCATCGAGGCCCGCACCATGGCCCGCCAGGCCGAAGAACTGGTGCGCGAGACGGCAGCCCGCCTGTCGGTGGCCGAAGCGCGGGTGAGCGAAGTGGCGCTGCAGCGCAGCCAGCTCGAAGAATTGATGCAAAGCCTGTCGCGCTCGCGCGACGAGAACCTGGTGGTGGACATCGAATCCGCCATCCGCCTGGCGCAGCAACAGGCGCAGCTCACTGGCAGCCTGGAACCCCTGGTGGCCGCGCTCAAAAGCGCCAACCAGCGCATCGAACGCGCCGCCCAGCCCCGCCTGGCCCCCGTGCAGCGCGCCATTGGCCGCGACCTGGACCGCCTGACCCGCGCCACCGTGACCGACACCGCCGGCCTGCTGGCGCGCCTGGACGACCTGGTGCGCCAGGTGGACGAGCTGCCCGTGCTGAACGCCGTGGCCCAGGCGGCCGCCACACGCCGCCTGGCAGCCACACCCGCTCCCACAAACACACCGCCACTCAACCAGGGCGACCTGGCCTGGTGGCAGGCAGCCTTGCAACGCAGCTGGGAAGTGGTGCGCGACGAGGCCCGGGGCCTGGTGCGCGTGAGCCGCATCGACCAGCCCGAGGCCATCTTGCTGGCGCCCGAGCAGACCTTCTTCCTGCGCGAGAACCTCAAGCTCAAGCTGCTCAACGCCCGCCTGGGCGTGCTGGCGCGCCAGTTCGAATCGGCCCGCGCCGACCTGGCCGCCGCCAACGCTGCGCTCAACAAATACTTTGACCCGGCATCGCGCCGCACGCAGAACGCAGCCAGCACGCTGCAGACCGCCCAGGCCAGCATGAAAGCGGCCGAGCAGCCACGCCTGGACGAAACGCTCTCTGCGCTGGCAACAGCTGCAGCAGGCCGGTAAGGGAGCGGTACGCATGCGTGCAGCACTCTGGCTTTTGGCGTTGTTTGGCGTGGCAGTGGCCGCCGCGCTGTTTGCGGGCAACAACCAGGGCACCGTCACCCTGTACTGGCCGCCCTACCGCATCGACCTGTCGCTGAACCTGGTCGTGCTGTTACTGGTGGGCGGATTTGTCACCGTGTACGCCGCGCTGCGCGCCCTGGCGGCGCTGCTGGAACTGCCCCACCAGGCCCGGCGCTGGCGCGTGCAGCAAAAGGAGCGCGCCATGCACGCGGCCTTGCTGGACGCCCTGACGCACATGCTGGGCGGGCGCTTCATCCGCTCGCGCAAGGCCGCAGTGGCTGCGCTGTCGCAAGAAAACGCGCTGGCCACCGCTGGCGAGGCCGTGCCCCACGGCCGCCAGTTGCGCGCCCTGGCCCACATGATTGCGGCCGAGGCCTCGCACGCACTGCAAGACAGCGCCACGCGCGAAAGCCATCTGCAGGACGCCCTGCAAGAGGCACCGCCGCGCGGCACCGTGAACGAGCAGGAAATGCGCGAGGGCGCCCAGATGCGTGCCGCCCGCTGGTCGCTGGACGACCGCGACGCCAACGCTGCGCTCGACCGCCTGGCCGCCCTGCCGCAGGGTGCCGCCCGGCGCACGCTGTCGCTGCGCATCAAGCTCAAGGCCACGCGCCTGGCACGCCAGACGCAGGAGGCACTGGACACCGCACGCCTGCTGGGCAAGCACCGCGCCTTCTCGCCCGCTGCGGCCCAGAGCATCGTGCGGGGCCTGGCCATTGAACTCATCAACAGCGCACACGACACCGCGCAGCTGCAGCAGACCTGGATGTCGCTGGAATCGTCCGAGCGCAGCATGCCCGAGCTGGCCATCCACGCCGCACAGCGGCTGGCAGCCCTGGGCGGCGACGCGACGCAGGTGCGCGCCTGGCTGCTGCCCGTGTGGGACCGCATGGTGGACCTGCCCGACGCGCTGGCCGAACACCATGCGCTGAAGCTGGTGCGCGCACTCGAAGCCGGGCTGGACGACCTCGACGCCCCCTGGCTGGCGCGCATCGAGTCGGCCTACCAGGGAAATCCCCGCGACGCCCGCCTGCAGTACCTGGCGGGCATGGCCTGCCTCAAGCGCCAGCTGTGGGGCAAGGCCCAGCAGTTGCTCACACAGGCGGCGCAGCAGCTGGGCGACAGCAGCCTGCGGGCCAGCGCCTGGCGCCACTTGGCCGAGCTGGCAGAAAAACGTGGCGACGACGGCGCCGCCGCCGAGGCCTGGAAGAAGGCCGCGCTCGGCCGGTAAACGGCCTTCTTTGCAAGGGCTGCGCCTTCCAGGCGCAGCCCTTGCGTAAAAAAGCCCGGGCAGCAGCGCTCTGGGCCGCACCGAACCAGGGCATCCCTGGTGAATCCGCCGCCCTCACACCCCATCGGATACACGCTGGTGCAACGTGCACAGCATTGGGGAACTTTGAGCGCTCAGGCCTTATCAATTCATTTTTTTTGAATTGAAGCATCAATCTGCCTGAAGCCGAATGCGGCAACGGCTTCCTACACTGCCCCATCGCTTGACGGATGTCAGCCCCGAACGGGCTGGCGACCCCGCCCGGCGCTCCGTCCAACAGCCCCACGTTTCCTCTCTTCATGACTGCTTCAGCCACCGCCACCCGCACCGCTGCCGACGCACCGCCTCGCCGCTATACGCGCACCGCCATGCTTTTGCACTGGGTGCTGGGCCTGGCACTGATTGGCCTGTTTGGCGTGGGCATTTACATGACCGGGCTGCCGTTCTCGCCGCAGCGGCTCAAGCTCTACAACTGGCACAAGTGGGCGGGGGTCACCATCCTCGTGCTGTCGGTGCTGCGCCTGCTGTGGCGCGCCACGCACCGCCCTCCCGCGCTGCCGCCAGCCATCGAAAACGCCATGCCGGGCTGGCAAAAGCTGGCGCACCACGCCACGCACGGGCTGCTGTACACGCTGTTTTTCGCCGTGCCGTTGATTGGCTGGGCCTACAGCTCGGCAGCAGGCTTTCCCATCGTGTTTCTGGGCCTGTGGCAGTTGCCCGACTTCGTGCCCGTGAGCAAGGAGCTGGCCGAGGCGATCAAACCCTGGCACCAGTACACCGCCTTTGCGATGGCGGGCCTGGTGGTGCTGCACATCGCAGGCGCGCTCAAGCACCAGATCGTGGACCGCGATGGGCTCATCGCCCGCATGCTGCCGGGCAGATGAAACACCCCTGAGTCGCGTGCATGGCGGGGCAACGCACCGCCCTCCAGATCATGGATCTGGTTTTCACTTTCTGTCTTTTGAACGGAGTTTTTTGCATGAACCTGTCTTCCCAACTGTCTCGCACCCTTCTGGTGGCCGCCTTTGCCTTGAGCGCGCAGGCCGCACTGGCCCAGCAGCAACTGGTCCCCGCCCAGAGCGAGGTGCAGTTCACCGCGCGCCAGATGGGCGTGCCGCTGGATGGCCATTTCAAGAAGTTCAGCGCCCAGGTGGCGTTCGACCCGGCCAAGCTGGCCGCGAGCAAGATCGCCTTCACGGTAGACACCGGCAGCGCCACGCTGGGCTCGCGCGAAACCGATGCCGAGCTGCCCAAGCCCACCTGGTTCAACGTGCCCAAGTTCCCGCAGGCGCAGTTCGAATCCACTGCCATCAAGGCACTGGGCGGCGGCAAGTTTGAGGTGGCAGGCAAGCTCACCATCAAGGGCACCGCGCAGAACGTGGTAGTGCCGGTGACGTTGACCCAGAGCGGCCCCACCACCACGGCCACCGGCACGCTGCCCATCAAGCGGCTGGCTTTCAAGATTGGCGAAAACGAGTGGGCCGACACCTCGATGGTGGCCGACGACGTGACCGTGAAGTTCAAGCTCGCATTGACAGGCGTGAACAAGCTTTGACCAGCTTCTGGCTCCAGCTACGCCTCTTTCATCCTCCGTTTTTCCCCTGGTTCGTTTCGTAGTTCCTCTTTTCAAGGAGTCTTTTTCATGCGCAAGTCCCTCTTCTCCCTGCTCGCCGTGGCCGCTGCCACCGCAATGACCGCTGGCGCTGCCCAGGCCGCCAACTACGCCATCGACCCCACGCACACCTTCGTGACGTTCGAGATCGGTCACTTCGGCGCATCCACCAACCGTGGCCGCTTCGACAAGAAGCAAGGCACTGTGGAATTTGACCGCGCCGCCAAAACCGGCAAGGTGGACATCACCATCGACACCACCTCGGTGAACACCGGCACGCCTCCCTTTGACAAGCACCTGCAAAGCGCCGATCTGTTTGACGCCGCCAAGCACCCCACGATCAAGTTCGTGTCCGACAAGTTCAGCTTCAACGGCGACAAGGTCAGCGAAGTGACCGGCCAGCTCACGCTGCTGGGCAAGACCGCGCCCGTCACCCTCAAGGCCACACAGTTCAACTGCTACGACAGCCCCATGCTCAAGCGCGAAGTGTGCGGTGGCGACTTTGAAACCACCATCGACCGCACCCAGTGGGGCATGAACTACGGCGTGGAATGGGGCTTCCCCAAGAACGTGCGCCTGGTGGTGCAGATTGAAGCTGTGAAGCAGTAATCCACCATCGGCAGGCACGCGGGCTGCTCGCCCCTGAGGGGCGGCTGCTGCGCGCCAAACCCACGGGCCACCCCTGCGTTCACGCAGCGGGTGGCTTTTTCATGCACGCGCACTTCGCCGGGCGTGTCAGGCAGCGTCCAGCGTGGCATCCAGGTTCCAGCCTTGCGGCTGCCAGGCCCACACCACATGAGGCCCAAGCGCACGCAGGAAGGTGACGTCGTGCGACACCACGGCCAGCGCGCCCGTGAAGGCTTGCAAGGCAGACTGAAGCGCTTCGATGGCATCCACATCGAGATGGTTGGTGGGCTCATCGAGCAGCAGCATTTGCGCGGGCTCGCCCGACCACAGGGCGCAGGCCAGGGCGGCCTTGATGCGCTCTCCGCCGCTGAGCACGCCCGCAGGCCGCTGCACTTTGTCCGCGCCCAACCCCATCTGGGCCAGGTGCGTGCGCAGCGCCGCTTCGGGCAGGGGCGTGCCGAGCGCCTGCAGGCGCGCCAGCACACCGTGCTGGGGTGGAAGCAGGTCGGCGTTGTGCTGGTCCAGCCAGGCGGCCCGCACACCACGGCACACCCGCCCCGCGGTGGCCAACGCAGGGTTGGCAATGGTGCGCAGCAGGCTGCTTTTGCCGCAGCCGTTGGGCCCGGTGATGGCGATGCGGATGGGCCCGTTCCAGACTCCATGGAGCGGAGGAAAGCCGGGCGGCGCATGCGGCACATGTACCTGCTCGAACGCCAGCACCTGCTTGCCCGCAGGCACGGCGCTTTGGGGCAGCACCAGCGCCGTAGCGCCCCCCGCAGGAACACGCTGAGCGGCCTCGCGCACCGCATCGTTCAGCCGCAGGCGCTCCTGCTGCTGCCGCTCGTGCTCGCGACCCGCGTGGGCCTGGGCGTTGTTCTTCTTGCGGTCCAGCAGGACGGATGCCTGGTTGGCAGTGCGGCCCGCCTCGCGCCCCCGCGCGGCGCGGCTCTGCTGGGCATCGTGCTCGCGCTGCAGCGCCCGCATGCCCCGCTCGCGCTCGGTGCGCGCATGGTCCAGCGCGGCCTGGGCAGCAGCAGCCTCGGCCTGGCGCTGTGCCTGGTACACGGACCAGTTTCCGCCGTAGCGCTGCAGCCCCGCTGCAGACAACGCAACCATGTTGTTCGCCATGCCCAGCAATTCGCGGTCGTGGCTGGCCACCAGCACGCCACCGCGCCACTGCGCCAGCGACTCCATCAACCAGCGCCGACCCGGCCGGTCCAGGTGGTTGGTGGGCTCATCCAGCACCAGCAGATCGGCGCCCGACAGGAATGCCCCCGCCAGCGCCACGCGCATGCGCTCGCCACCGCTAAGGTGCTGCGCCGCATGTTCCGGCGGCAGGTGGCCCAACCCCAGCGCGTGCAGCGCCTGCTGCCATTGCGGGGGCAGGTCCCACCGCCCGTCGGCCAAAAGCAGATCGTCGGGCGTGCCCCGGCCCGCTTCCAGTCGGTCGAGTGCACCCAGAACCGGGCCCAGGCCCGCAATATCGGCGACGGTGGCCGAAGGGGCTGCACCGACCTCCTGCGCCACCGCGTGCACGGAAGGGCAGCCCGCCACCACACCGCTTGCAGGCTGCAGCATGCGCTGCGCAAGCTGCAAGAAAACGCTTTTGCCAACGCCGTTGGCGCCCACCAAGCCGATTACGCCTTGACCCAGGGCCACATTCAGCGGGCGTGCCCACAGTGCCTGCCCGTCAGGCAAGCTGAATGTGACGTCGTGGAACTGAAGGACAACGGGACCCGCAGACGAAGCCGCACTGCGGGGCGCGGCAATAGAGGGCCGAGGAGGGAAGGCAGCCGTCGAGGCTGCGGCAGCGCTGCGGCTGCGATGGGCGGAATCGCCCGGCATTGAAGGTGTCGCCATGCAAAAGCACTCCAGACAAGACATACAACCGCCTGGCCCGGCAAAGGGCAAGCAGGAAGGAAAGGCTTGAGGGGCTTACAGGCGCATCGGACGAATACCTCAGGGGCAAAGAAGGACGACTGCGGAATGTACCGCAATCCCGGCCCTCAAAAAATTAACTTAACGTAAATCAATTACGAATAGTAGAATCGCAAAACCGATTTGAGGAGACTCTGCATGAACGCCATCCTGAAACCTGATCTGGCCACCCTGCCCCCGCCCGCGCCCATCCAGCAACTGCACCACTACGCCTACAAGGCGCGTGACGCTGAAGAAACGCGCCAGTTCTATGAGGACATCCTGGGCCTGCCGCTGTACCACATCATCCAGAGCGACTACGTGCCGAGCACGGGCGAATACTGCCCCTACACGCACTTCTTCTTTCGCCTCAAGGACGGTTCTTTCATCGCCTTCTTCGACCTGGGCGACGACGTGAAGGCAGAGCCCTCGCCCAACACGCCGCTGTGGGTCAACCACATCGCTTTTCGCGTGGACACGGTGCAGGAGCTGGAGAACACCAAGAAGCGCCTGGAAGCCCACGGCATCGAGGTGCTGGGCGTAACGGACCACCACATCTTTCACAGCATCTATTTCTTTGACCCGAACGGTATCCGTCTGGAGCTGTCGGCCCAGCTGGCCGACGAAGAACAGATGGCCAAGGACAGCACCGTGGCCCACGCCCGCCTGAACGAGTGGACGGCGCGCAAGGAGCAGTGGCGCAAGGAGCGCGCTGAAGGCAAGGCTGTGGAACCGCTCAAGCCGCAGCAGAACGACCGGCCAGAGTTCGTCAAAGGCTGACAAGCCTTTGGCGCCGCCACGTTGCACACCCAACGTGCAACGTGGCGTCAGCGATAAAAATACAGGTAAAAATAGCCTCCAGCGCTTTATCAACAAGCGCTAACAGCTATTTATTTAGTAGCAAAACTCCACCAACCACTCCGCCGGTCGCAATCAGCCTTCCTGAGGCTGTTGCTGCTGCGCCCGCATGATCTGGTGGCGCTGCCAGTAGGCCCCCACCACGGCGTTGAACTGGTCCTTTTCCTTGGTGAGGCCGGACAGCTTGATCTTGCTGGTCTTGGCGCCCAGGCCCAGGGCGTTCTTCTCGGGGTGCGTCACGACCAGTGCATTGCCGAAGCTGCTTTCCTTGAATTCCAGCGCCTTGATGGCGTCCCAGAACACCGTGGTCTCGTCGGCCGAGGTGCGGATGCCGTCGATGCTGACCTCCACCGTGTTCTCCCCCTTGAGCGCAAACACCACGGGCGGAAAGTAGCGCAGCACCAGCGCGCGCTCTTCGTCGGTGGCGGGCTCGTAGCGGTAGGCCAGGCTGCGCTCATGGTCTTGCGCAAACTGCTGTTCGTAGTCACTCCACAGGCGCTGCTCGATCGCGTCCGCCGTCAATATCTCTTGCACCCAGGTGGCAGCGGGCGCGCGCACGGCGATGGCACCGTAGTCCTGCTCTTTCAGCGCCATGCCCACGTTGCGCAGGCGCTCGGGCATGGCGGGGTGCGAGTCAAAGGGGTGGGGCACGTTGGCCGTCTTCATCGCATCCAGAAAATCGTCGGAGGCCGCATAGGGCGCCAGCCCCTGGGCCACAAAGCGGGCGATGCCCAGCGTGGTGGTGTCGTGCCGCTCGTTGCGGCCAAACAGCTCGTCCTCGATCTTGAAACGGTATTGCGCGTAGGCCGCGATCTTGACCAGCGACTGCGCAATGGCCGCTGGCGAGATGAGCTTGGCAGCGATGCGGTCGGCCTTGAACTCGCGCTCGCGGCTGTCGCGCGCCAGGGCAATTTCGAAGATGGTGCGGTACAGGTCCAGCACTGGCGACACCACGGCCGAGAGCCCCCCGCTGCGAATCGCGTGGCGGTAGTGGTCAAACTGCACCAGCTTCGGGCCCAACCGGGCGCTGCTCTGGGTGTCGCCGCCGCGCAGGTGGGCCAGCTCGTGGCCAAACACGGCGTCGGCCTCGGCCTGGTCGAGGATGCGCAGCAGCGGCAGGCTGACAAACAGCGTGCGGCCCGTGAGCGTGTGGTTGCCCACCGTGAGCGGCGCCTCGGTGACGAAAAAGTTGGCATCGATGCCCGCCACGATGTTCTGCGGAGGCTCGGTCTTCAGGCGCTGGGCCATGTGGCGGATGCGCTTCCACAGCAGGGGCGCATCGTCTTCGGACACCAGCTCGCCCACGGCATGGTTGTCAGACTGCACGCGCTTGAAGATGCCCGCCACCGCCACAAACACACCCACCGCCACGGCCAGCCCCACGACGATGATGAGCTTGGGCGAATACTTGTGAAAGAAGAACGCCGTGACCCAGAACGACAGCCACACCGCCATCGCCCCCTGCACCACCAGCGCGGCGGCACTGGCCCAGGTGGTCAGGCGCCAGCCCGCGACAAAGCTGGTGTACTGCAGCGTGCGGTCGGCAAAGGCCAGCGCGCCCAAGCCCAGCACGGCCACCAGCAGCACGCCACTGGCTACCAGGGTCCAGAACGACACTGCTCGCGCCATGTGGAATTGCCACACGTCGGAATAGCGCTCGCACAGGGCTTCGCGGTAGTCCTGCGCTTCCGGGTCGGTGCTGCTGCAAATGGTGGACGGCGGATTGCTGCGGTAGTAATCCTTGCGCGCCTGCTTCTCGGCGGGCGGCATGCCCTTTTCAGCGTCGATGCGCTGGCTGATGCCGGCCACAAAGTTCGCGTCCTGGTCGCGCTGCGCGTAGACGGTGAACCCATAGGTCAACGCCGGGATGAGAAAAAGCGCCAGCAGCGCGTAGACAAAGACCTTGGCAAGGCCCGCGCGGAGTGCGGATGGAAGATGCATGGATGGGAACGATTGGTTGTATGTTTTTGACCCGGGCAATGCGTGGAGCCCGCCCCCTCTCCAGGGACCCTCTCGCTCCACCGGGCGGGATTATCAAGACGCCACGGCGGGCAGGTCGAGCGACAAGGTAACAATTGGCGAGAAATGCCCGACAGACGGAATGCCGGTGGGATGCGAGCGCAGGGGAAGACCGGCTGGCGCTCCCGTAAAATGCCCGGTCCACCCTCTTGACCGTTGAGGCACGCCCTGTGCCTGCCTCTTCCTTCTGCCAAACCCCATGAGCACGCCCCAAGCACAACCCGGCCTCGACAGCCTGTCCAAGTCCTTTGAACCCGCCGCGCTGGAAGCCCACTGGGGCCCCGAATGGGAAAAGCGCGGGTATGGCACCGCAGGCCACCGTGGCACGGGCCAGCCCCAGGCGGGCGAGCCCGCCTTTTCCATCCAGCTGCCCCCGCCTAATGTGACGGGCACGCTGCACATGGGCCATGCGTTCAACCAGACGATCATGGACAGCCTCACGCGCTACCACCGCATGCGCGGCTTCAACACGGTGTGGGTGCCGGGCACCGACCACGCGGGCATCGCCACACAGATCGTGGTGGAGCGCCAGTTGCAGGAACAAGGCATCAGCCGCTACGACATGGGCCCCACCCCGCCTGAGGCACGCAAGAACTTTGTGAGCAAGGTGTGGGAGTGGAAGGAAAAGTCGGGCAACACCATCACCACGCAGATGCGCCGCATGGGCGACAGCGTGGACTGGAGCCGCGAATACTTCACCATGGACGACAAGCTGAGCGCCGTGGTGACCGACACCTTCGTGAAGCTGTATGAGCAGGGCCTGATCTACCGTGGCAAGCGCCTGGTGAACTGGGACCCCAAGCTGCAGTCCGCCGTGTCCGACCTGGAAGTCGAGAGCGAAGAAAAAGACGGCTCGCTCTGGCACATCGCCTACCCGCTGGCCGATGGATCGGGCAGCCTGACGGTGGCCACCACCCGGCCTGAGACCATGCTGGGCGACGTGGCGCTGATGGTGCACCCCGAGGATGAGCGTTATCGCAACCTGATTGGCAAGATGGCCATGCTACCCCTGGTGGGCCGTCAGATTCCAATCATTGCCGACGACTATGTGGACAAGGAGTTTGGCACGGGTGTGGTGAAGGTCACCCCAGCGCACGACCAGAACGACTATGCCGTGGGCCAGCGCCACAAGCTGCCTTTGGTGACGATTTTGGACCTTGATGCAACCATCTCTAAGGCTCCACTTCTTTCAATGCCTGTCGGCACCAAGTTCTATATGCCCGACGGTCGCTTGTGGAGTCAGGGTGGTGATGACAAGTACGAATCTCATGACGAGCACGGTTCCTTGCACAACTGGGTTGGCGAAAACATCCGCGAGTTGATGCCAGAGAAGTATCGCGGCATGGACCGCTTTGTGGCCCGCAAGGCCGTGGTGGCCGACCTCGAAGCCATAGGCGCGCTGGTCGAGGTGAAGAAGCACAAGCTCATGGTGCCGATCTGCACCCGCACCGGCCAGGTGATCGAGCCCATGCTGACCGACCAGTGGTTCGTGGCCATGAGCAAGGTGGGCGAAGGCGACCCCACCGGCAAGAGCATTGCGCAAAAGGCCATCGACGCCGTGTCCAGCGGCGAAGTGACCTTTGTGCCCGAGAACTGGGTGAACACCTACAACCAGTGGATGAACAACATCCAGGACTGGTGCATCAGCCGCCAGCTGTGGTGGGGCCACCAGATCCCGGCGTGGTACGACGAAGACGGCAACGTGATCGTGGCCCGCGACGAAGCCGAAGCCCAGGCCAAGGCCCCGGGCAAGACGCTGCGCCGCGATGAAGACGTGCTGGACACCTGGTACTCGTCCGCGCTCGTGCCCTTCAGCACCATGGGCTGGCCGAACCAAGGCACCGCCGAAACCGACGACTTCAACCTTTACCTGCCCAGCACCGTGCTGGTCACGGGCTACGACATCATCTTCTTCTGGGTTGCCCGGATGATCATGATGACCACGCACTTCACGGGCCGCGTGCCGTTCAAGCACGTGTACATCCACGGCCTGGTGCGCGACGCGCAGGGCAAGAAGATGTCCAAGTCCGAAGGCAACGTGCTCGACCCGGTGGACCTGATCGACGGCATTGCCCTCGACCCGTTGCTGGACAAGCGCACCACCGGCCTGCGCAAGCCCGAGACCGCGCCCACGGTTCGCAAGAACACGCAAAAGGAATTCCCCGAGGGCATTCCGGCCTATGGCGCCGATGCGCTGCGCTTCACCTTTGCAGCGCTGGCATCACTGGGCCGCAGCATCAACTTCGACAGCAAGCGTTGCGAGGGCTACCGCAACTTCTGCAACAAGCTCTGGAACGCCAGCCGCTTTGTGCTGATGAACTGCGAAGGCCAGGACTGCGGCCTGAAGGAGCACACCAAGGAAGAATGCCAGCCCGGCGGCAGCGCCCACGGCTACATGCAGTTCAGCCAGGCCGACCGCTGGATCACCTCGCTGCTGCAAAAGACCGAGGCCGAAGTCGCCAAGGGCTTTGAGGAATATCGCCTGGACAACGTGGCCAACACGATCTACGACTTTGTCTGGAACGAGTACTGCGACTGGTACCTGGAAATCGCCAAGGTGCAGATCCAGAACGGCACCGAAGCGCAGCAACGCGCCACGCGCCGCACGCTGATCCGCACGCTCGAAGCCATCCTGCGCCTGGCGCACCCCATCATCCCGTTCATCACCGAAGCCCTGTGGCAGGTGGTGGCGCCTGTGGCAGGCATCCCGGGCGAGTCGGTCAGCATTGCGCGCTACCCCCAGGCCCAGCCCGAGAAGATCGACGAGGCCGCGATTGCCCACATGGGCCGCGTGAAGGGCCTGGTGGACGCTTGCCGCGCATTGCGTGGCGAAATGAACGTGTCCCCGTCCACCCGCCTGCCGCTGTACACCGTGGGCGACACCGACTTCATGCGCGGTGTAGGCCCGGTGCTGCAGGCCCTGGCCAAGCTCAGCGAGGTCAAGGTGTTTGACGACGAAGCCGCCTGGGCCGCTGCCGCGCAGGCAGCGCCTGTGGCCGTGGTGGGCGAAGCACGGCTGGCGCTGTACATGGAGATTGACGTGGCCGCCGAGAAGACCCGCTTGTCCAAGGAAATCGCCCGCATCGAAGGCGAAGTCGCCAAGGCCAACAACAAGCTCTCGAACGAAGCCTTTGTGGCCAAGGCCCCACCGGCCGTGATCGACCAGGAAAAGAAGCGCATCGCTGACTTCGGCGCCACGCTGACCCGCCTGCGCGACCAGCTGGGTCGCCTGGGCTGACAGAACAAAAGTGAAAGGCCGGGCGACTCTGGCCTGACACTTGCATATCCACGACGACCACAACACCCCGAATCCCTGTCTTCACTCAAGGAGTCTCATGACTGTTGCCACCACCGTTCGCAAAGCCGTATTTCCCGTCGCTGGCCTGGGCACCCGTTTTCTGCCCGCCACCAAGGCGTCTCCGAAGGAAATGCTGCCCGTGGTTGACAAGCCGCTGATTCAGTACGCTGTGGAAGAGGCTTATGCCGCTGGCATCCGCCACATGATCTTTGTGACCGGCCGCAGCAAGCGCGCCATCGAAGACCATTTCGACACGGCATATGAGCTGGAGGCCGAACTCGAAGCCGCCGGCAAGAAGGAACTGCTGGCGCTGGTGCGCTCCATCCAGCCCGACGACATGGACTGCGCGTTCGTGCGCCAGCCCCGCTCGCTGGGCCTGGGCCACGCCGTGCTGTGCGCCGAGCCGCTGGTGGGCAAGGAGCCCTTTGCCGTGCTGCTGGCCGACGACCTGATGGTGGGCCCCCCAGGCGGCCAGCCCGTGCTGGCCCAGATGGCCACCGCCTTCCGCCAGCAAGGCCGCTCGGTCATCGCGGTGCAGGAAGTGCCGGAAGACCAAGTCCACAAATACGGCATCGTGGCGGGCGAGCCCGCTGGCGGCCCGCTGATCCGCATTGAACGCATCGTCGAAAAGCCCAAGGCCGATGTCGCCCCCTCGCGCATGGGCGTGGCCGGCCGCTACATCCTCACGCCCGGCGTTTTCGACGAGATCCGCAACCAGCCGCGCGGCGTGGGCGGCGAGATCCAGCTCACCGACGGCATCGCCCGCCTGATGCAGCACGAAGCCGTGTACGCCTTCCAGTACGAAGGCAAGCGCTACGACTGCGGCAGCAAGGAAGGTTTTCTGGAAGCGACGGTGGAACTGGCTTTGCAGCACCCGCAGGTGGGCAAACACTTCCGTGAATATCTGAAAAAGCTGGCGCTGTAGTTCGCCCCGGGCAAGGGCACTGCGTACGACACCTGTTGACGCAGCCCTGTGGATACTGACTCTTCTTTATAGCCAAATTGGCCTCTAGCCCTTATCCATAAAGCGCTAGAAGCTATCAAAGAAGGAGTATCCGTGCCCACCCAAACACCCCGCGACCCGCTGTACTACCACGCCCGCCGGGCCGTGCTGCACGCCAACGATACCGGCATCTCCCACCTGCAGCGCCGCCTGCGCATTGGCTACCAGCACGCCATCGACCTGCGCCACGCCCTGCGGGGTGACGTGCTGGAGCACCAGGCTGACACCGACACCTGGCACATCCGCGCTGAGGCCGACCGGCACACCGACTTTCTGCTCGAAGAAAAACTGGCCCAAGCCGCACGCCTGATCGGCAGCGCCAAGGCCCTGGTCATTGCCGCAGGCGCGGGCATGGGCATTGACTCGGGCCTGCCGGATTTTCGGGGCGACGAGGGCTTTTTTCGCGCCTACCCCGCGCTGGGTCGGCAAGGGCTGGGCTTTCAAACCATCGCCTCGCCCCCCGCGTTTGAACAGGTCCCCGTCACCGCCTGGGGCTTCTACGGCCACCGGCTCAATCTGTACCGCGCCACCGCGCCGCACGCCGGGTTCGGATTACTCCACGCCTGGGACAAGCGCATGGCGCAGGGCTGCTTCGTCTTCACCAGCAACGTCGATGGGCACTTTCAAAAAGCGGGCTTTCCCACGGCCCGCGTTCATGAATGCCACGGCTCCATCCACCGCCTGCAATGCACGGCCCATTGCAGCGGCGAGATCTGGCCCACGGCCGACCTGCACCCGCAGGTGGACGAAGCCGCTTGCCAGTGGCAGGGCGAACTGCCCCACTGCCCACGCTGCGGCGCGCTGGCGCGGCCCAATGTGCTGATGTTTGACGACTGGCACTGGAACGCCACCCGCAGCCAGCAGCAGCGCATGCTGCTCGACATGTGGCTGGACAGCACCACCGCCCCGCTGGTCATCGAAATCGGCGCGGGCCGCGCCGTGCCCACCGTGCGCAACTTCACCCGGCGCATGCAGCAGCGCGGCAGCGCGCTGGTGCGCATCAACCTGCGCGAGGCCAGTATTCACAACCCGGATGCTATTGAGATTGCGCTGGGGGCGCGAGAGGCGCTGGAGCGGATTCAGCAGCACCTTGCGGCTGATATATGAATCGGTAGCGTCGGCACATCAAAATTGATAGCTGCCAGCGCTTTACAGTAAAGCGCTGGAGCCTGAAATCACCTAAAACTCTCGCGCTGCCCGCCACAACACCTGCCAGCGACACAAGCCGTCGCACCCCTGCGGATGATCACTCCTGTCACCCCAAGGAGCATCCGCATGGCCTACCGTCACCCTCGCCCCCCCACCAAGCAGGCGCCCCACATTGCACTGTGGATGCTGCGCCTGATCACCTCGCACGAAGTCCTTCGCCGCTTCGTGTGCAAGGGCGACTTTGGCCGCGACGACATCGCCTACGCCCTGGGTCTTGACCACTGGATTGACCCCGAAGACCGCCCTTTCAACCCCCAGGCGGTGCGCGCCGAGCTGTACCAGCAGCTGAGCAAGGCCCAGCGCGCCTGCGCCCAACAGCCCCTGCCTGCCCTGCTGCAGGACAACGTGCAGCGGCTGGCCACGCTGGTGGGGCTGAGCGCGGTGGATGCGCGCATCTTGGCGTTTGCCGTGTGCCTGCACAACGAGCCCATGCTGGACGAAACGGCCGACATGCTGGAGCAACTCACCACCCAGGTCATCAAGACCGTGGCCATGCTGCTGGATCTGCCCGATGCGCAGGTGCGCCAGGCGCTGGGCAGCCAGGGCCTGCTGGCGCGCTCGGGTCTGGTGGTGGTGGACCGCAGCGGATCAGGGCGCCTCAAGTCCAAGCTGGAGATGCTGTCGCACACCTTCGCCGACCAGATGGTGTCCACCGACGCCGACCCCATCCACCTGCTGCGCGGCAAGATCCAGCCCGCCGCGCCGGGGCATCTTGCGCTGACCGACTACGGCCACATAAAGCCTACGCTGGACATCGTGCACCCCTGGCTGCGCCACGCGCAATGCACGCAGCGGCGCGGGGTCAACCTGTACGTGCACGGCGCGCCCGGCACGGGCAAGACCGAGCTCGCGCGCGCCCTGGCGCAAGACCTGGGCTGCGATCTGTTTGAGGTGGCCAGCGAGGACGATGACGGCGACCCGATCAGTCCGGTCAACCGCCTGCGCGCCTTCCGCGCCGCGCAGAGCTTTCTGGCACAGCGCAAGGCGCTGCTGCTGTTTGACGAGGTGGAAGACGTGTTCCACGACAGCCCGCTGGAGCGCGGAACTGCCCAGTCGCACAAGGCCTGGCTCAACCGCATGCTGGAGGACAACCCCGTGCCCACGCTGTGGCTGTCCAACACCGTCGCCGGGATGGACGCCGCCTTCATCCGCCGCTTCGACATGGTGTTCGAGCTGCCCGTGCCGCCGCGCAGCCAGCGCGCGCGCATCGTGCAAGCGCATTGCGGCGACCTGCTGGATGCCCCGCGCCTGGCCCGCGTGGCCGACGCCGAGCACCTGGCCCCCGCCGTGGTCGCCCGCGCCAGCACCGTAGCCCACGCCATCGAAGCCGAGGTGGGCCGCGCGGCCAGCGCCAGCGCCTTCGAGCACCTGGTCAGCCACACGCTGCAAGCCCAGGGCCACCGCCCGCTGCCGCGCCATGACGCCAACCGCCTGCCCGAGGTGTATGACCCCGCCTTTCTGCACGCCGACGCCGACCTGGCCGCGCTGGCACAAGGCATTGCGGCCACGCGCAGCGCCCGCCTGTGCCTGTACGGCCCGCCGGGCACGGGCAAGACCGCCTTTGGCCGCTGGCTGGCCGAGCAGCTGGACATGCCGCTGCTGGTGCGCCGCGCGTCCGACCTGCTGTCGATGTACGTCGGCGAGGCCGAGAAGAACATCGCCCGCGCCTTCCGCGAAGCCGAGGAGGACGGTGCGCTGCTGCTCATCGACGAGGTGGACAGCTTTCTGCAAGACCGCCGGGGCGCCCAGCGCAGCTGGGAGGTGACACAGGTGAACGAAATGCTGACGCAGATGGAGAGCTTTGCGGGCGTGTTCATCGCCAGCACCAACCTGATGGACGGGCTGGACCCCGCCGCGCTGCGCCGCTTTGACCTGAAGGTGAAACTGGACTACCTGCACACGCCCCAAGCCTGGGCGCTGCTGCATCGCCACTGCGCGCAGATCGGGCTGGCTGCGCCTTGCACTGGGCTGCAGGCGCGCATGGACCGCCTGCACCAGCTCACTCCGGGCGACTTTGCCGCAGTGCTGCGCCAGCGACATTTTCGCCCGCTGCCCAGCGCCGATGCGCTGGTGGCTGCACTGGAGATCGAATGCGCGCTGAAGAACGGCGGGGCGCGCAACAGCATCGGATTCGTCTGACACAATTTACAACAAAAGCCCACCGCTATGCGCACTCTGTCCAAATCCAAACTGCTCGCCTTTCGCCAATGCCCCAAGCGCCTGTGGCTCGAAATCCACTCGCCGCAGCTGCGCGAGGACTCAGGCGCCACGCTGGCCAACTACGCCACGGGCCACCAAGTGGGCGACGTTGCGCAGCAAATCTACGACCCGCAGCTGCGCGGCCAGCTGATCAACCCGCAGGTCGAGGGCTTTGACGAGGCCTTTGCGCGCACGCAGGCCCTGCTGCGCTCGAGCCAGCCGATCTTCGAGGCGGGCTTTCGCGCCGAGGGCGCGCTGGCCTTTGCCGATGTGCTGCTGCCTGCGGGCAAAGGCTGGCGCATGGTGGAGGTCAAGTCCAGCACCAGCATGAAGGACTACCACCGCGACGATGCCGCCGTGCAGGCCTTTGTAGCCCGCGCCTGCAGCGTGCCGCTGTACTCCATCGCGCTGGCACACATCGACAACCAATGGATCTACCCCGGCGGCGGCGACTACCAGGGCCTACTGGTAGAGGTCGACCTGACCGACGAGGCCTTCGCCCGCACCGACGAAGTGCGCGGCTGGATTGCCGACGCCCAGGCCGTGGTGGCGCGCAAGAAGGCGCCCCGCACTGCTACCGGCGCGCAATGCAGCGACCCTTACGAATGCGGCTTTCTCGCCCACTGCCAAAGCCAGGAGCCCCAGGCCGAGCACCCCGTGCACTGGCTGCCGCGCCGTGGCAGCGCGCTCAAGGCGCACATCGAAACACGCGGCACCCGCGAGCTGCGCGACCTGCCCGACGACCTGCTCAACCCCACGCAGCAGCGCGTGAAGGCCGCCACCCTGTCAGGCCAAGCCTTCTTCGACCAAAACGCCGCCGCGCAGGCGCTGGCCGGGCACAAGCTTCCGGGCTTTTTTCTGGACTTTGAAACCATCCAGTTCGGCGTGCCCATCTGGCAAGGCACACGGCCTTACCAGCAAATGCCCTTCCAGTTCAGCGTGCACCGCCTGGGCCGCACGGGGCGCGTTGCGCACCAGGCGTTTCTGGACCTGACGGGCGGCAACCCCTCGTTGCCCTTTGCCCAGGCCCTCCTCGCTGCCTGCGGCGAACGCGGCCCGGTGTTTGTCTATAACGCCGCGTTCGAGCAGACCTGCATCCGCGAACTGGCCGAGCGCCACCCGCGCCTGGCGCCCGCGCTGCACGCCATCAACGACCGCATCGTCGATCTGCTGCCCGTCGCCCGCCAGCACTACTACCACCCCAGCCAGCAAGGCAGCTGGAGCATCAAGGCCGTGCTGCCCGCCCTGTGCCCGGACCTGCGCTACGACAACCTGGACGGCGTGCAGGACGGCGGCGCGGCCCAGCAGGCGTATCTGGAAGCCATCGCCCCCGCCACCAGCGCGGCGCGCAAGGCCGAGCTGGAGCGCCAGTTGCTCGCCTACTGCCGCCTCGACACCTGGGCCATGGTGCGGCTCTGGGCCGCCTTCACCGGCAACGCAGTGAGAGACTGACGCAATGCCCCAACGCCCCGACACCCTCGAAACCGTCCTGCTCGCCGTGGAGCTGCTGCGCCGCATCCCACGCGGGCGCAAGATCACCGCTGGCGAACTGCACCGCCAGCTCAAGGACGCCGGCATGGAGCGCAGCGAACGCACCATCCAGCGCCAGTTGGAAATGCTCAGCAGCCACTTCGAAATCGAACGCGACGAGCGCAGCAAACCCTACGGCTATCGCTGGCTGGAGCGCGCCCAGGGCCTGGCCGTGCCCCACCTCACCCCGCAAGAATCACTGCTGCTGCAACTGGCCCAGGAATACCTGAAGAACTTGCTGCCCGCGCGGCTGATGCAGTCTATGGACGGTTTCTTCACCCAGGCCCGGCGCAACCTGGCCGACGACCACGGCCAAAGCACCGACCCGGCCCGGCTGGAACGCGAATGGCCGCGCAAGGTGCGCGTGGTGGCCACCAGCCAGCCCCTGCTGCCGCCCAAGATCGAACCCGGCGTGCTCGAAGCCGTGAGCGAAGCCCTGTACGCCAACCGCTGGCTGGCGCTGGACTACCAAAACGCCGCCGGCAAGCGCAAACCCATCCAGGTCATGCCCCTGGGCCTGGCCCAGCAAGGCCCGCGCCTGTACCTGGTGTGCCGGTATGAGGGTTTTGACAACGAACGCAGCCTGGCTCTGCACCGCATCCGCAAGGCCGAAGCCTCGACCCTGCGCTTCGAGCGCCCGGCCGGGTTTGACCTGCAGAAATACGACGACGACGGGCGCTTCGGCTTTGGCGAGGGGCAGCGCGTGCGGCTGACGTTCCGCATTGAACGGCCGGCAGGGCAGCACCTGCTGGAGACGCCGCTGTCCCGGGACCAACAGGTGCAGGAATTGGAAGGCGGGTGGCTCGAAGTCAGCGCCACGGTGGTGGACAGTGCGATGCTGCAGTGGTGGCTGCGGGGGTTCGGGGAGGCGGTAACATCCGTCCAGAAAGCCCCGCTTTGACAAAGAAAATATAGATGACGACCAACGAATCGATCCATGCCCTTTCCCTGCGTGATATTGCCGCTTGGCAGATAGAAGGCATATTTGACGGCAATGAAAAAGCCGTAGTAGCCGATCTACCAGCGCTGCAACGCAGTGCCGTATGGAAGGTTCAGCAAATTGAAGAACTCTGGGATTCCGTGTTGCGCGGCTTTCCCATAGGCTCTTTTATTCTTTCTCCGCCCAACACGGCCTTGTTGCGGCAGGATTTCAAACTTCAGAGGGCACGTACCCGTCAATCCCCGAGAAAACACTCCCATCTTTTGCTCGATGGTCAGCAGCGTGCTACAGCGATTGCATTGGCGTTCAACGATCTTTGGTTGCATCCGGACGCCGCCCAGACGGCGCTCTGGGTCGATCTCGCCGCGCCAACATCAGAACGCCAAGTGGACTACGTTTTCCGAGTACTGACGCGGCCACACCCCTGGGGGTACTTGCGCAGCAATCCACAAGCAGTTTTGTCTGCTTCCGCCATGCGTGCAGCGTTGCATGCTTGGCAAGTCGCAAATCAGTGCCCAGATAAACGACCTGATGAATTTACGCTGCGGGAGACTTGGCCTTGGGATTGCGAGGCCCCCGTGCCCGTACCTTTGCTGATTGCAGCCTTGGATGCCCACCCAAATGACCTGTCGGCCGCGCGAGACGCACTTTGGGAGCGGCTCCAAGGTTTGCCGCTGTTCCGCTCCAATGCCGCAGGAAAGCAGCAAGACACGCTGCTGCGTGCCGCCTTTACCGACACCACAGCACCGAATCACCAGCGCCTGAACCGCCTCATGCATCGCTTGCGCAGCGTATTACATGGCCCATCCGCTTACCGCGTTCCAGCACTCATGCTGGACCTGACACCCGTTCACGAAGATACCCACAATGCCCCGTCAGGGCAGGAAGCCAAAGAACAAACCAAAGACGCCATCGAACTGTTGTTCGTTCGCATCAATAGTGCAGGCACACCGTTGGCTGGTGAAGAACTGGCCTATTCGCTACTCAAGGCCGAGTGGCCTGAGGTCGCGCAATGGATGCAGGAACTTCCCAACAAGCCAGCGCAGCCATCTCGTATTGCAGCCCTGTGTATTCGCCTGGTACTGGCTCGCACTGTCGATCGCACTCTAGGCAACCAGCAGGCATCGCTACCGACCATGCCGGGGATGCAGGAGTTGCGTCGTTTGTTGCGCAACACCAACCCCAATCACCCCCATTTTCGTGATGACTTGCAAAACTTCATCACGACTGACGCCCAACAGTGCTTCGCCGACGCTTGGACGTTTCTGACGGATAGCCGCAAGGACTTTGCACTACTACCGGCACAAGCCGTCGACATTGCAAAAAATGCAGCCGATGTCTATCTGTTGCTCCTGCGTTGGATCGACCGCCTGGCGGCGAACAACTTGACTCCTCAGGATCTCCAGTCTTTTCAACACCGCCGTACCCTGGGCTTCTTGACCGCACTGGCATGGTTTGCACCAGACAAGAACCGCGCCTGCGCGGCAATCTGGCCTGATCTGGAGGCCGATGTAGATGCTGAGAAACTCAAAAACCGCTTTAATGCCACACGCTTTAGGATTGCATGCCAGCTGAGCGAACGCGGGACCTTGCGCATGATCCCGTTACCGTCTCCCGATGAACTAGCCGTCGTGTGCAAAGGCTTCATGGAAAACGACGGGCGAACCAGGCACGCCAAGGCAGAGGCAACGATGCATTTTCCCAAAGGCCGTTTCTGGAAGGATGGCAACTGGTGGTACGACCAGTTCGTGCCTGAACTGGCACAACATCTGCGTGAAACGTGGGAAGAGCGAGTTACCAGACGCACCAATGAAGAACAGGATGAGCACGAAACTCCAGACTACGCTGAACTAGTGCAGCAAATTGCCAGCCATTTTCTCGACACACTGTGGGAGGCCAAATCGAGCGTGCTGCTATACGCCCAGCGTGATGCGCTGAAAACTTGGTTTCCCGGATTCGATCCATCTTTGCCTGAAATGATGGAAGACCGGAATCGCCCCTGGGATTGGGATCATCTGCTGCCACAAAGCTACTTTTCCGGTCGCTGGGGTATTCCGCAAAGCGTCAAGGATTGGGGTAACTCGATCGGCAATCTGCGTGCATGGCCACTGGAAGCCAACAGGTCGGACGGCGATGCAGTGCCCAGCATCAAACTGGATGGCAACCCAAGCGCCGAAGAGAAGCGCTACAAAATCGGCACGGGTCGGAGAAAACGGCAAGCGTCGTTTGTGGATGATTCCCACTGGGAACGGCACTGGAAAAGTGCCGTTCCCGACGATACAGCCAAAAACTACCTATCAAATAGTGCCGACTCCTCCACCCACCAATATCGGATTAGCGCAGTAACTGGCATGATGGACCGCTTCCTCGCCTTGTACAGCCATTGGTACGAAGAACTGAAACTCAAAAATCTGGCGAAGGATCCAGCGTAGCGCCTTCATACGGCAGGCTGCTCCACAGCGGAGGAATGCGCCAAGACAAACGGGCTGCCAATGCTTTCAAATCAAGCGATGACAGCCCATTCCACCTGCATTCTCACCGCCGTCGCAGCACATGGATGTATTCGTCACCCACCGTCTGCTGCTCCACCAGTTCGTTGCCCGTCTGCTTGGCAAACGCCTGAAAATCCCGCAGCGACCCGCCATCGGTGGCCACCACCTTCAGCAACTGGCCGCTGGCCATGTCGGACAGCGCCTTCTTGGCCTTGAGGATGGGCAAGGGGCAGTTCAGGCCCCGTGTGTCGATTTCTTTGTGAATGTCCATGGTCGTCAATCCTTTGGCGGCTGCGGCGGTTGTTCGTCCAGGCCGCGCCGCCGTTCTGCATTTTCTTCAGCGGTAAAAAACACCGGCTCGTGCCCCTTGGTGCGCAGCCAGTCGGCCAGCGCGTAGCCCGTGCCCGCCGGCCAGCATTTGAGGTCTTCCAGATCGTACAGCCGGTAGTCCACCAGCTCGGGCGACAACTGAACCTGCCCCGTGGCCACCACATGGTAGGCAATGATGATCTGGTTCATGCGCAGGAACTCATAGGCGCCCACCAGGGTGGTGGACTGCACGTCGAGGTTGGTTTCCTCCTTCACCTCGCGCGCAATGCCTTCCTGGGGCGACTCGCCTGCCTCCATGAAGCCGGTGATCAGCGCAAACATCTTGCCCGGCCAGGCCGCGTTGCGCGCCAGCAGCACCTTGCCGTCGATCTCGACAATCGCTGCCAGCACGGGCGTGGGGTTGTTCCAGTGGGTCCAGCCGCAGGCGGGGCAGCGCAGCCGCTCCTTGTCGCCTCCGTCTTCGGCCAGGGTGATGGGCTGTAGCGCGGTACCGCAGTGGGTGCAGTGGCGGACTTCGTAGTGCATGGTAGAGCTATTATTTTTATAGCTGCTAGCGCTTATCCATCAAGCGCCAGCAGCCAATTTCATTAAAACCTTCGAACCCGGCAGCCGACGGCCGCCTGTCACGCAGGAAACACACCGGTAGACAGATACCGGTCACCCCGGTCGCACACGATGAACACGATGGTGGCATTGCTGTCGCGCGCCGCAATCTGCTGCGCCACCCAGCACGCGCCTGCGGCAGAGATGCCTGCAAAGATGCCCTCTTCGCGCGCGAGACGGCGGCACATGTCTTCGGCGCTGTCTTGGTTCACATAGACCAGCTCGTCCACCGTGCTCGGGTCATAGATCTTGGGCAGGTACTCTTGCGGCCACTTGCGGATGCCCGGGATGCGCGAGCCTTCCTCTGGCTGCGCGCCGATGATCTGGATGCCGGGGTTCTTCTCCTTGAGGAAACGCGACACGCCGGTGATGGTGCCCGTGGTCCCCATGGCGCTCACAAAGTGCGTGATGCGCCCGCCCGTCTGCTCCCAGATCTCCGGGCCGGTGGTTTCGTAGTGGATGCGTGGGTTGTCGGGGTTGCCGAACTGGTCGAGCACCTTGCCCTCGCCGCGCTTTTGCATGGCCTCGGCCAGGTCGCGTGCGTGCTCCATGCCGCCGCTCTTGGGCGTGAGCACAAGTTCGGCACCAAAGGCCTTCATGGTCTGTGCGCGTTCGATGGACAAGTCTTCGGGCATCACCAGCACCATGCGGTAGCCCTTGATGGCCGCCGCCATCGCCAGCGCAATGCCGGTGTTGCCCGACGTGGCCTCGATCAGCGTATCGCCGGGGCGGATGTCGCCACGCTCCTCGGCCCGGCGGATCATCGACAGCGCGGGCCTGTCCTTGACTGACCCGGCCGGGTTGTTGCCCTCCAGCTTGCCCAGCACCACGTTGCCGCGCGCCGCGTTGTCCTTGGCCCCAATGCGCTGCAAAGCGACCAGAGGGGTGTTACCCACTGCATCTTCAATCGTCGGATATTTCATGCGCCCTACTGTGCCATAATTTGGGGCTTCACGAATTCCAGCCCGGGTGGTGAAATTGGTAGACGCAGGGGACTCAAAATCCCCCGCCGCAAGGCGTGCCGGTTCGATTCCGGCCCCGGGCACCACGAACAAGTCCGTAAGAGCGCAGGCTCTTACGGACTTTTTTCTTGCGCCTTTGAAATCAGCACCTTAGCTGCCCATACCCGCCCAGACCTATCCATCCCATCCGCAACGGGTGGGGGCATATCTGGGGGTACATTTTCAAAAAAGGGGGCAGATTGATACGTTCCCGGTGCCCACAGCCGGTACCTCGGCGATTCCGATCGCCTTGGCATGGCAGATGCCATCGCCGTACCCCGCTCAATCCTTGAGAACCACCCCCAGCGCAGCGAGCTTTTCCGCATACGAATCCCTGCGCTTCGCTGCTTTGGCTGCCGTATCAACAGCCGCCTGAATGGCTTTTGGGCCCTTGGCGCCGACAGCCTTGATGAGTCCCTGCTTGTGGGCGGCGTCAGCCTGCGCCCTTTTGAAAGCGGCGATCAGCTCGGCATGGGCAACAGGTTGATTCACAGGGGCTTCCATCTTCTAAAGTGCCATTTTCAGCGCGTTACTTTGGGGTGGTCTGCGAGGCTACAGTCACCGGCACACAGAGCCCAACTAGCCCCACACCCCGGGTTCATTTTTACGGCTGCCATCTGGCATGGAAATCTCTCAACCCGCAGCGTGACGCCGAGTCTGCGGCCCCTGGCGCGGCTCCTGCAGTCCATTCACCGTCTAGCGATTTGCTTCGCTTTTCAGCTTGCGCAACTGCTCCTCGGCAGCTTCAAGCTCTGCCCTGAGCGCTCGGACTTCCTTCTCCAGCCTTTCAATATTCGCCGTGTGGCCCGGATCGACCGCGAGCGGCTGACAGCTCGATTGCAGCGCCGCCAGTTGGTCAGCCAGTTGCCTACGTAGCAGCATCTGACCCTTGGATCGCGCGACTTCCATGCGTTTTTCGACGTCCGCCTTTTCTGCAGTGCACGACGTGTGGTTGTCCACCGGATTCGCAGGCTGAGCGATAGCGAAACCTGCCACGGTTATCGCGATGACCAAAGTGCAATAGCCGCTGAAACGCATACAAGTAAGTACCTGAGGGAATGGGGGCTGAGCATGACAGCAATTTGCGCAGGCGACCTCGATGCCACACGCGGGACATGGTCGGGCGTCACAGGCGGCCCTGAGCGGCTTCAGGGGCAACGCGGCCTTTTGTTCATCTCTTGTTCGTATTTCTAACTTCCACGCTCACTGCGCCGCCAGCACCAGAAAGTCCTGCTCATACCCCTTTACCGACTGCACTGCTTTCAACCGCTGCGCAGCCGTCATCGCGTTGTGCACGTTAGAGAAGCCTTCGCAGCCCTCTTCCACCTGCGCCTGCGCATAACGCTGGTAGGCCGCGTCGGGCGATGTTTGAAAACGTGCGAGGTAGCCGCGCAGCAGGCTCCGGGCTTGGTCGGTGTTGGTGCGGTCTTCGGCGATTTTCTGCAGCACCTGCACCAGGTCTTTCTGGCGGCGCAGGCGTTCGCCATAGGTGCGCTGTGGGTCAAACGACGACTGGGCGATGAAGATGCGCAATGCGGATTTTTGCGGTTCGTCCAAGGCGCCGTAGAAGCCTTCTGCGCGGGACAAGAGCTGCTTGAAGCGCTGCTCTCGCAGCTTGTCGGGCGTGACGTCTACCCATTCCTTCTTCCAGTCGGCGTTGCTGTCGACCTGCTTCTTTTGCAGGTTGCGGATCTGGGTGTCGGTGAGCTGGGCGGCCAGCCAGGCCAGTTTGGGTTCGGCCTGGGCGATGACCTTGTCGATCTGGGTGCGCACTGCGTCGTAGGTGCGGCAGGCCTGGCCGGGCGATATGGCGGATGGCAGTTGTTGCTGTACTTTTTGCAGCAGCTCGGCATGCCGGGGCAGCATGGTGTCACGGTGCCACTGGTGCAGGTCGCCCAGTTCGTCGCGCACGCGCTCGGTCTGGGTTTCTGACAGGCCGAGGTAGCTGTTCAGCTGCCAGTAGGCCAGGTGCGGCACCTGGTTGTAGGCCAGCTTGACGGTGCTGCAGCCTTGCAACAGCAGACCACATGCCGCCAGGGTGGCAACACACAGTGCTTTGCGAATCAGGGACGGTGCGCGCACAGAAGCTCCTCGTGAAGAAAGGAAAGCGAAAGAGGCAGGATAGGGCCAATGCTGCACGGCGAAATTTGCGAGCTGCAATACCCCGCCAACTGCGCGAGGATTGGCGACAGCCCCGGCACTGGGGAGCAGTGCGGCAGGACCTTGCCATCGGGGGCGCTCTGCGGCGCCGTGGGGCTAGTGTGTTGTTGCATGCTTGACGGCACATTGAAAACCGATGGACTTTTTGGCCAAGGCAAGGCGCAAACCACAGCGATACCCGTAGGTATCGCGCGGATTTGCAACGCAGCCCTGGTCGAAAAGACGCGGTTTCAAGTGCCGGATAGCGTGCAACATGACACTAGTTGTCCTGTCGGCGAATCAGTTGCCGACCGCTGGGCGTAATGGCCAGTTCGCCGCCAGAGCCTTTGGTGATGAAGCCCCATTCGAGCAGGCGGCCAGACACGTGGTCCTTGAGCGCATGGGGCAACGTAATGACTTGGCCCATTTCGAGTTGTTTGAGGGTCTCGATCTCGTCCACGGTGGGGTCGAAATGCGGGGCATGGTAGGTGGTCATGGGGTCACTCCCGGATCGGTATGTGCAGACAGACTCCAGCGCCACCAGATTAGTTCAGCCCCTGGGCGGATGCAAGCGCGTCATCCCTTGCCGTCTGCCCCGGCGACCGGCGGCACTCCGCCTGCCGCCGCTGCCATGCCCTGCAGCCACCGTGCAAACGCCCCCAACACCGGCGGCTGGGCTTGCGCGGGGCTGATGAGGTAGTAGGCACGCTCGCCACGCAGCGGTCGGTTGCAGGCCACCACCAGCTCGCCGCTGGCCAGTTCGGCCTCGATCAACAAAGGCGGCATCAGCGCCACGCCCATGCCATGCGTGGCGGCCACGGCCAGCATGGAGAACAGCTCGTAGCGCGGGCCATCCAGCGCATGCGGGGCATCCACACCCATCGCATCAAACCACTGGCGCCAGCCATAGGGGCGTGTGCTTTGCTGCAGCAGCGGCAGGTCGGCCAGCGCCTCGGCAGCGATCGGCTGGTGGGCGCGGCCGCGGCCCCGGGGCGCGGCGGATTCGAGCAGGCGGGGGCAACACACGGGCACCACGTCTTCGTGCATGAGCAGCAGGGCCTGCACGCCGGGCCAGTTGGCGACCTGCTCGGGGGTGCCTGCATACAAGGCGGCATCGAAGGTGGTGTCGGCAAACAGAAAAGGCCGCGTTTGCGTGTCGATGTGCACCACGATGTCCGGATGCTCCTGCGCCAGCAGCGGCAGGCGTGGGATGAGCCAGCGCGTGGCAAAGGTGGGCACTGCGGCCAGCGACAGAGTGCCACCCTCGCCCTGGTGGGCCATCACGTCCAGCGTATCGCGCTCCAGGCCCTGCAGCCAGCGCGCCACCTGGCGGCCGTAGTGGGCGCCCGCAGGCGTCAGCACCACGCCGTGGCGCGTGCGGCGAAACAGCGCCACACCCAAAAATTCTTCCAGCGCCTGGATCTGGCGCGACACCGCGCTTTGGGTGAGCGACAGCTCCTGCGCGGCGCGGGTGTAGCTCTCGTGTCGGGCGGCGACTTCAAAACAGGCCAGGGCCTGGGTCGATGGGATGTTGCGGCGCATGATGAAGAGGAACTTTTAACGAGGTTATCTCACTTGCAACCTCTGGACACGAGTATTTCATACATTCCAACAACGCATATCTGGATGAAAAGAACTCGCTTGCGGGCTGGCACACCAGGGCCTACGATGCGCTTCAGACCCGTTTCTTTCACCTTCTTTCCGACCGGAGACACACATGGCCCACGCCGCTTTTCAATGGGATGACCCTTTCCTCCTGAGCCAGCAACTGACCGACGACGAGCGCGCCATCCGCGACGCTGCCGCAGCGTATTGCCAGGACAAGCTGGCGCCCCGCGTGCTGGACGCCTTCCGCCACGAAAAGATGGACGTGAGCATCTTCCGCGAGATGGGCGAAGTGGGCCTGCTCGGCCCCACCATCCCCGAGCAGTACGGCGGCCCCGGCCTGAGCTACGTGGCCTATGGCTTGATCGCCCGCGAAGTGGAGCGCGTGGATTCGGGCTACCGCTCGATGGCCAGCGTGCAGTCGTCGCTGGTGATGGTGCCCATTCATGAATTCGGCACCGAAGCACAAAAGCAGAAGTACCTGCCCAAGCTCGCCACCGGCGAGTGGATTGGCTGCTTTGGCCTGACCGAGCCCGACCACGGCTCCGACCCCGGCAGCATGGCCACGCGCGCCTACAAGGTCGATGGCGGCTACAAGCTCAAGGGCAGCAAGATGTGGATCACCAACAGCCCCGTGGCCGACGTGTTCGTGGTCTGGGCCAAGGAAGTCTCCGAAGGCGGCGCTGTGGGCCCCATCCGCGGTTTCGTGCTGGAGAAGGGCATGAAGGGCCTGACGGCCCCTGCCATCCACGGCAAGGTGGGCCTGCGCGCCTCCATCACCGGCGAGATCGTGATGGACGATGTGTTCGTGCCCGAAGAGAACGCCTTCCCTGAAGTGCAAGGTCTGAAGGGCCCCTTCACCTGCCTGAACAGCGCACGCTACGGCATCGCCTGGGGCGCCCTGGGTGCGGCCGAGTTCTGCTGGCACACCGCCCGCCAGTACACGCTGGACCGCAAGCAGTTTGGCCGCCCCCTGGCGGCCAACCAGCTCATCCAGAAGAAGCTGGCCGACATGCAGACCGAGATCGCGATTGGCCTGCAGGCCTGCCTGCAGTTTGGTCGCATGAAGGACGCTGGCACGGCCAGCGTGGAAGGCACGTCCATCATCAAACGCAACAGCTGCGGCAAGGCGCTCGATATTGCCCGCCTGGCGCGCGACATGATGGGCGGCAACGGCATCAGCGACGAGTTTGGTGTGGCCCGCCACCTGGTGAATCTGGAAGTGGTGAACACCTACGAAGGCACGCACGATGTGCACGCGTTGATTCTGGGCCGTGCGCAGACGGGCATTGCGGCGTTTGCCAACTGAGGCCTGGCCTCCCCGCCGTCCATTGCGGCGGTGAGAACTCCCCTCTCCCCTCGCGGGAGAGGGCCCGGGGGAGAGGGGGTAGTGGCGTACGCTGTGCCTGTTCGCCCCCTCTCCCCCACCCTCTCCCGCGAGGGGAGAGGGAGTTAAAACGGGGCTCCTCTACACATGTTTCAAGCGTTTTAGGCCTCTAGCGCTTGATGGATAAGCGCTACCAGCTATCAAACTTATAGTACCTTCATGACCACATCCCCCTCCTCCCCAGGCGCCCTCGCGGGCATCAAGGTGCTCGACCTCTCCCGCGTGCTGGCCGGGCCGTGGTGCACGCAGATCCTGGCCGACCTGGGCGCGGACGTGGTCAAGGTGGAGCGCCCCGGCGTAGGCGACGACACGCGCCAGTGGGGCCCGCCCTTCTTGAAAGACGCCGAGGGCAATGACACCAACCAGGCCAGCTACTACACCGCCTGCAACCGCAACAAGCGCTCGGTGACCATCGACATGGCCTCGCCCGACGGCCAGGCGCTGATCCGGCAGATGGCGCAAGAGGCCGACATCGTGGTGGAGAACTTCAAGGTCGGCGGCCTGAAGCAATACGGCCTGGACCATGAGAGCCTGCGCGCGCTCAACCCGCGCCTCATCTACTGCTCCGTCACCGGCTTCGGCCAAGACGGGCCCTATGCCGAGCGTGCGGGCTACGACCTGATGGTGCAGGCCATGACGGGCCTGATGAGCATCACGGGCCAGGCAGACACCGAACCCGGCGGCGGCCCCATGCGCGTGGGCGTGGCCGTGATCGACCTGTTCACCGGCCTGTATGCCAGCAACGCCATCCTGGCCGCGCTGCATGTGCGCGACAACGCCACCAATGGCACCGGCCAGGGCCAGCACATCGACATGGCCCTGCTCGACGTGGGCATGGCCGTGCTGGCCAACCAGGCCTCGGGATTCCTCGCCACGGGCAAGGCGCCCGGACGCATGGGCAACAGCCACCCGAGCCTCGCGCCCTACCAGGACTTCCCCACCGCCGACGGCAACATGCTGCTGGCCATTGGCAACGACGGGCAGTTCCAGCGCTTTTGCGCCGCCGCCGAGCAGCCCCAGTGGGCCAGCGACCCGCGCTTTGCGACCAACACCCTGCGCGTGCAAAACCGCACCGCGCTGATCCCCGCCATGGAGGCCGTGACCCGCACGCGCACCACGGCCGACTGGATCACACTGCTGGAAGACAAGGCCGTACCCTGCGGCCCCATCAACACCATCGCCCAGGCGTTTGACGACGCGCAGGTGCAGGCCCGTGGCCTGGCCGTGACGCTGCCGCGCTGGAAGGACGGCGAGGCCGCCACCGACAACGTTCAGCAGATCACCGGCGTGGCCAGCCCACTGCGCCTGTCGGCCACGCCGCCCGTGCTGCGCAACGCCCCGCCTGCCCTAGGCCAGCACACCGACGAAGTGCTGCGGGAGATGGGGCTGGATGCGGCGCGCATTGCGGCGCTGCGGGCCAGCGGGGTTTTGTAGCCAGACCCACGCGGCACCGAGCTGCGCAACGCCCCCGCCATTGAACAGCCTTGCCCTGAACGGCAAGGCTTTTTTGTCTGCACCATCTGAACCAAATCAGGCTCTAGCGCCTATCCAATAAGCGCTAACAGCTATCAATTTGATAACAAATCTTGGTGCTCTCGGCGCCTACATGTGTTCGCACCTTGGTAAAAAAGACATGTACAAAAATTTACACATCTCTCCATAATGGCAGCGGGAATCTCTCCGGCGCGGCGCACAGCACGCGCCGGTTGACCGAGACGAGAGGCGCAGTGGGACAACCGCCGCAACGTACGGGGAAGTCCGGCTGGGCCGCATGCACTTTGCCCCGCCCCAGCGGCGAATCGTGGACCCCACAGGAGTTCCCCATGAAGCTCAGCCTCAAGCTCCCCCTGGCCTTTACCGTGTCGCTGCTTTTGCTGTTTGCGGCGGCGCTGTTTGGCATCAGCCGCCTGAACCAGGCGCTCGACACCTACCAGACCACCGTGGCCCAGAGCTTCGAGCACGAGCGCATGGCGGCGGACATGCTCAACAACTTCAAGGTGCAGGTGCAGGAGTGGAAGAACGTGCTGTTGCGCGGCAAGGACCCGGCACAGCTCACGCGCTACTGGGCCGCGTTTGAAAAGCAGGAAAAGGCCATCAAGGACGAGGCGCAAAAGCTCGTGGTCGCCCTGCCCCCCGGCGAAGGCCGTGAACGCGTGCAGCAGTTTTCACAGGCCCACGAACGCATGGGCGCGGCCTACCGCAAGGGGTTTGAGGCCTTCAAGGCCGCCGACCACGACCCGCAGGCGGGCGACAAGGCCGTGGCGGGCATGGACCGCGAGCCCTCGCAGCTGCTGGACCAGGCCGGTGGCCTGATCGCCAAGGCCAGCAGCGAAGTGGCCGAGCGCGCCGCCAAAGCAGCGCAGCGCGCCACCACCATCAGCCTGGTGGTGATGCTGGTGGTGTGCGCCCTGGGTATTGCGGGCGCCATTGCCTTCAGCCGCACCGTAGTGAACCCGCTGGACAACGCGGTGCGCGTGTCGCAGGCCGTGGCCAGCGGCGACCTCACCGTGGCACGGCAAGTGCAGGGCAAGGACGAAATCGCCCTGCTGCTGAATGCCCTGCACGACATGCAGATCAGCCTGTCGCACGTGGTGAGCAATGTGCGCAACAACGCCGACAGCGTGGCCGCCGCCAGCACCGAAATCGCACAGGGCAACAACGACCTGAGCGCCCGCACCGAGCAGCAGGCCAGCGCGCTGGAAGAAACCTCGGCGTCGATGGAGGAGTTGAGTTCCACCGTGCAGGCCAATGCCGAAAACGCGCGCACCGCCAACCAGCTGGCCGTGAGCGCCAGCACCGTGGCCGTGCAGGGCGGCGATGTGGTGGCCGAGGTGGTGACCACCATGAAGGGCATCAACGACAGCAGCAAGAAGATTGCCGACATCATCAGCGTGATCGACGGCATCGCCTTCCAGACCAACATCCTCGCGCTGAACGCCGCCGTGGAAGCAGCCCGCGCGGGCGAGCAGGGCCGGGGCTTTGCGGTGGTTGCCAGCGAGGTGCGCAACCTGGCCCAGCGCAGCGCAGACGCCGCCAAGGAGATCAAGACCCTGATCCACGCCAGCGTGGAGCGCGTGGAGCTGGGCACCACGCTGGTAGACAAGGCGGGCGCCACGATGAGCGAGGTGGTCAGCGCCATCCGCCGTGTGACGGACATCGTGGGCGAGATCAGCGCCGCCAGCAGCGAGCAAAGTGCAGGCGTGGCCCAGGTGGGGGACGCCATCACCGAAATGGACCAGGCCACGCAGCAGAACGCGGCGCTGGTCGAACAGAGCGCGGCAGCTGCCGACAGCCTGAAGGTGCAGGCGCAGCAGCTGGTGCAGGCAGTAGCGGTGTTCCGGCTGGCAGACACCGACGCCAACCCCCCCAGGCAGGCCAGCGTGCCCGCACCGGGCCGCCACCAGCCCCGGTTGGCCGCAGGCTGAAGCGGCACAGCCATTTCAAGCCTGATCGGCTTGAAGCACTAGTGCATCATGCGCCAACAGCTACACAAATAGTAGCAACTGGCGCCTGCTCAGGCCTCAGCCAGCGCAGGGGTTGCCTGCTGCACGGTGGCCAGCGTCGGCGAGGCCAGCTTGCGCAGGTAGGCCATGGTCTGCAGGCAGGCCTGTGCCACCTCGGTGCCCTTCTTCACGAAATGCTCGCGGAAGAAACGCACATGATCCTCGTGGTCGTGGAAGTCGCGCGGGGTGAGCACGGCCGACATCACGGGCACCTCGGTGTCGAGCTGCACGCGCATCAGGCCGTCGATGACGGCGGTAGTGACGAACTCATGGCGGTAGATGCCGCCGTTGACCACCAGCGCGCAGGCCACGATGGCATCGTAGCGCCCGCTGCGCGCGAGCTTGCGGGCCAGCAGCGGGATCTCGAACGCACCGGGCACGTCGAACAGCGCCACCTGCGCGGGGGGCAGGCCGTGGCGGTCGAACTCGGCCAGGGCCGCGTCGCGCGCCTGGTGCACGATGTCCTGGTGCCAGCTGGCACTGATGATGGCCACGCGGGCGCCACGGTGGGCAGCGACGGGGGCCAGGGGGGAAACGGAAGCTGAAGAAAACTGATTCATGGGTTCCTCGAAAAGGTGAGACCAGAATCAGGGCGCGCGCGAGCACGGCACCAACACAAGGCGGCGCAGGCCTCACGGCGCTTGCGAGCGGGCAAAAAACACGCAGGCAAACGCCAAAGGCCCAGCCACCCATGGCGGGTGCTCCAGGGATGTCCTGCATAACTCCCTGCGGTCCGTGATAGCGCCGGGTCGGGCGGTCCGCTGCGTTGCTTTTCTGGCCAATAGCCACGCTATTGGCTGCAAAAAGTCGCCTTGCGGCCCATCCCGATCCGCACTACCGCGGACTCGCGACGGTTGTGCAGGACATCCCTCGTTTCGCGATCTCTTTCATCCGGACTGTGACCGTCGGCTCTGGCATCGCACCAGATCTGCTGACCCTGCAGGCCTGTTGTTCCGAAGAACGGCACCGCAGGCGCTCGCGGGCTCTTGTTGGCTTTTCAGCCCTCAAATACCGCCGGTGGGGAATTCCACCCCGCCCTGAGAACGCTGCCGGCCCTGGAGTGGATCCAGGGCCGGCAGGGGGATTCTAGGAGCTTGGTGACATTCGCGCCGTCGCCAAGGCGATTGGCCCCCTTCGCCGATCCCGTTCACCCGTTCTGGCTGAGCCTGCCCAAGCCAGGCGCGGCGCTTGAACGGCGCTCAGCGAACGGTTCAAGTTGATGGAAGCCGGATCATTCAAAAGACCGGCTGTAGCGCACCTGCACAAAGTCTTCGCCCGGGTTGGGCTTGCGGATGCCGCCGTTGGAAATGTGGCGCACGATCAGCATCAGTTCGTGCTGGCGGCGGGCGCCAAAGTTGAAGCCCACGCCCTGGTGGTCGGCAAAGTTGAAACGGGTGCTGAAGGCCTTGTGCCGGGTGGCGTAGTGCCCGTCCAGCGCCGAAAGGCCGATGCCGCCTTCCATGAACCAGGTGGACCGCCCGCCGTCGAATCGCCAACGCAGTGTCGGCACCACCGCCAGCTGCGTCCAGTGGCGGCGCCCGCCGGGCACGGCGGTGCCGGGCGGCACGCGCCAGTGCGCGATGTGGGTATCCCAGTGCCCCGTAAGTTCGCCGCCCAAAAAATCACGGCGCCAGGCCCAGGGCCATTGCACACCCACCGAGGCCAGCCCGACGTCGCTGGCCGCGCGTGCGCCGTCGATGAAGATGCGGCGCGGCTCGGGGGTAGCGGAGACCGCAAGCTCCTGGGCCCGGGCGGAGGGCTGCGGCGCGCCAGCCCCCTGCTCCGCCAGGGCCGGCAGGGGCAACAGCGCGCAGCAGGCCAGCAGGGCGGCTCCAGCACAGCCTGCTCGCGGTGGTGGCGGGAACAAGCCCTCGGACGGGGAAGGCAATGGCAGCAAGGGTTGAAATGAGGAACGCACGGCAGGACTCCGACGGGCCACTGGGCCATGCCCTCCAATCTACCCAAACGCCGCCCTGCGCGCAGCACCTGGCAGCGCGATGGGCTGCAAGAAACTCTTCGTCGGTACCTTGTCGGGGGCGTGCAAAAGCGCTGGGCGCCGAGGTCAACGGGGCCGCGCAAAGCCCCCGTCCGCCCAGGCGGTGGCGCTGGCGGCCGTCAGGCGGAAGGTGGGCGGCGCAGGCACGCGGGCGATTTCCTGGCCCAGTGCATCTTCGGCGCTCAGCGTGGCCGTGGCGCCTTCTTCATCGGGCACGATGGCCAGCGCCACGCGCAGGCGCTGGCCGTCGGCGGTGGTGATGTGCACGCTCTTGTTCAACTGCGCGTGCAGCTGCTGCTCATGGCGGCGCACCACCTCGCTCGCGGTCTTGACCAGGGTGTGAAAGGCCGACACATCCAGCGGCTTGGGGTTCTTCTTGTCGCGCCCCATGGTCCAGGGGCCCACCAGTGCGGGCTCGGCCTCACCCTTCAGCGTCATGGACACCGCCCACCCATCGTCGTCTTCGTTTTTGATGACCTGCGCCGTCCAGCGCCCATCGCTCCAGCAGCGGGGTTCCTGGATGGTGTCGGGCGTGTCGGGTGCGTCGGTCATGGAGAAAAAGGCCTGGGTTGCGGGAAAGGGCGCAGAGCATAACGGTAGGGCCTGGTGGCCCAGATCTTCAATAACCGTTGGTTATCGAAAAAGGCCGTGCATAGCGCGGACCTTGTCACTCTGCCGAAGGGTCCAGCGCCACGCCCGCCGTCTCGCGCAGCACGTCGATGAAAGCCTGCGCCGAAGGGGTGGGCGGCTCGCCCAGCCGAGTGATGAGGCCATAGCTGGGCATGCGGTCGGGCAGCTCGACGGGGATGCGCGAGAGCAGGCCCCGGTCCACGTATTTCTGGATCAGCGCGGCAGGCTGCAGCGACATCATGTGGGTGGTGTTCATCAGCTCCAGCGCAAACAGGAAGGACGGCGTCTCCACCACCCCCGCCGTGAGCGCCAGGCCGGCGCCGCCGAAGAGGTCGTCCGACACCTTGCGCACGGCCGTGGAGGCGGGGTACAGAATCCACGGCCAGTGGGCCAGCTCGGTGAGCGACAGGTCGGTGGCGCCGCGCAGCGGGTGGTGCTGCCCACCCACCACATGCAGCGGCTCGGCGGACAGGTGCTCGTAGTGGAACTGGCTGCGCTGGTCCTCGGTGGTGAACCGGCCAATCATCAGGTCGATCTTGCGCTCGGCCAGCCAGGCGATGAGCTGGTCGCTGCTCTGCTCCAGGATCTTGATGACCAGCAGGGGCCGCAGGCGCTGGATCTCCACCACCGACGCCACCAGCACATGCGCTGCCGAGCCGGTGATCGCGCCCACCGTCACATGGCCATGGCCGCCCTGCTTGAGTGCGTTGAACTCGTCCACAAACTTGCGCTGCCCATCGAGCGCCGCGCTGGCGTAGCGCAGCGTGAAGAGCCCCAGCTCGTTGGGCCGCATGCCGCGCGAAAGGCGGTCGAACAGGCGCGCCTCGAGGATCTCCTCGATGTCCATGAGGATCTTGGTGGCCGCAGGCTGCGTGACGTGCATCTGCTCGGCTGTCAGCCGCAGGTTGCGCGTGCGGCCCAGGATGTCGAGAAACTGCAAATGCCGAAAGCGCAGCCGCGCGCAGGCCTGCGCCAAAGACAAGGGTTTACCCGGAAATTCGTCTGGACTCATAAGCGTTTGGAATGGATTGTCGCAAAACATTCAGTGGACCCGCCGGGGCGTGAAACCTAACCTTCGCTCTGCGTCGATAACGGCTGGCCCCAAAAAAGCCGCAGGCGCCAAAGGCCTCGCCAACGGGGTCAGCCATTCCAACGGAGACAAGACACCATGCAATTCAAGACCCTCGCTAAATCCTTGGCGGTTGCTGCCACGCTGCTGGCCGCCTTTGCCGCCCCCGTCGCGGCCCAAGTCAAGGAACACACCTTCAAGGTCGGCATTGGCCTGAGCGACGACCACCCGCAGGCCCAGGCCGTGCGCCACTTTGCCGAGCGCCTGCAGGCCAAGAGCGGCGGCAAGATGAACGCCAAGCTGTTTGCCAGCGGCGCCCTGGGCAACGACGTGAGCATGACCTCGGCCCTGCGCGGCGGCACGCTGGAGATGACGATTCCGGATTCATCCACGCTGATGTCGCTGATCAAGCCCTTTGGCGTGCTGAACCTGCCGCTCACCTTCAATACCGAGGCCGAAGCCGACGCCTTGCTCGACGGCCCCTTCGGCCAGAAGCTGCTGGCCATGCTGCCCGACAAGGGCCTGATCGGCCTGGGCTTTTGGGAAAACGGCTTTCGCCATGTAACCAACTCGCGCCGCCCCATCAATACGGCCGATGATCTGGCAGGCCTGAAGCTGCGCGTGATCCAGAGCCCCTTGTTCCTCGACACCTTCAACGCGCTGGGCACCAACGCCACGCCCATGCCGTTCACCGAGCTGTACACCGCCATGGAACAAAAGGCCGTGGACGGCCAGGAGAACCCGCCTGCCACCATCCTGGCCAGCAAGTTCTATGAGGTGCAAAAGCATCTGGTGCTGTCGCGCCACATGTACAGCGCGTGGGTGCTGCTCATCTCCAAGAAGACCTGGGACGGCCTCTCGGCCGACGAGCGCAAGATCGTGCAGGAGTCTGCCCGCGAGGCCACGCTGTTCGAGCGCAAGACCATCCGCGCCTTCAGCGAAACCGCCCTGGGCGAGCTGAAAAAGGCCGGCATGCAGATCACCGAGCTGCCTGCTGCCGAGCAGGCCAAGCTGCGCACCAAGCTGCAGCCCGTGCTGGCCAAGTACGGCAAGGAGTTTGGTGAAGAGACCACCAGCGAAATGATGGGCGAGCTGGCGAAGGCGCGGGGCGGGAAGTAAGCGATTCGCCTCCCGGGGCGCAGCTGGTTGCAGCTGCGCCCCCGCCCCTCCTTTTGCGACGTCCCGACCCCATGACCAAAACACCCCGCCGCCCCTTCCGCTCCCGCGACTGGTTTGCCGCCCCCGAGCGCTCGGACATGACCGCGATGTACCTCGAACGCTTCATGAACTACGGGCTCACGCCCGAGGAACTGCGCTCGGGCCGACCCATCATCGGCATCGCGCAGACGGGCAGCGACCTGTCGCCCTGCAACCGCATCCACCTGGACCTGGCGCGCCGCGTGCGCGACGGCATCCGCGATGCGGGCGGCATTCCGATGGAGTTCCCTGTTCACCCCATCTTTGAAAACTGCCGCCGGCCCACGGCCGCACTGGACCGCAACCTGGCCTACCTGGGGCTGGTGGAGATCCTGTACGGCTACCCCATCGATGCCGTGGTGCTGACCACGGGCTGCGACAAGACCACGCCTGCTGGCGTCATGGCCGCGTCCACGGTGGACATTCCGGCCATCGTGCTCTCGGGCGGGCCGATGCTCGATGGCTGGCACGACGGACAACTGGTGGGTTCGGGCACCGTCATCTGGCGCAGCCGCCGCCAGCTGGCCGCGGGCGAGATTGATGAAGAAGAGTTTCTGCAGCGCGCCTGCAGCAGCGCACCGTCGGCGGGCCACTGCAACACCATGGGCACGGCATCCACCATGAACGCGGTGGCCGAAGCGCTGGGCCTGTCGCTGCCCGGCTGCGCGGCCATTCCTGCACCGTACCGCGAACGCGGCCAGATGGCCTACGAAACCGGGCGGCGCATTGTTGATATGGCCTATGAAGACCTGCGACCCTCGCGCATCCTGACGCGCGATAGCTTCTTGAACGCGCTGTCGGTCATCAGTGTGGCCGGGGGCTCCAGCAATGCGCAGGTGCACGTGATGGCCATGGCGCGCCATGCAGGCGTGGTACTGGAGGCCCAGGACTGGACGGACCACGCCTACGACCTGCCCCTGCTGCTGAACATGCAGCCTGCAGGCCAGTTCCTGGGCGAACGGTTCTTTCGCGCGGGCGGTGTGCCTGCGCTGATGTGGGAGCTGCAGCAAGCGGGCCGCCTGCACAACGACTGCGCCAGCGTGACGGGCAAAACCATCGGCGACAACCTGCAGGGGCACCAAACGCGCGACCGTGAAGTGATTCGCCCCTTCAACGCGCCGCTGATGGAAAAAGCTGGGTTCCTGGTGCTCAGCGGCAACCTGTTTGACTTCGGCATCATGAAAACCTCGGTGATATCGCCCGCGTTTCGCGAGCGCTACCTGAGCCAGCCGGGCCGCGAGGGCATCTTCGAAGCCCGTGCCGTGGTTTTTGAAGGCGCGGACGACTACCACGCACGCATCAACGACCCGGCGCTCGACATCGACGAGGGCTGCATCCTGGTCATGCGCGGCGCCGGGCCCATCGGCTGGCCGGGCTCGGCCGAGGTGGTCAACATGCAGCCGCCCGATGCGCTGATCCGGCGCGGCATCAACACCCTGCCCACACTGGGTGACGGGCGCCAGTCGGGCACGGCAGACAGCCCGTCCATCCTCAACGCATCGCCCGAGAGCGCCGTGGGTGGGGGCCTCTCCTGGCTGCAAAGCGGCGACACGGTCCGCATCGACCTCAACACAGGGCGCTGCGATGCGCTGGTCGCGCCCGAGGAAATCGCCCGCCGAAAGCGCGACCTGCCCGCCCCCCCCGTGCCCGCGAGCCAGTCCCCCTGGGAAGCGCTGTACCGCGAGAAGACAGGGCAGCTGGCCGATGGCGCGACGCTGGACTTCGCGCTGGCATTCCAGCGCATTTCCGAAAAGACACCACGCCACAACCACTGACAACGAGCGGGCGGGCCACCGGCGCCACACCCGGATTTTTTCGAAGGACTCTCCATGAACAACATGACGGCGACGGCAGTTGCCGAACGGGCCCGTGCGCCCCAGACCGCATTGCAAGTGCTTCCCGACGATGGCCTGCAGGGCACGCTGGTGGGCCGGGTGTGGGCACCACAGGGCGCCGTTGCGGGCCCAGCTGTGGTGGCCCTGCGGCCCGAAGGCGTGTTCGACCTCAGCGCGCACTACCCCACCATGAGCACGCTGCTCGACACCCTGGCACCCGCCGAGGCGGTGCGTGCAGCCACCGGCCAGTACCTGTGCAGCGTGGATGACCTGCTGGCCAACAGCCTGCCCGGAACGCGCGACAAGAGCCGCCCCTGGCTGCTGGCGCCGTGCGACCTGCAGGTGGTCAAGGCGGCGGGCGTCACGTTTGCCGCCAGCCTGATCGAGCGCGTGATCGAAGAACAGGCCCGGGGCGACGCCAGCCGTGCGCAAGCCTTGCGAAGCCAGGTCATCGAGCTGATCGGCGAGAACCTTGCCGACATCCGCCCTGGTTCGCCCGAGGCCATGGAACTCAAAACGTTGTTGCAAGAGAAAGGCCTGTGGTCGCAGTATCTGGAGGTGGGTATTGGCCCCGATGCCGAGGTGTTCACCAAGGCGCCGGTGCTGGCGTCAGTGGGCTGCGGGGACGACATCGGGATCCGCTCCGATTCGGCCTGGAACAACCCCGAGCCCGAGGTGGTGCTTGCCGTGAACAGCCGAGGCCAGATCGTGGGCGCCACGCTGGGCAACGACGTGAACCTGCGCGACATCGAGGGCCGCAGCGCCCTGCTGCTGGGCAAGGCCAAGGACAACAACGCCTCGTGCGCGTTAGGCCCGTTCATCCGTCTGTTCGACGCCAGCTTCGGGATGGACAAGGTGCGCAGCGAAACCGTGCACCTGAGCGTTGCAGGGGTGGATGGCTATGAGTTGCGCGGCATCAACACCATGGCCAGCATCAGCCGCGACCCCAGCGACCTCGTGGCGCAGACCCTGGCCGCGCACCAGTATCCGGATGGATTCATGCTGTTTCTGGGCACGCTGTTCGCGCCCATTGAAGACCGCGACCAGCCGGGCGGTGGCTTCACCCACCACCTGGGCGACCTGGTGTCCATCCAGAGCGCGTGGCTGGGTGGCCTGCACAACCGCGTGGCGCACAGCGAGGCGGCGGCGCCCTGGCGCTTTGGTTTGCGCGCCTTTATCAGTAACCTGACGCAGCGCGGCCTGTTGCGCGACGCAGCGCTCTGAGCCACAGGCCGCAACGGCACGCACACCAGAAGAAGACCAAGGAGACACCCATGCTCAACGCCCTCATAGACCGGTGCTGCCGGTGGATCAACATTCTCATCGCGCTGGCACTGGCCGTGATGGTGGTGATGGTGTTCGGCAACGTGGTGCTGCGCTACGCCTTCAACTCGGGCATTGCGGTCAGCGAAGAGGTGTCGCGCTGGCTGTTCGTGTGGATAACGTTCCTGGGCGCCATCGTGGCGGTGAAGGAACACGGCCACCTGGGCACCGACCTGGTTCTCACCAAGCTTCCACCCATCGTTCAACGGGTGTGCCTTGTCATCAGCCACGGGCTCATGCTGTTTTGCACCTGGCTGCTGTTCAGTGGCGCCCTGTCGCAGGCACGCATCAACTGGGATGTGGAAGCGCCGGTAACCGGCGCATCGGTGGCGATCTTCTATGCGTCCGGGGTGGTGTTTGCCGTGGCGTCGGGCCTTTTGTTGTTGCTCAACCTGTGGAGGCTGCTGTCGGGGCAGGTACCAGACGACCAGCTGGTGCAGACCTCCGGGTCGGAGGATGTGGCCACCCTGCCCGACATGCAGCTGGACCGCGCGGCGTTGCCGTCACGCAAGCCGCCATCCCATTGAGCCCCCCCGGAGACACTCGCATGACCGTATTCATCTTTCTCGGCTCCCTGCTGGCGGCCATGGCCATTGGTGTGCCCATTGCCTACGCGCTGCTGGTGTCTGGCGTGGCGCTGATGTGGCACCTGGACCTGTTTGACGCGCAGATCCTTGCGCAGAACGTCATCAACGGCGCGGACTCGTTCCCGCTGCTGGCCGTGCCGTTTTTTATGTTGGCAGGCGAGATCATGAATGCGGGCGGCCTGTCGCAGCGCATCGTCAAGCTGGCGCTCACGCTGGTGGGCCATAAGCGCGGCGGGCTGGGTTTTGTGGCCATCCTCGCGGCCTGCATGCTGGCGGCGCTGTCGGGCTCCGCCGTGGCCGACACGGCGGCACTGGCAGCCCTGCTGCTGCCCATGATGGTGAAGGCCGGGCATGACAAGGCGCGCGCCGGGGGGCTGATTGCCTCGGCGGGCATCATCGCGCCGGTGATTCCGCCTTCCATTGGTTTTGTGGTGTTTGGCGTCGCGGCCAACGTGTCGATCAGCAAGCTGTTTCTGGCGGGCATTGTGCCGGGCCTGCTGATGGGACTGTCCATTGCTGCGGCCTGGTACTGGGTATCGCAGCGCGAGAGCATTTTGCCGCCGCCCCGAGCAACGACCGCAGAGAAGCTGCAGGCCTTGAAGGAATCCACCTGGGCGCTGTTCCTGCCGGTGATCGTGATCGTGGGTCTGAAGATGGGCGTGTTCACCCCTACCGAAGCCGCCGCAGTGGCTGCCGTCTATGCGCTCTTCGTGGCCACGGTGGTGTACCGCGAGCTGCACTGGCGCCAGTTGACCGCCGTGTTCGTGAGCGCTGCCAAAACGACGGCCGTGATCATGTTCCTGGTGGCCGCCGCCATGGTGAGCGCGTGGCTCATCACCGTGGCCGACATCCCCAGACAGCTGGTTTCGCTGCTGAAGCCCTTCATGGACAACCCCATCCTGCTGATGATGGCCATCATGCTGCTGGTGATGGCCGTGGGCACCGCCATGGACATGACGCCCACCATCCTGATCTTGGCGCCCATGCTGATGCCGGTGGTCAAAGCCGCAGGCATCGACCCCGTCTACTTCGGCGTGCTGTTCATCATGAACAACGCCATCGGCTTGATCACTCCGCCGGTGGGCACGGTGCTGAACGTGGTGGCGGGGGTGGGACGCATGCGCATGGACGAAGTCACCCGGGGCGTGCTCCCCTTCATGGGCGCGCAGTTCGCGATGATGTTCCTGATGGTGCTGTTCCCGTCCATCGTGCTGGTGCCGATGCGGTGGTTTATCGGCTAAACCGTGACTATTTATAGCCAAATTGGTCGCTAGCGCTTATCCATAAAGCGCTAGCAGCTATCAAAACAGGAGTTTTCTGGCCTTTTCGGCCTTTGCACCCCGGCAAGCATGGGCGCTCAGTTCGCCACCGTAAAGCGCTTTTGCACGTGGCGCGGCGTCTCCAGCTCGTCCACGATGGCCACAGCCAGGTCGGGCACGCTGATGCTGCCGGGTTGCTCGCCATTCATCAGCGGCGCTTCGTCGCCCAGGCGGTATTGGCCCGTGCGTTCGCCAGGCTGAAGCAGGATGGGCGGCGAGAGGAAGGTCCAGTCCAGCGTGTTTTCGGTGCGAATCCAGTTCAGAGCCTCGCGCGCGGCCAGGGCGCCCTGCTTCCATTCGGCGGGGAACTGGGGCGTATCCACCAGCTGCACGCCGGGCGCCACAAACAGGCTGCCAGCGCCACCCACCATAAGAAAGCGGCGCACGCCAGCCGATTTGGTGCCGTCGATGATGGCGCGGGTACCTTTCAGGAACTCGTCGTGGATGTTGGGGTTCTCCCAGCCGGGGTTATAGGCGCTGACCACAGCATCGTGGCCGGCAGCGGCCTTGGCGACCTGGGCGGCGTCTTGCGCGTCGGCCGCCACTACCGTAAGACCTTCGCGCGCGGCGAGCTTGGCGGGGTTGCGGGCCAGTACCGTCACGCGGTGGCCGCGTTGCAGCAGTTCATTCAGCACGGCAGCGCCGACAAAGCCGGTGGCGCCAATCAGGGCGATGTTCATATCGATGTCCTTGGGTCGAAGTTGCGATGTAGTGAGAATAGGAGATTGTCAAAGCGGGCGGTAGATGGCTAAATCTGCCTTCTCTTTGAAGCTCAACTTCACAATGGATGAATCACACCCTGAGTCGCTTTGCGCCTTCCCCCTCTCTCGCATGGCTGCGCCATGCGGGATGGGGACACCCCCAGCGCACTCCAGCGAAACGCCGCACAAGCAGCTTGGCGGCCCTTGCGAGGGGGCACTGGCCTTGGTCGCGCCAGTTCCAAGGCATGGAGGCGGACAACAGCCCAGTGGGGATTGACGAGAGGACCTGATATGGAAGACCTCAAACGCATGGCGGTGTTTGCCGCCGTGGTGCAGCACGGCTCGATGAGCGGCGCCGCCCGCGCCCTGGGCATGAGCACTTCTGCCGTGAGCCAGCAGGTGCGCAAGCTGGAAAGCGATGGCGGTGTGACACTGCTTCACCGCTCTACGCGCAAGCTGGCGCTGACCGAGGCAGGCCAGCGCTACCACGCGCGCTGCGCCGCCATGTGTGCCGCAGCCGACCAGGCGCGGGCCGAGCTGGCCGCTTCGCGCGATGCCCCGAGTGGCGAGCTGCGGCTGTCGGCTACCGTCGGGTTTGCACGCCACATTGCCCCAGCGCTGGGCGAGCTGCTGGCCGCCCACCCGGCGCTGCGCCTGCGCCTGCTGGTAGACGATTCGCCCATTGACCTCATCAATGCCCGCATCGATCTGGCCGTGCGCTACGGGCGCCTGCAGGACTCTACCTGGGCAGCACGGCGCCTGGGAGGCATGCAGTGGTACCTGTGCGCGGCGCCCGGCTGGGTGGCTGCCCACGGCGTGCCACAGCACCCGGACGCACTGCTCTCGCACAGCTGGCTGGGCTTTGCGCGCGAGAACGGCGGCCTGCTGATCGACCTGCGCAGCCCCACGGGCGATCCCCGGGCCCTGCGGGTGGAGCCGCGCATTGCCAGCAACAACCAGCTTTCGATCCAGCAGATGTGCGAGGCCGGGCTGGGCCTGGCGCTGGTGGGCAGCATGGATTCGCAGGATGCGCTGCAGGCCGGGCGGCTGGTGCGGCTGTTGCCCGACTGGTCGTTTGGCACCCTGGACATCTGGGCCATGACGCCCCAGCGCGACGCCCAGCCCGCCAAGGTGCGCCAGACCATTGCCGCGCTGCACCGCTATCTGAGCCAGCTGCCCGGCGTCACGGAATGAGAGGGGAACAGTCCGTGGGTGACTGCCTTCGGCGCCTTCCTTCGCCTGGACATCGCTGCCACTTTTTATCCATCATTTTTTTATCGTTCAAACCCACAAATTCCATCGTTGTGCAGGCAGCGCCGGCTGCCTACAGTCGCCCCCCAAGGGCCTGCTTCTGGCCCTTTTAACCCCCCGACTGGAGAGCGCACATGACGACCAACCTCACCACAAACTTCCCCATCGACCGCGTACTGGCCGCTTTTGAAAAAGGCGATGTCCCCACGCTGCTCGGGAGCGTTGCCGATGACCTGGATTTCCGCATCGACCACTACCGCGATGATGCAGACACGAGCTGGCAGGTCGCGCGCAACCAAGCCGATCTGCTGACGGTGCTACAGCGCCTGGGCACGGAGATCTTTCCGCAAGGCACCCAAATCATTCACACCCACAGCCAGCCGCTGGGCGACGACTGGGTGATGACCCAGTTAAGCCAACGCTTCTTTTATGGAGTACAACAGCGCGAAGTGGAGTCGCTGACCTGGATCCTGAGCCACTCGCAAAACGGCCAGCTCGACTACTTTCGCGAAACCGTCACCACGATCACCCCTACCTGACTGTGGCCCTGGCCCCTGAAACCCCATGCTGTTTGACCTGCGCGCCCTCGGCTACTTCGTCGCGGCCTACGAAGAACGCTCCGTGACCACGGCGGCGCGCCGCTGCTTTGTGGCGCAGCCGTCCATCAGCATGGCCATCAAGGGGCTGGAGGACGCGCTGGACACCGTGCTGTTCGAGCGAAGCCGTCAGGGTCTGGCGCCCACCCCCGCCGCTCACCGCCTGTACCCGCGCGCCTGCAGCCTGCTGGCGCAGTCCAGCGCCATGGTGCGCGACTTTCGCGATGCGCCCCGCGAAACGCTGGGCGTGTTCCTGCAGGACGACCTGATGGTGGGCCCAGCCGCGCCGCTGTTTGCGCAGATTGCCGACCTCCTGCCCAACACGCTGGTCCGACTCACGGCCACAGCGCAGGAGGCCCGGCTGCGCCTGGTGGCGGAGCACTGCAAACCGCCCGGCGACACGTTTGTGTCGTTGTGGCGCGAGCCCTATGTGATGCTGTTGCCCGAGGAGCATCCCCTGCGCTTCAAGAAGAAATTCGGTCTGGCGGACCTGCAAGGGGTGCCGCTTCTTGAATGGCCCTACTGCCCGCTGCACCAGTCGTTCATCCGCCTGCTGGCCGAGCGCGGCATTGCCCTGGAGGTACAGGCCAGCGCCGCACGCGAAGAGTTGTTACTGCACATGGTGGACAGCGGCCTGGGCGTGGCGGTGGTGCCACAGTCCCACGCGGCGCATGCTCGCCGCTCGGTCACGCGCCCCCTCGATGGCCCCCTGGCGTTCTCGCGCCACCTGGGTCTGGCCTGCGATGCCTCGGATGCACCCATGCTCGCACTGCTAGGCCGCCTGGCCGACAGTTTGAAGGCCTCTGTGATTCCCCAGAGCAGCGTTGCCTGAGCCTCCCGCCTCCCGGTGTGGGTGGGCACAGAACAACAGGCTGCATACGGTAACCCGGCAGTCTTGCGGTAGAAACAGGCACTTCCCCAGCGCACAGCACGCCCAAGCCCACCATGGTTCTCGAAATCGCCCACCTCACCATCCGCCCTGGCCAGAACGCGGCCTTCGAGCACTCCTTTGCCCAGGCGCAACAGATCATTGCCTCGATGCCCGGTTACCTGTCACACGAACTGGGCCATTGTCTGGAGCGCCCGCAGGACTACGTGCTGCTGGTGCGCTGGGTCACCCTGGAAGACCATGAGATCGGCTTTCGCCAGTCGGCCCGGTACCAGGACTGGAAACAGCTCCTGCACCACTTCTACGACCCTTTCCCCACGGTATTGCACTTTGGGCCGGTGGCCCTGCCAGCCCCGGCCTGAGCCCGCAACCCGGCTCCAACGTGTGACAGCGCTGCCACGCAAGGATGCGGCAGCGCACTATTCGGGTATTGCCTGAACATTTAGCGCACTGCGCACCCCGTTCTGATCCTAGAATTTGTAAACGCGCGTATCTTCTTCTTTTCTGCGCGAAGGACCCATCATGAAAGCAGTGCAGCAGGACATCGACGAGCGGACCAACCTCACCAGCACCAACAAGTTCGAACTGCTGCTGTTTCGCCTGGGCACCGACAGTGCCCTGGGCAAGTCAGAGCTGTTTGGCATCAACGTGTTCAAGATCCGCGAGATCGTGGCCATGCCCAGCATCACGCCGATCGCGGGCACCACGGCCCATTCGCTGGGCGTGGTCAACCTGCGCGGGCAGGTGATTCCGGTGCTGGACCTGCCGTCCATTGTGGGCTGCAAGCCCCAGACGGGCCTGAACATCATGCTGGTGACCGAATACGCGCGCACCACGCAGGCGTTTGCGGTCGAGTCGGTGGAAGACATCGTGCGACTGGACTGGAAACAGGTGCTCTCGGCCGAAACCAGCGGCGCCGCGGGCAAGCTGGTCACCAGCATTGCCCGCCTGGACGGCAACACGGATGAATCCCGCCTGGCCCAGGTGCTGGACGTGGAGGCCATCCTTCAGATGATCTCGCCCTCGGACGGCCACGAGGTCACCGAAGAAAAGGTTGGGGCCAAGCTCAAGCTCAAGCCCGGCTGCATCATCCTGGCGGCCGACGACTCGTTCGTGGCCCGCTCGCTCATCGAGCAAGAGCTCAAAGTGCTCAACGCCCCGTATGAAATGGTGAAGTCCGGCAAGGAAGCCTGGGACCGTCTCAACGCCATCGCGAAAAGCGCCGAAGCCGAGGGAAAAACGGTCTTGGACCGCGTCGCCATGGTACTTACCGACCTGGAAATGCCGGAAATGGACGGGTTTACCCTGACACGCAACATCAAGCAGGACGCGCGTTTTCATGGGCTGCCCGTGGTCATTCACTCCTCGCTGTCGGGCTCGGCCAATGAAGACCACGTGCGCAGCGTCGGAGCCGATGGGTACGTCGCCAAGTTTGTGGCGGAAGACCTGGCCGAAACCATCCGCCGGGTACTGCCCAAGCCTTAAAGGCAGGGCGGCCTGCTGCGGAGCAGGCGCCCCGCCCCCTCGGTCAGATATTGGGTAAAAAATTGGCCGCTTCCGCTAATCGGGCAATGGTTTATAGCTATTGTTTTTGAAGTTTCTCCACGGCAGCGCCCGGTCCCGACGGATGGGACAATAGGCGCCGTCCTACCCGGCACATCGGCAGGCAGGTCAACCAAAACGGGGGGCCACGCGCTACATTGAAAGCGGCTTCAACGCGCCAGCCTCCGAAATTTGTAACACTCCGCCGGGGTGCTTTTCGGGGGCTTTACGAGCAGGGTGGAACGGCCACTCCCTGCCAGGGTCTGACCACCATGACAAACACACTTGCCCGCCTTATTTCTGCCACGGTCCTGGGCGCCGCGGTGACCGGCTGCGCCACGGTGCAGGGTGACCCGTACTACGAACCCACTCCGTACCGTGTTTATGAGCAGCCGGGTTACATCTACAACAACGCCCCGCCGGTGTACCCCGCGTATTCGGCGCCCCCAGCCGTTATCTACTACGGCGGACGCGATCGGGACGATCGCTGGGAGCGAGACCGCAACCGTAACGACTGGCGAGAACGTGAACGCGAACGTGAACGTGCCGAGCGCGACCGGCAGGCCCGGGAACGCGAGCGTGATCGCCGCGAACAGCAGGCCCGCGAGCTCGACCGCCGCCAGCGCGACCGTGACCAGGCCCTGCGCGAGCAGGCTGAGCGCGACCGCCGCGCCGCAGACGATCGCCGCAACCGCCAACCCCCTCCAGGCCGTGTTGCGCCAGGCAGCTACTCGTTTGACCCCCACGACTGGCGCTCCCGCCAACAGTCCAACAGCCCCGACAAGCCCTGACAGGGGCTGACCAGGGCTCCCACCGCCACGCTTTTGCCCACCTTGGCCGCAGACCATGAGCCTCCGCAACCGCCATCTCGCCCTCTTCCTCTGTGTGTGCGCAGCCTGGCTGGGCACTGTGGCCCACGCACAAGTGGTGCGCTGCACCGACACCCGCACCGGCAAGGTGACCTATACCGACGGGGCCTGTACGGGCGGAGCGGCGGCGCGCGAAGTGGAAGCGCGCAAAACGCCGGAAGAACTCCAACTGGAACGAGAACAGGCCGCTGAGGCGCTGGAGCGCAAGCAACAGCGGCTGCAGGCCGAGGCCACCGCCGCAGAGACCGAGGCCCGCCGCAACGCCGAGCGCGACCGGGCACGCGCTGCGCAGGCCGCTGCCGCAGCCCCACAACCGCAGGACTACGCCCGCTCCCCGGAATGTGCACGTTCGCGGCGCAATTTCGACATGGTGGCTGCAGGCCTGTCGCGCTCGACCTATGAGCAGGAACTTCGGCTCGAAGCGGCCCAGCGGCAGGTGGACCTGGACTGCCTGGGCCCCCAGGGCTATGCCGAGGTCGAAAAGGCACGTGCCAACCAGCCGCGTGTGGTGGTGGTTCCTCCCTCCAGGCACCGCCCTCTCTACCCCGATCCGTTTCCCCAGGCAGGTACCCCACAACCCCCACCACGCCTCACCCAATGTGGCGACTTTCGCTGCACCGACAACCTGGGCAACACCTACCCCCGCACAGGTCCGGGGCGGTTTCCCGGGCCCGGTGGTGTCTGCCGCTCAAACGGCGGCCAGGCGCCCTGCTGATGCCACGGGCGCGCACCAGCAGGCCCTAACGCTGCGGCTGCCCGCTCAGCCCCTCGGCCACGCTGGGGTAGCGCAGCCGCAACCCCAGTTCCCGCACCATGCGCTGGTTGTCGAGCCGGCGTGACTCGCTCATGAAGCTCAGCAGCATCAACGACAACTGCTCCTGCGCTGCATTGCGGGGCACACGCGGGGGGCGCGGCAGGCCGTACAGGTCGGCGGCCAGGTCAAAGTAGTCGCCCATCTTCAGGTGGGTGGCGTCGCTCACGTTGTAAGTGCGCTGTGGCCGCCCTTTCCACACGGCGGCCACACAGGCACGCGCCAGGTCATCGGCATGGATGTGGTTGGTAAACACATCGTCTTCGGCCACCAGCACCGGCGTGCCTCGGCGCAGACGGGCCTCGGGCGTGCCGCCTTCACGGTCAGGTGCGTAGATACCCGGAATGCGCAGCACGCTGGCCCGCACACCGGCACGGCCCAGGTGGCGTACCGCAGTTTCTGCGTTCACGCGGCGCTGCGCCCGCGGGGTGCCGGGAGCCACGGCCCGCGTCTCAGGCACCAGGGCCCCCTGGCAATCGCCGTACACCCCACTCGTCGATGCATACACCAAGGACACCGGCAGGCTTCGCAGCCGCAGCGCGCGGGCCAAGGCCACGGTGCGGGGATCCAGCCACCAGGCATTTCCCCCGACCCCTTCGCCCGGAGGGGGCGCCAGGTGCAACACCCGGGTGGCCAGCCCGGCAAGCCTGCGCAGCGAAGGCGCATCGTCCAAATTGCCCACGATAGGCCTGGCTCCCAGGGCGCGCAGCCCCGCGACCCGCGAGGGGCTGGACGTGAGCGCCATCACCCGCATGCGTGCGGCGCCGGGGCCTGATTGCAGATCGCGCAGGATGCGTTGACCTACATCACCGCAGCCCACGATCAGGAGGCGTTCACGGCGAAAGCGCGCAGGGAGGGCGCCAAGGGGGCTTTGTATTGAAGGCAAAATTGGGTCCGTTTGCTTGGCTTTTGCTGGGCCGATAGTTTGATCGAAGACGATTCCAAGGATACCCACACATGACCAGCGCAGAGGCTGCAACTCCCGCAGCGTTCGAGATCACCGTGCAGCCCAGCGGCCGCGCTTTCAGTGCCAATGCGGGCGAGGCCATCCTGTCCGCCGCCATCCGCAGCGGCGTGGGCCTGCCCTACGGCTGCAAGGACGGCGCCTGTGGTTCGTGCAAGTGCAAGAAGATCAGCGGCGCCGTGCACCACGGCGAACACCAGTCCAAGGCACTCACGGCCGATGAAGAGGCTGCAGGCTTGGTGCTGACCTGCTGCGCGCAACCGCTGACCGACGTGGTGCTCGAATCACGCCAGGTCACTGACGAAAGCGCGTATCCGATCAAGAAGATGCCGGTGCGCGTATCTACCCTGGAAAAAAAATCCCACGACGTGATGCAGGTGCGCCTGCAGTTGCCCGCCGCCGATACCTTCCGCTACCACGCGGGCCAGTACATCGAATTCATCCTGCGGGATGGCGCCCGCCGGGCCTACTCGATGGCCAACGCGCCCCACACGCAGGCTGAAGCGCCGGGCGTGGAGCTGCACATCCGCCACATGCCGGGCGGCAAGTTCACCGACCATGTGTTCGGCGCGATGAAGGAAAAGGAAATCCTGCGGGTGGAAGGCCCGTTTGGCAGTTTTTTCCTGCGCGATGACTCCGACAAGCCCATCGTGCTGCTGGCCTCGGGCACGGGGTTTGCGCCCATCAAGGCGCTGATCGAGCACATGCAGTTCAAGGGCATCACACGCCCGACCGCGCTGTATTGGGGCGGCCGCCGGCCGGGCGACCTGTACCTGCATGACTGGGTGCTGGCGCGTGCGGCCGAAATGCCCCACCTCACCTACGTACCCGTGGTGTCCGATGCCACGCCCGAAGACGCTTGGGCGGGCCGCACCGGCTTTGTGCACCAGGCGGTGATGGACGACTTTGCCGACCTCTCGGGCCACCAGGTGTATGCCTGCGGGGCGCCCATCGTGGTGGACTCGGCCCGCGATGCCTACAGTGCACAGCGCGGCCTGCCCGCAGAAGAGTTCTATGCAGACTCCTTCACCTCCGAGGCGGACAAGCACGGCGGCTGACCGGGGCGCACATGCCAACCACCCCGGCTGAGCCCGCTGCACCCCGTGCGCCGCTGGCGCTGCCGCCTCCCGGCACTGCGCTCCCACCAGGGCAGATTTCGCGATGGCGCGCCGCAGTGCGCGGCACGGGCCCCATGGCGGCCGTGGTGGGGCTAGCGGTGCTCCTGGTGCTGGGCGCGGGAGAGTGGGCGACCCAGAGCGAACTCGACAACCAGTGGGACAACCTGCGCCGCTCGGGTGAAGTGCAGGCCTTGGCCCTGCGCGGCGTGGCCACCCGCTACAGCTATCTGCCCTTCACGGCGGCGCAGCAGCCGCTGATTGCCGAGTTGCTGCACAACCCCGGCGCACAACCGCTGCGCAGCGCTGCCAACGCCTACCTGAAGACCATCAATGCCAATGCGGGCTCGGACACGCTGTATGTGATGAACACCGACGGGCTCACGGTAGCCTCCAGCAACTGGGATACCCCCACCAGCTTCGTGAACCAGAACTACGGCAACCGCCCGTATTTCCGCGATGCACTGCAAGGGCAGCCGGGGCGGTTTTACGGCGTGGGCAAGACCACCGGCGAGCCTGGGCTTTTTGCATCGGCACCCGTGGTGGAAAACGGCCGGGTGATCGGCGTCGTGGCCGTGAAGGTGTGGATGCAGCCCATCGTGGACACCTGGGCGCAACTGCGCGACCCGGTCTTCGTGACCGATGAGCGCGGCATCCTCTTTCTCGGCTCGGTACTTCCCTGGCTGTACCAGACCACGCGCCCACTGCCCGAGCAGGACGTGCAGCAGGTGCAATTCGACGAGCAGTATGGCGCACGCTGGACACCCCAGCCCGTGCCCTGGAAAACGCTCCAGCGCGACGGCCAGCCAGGCACCGAGATCCTCGTGCCCGGCACCGGCAAGCGCTATCTGGCCCTTGAAGAGCGCCTGCCCGATCTGGGCTGGACGCTGACCCTCACGGCCGACAGCAAGGCCATCGCCCTGGCGCGCCAACAGGCCTGGGCACTGGCGAGCCTGGCGTCGGGCCTGCTGGTGCTCGGTGCACTGTACTGGCAGCTGCGCGAACGGCGCCTGCAAGAGAACCGGCAGGCCCGCATCGAACTGGAGCAGCGCGTCCAGGAGCGCACCCATGCACTGCAGCAGGCGCAGGCATTTCGCCAGTCGATGGAAGACTCGCTGCTGGTGGGCATGCGCGCGCGCGACCTCGAAGGCCGCATCGTCTACGTGAACGCCGCCATGTGCGACATGGTGGGCTACAGCGCAGACGAGCTGATCGGCTGCCTGCCGCCCTACCCCTACTGGCACCCGGACGACCTGGACCGGCACTGGAACGACAGCGACACCGCCCTGGCCGGCAAAGCCGCGCCCCAGGGCAACGAAAACCGGCTGCGGCATCGCAATGGCTCCGACGTGTACACCATGTTCTACACCGCACGCCTCATCGACGGCAACGGCCAGCACATCGGCTGGATGAGTTCGGTGGTGGACATCACCGCCCAAAAACGCGCCGAAGAACAGCAGCAGCAGCGCGAGGCCCAGCTGCAGCGTGTGCAGCGTGTGATCACCGTGGGCGAGATGGCCTCTACGCTGGCGCACGAGCTGAACCAGCCACTGGCCGCCTTGGTCAACTACGCGGCCGCAGCGCGCTCACTGGCGGCGCAGGGCAAAACCGAGCTGCTGAACGACAGCCTCACCGCACTCTCCAGCCAGGCCCTGCGCGCCGCCGACATCGTCGGCCGCATCCGCCGCTGGGTGCGCCAACACCCCGAGGCCCGCGAGCCCTGCGACCTCAATGCCGCCGTGGACCAGTCCCTGGGCCTGCTCCTGCGCGCCGAGGCGCGGCGGCACGGGGTGGCGGTGCGGCTGGACCTGGCACACGGCCCGCTGCGCGTGAATGCCGACCGCGTGCTGCTCGAACAGGTGGTGCTGAACCTGGGTCTCAACGCCTTGCAGGCCATGCAGGCGATGCGTGCAGATACCACGCCGCCCGAGGCGCACGAACTATTGCTGCGCACCACGGCCGATACCCGGTTTGCCTGCCTCGAAGTGCTGGACCGGGGGCCCGGCCTGCCACCCGAGATCGCCGAACGCCTGTTCGAGCCGTTCTTCACCACCCGTTCCGACGGCCTGGGGCTGGGCCTGAACATCTGCCGCTCCATTGTCGAAAGCATGGGCGGCGAGCTGCTGGCGCGCAACCGCGACGGCGGCGGCGCCGTGTTTGAAATCCGGTTGCCCCGCATTTTCTTGCCCACACCATGATCGACAGCCGTCCGACCACTCCCGTCACCGTCAACACCACAGTTCCCGCGAATGTCTACGTCGTGGACGACGACGAGGGTGTGCGCAACTCCCTGGCCGCCCTGCTGCTGGCCGGTGGCCATGCGCCCCGCACGTTTGCCAGCGGCCCTGAGTTCCTGGCCCGCGCCGACCTCGCCCACCCGGGCTGCGTGCTGCTGGACCTGCGCATGGACGGCATGAGCGGCCTGCAGGTGTTCGATGCCCTGCGCGAGCGCAATGCCGTGCTCAAGACCGTGTTCCTGTCCGCCCATGGCGAACTGGCCTCCGCCGTCACCGCCGTCAAGCAAGGGGCCGTGGACTGGCTCGAAAAACCCTGCGACGAGCAAACCCTGCTGGCCGCCGTGCTCCGGGCCGCGAACCTGTCGCTGGAAGACGCACAGCGCGCACAGCGGCGCAACACCTTGCGGGAGCGCTGGAACACGCTGAGCCCGCGCCAGCAAGAGGTGGCGCGCCTGCTGGCCACCGGCATCAGCAGCAAGGAGGTGGCCCGCGCGCTGGCCCAGCGCGACCCGGAGCGGCCTATCGACCCGCGCACGGTGGACACGCACCGCTCTGCCATCTTCCTGAAACTGGACATCCGCTCGTCGCACGAGCTGGGCATGCTGGTGGAAGATCTGGGGCTGGCAGAAAACACGTTGCGCACGCTGTGACAGCCCTCCACAGGCACCCTCCACAGCTGCCGTCCACCAGTTTTCGTAAGCAGTCTTATTATTTTTTGCACAATGGCACCATGAACCGCAGAAACCACCTCATCGCCAGTGCCGCTGTTGCAGCGGCTTTTTCATCCCCCTTCGCGGCCTCGGTCGCGCTTGCGCAGGACTCCGGCCAGCCCATCCGGCTGGTCGTGCCCTACGCACCCGGCGGGCCCATCGACGTGACGGCACGTGCACTGGCCGAGCGCGTGCGCGACTCGCTGGGCACCGTGATCATTGAAAACAAGGGCGGTGCAGGCGGCAACATAGGTGCCGACGCCATTGCCAAGGCCGCACCCGATGGCCTGACCATTGGCATCGCCGCCACGGCCACGCACGCAGTGAACCCCTGGCTGTACGCCAAGATGCCCTACGACGCGGGCAAGGACTTCGCGGGCATCACCCAGATGGTGCGTGTTCCCAACGTGCTGGTCATCAACGCCGCCAAAGCCGAGCAGCTCAAGATCAACACCCTGGCCGACCTGATCGCCTACGCCAAGGCCAACCCCGCCAAGCTCAACTACGGCAGCGGCGGCAATGGCAGCGCGGGCCACCTGGCGGGCGAGATGTTCAAGCAGCGCGCGGGCATCTTTGCGCTGCACATCCCCTACCGCGGCGCCAACCCCGCGCAGCTGGCGCTGCTGGCGGGCGAGGTGGACTTCAACATCGACAACCTGGCGGCCGCCGCGCCCAATATCCGTGCCGGCAAGCTCAAGGCCCTGGCCGTGACCTCGCTGGACGCCTCGCCCTCGCTGCCGGGCGTGCCGCCCCTGTCTGCCACGTTCAAGGGCTTCTCCATCGACACCTGGTGGGGCCTGGTGGCACCTGCAGCTACGCCCAAGCCCATCATCGACAAGCTGAACAAGGCCTTTGTAGCCGCCCTCAATGCGCCCGAAACCAAGACCCGCTTTGGCGCCTTGCTGGCCGAACCCGTACCCACCACACCGCAGCAGTTCGACAGCTTCATGGCCAGCGAACGCGCCAAGTACCAGCAGGTGGTGAAGGCATCCGGGGCAAGAGTCGATTGACCCCCTGAGACGCTGCGCGTCATCCCCCAAGGGGGACGCCACCGGTGGCCCGGCAAAGCCGGTTCCACGGTGGCACTGGCGTTAGGCCGCGCCCGTTTCATCCGGTGCGGGTGAATCTGGCGCGCAGGGAAGGATTTTTAAGTGTTTTTGGTCTCTAGCGCTTATCCAATAAGCGCCAGCAGCTCCTGATTCAGGAGCAATTTATCCACCCACCACAGCGTCCGCCCAACCCGGGCCTTCCAGCCGGTGGATGTCCTGCAATGCCACGGCCTGCAGCGCTGCGGCGTCCACCCGCTCTGGCGCAAGATCGGCCAGGGGGCGCAGCACAAACGCGCGCTCAGCCATCCGAGGGTGGGGCACGGTGAGCTCGGGGGTGTCGATGGCCTGGCCGCCAAACCACAGGATGTCCAGGTCCAGCGTGCGCGGGGCGTTGCGGTAGGGGCGCTGGCGGCCAGCGGCTTGTTCGATGGATTGCAGGGCCTGCAGCAGGGGCTGCGGGGCCAGTGCCGTGGTCAGCTCGGCCACGGCATTGAGGTAGTCGGGCCCACCGGCATCGACCGGCGCGCTGCCGTAGAGCGGCGACACGCGTGTGACCCGGGTGCCTGGCAACTGGCCGATGGCCGCCAAAGCATTGCGCAATGCCGCCTCACGCTCGCCGAGATTGGCGCCCAGGCCCACATAGACCAGGGCGGGCCGTTCGCCCTCCTCGCCGAGGTCCGGCAGATTCACTCGCCCGCCGCCGCAGGGGCTGCGCCTTCGCCGCCTCCCGCACCACCGGGCTTGCGACGGCGGCGGCGGCGCTTCTTGGGGGCACCACCTTCGGAGGGGAACTCAGCGTCGCTGTCGACCGGTCCGGCGTCTGACCCTTGGGGCAAGCCGCGCGGATCGGCGGCGGGTGCAGCGCGGGGCACGCGCTTGACCACGGGCTGCGCTTTCTGGCGGGCTTTCTGTTCTTCCTTGGCCTGGTCCATCAGGTCATCACGGCGCTCGTCGTCGGCGGTCTGGAAGTCCTGCCACCACTCGGCCAGCGCTTCTTCCACCTCGCCCACATCGGCGCGCAAGCGCATGAAGTCGAAACCGGCGCGAAAGCGCGGCTGCATCACCATGCCAAACGGTGTGTTGCCCACGCGCTTTTCAAAACGCGGTTGCATAACCCAGATCTCGCGCATGTCGGCGGCCAGTTTGCCCCGGCCGGACACATCACCAATGCGCTTGTCGAACACCTCGTCGATGGCCTCCTGCAGCGCGGGCAGCGGGTGCTGGCGCTGGTTCAGGCGCGTCTGCCAGCCATTGCGCACGTCTTCCCACAGCACGCAGGCCAGGAGGAAGCTCGGGGCGACGGGCTTGCCTTCGTTGACGCGGCGGTCGGTGTCCACCAGGGCGGCTTTGACAAACGGCGTATCGGCGCGCTCCACGGCCACGTCCAACAGCGGGTAGATGCCCTTGGCCATGCCCAGCTTGCGCAACTGTTCAACGGTGGCAATGGCGTGGCCGGTCTGCAGCAGCTTGAGCATTTCGTCGAACATGCGGCTCTGCGGCACCTCGGCCAGCAGCGCCTGCGACTGCACCAGCGGGGCTGCCGACTTGGCCTCGATGCTGAAACCCAGGCCGCTGAGCTTGGCTGCAAAGCGCACGGCACGGATGATGCGCACCGGGTCTTCGCGGTAACGCGTGGCGGGGTCGCCAATCATGCGCAGTGTCTTCTTCTTGGCGTCCTGCAGGCCCTTGTGGTAGTCGACCACGATCTGGCTCACCGGGTCGTAGTACATGGCGTTCACGGTGAAGTCGCGGCGCGTGGCGTCTTCGTCCTGCGGGCCCCAGACGTTGTCGCGCAGCACGCGTCCGCTGGCATCCACAGCGTGCTGCATGCCCGACAGCTGGGCCTTGCTGGTCTTTTCGTTGCCCGCCACCTGGCCTGCAGCGGCGTTGTCCAGGTAAGCGCGGAAGGTGGAGACCTCGATCACTTCATGCTCACGCCCCCGGCCGTGCACCACGTGCACGATGCGAAAGCGCTTGCCGATGATGAAGGCGCGGCGGAACAGCCCCTTGACCTGCTCGGGCGTGGCGTTGGTGGCCACGTCAAAGTCCTTGGGGCGCAGGCCCAGCAGCAGGTCGCGCACGGCGCCGCCGACGATGTAGGCCTCAAAACCTGCTTGCTTGAGCGTGGCAACCACCTCGGCAGCACGGCGGTCCACCAGTTCGGGGTTGATGCCGTGCACCGAGGCGGGCACCTCCTCGCGCTTGCCGAAGTGGGGCTTGCCGCCCGAGGTGCCGGGCGTCGATTTGCCCATCAGTTTGTCTAGGAACTTCTTGATCATGGAGTGAAAGGTTTCAGGGGGTCGGGCACGAAACGGCGGCTGGTGGGGGCTGCAAGGCGCTCATCATTCAGCTGGTGGTGCAGGCGTTTCGGCATCGGCCGCAAACAGGTCCAGTATGCGCCAGCCGCGCTCCTGGGCCAGGGCGCGCAGGCGCGGGTCGGGGTTGGTGGCCACCGGGTGGTTCACCTTCTCCAGCAGGGGCACGTCGTTCATCGAGTCGCTGTAGAACGTGCTTTCGACGTCTCCCCAGGCCAGTTGCCGCTCGGCCAGCCATTGTTCCATGCGGCGCACCTTGCCTTCGCGCATGGTGGGAATGCCGTCGATCTCGCCGGTGTACCAGCCGCTGGCGTCGCGCACCAGTTGCACGGCCAGAAGTTGCGACACGCCCAGCGCCTGCGCGATGGGCGTGGTCACAAATTCATTGGTGGCAGTGACGATCAGCACCTCGTCGCCTGCAGCCTGGTGCTGGCGGATGAGGTGGAGCGCCCGGGGTTTGATGGCCGGGGTGATGACCTCGCGCATGAACTGCTGGTGCGCGGCCGCCGCCGCCTCGGGCCCGCGCAGGCGCACGGCCTCGGTCGCAAAACGCACGTAGTCGTGCACATCGAGCGTGCCCGCCTGGTAGTGGGCGTAGAACTCGTCGTTGCGGCGCGCGAACTCCACGGGGTCGTTCCAGCCGATACGGATGGTGAATTCGCCCCACTCGTAGTCGGAGTCGAGCGGCAGCAGCGTGTGGTCCAGGTCAAACAGCGCAAGCCGCAGGCGGCGGGGTTCAGAAGTCATTCAGGTTCACACGTAAAAAAAGACGTGGGGGCACGGCGTTATTCCGATTCCAACATTGTCTTGAGCAAGGGAATCGTGATGGCGCGCTGGGTGCGCAAGGCAAAGGCATCCAGCTGGTCCAAGAGCTGCATGAGACTGCCCAGGTCGCGTGAGAAACGGTTGAGCATGTAGTCCATCACTTCGTCGCCCAGGAACACGCCACGTGCGTCGGCCTCCTGGCGCAGCACGGCGCGGCGCTCGGCCTCGCCCAGCAGCTGCAGCTGGAACACATGGCCCCAGCCCAGGCGGCTGCGCAGGTCGTCGCGCAAGGGCAGGTCTGCCGGGGGCAGGTTGCCAGCAGCCAGCACCCAGCGCTGGCTGCCGCTGGCGGGGCTGATGGCGTTGACGAACCAATTGAACGCGGTGGCCTGCTGGGCAGTGCTGTACAGGTGCACGTCGTCCATGAGCACGGCTGCCCAGTTTTCGTCGAAATCAGGGGGTTCGGCGACGGCCGGGTCGAGCCAGCCTACGCTGGAGCCCTGCTCGCGCAGGGCCTGGCGCACGGCCTGGAGCAAATGGGTCTTGCCACTGCCGGGCTCGCCCCACAGGTAGGTGGGCACGGGGGAGCGGGTGGCCTCGCTGCTGCCCTCGCCGGCGGCCAGGCGCAGATGTTGCAGGGCGGCTTCATTGGGGCCTGCATAAAACCGGGCCAGCGTGGGCCCTGTGGCCAGGCCGATGTCCAGTGCCAGTTGCTTCATCATGGCTGCCGCCCACAGGCACGCAGGCAGAGGGTTGGGGCATGAAACAGCATGGGCTTGAAGGACAAAACAGGGCGGTGTGAAGGGGTGAGCGGGTGGCACTGGGTGCGCAACCCGTAAAATCTGGGCAAATTTTAGTCTGCTGCGCACGCTGTTCCGTGCCGTCCCTGCCTTGAGCACCCCTATGAGCACCTCTGCCACCTCCCACACCCCCCTGTCCTACAAAGACGCTGGCGTTGACATCGACGCGGGCGATGCCCTGGTCGAACGCATCAAACCCCTGGCCAAGAAGACCATGCGCGAAGGTGTGCTGGCGGGTATTGGCGGCTTTGGCGCGCTGTTCGAAGTGCCCAAGCGCTACAAGGAGCCGGTGCTGGTCTCCGGCACCGACGGCGTGGGCACCAAGCTCAAGCTGGCGTTTGAATGGAACATGCACGACACCGTGGGCATCGACCTGGTGGCCATGAGCGTGAACGACGTGCTGGTGCAAGGCGCCGAGCCCCTGTTCTTCCTGGACTACTTCGCCTGCGGCAAGCTCGATGTGGACACGGCTGCGGCCGTGGTGGGCGGCATCGCCAAGGGTTGCGAACTGAGCGGCTGCGCGCTGATCGGCGGCGAAACGGCCGAAATGCCCGGCATGTACCCTGCCGGTGAGTACGACCTGGCCGGCTTTGCCGTGGGTGCGGTCGAAAAGTCCAAGATCCTGACCGGCAAGGACGTCAAGCCCGGCGACGTGGTGCTGGGTCTGGCCAGCCATGGTGTGCATTCCAACGGTTTCAGCCTGGTGCGCAAGTGCATTGACCGCGCCGAAGCCGCTGGTACCCTGCCCGCCACGCTGGACGGCAAGCCCTTCAAGCAGGCCATCATGGAACCCACCCGCCTGTACGTGAAGAACGTGCTGGCTGCGCTGGCGGTCCATCCGATCAAGGCCCTGGCCCACATCACCGGAGGTGGCCTGCTGGAGAACATCCCCCGCGTGCTGCCCGACGGCACGGCCGCGCACCTGAAGAAGGGCAGCTGGCCCCAGACCGAGCTGTTCGCCTGGCTGCAAAAGACCGCCGGCATCGACGACATCGAGATGAACCGCACCTTCAACAACGGCATTGGCATGGTGGTGGTGGTGGATGCCGCCAACGCTGAGGCCACAGCCGCCACGCTGCGCGCTGCAGGCGAGCAGGTGTACACGATTGGCACGATCGCTGCGCGCGGCGAAGGCGCCGCCGTGGTGGTGGCCTGATCGCCCCCGCCCGCGTTCATTCAACCCCACCGCACACGACCAGTTTCAGCGCATGGCGCAGCGCCCCCCTTCTGCCCCCGTCGCCCCCGCACCGCCCGAGCCCACCACGCTGCCACCGCGCGCCCTGACCCGGGGTGTTGTGGTGGCCAGCTACCTGCTGGTGGCGGCCGTGCTGCTGCTGGTGATGTGGCGCGGCCTGCTGCCGGGCCTGTTGTGCGTGTGCCTGGGCTTTCTGCTCACGCGGGCCCTCACGCGCTGGTTTGCGCAGGGCCTGGGACGGGTGCAGCGCCAGTCCACACCTTCCGCCCGCAGCCTGCGGGTGGCGCAGGTGGTGGCGGCAGGTCTGGTCATGCTGCTGCCGCTGGCGCTGCTGGCCGCCGGACTGACGCACTCGCGGGGTTATCTGGTCGATGCCCCGCAGCAATACCGTGAGCTGCTCAACTACATGGCGCGCACGGTGCTGGAGCTGCGGCTGAAGCTGCCTGCCGACATGGCGGCCCACCTGCCCGAGGGCGCGGCTGAAATCCAGCGCATCATCGCCAACTACCTGGGCGCCAAGGCTGGCGCGCTGGCCATGGCCGGGCGCGCCTGGCTGGCCGGGCTGCTGTTTGCCTATGTGGGCCTGCTCATCGGCGCGCTGGCGGCCGTGCGCCCACCAGCCCTCGCGCGCGGCCCGCTGGCCCAGCAGCTCAAGCTGCGCATCACACTGTTTGGCGAGGCGTTCCGGCAGATCGTGGCCGCGCAGTTCTGGATTGCGGCGTTCAACACCCTGCTCACCGCGCTGTTCCTGCTGTTTGTGCTGCCGCTGTGGAATCTGGAGCTGCCCTACACGCCCGTGCTGATCACGTTCACGTTCATTGCCGGGCTCGTGCCCATCGTGGGCAACCTGGTGTGCAACGTGGTGATCACCATCGTGGGGCTGTCGGTGTCGCCGCTGGCGGCGGCCGCCTGCCTGGGCTTTCTGATCCTGATCCACAAGGCCGAATACGTGATCAACGCCAAGGTGGTGGGCCGCCGCACGCAGATGGGCGTGTGGGAGCTGCTGAGCGTGATGTTCGTGGCCGAGGCCGTGTTTGGCCCCGCCGGGCTGGTGGCGGCCCCGCTGTTTTATGCCTACCTCAAGAAGGAACTGGTGGCAGCGCGGCTGGTGTAGCCGGCCATGGATGCTGCCACCGGCAGCATCAAACACCACATTCACTACAAATTTAATAGCTGCTCGCGCTTGACAGATAAGCGCTAGAGCCTATTTTTATTCATTTTTTTGCAAACTGCCGCGCCACAAAGGCCCACACCAGGGCCGAGGCATCCGGCCCGGCCGGGTCGCTGAACGGCAATTGCGCCACGCCGCCGCTCCAGGCGTGGGCCAGCCCCGCCACTTCGCGCAGCGCCACCACGGTGCGGCCCCGGGTCTTGAATTCGGTCACCCGCATGGCATGGCGCTGGCCACGCTGCAGGGTGCGCAAGGCTCCGGCCCGCGCGCCCAGCGCGTCCGCCCACAGCAGGGCCGTGGCCGCCGCGTTACGCACCGAGACCACACCATCGGCATCGCCATGCAGCACCAGCAGGGGCGGCAGCGGCAGCGCGGAAGGGGTTGCGCCCTGGTTGAGGGAGACACCCAGGGGCTCTGGCAGGTGCGCAGCGCGCCGCCCGTGCATGGCAGCCAGCGCCGTGGCGGCCGATTCAGCCGTGCCAGGTGCCACCCCGGAATGCATGGCCACGGCACAGAACCGCTGGGGATAGAGCGCGGCCATCAGCACGGCCATGCTGGCACCGGCCGACAAGCCCGCCACGGCCACACGGGCCAGGTCCACCGGGTAGCGGCGCGCCACCTTGTCCATCGCAGCCAGCAGCGTGGCTGCCTCGGCCTGGGCCTTGCCGTTGCGGCGCTCAAACCAGTTCCAGCAACCATGGGCGTTGGCCATGCGCTCCTGCTCGGGGTACAGCACCAGAAAACGCTCGCGCGCGGCCAGCCGGTTCATGCGCGTGGCGGCAGCCAGATCGCCCCCCGTCTGGCCGCAGCCATGCAGCATGACCAGCAAGGGCAGTTTCTCGTCTGCTTTCAGCGCCAGCCCTGGCGGGATGTAGAGGTGGTAGCGCCGCGCGCCCGCAGGCCCGGGTGCAACGCCACCGACCCACTCTCCGCGAGCGGGCACGGGCTTGCTGGCCGCGCGCCGGGCTGGCACGGCTGGCGCAGGCACCACCCGGCGCGGCGCAGCCGGGGCCTTGGCGCGCACAGGGCGCGCCGCCCGGGCAAAGGCCTTCAGGTTGCGCTGGTAGGCCCGCGTCAGCGCTGACAGGGAAAACAAGCGGGAGCGTCTGGCCATGGCGGGGAGTTGCGTAGTGGGTGGGCTGTAGAGGGCAAAAAAATTTAGGGAAAACCCTAATCACCATAACAGCTTATGCGGCTCACCGCGCAAAACTATCAATTTGATAGCTACAAAACATTACCCATACAGCGATTTTCGCTTTTTCCAGACAACCCCATGGCCCGCTTGCCCACCATTCCCTGCGAAACCTCGCCAAGAACTCCAACGATGGCGTAAATTGATCGAAACCTGTCCCGTCTGGCGCGGACTCCACGCCTTAGCGCAATAAAAATAAAGGCTTCAAACCATCCATCGAAAGAAGCACACCATGAAGACATGTCTGATTGTGATTGACGTCCAGGAGTCCTTTCGCCACCGCCCTTACTTCACCACGCACGACCTGCCCGCCTATCTGCAGGCCCAGAACGCCCTGATCGAAGGCTGCGTGGCGCGCGGCGTGCCGGTGGTGCGGGTGTTCCACAGCGAAGGCCCCGAAGTGCCAGAGAATGCGTTTTCGCAGGTGTCAGGCGAGGTGCGCGCACTCGATGGCTTGGCGCCCTTCGAGGCGGCCGCCACCTTCACCAAGTCGCGCCACAGCGCGCTGGTGGGCACGGGACTGGACGTGTGGCTGACGCGCCATGGCATCCAGCGCCTCATCATCAGCGGCATCCGCACCGAACAATGCTGCGAAACCACCACGCGCCACGCCTCGGATCTGGGCTGGGAGGTGGACTACGTGACCGACGCCACCTTGACCTGGGACATGGTGCAGCCCGACGGCCAGACGCTGGCAGCCGCCGACATCAAGACCCGCACCGCCACGGTGCTGCAGGGCCGCTTTGCCACCCTGCGCACCGTGCGGGAAGCCCTGGACGCCCTGGAAGCGGCCGCAGCCTGACCGCCGGAGAACACCATGCGCGCCACTGTCTGCGAATTGCCCTATCAACCAGACCAGCTCGAAGCCGCCTGGGCCGCGCTGTGCGCCCACACCCACAGCGCGCAATCCGAGCTGGTGCTGCTGCCCGAGTTCGCCTTTGTCGAGCCGGTGTGGGAATCGCTCCCCGCCGATCCTGCACGCTGGGGCGCCGCCGTCGCACTCAGCGACACCTGGGCGACCCGCCTGCCCGAGCTGGGCGCCGACTGGGTGGTGGGCGCGCGCCCGGTCACTGCGGGCGGGCAGCGCCTGAACGAAGGCTTTCTCTGGTCCGCGCAGACCGGCTACGCGCCCCTGCGGCGCAAGTTTCACCTGCCCGATGAACCGGGTGGCTGGGAGGCCCAGTGGTTTGAGCGCGGTGATGCAGCATTTCCCCGTTTCAACGCCGGGCCGCTGGCCTTCGGCCTGAATATTTGCACCGAACTCTGGGCGCTGGACACCTATGCCCACTATGCGGCGCTGGGCGGGCTGCAGGCCATCCTGTCGCCGCGCGCCACAGCGGCCGCCACCACGGACAAATGGCTGGCCGTGGGCACCGTGGCCGCCGTGCGCACTGGCGCCTACAGCCTGTCGTCCAACCGCGCGGACCACGCCGCAGGCACCTATGGCGGCGCGGGCTGGGTCATCAGCCCCGATGGCGCCCTGCTCGCCCGCACCACGGCAGAACAACCCTTTTGCACCGTCGATATCGACCTGAACGCCACAACGACTGCGCACGGCACCTACCCGCGTTATGTGTTTGCCCACCACCCTCCCCGCACCACACCATGACCACACCATCTGCCACCAAACCCCCAAAGCCCCTGCAAGTCGCCATCCTCGTTTTTGACGAGGTGGAAGCCCTGGACCTGGGCGGCCCCTACGAAGTGTTCACCACCGCCGTGCGCATGGCGCAGCGCCTGCAGCCTGGCGCACCCGCGCCATTTGCCGTGCAGTGCGTGGCCCGCAGCCTGGCCCCCGTGCGGGCCCGCGCTGGTCTGCGCGTGCTGCCGGACGCGGACTTCACCAGGGCCACCGCGCCCGATGTGCTCATCGTGCCCGGCGGCGTGGTGGACGCCGCCGCGGCCTGCGCAGACACCCGCGCCTGGGTGGCCCAGGCGGCGCGTGGTGCGCAGATCACCGCATCGGTGTGCACAGGAGCATTCATCCTGGCAGCCGCAGGCGTGCTGACCGAAGGCCCTGCCACCACCCACTGGGAGGACATTGCTGACCTGCGGGCGCGGTTTCCCACCCTGGATGTGCGGGAAAATGTGCGCTGGGTAGACCGGGGGGCGCTGGTCACGTCGGCCGGCATCAGCGCCGGCATTGACATGAGCCTGCACCTGGTCACCCGGCTGGCGAGCGCAGCACTTGCGGAGCGCACCGCCCGCCAGATGGACACCCCGTGGAACAGGGAGCCATAAAACGCCTTGGGAGCGGCGCCTTTTTCAAGAACTTGTCATGCAGGACATAACACATTCCCCCATCCACGTGTACTTCGCCCTGCTGCCTGGCAGCCTGGTGCTGGACTGGGCCGGCCCGGCCGAGGCGCTGCGGATTGCCAACCAGACCCTGGTCGCCCTGGGCCAACCAGAGCGCTTTGTGCAGCACTTCGTGAGCCCCACGCCCGAGTCGATGTCGTCCGTGGGGGTCGCTGTCACCGGGCTGGCGCCGCTGCCTGACACACTGCCCAGCCCCGCGTGGGTGGTGCTGGTGGGCCTGGCAGGCCACCACATCGACGTGAGCGGCCCCGAAGCCCAGGCCCTGCTGCACTGGCTGCGCGGCCTGCGCCCGGTGGCGGGGCAGCTGGAGCTGGTCACCGTGTGCGCGGGCGCGGTGCTGGCCGCCCATGCAGGGCTGCTGACCGGCCGGCGCGCCACCACGCACCACCTGCACCTGGACGAGCTGGCCCTGGTAGACCCACGCTGCGACGTGGCCGCCAACCGCGTGTTCGTGGCCGATGGCCCCATTTACACCAGCGCAGGCGTGACCACCGGCATCGACCTGCTGCTCCACCGCATCTCCGACATCTGCAGCCCCACGGTGGCGGTGCAGGTGGCGCAGGCCATGGTGATCGGGCTGCGCCGGGGGCCGGACGACCCGCAGTTCTCGCCGTTTCTGCACCACCGCAACCACATGCATCCCGCACTGCACCGCGTGCAGGACGCCGTGGGCCAGCAACCGCAGGCCGACTGGAGCGTGCCGCAGATGGCCGAGGTGGCACACACCTCGCCGCGCCACCTCACGCGGCTGTTTCTGGAACATGCGGGCATCGCCCCGCTGCAGTACCTGCGGCGCATCCGCCTGGCCACGGCCGAGGCCGCGCTGCGGTCTGGCCAGAACGTGACGCAGGCGGCGCTGATGGCGGGGTTCAGCTCCGACACCCAGCTGCGCCGGGCCTGGCACCAGTTCGGGCGCGGAGGCACGCCGTCGCAGGGTACGGGCCGGGCGCGCGCGCACTGAACTGCGGGCACCGGCCCGCTTCGCAGCCTCGGCCACGGCCCCAAAAGGCACCCGCCGCGACGGCACAGACACTGCCATGAAAGAGCCATCGCGCCGATGAGAATGAACGTCTGCAGGCCCCGCGCCTGCAGCAGACTCTGGACACCCTGCCCGAGGAGCGCTTTGACCGGGTCACGGCTTTGCGGCGCACCAATTCAAAGGCCCGGCCCAGCCTTAGAAATCTGAAGCGCGTGAATCCGAAGTTTGAATTTCCGCAATTCGACCGTTCTCAGGAACTGGAGGATGCAGCGGCATCCGCTCGACTGACCACACCAATCACGCCCTGGCCTACTGCGCCACAAACCCGCTGGTCTTGATGATGCGCGTCCAAGCCTCGGTGTAGGCCGCCTGGCGGGTGGCCAGCTGCTGCGGTGTCATGTAGCCCACCGTGAGGCCCATGGCCGTCAGGTGCTCGCGCACATCCGGCATCGCCACCACCTTGGACAGGGCGATGGAGAACTCGGTGATGAACTTCTGCGGTGTGCCGGTGGGGGCGTAGATGCCGTAGTACGGCAGGTCTTCAAAGCCCTTGAGGCCCATTTCGTCGAACGTGGGCACATCGGGCATGGCGGCCTGGCGCTTGGTGCCGAGCACGCCCACCACGCGCACCTTGCCCGCCTTGTGGTTCTCGATGAAATCCTGCACCGAGGCGACGCCTGCACCGATCTGATTGCCCAGCATGTCGGCCATCATGGGCGCGCTGCCCCGGTAGGGGGCGGACACCAGGTCGATCTGGTACTTCTGCCCGATCAGCTTGACCAGGAATTCGGGGGTGGAAGCTGGCGCCGGGATACCCACAGCCCCCTTGCCCTGGCCCGCCGTGCGCACCCAGTTGACGTAGTCGCCGAACGACTTGGCGGGCGTGCCTCCAGAGACGGCAAATGCATTCACAAAGGTGGCAAAGCCGCCGACGGGAACGAAGTCGCGCACCGGGTCGAAGCCGGCGTTCTTGACCACCTGGGGCAGGATGGAGATGGTGTGGTCGTGCGTGATGAACAGCGTGGTCCCATCGGGCACTGCAGCTTTGAGCGCCTGGGCCGCAATCTGGCCCCCGGCGCCAGGGCGGTTTTCCACCACCACTGGCACGCCCAGTTCGTCCTTGAGCTTCTCGGACAAGGTGCGCGCAATGGCGTCCGAACCACCGCCGGGCGGGAACCCCACCAGCAGGCGAATGGGCTTGGCCGACTGCGCCGACGCGAGCCCCACGGTCAGCGCAGCCCCCAGAAAGGCGCTGGTGCGCAAAAGACGGGACAACAGGCTGCGGCGGGATGGGGTCATGGCAAAAGCTCCAAAAGGATGTGCAATGGGCACCGCAAAAATCAGGCCAGGCGTGCCCGGTGGCGCGCAAGCTGTGCACGCACCTGGGCCGGGGCCGTACCTCCCAGCGTATTGCGGGCGTTGAGCGAGCCACGCAGGCTCAGGCACTCGTACACATCCTTCTCGATGGCGGGGTGAAAGCCCTGCAGCACCGTCAAAGGCAGCTCCGACAAGTCGCACGCGTGCGAGGTGGCCGCCTTCACCGCATGGGCCACGGTTTCGTGCGCGTCGCGGAAGGGCAGGCCCTTTTTCACCAGATAGTCGGCCAGGTCGGTGGCCGTGGCGTAGCCCTTGAGGGCGGCCTGCTCCATGGCCTGGGCGTTCACGGTGATGCCGCCTTCCTTTTGGCCCGTGGCGGGGTTCAGCTGGCCGCCCACCATCTCGGCAAAGATGCGCAGCGTGTCTTTGAGCGTGTCCACGGTGTCGAACAGCGGCTCCTTGTCTTCCTGGTTGTCCTTGTTGTAGGCCAGGGGCTGGCCCTTCATCAGGGTGATCAGGCCCATGAGGTGGCCCACCACGCGGCCGGTCTTGCCGCGCGCCAGTTCCGGCACGTCGGGGTTCTTCTTCTGCGGCATGATTGAGCTGCCGGTGGTGAAGCGGTCGGCGATCTTGATGAAGCCGAAGTTCTGGCTCATCCAGATGATGAGCTCTTCGGACAGGCGGCTCACGTGCACCATGCACAGGCTGGCAGCGGCGGTGAATTCGATGGCGAAGTCACGGTCGCTCACGGCGTCCAGGCTGTTCTGGCACACGCCCTCCATGCCCAGAGTTTTTGCGACGCGCTCGCGGTCCAGCGGGTAGGTGGTGCCGGCGAGGGCCGCAGACCCCAGGGGCAGCACGTTGGTGCGGCGGCGCACGTCGGCCATACGCTCTGCGTCGCGCTTGAACATTTCCACATAGGCGAGCATGTGGTGGCCAAAGCTCACCGGCTGAGCCACTTGCAGGTGGGTGAAGCCGGGCAGGATCACCTCGACGTTCTGCTCGGCCACATCCACCAGCGACACCTGCAGCTCTTTGAGCAGGTCGCCGATCAAATCAATCTCGCCGCGCAGCCACAAGCGCACGTCCGTGGCCACCTGGTCATTGCGGCTGCGGCCGGTGTGCAGGCGCTTGCCGGCATCACCCACCAGCTGGGTCAGGCGGGCTTCGATGTTCAGGTGCACGTCTTCGAGGTCGAGCTTCCACTCGAACGCACCGGACTCGATTTCCGAAGTGATCTGTGCCATGCCACGCTGGATGGAGGCGTGGTCGGAGGCAGAGATGATGCCCTGCGCGGCGAGCATCTCGGCATGTGCCAGGCTGCCTGCAATATCGGCCTGCCACAGGCGCTTGTCGAAGAACACGCTGGAGGTGTAGCGCTTGACCAGGTCGCTCATGGGCTCGGAAAACAACGCCGACCAGGCCTGGGCCTTGGTGTCGAGCTGGTTGTGGGACGGCGCAGAGTCAGCGATGGTGGCTTGGGCTTTGGACATAAGGAGGGCAATAATCCGGAGGTTCAGACACCCGGACAACCCGGGCGCCGCAATGCAAAACACGCAAATTTTATCGACCCAGCCCCCGCTGCCCGATTCTGGCCCGCCAGAAAGGTCTGCGCGCAGCGTGCGGGCGGCCGCTGGCGCCGGGCCGGGCGGGCAGCCGCCGCGCGGGCGGGCCCTGGTGTTTGACGCCTGCCAGGTGGGCGTGGTGCTGCGGGCCGTGCTGTTCGTGGAGCTGGTGGTGGGCGTGGGCGCGATGTATGGGGCGGGCAACCCTGTGGAATGGCTGGCCACCCTGGCACTGCTGACGGGCGGTGCGCTGCCCGCCACGCTGCTGTGGCTGGTCACGGCCTGCAGCCTCAAGACCGTGCTGCAGCGACTGACCACCGTGCAGCAATACCTGGCGGGCGTGCTGCTGGGTGCCCTGGCCGGGGCCTATGCCTGCGGCATGCTGGCGCTGGTGGCGCAACCCACCTCGGCGCCCTGGCTGGCCAGCGCCGCCACGGGCGCGCTGCTGGCAGCCATGCTGGTGGCCGCGCTGGTGCTGCGCGCGCGGGGCCGCACGCCCGCAGCCACCACGGCGCGCCTGACGGAGCTGCAGTCACGCATCCGCCCCCATTTTCTGTTCAACACGCTCAACAGCGCCATCGCGCTGGTGCGCGAAGAACCCGCCAAGGCCGAATCGCTGCTGGAAGACCTGTCCGACCTGTTTCGGGTCGCCCTCATCGAGCAGGGTGAATCGACCACGCTGGCCGAAGAAATCACGCTCGCGCGCCGCTACCTGGGCATCGAAGAGGTGCGCTTTGGCAAACGCCTGCAGGTGCAGTGGAACCTGGACCCCCGCACCGACGGCGCCCGCCTGCCCCCGCTGCTGCTGCAGCCTCTGGTGGAAAACGCCGTCAAACACGGCGTGGAGCCCAGCGACCGGGGTGGCAAGCTCCGCGTGCTGACCGAGCTGCGCGGCAGCCGTGTGGTGGTGCGCATCACCAACACCCTTCCCCCCAAGGAAGGCAAGAACGGCCATGGCAATGGAGAAGACACCGCGCCCCGCGGCCACGGCATTGCGCTGGCCAATGTGCGTGCGCGGCTGGCGCTGCTGCACGATGTGCAGGGCGAGTTCACCGCTGGCGTGCAGGACGGCCTCTACCAGGTGCGCATTACCCTGCCCGCCCCCGCCCCCCAGCCCCAGCCCCGCCCCCGGGGTGGGCGCAGCACAGCACCGCCCGCGCGCCGCAGTTCTGGCAACCCCGGCAACCGCCATGGCAGCCGCGCGGCGCCGTTGCAGCGCCGCATGGTGGACAGCCCCAACGACAACAACAGCCCCTTGAGAGACCATGAACATCCTGATCGTTGACGATGAAGCCCTTGCGCGCAGCCGCCTGCGGACCCTGCTGGCCGATTGCGCCCAGGCCCAGCCCGCTCAGCGCATGACGGTGGCCGAGGCCTCCAACGCGAGCGAAACCATGGCACTGCTGGGGCCCACGGGCGGACGGGGTTTTGACCTGGTACTGCTCGACATCCACATGCCCGGCCAGGACGGCCTGGCCCTGGCCCACACCCTGCAGACCCTGCCCCAGCCCCCGGCGGTGGTGTTTGTGACGGCCCACGCCGACCACGCCGTGAGCGCGTTCGAGCTGGACGCCACCGACTACCTGACCAAGCCCGTGCGCCGCGAACGCTTGCAGCAGGCACTGGCCAAGGCGCAGCGCAGCGCACGCCCTTCCGCACCCGCCCAGGCGCCCAGCCTGCCCGAAGGCGAAACCCTGCTGATCCAGGACCGGGGCCGCACCGAACGCCTGCCCCTGGCCGAGGTGCTGTACTTCAAGGCCGAGCAGAAGTACGTGACCGTGCGCACCACCACCCGCAGCTACATCATGGACGGCTCGCTCAGCGAGATAGAAACCAAGTTCGCCCCGCGCTTCCTGCGCATCCACCGCAATGCGCTCGTGGCCCGCCGCGCCGTGCGTGCACTGGAGAAACACTACGACCCCGAAGAGGGCGAAGGCTGGGCGGTGCGGCTGCAGGGGTCCACCGAATTGCTGGCGGTCTCCCGCCGGCAAGTCGCGGCCGTGCGAGAGGAGTTGGCGCGCTGATTTTGGCCGCTAGCGCTTGATAGACAAGCGCAAATAGCTATAAATTTAATAGCAATTCTTCAATACACCTCGGGCACGTACATGCTCGCGGGCACCGGCTGGCGCAGGTATTCAGGGTTGCGCACCCGCTCGGGCAGCACCACGGTCGGGTGGGGCACGTCCTGGTAGGGCAGTTGCGACAGCAGGTGGGCGATGCAATTGAGGCGAGCCTTTTTCTTGTCCACCGCCTGCACGACCCACCAAGGCGCCTCGGGGATGTGGGTACGCTCCAGCATCGTCTCTTTGGCCTTGGTGTAGGCCTCCCAGCGCACGCGGCTTTCCAGGTCCATGGGGCTGAGCTTCCACTGCTTGAGCGGGTCGTGGATGCGGCCCAGAAAGCGCAGATGCTGCTCTTCGTCGGTGATGGAGAACCAGTATTTGACGAGTGTGATGCCCGAGCGCACGAGCATCTTTTCAAACTCAGGCACGGTGCGGAAGAACTCTTCGTATTCGTCGTCGGTGCAAAAGCCCATCACCCGCTCGACGCCCGCACGGTTGTACCAGCTGCGGTCAAACAGCACCATCTCGCCGGCCGCAGGCAGGTGCGCCACATAGCGCTGAAAGTACCACTGGGTGCGCTCGCGGTCATTCGGTGCGGGCAGCGCGGCCACACGGGCCACGCGCGGGTTCAGGCGCTGGGTGATGCGCTTGATCACGCCGCCCTTGCCGGCTGCATCGCGCCCCTCGAACAAGATCACCACCTTCTGGCGGCTGTGCTGCACCCAGTCCTGCAGCTTGACGAGTTCACCCTGCAACTGGAACAGATCCTTGAAATACTGCTGGCGCGCCAGGCGATCGGTGGGCTGCGGCGCGCCGATGTCGTCCACATTGCGGTCCTCGATCTCCAGCTCCAGCTCTTCGTCGTAGCTGTCGATGAGGTCGTTGGCGATGCGCTGCATCAGCTCCTGGGTGTCAAGGGTGTTGCTGTGGAACATGGTGCCGTCCGGCGGTGCAAAAAAAGATGGCGCCATGGTGGTACCGCCAAGTGACAGGACCGTGACACGGGTGTGATCTGTCACGGCCATGTCATGTGCAGCGGCCAGGATGCAGGCCCGTGCCCTCCGCTACCCTCGCCCCCCACCGCCCCAACGCAGCGCCTGCAGGCAACAGCCTGAACTATGGGGGTGATGCCGCCGGGCTCATCTGCGGCTACCTGCTCGCCGCAAACACCGCGCCGCGCGAGGTCGAAACCGTGCAGGCGGCGCAGTGGCTGGCAAGCATTCCATCAGGAGCCGCACCGCAAGGGCAGTTCCTGTGGCTGCATTTCAACCTCAGCCACGCGCAGGCCGTGCGCTGGATGGAGCGGCATGCCGATCTGCCCGAAGCCTTTTTTGACGCGCTCAAGGACCGTTCTGTGTCCACCCGCATCGAGCGCGACGACGACACCCTGATTGCGGTGCTCAACGACGCGCACTTTGACTTTGCGTTCGAGCCCTCGGATATCGCCACCCTGTGGACCAGCGTAGCGCCGCACCTGATGGTGACTGGGCGCACACGCCCGTTGCGGTCGGTGGACGCACTGCGCACCGCCGTGCGCAGCGGCAATGCGCCCTGCTCCAGCGTGGCCCTGCTGGCCGAGCTGATGCGCACGCAGGCCTCGGGTCTGGTGGACATCGTGCGCGGCGTGACGCAGCGCATCGACGACGTGGAAGACGCGCTGCTGGCCGGGCGCCTGGACCACAAACGCGCACGCCTGGGTGTGCTGCGGCGGCTGCTGGTGCGGCTGCAGCGGCTGCTGGCGCCCGAACCTGCTGCATTGTTCCGCCTGCTGCAGCATCCCCCGGCGTGGATGGGCTCGGACGATGCGCAGGAGCTGCGCGACTCCACGGAAGAGTTCTCGGTGGTGTTGCGCGACATGCAGGGACTGCAAGAGCGCATCAAACTGCTGCAGGAAGAGATCGCAGCCAGCGTGCAGGAAGCCAACAGCCGCAGCCTCTTTGTGCTGACGGTGGTGACCGTGCTGGCCCTGCCCATCAACATCCTGGCCGGCCTGTTCGGTATGAACGTGGGCGGCGTGCCGCTGGCCGACAACGGGCATGGCTTCTGGATCATCGTGGCCGTGGTGGCGGCTTTTACAGCGGTAGCGGGCTGGCTGGCGCTGCGGGGCACGCGAGACCAGTAGCGCCCAGGGCGGCGCCCTGGCCCAGGACTCTTGTCGGGGCCTCTACAATCGCGCCCCTTCCCCGCTCCCGATTGCCTGCCCTGCCATGAACATCGTCGTCAACGAAGAACTCAAAGCCTATATCGAACCCCTGACCCCCGACGAGCACGAGGCGCTGGAGCGCAGCATCCTGGCCGAAGGCTGCCGCGACGCGCTGGTGCTGTGGGGCGATGTGCTGGTGGACGGCCACAACCGCTATGGCATCTGCCAGAAACATGGCCTGCCGTTCCAGACCGTGCAAAACCCGCGCTTTCAGTCGATGGAAGACGTGCACCTGTGGATGATCGACCAGCACCTGGGACGCCGCAGCGTATCGGATTTCCAGCGCGGCGTACTGGCACTGCGCAAGCGCGAGATCATGGCCGACCGCAAGGCCCGCGCAACGACGTCCACAGACACCGAAGCGGCCACCACCACCCCTGACACCCCCGAAGCTGCGGCCGCCCTGCCCGCACCCTCGCCCCTGGACAGCCGCGAAGCCATTGCCAAGGCCGCGCGCCTGAGCAGCAGCCAGGTAGTGATGATCGAAAAAATCCAGAAGCAGGCCGCACCGGAACTGGTGGCGGCCGTGAAGTCCGGCACCATCTCCATCAATGCGGCAGCGGCTGTGGCCACCCTTCCGGCCGAAGAGCAAGTGGCGGCGGCGGTGGCAGGCAAGGACGAACTCAAGCAGGCCGCCAAGCGGGTGCGCGAACTCAACAAGCGCAAGCCACGCGAAGAAGCGCCATCGGACGAAAGCCCTGCGGCCAAGGACGCCAGCCCGGGCGCCGAAGCGGGCGCCGATGAACTGCAGGCCCTGCGGGCCCGCGTGGCAGAACTGACGGCAGAGAACACCGAGCTGCGTCGGCAGGTGGCGCACTTGCAGGCGGCACTGCCAGAAGGCAGCGCGCCGTTCTGAGCGTCAGCCGTTGGCGTTGCGCAGCGCGCTCAGCCGGTCAGCGATCAGGTCGATGTCGAGCCCGTCTTCGGCGTGGGCCAGGTAGGCTTCCAGATCGGCCATCGCTTCGAGGGTGTTGCCCCGCTCGGCATGGGCCAGCCCCCGATCGCGCCGCTCGCCCCAGGCGTCAGGCAGCAGCACGATGAGCCGGTCGAGCACGGTGATCAAGCGCTGCCAGTCGTGCTGCGTGCGGTGCACCTCTTTCAGATTGCGCAGCATGCGCGCAATGATGTCGCGCGGTGTGGCCGCCTGCAGGTACAGGCCCAGCGGCACGTCGTAGTCGTCCACCAGGCCGTTGCGGCGCTTGTAAGGCTCCAGCCGTTCGGCAAGCTCTTCGCGGCTGAGCGACTGGCCCGAGATCGGGTCCAGCACCACCTGTCCTTTGGGCAGCAGCACCTTGACCATGAAGTGCCCGGGGAATGCAATGCCCCGCGCATGCAGGCCCAGGCCCTGGGCCAGCTCCATCCACAACACGGCCAGGCTGATGGGGATGCCCCGGCGCGTTCGCAGCACGGCGTTGAGATAGCTGTTTTCGGGGTCGTAGTAGTTATTGATGTTGCCGCCAAAGCCCAGGTCGACAAAGAAAAACTGGTTGAGCGTACGCAGGCGCTGCAGCGCAGGGGCATCGGCAGGCAGGCGGCGCTTGATGCGCGCAAGCAACTGGTCCATATCGCCCAGCAGTTGCTGCATGTCGAGCTCAGGGTATTCGTCCTGCGCCAGGCTGGCCGCTGCCTCCAGCAGCGGGAAGTGATCATCGCTTTGCACCAGCGATGCAAAGTACTCCAGCGAGGTGGGTACGGAATAGCTCAGTGACATGGTGGTGTTGTAAGTGCCGGGGCGGGCGGCGTCAAGCGACAGAAAGCCCTTCTTGACAGGGCATTTGTGGCCTTCGGTGAAATCAGCGCCGCAGCAACTGGCGCAGCTTGAGCCCGGCTGCCCACAGCGCGCCAAAGTACAGCACGGCAGCAGCAGCCATGAGCGCCGCCAGCAACCCTATCCGCTGCAGGGTTTGCCCCCTCATTTCCACCCAGTCGAAATGCTGCGCACCCCATACCAGCAGCACGGCCAGCAAGGCGCTCGCAGCGATCACCTGCAGGGCGAACTTGCCCCACCCCGGCAGGGGCCGGTAGCTGCCGCGCCGCAGCAAACCGATCAACAGCCAACCGGCATTGATGAGTGCGCCAATGCCGATGGTCAACGTCAGGGCCGCATGCTGCAGGTAACGCACCAGCACCAGGTTCATCAACTGGGTCAGCACCAGCACCGCCACCGCAATGAGCATGGGGGTGCGCATGTCATGTTTGGCATAGAAGCCCGGCGCCAGCACCTTGATGGCCACAATGCCCACCAGGCCCACGCCATAACCCGTGAGTGCCAGGGTGGTTTGGCGCACGTCCTGGTCGCCAAAGGCCCCATAGTGGTACAGCACCGCCACCAGCGGCTCTGAAAAGACCAGCAAGGCCACCATGCAGGGCACGGACAACAGCACCACCAAGCGCAGCCCCCAGTCGAGCATGGCCGAGTACTGGTCGTCGTCCTGCTTGGCGCGGGCGCTGGCCAGTTGCGGCATCAGTACCACACCCAGCGCCACGCCCAGCAGCGCGGTCGGCAGCTCCATCAGGCGGTCTGCGTAGGTGATCCAGCTCACGCTGCCTGTGGGCAGGTGCGAGGCAATCTGCGTATTGATCAGCAGGGATATCTGCGCCACGCTCACCCCCAGCAGCGCGGGCAGCATCAGCCGTGCCACTTTGCGCGTGGTGGGGTCGGACCAGGCGGCACGAATGGCCGCCCAGCGCACCCCAATGCGCGGCAGCAACCCCAGGCGCACCAGCGCAGGCACCTGGATGGCCAGTTGCAGCAAGCCACCCAGCATCACCCCCGCCGCCTGGGCGTAAATGGGCTCGATGCCATGGCGGGAAAACCAGGGTGCGCCCACCGTGATGGACAGGATCAGTGCGATGTTGAGCAGCACCGGCGACGCCGCCGGCACTGCAAACTTCTTCCAGGTATTGAGAATGCCCCCCGCCAGCGCCACCAGCGACATGAAGCCGATGTACGGGAACATCCAGCGCGTCATGGTGACGGCGGCGTCAAAGCCCTGGGGCGACTGCTTGAGCCCGCTGGCCATGCCCCACACCATCCAGGGGGCGCCCAGCACGCCAGCAATACACAGCAGCACCAGCGTCCATGCCAGCAAGGTGCCCACATGGTCGATCAGCGCGCGGGCACTCTCTTCGCCCTCCTGGGCACGGGTGGCGGACAGCACCGGGACAAAAGCCTGGCTGAAGGCGCCCTCGCCCAGCACCCGCCGGAACAGATTGGGGATACGAAATGCCACATTGAAGGCGTCCGTCATGGCACTAACCCCAAAGACGGAAGCCATGAGAAGCTCTCGCACCAGCCCGGTGATGCGGGAGGCAAGGGTCAAAAGGGAAACGGTGGAGGCGGCTTTGAGCAGTGACACGGGCGGGAGTGTATTCCCCCTGAGCCGCTTCGCGCCTTCCCCCAGAGGGGGACGCACCCTGTGGCCTGGCAGAGCCAGTTCCAGGGGTACGCTAGCGATGGCGCTACGCCGGTTTTGAACACCATGGCGATGAACAAACAGCCTTGGGCTATAATCGCGGGCTTTGCTGGCATCATCCACAGACCCAAGGAACTAAATCATGGCATCCGCTAAACCCAAGAAAAAGAACCCGCGCCTGGCGTCGGGCCGCAAGCGCGTCCGTCAGGACATCAAGCTCAACGCTGCGAATACCTCGCTGCGCTCCAAATACCGTACCGCTGTCAAGAACGTCGAAAAGGCTGTTCTGGCTGGCGACAAGACCAAGGCGACCGAACTGTTCGCCAAGATGCAAGCCGTGGTGGACACCGTGGCTGACAAGGGCATCTTCCACAAGAACAAGGCTGCTCGCGACAAGAGCCGTCTGTCTGCCAAGGTGAAAGCCCTGGCACTGGCAGCCGCCTAAACCAACCCCTCCGCCTGCCCCGGCAGGCAAACAGCCCGAACGGCATGTGCCGTTCGCCGTTTGTAACGGGTGCGCTGCCAGCAAAAGAAAAACGAATTAAACCGCCTTCGGGCGGTTTTTTCGTTTCTGGACGGGAAGGAAGGGCCGAGCCAAAAGAGCCGGACGCTTGCGGTCCCCGCTTTGGGGCAGCCCATGCTGAAATCCGTGAGAGAGCCAGCGCACAGGCCGAAAAAGACACCCCTGGCCCGCAAGCGGTCAGGCCACAAGCCGGCTCAGAGCTTGGAGGACGAGGGATCGGGCAGCAGGCAGGCTTCAGCCACCTGCAGATTGTTGTCGCGCGCGAAATTGATGACGAAATCCCAGGCCATGGGCTCGTGGCCCTGCAGGTCGCGGTGCACCACCACACATTTCACGCCATTGAGCGTGGTGGGAATGCACCAGGGCGAGTAGCTCAGATGACTGCCAGGGCGCGCTCCGCCGGGGCGGAAACTGCTCATCACCCCGGCCAGCCGCTCGGCCCAGTCGCTGGGGCGAAAGGTTTTCCCATCGTGGGTGATGCCCTGAATGAAGACTTCTTTGGAGGAGGGGGAAACCATCGGGGATTGGAGTGGTAGTGAGCGCGCCAGACACAGGATCACTGCATGCTGCACCGCAGCGCGACATTCTAACTCTTATATAAGAGCTGGCTCCCTAAACCCTGCGTCGGGCTGCACATAGGGGCCAAAGCTCAGGTAGTGCCCGCATTGCAGTGATGCGCAATCTTCAACAGCCATGCACCGGGCTCCCCCTAGAATCGTGCTTCGCTTTTTCGGGTTTCATACAGGCCACAAGCCAACCCATCACCGCACCGTCTGGAGATTTCTGCATGACCGCTACCACCCCGGCAGCTTCGCCCCACGTGATGAACACCTATGGCCGCGTACCTATCGCGCTGGCCCGTGGGCAAGGCTGCCGAGTCTGGGACGTGAACGGCAAGGAATACCTCGATGGCCTGGGTGGCATCGCCGTGAACACGCTGGGGCACAACCACGCCAAGCTGGTGCCCGCGCTGCAAGACCAGATCACCAAGCTGATCCACACCTCCAACTACTACCACGTGCCGCTGCAAGAGCAACTGGCCGCCAAGCTGGTGGAGCTGTCGGGCATGCAGAACGTGTTCTTCTGCAACTCGGGCCTGGAAGCCAACGAAGCCGCGCTCAAGATCGCGCGCAAGTTCGGCGTGGACAAAGGCATCGCCAAGCCCGAGATCGTGGTGTACGAGAAGGCCTTCCACGGTCGGTCGATTGCCACCATGTCGGCCACGGGCAACCCCAAGATCCATAGCGGCTTTGGCCCGCTGGTCGAAGGTTTCATCCGCGTGCCCATGAACGACATCGAGGCCATCAAAAAGGCTACCGAAGGCAACCCCAATGTGGTGGCCGTGTTCTTTGAAACCATCCAGGGCGAAGGTGGCATCAATTCGATGCGCGTGGAATATCTGCAGCAGCTGCGCAAGCTGTGCGACGAGCGCGGCTGGCTCATGATGATTGACGAAGTGCAGTGTGGCGTGGGTCGCACCGGCAAGTGGTTTGCGCACCAATGGGCAGGCATCGTGCCCGACGTGATGCCCCTGGCCAAGGGCCTGGGCTCGGGCGTGCCGATTGGCGCGGTGGTGGCTGGCCCCAAGGCCGCCAACGTACTGCAGCCCGGCAACCACGGCACCACCTTTGGTGGCAACCCCCTGGCCATGCGCGCAGGGGTCGAGACCATCCGCATCATGGAAGAAGAAGGCCTGCTGCAAAATGCGGCCACGGTGGGCGACCACTTGCGGGCAGCGCTGCAGCGCGAACTGGGCAGCCTGCCCGGCGTGAAGGAAATTCGCGGCCAGGGCCTGATGCTGGGCATTGAACTGAACAAGCCCTGCGGCGCACTGATTGGCCGCGCTGCGGAAGCCGGCCTGCTCCTGTCGGTGACGGCCGACAGCGTGATCCGTTTGGTTCCCCCGCTGATCCTGACCACCGCCGAGGCCGACGAAATCGTCGCCAAACTGACCCCGCTGGTCAAAGCTATCCTGGCCGAGTAATCGGCCGGCACCGAGACACAAGCCCATGAAACATTACCTGCAGTTCAACGACCTCACCGCCGACGAATACACCTACCTGTTCGAGCGTGCCGCGCTCATCAAGAAGAAGTTCAAGGCCTACGAGAAGCACCACCCTCTGGTAGACCGCACGCTGGCCATGATCTTCGAGAAGGCCAGCACACGCACGCGCGTGAGCTTCGAGGCCGGCATGTACCAGCTCGGCGGCAGCGTGGTGCACCTGACCACCGGCGACAGCCAGCTGGGCCGCGCCGAGCCGATTGAAGACAGCGCCAAGGTCATCAGCCGCATGGTGGACCTGGTGATGATCCGGACCTACGAGCAGGCCAAGATCGAGCGTTTTGCCACCAACTCCCGCGTGCCGGTCATCAATGGTCTGACGAACGAATACCACCCCTGCCAGATCCTGGCGGACATCTTCACCTACATCGAGCACCGCGGCTCCATCCAGGGCAAGACGGTGGCCTGGGTGGGCGACGGCAACAACATGGCCAATACCTGGCTGCAGGCGGCTGCGCTGCTGGGCTTCAAGGTGCATGTGAGCACACCCCGTGGCTACGAAATTGATGAGAAATTGGCTGCTGGCGCAGGTGGGACAAGCGCAAGCAGCTATCAATTTTTTAGCAACCCGCTCGAAGCCTGCCAAGGCGCCGACCTGGTCACCACCGACGTGTGGACCAGCATGGGCTACGAGGCAGAGAACGAAGAGCGCAAAAAGGCGTTTGCCGACTGGTGCGTAGACGCCGAGATGATGGCCGCCGCCAAGCCTGATGCGCTGTTCATGCACTGCCTGCCTGCGCACCGGGGTGAAGAAGTGGAGGCGGATGTGATCGACGGGCCGCAATCCGTGGTGTGGGATGAGGCAGAAAACAGGATGCACGTGCAGAAGGCACTCATGGAGTACCTTCTGCTCGGCCGCATAGCCTGATTTTTTTGCTCTCCATGCCTTGGCGTCGCCAGCCCGCCCACAGCGCCGAACTGCTGGCACACTGGGCATCGCTGGGCCAAGCACTCGGCCGGGATACACCGGCGTGGCGTAAAGAGGGGCGACGGCTTGTGCTCAGTTGGGCGCGCTGGCCGCGCGCCTACCACGACACCACCCACCTCTGGGCCTGCCTGCGGCATTGGCACGCGGTGCAGGATCAGCAACCCGCCGCACTCGACAACCCCCACGCTGTTGCGCTGGCCCTGTGGTATCACGATGCCATTTACTGGCCGTGGAGCAAACACAACGAAGAGCGCAGCGCCGACTGGGCAAGCCGCTTCATCCTGGGCCAGGGCCTACCCGCCACGCTGGCGCAAACCGTGCACCAGCACATCCTCGACACCCGCCACACCCCCGGCCCACTCACGGGCGATGCACAGTGGGTGGTCGATATCGACCTGTCCATCCTCGGCCAGAGCGACGCGGTGTACCGCCAGTTCGAACGCAATGTGCGGCGCGAATACTTTTTTGTGCGCTGGCCGCGTTATGTGGCGGGGCGCAGTGCGGTGCTGCAGGGGTTTCTTGACCGGCCGCGCATTTACGGCACGGAACTGCTTTACCAACGGCACGAAGCCCAGGCGCGCACGAACCTGAGCCATGCGCTGGAGGCGCTGACCGAAGGGCGGCTCTACGGCCCGGAGACAAAGTAACGCGCTGTACCGGACACCAGGGTCGGGCGTGACAGCGCTATATCAGTCGCAGGACTGAAAGCGCTTGCATTCCGGCACTGCGTGAATGCTGGTCAGCGTATTTTCACCATCGATATTTCGGGCCGTGAACTTAACCCACGCCCCCTCGGGAATGTCAGCCAGAAGCTCCCTGTCGCGCACCGCGAACGTCTGCGTGGTGAACGGAATCTTGGAGCGCGGCAGCAGCTTCAAACGCACCAGCAGTCGGCCGTCCCGATCCAGCTGAACGGACACCAAGCGGGCCCGCGTGAAAACCGGTTCTGCCGTGGCGGCGCCTTGGTCAACCTCCTTTGCCGGGCCAAACGGTGCGGCGAATGCGTCGGCCACCATGGCGCAGCACAGCGACGCAGTGACCACTAGTACAGAGAGTTGGCTAGAAACTGCTGCAAACCTCGTTCCTGTTTTCATGCTGACCTTTCTCGCTCACTCAGCTGACTGAGAGCGCTGACGGACGCTGCACCACTGTTGCGCAGCGAGTTCAAAACTGCGTCCCTACGGTCAGGTACGCACGCGGCGTCCACTGCATGCTGCTACGACTGACCAGGGGCACCGCACCCGACGCATCCACGCGGTCCCGGCGGAAATGCGCGTCGCCCACGTTGTATACCCCCAGCCGCCAATACCCCAGTCCGCGCACCAGCTGACCCACGTAAAAGTCCAGCATGGCGTTCGCGCGGTTTTGGCCGGTGAGTGTGGAGTTGATGTCCTGGTCGGCACGCCCGGTCATGGTCAACGTTGCGCCGCCATACCAGCCGCCGGTGCGCGGCATGGGTTTGGCAGCGGTCAGCGTGGCCACATAGCGTGCCTGCCCGGCGATGCGCCGCCCTTCATTGGGCCCGTTGGTCATGGGCGATTGCAGCAGGCTCGCGTTGGCCGACAGCGTCCAGTCGCGCCCCAGGCCCAGCCACGCCAACCCAGTGCGGGCATCGGCCTCCAGGCCCCAGACCATCGCGTCGCCCACGTTCGCACGTTGCTCTACCCATCGCGATCCGTTCAATGCCAGCGTGGGCGCCAGCACATCGCTCATCTGTCGCACAAACAGGTTCAGGCCTGCGTGGCCGCTGGCCAGGCGCCGCTCAAAGCCGGTGTCCAGCGTCCAGGCCACCTGCGGGCGCAGGTTGGGGTTGCCGATGGTGTCGGGGTTGCCCAGGCTGTTGCTGCCCTGACTGGGGATGACCCGGTCCACCAAGTCCCACACGCGCGGCAGCTGGGTGACGCGGGCGAGGTTCACACGCCACTGCAGGTCGTCGGACAGCGGCGTGCGGGTGTGCAGCGATGGCTGGAGGATGTTCCACTGCTTGCTGCCCGCCACTGCCGAGCTTCCCCCGTTCAGCTCCACACGCTCGCCGCGCAGGCCCAGCGTGAGCGTGGTGCTGGCCGGCAGCTCCCATTCGTTCTGCCCCCAGACCACCCACCGGCGGATGCCAGCGTCCAGGCCCGAGTTCACCGGCAGGGCGCCGCTCGCGGTGGTGCTGACGAAGAGTTTGCGGTCTTCAAATTGCGCCCCAGCACTCCACAGCAGTGCATCGGCCGTGCCGGTGAGCTTGCTGCTGAGGCTCCACACATCCTCTCGCCGGTCGTCCACAAAGCTGTAGCTGTCGGTGACCACTGCACCGCCCGCGCCAATGTTGCGCAACAGATCTCCTCTGCGGTCCACAGTGTCGCTGGCCCGGCTGGCGGTCAGCGTGGTTTCGAGCTTGCTGGCAGCAAAGCGGTGCGTCCAATCAGCGGCCGCTTGCAGATAGCGACGGTCGTAGTAGTGTGATTCTTGTGAGAACAAAGCGTAGGTGCCATCGCCGCTGCCTACGCTGTCGGCCGCGCCGCCAAAGTCAGCCTTGCTGAGGGTTGCCCGAAGCGTCACCTGGTCTGCCGCACCCAGCTTCCCGCTGATGCGCGGCACCAGCGCATAGTCGGTGCGCTTGTAGCGGGCGCTGGTGTCTGACTGCGCCACGTCAGCCCCGTCACGCTGCGTGCTGCGGTGCGTGTCTGAACCCAGCAGCAGGCCTGTTGCAGACGCAGCGACGAAGTACGACCAGGGCTGGCTGGCCTCCGCTTCGCGAGGCTCGTCGGCGCCCGTGGAAGTTGGCCCCAAGGGGCCGGTGCGCGAGAAAAACGCCTGCCCCGCATTGCGGCCCCACACGTGGTTGTCGGTCAGGCGCAGCGTGGTTTCACGCTTCACGGTGGCCTGGCGCAACACGATGTTGAGCGTGCCGCCCGTGGCGCCCGAGAACTCTGCGCTGGGCGCGTGCACCACCTCGATGCGTTCGATCAGCTCGGGCGGCAGCTGGTCAATGGGCAGCTGCGTGCGCTTGCCGCCCACGCGCTGGCCATCGATGAGCAACTGCGTGGCACCGCGCTCCATGCCGCGCATGCGGATCTCCACGCTGCCGTCAGCACTTGGCGTCACCTGCACGCCTGGCAGCTGGCGCAGAACATCGGCCACCGAGAACGCGCCCATTTGCTCGATGTCGCTGCGGTCCACCACCACCAGCGACCCGGCTGCAAAAAAACGCTGCTCCAACGACCTGCGTGCCGTGACCGTGACGCCATCAAGCGATGGCGTAGCGCCGCCCGTTCCCTCCGGCGTACCCTGCGCCCATGACGAACTCCCTGCCGCAGAGGCCAAGCACGTCGCCCAGATGGCAATGCGATGGCTGTTGTTTATTGTTTGCTTCATAGATGCCCTCTCTGCGCCAGATTGTCCGAGGGCAAGGCTTAAGCGCAGCCTAAGACCTATGCCTGTGCCCCTGGGTGTCGCTGAACTGCAGCATCCACGCGACAGGTGATTCCGGAGCCAACGCACGCCGCGACTACAGCTTGGGCACCTCCAGCGGCTTGCGGTAAATCGTGTTGCGCTTGACCACCTGAAAGCCGCAGTCCGCATACACACGATTAGCGCCCGTCAGGTTCTCACCGTCCACCGCCAGCGCCGACTCGGCCATCCCTTCGTCGGCCAACAGGCGGAGGCTGCGGGCGATCAATGCCCTTGCAAGACCGCGTCTGCGCCACTTGCGCCCCACGCTGATGAACTCGGTGTAGCCCCGGCGCCGTGACAGATGGCGGTTCTCATCCTCGTTGATATACGTGCGGACTTGGCCTGCGACCTCATTACCGTCCCACGCCACCTGCCAGCGCGCGGGCTGGAAAACCCAGCTCTCCAACCAAGTGTCGTAGTCACGAGGCAACGGCGGTGCCATGCCCCAGTGGTCTTCAAACGCAGTGTGGTGAGCGTCCCAGATGGCGCGGTAGTGCTCTGGAAAAACGGGCCGCAGTTCCAGCCCTTGCGGTATGGGAAAGTCGGGCGCAGCCTGCAGTTCTGTGTTCAGCATTTCAAAGAAATACCGCATTGGCGCATAGCCACTGGTCTGCAGCAGTTTCGCGCGCGCTTCCTCGCCTTGCTGCACATAGGCATGGTGCACGTGCGGGCCGCCCGGCTGCTGCGCTGCCACGGTGTGGTGCCGCTGCTCAATCCAACCTTGCAGCACACGGCCAATGCCGCGCCCGCGCCAACGCCCGGGCACAAAACCGATTTGCGCGTGCAGCGTCAACCCGTCGGCCTGGGTAAACCGCCAGCACCGGCCATAGCCCACCAGATCGCCATCCAGCTCGGCCATGATTGCGTCGTGATACGGATCACAGTTGGTGAAGGCGGCGTAGTCGCGTGCCAGGTCTTCGGGCGCGCGGCGTGCGAGCACCCCGTCTGCATCAAGGCTGGCATTGGCCACCTCGGCCATGGCCGGGAAGTCCGATGGGCCACAAAACGGCCGCAGCACCAGCCCTGAAGGAGCCGATACATTCGTCATCGATTTGTCATCACCCACAAGAGCATCCTCCCCAGCTTCTTCCATTCATTCTTCTTCTCCCTCAAACGTCGGTGCGCGAGTCACGTTGGGCTGCGCCCGCTGACATTGTGCAAATCACAGCCTTAACGCCAGCCAAAGACACCGCTTCAGACAACGCCCCGCAGGCTTTGCACCCGCCACAATCGCACCCCATGCACATTCTGCTCATCGAAGACGATCTGGACCTGGGCCGCGCGCTGCAGTCCGCGCTGAAGGTGGAGGGCCTGACCAGCGAATGGCTGCGCCGCACGGTGGATGCCCCGGCCACTGTCGATGCCACCACCATCGACTGCGTGCTGCTGGACCTGACGCTGCCCGACGGCAGCGGCTTCGACCTGCTGGCACGCTGGCGGGCGCAGGGCGATCAGGTGCCCATCATCGTGATCACCGCGCGCTCGGCCGTGGAAGACCGGCTGGCCGGGCTGGATGGCGGGGCCGATGATTTCGTGGTCAAGCCTTTCGCTACGGCCGAACTGCTCTCGCGCATCCGCGCCGTGCTGCGCCGCAGCGCCCGCCAGGCCAGCGAGCGTTGGGTGCTGGGCGAGCTGGTGATCGAGCCGCGGCGCCATGCCGTGCAGCGCAATGGCACGGTGCTGGATGTGTCACCGCGCGAGTTCCAGCTGCTGCTGGAGCTGGCGCGCGAGCCGGGCGTGGTGGTGTCCAAAAGCCTGCTCTCGCAGCGGCTGGACCCGCTGGGCGAGCCCGTGGACTTTGGCGCCATCGAAGTGCATGTGTCCAACCTGCGGCGCAAGATCGGGGCGGAGCTGATCCGCACGGTGCGCGGCGTGGGCTATCTGTTGCAGGCATGAGCATGAGCACCCCCGCCTTCCCCCCGAGCACCGGCAGCCGTACGCCCCGCCAGTTGCGCGCGACATGGCGTCGGCTGGCCGAGCCCACGCTGGTGCGACGCAGCGTGTTGTCCGTCACCGTGGCGTTTGTGCTGGTGTGGGCTGTGCTGCTGGGCTACAACTACTTCAACTACAAGCAGGCCATCACCAACGACCCGGGGCTGCTGAAGTACGGCGACGCGCTGCTCGAGTCGCTCACCCCGATCACGGACCCGGCGCAGGCCGCTGCGGCCGTAGCGGCCACCAACCACTGGACCAACATCCGCCGTCGCCAGATTGGCCTGCTGCCGGGCGCATCGATGCATGAGCTGCGCAACAGCGCCACAGGGCAGGTGGTCTATTCCCCCGCAGGTCTTCAAGAGCTGGACATCCCACTGCCTGCTCTGCAAGAAGGCTCTGCCCTTTCCGAATCCGTCGTGCAGGGCAAGCCCTATCGGATCTACGTCGGCCACAACGCCCGCTGGACACTGCGCATTGTCGATAACAAGCGGACGGATGCGGATTACTTGGCCTACAACGGCCGCTACCTGGTGCCCTATCTCCTGTTGGCCGCCCCCTTCGTGCTGCTGCCCGTGTGGCTGTCAGTGCGCAACGGCCTGCGCCCGCTGCAGCAGTTGGCAAACCTCATCGCCCGCAGGGACAAGGACGATCTGCAGCCCGTTGGCTTCCGCGCCCGCCACCGCGAGCTCAAGCCACTGGAACAGTCGCTCGACCACTTTCTGGCCCAGTTGCGCCAGAAGGTGGAGCGCGAGCGCGCCTTTGTGCAGGACGCTGCGCACGAGATCCGCACGCCGCTGGCCGTTATCACTGCCCAGGCCCACGTGATGGCCCGCTCGCCCATCGAAGAGGAACGCATGCAGGCCCAGGCCCACCTGGAGCAGGCCATCGCCCGCACCTCGCACCTGGCGCAGCAACTGCTGGACCTGGCCGCGCTGGACGACGCCCAGCGCCCCGCCCCGCGCGACCTGGACGTGGCGCAGTGGCTGCGCGGCGCGCTGGCCCAGGCCGTGCCTGATGCGATGGCACGGCAGATCGAGCTGGCGCTGGACGCGCCCGACACCTTGCCCGCCCGGCTGGACCTGCCCGCGCTCGAATCCATCGCCCACAACCTCATCGACAACGCGCTGCGCTACACGCCCAACGGCGGCAACGTGGCGGTGGCACTGTGGCGCGAGGGCACGGCGCTGCACCTGTCGGTGCAGGACGACGGGCCGGGCATCGCGGCCACCGAGCAAACGCATGTGTTCGAGCGCTTCTACCGGGGCCTGGGCCACGCCGCCAACGGCTCGGGCCTGGGCCTGGCCATCGTGCGGCAGGCGGTGCTGCGCATGGGCGGGCAGGTGCAGATCGGTGCGGGCCTGAACGGCCGGGGCGTGGGTTTTTTCGTTAGCATTCCGCTCCCTCACAGCGCCTGATGGCTCCGCCGCAGGCCCACCGCCCGTCCTGCATGTCCGACGCCACCACCACCGCCGATTCCGCCCACCCGTGCCTGAGCTGCGGCGCCTGCTGCGCCAGCTTTCGCGTGGACTTTGCCGTGTACGAGATGCAGGCGATGGGCGGCACGGTGCCCGACAGTCTGGCGCTGGATGTGAACGGCAGCACCTGCCGCATGCGGGGCACGGAGCAGGTGCCCATCCGCTGCGCCGCGCTGACCGGCCAGGTGGGCCAGCAGGTGGCCTGCAGCATCTACGAACTGCGCCCGGCGCCCTGCCGCGAGTTCTCGGCGGGCGACTACGCCTGCCACAAGGCGCGTGCGCGGCACGGGCTGGCGCCGCTGGCGGAAGGCGCCATCTTGTGAGGTGACACGCTCCAGCAGCCGGGCTACTGCAGCATCAAAATAGTTTAGGCCTCAACAAAAAATCGACGGGGTGTTGGAAATAACCGACACCACGGGTTTTTCGGGACATGCAAACTTTGTCCCATGTCAACGCCCTCCTTCCCCACCGCCCGCCGGCTCTGGGACATCTCGCCGCCCGTGCACGCGGGCAGCCCCGTGTTCCCCGGCGACACGGCCTACAGCCAGCAGTGGTGCGCCACCATTGGCCCCGGCTGCCCGGTCAACGTGAGCGCGATCACGATGTCGCCCCATGTGGGCGCGCACGCCGATGCGCCGCTGCACTACGACGCACAGGGCGCCACCATCGGTGACGTGTCGCTCGACGCCTTCCTGGGCCCCTGCCGCGTGGTCCACGCCATCGGCTGCGGGCCGCTCATCACCTGGGAGGACATCGCCCACGCGGTGAGCAGCCCCCTGCCCCAGCGCGTGCTGGTGCGCACCTACGAACACATGCCTGCGGACCGCTGGGATGCCCAGCTGGCCGCCTACGCCCCCGGCACCATCGAACGCCTGGCCGACCTGGGCGTGCTGCTGGTGGGCATCGACACCGCCAGCATCGACCCGGCCGACAGCAAGACGCTCGACAGCCACCAGGTCATTCGCCGCCGGGGCCTGCGTGTGCTTGAAAACCTGGTGCTCGACGCCGTGCCCGAGGGCGACTACGAACTCATCGCCCTGCCGCTCAAGCTGACCACAGCCGACGCATCGCCCGTGCGGGCCGTGCTGCGGGCGCTGTAGCCCAAAAATTTCAAGCTTTTTTGGCCTCTACCGCGCGTCCATCATTCGGTAGCAGCTATCAAAACAGAAGCAAACCACTCTGAACACCATGACCACCACCTTGCAAGACTGCCGCGCGCTCGACGCGCAAGACCCCCTCGCGCCGCTGCGCGGCCACTTCGCCCTGCCCCCGGGCGTGATCTACCTGGATGGCAATTCGCTGGGCGTGGCCCCCAAGGCCGCCGCCGCGCGCGTGGCCGATGTGGTCACCCGCGAATGGGGCACGGACCTCATCAAATCGTGGAACACCGCCAGCTGGTTCGACCTGCCCCAGCGCCTGGGCAACCAGCTGGCCCCGCTGATCGGCGCGGGCAAAGATGAAGTGGTGTGCACCGACAGCACGTCCATCAACCTCTACAAGGTGCTGAGCGCGGCCCTCAACATCGCGCGCGAAGACAGCCCCGCGCGCAAGCGCATCGTGAGCGAGCGCAGCAACTTCCCCACCGACCTCTACATTGCCGAAGGCCTGTGCAAGGAGCGCGGCCTTGACCTCGTACTCGTGGAGCCTGAAGAGATCACCGCAGCACTCACCGGCGACGTGGCCGTGCTGATGCTCACGCACGTGAACTATCGCACCGGCGCCATGCACGACATGGCCGCCATCACCGCCGCCGCGCACGCCCAGGGCATTTTGTGCGTGTGGGACCTGGCGCACAGCGCGGGCGCGGTGCCGGTGGACTTGAACGGCGCGGGCGCGGATTTCTCGATTGGCTGCGGCTACAAATATTTGAACGGCGGCCCCGGCGCCCCGGCGTTTGTGTGGGTGCACCCGCGCCATGCCAGCCGCTTCTGGCAGCCGCTGTCCGGCTGGTGGGGCCATGCCGCACCGTTTGCCTTCACGCCCAACTACCAGCCCGCCCCGGGCATCACGCGCTACCTGTGTGGCACGCAGCCCATCATCAGTTTGTCGGCCCTGCAGTGCGGTCTGGATGTGTTCACCGCCGCACAAAGCCTGGGCGGCATGGCCGCGCTGCGCGCCAAGTCGCTGGCGCTCACCGACCTGTTCATAAAGCTGGTGGAAGAGCGCTGCGCAGGCCACGGCCTGGGCCTGGCCACGCCGCGCGAGCATGCCCAGCGCGGCTCGCAGGTGTGCCTGACGCGCGACGAAGGCGCGGGCGTGAACGGCCAGGGCAGCGGCGCCTATGCCATCGTGCAGGCGCTGATTGCGCGCGGCGTGATTGGCGACTTCCGCAAAGGCGACGGCGGCACGGGCCGCCACAAGGACATCCTGCGGTTTGGCTTCACGCCGCTGTACCTGGGCTTTGAAGACGTGTGGAACGCCGTGGAGCACCTGCGCCAGGTGCTGGAGAGCGGCGAGTGGCAAAAGGCCGAGTTCAACCAGACGCACGCCGTCACCTGATCGGAAAGGCAAACCACCATGTGCCCTTTCTCGCAAACCCCTGCTGGTGAGAACAGCCCGGCATCTGCCGCGCTGCCCGAATCCATCGTGCACGAAGAACGCGCCCAGCTCGACTTCAGCCAAAGCATGAGCTATGGCGACTACCTGCAGCTCGACGCCATCCTCACCGCACAAAAACCGCTGTCCCCCGCGCACGACGAGATGCTGTTCATCGTGCAGCACCAGACCAGCGAGCTGTGGATGAAGCTCATGCTGCACGAGCTGCGCGCGGCCATCGGCCACATTGCGCGCGACGAGCTGCCGCCCGCGTTCAAGATGCTGGCGCGTGTCAGCAAGATCATGGAGCAGCTGGTGCACGCCTGGGACGTGCTGGGCACCATGACGCCGCCCGAGTACAGCGCCATGCGCCCGTACCTGGGCCAGTCCAGCGGCTTCCAGAGCTACCAGTACCGCTGCATCGAGTTCTCGATGGGCAACAAGAACCGGGCCATGCTCAAGCCCCACGAGCACCGCGCCGACCTGCTGGCCCAGGTGCAAGCCGCGTACGAAGCCCCGTCGCTGTACGACGAGGCCCTGCGCCTGCTGGCCCGCCGTGGCCTGGCCATGCCGGCCAGCCACACCGAGCGCGACTGGACACAGCCCTATGTGGAAAACGATGCGGTGGAGCAGGCCTGGCTCACCGTGTACCGCAACCCGGATAAGCACTGGGACCTGTACCAGCTGGGCGAGGAGCTGACCGACCTGGAAGACGCGTTCCGCCTCTGGCGATTCCGCCACGTGACCACGGTGGAGCGCGTGATCGGCTTCAAGCGCGGCACGGGCGGCACGGGCGGGGTGAGCTACCTGCGCAAGATGCTGGACGTGGTGCTGTTCCCCGAGATCTGGAAGCTGCGCACGGACCTCTAACCTGGGCGCGACAAGCCCTCAACCCGCCGCCTTCAGTGCGGCCTGCAGAAACCGCAAGAACCGCGCGTCATTGGCATAAGCCACGTTCACGCGCATGGCCTGCAAAGGCTGCTGCTGGCCCTGCCGCTGCGGAAAGAACACGGCGCCCGGCGCCAGAAAGATGCCCCGCTCTGCCGCACTGCGGGCCAGGCCCAGCTCGGTGATGCCATGCGGCAACTCCACCCACAGGTAATAGCCGCCTGGCGGGCTGGGGTGCACGGTGAGGCCCAGGCGTGCCAATGCCTTTTGTGCAGGACCCAACGCACCGTCCAGCCGGGCCTTGAGACGGCTCAGATGGCGCCGGTACTGGCCCGCAGAGATCAGCTGGTGCACCACGCGCTCTACAAAATCGGACGTGGACACCACCGTCACCATCTTCAGGTCACACAGCGCATTGATGCGGTGCGCCGCCCCTGCGATGTAGCCCACGCGCAGACCGGCCGACAGCGTTTTGGAAAAGCTGCTCACGTAGATCACGCGCTCCAGCTGGTCCAGCGCTGCCAGGCGCGGGGCGTTGGGCGGCTGCAGGTCGGCAAATGGGTCATCCTCCACCACCAGAAACCCGTGGGCCGCAGCCATCTGCAACAGGCGGTGGGCCTTGGGCAGGCTGATCGACCCGCCTGTGGGGTTGTGCGCCAGCGACTGCGTGAAGAACACCTTGGGCCGGTGCTTTTCCAGCAGCGCCTGCAGCGCATCCAGGTCGGGGCCATCGGCCAGCCGGGGCACGCCCAGCATCTCCACCTTGGCGAGCTTGAGCTTGCCAAACAGCGGGTAGTAGCCGGGTGAATCCACCAGCACCTCATCGCCCGCGTCCAGCAGGTGCCGCACGATGAGGTCCAGCGCGTGGTTGGCGCCCTGGGTCAGCAGCACCTGGCGCGGGCTGACGGGGATGGTGCGCTCGCCCAGCATGCGCGCAATGGTCTCGCGCAGTGGCAGGTAGCCCCAGGGAGTGCCGTAGCCATGCTCGATGTCCGTCAACCCTTGCGAGCGCGCGCGGCGCAGCGAGCTGCCCAGCTCGGACCCCTCCATCCACGACGCGGGCGGGCGGCCATCGCCCACGCGCACCTCGTAGTGCTGCTCCAGTTGCTCACGCAGCAGCGACACCACGTCCACCGCTTCGGTCACATGCGGCGCAGGGGCCTGGGCATGTACGCTGCTGCTGGGCTTGCGCACGTAATAGCCCGAGCCGGGCCGCGCTTCCACATAGCCGCGCGCGGCCAGGCGGTTGTAGGCCTCCACCACCGTGTTGCGTCCCACACCGTCCTTGGCGGCTGCATCGCGGATGGACCGCAGGCGGGTGCCGGGTAGCACGGTGCCTTGTTCGATGGACTGCGCAATGCGGCGCGCCAGCGCTTCGACCTTGCTGTCGGGCGATGCGTCTTCTTCGGGGTGGGGCATGGGTCTGTCTCCTTATCTGTACCCCTGTATTGATGGGTACAGTTTTCTGATCTGTGCCCAAACTGTATCCAACCACCGGCTGCATTGTCCATATACTTTTCGAACTCGCCCGCAGCCCACACTGCGCATTGGGCCGAGGCAGCAAACCCACGGCGATGGGTGCACACATTCCAAACCAACCGGAGACAAGACATGGCAGACAAAGCCGTCCAACGACGCAACATCCTCAAATCCACCCTGGCTGCAGCCGCTGCCGTGGGCGCAGCGGCGCCCCTGGCCAGCCACGCGCAGGCCACCGTCACCTGGCGCATGCAGGCACTGTGGGACGGCGGCACCACGCCACAAAAGTTTGAAGAGCGTTTTGTGGCCCGCGTGGCAGAGTTGACCGGTGGCCGCTTCAAGATCAACCTGTTTGCGGCCGGCCAGATCGTGCCCGCCGCGCAAGCGTTTGATGCCGTGCGCGGCGGCGCGTTTGAGCTGATGAAAACCTTCGACGGCTACGAAGCCGGCAAGATCCCCGCGTTTGCCTTCACCAGCACCATTCCGTTCGGCTTTGCCGAGAGCGACGAATACGAAGCCTGGTTCTACGAGCGTGGCGGGCTTGACCTGGTGCGCCAGGCGTATGCGCCCGCAGGCCTGCACTACATCGCCCCCACCGTGTACGGCCAGGAGCCGCTGCACTCCAAGGTGCCAATCCGCAAGATCGCCGACCTGACGGGCAAGAAGGGTCGCTTTGTGGGCCTGGCATCGGCCGTGATGGGCGCCATGGGCGTGTCGGTGACGCCGCTGCCCACCGGCGAGGTGTATTCGGCGCTGGACAAGGGCGTGATCGACATGGCCGATCGGGGCGACCTGACGGCGAACTTTGAGGCAGGCCTGGCCGAGGTGGCCAAGTTTGTAGTGGTGCCGGGCTTTCACCAGCCCACCACCGCCACCAGCTACGTGGCCAACCGTGCAGCACACGACAAGCTGCCCGCCGAGTTCAAGGCCGCGCTGGCCGTGGCCGCGCGCGAGATTTCGGCGGCACTGCGCCAGCACATTCTGGTGAGCGATGCCACCGTGCTGGCCAAGTACCAGGCCAAGGGCTGCGAGATCATCCGATTCAGCGCAGCCGACATCGCCGCTGCACGGCCCAAGGCCATGGCCGCGTGGCGCACCGCCACCAAGGGCGACGCCCTCGCCACCAAGATCCTGGACAGCCAGGTGGCCTTCATGAAAGAGCTGGGCCTGCTGGCCTAAGCAGCGCTGGAAAGCCCTAGCCCCGGGTGCCCGCCATGGGCGCCCGGTGCACCTGCCATTGTCCCAAGGAGTCACCCATGCCGTCATGGCTCTCTGTCTCCACGTCTGCCATCACCACACTCAACCGCTGGATCTTCCAGGCCACGGTGTGGTTGATGGCCATCGTGGTCCCCGTCATGCTTTATGAAGTCATTGCACGCTATGTGTTCAATGCGCCCACCGTGTGGGGCATGGAACTGGCTGTGCTGCTGTTCGGCCCCTACTTTCTGCTGGGCGGGCCGTACCTACTGCACCTCAAGGGCCATGTGGCGCTCGACGTGGCGCGCCAGCGCCTGAGCCCCGCATGGCAGCGGCGGCTGGACCTGGTGAACTTTCCCATCATCGTGCTGTTCTGCGCCATCCTGCTGTACTTCAGCGCACCCGCAGCCTACAGCGCCTTCACCTACCGCGAGACCAGCTTTTCAGCCTGGAACCCACCTATCTGGCCGGTGAAGGCCGCCGTGCCGCTGGCCCTGGCGCTGATGCTGCTGCAGGCCGTGGTGGAGTTCTTTCGCACGCTGTTTGGCGAAGCAACCGTTGACGCGTCCCCCGCGGAGGCCCACCCATGACCTCCAACATGATTCTGGTGCTGATGTTCGGCAGCCTCACGCTGTTCATGCTCACCGGTCTGCCCATTGCCTTCGTGCTGGGCGGCCTGTCACTGCTGTTCACTGTGACGCTGTGGGAGCCCAACGCGGTCATCGTGCTGGTGCTGCAGATCTTCGACACGATGAAGTCCGAGGCACTGCTCGCGATCCCGCTGTTCATCCTGATGGCCTGCATCCTGCAGCGCTCGGGTGTCATCGAAGACCTGTACCGCGCGATGGAGCTGTGGTTTGGGCGTCTCAAAGGCGGCCTCGCCATCGGCACCGTCATCATCTGCGTGGTGATGGCGGCCATGACCGGCGTGGTGGGTGCGGCCGTGACGGCCATGGGCATCCTCGCCCTGCCAGAGATGCTGCGGCGCGGCTACAAGCCCGAGCTGGCGCTAGGCACGATCTGCGCGTCGGGCACGCTGGGTATCCTGATCCCGCCATCGGTGCTGACCATCGTGTACGCCGTCACGGCCCAGATATCCATCGGCCAGATGCTGATTGCAGGCATCGTGCCGGGCCTCATCCTGGCCGCGCTGTACATCGCCTACATCATCGTGGTGGGCTGGGTGAAGCCCGAGTGGGTGCCCCTGGACCCCAGCACCCGCAAGGCACCGCTGCGCGACAAGCTGGTGGCACTGAAGGCCCTGGTGATACCCGCCATGCTGATCGTGATGATCCTCGGCTCCATCTTCTTCGGCATCGCGACGCCCACCGAATCCGCTGCCGTGGGCGTGGCAGGAGCGCTGCTGCCCAGCCTTATCAAGCGCCGGTGGGAGCGCGGCATGCTGCGCGGCGCAGCGACCGATGCACTGAAAGCCACGGCGATGATCCTGTGGATCACGCTGGGTGCCAAGGCCTATGTGGCCATCTTCACGGGCCTGGGCGGGGCGGACACGCTGCTGCAGTTCATCCAGGGGCTGGACGTGAACCGCTGGCTCATCCTGGCGGCCATGATGCTGTTGCTGGTGTTCCTGGGCACGGTGCTGGACGAGCTGGGAATCATCCTGCTCACGGTGCCTGTCTTCCTGCCCATCGTGCGCCTGCTGGGCTTTGACGAGCTATGGTTTGGCGTGCTGTACGCCATCACCATTCAGATGGGCTACATCAGCCCGCCGTTCGGATACACGCTGTTCTACATCAAGGGGACGCTGCCCAGCCACATCGGCATGAACGCCGTGTACTGGGGCATCTTGCCGTTCTTCGGGCTGCAGTTCGTCGGCCTGCTCATCTGCGCGGCCTTCCCCGATCTGGTCACCTACCTGCCCCGGCTGATGGCGTCGCGCTGAGCCGCTTGTTCACCCATTTATCCCAAACACTTCCATGACTTCCACCGCACACCCCAGCAGCCGCATCGGCGGTTTTCACAAGCTCGCCATTCCCGCACGCATCGACGCCGTGGCCCAGTTTGCGGGCCTTGGCGACGACGACAAGGCCCACCTGCTGAACACCGGCAACCTGCCTGCCGAACTGGCCGACCACCTCATCGAGAACGTCATCGGCACGATGAACATCCCCGTGGGCATTGCCACCAACATGAAGATCGACGGCCGAGACCGGCTGATCCCCATGGCCACCGAAGAATCGTCGGTGGTGGCCGCGGTGTGCAACGCGGCGCGCCAGTGTTATGACCACGGCGGCTTCGTTACCTCCATGTCGGGCACCGAGATGATTGCGCAGATCCAGCTTACACAGGTGTCTGACCCGCAGCACGCACGCATCCGCATCCTGGAGCACAAGGAAGACATCCGCACGCTGTGCGATGCCTGCGACCCCATCCTCGTCAAGCTGGGCGGCGGCTTCCGCGACCTGGAGGTGCGGGTGATCGACACCCGCGGCGGCACCATGGTGATCACCCACCTCATCGTGGACACGCGCGACGCCATGGGCGCCAATGCCGTCAACACCATGGCCGAAAAGATTGCGCCGCAGATTGGGGCATGGACGGGCGGACAGACCAACCTGCGCATCCTGTCGAACCTGGCCGACCGGCGCCTGGCGCGCGCGCGCTGCGTGTGGCGCACGGCCGACATCGGCGGCGAGGCGGTGCGCGACGGCATGCTTGCGGCCTACCACTTTGCGGCAGCCGACCCCTACCGCGCCGCAACGCACAACAAGGGCATCATGAACGGCGTGAGCGCCGTGGTGCTGGCCACCGGCAACGACACGCGCGCGGTAGAAGCCGGTGCCCACGCCTACGCCGCACGCGGCGGCCACTACACCAGCCTGACGACTTGGGAGGTGACCAACGGCGGCGACCTGGCAGGCTCCATCGAAATGCCCATGGCCGTGGGCCTGGTGGGCGGCGCCACCAAGCTGCACCCCACAGCCAAGACAGCGCTCAAGATTCTGGGTGTCACGTCGGCCCGCGAGCTGGCCCAGATCATTGCGGCCGTGGGCCTGGCGCAAAACTTTTCGGCCATGAAGGCCCTGGCCACCACCGGCATCCAGAAGGGGCACATGGCCCTGCACGCGCAGAACATCGCGATGATGGCGGGCGCCGCGGGCGACGAGATCGACCGCGTCGCGCAGGTGCTGGTGGCGCAGGGCACGGTGCGCATCGACGTTGCGGAGGCCGAGTTGCAGCGGCTGCGCAGTGGTGCATGAATTCGTTCACAGCGGCAGCGTGAGAGTGCCGACCCGCACCACCCCACCACCTGGAAAAGCGACCTAGAAATTACCCACAAAAAAAAGCCACCAGCGCCTTGTTTCATAGGCGCTGGCAGCTATTGTTTTTGAAGAATGCCGCAACCCGAAACTACCGGGCGCGGGGGTGGCCTGCTCTGCAGCCCGCCTATTGCACGCCCGCCACCATCATGGGGCGGTTGCTACGGCACCAGATCGGTGCCAGATGGCCAATCTGGATGGTCAGCTCATTGCCCTTGCCGAGCACGGTGGTGGGGCCGTTGCTGAAGGCGTAGCCGGTTTCCGTGGCCTGTTTGGGCAGTTCCACCGTCCAGCCGCTGCGCCGCAACACGCTGCGGCCTTGCTCGGGGTAGAACTGCATCTCCACCTTTTCGCCATTGCCGCAGGCGAACTGCATGCTGCCGCGGTCCGTTGGCTCGCTAAAGACCTGCATCACGGGTGGCTGGCTCGCACATCCCGACATCAACAGCGTTGCCAGCGCACCTGAACACAGCGAAACCATCTTCTTCATCAGTCACTCCTGAGTAGCGATGTGCATTGCGGCACACACTCCAACCTGCAAACTGCTTGTGGCCACCGACCACCGGGGTCACTGGGGGCTTCCAAGCACAAACCTTGCCACCACTCCGCTGCAGGCGAGAAGCCGAAACCCAGGAACGGTTTCAGCCGCCATCCACACCCAGCGCAGGGCATGCCCATGAGAGTGCCGCACGGTCCACGCCCCGTCGATTGGGGTGATCCCCACATCGAGAGCCTTCTCTAAAGTCTGACTTCGCTCCGTGGCGCCCTGATGACGGGCCAGACTGCCCCGTCCAACACGGCATTGCAGGCACGTATGGTTGCAATGCACGGGTCTGGCACCCGATTGCGCGCAGCCTGGCCCCAAAACGCCACGTCACATTGGCGACTGGAGCGTCTGCGGCGACGGCTCGGGACATACCCTTAGAACCTGCGCAAATGAACCTTCGCAAATCGGGATGCAACAACCGCCCTTGCCCAAAGGTGAGCTGCTGGCCCGAGCCCTGGTTTGCGCAAGTCATGACCCTTATCCCTCCCCCAACGCCCCTACTGCCTGCCCCACGCGCCCGTCGGCCACTCCCATCTGGTGCAGATTGGCGGACCCGGCAACCGGTGCGATTCACGCGAGACAGCGGTCACCGCCCTGTCCATGTACGCTCGGAACGGGGCAGCCTGTTGCCACCCCTTTTTGGAGACCCACCACCGTGCAGGTGCCCCCGCCCCCCCCCCCCCCCCCCACACCCCCTACCCCACTGCTCCCCCTCCGCGCCGCCTGGGCCATGCTGCTGGCACTGGTGACGGGTTTTGCGCTGAGCCAGGCGTTTCGCACCATCACGGCCATCATGGCCACGGGCCTGCGGGCAGAGTTCGGCCTGTCGGCGCAGGCGCTGGGCGTGTTTGCCGGCGCGTTTGCATTCGCCTTCGGCACCATGCAGCTCTTCATGGGCATCGGCATCGACCTCTATGGCGTGCGGCGCACGCTGCTGGTGGCGTTTCCGCTGGCGATTGCGGGCTCGGTGCTGTCGGCGCTGGCGCCCGGCTATGGCGCGGTGCTGCTGGGGCAGGTGCTGATCGGCGTGGGCTGCGCGCCCGCGTTTTTGGTGTGCACGGTGTTCATTGCGCGCTACTTTCCGGCCAGCCGGTTTGCGATGGTCTCGGGTGTGGCCATGGGCGTGGGCGGGCTGGGCATGTTGTTCACGGGCACGCCACTGGCGTGGCTGGTGCAACTGTCGTCGTGGCGCATGGGCTTTGCGGTGCTGGCGGGTTTTGCGGCGCTGGCCTGGCTGCTGATCTTCTGGAAGGTGCACGAGCCCGCGCAACCCACGCACAATGCGCCCCCGCGCGAATCGGTGCTGCAGGCGGTGCGCGGGTTTGGCGCGCTGTTCTTGCTGCCGCACACCGCCGGAATCATGCTGCTAGCGCTGACGACGTATGCCTCCTTCCTCACGCTGCGCGGGCTGTGGCTGGGGCCGCTGCTCATTGAGCGGCATGGCTATTCGCTGGTGGCCAGCGGCAACGTGGCCATGTTGTCGTCGCTGGTGTCGCTGTTCACACCGGCATTGTTCGGGCGGCTCGACCCGGGGCCTGGCCAACGCCGCCGCTGGATCACGGGCTTCACGGTGCTGCTGGCAACCCTCTTCGGTGCCATCGGCCTGCTCCACGCCGAGTGGCTGGACGTGGCGGGCTCCATCGCGGTGGGCCTGTTGTCGGGCTACATGGTGCTGCAGTATTCAGACGTGCGTTCGGCCTACGCACCCGCCGTCACCGGGCGCGCCATGGCGGTGTTCACGATGGCGCTGTTTCTGGGCGTGGCACTGATGCAGTGGGTGACCGGCGTGGCAGCCTCCATCGCCGCCGCACAGGGCGCAGACCCGTATGTGGCTGTGATGCTGACCATTGCCGCCATGCTGGCGACAGGCGCCCTGGCGTTCAGGTGCCTGCCGGTGCCCGCACACTGACCCGTGCTGGGGACGTGCCCGCCACGCGCCACCACTGCAGCACACCAAACAGCAGCTCAAACAGCGTGAAGCCCAGCACGATCATATTGGCGCCGTGGGCCACGGCATAGATCTGCCAGGCCGCAAACAGAAACCGCGCCACGCCATCCAGCCGCCCCAGCAGCACCGTGGGCGCCACGATGCGCGCCACCGACCACACAACCACCACCGACCCCAGCAGGTTTGCCAGCAACATGTGGGTGGTGTCCAACGGGTGCAGGGTGCCGGGCAGGCCCAGCACGGCGGCCAACATGCCCAGCTGGGCATACAGCCACGCAAAGGTCCACGGCAGCGCAAAAGGCCAGGTCACCAGCAGGTCGTACCAGCCGCTGGCGCGCACGATACGCAGATAGCGCGGAGTGGAAATTGAAGATAAGGGCATGAGGATCAACCTGGGGGTGAAAGAAGCCCCGAGGTTCAGCCCTGAAGTACGCTTCAGGGTCAAGCCCCTTCCAGGGGTGGCATTTGTTTTCACGCTACAAGGAAACCCCCATGCTGATCGGTGAACTCGCCAATGCTTCCGGCCTGAGCCGCGAGGCACTGCGCTTTTACGAACAACAAGGCCTCATCCGCTCGCGGCGCCTGGCCAATGGCTACCGCGACTACCCGGCCGAAACGGCGATGCTGGTGCAGTACATCCGCACCGCGCAGCAGCTGGGCTTTACGCTGGCAGAGATTGGCGACCGGCTGCCCGCCATCTGGGACGCCGCCGACCCCGGCCCAGCGCTGGCCCAGGTGCTGGCAGTGAAGCTGCAGGAGATCGACGCACGCATTGCCGCGCTGCAGGCCCTGCGCCAGACTCTGGCCGAGCGGGTGGCCACAGACTGCCCACTGCGTGGGGCCGCTGCCGCCGCCTGAATGGCGCAATGGTCCCTCATCGTCGGCAGCCTCCAAAATATCAAGCAAAAACAGGCCTTAGCGCTTATCCAACGAGCGTATCCAGCTATATATTTAATAGCAATCATCCTACAAAAAATGGGCGCTGGCCCATGGCGCGTACAGCAGGTCTGCAGGCGCGCATCGCGCTGCCCCCGCTCAGCCCCTGTTGTTCACGCGGCCGATGCGGACACCGAGTGCAGCAGCACGGGGTGGTTGCCATCGGCATCCACACTCTCGATCTGCACCCCAAAACCCCACAGGCGCGCCACATGCCGCAGCACCTCCTGCGTGTCGTCGGCCAGCGGGCGGCCCTGGAACTGGGTGTGGCGCAGGGTCAGGCTGCGGTCGCCGCGCAGGTTCACGTTCCAGACCTGGATGTTGGGCTCGCGCGTGCCCAGGTCGTACTGCTGCGACAGCATCTGGCGCAGGCGGCGGTAGCCGTTCTCATCGTGGATCTCGCTGACCACCAGCTCGCGCTCGTTGGCATCGTCGTGCAGCGCAAACAGACGCATCTCGCGCATCAGATGCGGGCTGAGGTACTGGCCGATGAAACTCTCGTCCTTGAAGTTGCGCATGGCGTGGTCCAGCGCGGGCAGCCAGGGTGTGCCTGCGATGTCGGGGAACCAGTGCCGATCCTCCTCCGTGGGGTTCTGGCAGATGCGCTGGATGTCGCGGTACATGGCAAACCCCAGCGCATAGGGGTTGATGCCGCTGTAGGCGCGGTGGCCCACGGGCGGCTGGTAGATGACGTTGGTGTGCGAGCCCAGCCATTCAATCATCACCCCGTCGCTCAGGTAGCCCTCGTCGTACAGCGTATTGAGCAGCGTGTAGTGCCAGAACGTGGCCCAGCCTTCGTTCATCACCTGGGTCTGGCGCTGCGGGTAGAAATACTGCGCGATCTTGCGCACGATGCGCACGATCTCGCGCTGCCAGGGTTCCAGCAGGGGCGCGTTTTTTTCGATGAAGTACAGGATGTTCTCTTGCGGCTCCTGCGGAAAGCGGTTGTGCTCCTGCGTGGCATCCTCCTTGCCGGGACGCATGGGCAGGGTGCGCCACAGCTCGTTCACCTGCTGCTGGGCATAGGCCTCGCGCTGCGCGCGCTCCAGCCGTTCGCGCGCCAGGTTCTTCTTGGAGGGGCGGCGGTAGCGGTCCACTCCAAAGTTGGCCAGCGCGTGGCACGAATCCATGAGCCGCTCCACTTCGGCCATGCCGTAGCGCTCTTCGCACTGGGCCACGTAGTCCTTGGCATACACCAGGTAGTCGATGATGCTGGACGCATCGGTCCACATGCGAAACAGGTAGTTGCCCTTGAAGAAGCTGTTGTGCCCGTAGGCCGCATGCGCAATCACCAGCGCCTGCATGGCGGTGGTGTTCTCCTCCATCAGGTAGCTGATGCAGGGGTTGGAGTTGATGACGATCTCATACGCCAGCCCCATGTGCCCGCGCCGGTAGCGCCGCTCGGTGGCCAGAAACTCCTTGCCGTAGCTCCAGTGCCGGTAGTTCACCGGCATGCCGACGCTGGAGTAGGCATCCATCATCTGCTCGGCGGTGATGATCTCCAGCTGGTTGGGGTAGGTGTCGAGTCCAAAGCGCTCTGCCGTGGCGGCAATGGCGGCGTGGTAGCGCTCGATCAGCTCGAACGTCCAGTCGCTCGGGTCGGGCAACGGCTCGGCAGGCCGCGCGCCCGCAGGCAGGGGCTGGCCGGGCACGGCGCGGTGGCGGCGCTCACCCACGGCGGCGGCCTTCCAGGGGTTGTCGCTGATGCGGCGCTCCAGCACCGGATACTGCACAACGTTGTTCATGCGGCCACCCCCTCTTTCTTGAAGAGGTCGCGGAACACCGGGTAGATGTCGCCGGGTGCGGCGACCTTGCGCATTGCAAAGTGGGAGAACAGCGGCATCAACTGGCTGTACTCGTCCCACAGGTTCTGCTCCTCTTCTGCCACCTGCACATAGGCAAAGTAGCGCACCAGCGGCAGGATCTTGTCCACCAGCAGGTTGCGGCAGATGCCACTGTCGTTGGTGAAGTTGTCGCCATCACTGGCCTGGGCCACGTAGATGTTCCAGTCGCCCTGCGGATAGCGCGCACGGATGATCTGGTCCAGCAGCGCCAGCGCGCTGCTGACCACGGTGCCGCCGCTCTCGGTGGAGTGAAAGAACTGCTCCTCGCTCACCTCGGCCGCCTGGGTGTGGTGGCGGATGAACACGATGTCGATGGTCTCGTAGTGCCGCGTGAGAAACAGGTACAGCAGGATGAAAAACCGCTTGGCCAGGTCCTTGCGCGTCTCGTCCATGGAGCCCGACACGTCCATCACGCAGAACATCACCGCCTGGCTGCTGGGCACTGGCACCGGCGTACGCGCACGAAAGCGCAGGTCGATGGGATCGAGGTAGGGAATCTTGTCGATGCGCGCCGTCAGCGCATCGATGCGGCGCTGCAGCTCGGCCACCGCTTCGCTCGTGCCGTCGTCCTGCGCCAGCAGCGCGTCCAGCTCGGCCTGCAGCGCCAGCAGCTCGCGGTGGGTCGACTTGCCCAGCGCAATGCGCCGCCCCAGCGCCCCGCGCATGGTGCGCAGCACAGCCAGGTTGTTGGGGATTCCATCCTGGCTGTAGCCCGCGCGGCGCGACTTCCACTGCGGGTTCTCGCCGATGTGGGTGCGCAGCAGGTGCGGCAGCGCCAGGTCTTCAAAAAAGAGCTGCATGAACTCTTCCTTGGTCAGCGTGAAGGTGAAGTCGTCCTCGCCCTCCCCACTGTCGCTGGCCTGCGAGCCGCGCCCGCCCGCTCCACCCTGGGGCCGTTCGATGCGGTCGCCGCGCACATGCTCTGCGTTACCGGGATGCACCGTGTCGCGGATGCCGCCCTGGCCATGGTGGAACACGGGCTCGCTGATGTCCTTGCGCGGTATGGTGATGCTCTCGGCCTGCTCCATGTCGCGGATGCCGCGCTGCGAGACAGCACGGCGCACCGCGTCCGCGATCTGTTCCTTGTAACGGCGAACAAATCGCTCGCGGTTGCCCACCGACTTGTTCTTGCCAGCGAGCCTGCGATCGATGATTTGCAATGCCATCCGTTGCCCCCATGCATGAACCAGCGCCCGCAGGGCTGCGCTGGCAATCCAGTCCCTTGGTCAGCTGCTCTTGCGCACACGCAAGTACCACTCACACAACAGCCGCACCTGCTTGGGCGTGTAGCCCTTGTTCACCATGCGGGTGACAAAGTCCTCGTGCTTGCGCGCCTCTTCGGCGCTGGCCTTGGCGTTGAAGCTGATCACGGGCAGCAGCTCTTCGGTGTTGGAGAACATCTTCTTCTCGATCACCAGGCGCAGCTTCTCGTAGCTGGTCCAGCTGGGGTTCTGGCCCTGGTTGTTGGCGCGCGCGCGCAGCACAAAATTGACGATCTCGTTGCGAAAGTCCTTCGGGTTGGCAATGCCTGCAGGCTTCTCGATCTTTTCCAGCTCGGCGTTGAGTGCGCCCCGGTCGAACACCTCGCCGGTGTCGGTGTCGCGGTACTCGTTGTCCTGGATCCAGTAGTCGGCGTAGGTCACGTAGCGGTCAAAAATGTTCTGGCCGTATTCGCTGTAGCTCTCCAGGTAGGCGGTCTGGATCTCCTTGCCAATGAACTCGGCATAGCGGGGGGACAGGAACTCCTTGATGTAGCTGGTGTACTTGGTCTCCAGCTCGGCAGGGAACTGCTCGCGCTCGATCTGCTGCTCCAGCACATACATCAGGTGCACCGGGTTGGCGGCCACCTCGGCACTGTCAAAGTTGAACACTTTCGACAAAATTTTGAACGCAAAGCGGGTCGATATACCCGTCATGCCCTCGTCCACGCCTGCGTAGTCGCGGTACTCCTGGTAGCTCTTGGCGCGCGGGTCGGTGTCCTTCAGGCTCTCGCCGTCGTACACCTGCATCTTGCTGAAGATGCTGGAGTTCTCGGGCTCCTTCAGCCGCGTGAGGATGGCGAACTGCGCCATCATCTTGAGCGTGCCCGGCGCACACACGGCGTTGCCCAGCGACGACTCGCGGATGAGTTTTTCGTAAATGCGGGTCTCTTCGCTCACGCGCAGGCAGTACGGCACCTTGACGATGTAGATGCGGTCCAGAAACGCCTCGTTGTTCTTGTTGTTGCGAAATGCCTTCCACTCGCTCTCGTTGCTGTGCGCCAGCACCACGCCGTCAAACGGAATGGCGCCAAAGCCCTCCGTGCCCTTGTAGTTGCCCTCCTGCGTGGCCGTGAGCAGCGGGTGCAGGACCTTGATGGGCGCCTTGAACATTTCCACGAATTCGAGCAGGCCCTGGTTGGCCAGGCACAGGCCTCCGCTGTAACTGTAGGCGTCGGTGTCGTCCTGCGCAAAGGTTTCTAGCTTGCGGATGTCCACCTTGCCCACCAGGCTGGAGATGTCCTGGTTGTTCTCATCGCCCGGCTCGGTCTTGGCAATGCCTACCTGCTTCAAGATGCTGGGGTAGCGCTTGACCACGCGGAACTGGCGGATGTCGCCGCCAAACTCGTCGAGCCGCTTGACCGCCCACGGCGAGAGCACACGCTGCAGGTAGCGGCGGGGGATGCCGAACTGTTCCTCCAACACGGGGCCGTCCTCCAGCGCATCGAACAGGCCCAGCGGCGATTCGTTCACCGGCGAGCCCTTGAGCGCATAGAAAGGCACCTTCTGCATCAGGTGCTTGAGCCGCTCCGCGATGGAGCTCTTACCGCCGCCCACAGGGCCTAGCAGATAAAGAATCTGCTTGCGCTCTTCCAGCCCTTGCGCAGCATGGCGAAAGAAACTCACCACCTGCTCGATGGCGTCCTCCATGCCGTAGAACTCGGCAAAGGCCGGGTAGCGCTTGATGACCTTGTTGGCAAAAAGCCGTGACATGCGCGGTTCATTGCGCGTGTCCACCATCTCGGGCTCGCCAATGGCGGCCAGCATGCGCTGGGCGGCCGTGGCGTAGGCCATGGGATCGCGCTTGCACTCGGCGAGGTACTCGTCAATCGACATTTCCTCTTCGCGGCTACGGGCATAACGCGCGGCGAAACTGCTGATGGCATCCATACGACCTCCTGTGGCGGCACCCCCGGCGGGCTCGGGTGGTGCCACGGTGTTGCAGTGGGAATCGCTACCGGCTTGGCCCTTTGTAGCACCACGGCGTGCGCTTGAACAGCAAATTCGCTGGCGCATCCGTTGCCTTTTCGGGGCTTTGCACACACAGGGATAGAGCGTGGCACACTGCGCAAAGTTCATCCCGCGCAGCGCATGCAGGGGTTGCCCCGGATAGGGAATATCCTGACAACCTGGCGGCGCTGTTCACCCACCCTGCAGGGTCATGAACCGGGCGGCTCGGGGCGGGCAGTTACCACCACCCCGCCCACTGCAATGAACTCACAACGAACTGGCGCTGGAGCCATCGCCCCGGTACAACCAGGGCACATCCAGCAACCGCTCGCCCAGCAGGCGCAGCGACAGATCGCGGCCCCAGCGCACAGGCCCGGTGGCATGGAAGATGCGGCCGTTGCGGATGGAGCGCGCCTGCACCCGGGCGTTTCGCTCCCAGCGGTTAAGGGCGTAGCGGGTAAGGCGCAGCGGCACATCCAGGTCGTGCATGGCCAGCGCACGCTGCAGCTCGGCCGCGTCTTCAATGGCCATGCCAGCGCCCTGGGCCAGGTAGGGGCGCATGGGGTGGGTCGCATCGCCCAGCAGGGCCACCAGGCCTTGCGCCATCTCGTCGGCAGCGCGCACCGGTGGGCGGTCGCACAGCGGCCACAGGCGCCAGCCGGGGCCACCGGCGGCACCTACGCTGCGCACGACATCCTGCAGCGCCGTGCAGGTGCCTTGCAGGGCGTGCTCCAGGCCCGCAGCATTGGCAGCGTGGTCCCAGTTTTCCAGATCGTGCGGCGCGGGGCCTTGCACAATGACGACGATGTTCTGCAGCTCGCCCCGGCGCACGGGGTACTGCACAGCATGCAGGCGCGGACCCAGCCAGGCGGTGACCTGGCCTGTGCGCAATGCATCGGGCAGCGCATGCTGCGGCACCAGCGCGCGGTAGGCCAGGTGCCCTGTCACGCGGGGCGGCACGGCACCGAGCAGCTGGGTGCGCGTGCGGCTCCACAGGCCATCGGCACCAATGAGCGCATCGCCTTCCACCTCCTTGCCCCGGCTGGTGCGAACAGTCACGACCCCCTCGGCATCGGTGAATCCGTCGATGGCGTGCTCCAGATGCAACTGCGTGTCGGTGTATTTGGTCACGGCGGAAAGCAGCAGGCCATGCAGGTCGGCGCGGTGGATGGTGGCATAGGCCGCCCCATAGCGCTGCACCGCCGTGGGGCCCAACGGCAGCACGGCCAGTTCCTTACCACTGACGGCGCTGCGCACCTGCAAGCGGCTGGGGAACGCGGCTACTGCCTGCAACGGCTGCTGCAGGCCCCAGGCCTGTAGGCGGCGCACTACGTTCGGCCCGATCTGCACGCCGGCGCCCACTTCGCTGAATGCTGCCGCGCGTTCGTACAGCCGCACATCCCACCCCGCGCGCGATGCGCCCAACGCGGCGGCCAAGCCGCCAATGCCGCCACCGGCGACCAATACCTGCTTCTTCATGCACCGATTGTGCCGTGCGGGCGAGCCTGGATGTTTGTCATGGCGCAGGGGCCCTGCAACCACATCCAGACACCACACCACGCCATACGTCGCTCGTCACAGCGCAGGCCGCAGCGCCCGCTCCAGAACCTCTGGTGGCATGGGGCGGCCAAACAGGTAGCCCTGGAAAGCCTGGCAGCCATGGCGCTGCAGGAACTCCAGCTGGCCCGTGGTCTCCACGCCTTCGGCCACCACGGCCAGATCCAGGCTGTGCGCCAGCGCAAGAATGGTTCGCACGATGGCGGCATCGTTGGGGTCGGTCTGTAGATCACGCACAAAACTCTGGTCAATCTTGAGCTGGTCCAGCGGCAGGCGCTTCAAGTAGCTCAAGGAGGAATAGCCGGTGCCAAAGTCGTCCAGCGAGAAGCCCACACCATAGCGCCGCAGGTACTCCATGCGCGAGATCACATCCTCCACATCGGCCAGCAGCAGGCTTTCCGTCAGTTCCAGCTTCAGGCGCTCGGGGTTGGCCCCGCTGGACTGCAGTGAGCCCAGCACCTGCTCCACAAAATCGGGCTGGCGAAACTGCCGCACGCTCACGTTCACCGACAGGAAGAACTGTCGCGTGAGCGAGCTGCGCGACCACACCACCAGCTGCTCACAAGCGGCCTGCAACACCCATTGCCCCAGCGGCAGGATGAGCCCTGTCTGCTCGGCCAGCGGGATGAATTCAGCTGGCGACACCAGCCCACGCCGGGGGTGCTTCCAGCGCACCAGGGCTTCCGCGCCCTGCAGGCGGCCCTTGCCGTCCACCACGGGCTGGTAGTACAGCACCAGTTCCTTGTCTTGCAGACCTCGGCGCAGGTCGGCCTCCAGGGCCGCACGGTTGCTCACTGCGGCCTGCATGTCGGGGTCGAAGAAGCGCTGGGTGTTGCGCCCTGCAGCTTTGGCTTGGTACATCGCAAGGTCCGCGTGCTTGAGCAGCTCGTCCACACTCACGGTCTGCTGGCCAAACAGCGCAATACCGATGCTCGGGGTGCTGTGGTGGCTGGTATCGCCCAGCGCGTAGGGCTTGCCCAGCGTGGTGGCGATGTGGCTGGCCACCAGCGCGGCCTCGGCACTGGCGTGCGGGCCATCGGCACTCAGGCCTTCCACCAGCACCACGAATTCATCGCCGCCAAACCGTGCCACGGTGTCAGCCTCGCGCACGCAAGCCTTCAGACGCTGGGCCGCCTGCACCAGCAGCTGGTCGCCTGTATCGTGGCCCAGGGTGTCGTTGAGGTCCTTGAAGTTGTCCAGGTCGATGAACAGCAGAGCCCCTTGCGCGCCTGAGCGTGCCACGGCCGCCGTGGCGCGCTGCAGCCGGTCCACCAGCAAGCGGCGGTTGGGCAGGCCGGTGAGCACATCGTAAAACGCCAGCTGCTCGATCTGGCTCTCGACCCGCTTGCGCTCGGTAATGTCGCGGCCCACGCCCCGGTAGCCCCACAGGGCGCCCTGCGCGTCAAACACAGGCACACCGCTGACCGAGATCCAGTGCATGGTGCCATCGGGCCGCTGACGCTGCAGCTCCAGGTCGCGAAACGGCTGGTGGGCCTGCAGCACCGCGCGGTGCGCAGCCCAGTCGGTCTCGGTCATGTTGAGCGCGCCGATCTCCCAGCGCGTGCGGCCCATCACGTTGGACAGCGGGATGCCATTGACGCTCAGGTCGCCCGCCAGCTGCACAAAGCGCCCTTCGGCGTCGTGCTCCCAGTACCAGTCGGACGACAGGTCACTCAGCGATCGAAAGCGCGCCTCGCTCTCACGCAACTCGTTCTCAACGCGCACGTAGTCGCTGACATCCGCAAAGGTGCGCACGAGACCCCCATCGGGCAGCCCGGTGGTGCGCACTTCAAACGTGCGGCCATCGGATGTGGTGCGCCAGTAGACGGCGGGCGCAGGCGCCACGGCCCCCCCTGCCACGTAGTCATGCCCGCGCCGGTCCACCAGGCGGTGGCCTTCGCCAAAGTCACCACGCTCGGCCTGGATGCGGGTCAAGTCGGCCAGCGTGGGCCGCGTGGCCATCAGTGATTCGGGCAGGTTGAGCAGTTCCAGCACACGCTGGTTGTAGACGGTGATGCTGCCATCCGGCGCCGTCTTGAAGATGCCCTGGCTCATGCTGGCCAGGGTGGCCTGCAGGGCCGTGCGCTGCTCCTGCAGCAAAGTCAGCGCTTCTTGCCAGATGCGGGCGTCCACCATGCGAACAGGCTGGCCCTGCCCCTGGGCTCCCTGCAGCAGCACGGCCAGACGGTGCAAAAGCTCCGGCAGGTGTGCCACACCATCTGCCTCGCGCACCATGTAGTCACCCAGCCCGCAGCGAAACGCGCGTGCGGCCAATGCCTCCTGGTGGGCGTCGATGCACATCAGCACCGGACGGCCCGCGCACAGCTCCAGCACGCCGGGCAGGTCCTGCACCGAAGGCTTGAGGCACAACACCACGGCATCCCAGGCCTGCGACGCCAGCGGCGCCCGGGCGGCCTCGGGCGTGGGGCTGTTCACGACACGCCAGTCGGGGTAGCGGGTGGCGATCAGATGCCGCGCTGCCGCTGCATGCTGCGTGTCGCTGTCCACCCAGAGAATGCCCGGCTCGGTCATGGCTTGCGTCCTTCCGGCAGGGCCAGCGCGGGCTGGGCAAACAAGCCCAGCTGGTGTTCGCGCGCAAACACATCCATGGGTACCGGGCGCCCAAACAGATACCCCTGAAACCCCTCACACCCATGCAGCCTCAGGAAACTCAGCTGCCCCGTCGTCTCCACCCCCTCGGCCACCACCTCCAGGTCCAGGCTCTTGGCCAGCGCCAGGATGGTCCGCACAATCGCCGCGTCGTTGGGGTCCGTCAGCACGTCCCGCACAAAGCTCTGGTCGATCTTGACCTGGTCCAGGGGCAATCTCTTGAGGTAGGACAGGGAGGAGTAGCCGGTGCCAAAGTCATCCAGCGCAAAGCCCACGCCTTCGCTCTTGAGCTGCACCATGCGTGCGATGGTGTCTTCGATGTCTCCCAGCAGCAGGCTTTCGGTGAGTTCGAGCTTGAGTTTGCGGGGGTCTGCGTGGTGGTTCTTGAGGGTCTGCAGCACTTCGGCCACGAAGCCCGGTTGCCTGAACTGCCGGGCGCTGACGTTGACCGAGATGGACAGGTGGGCGGTGGCTTCGTGCTGGCCCCAGCGCTGCAGTTGTTCGCAGGCGGTTTGCAGCACGTATTGGCCCAAAGGGAGGATCAGGCCGGTCTGTTCGGCCAGGGGGATGAAGTCGCCGGGGCTGATCATGCCGCGCTGGGGGTGGCGCCAGCGCACCAGGGCTTCTGCGCCCATGAGCTGGGACTGGTGGTCCACGACGGGCTGGTAGTGCACCAGCAGTTCGCCCCGGGCCAGGCCTTGGCGCAGGTCGGCTTCCAGGTTGGAGCGGGCGTTGACGGCCGCTTGCATGTCGGGGTCGAAGAAGCGCTGGGTGTTGCGCCCTGCGGCCTTGGCCTGGTACATGGCCAGGTCAGCGCGTTTGAGGAGTTCGTCCACCGTGAGGCGTTCGTCGCCAAAGAGGGTGATGCCGATGCTGGGGGTGCTGTAGTGCTGGGCGCCGTCGAGTTCGAAGGGCTGGTTCAGGCTGGCCAGGAGTTTC